>Ga0116224_10000069_pt1 | contig 81639 bp, 89 predicted proteins | sample Sb_taG_9_FD_89699 | JGI IMG/M metagenome (GOLD analysis project Ga0116224, IMG submission 89699) | Peat soil microbial communities from Weissenstadt, Germany - Sb_50d_b_LC metaG | ecosystem: Environmental > Terrestrial > Soil > Wetlands > Peat | place: Germany: Weissenstadt | collected 2010-09-21 | reverse complement strand
CCTTGCAATGCACACCCCAAAGCGCGTAGTCGGGCCGACCGCCGATCATGGTCATGGTGGTGTAGCCGCCGGCGGAATAGCCGATCATGCCGATGCGGCTTCCATCGATCACGGGTTTGAGCTGCGGGTCGGCGAGAACGGCGTCGAGGGTCCCCTCGACCTGCCATGGTCTGCCGGTGAGCTGGATGTCGCTGCCACGGCCGCCAACGTCATTCAGGCTGTCGCCAGCATGGCGGATGGCGGCGACGATGAAGCCGTGGCGGGCGAGATATTCGGCCCAGTCGCGGTGATGGAACTCATCGGCGCCGCTGCCGTGGGATAGGACGATGAGGGGGAAGGGGCCTTGGGCTATGGCCGCATTGCGCGCCGCGGTGATCTCGTAGACGCCAGAGCGCCAATCGGTCTCCTCGGCGTTCGTCGGATATCAGAGTCCGACCGGAAAGGACGGATCGGCTTTAACCGTTAACTCGATAAAGCCGGCCCGATAGGGCACCTCGTCGGCGAGGCCCGCCGCTGGCGAGACGAGAAGCGCAAGCAGTCCCACCAGCGATGTGCGCATCAGACCTTGTCCGTCATACCCACGCGCGGCACGCCGATCGATAGTGTGAGTAGGCCGTAAGGTGCATCGTAGGGATTATGCCAGGCGTGGCGCGGGCCGTTCTGCACGAGCGTGTCGCCCGCCTTGAGCTCCACCTTGGCGCCGCCGTCGAGCTCGAGCACGCATCGGCCTGAGGTGACATAGATCAGGTCTACGGTGTCGGTCCGGTGCATGCCGGGGTTTTGCGGGTCCATTTCGCCCACAAGACCCGGCAAGAGCTTATCCGTCTCGGCGAGCTTGCGGGCCATCGCTTCGGCATCGGCGCTTGCGCTGCTTGGCGGATGCGCGGCGTCGGGCAGGAGTGTGATCAGCTCGAAGCGAAAGCCGCCTTGCGGGGGAAACCAATCGCGAGAGGGCGGCTGCGCGCCGTCATTCGGCAGTGCCGGCATCGCGTCGGCGCCCCAGAGTTTGAAGAAGGCGACGCCGGGCAGGAGCGTGACCTCGATCGGCTCGACGAGCACGTCACTCGCCAGCATAGAGCTGCCGTCGCGCGCCTCGCCCGTGACGACGCGTCGAATGGCCGAGGCCGACTGATTGCCGTGGGGAGCCCGCATCTCAAGCGGCAGGCGGAACGATCTCCGGGCGCCGCCCGTCCCTGTCGTGATGATCGTGATGCGCGGCGTCCTGATGCAATGCATCGCCGTGGCCGTTGACCTTGTGGCCGTTGGCGGGATGGGCGTGCGTGTGGTGTCCCGCCACCCGCAGCTCGCGCTCCACCGCGACGCGGGCCGCCTCGTTTTGGGTGTAGAGGCCCATATGCTCGGCGTCCTCGTCGGCCACCGCCGTCAGCGCGGCATCCGTATAGGACTTCGCGTTCGGGTCGGCCTCAATCTTCGCAACGATGCGCTGCAGGTGCCGGAAACGGCGCGCCAGATGGAACGCCTTGCGAGTCATGTCGACAACATAGCCACCATAGAACGACCTGCGGGATTCCAGCGGGAGACCCGGCCTGCGGTCCTTCCGGAACTTGAGCCGGATCAGGCCCCATTGCAGCGGATGCAGGTTCTCGATCTTGACGGCGCTCGAGAACCACATCAGCACGGGCATCAGCCGGCGGATGTTTATGCCGGTGGCATAGGCCCGGCGCAGAATCGTCTCGATGTGCTCGCTGGTATAGAAGATGTCCCAGGCCGAGCGATAAGCGCCCTTCCACTCCTCCTTGGTCATCTTGGAGTGGCCGGTGACGACGTGCTCGACGTCGTATTTGTTCAGGTCGGGGTCCATCCAGACCCCCTTCTCGAACAGCACTTTGTGATCTTCGGAGCCGGGCAGGGGCGTCAGCACGAAGAACTCGATCATATCGAGCGGCAGCTCTTGCTTGATGATCTCGAGGTCGCGCCGAATCGACTCCGGCGTGTCGTTCTCGAAGCCGAGGATATAGCCGGCAAAGGTCATAATGCCGACGGCCTTCCAACCGAGCAGCATTTTGCGGTACTCGGTGATCTTGTTCTGCCGCTTCTTGGCGGCGATCAAGTTCGCGGGGTTAATGTTCTCAAGCCCGATGAACACGCGTGTGACGCCGGCGCGATGCGATTTCTCGATGAAGTTCGGGATCTTGTGGCAGAGTGTATCGACCTGGATCACGAAGCGGACGTCCATGCCGTCCTCTTCGCGCAGCTTGATGATCCGATCGTAGATCGCTTCCCAGTCCTTGTTGCGGGCGAAATTGTCGTCGGTGATGAAAAAGCGCTTAATCCCCTGATCCCAATTCATGCGAATGATCTGCTCGATCGAGTCGGGGGAGCGATAACGTGACTTGCGTCCCTGCACGTTAATGATGGTGCAGAAGGAGCACTGGAACGGGCAGCCCCGGCCGGCATCGAAGCTCGTCACATTGCCGATCGTCCGCTTGATGAAATCGTGCGGTAGGAAAGGCGGAGAGGCGATGTCGCCGATGCTCGGGAGCTCCTTCATGTGGTCATAAAGGGGCTTGAGTTCGCCCTTGGCAGCGTCCTCAAGGACCTCGTCGAGCCCTCCTTCGGCTTCCCCCGCGTAGATGGAGATGCCGAGCTCTTGCGCGACTTTGATGTCGGCCTGGGTCTCGGACAGCATGGCGAGACAGCCGCAGACATGGAAGCCGCCGATCATCACTTGGACGCCCGCCTCCCGCAGCGGCCGGGCGATGTCGAGCGCCCGCGGGAACTCGTTCGATTGCACGCCGATCAGCCCGACCATGCCCAACCCGCCGTGGCGGGCGATGCGTCGCGCGAGCTCTTTCGGCTTCACGCGCGTATTGGTCTCGTCGATAGCCGTGACATCGATAGCGACGTCAGGGCCAAGCAACTGCAGTGCAGCGGCGCCTTGTGCCAGGCTATAGACCGCGGCGAGCGAGTTGGACGGCATGGTCGAGCGGAGCCACTGCACGACGTATCCGTTCACGTCATAATGTGATGGCTTGATGAGGATAAGCTGAAAACGCCGACTCGCTGCCTTGGTCAACATGCGTCGGCTCCCGATTAGAGGTGTTCATATTCGGGGAAAAGTGAAGGCGGCTCACGTTCTTGGCGGTTCGTCGCAAGCCGCTATGGCCGGCGCCGGAAGCGTCACTCGCGTGGAAAAACCCCCGAAGCGAACACCTTTGCGCTGCCGCTGGTGTCCCTGGACGGTGCGGCAGTCATTGGCATGAACAGAACCACATTACGGAAGCGCCGTCCAACGAATAGGGGCGATGCCATGCGCCTTAATTGCGTCTGGCGGCGCGGGATTTGGCGTCACGGTCGAAGGAGGCGATATCCTTGGCCAAAAAGTAGTTGAGCATGGTGCGGATGGTGGCGATCACGGCGAGCTTGCCGATGTCGTCCCAGGTGGGTGCCACCGCCGTCCGCACCAGGTCGGCGGCGAGCGCAAATTCGAGCGCAAGCAGGATCCAGGTTGCGAATTTGAGCCAGATCTCGCGCCCGCGCGGAGTGTCCGCCTCGCGCTGCCAGATCGCTTCAGCCACATGCGCGAGCGCCTGCACGGCGCCGAAGGTGACGACAAGCACGGCGCCGGCCTGAATGACAAGTGCAACGAATTCGGCAATCTGCTTGAACTGGCCGTCGATCGCTATGGCTGATTCCCCCCGACTTCAGATTGGTGCGAACCGCCGATCCGGTGCAAGCCGGATTCGGGAGCTCACAATTCGCCGGTGCGGAATTGGGCACGGCCGTGGCCGAAGGACCAGTCCTCGTCTCTGTTCTCGACCATGGTGATCATGACGTCGGAGGGGGCGATGCCGCAAGCAAGCTCGAGCTCTTCGCAGAGAAAGCGATAGAAGGCTTCCTTCTGCTTCTTCTTGCGCGGCCGGGTCGTGATCTGCACCACAACCACCTTGTCGCTGCGCTCGATGCCGAGCCCGGTGTCCTCGACGATCATATGCGCGCAGGGATGCTGTTGCAGGATCTGGTAGCGGTCGCGGGAAGGCACATTGAAGGCGGCGAGCATCGCCCGATGCGCCGCGTCGAGCAGGGCCTTCAGTTCCACATCGCTCCTGCCTTCGATGACGTCGATCCGGATGAGCGGCATGACCCTCAAACGTCCTTCGCCATCTCGCGCAGCTTGAACTTCTGGATCTTGCCCGTTGAGGTCTTGGGCAGCTCGGTGAAGATAACGTGGCGTGGACATTTGAAGCGGGCAAGCCGCGCCTTGCAGTAATCGATGATCTCCGCCTCGGTGACCTTCGCCCCGGGCCTGATCTCGATGAAGGCGCAAGGCGTCTCGCCCCATTTGGGGTCGGGCTTGGCAACCACGGCTGCCGCCGCGACGGCAGGGTGCTTGTAGAGCACGTCCTCCACCTCGATGGAGGAGATGTTCTCCCCACCCGAAATGATAATGTCCTTGGAGCGGTCTTTCAGCTGGATGTAGCCGTCTGGATGCAGCACGCCGAGATCGCCGGAATGGAACCAGCCGCCGACGTAAGCGGCTTCGGTCGCTTGTCGATTTTTGAGGTATCCCTTCATGACGATGTTGCCGCGGAACATGACTTCGCCAATGGTCTCGCCGTCGGCCGGCACGCGCGCCATGGTCTCGGGGTCCATCACGTCGAGGCCTTCCAGCGCCACGTAGCGCACGCCTTGCCTTGCGCGCTTCGATAGGCGCTCCTCCGGCGGCAGCGCGTCCCATTCGGCATGCCACTCATTGATGGTCGCGGGCCCATAGGTCTCGGTCAGCCCATAGAGATGGGTGAGCTCGAAGCCTGCCTCCGCCATGCGCGCGAGCACGGCCTCGGGCGGAGGGGCGGCGGCATGGTTGAAGGCGACGGCGTGGGAGAAGCTCCGCCTCTCGCCCTCCGTGGCATTCAGCAGGCAGGACATGACGAAAGGCGCGCCGGACAGATGCGTTACCTTGTGATCGGCGATCGCGTCGTACATCGGCTTAGCCCGCACGGCGCGGAGACAGACATGGGTGCCGGCGACCACTGACAGCGACCAGGGAAAGCACCAGCCGTTGCAGTGGAACATCGGCAAGGTCCAGAGATAGACGGGGTGGGCGCCCATGCCGGTGGCGATGGTGTTCGCGTAGCACATCAGCGCGGCGCCGCGGTGATGGTAGACGACACCTTTGGGATTGCCGGTGGTGCCGCTCGTATAATTGAGCGAGATGGCGTTCCACTCGTCTGACGGCATCTCCCAGGCATAGCCCGGATCGCCGCTTTCGAGCAGCTCCTCATAGTCGAGCTCACCCGCGCGCTCGCCTTCGACCCCGCATTCGAGGTCCCGATAGTCGATCAGCAACGGCCTCACCCGCGCCTGCGCCACCGCCTCCTTGATGGTGGGGCCGAACTCGGTATCGGCGATCAGCACCTTGGCGTCGGCATGGTCGAGCATGAAGGCGATGATGGGCGGATCGAGCCGCGTGTTGATGGAATGCAACACCGCGCCGGTCATCGGCACCCCGTAATGGGCCTCCAGCATGGCAGGCGAGTTGGCGAGCATCACCGAGACGGTGTCGCCCTTGCCGATGCCGCGCGCGGCAAGCGCCGAGGCGAGCCGGCGGGAGCGGGCGTAGAACTCGGCATAGCTGTAGCGCCGCTTGCCGTGGATGATAGCGGTGTAATCGGGGTGAGCGCTTGCGGTACGCTCAACGAAGGTGAGCGGCGTAAGCGGCTGATAGTTGGCTTCCGTCTTGCCGAGATCGGTGTCGTATGGGCTTTTCATGCCTTGGGCGCGTTTCCTTGTCGCACCCTAGCCAAGCTCAAGCCCTCCAAGCAATTCCCCTCGTAGCCGAGGGGGCTCGCCGATCAGCCTCTCGAATAATAGGCAAGCGTCGCCGCAAACCCTGCAAACGCGGCGAAGATCAAGACCAGAAGGAGAATTTCGCCCGTGCTCATGCTGCACCTCGCCACCGGATCAGAGGTGTGCGAGCATCGGGGATGAATCGGCGGTAGCGCTTTGATCTACGTCAAAGCCGCGCTTGGCCGGTCGCTCGCCGGCCGGGGTGCAGTCGCCAGGGCGCGACTTAGTGCTGTGGGTCCCGCTTCAGATCTTTCAGCCTGGCGAACACGGAGTCGGCATCCGGGACCTCTTCCTCCTCCTCGGGAGCCGCCATGGCCTCGCGCGCTTGTTGAGCCAGTGCGGTTGCCATCGGCGCCTCGCGCTCCGGCGGAGCCGCGGCGATGCTCTCCTCGGCCGGGATCAGCGTTTCGACCTTGGCCGGCTCGGGGGCATCGCCCCGCTCGCGCTCGAGCTTGGTGGCAGCCTTCTTCACTTCAGCATCGAGGTCGGTCTGCGAGCAAAGCCCGAGCGCCACCGGGTCCTGAGCTTGAAGGCTCGGCGAATTCCAGTGGGATCGCTCGCGGATCGCGATGATCGTCGGCTTGGTCGTGCCGACCAGGCGCATGATCTGGGAGTCCTTGAGCTCGGGATGATTGCGCAAGAGCCAGAGAATGGCGTTGGGCCGATCCTGGCGGCGCGACACGGGCGTGTAGCGGGGCCCGCGCTTCGTCTTCACCTCCGGCACCTCGACCTTCGGCTCGGCGAGGCGCAACCGATAGGCGCTGTCCTGCTCCGCCTCGGCGATCTCATCGCGCGTGAGCTGGCCCGAGGAGATGGGGTCCATGCCCTTGATGCCGTGGGCGACGTCGCCATCGGCGATACCCTTCACTTCGAGCACATGCAGGCCGCAGAACTCGGCGATCTGCTCGAAGGTGAGTGAGGTGTTGTCGACCAGCCAGACGGCGGTCGCCTTGGGCATGAGTGGGGTACGGTCCATGGACTTGCAAAACCTGTAAGAGAAGGCATGGTCTCTCGCCCCCTGAAGGCCGCGAGAGCCGATCAAATTCGATTGAAGGGGAAGAGCCCTATATAGGGTGCTCCGGCCTTGGACGCAAACGGTTCGGGGAGTATTTCCGCTGGCCTTAGGGGGGGCCTCGCCCTTCCGTCACCAGCACGATCTTGCCAATGTGAGCGGGGTCGTCGATGCGCCGATGGGCAGCCGCGACATCAGCGAACTGGAAGGTCGAGTCGATCACGGGCTTGAGCTTGCCTTCCGCCACGAGCGGCCAGACGCGGCTCTCGATGCCCCGCGCCATGCGCGCCTTGGCCTCGGCGCGTTGGGCTCTGAGCGTGGAGCCGGTCAGCGTCAGTCTCCGCATCATGAGCCGCATCAGGTCGATGTGGACCTTGGAACCTTGCAGAAAGGCGATCTGCACGATCCTGCCTTCAAGGGCCGCAGCGCGCAAATTGCGCTCCACATAGTCGCCGCCGACCATATCGAGGATGACATCGGCGCCATGTCCGCCCGTTTGCTCGCGCACGGCTTCGACGAAATCCTCCTCGTGGTAATTGATGGCGCGGACGGCGCCCAGCGCCTCACAGCGCTGAACCTTTTCCTTGCTTCCGACCGTCACGATTACATTGGCGCCAAACAGGTGCCCCATTTGGATGGCGGTGGTGCCGATGCCGCTTGCGCCGCCATGGACCAGCAGCCAGTCGCCGCTCTGAAGCCCCCCGCGCTCGAAGACGTCGTGCCACACGGTGAACACGGTCTCGGGCAAAGCAGCGGCCTCGACCATCGACAGCCCCTGGAGCACTGGCAGCGTGGTGGTTTCCGTCGCCACGCAGAATTGCGCATAGCCGCCGCCATTCACGAGCGCTGAGACCGCGTCGCCTTGCTTGAAGCGCGTGGCACCCGGGCCGAGGGCCGCCACCGTCCCTGCGACTTCCATCCCCAGCAGATCCGATGCGCCTTTTGGCGGAGGGTAGAGACCCTGACGCTGCAGCACGTCGGGACGGTTGATGCCGGCCGCCTCGACCGCGATCAGCACTTCCCCCGGACCGGGAGCGGGCACGGGCCGCTCGGCCAGGTTAAGCACCTCGGGGCCGCCTTGGCCTCGTGTTTCTATGACGGTCATGGTCGTGGGCAGCATCGAAGTCTCCGCGCCACCTTTCGAGCACAAAGCGCAACGCGATGCTATGCTTGATATGCGATCACGGAGGGGACGCATGGACCTCGAAGACATCGAACCGAAGAAGGCCAAGGCGCACGAGCTCGGCACGGATCTGTCCAAGCTTTCCATCGGTGAGCTTGCCGCGCTGGTCGAAGCGCTAAAGGCGGAGATCGCACGGGTGGAAGCAATCATTGCGGCCAAGCAGTCCTCGAAAAGCGCGGCGGACGCGGCCTTCCGGCGTTGAGGGGTTCGCTGCTCCACGCTGACACGAAACCCCTTCCTTTAGGTAAACTAGGTAAACCGCGGCTTAGCGTTAACTCGTTGTTAGCAGGTTTAGGCTAATTTCAACGTTATCCAGTCCTCTGGATTTGAGTGGCCTGTCCACTCTGTTTGACGCCTCCCTGTTAACTTCCTGAGCCGCCTCAAGGCGGCTCTTTTTTTGGCCAAATTCAAGCCCTTTAACCTTTGTGCGCACACGGGGGCGGACGAGCTCGCCATGTGGCATAGTATGCCGTGGGCACACGCGTTGAGGGGGAGTAGCCGATGGCAGGGAAATCAAGGAGCGGTGACCGCGGCAGCGTCACCGTCTCATTCGGCGCGAAGTTTGCGCAATCCGATCAGTTCAGAAACGTTTTCCGCGAGGGCATGGCGCTGGTTGAGGTCGCCGCGAATTATCTCGACGGTGATGGGCGCAAGGAGGCGCGCAAGCTGCGCCCGCCGCATTCGCTCGCCTATGCCACGGAAAGCATGCGGCTCACCACGCGGCTGATGCAGCTTGCCTCTTGGCTGCTGATCCGCCGGGCGGTCAGCGAAGGCGAGCTGACGCTTGAGCAGGCGATCGAGGAGCAGCGCAAGATCAAGCTTCCCGTGAAGGGGTGCGATCAGCCGAGCCGGGAGGCGAACGCGCTGCCGCCGAGGCTGAAAGCGCTGATCGAGCAAAGCATCAAGTTGCAGGAGCGGGTGATCCGTCTCGACCAAATGCTCGGCTTCGAGCAAGCCCCCGCGACGGAGGACATCGATAATCCGTTGCAGACGCAACTGTCGCGCTTGCACGCGGCCTTCGGCACCAAGGCCGACTAGCGGCCTATTTGAGGAAGCCTTCGTATTTCCGCTTGAAGCGGGTCAGCCGACCGCCGCGGTCGATAAGGTGCTGGCCGCCGCCGGTCCAGGCCGGATGCGTTTTGGAATCGATGTCGAGCTTGAGCGCCTCGCCCTCTGCCCCATAGGTCGAATAGGTGACGAACTCGGTGCCATCGGTCATCACCACTTTGATGCGGTGATAATCGGGGTGAATGTCCTTCTTCATGGCCGTTTTGCCTTGGAAATCGCGATATTTGTTGCGGGCTTGAGCCTATAACGGAAGTTGAGCACGGGCACAAGACTGCGCCGGAAAGGCGCGGGGCTTAGACCTTTCCGCGAGCGCGCTCGCCACGTACATTCCCCCTATACGAAAGATCCGCGAAGGGCTACCCCAGCTCGTGACAATCAAACCAAACGGTCAAGACCGGCACGCTCCGCTTCCCGCCTCGGCTGCGGCGGAAGCGGAAGGAGAGCGCCGCGCCGCGCTCCGCCCGCTGCTGGCGCTCAAGCCCTATATTCTGCGTTACAAGGGCATGGTCGCTGCGGCCCTCGTGGCGCTCATCGTCGCGGCCGCCGCCACGCTCGCCGTTCCTCTGGCGGTGAGGCGCATGATCGATGTCGGCTTCACCGGGATCGAGCCCGACCTGGTCGACAAATATTTCGCCACGCTCCTCGGTGTCGGCCTCATCCTCGCCTTTGCCAGCGCCGCCCGCTTTTATTGCGTGAACTGGCTCGGCGAGCGGGTGGTCGCCGATATCCGCACCGACGTGTTCAAGCATCTGACCGGCTTGAGCCCCGCTTTCTATGAGACGGTGCATTCGGGCGAGGTGATGTCGCGGCTCACCGCCGACACCACGCAAATCAAGGCGGCGGCGAGCAGCACGATCTCGCAGGCCTTGCGCAATATTGTGGTCATGCTGGGCGCCGTGGCCATGATGATCGTGACGAGCCCGAGACTGTCGCTGCTCGTGCTCCTTGCCATTCCCCTGATCGTGCTCCCGCTGGTGGCTTATGGCCGCGCGGTGCGGGCGCTGTCGCGGCAGGCGCAAGACAGCCTCGCGCAAGCCTCGGCCTATGCGAGCGAGAGCCTTGGCCAGGTGAGGGTGCTGCAAGCCTTCACCCATGAGCGCGCGGCGAGCGCCCGGTTCGCCGATGCCGTCGAGCAGGCCTTTGCAGCGGCGAAGGCGCGCACGAAGGCGCGGGCCGGCCTGACGGCAATCGCCATCTTCCTCGTCTTCGCGAGCGTGGTCGGCATCTTGTGGTACGGGGCCCAGGACGTGCTGTCAGGCACCATCACCGGCGGTCGTCTCGGACAATTCGTGCTCTATGCCGTGCTCGCGGCCGCATCGATGGGTGAGCTCAGCGAAGTGTGGGGGGAGGTGAACCAGGCGGCTGGGGCCGCGGAGCGATTGGGCGAGTTGCTTGCGATGCAATCCCAAATCAAGTCGCCGCGCCATCCCGTGCTGCTGCCGGAGCCGCCGCGTGGCGAGATCGGTTTCGACGAGGTCGCGTTCTCCTATCCCACGCGTCCCGCCGTCAGCGCCTTGAACGGAGTCTCGTTTCGGGTGAAGCCGGGCGAGCGCGTGGCGATCGTGGGCCCCTCGGGCGCGGGCAAGACCACCATCTTTGCCCTGCTGTTGCGCTTCTACGATCCCATTGCGGGGCGCGTGAGCGTCGATGGCGTACCAGTGAACAAAGCGAGCCTTACCGAGCTCCGCTCGCGCTTCGCCATCGTGCCGCAGGAGACGGCGCTGTTCGCCGACACCGTCGCCGCCAATATCGCCTATGGCGTCGGCGAAGCGAGCCGGAGCGAGATCGAGAAGGCCGCGCGCGCGGCCTTCGCCCATGATTTCATTGCGAGCCTTCCCCAAGGCTACGACACCATGCTCGGCGAGCGGGGCGTGACCTTGTCGGCGGGCCAGCGACAGCGCATCGCCATCGCTCGGGCGGTGTTGCGCAAGGCCCCGATCCTTTTGCTCGACGAGGCGACGAGCGCGCTCGATTCGGAGAGCGAGACCCTGGTGCAGCGGGCGCTCGATTCGATCATGGAAGGCCGCACCACGCTAGTGATCGCGCATCGTTTGGCGACGGTCACGCGCGCGGACCGCATCCTCGTGCTGGACCAGGGGCGGTTGGTGGAGGAGGGGACGCATCAGAGTCTGCTCGGCAATGGCGGCATCTATGCGAGGCTTGCCGAGCTGCAATTCGCCACCGACGCGGCCTAACCTCCGCTTACTTCTCTCCTTCCGCAAGGCGCGCCGCGAGGCCGCTGAGCAGAGCATCGTGCACGCCGGCATCCTCCAAATGGCGGAGCGTCTTCAGCACATATTCCACATTGCCGCCCACCTGGCCCTTGCCGCCGCGGACGATGCGGACCTGCTGCTCGAGGGAGAGGCCGCCCGCATATTGGGCATGATTGCGGTCGACCAGATAGCAGAGCGCCCGCACGCCCCGGCCCGATCCGTCGAGCAGGCGTACCGGCCGCACCGCCTCGTGATAGACGTCGGTGACCTGCTCGCGCTCGCGCAAATAGGCGATCGTCTCCGCCTCGGCTCCCGCGGTCACGGCGAAAGCGACCCCGCGGCAGGCGCCCCCGCGATCGAGCCCGAGCACGAGGCCGGGCTCAGCATAGGTGCCGCGATGCACGACGGAATAGACGCAGAGCGCGCGATGGGCGCCTTTGAGCAGCGCCGGCACTGCCGCTTCGAAGGCAAAGCCCGGCCGCCACATCAAGGAGCCGTAGCCGAACACCCAGAGCTCAGCCATTCCAAATCCCAAGTCCGGGTTGCCCGCCGATGCGACTCGTTTCGCGCCTAATCTTCGTGGCCATGGGGGCGGCCGAAATCGGCCGCGGGCGTATCCTGCCCTGCCTCGATGATGCCGCGGCGAATGGCGCGGGTGCGGGTGAAAAGCTCGAGCAGTGCCTCCCCATCGTCCCAGCGGATCATGCGCTGCAGCGCCGCCAAATCCTCGGAGAAGCGGCCGAGCATCTCCAGCACGGCTTCCTTGTTGTTGAGGAACACGTCGCGCCACATCACAGGATCGGAGGCGGCGATGCGGGTGAAGTCGCGGAAGCCGCCCGCGGAGAATTTGATCACCTCGGAGCGGGTGACCTCCTCGACGTCGGCGGCGGTGCCGACGATGTTGAAGGCGATCAGGTGCGGAATGTGGCTCGTGATGGCGAGCACGATGTCGTGATGCTCGGGCGTCATGATCTCGACGGCGGAGCCGAGCGCCCGCCAAAGTGCCGCGACCTTCTCCACGGCGGCCTCGCAGCTTCGCTCGCAAGGGGTCAAGATGCACCACCTCCCGTCGAACAGCTCGGCGAAGCCCGCATCCGGGCCGGAATACTCGGTGCCCGCGATCGGATGGCCCGGGACGAAGGCCACGCCCGGTGGAAGCTGAGGCACAACCTGGCGGATCACCGCCGCCTTCACCGAGCCCACCTCGGTGACGATGGTGCTTTTCCCAAGATGCGGCGCGATTGCCTCCACGGCTTCAGCCGTTGCCCCCACGGGCACGGCGACGACCACGAGCCCGGCCCCGGCGGCAGCCGCCGTCGTGTTCGCAATCTCGTCGCAAAAGCCGAGCTCGGACGCGCGAGCGCGGACCTCGGGCGAAAGATCGTAGCCGACAACCTTGCGGGCGAGCCCGCGGGCCTTGATCCCGCGCGCGACCGAGGAGCCGATCAGCCCAAGACCGATGACGGCGATGGTGTCGAACAGAGGCTCGGTCATTGGCGGCGAGTACCATTCGCGCCCATGAAGGCTTTGAGCGCACCGAGCACCGCGAGGTTATCGTCCTCGGTGCCGATGGTCATGCGCAGCGCGTCGGGAAAGCCATATTCTTGCACTCGGCGCAAAATGATCCGCCTCGAATGGAGGAAACGATCGGCCTCGACCGCCGATCGGCCCTTGGTCTTCGGGAAGTGGATCAAGAGGAAATTCGCCACGCTCGGAGTGACGGTTAAGCCAAGCGCGGACAGAGCCTCGGCCATGCGCCCGAGCCAGACCTCGTTGTGCTCGGCCGCCCGCTGCATCAGCGCGCGGTCTTCGAGAGCCGCGACGCCGGCAGCGATGGCGGGGCCGGAGACATTGAACGGCCCCCTGATGCGGTTCAGCGCATCGGCGATCGCTGCCGGGCAGTAGGCCCAGCCGATCCGGAGCGAGGCCAAGGCATAGATCTTGGAGAAGGTCCGCGTCATCACCGTATTCTCGGTCGTGGCGACGAGCTCAATCCCGGATTCATAGTCGTTGGCGCGCACATATTCGGCATAGGCCGCGTCGAGCACGAGCAGGACGCTTTCAGGCAGGCCTGCGCGCAAGCGCTTGACCTCGTCGAAGCTCAGATAGGTGCCGGTCGGATTGTTGGGATTAGCGAGAAAGACCATGCGCGTCGCGGGCGTAACGCGCGCGAGGATGGCGTCCACATTGGCGGTGAGCGCGGTCTCGGGCGCGACGACCGGGGCGGCACCCCGCGCCAGGATGGCGATCCGGTAAACGAGAAAGCCGTGCTCCGAGTAGATCGCCTCGTCCCCTGGGCCGAGATAGGCCGAGGCGAGAAGGTTGAGGAGCTCGTCGGAGCCCGCGCCGCAGACGATACGCGCCGGATCGAGCCCATAGAGCTTGGCGATCGCCTCCCTTAAGCGCGTCGCCGAGCCGTCCGGATAGCGCGACAGGTAAGGGGCGGCCGCAAGGTAGGCTTCGATGGCGCGTGGGCTTGGCCCAAATGGCGTCTCGTTGGAGGAGAGCTTGATCACGGGCTCTGCCCCCTCGAGCCCGCTCTTCCCCGGCACATAGGGCGCGATATCGAGGATGCCTTGCCGTGGGCGCAAAGCCCGCTTCGCCGTCATTTCTGCTGCTCCTGGTTCTGCGCGGCGAAGCGTTGCTTCCGCCATGCGCCGGGCCTCTCATAGGACCTTTCCTTCAGCGAAGGCAAAGAAAAGATTGACTTTCGACAACAAGCTCCTAGCTAACCTCGGACTTACGGTTTTGGGGATATTTTGGTCTCAGGGGCGACAGACGGCGCGCCGGTTGCGGGATGAGACCCCCACGGGCTGGAGCGGATTGGGCGAGTGAGATGAGCGAGACTCCTGCGGCTGAGATCTTCTCGGACCATTCGGTACGGCTGGCGCAGATCGCCAATCCGCAGAGCGAGATCGTGCATTTCGGCAGCGACCAAGCCTTGCCGCTCGACTGCGGCGACAAGCTCGCGCCCTTCTCCATCGCCTATCAGACCTACGGCACGCTGAACGCGGACAAGTCGAATCTCGTGCTCGTCTGTCACGCACTCACGGGCGACCAGCACGTCGCCAACGTCCATCCCGTGACCGGCAAGCCGGGCTGGTGGGAGACCATGATCGGCCCCGGCAAGCCGATCGACACCGAACGCTATTTCGTGCTCTGCCCGAATGTCATCGGCGGTTGCATGGGCTCGACCGGACCGAGCTCGATCAACCCCGCCACGGGCAAGGCTTACGGCCCCGATTTCCCGGTCATCACCGTCGGCGACATGGTGCGTGCGCAGGCGCAGCTCCTCGACCATCTCGGCATCCCCGACGTGCTCTGCGTGCTTGGCGGCTCCATGGGTGGCATGCAGGTGCTCGAATGGGCGTCGACCTATAAGGATCGCGTATTCGCGGCGGTGCCGATTGCTTGCGCAGCGCGCCACTCCTCGCAGAACATCGCCTTCCACGAGGTCGGGCGCCAGGCCGTCATGGCCGACCCGGATTGGTGCCAGGGCCGCTATCTCGAGGACGGCAAGAGTCCGCGCAAAGGGCTCGCGGTTGCCCGCATGGCCGCCCACATCACCTATCTCTCGGACGACGCGCTGCACACGAAGTTCGGCCGCAATCTGCAGGACCGCGAGAAGGTCACCTTCGGCTTCGACGCCGATTTCCAGGTCGAGAGCTATCTCCGCCATCAGGGCTTGAGCTTCGTCGACCGGTTCGATGCCAATTCCTATCTCTATATCACCCGCGCCATGGATTATTTCGATCTCGCCGCAGATCATGGGGGCGTGCTTGCCAACGCCTTCCAGGGCACGCGCACGCGCTTCTGCCTCATCTCCTTCACCAGCGACTGGTTGTTCCCCACGGAGGAGAGCCGGGAGATCGTGCATGCGCTGAACGCCGTGGCCGCCAATGTCAGCTTTGTGGAGCTCAAGACCGAAGGCGGTCACGACTCCTTCCTGCTGCATGAGCCGGAGCTGTTCGACACCATCCGCGGGTTCCTGAACGCCGCCGCGCGCCATCGCGGTATCGCCGAGGCGGAAGGATGGCGTGCATGAACCTTAACGTTCCTCCGCATTCCGTGCGCGGCACCGACACCGCGCGCGTCGACCTGCTCTTGATCGCCGATTTGGTGGAACCAGGCGCACGCGTTCTCGACATCGGCTGCGGCGACGGCACGCTGCTGCGCATTCTCGCTTCAAGACGTAGCGTCGACGGCAGGGGCATCGAGCTGAGCCAGGCCGGGGTGAACTCCTGCGTGGCGCAAGGGCTCGCCGTGATCCAGGGCGATGCCGACACCGACCTCGTCTACTACCCCGACCTTGCTTTCGACTATGTCATCCTCAGCCAGACCATCCAGGCGACCTACTCCCCTCGCCATGTGCTGGAGCAGCTGCTGCGCATCGGTCGCCGCGCCGTGATCTCCTTCCCCAATTTCGGCCATTGGCGGGTGCGCACGCAGCTGCTGTTCGGCGGCAAGATGCCCCGGACCAACAACCTGCCCGATCGCTGGTACGACACGCCGAACATCCACCTTTGCACCATCAAGGACTTCGTCGACCTTTGCGGCGATGTCGGCGCTAAAATCGAGCGCGCCGTGGCGCTCAACGCCTATGGCACCAAGCTCGGCGTCGCTATGCCGCTGTTCATGCAGAACCTGTTCGGCGAGCAGGCGGTGTTTCTGTTGTCGCGTTAGGTTCATTGTCATGCCCGCGAACGCGGGCATCCAGTAAACGCAGACATCAGCGAATGTCACGCAAGCGGGTGGTTACTGGATCGCCGGGTCAAGCCCGGCGATGACAAGATGAAGTGGCCGCCGTCTGCGGCGTCACTCCCGCCGGCACTGGCACGACGCGCCGGCGCAGCTTGCGGCTCTCCCGCACCGGGACCGCGGCATAGATCTGCTTGGTGGCCTCGACCATGATCACGCCGGAGAACGCCGGCCAGAGCAGGAGCCCGAGCCGCTCCCAGAACACCGGCCATTTGAGCAGGATGCGCCAGCCGAAGGGCGGCATATAGAGCGCGTGCTGCCATTCCTCCGGGGAGAACAGAGCCTCCTTCAACAGCTTGGCGAGCTGGGACCGGCTGAACGGCGTGCCGTGGCCGAAGGGCGTACTGTCGACCCGCGCCCACAGCCCGCGGCGGTTGGGCACGATCAGGAGCAGCCGGCCATTCGGCGCCAGCACGCGCCACAGCTCCCGCAGCAGAGCGCGGGTCTTCTCGCTCCACTCCAGCATATGCACGAGGAGGATGCGGTCCGCGCATTCGTCCGGTAGCGGCAACTCGGTCTCGTCGACGAGCAGGCTAGATCCCTTGCCGTGCTCCGGCCAGGGGATGACGCCGAGCTCGGCCGGCATCAACGCGCCCACGGCACAAGCCTCACCGCGAAAGGCGCCAAGATAGGGCGTGGCAAAGCCGAGGCCGAACACGTTTTGGCCCTGCAAATTGTTCCACCGTGCCCTGAGCCTCGCCCCCAGCAGCCTGCGCACCACGAGCCCGAGGGGGGAGGCGTAGAAGTCCTTCAGATCGAGAGCATCGAGATGCATTAGGGCTTCAGCCTTGGTCGTCCTTCGAGCCACGAAGGATACTATCTCGTGAGGCTGAACGGTCGGCTCGATTTCAATCCCGCTTAAGGAGATGCTACGGTCCCCGCCGACAGCTCCTCGACGGCGGAATGAGCCATGGCCCGACTCGAAATTCACCAATTTCCCACGCGCGGCGACAATTATGGCGTGCTGATCCACGATCCTGGAACCGAGGCTACGGCCTCGATCGACGCTCCCGATGCCGAGGAGATCTTGGCCGCGTTGCATGAGAAAGGCTGGATGCTGACCCACATCCTCATCACCCATCACCACCACGATCACACCGCCGGCAATGAGCTCTTGAAGCGGATGACCGGCTGCACCATCGTCGGCCCGACACGAGAGGCACGGGGCATCCCCGGCATCGATGTGGAGGTCAGCGAAGGCGACAGCGTCGCAGTGGGGAAGGCAAGCGCGCTCGTGATCGACACCCCCGGCCACACCCGCGGCCATGTGAGCTATTTCTTTCCGGAGGACGGGATCGTCTTTGTCGGCGACACGCTGTTCTCGATCGGTTGCGGGAAGCTGCTCGAAGGCGACGCCAAGACCATGTGGCGGTCGCTGCAAAAGCTGATGGCGCTGCCGCCCGAGACGCAGCTCTATTGCGGGCACGAATATACCCGCGCTAATGCCAAGTTCGCGCTCACCGTCGAGCCCGGCAACGAAGCGCTGCAAGCGCGCGCGGCGGAAGTCAACGCACTGGCCGACAAGGGCGAGCCGGCCCTGCCAACGACGATTGCGCAGGAGCTTGCCACCAACCCCTTCCTCCGCCCATCGAGCCCCGAGATCCAGAAGCGGCTCGGCATGGAGGGGAGGGACCTCTGGGAGATTTTCGGCGAGACGCGGAAGCGCAAGGACAGGTTCTGACCGTGGCGGCTCCCCTCACCGCGGACGAGGTGATCGCAGAGCTCAAGCTTAGCCCCCACCCGGAGGGCGGGTATTACCGGGAGACGTTCCGCGACGCGCCGGGGCACAAAGGGCGCCCGCACTCCACCGCCATCCTGTATCTGTTGAAAGCGGGCGAGGTGTCCCGCTGGCACCGCGTGGACGCAGCGGAGCTTTGGCACTGGTATGGCGGCGTACCCTTGCTGCTCGAGGTCAAGGATGGAGAAGCGCGCCACGATCATCGGCTTGGCCCCGACTGGCTCGAAGGCGAGCATCCGCATGCGCTGGTTCCGGCAGGCGCTTGGCAGAGCGCCCATAGCCTGGGCGCCTGGACGCTCACCGGTTGCACCGTGGCGCCGGGCTTCGACTTTGCCGGATTCGAGTTCGCCCCTGACGGCTGGGAGCCGTGACCCTTCGCGTCTGCATTCGACACCGCAGCACGCTCCCAATACCTCCCCTTGCGGGGAGGTCGCCGAGCAATCCGGCACTGGATAACTATTTTCGCCGGACCCGGCTCGGCCCTCGGCCAAGCCATCCCTCCCCTTGAAGGGGAGGGATGGAGACCGTGGCTAACGCTCTAGCCGACAAACTCAGCGCTGGCTCAATCCATGAACTGGCCGCCATTGATGGTGAGGGTCGAGCCGGTGATCCAGCCTGCCTCGGGGGCGGCGAGAAACACCACGCAGCGGGCGACCTCCTCGGCTTCGCCTAGGCGTCCGACCGGGATCTGCCCGACGATGCTCTTCATCACGTCCTCGGACACGCCAGCGAGCAGCTCGGTCCTGACGTAGCCCGGGGCGATCGCATTCACGGTGATGCCCTTGCGGGCGCTTTCGAGCGCGAGCGCGCGGGTGAAGCCGATCACGCCGGCCTTGGCCGAGCAGTAATTGGTCAGGCCGAGCTGCCCCTTCTGCCCGTTGATCGACGCGATGTTGACGATGCGGCCGAAATTGCGCTCGCGCATGCCGTTGATCACCGGCCGGGTCATGTTGAACAGCGAGTCGAGATTGGTGCGAATCACCTCCGACCATTGGTCATGCGTCATTTTCTGCAGCATGGCATCGCGCGAGATGCCGGCATTGTTGATGAGCACCTCGACGGGGCCGACCTCGTTCTCCACCTTCACCACGCCCTGCTCGCAGGCGACATAGTCGGTGACGTCCCATTTGTAGACCGGGATTTTCGTCTCCTTCTTGAAGGTTTTCGCGGCCTCGTCATTGCCGTGATAGTTCGCGGCGACGGAATAGCCCGCCTTCTTCAGAGCCCTGCTAATGGCGGCGCCGATGCCGCGCGTTCCGCCCGTGACCAAAGCCACCTTCCCCATATGCGTTCCCTCCCGTTAGGCGCTCTTGCGGCGCTTATCTTGAAGCCACACACCTCGCACCGGCAAGCACCGGCGCGAGGCTCTGCACTCCCAAACTCCGCTCTAGTCGCGCTCGACGCACATGGCGATGCCCATGCCGCCGCCGATGCAAAGCGTGGCGAGACCCTTCTTGGCGTCGCGCCGCTGCATCTCGTGCAGGAGCGTGACGAGAACCCGCGCGCCGGAGGCCCCGATCGGGTGACCGATGGCGATGGCGCCGCCATTGACATTGACCTTGCTGGTGTCCCAGCCGAGATCCTTGTTCACGGCACAGGCTTGCGCGGCGAAGGCCTCATTGGCTTCGACCAATTCGACATCCTCCACCTTCCAGCCGGCTTTCTCGAGCGCCTTGCGCGAAGCGGGGATGGGGCCGGAGCCCATGACCTTGGGATCGACGCCAGCTTGCGCCCATGAGGCGATGCGTGCGAGCGGCTTGAGCTTGCGCTTTTTCGCCTCCTTGGCGGTCATCAGCACCACGGCAGCGGCGCCGTCATTGATGCCGGAGGCATTGCCAGCGGTGACGGTGCCTTCCTTGTCGAAGGCGGGTTTCAGCTTGGCCGCATCCTCGATCTTGGCGCCCTCGCGGATGTACTCATCCTCGCTCACGACCGTGTCGCCCTTGCGCGTCTTGACGGTGACGGGCGCGATCTCGTCCTTGAACTTGCCGCCTTTCTTCGCGGCCTCTGCCTTGTTTTGCGAGGCTGTGGCGAATTTGTCCTGCTCCTCGCGCGTGATCTGCCATTGTCGCGCCACGTTCTCGGCCGTGACGCCCATGTGATAGCCGTTAAAGGCGTCCCACAGCCCGTCTTTGATCATGCTGTCCACGAGCTCGAGCGCGCCCATCTTCTGCCCGTTGCGCAAATGCGCGACATGCGGCGCAAGGCTCATATTCTCCTGTCCGCCGGCAACCACGATCTCCGCATCGCCGGTCGCGATCTGTTGTGCGCCGACGGCGATTGCCCTTAGGCCCGAGCCACACACCTCGTTCACGCCCCAAGCGGTTGCCTCGACCGGAATGCCGGCGGCGATTGCGGCCTGCCGGGCCGGGTTCTGGCCCTGGCCGGCCGTCAAGACCTGGCCCAGGATGACTTCGTCGACATCGGCTGCATCGACGCCGGCCCGGTCGAGCGCGGCGCGAATGGCGACCTCGCCGAGCTTGTGCGCCGGCACGCTCGATAGCGAGCCATTGAATGAGCCGACCGGCGTCCGCGCCGCGCTGACGATGACAATCTCTTCGTCTTTCATACCAATCTCCACTTCCCCAGGGGTTCCAAGGTCATACCCTAGTGATTCTTCCTATGGAAGCCCACGCCCCCGGCCCCTTAGGGGTTCGGCAAACCTCTGGTGCTGCGCACAAAGATCGTGCTAGTGATTTCGCAGTTGCGGCATGGAGGCCTTGGCTAAGCAGCCGAGGGCCCAGGGAGTTTTAAGACACGTGGCACGGGACACCGACCAGGAGAGCCGGCCGGTCATCATCAAGAAATACGCCAACCGCAGGCTCTATAACACTGACACGAGCACCTATGTGACGCTTGAGGACCTTGCCGAAATGGTAAGGTCCGAAAGGGACTTCGTGGTGTATGACGCCAAGACTGGCGAAGACCTCACCCACGCGGTGCTAACCCAGATCATCGTCGAGCAGGAAAGCCGAGGCACGAACCTGCTGCCGATCCGCTTCCTGCGCCAGCTCATTCGCTTCTATGGCGACAGCATGCAGAGGCTGGTGCCGAGCTATCTCGAGTTCAGCCTCGACTCGCTCACCCGTCAACAGGAGCAATATCGCCGCCGCTTCGCTCATGCCTTCGGCACTGCGGCGTTCGATGCGGTGCAGGAGCAGGTGCGCAAGAACTTCGCCACCTTCGAACGCGCGCTCGGCCTGTTCAGCCCGTTCTCCGGGGTGGATGGGGGCGAGACCAAGAACGACCACGCTCTCTCTGGACCGGGGCTCAACCAAGCGCCGGCGCCCAGCAGCGACGACGAGATCGCCAATCTGAAGGCCGAGCTTATGGCCATGCAGGAGCGGCTCGAGCAGCTCTCCCGCCGCTAGTTAGCCCTTGCGGGACTCGCAAGTCGCATGGCGGAAGGGGTAGGCTTGGCTTGTCTTGACCAATTGCTGCGCCCGTCGGGCGCCCAGCGCGCAAAAGCGCGGCAAGCTCCGGCGCACCGAAGAAATAGCCCTGCATGTAGGCGATGCCGGCGTTTTCGAGGATCCGCGCCGTTTCCTCGTCGCCCACCCTTTCGCCGACGGTGGAGACGCCGAAGCTGCGGGCCAGCTCGATCAGCGTCCGCACCAAGCGCTCGTCCTCGGCTTCCGTGCCGAGATTCTGGATGAAGGAGCCGTCGATATTGACCATGGCGACGCCAAACGTCCTGAGGCTGCGGTAGGAGGTGTAGCCCGCGCCGAAATCGTCAAGCGCGACCGAGCGCCCCAAGGCCTTCAAGGCGTGCACGAACTTCACCGTCTCGGCGAAGTCCGAGATTGCCGCGGTCTCGGTAATCTCGATGGTGAGACGCTCGGTTAGGCTTCTGCCGTCCTCGCCGGTGAATTCCTCAAGTCCTTGCAGCCATTGGCCGTCGGTCGCCGTCTCGGCACAGACGTAAGCAAGCAAAGGCGGCCATCCGGTGATACCGATGCCTGTTTTTTTGCATCTCGGTTTATGAAAACTTGTGCGGGTCGGCGCCTGGGACAAAGCCCCCCCCGCGGCCCATTTGGGCGGAAAGTCAGTCCTGGCGAGCGGGCTGGAAGCCTTCGCTCAGTTATCTCCACCCACGCTGTAGTCGCGGCGGGTGGCGCGGATGGTCACAGAGAAGCCGGCGATGACGTCGATCAGAGTCGTGAGCGTGATCAGGAAGAACAGTGACGTCGCCGCGGGCGGCCAGATGAGGAATAGGATCAGACAGATCACGAAGACGATCATGGAGAGCGCATGATCGACGACCGAATTGCCGCCGGTGCGCGTCGATTTCAGGATCTCGAAGAACAGCACGAATAGAGAGAATGCGAGCATCATATCGCTGAGCGTGATCTGCCACGCCCCGCCCGAGGGCATCGTCACGGAGAAACGGTTCAGCGTGAAGTCGGCCCCGGCGGATGCGAAGGCCACATAAGCCATCAAGACGAAGGCGAGAAGGGGGACCGACGCGACCCAGCTCGTCCGCCTATATCGGCGGACGGTCCTCTCCTCAGGCTCCACGATCGCCATGTCCTCCAACGTCCGGGGCGGCGCCCGGTTCCCCCGTCAGACCCCTTCCTTGACGGTGAGCACCTGACGGCCCCGATACCGGCCCGATTTCGGATCGATGTGATGTGGGCGGCGAAGCTCGCCTGAATCCTTGTCCTCGACATAGGCCGGCGCGGCAAGCGCATCATGCGCGCGCCTGTTGCCCCGCTTCATGCGAGAGGTTTTTCTTTTCGGTACAGCCATGGTCCAACCTTTGAGATGACCGCGGGGATTTCGCAGCGCTTTTCGTGCCCGCCCTTATAGGGGCTAACCCAGGCGCTGGCCAGAGGCGCGAATTGCGCGCTTCGCCGTCACTCTTGCGGCAATGCGCAGGCCGAGCGCGAGGCGAGAATCGGCAGTCTCTTCTCGATCGAACGGGCAATCCTCAGCATTCTTGCGCTTGGTTTCGCGGGATTGCGGAGGCGCGGACTGGGGAGCGCCGCCGCGAGCAGCAGCGCCTCCCGGCGGGTCAGCTTTGCCGCATTCTTGTGAAAATAATGCTGGCTTGCCGCCTCCGCCCCGAAGATGCCTGGGCCCCATTGCGCGATATTGAGGTAGACCTCGATCACGCGCTGTTTCGGCCAAAACAGCGACAGGAGATAGGCAAGCGGCACTTCGAGCACTTTGCGCACATAGCTCCGTCGCGTCCACAGATACAGGTTTTTCGCCGTCTGCATGGGGATCGTGCTCGCCCCGCGGAAGCCTCCGCCGACCCCTTCGCCTTCCTTGATCGCGTCCCTGACCGCGCCCCAGTCCACGCCCCAATGGTCGCAAAAGCGGCCGTCCTCGCTCGCGACCGCCGCGAGCGGAAGGTCCCGCGAGATGCTCGCCAACGGCACCCAGCGGCGCTTGAGCGTCGTGCCGCTGAGCTTCTCCGCGATCATCACCGGGGTGATGGGCGGGTTCACGAAGCGGAAGACAAGGATCGAGAGAAGCAACCCGGCAAGGACGAGCAAGACCACGCCTGCAGCGCGCCTGAGCCAGGGGTGCCGATGTTTGACCTTGGTGCGCGCGCCCATCGCTGCCTGAATCGCCGTGGCGCGCGCCTTGTACCCCCCGGTTGCCGTGAGGAGCAACGTGGTATTAGGGTCGCGCCCTAAGCCGAGAGACAATCGGCCTCGATCTCCTCCATTCCGCCCCTGCAGCATGGCCTTCACCCAAGAGCTCGAACGCATCGCCAGCCTGATCGAGGAGCGCCTCGATGGACTGCTTCCGCTCGAGCCTGCCCCATCGGGCGAGGCAAGGCTTAGCGAGGCCATGCGCTATGCCGTGCTCGGCGGCGGCAAGCGGTTGCGCCCCTTCTTGCTCATCGAGGCGGCGCGCCTCTTCGGCGTGGCGGAGGAAGCTGCGCTCGACGCTGCCGCAGCACTCGAATGCGTGCATGGCTATTCGCTCGTGCATGACGATCTGCCGGCCATGGATGACGATGCCATCCGCCGCGGCAGGCCCACGACGCATATCGCCTTTGGCGAGGCGATTGCGATTCTTGCCGGCGACGCTCTCCTGACGCTTGCCTTCGAGATTTTGAGCCGGCGAAGCGTGCACGAGGACGCCTCCGTACGGGTCGAGCTCATCGCCTTGCTTGCTCAGGCGGCGGGCGCCAAGGGCATGGTCGGCGGTCAGGCGCTCGACCTTGCCGCCGAAGGGCAAAGCGTGGGCGCGATCGAGGTGGCGCGCATGCAGGCGATGAAGACCGGCGCCTTGTTCCAATTCGCTTGCGTTGCCGGCGCCGTTCTCGGGCATGCCGACGCTTTGGCGAGGGCCGCGCTCACGGCCTATGCCTCGGCGTTTGGCCAGGCGTTCCAGCTCGCCGACGATCTCCTCGATGCCCTGGGCGATGCGGTGGCGGTCGGCAAGGCCGTGGCCAAGGATGCCTCGCGCGGCAAGGCAACGCTCGTGGCCCTGCTCGGGATCGAGGCGGCGGGCGCGCGCCTCGCAGCGCTGGTCGAGGATGCGGAAGCATCGCTCGCACCGTTCGGGGACAGGGCTGATGGGCTCAAGGAAGCCGCGCGCTTCATCGCTGAACGGCACAGTTGAACGGGAGCGTGAAAATCCCGGAAGGGGCGGAGGAGGGCGCAGGGCGAAGGAAAATGGCAGCAGCAAAGAGCGGCAAGCAGCGGACGAGCAAACGGCATCACAGCCTGTACGAGCACCTTCATGCGCATCTCAGGTTCATAATCGCGGTGCTTGTCGGTGTCGCTTTTTGGATTGCCGTCCCGCTGAGCGGAGGCATCACACGGGTGCTTGCGGCGTGGAATGTCGCAGGTTGGCTCTATGTCCTGCTCATTGGCACCATGATGCTCAGATGCGAGATCGAAGGCATCAAGCGCCAGGCGAGCCTAGAGGAGGAAAGCCGCACCCTCCTTCTTATCCTTACCACCTTCGCCTCGGTCGCCATGGTGCTCGCCATCGTGGCACAGCTCTCGGCGCTCCACGAGGACCATAGCTCGGGGCGCACGCTCAAATTCGCGCTCTCCTTCTCGACGATCCTTGTCTCCTGGTTCCTCGTGCATATGGTCTTCGCGCTCTATTATGCCCATGAGTTTCACAGCGAGAGCCACGAGCGCTCGCGCGGCTCCGGCGGCGGCCTCAAATTCCCGGGTGAGCACATTCCGGACTATCTCGACTTTGTCTATTTCTCCTTCGTGGTCGGCACTACGGCACAGACCTCCGACGTCCTGGTCTCCTCGCGGAAGATGCGCCATGTGGTGACGCTGCACGGGCTGCTGTCGTTCTTCTTCAACACGACGGTGATCGCGCTCGTGGTGAATCTCACCTCGCAGCTTGCGGGTTAGGACGCGGGCGGGACTCAGAGCGCGCAAGATCCTGTGGGCGCGGGTTGCATGACGAACAGGCGATGTACGGGGTTTTGCGCGAGAATTTGCACGAAGCCGATTGGTGGCCGAGACGACCTCCACGCCCTGACCCGCCGCGGTAAGCTGCAACTGAAGGTCGTTGCCGCTTCAGCCAGAAATTTCCTGGGCTCGGGTCTTTGGCCAGCCGCCGAAATTGGCATGAACCTCGGGCTTGTCCCGAACCCTGACCTGGACCCGCGCCAGATATTTGTCCGGCCCCGCAACGGCGCGCGGGAAGATCGACACGCTCATCGCTGTCACGAGCTGGGCACTATGCTTGGCAAGGTGATCGGCGTCATAGACGCGCGTCCAGCAGCCGAGCCAGGGATCCTTGGTTCCACCCGCGGCCGCACTCATGCAGCAAACGAGAAGCGCAAGCGACGCCGGAAACGGTGTGACCCGCATCAAACTCTATTCCGCCGCAGTGCGGCCTCTGCCGACGTGCCCGAAGCGGCGCTCGATATAGTCGAGCACCATCTTCTTGAAGTCGGCCGCGACGGTCGGTCCGCGCAAGGTCACCGCCTTCTTGCCGTCGATGAACACGGGCGCCGCGGGCGCTTCGCCGGTGCCGGGCAGCGAGATGCCGATATCGGCGTGCTTCGATTCGCCGGGCCCATTGACGATGCAGCCCATCACCGCGACGGTGAGCGTCTCGACGCCGGGATAGCGGCGCTTCCAGTCCGGCATGGAGTCGCGGATGAAGTCCTGGATGTCGCGGGCAAGCTCCTGAAAGGTGGTCGAGGTGGTGCGCCCACAGCCGGGACAGGCGGCGACGAGGGGCACGAAGCTGCGGAAGCCCATGCTCTGCAACAGCTCCTGGGCCACCTTCACCTCCAGCGTGCGGTCGCCTTGCGGCTCTGGCGTGAGCGAGATGCGGATGGTGTCGCCGATGCCTTGCTGCAGCAGCACGGCCAGCGCCGCGGCGGACGCGACGATGCCCTTCGAGCCCATGCCCGCCTCAGTCAGCCCGAGATGCAGCGCAAGGTCCGAACGTGCCGCCAGCATGGCGTAGACCTGGATCAAATCCTGCACGGCGCTCACCTTGGCGGAGAGCACGATCCGGTCGGGCCCGAGCCCAAGCTCCATGGCGCGATCGGCGCTGATGAGTGCGGACTGGGTAATTGCTTCATGCATCACGGCGCGCGCGTCCTTGGGCTCGGGCGCTCGCGCATTCTCATTCATGAGCCGGGTCAAGAGATCCTGGTCGAGGCTTCCCCAATTGACGCCGATGCGGACGGCTTTGCCGTGGCGAAGCGCGAGGTCGACAATCGCCGCGAATTGCTTGTCGCGCTTGTCCTTGAACCCGACATTGCCGGGGTTGATACGGTATTTGGCGAGCGCCTCGGCGCAGGCCGGATGCTCGGCAAGCAGCGTGTGGCCATTATAGTGGAAGTCGCCGATGAGCGGCACATCGACGCCACGCGCATCCAGCCGCTCGCGGATATGGGGCACCGCTGCGGCGGCCTCGGCGCGGTCCACGGTGACGCGCACGAGCTCAGAGCCCGCGCGGGCGAGCGCGGCCAACTGCGCCACCGTCGCCTCGATATCGGCGGTGTCGGTATTGGTCATTGACTGCACCACGATCGGGGCACCGCCGCCAATGGTGACGGCCCCGATGCGAACTGGGACGGTGCGGCGCCGCGCGCTACCCTGGTCGGATGAGCGGCCTTCCACGCGAGAAGCCTCCTTGCCTGCGGCGACCTTCAACATGCGTCAGATAAACCAGATTTAGGGGCGCCGCGCCAGCGCTTGGACCGGCGATGTGGCCTGCGCTTCTCCCGCGAGCGCGACACCAGTGCCGCACGCGCCTCAGCCCTGCAGTTGGTTTCCGACGCAACATCGCGGGCTAGATTCCGGAGCTCGTAAGGACGTACGTTACGATGTGTCTGCAATCGCTCGTAAGGAAGAGTCCCTCGGAACCGGGCTTGCCGGCCCCGAAGAGATGCAAGGCGGCAACAGGGCCGTAGGACTCGCCTTTTCGGTGATCCTGCATGGCCTGGCGCTGCTTTGGCTCCTCGTCGTGGGGCCGTATGGCACACAGGGGTCGGTGGGTGGCCTGCGCATCGTGCCCGTTGAGGTCGAACTGATCAGCGAGGACACGACCCCGCCCGCTGAGCGGCGCGTGGCGGCTCTGCCCCAACCAAGTGTGGCTCAACAGCCGTCCTTCACCCCGACGCCCGTCGACGTCGCGCCAGAAAAAACACAGCCTCTTGCGGACGAACTGGAAACAAAACTCCAGGCGCTCGCGAAACTCCGCCAGCCCGAGTCGGTTACGCCGAGCGAGCAAAACGGCTCCGGTGGACCAAATATGGTGGCAACAAACGACGATGTGACCTCAGGACGACAGGGCCTGTATAGCGTCAAGGATTTTATACTCGCCCAAGTCGAACGCCGTTGGAATTTGGATCTGGCGACATTGGGAAATAACCAATTCTCCGTCCCGATCCATGTCGAAATAACCAGCGGTGGTGTCGTCCTCAAGGCCGAAATCGTCGACACCGCTCGCTCCACGGACCCCGCCTATCGCGAGATCGCAGTCAGCGCTCGCAACGCGGTGCTTTTGTCGTCTCCGCTCTCGCTGCCGGCCGGCCATTACCAAGGCGTGATGGATATGGTCTTGTATCTGAACCCCAGAGACACCTTGCGATAGTTTGCCATAGGCGCTTGGAACGGGTTTCATCTCACGTCAAGGGAGATCCCTGGCGACGCGAAAGCCCGTGAGACTGGAGTAATCATATTCACCACCGCCGGGTCCGCTCCCGCTGCGCGCGGCGGAGCGTACGAAGGTCGGCAAATTGTCCCAAGATCCCCCGCGAATGACATATCTTTTGCAATCTTTGTCGGTCCACGCGCTGCCGTCCTGTGGGGCGCGTACGTAATTGGGGTGCCAGCAATCGGCGGTCCATTGCCAGGCGTTGCCTAGCATCCCGTAAAGGCCGAAGGGATTGGGCGCAAAGCTGTCAACGTCGGCCAATAGCCGATTGTCCCACTTGCTGCCGCAGCCGTTGCAATTGGCTTTGCCGATCCCAACGTCATTGCCCCACCAGCGCGCTGTCGTGGTTCCCGCACGCGCCGCATACTCCCATTCAGCTTCTGTCGGCAGACGATAGGGCCCATTCGCAAGATCCGTTGCCGTTGCCGGATGTTCAATGCGGACCTTGACGTTCAACCACGCGATATATTTTTCCGCATCGCGCCAATCCAGGCAGACAGCCGGCCACCGCAGCGGCTCCCCATAATAAGGCGAATAGGCCCGACCGTGTCCGGGAGAATGCCATTTCATATCCAAGATCGGATTGCAGGCCGCGGGTTGGTAGCCGGTCTCTCTCAGGAAGGTGAGAAATTCCTCGCTGGTGACGTCATATTTGCCGAGCGCAAATGCCTTGATGGCGACGCTATGCTGCGGACCCTCGGAGTCAAAGCGCCCGCTCTCGCTTCGCGGGCTTCCCATGACGAACGTCCCGGACGGTATCCCGACCATGATCGGACAAACTGAACATTCCTGAAATTCGCGATCCTTTTGGATCTGGGCGAGGCTCGTGCCGGGCGGAACGAGTGCAAGCAACGCGATAACAAAAGAGGGGAGCAATCTTCTCGGCACGGATTGCCTCGCGTTACGCGAGCGGAGCGGGGTGGCCGCAAATTCACTGTCGAGCGGTTAGCCCCTCGTCGCCCTCCCCCGCAAGGGGGAGGGGAGTCGGGTCGCGCCCGCAGGAATAGGATTACGACGAGAGGGCTTCCGACAGCGTCTCGATATTGTTGCGGAACATGTCGAGATAGGACCCGGCCGGGCCCGACGGGTCGGACAGTGCATCGGAATAGAGCGTGCCCCCGATCTTGGCGCCGGTCTCCCTGGCGATCTGATCGAGCAGGCGGTGGTCGGTGACGTTCTCCATGAACACCGCCGGAATCTTTTCCTTTTTGATCTGCGTGATGATCTTGGCGACGTCCTTGGCCGAGGCTTCGCTTTCCGTGCTCACGCCTTCGGGGGCGATGAACTCCATCCCATAGGTTGCACCGAAATAGCCGAAGGCGTCATGAGTGGTGATGATCTTGCGGCGGTCCGGCGGGAGCTTGGCGATCGCCTCTTTCACCGTCGTCTCCATCTGCGCAATGCCGTCGAGGAATTTCGCAGCATTGGCCTCATAGGTGGCCTTGCCGTCGGGATCGGCGGCGATCAGCGCGTCGCGGATATTGGCAACGTAGATCTTGCCATTGGCGAGGCTCTGCCAGGCGTGGGGGTCGGTGATCGTCTTCTCGTCCTCGACCATCGTCCGGGGCGCCACGCCCTTGCTCGCAGTCACCACGGTCCCTTTGAAGCCCGACGACTTCTCGAGCCGCGTCATCCAGCCTTCGAGGCCAAGGCCATTGATGAAGAGGATTTTCGACTCCGATAGCTCCTTAGTAGCGGCTGGCGTTGGCTCGTAGACGTGGGCGTCCCCGTTCGGACCAACGAAGGTGAAGACCTCGACGCGATCGCCGCCGACTTGGCGCACCATGTCGCTAAGAATGCTGAAGGAGGCAGAGACTTTGATCGGGTCGGCGGCTTGCGCTCCCGCCCATGGGCTGAGCACCGCGGCAAGCGCTGCCGCAACGATGAGAAATGAACGTCTATGCATGGCACGAACTCCTTGTCTTCGGGTTCAAGCTTCAAGGTGCTTACGCGGCAACAGCTGCCACAGCACGCCGCCTCTCGAGCCAAGCAGCATGGAGAGGAGATAGCCTGCGCCGCTAGTCAGAATGATCGCCGGGCCCGTCGGCAAATTGGCGTAGTAGGAGAGCAACAGCCCGACGGTGCTCGCAGCAAACGCCGAGGCGACCGCCGCGACGATGAGCATCGAGATGTCTTGGGCCCAGAAGCGCGCCGTGATCGCAGGCAAGAGCATGATGCCGACCACCATCAAGGTGCCGAGCGCTTGGAATCCGCCGACCAGGTTCATCACCACGAGCACGAGGAAGAGAAAATGGGTGGGTGAGCTGAGTGGGCTGACGGTGCGCAAGAAGTTCGGATCGAAGCATTCGAGCACGAGCGGGCGATAGATGATGGCAAGCGCCACCATGGACAGCGTGGCGATCGAAGCGATCAGGATCAGAGCCTGGTCGTCGAGAGCGAGCACGGTCCCGAACAGGACGTGCAACAGGTCGATGCTGTTGCCCTTGACCGAGACGATCAGCACGCCGAGCGAGAGCGAGAGCAGGTAAAAGGCGGCGAGGCTCGCATCCTCGCGCAGGACCGTTGTTCGCGCGACGAGACCGGCAAGGAGCGCCACCGCAATTCCGGCGATGAAACCGCCAAGGCTCATCGCCGACACCGAAAGACCGGCAACCAGGTAGCCGATGGCGGCGCCGGGAAGAATAGCGTGACTCATGGCGTCGCCCATCAGGCTCAGCCGCCGGAGCACCAGGAACACCCCGACCGGGGGCGCTCCTAACGAGAGCGCAAGGCAGCCTACAAGCGCTCGCCGCATGAAGGCGAATTCGACGAAAGGGTCGATAAGGGCGTGGATCACGCCGAGATCCGCTCGCTGGCATCCTCGCCGCGCTCGCAAATTTCCGCCTGCTCGTCCCAGGCCTCGACGAGCTGGCGCGATTTGGCAAGGTGCTTCGGCGTCAGCACCTGCTTGGTCGGGCCCCAGGCCACGACCTCACGCGCGAGCAGCAGCGTCCTCGGGAAATGCGCCCGCACCTGATCGAAGTCGTGAAGTGCGGCAATGACGGTGCGGCCTTCGGCGTGCCAACGCTTGATGATGTGAAGCAGATCCTCGATGGTCTTGGCATCGACGGCCCTGAACGGCTCATCGAGCAGGATGACGGCGGCGTTCTGCAAGAGCAGTCGGGCAAACAGTACGCGTTGAAATTGTCCTCCTGACAGCGCGCCGACCCCTCGCTGCGCCAGGTCTTGCAGGCCAAGCGTCCGTAGCGCATTGGCCACCGCCGTGCTGCGCGCTTGGTCGAGGCCGCCCCACATACCGATGTCGTGCCAAAGGCCCATGGCCACGGCATCGAACACCGTGATTGGGAAGGTGCGGTCGATCTCGACCTGCTGGGGCAGATAGGCGATGTCACGCCGTTCAAGGCCGTCGAGGCTAACCGTTCCGGAGAGAGGTTTGAGCTGCCCGACGATGCCCTTGAGCAGGGTCGATTTGCCGGCGCCGTTCGGTCCGACCAGCGCGAGCAACTCGCCTCGGGCGACCTCGCCGCTGATGTGATGCACGGCAGGGTGGCGGTCATAGCCGAGCGTCAGATCGCGAAAGTCAATGGCGGGGCGCTTGTCGGTGGTCATGCGAGCGCCCAAAGCAGCACCGAGGCCCACAGCAGGCTGGCGAAGACGGCCACCATGGCAAGCCGGGCCAACACCGAGAGGCGCAACAGCGAGAAGCCGAGCGCCGGATGGGCGGTCGCCAAGCGGTTAGCGCCTCTGCCTATTCCGCTTGTCTGGTCCATAGGCCGGCGCTTCCTCAACGATTGGTCGATTTCAGAGGCGGGGCAGTCTGGCGCGAAGGCTCTTGCCTCCGCGCCGGGTCCCCGTCCTTGTCTCAAGCCGTCATGGCCGGGCGACACGCTTCGCACAGGCCTGCGATCTCGAGCGTCACCTGCTCGGCCGCGATCTCGTCCGGGGACAGCGCGAGCAGCGCCGCCTGGTCGTCTTCGCTCAATGGAATTTCGACCACCCTCTGGCATCGGCGGCACATGGCGAAGGCGAACTTGCCGTCGCAGGCGCCGTGGCCGCAGGCGACGAAGGCTGAGCGGGACTGGAGACGGTGCACCATGCCGAGCTGCATCAGCTCGTTCAGCGCCCGGTAGACCGTCGGTGGATGGGAGATGCCCGCAACCCTGACCCGGTCGAGGATGGCATAGGCGCTCAAAGGTTCGTTGGCTTTGCGCAGGCAGGACAGGATCTGTCCCTGGTTGCGCGAGAGCTTGGGGGCGTGGTGATGGGCGGCATTCATGCGATGATATAACATAACATCGCCGCTGGGCGTCAAGCCCGGGACAAGGGGTGGACCATCTGACGCAGCGCTTGGGAGGGGGGCTAGCGCTCGGTTAGCTTGAGTTCGATGCGGCGATTCTTGCGCAGCGCTTCGTCGCTATCGCCGGTGTCGATCGGCTGGAACTCGCCGAACCCGGCCGCCACCAGCCGGTTCGCCGGCACGCCCTTGTCGATCAGGTAACGCACGACGGAGATGGCGCGCTCGGCCGACAGCTCCCAGTTCGACGGGAAGTTCGCGCTGGTGATCGGCTTGATGTCGGTGTGACCGTCCACCCGCATCACCCAGGCAATATCGGACGGGATCTTGCTCTCGAGCTGCTTCAGCGCGTCGGCCAGCTTGTCGAGCTGCGGGGTGGCCTCGGATTTGAGGTCGGCCGAGCCCGAATCGAACAGCACGTCGGAGGCGAACACGAAGCGGTCGCCGGCGACCTGGAAATCGGGCCGGTCGCCCAACGCCTCTCTAAGCTTGCCGAAAAAGTCGGATCGGTAGCGCGCCAGCTCCTGCACCTTCTTGGCCAAGGCCACATTCAGCCGCTGGCCGAGGTCGGCGATCTTGACTTGGCTCTCCTTGTCCTTGACCTCGGAGGCATCGAGCGCCTCCTGCAACGCAGCGAGTTGCAGCCGGAGCGCCGCGAGCTGTTGATTCAGGATCTCGACCTTGGCGAGGGCGTCGTTAGTGATCTGCTTCTGCTGGTCGAGCTGGCCGCCAAGCGCGGTCGCGCGGGCCTCGGCGCCTTCGGTCTTGCCGCCCTGCTCGCCGATCAGCGCGTTGAGGCGCTGATTCTCCTTGTCCTTGTCGAGGAGGGTCGCCTGTAGCGAGGAGAGGTTGTCCTCGAGCGATTCCTTTTTGGAGCGCTCCAGCGCCAACAGCTCGGTGAGCTGCGACAGCTGCCGGTTGAGGCGCGACAGCATCGTGTCCTTGCCGCTCGCCTGCTGGGTGACGAAATAGTTGGTGAGCATGAACAGCGACATGAGAAACGTCACCACCAGCAACAGGGTCGAGAGCATGTCGACATAGCCGGGCCAATAATTGGTGGCCGCCAGCCCCCGGCGAGTCCGCGATAAGGCCATGGCTAGCTCCGCTCCTCATGCGCGGGCAGCTTCGCCTTGTCGGTGATCTGCCTCAGCACCATAGCGAGCTCATGCTGCTGCTGGGCCTGCTCGTCGGCCCATTCGCGCACCACCTTCTGCTCGGCGCGCATTTGCCGGATCAGCTTCTCCACGCCTTGCGCGAGGTCCTTCACGGCGTCGCCAGTATTGTCGCCAAGCACGCGGAGCTCGATCTTCTCGCTCAGATCCGAGAGCGAGCGCTGCATGTCGAGCAGAGCGAAGCGGAGCTGTGGGGGCACGCCCGTGACGGTCAGTCCTTCCGCCGATTGAAGCTCGGTGATGCCGGAGAGCCAGTCTTCGAGCTCATTGTAGAAGCGGCTCTGGGCGTGGCCGGCCTGCAGGTCGAGAAAGCCCAGGATCAGCGAGCCGCCAAGACCGAACATGGAGCAGGAGAAGGCGGTGCCCATGCCTTTGAGCGGTCCGGCGAGGCCCTCTTTGAGCTGATCGAACAACATCACGCTCTCACTCGCATTCGTATCCAGCGCGCCGATGGTGGCGCCGACCGAGCTCACCGTCTGCAGCAATCCCCAGAAGGTGCCGAGCAGACCGAGAAACACCAGGAGCCCGACGAGGTAGCGCGTCGTCTCGCGCGCTTCGTCGAGGCGCGAGGCCACGGAATCGAGCAGCGAGCGCATCGCGCCAGTCGCCAAGGACAAATGGCCGGTGCGGTCGCGGAGCATGGTCGCCATGGGAGCGAGCAACACCGGAGTGGTGTCGACGGCGAGCCCGGGATCGGAGATGCGGAAGCTGTTGACCCAGCGGATCTCGGGATAGAGGCGCAACACCTGGCGGAAGGAGTAGACGATGCCGACAAACAGCACGCCGATGATGAGGCTGTTCAAGCCAGGATTGGCCAAGAAGCTCTTGCGCAATTGCTGCGTCTGGCCGTCGAGGATGATGGCGAGCAGGATCGCCAGGATGAGAAACAGACTCATCCGCCAGAGAAAGACTTGCGGGTAGGTGAGCTTCGCCTTGTAGGTGGTCGTCGCTGCCATTAGTGCCGTCTGGTGAGTCGGGGCCGAACGCGGGGGCAGAGATTAACCGAATACTAAGACGGGCAAAACGGCAACCTCAGGGCGAGCTGAGCATATAGTCTTGGTCGGTTTGACTTGTGAGAGGATCGGCGACGCAGGCCATCGTCACTCGTGGGCGAGCGGCTCAGGACCCCGAAGGGACAGCCGCCACCGCAGCGTGGTCGGCCGCGGCCATCTTCAGCTGCTTCAAGAGCTTGCGGTGGATGGTCTCGTTGCCCGCGACCACGCTGCCCTGCTCGAGCATTCGATCCTTGCCGTCGGCATCGCTGATGAAGCCGCCCGCCTCGCGCAAGATGACAATGCCCGCGGCGAGATCCCAGGGGCCCAGACCCCGCTCCCAGAACCCGTCGAAGCGGCCGGCGGCGAGCCAGGCAAGATCCAGCGCCGCGGCGCCCGTGCGCCTGATCCCCGCCGAGGCCGCCATGACGGCCTGCACCTCCTTCAGGAATAAGTCGTGCCCGGTCTTGCCACGATGGGGGATGCCGGTGACGAGGACGCAATCGGCGAGCTCGGTCCTGGCGGCGACGCGGATGCGCCGGTCGTTGAGATAGGCGCCCTTGCCCCGCTCCGCGGTGAACACCTCATTGCTTGCCGGGTTGTAGATGAGGCCCGCAACCAGCTCGCCATCGCGTTCAAGGGCAATGGAAATGGCGAAGAGCGGGATGCCGTGCAGAAAATTCGTGGTGCCGTCTAGAGGGTCGACGATGAAGCGGTGGCTGCGATCGGCGCCCTCCACCTCGCCTTGCTCCTCCATCAGCAGCCCGTAGCCCGGGCGGGCGCGGGTGAGCTCCTTGTGCAGGATCTCCTCGGCGCGGGTGTCGGCGGCGGTGACGAAGTTGGCGGGGCCCTTGAGCGAGACTTGGAGCTGCTCCACCTCGCCGAAATCGCGGGCGAGGCTGCGGCCTGCCTTGCGGGCGGCGCCGAGCATGACGTTCATCAGAGCAGACGTGGGCATGTCGCTTCTTGGGTTTGTTGCCGCAGCTTGTTTACGTCATTCTGGCGGAGGCCGGACTCAGCGAAAGAAAAAATGCAAGGCTCGCGCGAAGGCATGCCGGCTTTCGCCGGCATGACGACAGTCCGATAGCACGGAGCCAGGCGCTACTCGGCGCGCCTGACGTAAGTGAGCTCGTTGGTGTCGACGACCACGCGCTCGCCGGCCACGACGAAGGGCGGCACCAGGATGCGAACCCCGTTCTCGAGCTTCGCGGGCTTATAGGACGAGGCCGCGGTCTGGCCCTTCACCACGGGATCGGCCTCGACGACCGCGAGGGTGACCTGGTCGGGGAGCGAGATACCGATCGGCGTACCCTCATGGCTTTCGACCGTCACTTTCATGCCGTCCTGCAAGAAGGCCGCGCGCTGCTCCAGGAAATCCTGCGGGAGCTGGATCTGCTCATAAGTGTCCAGATCCATGAAGGTGAGCATGTCGCCTTCGGCAAAGAGGAACTGGTAGTCCTTCTGCTCAAGCCGCACGCGCTCCACGGTCTCCGAGGAGCGGAAGCGCTCGTTCAGCTTCGTGCCGTCGATGGCGTTCTTGAGCTCGACTTGCGCATAAGCCGGACCCTTCCCGGGCTTCACGTGTTGGGTTTTGACCGCGACCCAAAGGGCGCCCTTGTGTTGGATGACGTTGCCGGGGCGAATCTCGTTGCCGTTGATTTTCATGAAGCCCGCTCGATTCGAGAAATTTGGCGCGGCTGTCTTTAAGGCGTGGGGGCTCGCCGCTGTCAAGGGCAGCGCGTCATTCGGTGAGGCGATCGTCGCGCCAGGCCTCCGCCGCCTTGTCCGCCGCCGCCCGCTGCTCGGGGGTAAGCTTGGAGAGCATCAGGTCGAGATCGAAATCGCTCACCCCGGCCGCGCGCGCGAGCAGATGCCATTTGGCGGCCTGCACCGGATCGGCCTCCACCGCGACACCACTGGCATAGAGGCGCGCGAGCCGGTTCTGGGCGACCGGATTGCCCTGCTCAGCCGACATGCGGAACATCTTGGCCGCGCGCTTCTCGTCCACGGCGATGCCCTCGCCCTTGAACAGCATCACGCCATATTCGACCTGAGCTTCCGACACCCCGGCCTCGGCGGCTTTGCCCGTCCACTCCGCGGCCTTCGCCTTGTCCACGGAGACGCCGCGCCCGAATTGATAGAAACCGCCGAGGTCGTACTCCGCCTCGGGAAGGCCCCCCTCGGCGGCCTTCTGCATCCATTCGACCGCCTTCTGCTCATCGGCGGGGCGTCCCTTGCCGTCGAGGTAGATGAGGGCAAGATTGTATTGCGCCGAGGCATTGCCGCTCGCCGCGGCCTTCTCGAACAGGTTGGCGGCAAGCGTGAGGTCCTTCTTGACCCCGTGGCCCTGCAGGACAAGCGTCCCGAGGGCGAATTGGGCGTTGGGATCGCCGAGATCGGCACCCTTGGCGTAGACGTCGGCGGCCTTCGTCAAATCCTGCGCGACCCCGAGGCCTTCCTCATAGATCTCGCCGAGAAGCGTGTAGGCCTCTTTTGACCCGTGCTCGGCCTCGCCCTCGGCGAGCTTGATCGCGGTCAGATATTGGCCCTGGGCAAAGGCAGTGTAGGCGGGGCTCTCGGCGGCTTGCGCGCAAGACCCGCTGGTCGCGACCAGGAGCACGGCGGACCAGAGGCCGCGGCGAGTGCGGGACCCCGTCACGCCGCGGTCCTGACCTGACGCAGCGCCGCGCCGATCCCGGCGATGCGCTTGACGGCGTCCTTAGCCTGCCAAATCGCCGTGGACAGCGCGACGAAGTCTGCCCCGAGGCTTGCGAGCGTCTCCGCCTCTTCGGCGGTTTCGACGTCCCAGGCGACCGAAGGCACCACGAAGATCTCCGCCCACCAGCCAATGAACTCGGCGCGCCGATCGGGCTCGCCATCCCCCTGCATGGGCCCAAAGGCGATATAGTCCGCGCCAAGCTCAGCCATGACCATGGCCTCGTGCCGGCTTGCGATGCAACCCGCGCCGATGATTGTGCGTTGATCTAGATGCTCACGCGCTCGCCGGTAGAGCGACACATCCGCAGCGACATGGACGCCGTCGGCGCCGATTCGCTCGGCGCGCTCGGCATCGTTCTCGATGAGGAAGGCCACCTCTCGCTCGCGCGTGATCTCGCGCAGCCGGGCGTCCCAGGCCGAATCGATCGGGGCCCCGTCGCTGCAGAGCAGGATGCAAGCCACGTCAGCCTCGTCCATGGCTTTCGCCACCGAGGTCTCGAGCGCGGCCGAAGGCCCCGCTGGAAGCTTGAGATAGAGGCGGCAAGGGGCCATGGCTGCAACCATCATCGGGGCTCCGCTTGCGTATCCGCACGCATTGAGGCGGCGTTAACAGCGTCCGTCTCAAATCACCTAAGCCGTGGCGCTGTCAATGTCTGCCGCGGCCACCAAGCGGCCACCAATAAGACCAACGGGAGGAGCAAAAGGTTGTTGAACATTGGCATCGCTTTCACCACATTGTCACAAAGTCGCTCAGTCGAAGAAGCGAGGGTCGCGACGCCGCTTGAACGCAGCGGGAACGGCACGGTGAGGGACCCGAAATCACGATGAGCCAAACTGACGCTTTGCAACAGGCATTGATGAGGTTCGGCGCCTCGGTCGATACTCTGGAGCGCTTCTTGGGTCAGCTTTTCGAAGATCGTGACTCGGTGGCGAAGCTCAAGGAGCAACTGCGGTCCTTGACCGACGAGCGAAATCGGCTCGCCGCGGAGCTCGATGCGGAGCGCGGCCGGGCGGGGCGGCTTGAGGCCGCCAATAGCGAGGTCTCCGGCCGGCTTGAAGCGGTGATGGGGACGCTGCGGGACATGGCGCCCGCCAAGGGGGTTGAACTCTAGGGAAGCTTGTCATGGGTCAGGTCAGCGTCACGCTCAACGGGCGTACCTATCGCCTCGAATGCGGGGAGGGCGAGGAGGCGCACCTTATCGCGCTTTCCGAATATCTTGGTTCCCACGTCGACACCATGAAGCACAAATTCGGGCAGGTGGGGGACGACCGCCTGATCCTGATGGCATCCTTGATGGTTACCGACGAGCTCTGGGAGGCGCGGCGCCAGCTGCAAGAGCTTAAGGCGAATTTGGCCGAGCTCCGCCGCGACAGGTCGGCGGCGGACGACACGGCCAAGACCATGCGCGCCGATCTGGCCGAGACGATCAGCGCCGCGGCCGATCGTCTTGAAATATTGAACCAGCGATTCGCCAACGCGGGAGGCGAGGGACCGCGACGCTAGTTTCGCTTTCGGTCTGCCGCTATAGTCCGACTCGGCGGGCTGCGAGGTGCGTTAGGAGCACTATTCCCCGGGCCCTATAAGATCCTATGGGAGCTGACACTGACGGGGACCATGGTCTCCGTCACTCGGCGCCCACCTACATGAGTAGGGACACCAGGGATCGACGCTCCGACGGCCATCGCGGCCTCGCTACTTTCGTAGCTTCCCGCCGAAGACGACGCCCCGCCAGCGCGCCTCACCTTCAAAGCCCCGCGATGTCGCCCGCTTTAGCGATTGGCTAGGGGCGCGGCCCGACGAAGCTGGCGGTAAGGTGCGGGATTGGGCTATTGACGCCTTGCCGGGCCCTTTCGAGCCTGGAGCTAAGCCTTTGTTGGCGCGCGGATCGGCTGCAGGCATGCGGATTCTATTTCTCGGTGACGTGGTCGGCCGAGCGGGGCGGGCGGCGGTCATCGAGTCCCTGCCGGGCTTGCGGACGCGCTACGGCGCCCATTTCGTCGTCGTCAACGGCGAGAACGCGGCCGGCGGGTTCGGCATCTCCGAGCAGATCCTGATCGAGCTCCTCGACGCTGGCGCGGATGTCGTGACCACCGGCAATCATGTCTGGGATCAGCGCGAGGCGCTCGTGTTCATCGAGCGCCACGACCGCCTGCTGCGGCCCATCAATTTTCCGAAGGGCACGCCCGGCCGCGGCGCCGGCCTGTTCAGGGCCTCCAACGGCGCCGATGTGCTGGTGATCAACGCCATGGGCCGCGTCTTCATGGGCGATCTCGATTGCCCGTTCCGCGCCGTCGATGCGGAGCTTGAGGCTTGCGGATTGAAGCGCGGCGCCGATGCGATCCTAATCGACTTCCATGCCGAGGCGACGTCCGAGAAGCAGGCCTTCGGCTATTTCGTCGATGGCCGGGCGAGCGCCATGATCGGCACGCACACCCATGTACCGACGGCAGACGAACAGATCCTCGACCGGGGCACTGCCTATATCAGCGATGCCGGCATGTGCGGCGACTACGATTCGGTGCTCGGCATGAACAAGCAGGAGCCGCTGTCGCGGTTCCTGACCAAGATTCCAAATGGCCGCTTCCAGCCTGCCCATGGGGAAGCCACGATCTCGGGCGTCGGCATCGAGATCGACGACGCTTCCGGGCTCGCCACGGCCATCGGCCCCGTCAGGCTCGGCGGCAGGCTGTCCCAGGCTGAGCCCGAATTCTGGCTGCAGGCGGCGTCCTCGGACTGAAGGCTTGGCGTTCAGGCCGAACGGAGCTTTGCTTTGTTGACGCCGGAGGCTCTGCCCTGAGCCGACAGCCGTTGCAGGCAGAATATGGCCTGATCGAGATTGTCGAGAGCGCCATCGGTGTCGACGGTTTCGCTGAAGAGCGCGATGCGGGCTTGCGCGACGTGCTTTGCCGCCTCGGTGCAGAGCTCGGAGAGCGTTACAGTGCGCTCCGCGTCTTGCGGCGTTGGCGCGGTGGAAGCTTGGACCTTGCGCGGCATCGATGCCCCCCTTCGGTTTCGCGGGCCGAGCGGCCCTCAAGCCCTGCTTTAGGCTTTCATTTGTTGTCGGACCATTAGGGTTAAGGCTTCGCTAAGATCGGCTTGGCTGGTAGCCGGGCGGCTATGGATTTTGCCCGCCCGCGCCCGTATAAGCGGCACCGTCCGTCAAGGCCGGTAACCAATAGGACTTTCGATGGCTGGCCATTCCAAATTCAAGAACATCCAATTTCGCAAGGGCGCCCAGGACAAGAAGCGCTCCAAGCTCTTTTCCAAGCTTGCCCGGGAGATCACCGCGGCGGCGAAAATGGGCCTGCCCGATCCCGCCATAAATGCCCGGCTCCGCGGCGCGGTCCAGGCCGCGCGTGCCCAGAACATGCCGAAGGACAATATCGAGCGGGCGATCAAGAAGAGCCAGGAGGCGGGCGGCGCCAATTACGAGGAGGTGCGTTACGAGGGCTTCGGCGCCGGCGGCGTCGGCGTCATCGTCAAGGCGCTCACCGACAATCGTAACCGCACCGCAAGCGAGGTGCGCTCGATCTTCTCGAAGTTCGGCGGCAATCTCGGCGAGACGGGCGCGGTCTCTTTCATGTTCGACAAGCTCGGCGCGATCGAGTTCGACGCGGCCAAGGCTAGCCCCGATCAGATGTTCGAGGCGGCGATCGAGGCGGGCGCCGAGGATTGCGAAGCGAGCGAGGACGGCCACGTGGTCTATTGCCATCCCGATCAGCTGCACCAGATCGCCAAGGCGCTCGAGGCGCGCTTCGGCGAGCCGCGCGCCGCGAGCATTTTATGGCGGGCGAAGAGCGGCGTGCCCGTTGACGAGGAAGCCGGCCAAAAGCTGTTGCGCATGATCGATGCGCTCGAGGACTCTGACGACGTGCAGAATGTCTACGCCAATTTTGAGATCGCCGACGAAATCCTAGAGCGCCTGAGCGCGTGAGGCGATGGCAGAGGCGGCCGGCGAGCTTGCGTAGCGTTTCCCCGCCAAGGGTATCACAATCCGCTCGAAGCCCAAAGCAATCTGGCAATACCCAGGTGAGCCGTGGACGCCTCGGAACCGACAATAATCCTTGGGAATGAGCGGCTGCGCCAAGCGCTTGCCGTCCGCGACTGGCTGGTCGGCGAGGCGCGCGAGATTACCGATCCCAATGTCATTTTAGAGGGTCTCTGCCTCAAGCTCAGAGACGCGGGCGTTCCGATCGACCAGGCAAGCAGCGCGATCGAGCTCCGGCACGCGGAACGCGCGGCCAATGCCCGCATCTGGGAATTCGGCAAACCTGCCCGGGAGCACGTCTACACGCATGATCGTGGCTCGGAGGCGACCGGTAGGCGGCCGCTCGCGGATGCCCATCGCCTCAACGAATGGATCTTTTCCTGGCTTCCCGACATGTCCGACGACACCTACGACATTGTCGCTCCGCTGAAGGCGGCGGGCTACACCCACCACGTCGCCGTTCCCGTCGTGCTCCCGAATGGCATGCGCAACGGCTTCACCTTTGCGACGCGCGCCCCGCGCGGCTTCTCGGGTCAGGACGTCGCCGTCTTGAGGTCCATCTTTCCCACGCTGGCGGCGATTCAGGAGATCCTCGCGCTGCAGCGCGTCATGCGCGAGGTGATGCGCATGTATGTCGGCGACGAGCCGCATCTTAGAATTCTCTCGGGCGACGTGAGACGGGGAGAGGTCTTGCGCATTCGCGCCGCGATCCTGTTCGCCGATATGCGGGACTTCACCGGATTAACCTCCCACCTCCCCGAAGAAGCGGCGACGGCCCTCGTCAATGAATATTACGACTGCATCGTGCCGCCGATCGACGAGCGGGGCGGCGAAGTGCTAAAATTCATGGGCGAGGGGATTTTGGCGATCTTCCGCGCTGGCGAAGACGGGGATATCGAAGCCTGCATGCGTGCCTTCGCGGCGGCCCGCGCCGGTCTGTTAAGGGTGGCGCGCCGCAACGCCAAGAAGGGCGGAGCGATCCGCTTCGAGGTCGGCATCGCACTGCATTTCGGCAACGCGGCCTATGGCAATGTAGGCTCCGGCGCGCGTCTCGATTATACGGTCATCGGCCGCGACGTGAATCTTGCGTCACGCATCGCCGACCTTTGCGGCGAGCTCGATCAGAGTTTGCTCCTGTCGACGTCGTTTCAGAAGCGCTTATCGGAACATGAGCTGCAAGAATTGGGCGCGTTCCCGCTCAAGGGTGTCGACCAAGCGCAGACCGTGTTTGCGCCGGTGTCGGCATCAATCCGGGCTTGAGGCGCACCGCCTGCGTTTGATGGCTTGCACACGGCCCACGTCGGCCTAGTCACACCGTACCGTGCGCCTCCTCCTGGTAGCCGACCTCCATCATTCGCTTCCGCTGTTCGACTGGGTCCTCGAGATTGCCGGCGATTTCGACATGGTCGTGATGGCCGGAGATCATCTCGACATCGGTTCGCTCGTTGACGGTCGAGCGCAGAGCGTCGTGGTCCGGAAATATTTCAGCCGGTTGCGCGCGAGAACCCGGCTCCTGATCTGTTCCGGCAACCATGATCTCGATTCGCGCAACGAGGCCGGCGAGAAGGTCGCCAAATGGCTTGGAGGATCGCAAAACGAAGGGATCTTGTCCGATGGAGAGTCCTTCGTTCTCGACGAGACGCTGTTCACCATCTGCCCTTGGTGGGATGGGCCAGTCGCGCGTGCTGGTATCGCCGCGCAGCTCGCCGAGGCTGCCGCGAAGCGGACGAAGCAGTGGATGACGAAGCAGTAGATTTGGATCCCTCACGCCCCGCCCGCGAAATCACCGATCAGTGGAGGCGCCCGGTATTTTGGCGATGTTGAACGGAGAGAGTGGATCGATCAGTATCGGCCGGAGATCGTTCTATCCGGTCACGTGCATCAGTCACCCTTCATAAAGGATGGCCCGTGGGTCGATCGCATCGGGCCCACCTGGATTTTCAATGCCGGGAACCAGCTTGGCGCTCGGCCGACCCACATCATCATCGATACCGACGCGGGCGAGGCGCTGTGGTTTTCCTCCGCGGGCAATCAGTTTACCCGCCTCTGCGACCCGCTCGAGCGGCCGGTGCCGTGGCTGGAAGCGATTCCGGATTGGCTCAGAGTCGCGGATCGGCCTCACCTTCCGGGCCCGGCATGAATTCCTCGTGCTGATGGTGAATCAGCGTTTCGAGTATCTCTCCGACCATGCCGAAATGGTTGCCTTGTCCCTCGAGCTGCCGCTTCAGGTCGACGAGATAGGTCGTCGCGGCGTTAAGACGCTCGGCGAGCAGTTTGCCTAAGAAGAACGCGATCTCGGGATGGGATTTGAGAAGCTTTCGGCGTGCTCGAGCACAAAAACGCCGACCGGCGATGTGGCCCGGACGGTGGCGGTATGAGGCCGGTTGAGGAGCACGGACATTTCGCCAAAGAATGGCACCGGGCTCGCCGACGACGGCGACTTGCGCATCGCCTCTGAGCACCTCAACGCTGCCCTCGGACAGGATATTGCCGCCTGGAGGTTTTCCCCTCGGACAGGAGAATGGTTCCGGCAGCAAAGTCCGTCCGCGCGGCGCCGGCGCAGATATCGAGGATCAAGACCATCGCCCGGTCCTTCTTTTTCCGTTGTGCAATCCACCTGCCGGATTAGCCCGTTAAGCCTCGACTGTCACCGCAGAATTTTGGGCCAAGCCGAGTCTCTGGTCGGATCTGACCTGGGCTGCGAGAGGTGCGCGAGGGTGGCCCGAACGCGTTGCAGCTACCCCTTGAACCCCCCTTTCATGGCACACTCAGCCCGCTGATTCGTTTCCATCGCCGCCTGCTGCGAGGCGGGCGAGCGGGGGATCTCGAGGCACACACCATGCGATCCATTCGCATCGTCGGCATCGACCCGGGGCTCCGGCGCACCGGCTGGGGCGTGATCGACTCTGACGGCGTGCGGCTCGGCTTCGTCGCCTGTGGCTCGGTCGTCTCCGACGAGCGCGAGAGCCTCGCCGTGCGCTTGCGCCAGATCTTTGACGGCTTGCAGGAGGTGCTCGCGCGTCTTTCGCCGTCCGAAGCCGCGATCGAGCAGAGTTTCGTCAATCGCGACGCTTCCGCGACGCTGAAGCTCGGCCAGGCGCGGGGCATCGCGCTGCTCGTGCCGGCGCTGCTTGCGCTGCCAATCGCAGAATACGCGCCGAACGCGGTGAAGAAGACTGTGGTCGGCGCCGGGCACGCGGACAAGGGGCAGATTCGGGCCATGGTGGCGCGGCTCCTACCGCGCGCCACGCCCGACAGCGCCGATGCCGCCGACGCGCTCGCCATTGCCATCACCCATGCGCATGCTCGCGCCTGGGCCAAGCTCGAGGCGTCCCTGGCGCTCGAGGCTCGGAGCGCGCCATGATCGGCAAGCTCACTGGACGCCTTGACGAGGTCGGGCCCGCGGCGGTGATCGTCGACGTCAATGGCGTGGGCTATGAGGTGACGGTCGCGACGCGCACGCTTGCCAGCCTGCCCCCCATTGGCGAGGAGGTAAGCCTCGCCATCGACACCCATCTGCGCGACGATTCGATCAGGCTTTACGGCTTTGCCAGCGAGCATGAGCGCGCCTGGTTCAGGGCGCTGCAAACGGTGCAAGGCGTCGGCGCCAAGGTGGCGCTCGCGGTGCTCGGCACGCTCGCGCCTGGGGACCTCGCCAATGCCGTGGCGCTACAGGACAAGAACCAGGTGGCGCGCGCGCCAGGCGTCGGCCTCAAGGTGGCCGGCCGCATCGTTGCCGAGCTCAAGGACAAGATGCCGGCGCTCGCGCCTGCGATCAGGCCCGGGGGCGGGCTTGCCGGCGTAGCGGTGCTGCCGCCAGGGCCTGCGGCGCAAGACGCGGTTTCGGCGTTGACCAATCTCGGCTATCCCCACGCTCAGGCCGCTGCGGCCATCTCGCTTGCCGTCGGCAAGTCCGGACGGGACGCTCGCACCGAGGAGCTGATCCGTTTGGGCCTCAAGGAGCTTGCGAATGGCTGAGCTCATCCTGGCAGCGGTAAAACGGGAGGAGGATCAGGCGGACGTCTCGCTCCGGCCGCAAGTGCTCAGCGAGTTCATCGGCCAGGCCCGCATCTGCTCCAATCTGAAAATATTCATCGATGCGGCGCGCGGCCGGCGCGAGGCGCTCGACCATGTGCTGTTCGCCGGCCCCCCGGGTCTCGGCAAGACCACGCTCGCCCAGATCGTGGCGCGGGAGCTCGGCGTGAACTTTCGCGCCACCTCGGGCCCCGTGATCGCCAAGGCCGGAGACCTCGCGGCGCTGCTCACCAATCTCGAGGACCGCGACGTCCTCTTCATCGACGAGATCCACAGGCTCAACCCAGCGGTGGAGGAGATCCTCTATCCAGCCATGGAGGACTACCAGCTCGATCTCATCATCGGGGAAGGGCCCTCGGCGCGGTCGGTGCGCATCGATCTTGCGCGCTTCACTTTGATCGGCGCCACCACCCGCACCGGCCTACTCACCACCCCGCTCAGAGAGCGTTTCGGCATTCCGATCAGGCTCGAATTCTATACGGTCGAGGAGCTCGAGGAGATCGTGCGGCGTGGGGCCCGGTTACTCGGACTCGCTTTGACGCCTGAGGGCGCGCATGAGATCGCGCGGCGCGCCCGCGGAACGCCGCGCGTGGCAGGGCGGCTGCTTCGCCGCGTGCGCGATTTCGCGTCCGTCGAGAGCGTCGCCGCCGCCGTCGATGCCAAGCTCGCCGATAGTGCTCTCGCGCAGCTCGAAGTGGATGGGCGCGGGCTCGACGCGCTCGATCACCGCTATTTGCGCTGCATCGCCGTGAACTACGGGGGCGGCCCAGTCGGGGTCGAGACGCTTGCCGCGGCGCTTTCGGAGCCCCGCGACGCCATCGAGGAGATCATCGAGCCCTATCTGTTGCAACAGGGGTTGATCGCGCGGACCCCGCGCGGGCGCCTGCTCACCCAAAGCGCCTTCGCCCATCTCGGACTCCCCGTGCCCGCGCCGCAGAGCTCGGCCCAGTTCCCGTTGTTCAATGGTAGCGAAGAGCCATGAGTGACAATTGGCCGGACCTTGCCGGACGTATCGAAGGTGAGACGCATGTCCTGCCCATCCGCGTCTATTTCGAGGACACCGATTTCGCCGGCCACGTCTATCACGCTAATTTCGTGAAATTCTGCGAACGCGGCCGATCCGACTTCATCCGGCTGCTTGGCATCGACCATCAGAGCCTCGCCAACCCGGAAGCGGGGAAGCCCGCAGTCTTCGTCGTGCGGCACATCGAGATCGACTACTTGAAGCCCGCCCGCCTCGACGAGGTACTCGAAGTGGTCACACGCTGCGCCAGCATCGGCGGTGCGTCGCTGGTGCTCGCCCAAGAGGTTCGCCGGGGCGAAACCGTGCTCGCTCGCGCCAAGGTCAGCGTCGTGCTGGTCTCGCCCTCGGGCAAGCCGCAGCGAATTGGCAGCCTTATTCGCAGCGTGCTTGAACGGTTCGTTAACCAAGCCGCGCAAGGGTAGGTCTGAAAGCTGGTCAAGCGTCCGAGTTTGCGGGGCCATAAGCGCGAGTGTGACCAGAGCCGTTAGGGTTAACAAGCCCAAGTTTAGTCACATTCGCTCGGGTAAGGTCGACGCCCGCGCAAAGAGGCGGCGCTCTCTCTGGCGATGTTCGTCAAGGCCCGCAGGGCTACGCCCGCGCGGGGCAAGTGCGTCTCCAACAGGCGATAGGCCCGCAAGAGACGCGCTTGGAGCTCATGCCACGAGGCCGTCATGAATCCGCCGGATGTTGCCGTCGATCTCTCGATCTTCGAGCTGTTCAACCACGCTCACATCGTCGTCAAGATCGTGATGCTCGGGCTGCTCGCCGCCTCGGTGTGGAGCTGGGCGATCATCCTTGAGAAGTTCTTCGTCTTCGCCCGGACGCGCAAGGAGACGGACAAGTTCGAGCAAGTGTTTTGGTCGGGACAGTCGCTGGAAGAGCTCTACCAGGCCCTCAGTCAGCGCCGTAACACCTCCATGGCGGCGCTGTTCGTCGCCGCCATGCGCGAATGGAAGCGCAGCATCGAGCGCAATCCGAAGCCCACGGCAGGGACCCAGCTCAGGGTCGAGAAGGTCATGGACGTGACCATCTCACGTGAGCTCGAGCGACTGGAGCGCCGCCTCACCTTCCTCGCGACCGTCGGCTCGACCGCGCCCTTCGTCGGGCTGTTCGGCACCGTTTGGGGAATCATGACGAGCTTCCAGGCCATCGCGGTGAGCAAGAACACCAATCTCGCGGTGGTGGCGCCCGGCATCGCCGAGGCTCTGTTCGCCACGGCGCTCGGCCTGCTCGCCGCCATTCCCGCCGTGATTTTCTATAATAAATTCAATAGCGAAGTGGCCCGCCAGGGGGCCCGGCTCGAGGGCTTTGCCGACGAGTTCGCGGCCATCCTGTCGCGCCAGATCGATGTGAGGAGCTAGCGGCCATGGGCGCGTCGGTGCCGGCAAGCTCCGGCAATGGCGGCCGCCGCCGGCGGCGCTCGGCACGGCCGATGGCTGAGATCAACGTGACGCCGATGGTCGACGTCATGCTCGTGCTCCTGATCATCTTCATGGTGACGGCGCCGCTGCTCACCGTCGGCGTGCCCATCGAGCTGCCGAAGTCGAAAGCCCAGCAGCTCGAAGGGGACAAGGAGCCGCTCACCATCACGGTCGATCCAGACGGCAAGATCTTCCTGCAGGACACCGAGATTGGGCTGGACGAAATTGTGCCCAAACTCACGGCTATCAGTAAGAACGGGTACGAGGAGCGCATCTTTGTGCGCGGCGACCGCCGGGTAAATTACGGCGTCGTCATGAGGGTCATGGGGACGATCAGCGCCGCCGGCTTTCGCAGGATCGCGCTCGTGTCCGACCTGGAAGAGAAACCGCAATAGGAGAAACGGGAGTTGCGCAGAAGCGCTTTCATCTCCATCGCGTTGCATCTCGCCATCCTGATCTGGGCCGTGGTGTCGTTTCCCGCGGGCCAGGCGCTCGACGCGCCAGCGATCAAGGACGTGCCCATCGACATCCTGACCCCTTCCGAGTTCACCAAGATCAAGGCGGGCATTGTCGACGCCAAGGAGGACGCGCCGCTTGCGCCGAAGCCGGAACAGCCGAAGCCGGTCGCAATGACCGAGAAGGAGGCGCCGAAGTCGCCCGACGTCCCCGCGGTGCCGCTGCCGCCCGCGCCAGAGCCGAAGCCGGAGAAGGCGGAAAAGCCGAAGGATCCAGAGCCGAAAAAGGCGGAGGCCAAGCCCGAGAAGCCAGTCAAGCCAACGCCGCCAAAGCCGAAACCGGCGCCTAAGACGGAGAAGAAGCATGACTTCAACGCGGACAGGATCGCGGCGTTGCTCAACAAGATCCCCGCTGCGGCCAATGAGCCTAAGTCAATCGACGCACCGCCGGACGCGCCGCGGAAGCCGGTGCACGGACAGTCGAGCGGCACGGAGGCGACCATGTCGGTCAATGAGATCGACGCGCTCAGGGCCAAGATCGCGCAATGCTGGAGCCCGCCCCCCGGCGGGCTCGGCGCCGATGCCATCATCGTCAAGCTGCGCCTGCAGCTGAACGAGGACGGAAGCCTGATCGGGTATCCTAGCGTGGCGAATAGCGGCGGCTCGCCTTTCTTCCAGGCTGCTGCTGACAGCGCGGTGCGCGCCGTCTTCCAGTGCCAGCCTTATTTCCTGCCGAGCGAGAAATATGCGGTTTGGCGCGACATGATCCTCAATTTCGACCCAAGACAGATGTATGGCAGCGGCTGAGCCGCCATATCGCATGAGCTGATTCGTAACCCATGCCCGACCCCACCCGCGCGTCCAGCAAAGTCGCTCTGCCAAGAGGCGCTTGGCGGCTTGCCACCCTGCTCCTCTGCGTCCTGGCCGGCGTCGGCTCCGGCTCCGAAACGGCACACGCGGTGGTTGAGCTCAGTATCACCCAGGGCAACATCCAGCCGCTGCCGATCGCCATCACCGATTTCGCCAGCGACGGCTCGATCGAGCCCGACGCCGCGCGTGAGATTTCCGATGTGGTGTCGAACGACCTCAAATCGTCGGGGCTGTTCGTGCCGATCGACCACGCGGCCTTCATCGAGAAGGGACTCGACGTGTCCCGCGCGCCTAACTTCGAGGATTGGCGTCCGATCAACGCGCAAGCCCTTGTGGTCAGCCGCATCAGCAACAGCGAGGGCAGGCTGAAGGCCGAGTTCAGGCTGTGGGACGTGCTCGCCGGCAAGCAGCTCGCGGGCGAGCAGTTCTTCACCCGGCCGAAGGATTCGCGCCGCATCGGTCACATCATCGCCGACGAGATCTACGAGCGGATCACCGGCGAGAAGGGCTATTTCGATACGCGCATCGTGTTCGTCGACGAATCGGGTCCCAAGGACAAGCGCGTCAAGCGCCTCGCCATCATGGACCAGGACGGCCACAACGTACGGTTGCTGACGACGGGGCAGGATTTGGTCCTGACGCCGCGCTTCAGTCCTTCGACGCAAGAGATCACCTACATGTCCTTCGAGGGGGACAACCCCAAGGTCTATCTGCTCAACATCGAGACCGGACAGAAGGAGATCGTGGGCACCTTCCCAGGCATGACCTTCGCGCCCCGATTCTCTCCGGACGGGCAGCAAATCGTCATGAGCCTCGAGCAGGGCGGTAACGCGAACATCTATGCCATGGACCTGCGCAGCCGGCGCACGATGCAGCTGACCAACACCCAGGCGATCGACACGGCCCCCTGCTACTCGCCGGACGGGCGCCAGATCGTCTTCGAGAGCGATAGGGACGGCTCGCAGCAGATCTATGTGATGAACGCCGATGGATCGAATCAGCGCCGCGTCAGCTCCGGTCAGGGCAGCTACTCGACCCCGGTCTGGTCGCCGCGCGGCGACCTCGTGGCCTTTACCAAGCTCGTGAACGGGCAGTTCCTGATCGGCGTCATGAAGCCCGACGGCACAGGCGAGCGCACTCTGACCGCGGGCTTCCACAACGAGGGACCCACTTGGGCGCCGAACGGACGCGTCTTGATGTTTTTCCGAGAATCTCCCGGCGCCACGGGCGGCCCGAGCCTCTTTACCATCGACCTCACGGGCTATAACGAGCGGCAGGTCGCCACCCCCTCCTTCGGCTCCGACCCGGCCTGGTCACCCCTCATCAACTAGCCTCTGGCCTCACCCCCGAAATCGGGCCCTGAACCGCTCCTGGTCCCGATTAAGGATTCCCCTTATCCTTATGTTAACCATACTTGATCAGGCTGTTTCCGCCTCGTAGCCTGACCCTGGCTGGAGGTGAGATTCGGCGTGGCATTTTGGCATCAATGACCGAGAAAACGGTCGGGGGACGGCAGTCCGATCTTGATCTGAAAGCCCCACACCGGTACATGCAAAAACGGCACTTGCCGTTTAACCAAAGGAGAGAAGACCATGCAGGGTTTGAAGGGCGTTATCGTCGTCGCCACGATCGTGGCCGCCGCCGTTGCGCTAGGCGGCTGTTTCCATCACGAAAAGGCTGTAACCCACGAGCCCTTGAAGCTCGGCTCAGCCGACGTCGTGGTCGAGCAGGTTGTTCGCGTCTAACCGGCGCGAATACACGAGATTTGTCCTTACGGAAGGGTCACCTTCCGCAGATGGATTTGGATGCCGGGACGCCGAAGCAAGATGCGGCGGTGTCCCAGGCATCCCTTCCTTTTTTGGGGGTTTGCTCTCTCGAATGAGAGGGTTAGCTCTTGCAAGCACAGCTCCCAGCGTTCGGTCCCTCTCACAAGCCAACCTCCTGACAATTTCGGGTCCTAGGAGATCGTTAATGGTTTGCACCTAACGATCTCTAAATGCGGCTAGTGGGAGTAACCAGTATGGGATTGAGTGGTGAGATTAGCCGCGCCTGCAAATTCGCAGGCGTGGTTGCCGTCGCCCTAATCCTTGCGGCGTGTGCCCGTCACGGACAACCGAAGGAATATGGGGTCGGATCGGTCAGTGCGGCTGAGCCGGGGACGGCTCAGGATTTCGCCGTCAATGTGGGCGATCTCGTCCATTTCGAAGTCGACAGCTCGGCCTTGACCGGCGAGGCGCAGGGCATCTTGCGTAGCCAGGCCGTGTGGCTCAATCAATATCCGCAATACACGGTCACCATCCAAGGCCACGCCGATGAGCGCGGCACGCGCGAATACAATATCGCGCTGGGCGCACGCCGCGCCATTGCGGTGAGGGGGTTCTTGGCGCAGCAAGGCGTCAGCGCAGCGCGGATGCGGACGATATCCTATGGCAAGGAGCGGCCGATCGCGGTCTGCGACGACATCTCCTGCTGGTCTCAGAACCGTCGGGCCCAAACCGTGCTGAACAATGGGGCCATGGCCCGGAACTAGCTGCCGAGCGGTGGTTCGATGCAGCCGGTGATGATCCAGGCTTAGACTGAGGCGTGGCAAGGCGCGCCTGCGGCACATCAAAGTTTGGCCTCAAAAGCGGCACCAAATGCGCTATGTTGCGGGCTGCTTGGCGCCCAGGCGCGGGCATTCGTCGCTAACCCTTTTACAAGGCTCTCATCGTGATCTCTTCGGCTTCGAGACAGCGCAAGCGATCGCGCTTGGCGAATGCATGGGCAGGAGCTTTGCTCCTGCTTGCCGCGGGCGCGCCGCCGGTCTTTGCCCAACAGGACGCGCCGCCACCGGAGCCCAGCGAGGCTCCTGCGGCGCAAGCCGAGGCGCCAGCGGCGCCCGGCGATCCGGTCGCCGCCCGAATCGGTCGGCTCGAGGAGCAAATCCACGATCTCCAGAGGATGGTGGGCGCGCTCGAATCGCTGGTGAAGTCGAAGCCGGACGCGGTGCTGCCACAGGAAGCTGCCGGCCGTGACGCCGCTCAGGGTTTCAACAACGCCGCCGGGCTCGGTCCCCGCGTGGATGCGCTCGAGACGCAGATCGGCGCGCTCACGAGCCAGCTCGAGCTGATGACGCAACAGCTCGGAGGCATCGAGGCGAAGCTCGGGGGCGCGGGCGCGCCGCAGCCGTTGTCGCGGCCGCCGGCAGGCGAGGAGCCGCTGCCCGAGCTGCCAGGCCGGCAGGGGCTCGCACCGGCGAATCCCGCCGCAGCATTGGCGGACGCCGGAGGCGAGACGCCAGAGCCCTTCGGCACCACGACCATCTCGACGGCGCCCGAGCCGGCCGGGGAGGGAGCGCCCGCCCGCGAGCCGCCAAGCGCCGCCTTGCACCAAGGGGAACCGCCCTCGCCGAACCAGCCGCAAAGCCTTGCCGCGCTGCCCCCCGGCACCGACGCCGCCTCCCTCTACAATCAGGGCTATGGCGATCTCTTGCGCAGGGACTATGCCGCCGCGGAGACCGCCTTCCGTCAGCTGGTCAAGCGCTATCCGAACGACCCTCTCGCCGGGAAAGCCCAATATTGGCTGGGCGAGTCCTACTATGTGCGCGGGCAATTCAAGGACGCGGCCGACGCCTTCCTCAAGGGCTACAAGACGTACCAATCCGGCGAGAAGGCGCCCGACACTTTGCTCAAGCTCGGCATGGCACTGGCGGAGCTCGGTCAGAAAGATGCGGCCTGCTCGACCTTGACCGAGTTCGGCACCCGGTTTCCGTCCGCGGACCAGCTGTTGCGAGACCAAGCCAAGGGCGAGCTTCGCAAGGCGCGCTGCTGATGGCGGCGCCACTCTCCTTGGGCGAGGCGCGCGAGGTCTTCGACCCGCTTGCCCGCTACCCCCGCCTTGCGCTTGCCGTGTCCGGCGGGCCCGACAGCCTTGCCGCGCTTCACCTCTTGGCGCGGTGGCGGGTCGAGGGCGGAGCCAAGCTCGACGTGACGGTGCTCACGGTCGACCACGGGCTTCGCTCGAGCTCGCGCGAGGAAGCCTTGATGGTTGCCCGCATGGCGGCGAGCCTCGGCCTCTCCCATGCGATTCTCACCTGGTCGCACGCGGAAGGCGAGAAGGGAGGCGTTCAGGCCCGCGCGCGGGAGGCCCGCTACGACCTCATGGCGGCCTATTGTCATGCCCATGATATCCCGGCCCTGGTCACGGCGCATCATCTCGACGATCAGGCCGAGACCTTCCTCATGCGGCTCAAGCGTGGCAGCGGGCTCGACGGGCTTGCCGCGATCCCTGAGGTGAGCAGCTTGGCCGGGATCGCTGTGCTGCGTCCGCTGCTCGACGTGCCCAAGGCGCGTCTTGCCGCTACGCTGACGGAAGCAGGCATCGGCTGGGCCGAGGATCCGAGCAATGTCGACCCGCGCTTCGAGCGTGCGAGGCTGCGCGCGAGCTGCGATGCATTGGCGCAGCTTGGACTCACCTCGGAGGCCCTGGCGCGGTCGGCGCTGCGGCTTAGGCGCGCGCGCGTCGCGCTCGACGCCGCGGCATCCGACTTCCTTGGGGCTCATGGCGACATGAGCGAAGCGGGCTATTGCCTCCTTGGCCGGGCGGCGCTCGCTGCCGCCCCGACTGAGATTGCGCTCCGTGCGCTCGCTCGCGCGGTCACGGCAGTTGGAGGCCGGCCTGCGCCGCTCCGGCTTGCCAAGCTCGAGGCGCTGCTCGCGGCCTTGCAAGAGAACCCTGGCAAGACGCACACGCTCGGCGGCTGCCGCCTGCAGCCGATCGGCGACAGGCTTGGCGTGTTCAGGGAAACGCGGGGCGCACGGCTTCCGGGGCTGCACCTTGCGCCCGGGGCGCGCGCACTCTGGGACAACCGTTTCAGGGTCGAGCTCGCGCCGAGCGAGGCGAAGCCCGTCACGGTGCGGGCGCTCGGAGAGTCAGGCTTTCGCGATCTCTCCTCCTCCTCGCCTTGGCTCGCGGCGCTGCCACGCCACGCGGGCACCACGCTTCCTGGCGGCTGGCGAGCCGGGGAGATGATCTGCCTCCCGCATCTCGGCATCAGCACGAGTTCAGTCGGCTTCAGCGCGAGCTTCGTCAATGCGGCATGGCTTGGTGCTCAGGGCGTGACGCTTGCAACGCACCGTTGAGAAAGCGTGCACCTCTTTGGCGTAGCTTTACTTGGAAAAGGGGTTGCAGACCCCTATGTTAACAGGTCCTAATGTCAGTGAGGTTCCCGCAGGTCGGGGCGAGACGCCGGGGCTCCGGCGGCGGACCTAGGCGAAGTGGGGTCAGCTAGGGTCGTCATGAATTCGAATTTCCGCAACTTCGCCATTTGGGTCTTCATCGGCCTCTTGCTGGTCGCGCTGTTCAACCTATTCCAAAGCCCGGGGGTCCACGTCCGCGGCAATGAGATCAGCTACTCTCAGCTGTTGACCGATGTCGACAGCGGCACCGTCCAGGACCTGACCATCGCCGGCAGCCAGATCACCGGTCATTACTCCGACGGCCGCACTTTTCAGACCTATGCGCCGAATGATCCGAATCTGGTCGATAAATTGCAGAAAAAGGGGGTGAAGATCAGCGCCAAGCCGTCCGAGGACGACGTACCGTCGCTGCTCGGCGTGCTGGTGTCCTGGTTCCCCATGCTGCTGCTCATCGCCGTGTGGATCTTCTTCATGCGCCAGATGCAATCTGGCGGCGGCCGGGCCATGGGCTTCGGCAAGTCCAAGGCGAAGCTGCTGACCGAGCGGCATGGGCGCGTCACCTTCGACGACGTGGCCGGCGTCGACGAGGCCAAGGAGGATTTGCAGGAGATTGTCGAGTTCCTGCGCGATCCGCAGAAGTTTCAGAAGCTCGGCGGGCGGATTCCGCGCGGCGCGCTGCTGGTCGGGCCTCCCGGCACCGGCAAGACGCTGCTCGCCCGCGCCATCGCCGGCGAAGCCAATGTGCCGTTCTTCACCATCTCGGGCTCCGACTTCGTCGAGATGTTCGTTGGCGTGGGCGCCTCCCGCGTCCGCGACATGTTCGATCAGGCGAAGAAGAACGCGCCCTGCATCATCTTCATCGATGAGATCGACGCCGTCGGCCGCCATCGTGGTGCAGGTCTTGGCGGCGGCAATGACGAGCGCGAGCAGACCTTGAACCAGTTGCTCGTCGAGATGGACGGCTTCGAGGCCAATGAAGGCATCATTCTGATCGCGGCGACCAACCGTCCCGACGTGCTCGATCCCGCGCTGCTCAGACCTGGCCGCTTCGACCGCCAGGTGGTGGTGCCGCGTCCCGACATCATCGGGCGCGAGAAGATCCTGAAGGTGCATGTGCGCAAGGTTCCGCTCGCTCCGGACGTGGATACCCGCGTCATCGCGCGCGGCACGCCGGGCTTCTCCGGCGCCGATCTCGCCAATCTCGTGAACGAGGCGGCGCTGCTCGCCGCGCGCCGCTCCAAGCGGGTGGTCACCCAGGTCGAGTTCGAGGACGCCAAGGACAAGGTCATGATGGGCGCCGAGCGCCGCTCCATGGTGATGAACGAGGAGGAGAAGACGCTGACTGCCTATCACGAGGGCGGCCACGCGCTGGTGGCGCTGCACCAGCATGCCTCGGACCCGGTGCACAAGGCGACGATCATTCCGCGCGGCCGCGCGCTCGGCATGGTCATGAGGCTGCCCGAACGCGATCTGCTCTCCTACACCCGCGCCAAGCTCAAGGCCGACATCACCGTCGCCATGGGCGGGCGCGTCGCGGAAGAGCTCATCTTCGGCTACGAGAAGGTGACCTCGGGCGCCGCCTCAGATATCAAGATGGCGACGCTGCTCGCCCGCGCGATGGTCACCCAATACGGCATGTCGGACAAGCTCGGGCCGCTCGCTTATGGCGACAACGAGGAAGAAGTCTTCCTCGGCCATTCCATTGCGCGGACGCAGAACCTCTCCGACGAGACCCAGACCATCGTGGACGAGGAGATCCACCGCATCGTCGATGAGGGCTTCGAGGAAGCGCGCCGGATCCTCGAGGAGCATATCGACGATCTGCACGTCATCGCGCGGGGGCTGCTCGAATTTGAGACGCTGTCGGGCGACGAGATCAAGGATCTGCTCAAGGGCAAGCCGCCGGTGCGCGAGTTCGCGACCGAGGCGACAACGCGGCCTGCATCGGCCTCCGCTGTTCCGGCCGCAGGGCGCGGCAAGAAGGCGCCGCCGGAGCCGGAGCCCGACACGGGCGGCATGGCGCCCCAGCCGCAGACCTGAGGCTTGCGGGACGATCACCAATCCATGGCCGGGCTCGTCCCCGGCCATGGTCGTCTTCAGGACCGTCTACCGCGCCCTGCGTTCGACACCGTGCTAAGCCAGGCGCCATGGCAGACGCGAAGCTCTATCTCCGACCGATCGGGTTTCTCTACGGGCCAACGGCCGCAGCGGCTGTGGCCGAGGGCGTTGCGCTTCCCTTGGCCGGGGGCTTCATCGCCTTTACCGCCGCGGAGCTGATCGGAGGCGGGGCCCGCCCGTCCAAGCCGCGGCTCGTCCCCGTACCGGAGCTTCTCGCCTCCGCCGATGCCGACCTCGGCAGCCTCATCGGCCGCGTGACCGCGCCGCGGCTGCCCTTCGCAGGGCTCAGTCTCGACCGACCCCTGATCATGGGCATCGTCAATGTCACACCGGACAGCTTCTCCGATGGCGGTCTCTACGACACCACGGAAGGGGCCATCGTCCATGCCGCCGAGCTTACCGCAGCGGGCGCCGATATCGTCGATGTGGGCGGCGAATCGACGCGTCCAGGCTCTGACGCGGTCGGCGAAGACGACGAGCTCGCCCGTGTCCTGCCCGTGCTCGAAGGCCTTGCGGGGCTGCATGCGGCCATCTCCATCGATACGCGGAAGGGCGCCGTGGCGCGGGCGGCGGCGAAGACGGGCGTCAAGATCTTCAACGACGTATCGGCGCTGACCTATGATGGCGATAGCCTCACCGCGGCCGCCGAGACGGGCCTCGCCGTGATCCTCATGCATGCCAAGGGCGAGCCCAAAACCATGCAGGACGATCCGGCCTATGACGAGGTCGTGCTCGAGGTCTTCGATTATCTCGAGGAGCGCATTGCCGCGGCGCTCGCCGCTGGCATCGAGCCTGCGCGCATCGCCGCCGACCCTGGAATCGGCTTCGGCAAGACCATGGCGCACAATCTCGCGCTCCTCGCCAATCTCAGCCTGTTGCATGGGCTTGGGGTGGCACTCCTCGTCGGTGCCTCGCGGAAACGCTTCATCCGCGGCGCGAGCGGCGGCGACAGCCCCCGCGCCCGGGAGCCGGGGTCTTTTGCCACAGCCATTGCCGCGGCGGCACAGGGGGTCAAGATTTTGCGGGTGCACGATGTCGCCGGAACGCGCCAGGCGCTCGAGGTCTGGCAGGCAAGCGTCACGGGCGTGGGCGCTTAAAGGGAGCGCGCCCGGGCCAACCCCGAGAAAAATGGGGTAAATCTCTGATTTACCAGTCGGAATTGGTGTAACTTTTGCTTACACTTTTTGAACAGAGATGGGTTAGAGCAGGAGCATAATCCCATGAAGCGCCGAACTCATCGAATAAAGCGGGCGGCGCCTTTGGGGGAGCAGGGGGACTAGGGCCATGGCTCGCAAGTTCTTTGGCACGGATGGTATCCGTGGCAGCGCCAATGCTTCGCCCATGACCTCCGAGGTGGCGCTGCGCGTTGGCATGGCCGCGGGCAAGCTCTTCACCAACGGGTCCTACCGCCATCGCGTGGTGATCGGCAAGGACACGCGGCTCTCCGGTTACATGATCGAATCAGCGCTCGTTTCGGGCTTCACCGCCGTGGGCATGGACGTCTTCCTACTCGGCCCGATGCCGACGCCCGCGGTCGCCATGCTGACGCGGTCGCTCCGCGCCGATCTCGGGGTGATGATCTCGGCCTCGCACAACCCGTTTGCCGATAACGGCATCAAGCTGTTCGGCCCGGACGGCTATAAGCTCTCCGACGAGACAGAGGAGCAGGTCGAGGAGCTGATGCTGGGCGACACCGCGGAGCTGCTCGCGCCGCCGGAGAAGATCGGCAGGGCGACCCGCATCGACAGCGCTCGGGAGCGCTACATCGAATTCGCCAAGCGCACGCTGCCCAAGAATCTTCGCTTTGACGGTATCAGAGCCGTCATCGATTGCGCCAATGGCGCGGCCTACAAGGTGGCGCCTGAGGCGCTGTGGGAGCTCGGCGCCGAGGTGGTCAAGCTCGGCGTCGATCCGGACGGCTTCAACATCAACAAGGATTGCGGCTCGACGGCGCCGGACGACCTCACTCGCAAGGTCAACGAGGTGCGCGCCGATATCGGCATTGCGCTCGACGGCGACGCCGACCGTGTGCTCATCACCGACGAGCGCGGGCGCCTGATCGACGGCGATCAGCTCATGGCGGTCATTGCCGAATCATGGCTCCGCCGCGGACGCTTGGCCGGCGGCGGCATCGTCGCCACCGTCATGTCGAATCTGGGGCTCGAGCGGTACCTGCAAGATTTGGGTCTCGGCCTCGCGCGCACGCCGGTCGGCGACCGCTATGTGGTCGAACATATGCGGCAGCACGGCTACAATGTGGGCGGCGAGCAGTCGGGCCATATCGTGCTCTCCGACTATTCCACCACCGGCGACGGCCTCGTCACGGCCTTGCAACTTCTCGCCGTGGTGGCGCAAAGCAGGAAGCCGGTGAGCGAGATTTGCAATCGTTTCGAGCCGCTGCCGCAAGTCCTGAAAAACGTGCGCTACAAGAATGGCGGCCAGCCGCTCGACAACATCGCGGTGCGCAAGGCCATCGACAACGGCAAGTCGAGGCTCGGCAAATCGGGCCGTCTCGTCATTCGCCCCTCCGGCACCGAGCCGGTGATTCGCGTCATGGCGGAAGGCGACGACGTTAAGCTGGTCGACACGGTGGTCTCCGACATCGTCCACGCGCTGACTGACGCGGCGGCGTGAAGTCCAATTGGCGCTTCGAACGATTCTCGCGTGCGACGTCATGGCCGGGCTTGTCCCGAGCCATCCACGTCTTTGATCCTTACGCGAAATTTCGTGGATGCCCCAGGTCGCTGCGGGTCAAGCCGCGGATTTGGGCTTTCCACCGCCGCCTCCCCAAGCGAAACTCTGCTGCGTCAGCAACTGGTATCTCAAGGGCTTCATCGGCATCACCGACTACGACGTCAACGACATCAACAGCTCGGTGTTCAAGACGTCCGACTTCGACATTCTCGACACCGGCTTCGAAGGCTCCGGCTTCGAAGGCCTCGGTCTCGGCTACCAGTTTAACAGCTGGCTGCGCTTCGATGTGACCAGCGAATATCGGAACCGCTCCACCTTTCATGGACTTGACTGCTATGAAGGCCCCGGCTTCTCCGGCACCAACGACTACACCGCCACGCGCGGCATCGGCTACGCCAACAACTGGATCGGGACTACACCGACGTGAACGTGCCCAATCTCGGCGTGGCCTTCGCCAATACCCATGATGAAAACAATTTCGTCTGGCCCCTCCATGCCGGCCTCTCCTAGGCCGTGACGCAGAACTTAACCGTCGATCTTGCCTATCGCTACCTGAATATCGGGGACGCGGACGCCGGTAAGTCCCACGCCTATAATGGCAGCGGCACCTTCGATGCGCTCGAGTTCAACGACATTCACTCGAACGACATCATGCTCGCCGCGCGTTGGAAATTTGGTTGCTGCGGCGGCCAGGCTCCGATACCCGTCTCCTTAAAATAACGCAACCCACAACACCCCAAACCGCACCACCTCTCACCGTCCGTCTCTCCGACGGGCGGTTTTTTGCGCGGCCAGGACCGCGGCTCCGCGGGCTTGACGCATCGGCCGGCTGAACGTATGGGCAGCGCTCACCCATTCTCTTTTCCGAGCCCACAAGATCCTTCCGTCCAAACCCAACCGGCAACCCGCCAATCCGCGCTTCTCGTCCGGCCCCTGCACCAAACACCCCGGCTGGTCCTTGGCGGATCTCGGGGGCGCCTTGCTCGGCCGCAACCACCGGGCCAAGGACACGAAAGCGAGGCTCGAGCTTGCGCTTGTCAAGACGCGCGAGCTGTTGAAGTTGCCGCCCGGCTATCGGGTCGGCATCGTTCTCGCCTCGGACACGGGCGCGGTGGAGCTCGCACTCTGGTCGCTGCTCGGCGGCCCGCGTGGCGTGGACGTGCTCGCCTGGGACGCCTTCAGCCGGGACTGGGTGACCGACATTGTCGAGCAGCTCAAGCTCGATGACGTGCGGGCCATGGTCGCGCCTTATGGCGAGCTCCCCGATCTCTCCCAGGTCGATTTCGACCGCGACGTGGTCTTCGCGTGGAACGGCACCACGGCCGGCGTTCGCGTGCCCGATGGCGACTGGATCGAGAGCGACCGAAGCGGCCTCACCATCTGCGACGCGACCTCGGCCGTGTTCGCCCAAAGGATCGATTGGACAAAGCTCGATGTGGCGACCTATTCCTGGCAGAAGGTGCTGGGCGGGGAGGCGCAGCACGGCATGCTGATCTTGAGCCCCCGCGCCGTGGAGCGGCTCGAGAGCTACACGCCGCCCTGGCCGCTGCCGAAGCTGTTCCGTCTCACGCGCAAGGGCAGGCTGGTGGCGGATTTGTTCGAAGGCTCGACCATCAACACGTCCTCCATGCTCTGCCTCGAGGACTATCTCGATGCGCTCGCTTTTGTCGAAAGCGTGGGCGGCATCGAGGGGACCATCGCACGCTCCGACGCCAACGCCGCGGTGATCGCCGAGTGGGTCGCGCGGACGCCTTGGGTGGATTTCGCGGCGCGGGTACCCGAGACGCGCTCCAACACGTCGGTGTGCCTCAAACTGGTTGATCCCGTCGTGCTGGCGTTACCCGAGCCGTTGCGAGCCGAGGTGCCGAGGCGCATCGCGGCGCTGCTCGACGCGGAGGACGTGGCCAAGGACATTGGCTCGTACCGCGATGCCCCGCCGGGCTTGCGCATCTGGACCGGCGCCACGGTCGAGCGGAACGATTTGGAGGCGCTGATGCCTTGGCTCGACTGGGGTTTATGCGCAGGTGAAGCAGGCCCTCGCAAAGGCGGCCTGAAACGGTCGGAGGGGGTAAACCTGAGTTCGACCCCCTCCCTCTTCGTGTTGAGATTATTTGCGGAACGAAGGCCTATTCCGGCCACACATAGGCGACGACGCGCCCACGCGGATATTTGCCGACGCCGACCGTGCGATTGTGATTACCGGAGACGAGCGTCACCGAATTTGCGCCGACCTCCTTAACGATGCCGACGTGATGCGCCATGACGGCGAGCGCGCCGACTTGCGGGCCTGACAGTTTTCTGCCCGCCTGGAGGCAAGAGATGGCGGAGTTGCCGCCGCAGCCTCGCATGCCGCTCCGCTGCAGCCACATATTCATCGACTTGGCGCACCATTGCCGTTTCCATCCCGTCGGATTGGTTCCGACGTCGTGCATGGCATGGCTCAGCCAAGGCGAATCCACGTAGCGCATGGCACCGGTGATCGCCCCGAGGCCGGAGCTATCTGGCGTCATCGGCTGGGCGCTGGCCGCCAGTCCCATGAAACAAAGCATCGCCGCGGCGAGAAGGGTTACTCGCATATTTTGCTCCTGATTTTGGCGGGAGTTCAGTTTCGCGTGAGCAAAGACATGCCGGAGCAATCTGGCGCGAGTGAGATCAATGCGGGCGACAATGCGATCAATGATGGCAAGGCGCGCGACCATTCGCCCCGGGTTCCAAGCCGCGATCGAAGACGGCTCTCAAGACAAACGCCCGGGACGAACGAAGGCTCGCGTCGACTCCTGTGCCGCGCTATAACGAAACACGGCCCCGCTTCAGACGGGGCCGTTTCTGCGTCTCTGTACCGGATTTCAGAGGATTTTCTCGGTGGCCAATGTCGTGGTCGTCGGCTCCCAATGGGGCGACGAGGGCAAGGGCAAGATCGTCGACTGGCTCTCCGAGCGCGCCGATATCGTGGTGCGCTTTCAGGGCGGCCATAATGCCGGCCACACCCTCGTCGTCGACGGCACCACCTACAAGCTCTCGCTCCTGCCCTCCGGCGTTGTGCGCAAGGGCAAGCTTTCGGCGATCGGCAACGGCGTCGTCGTCGACCCCTGGGCCTTGGTCTCCGAGATCGCCAAGATCGAGGCGCAAGGGGTGAGCATCAGCCCCGATAATCTGCGCATCGCCGAGAATGCGACCCTGATCCTGCCGCTGCATCGCGAGCTTGACGCACTTCGTGAGGCGCAGGCAGGCGATGGTCGGATTGGGACAACTAAGCGCGGCATCGGGCCTGCCTATGAGGACAAGGTCGGCAGGCGCGCCATTCGCGTCTTGGACCTGCAGGACTTGCCGAGCCTGAAGCCAAAGATCGAGCGCATCCTCGCCCATCACAATCCGCTCCGCCGCGGGCTGGGGCAGCCTGAAATCGACGCCGATGAATTATGCGCTCAGCTGAGAGAGATTGCGCCGAAGGTGCTCCCCTTTGTTGATACGGTCTGGGCGCTGCTCGACGCGAAGCGGCGCGCGGGCAAGCGCATCCTGTTCGAAGGCGCGCAAGGCGCTCTCCTCGATATCGACCACGGCACCTATCCTTTCGTCACCTCGTCAAACACCGTGGCGGCGCAGGCGGCGACCGGGTCGGGCTTGGGGCCGGGCGCTATAGACTATGTGCTCGGCATCGCCAAGGCCTATACGACGCGGGTGGGGGAGGGGCCGTTCCCGACCGAGCTCAAGGACGAGACCGGGCGCTTGCTCGGCGAGCGGGGCCAAGAGTTCGGCACGGTGACGGGACGCCCCCGCCGCTGCGGCTGGTTCGACGCCTGCCTCGTGCGCCAGACACGGAAGGTGGGGGGCATCAACGGCATCGCGCTAACCAAGCTCGACGTGCTCGACCAGCTGCCTGAGCTCAAGATCTGCGTGGGCTACCGGCTCGACGGGCGTGTCATCGACTATCTGCCGGCGGCGCAAGGACAGCAGGCCCGCGTCGAGCCGGTCTATGAGACCATGGAGGGCTGGACGGAATCGACGCGCGGCGCGCGCTCCTGGGCCGAGCTGCCGGCCCAATGCATCAAATATGTGCGGCGGCTGGAGGAGCTGATCGAGGCGCCGGTGGCGCTGCTCTCGACGAGCCCGAAGCGCGAGGACACCATCCTCGTGCATGATCCCTTCGTGGATTGAGAGCGCCTAGCTCCTGCAAAGTCCGCCACCTCTCAAACACTTTGAACCGCTATTCAAACCCGTGTTGCACGATGTAGGCTTTCCCGCAGCGGTTGTGGGAGGGTGCCATGGATATTCAAACAGCAAAAAGCTTCAAGGCGATCTCAACGCGACTTCGCCAGGAAGGCGACCAAACAGGTTCTTTTTGCTGCGGGCAAATCGAAGAAGGAGGGGACGTTCGATCGTGGGACTAAGACCTCCGAGGGCCGCTCGCCGGGTCCGAAGCCAAGTTTGCGCATGATGCCGCCTGGGGCCGACGACCCCCGCGCCGAGCGCGCCGTTTAGCAACGTCGGCTCCCGATGCTAAGGTCGCGCCTCGGCGACCAATGATCGGGTGGTGTGCATGGGCGAGCAATTTCCCTGGAAACTGGCATGGATCACCGGTGCTTCTGGCGCCATTTGTGGCGAGGTGGCTCGGCGCCTCGCCGCCGCCGGCGTGAGCGTGGCGGCGACGGCGCGGCCGAGCGAGCGGCTCGATGCGCTTGCTGCCGGCGCCGATCGGATCAAGGCCTTTCCCGCCGATGTACTTGATCCCGACGCGCTCAAGGCTTGCGTCGCGAAGATCGAAAGCGAGCTCGGGGCCATCGATCTCGCGCTGCTCGGCGCCGGCATGTATGTGCCCTTCGACATCCGCAATATCGATCTCGAGGGCTTCCACCGCACCATGGCGCTGAATGTGGACGGGGTGATCAATGCGATCGCCGCGGTGCTGCCCTCGATGCTTCAGCGAAAAAGCGGCCACATCGCCATCATGGGCTCGCTGTTCGGCTATTCCGGTTGGCCCGGCAATGGCAGCTATGGCGCAAGCAAGGCGGCCGTGATCAATCTCGCCGAGAGCCTCAAGCTCGAATTGGAGCCGGAAGGCGTCGACGTTACCCTCATCAATCCGGGCTTCGTCGATACGCCGCTGAACGCGTCCTACGCACCGAACAAGAAGCTCTATGTGATGAGCAAGGAGCGATGCGCGCGGAAGATCCTCGAGAGGCTCGGGGACAAGCCTTACGAGATTGCCTTTCCCCCACAGGTGGCAGGCTTCTTGAAGACGGTGCGCTCGCTGCCGCGCAACCTGTCCTTCCCGCTGATCCGCTGGTTCACCGCGCGCATGGGGCAATCATGAAACCGCTGTTCGAGATGCTTGCCGCATACAATGCCTGGGCCAATGAACGGCTGTATGGCGCGGCCGCCGTACTCTTCGATGCAGATTACCGCGCGGACCATGGCGCCTTCTTCGGCTCGGTGCACGGAACGTTGAACCACCTTCTCGTGGGGGATCGCATCTGGATGCACCGCCTCACCGGCGAGGGTTCGTCGCCGACCGCGCTCGACGCGATTCTCCATGAGGATTTCGTGGGCCTGCGCGCGGCCCGCCAGGCGGAGGACGCACGCATCATCGCCTATGTCGCGTCGCTCACGCCGGCGGAGTTCGACCGCACCATCCGCTATCGGACCATCAGCAACCCGGCGGACATCGAGCAACAGCTCTCGCTCGCGCTCTTGCATGTCTTCAACCATCAGACCCATCATCGCGGGCAGGTGCATTGCCTCCTGACGCGGATCGCCGACGACGCGCCGTCGCTCGACCTCATACTGTACTAACGGCAGACGGGTCTCGGCCCAATCAAGGGCGAGACGGTTGTTGCGGCCCCCCGCAACCGCGCAGCGCCCGTTAGAGATTTCCCTTACGAGTTGGACAACAGGTCACGGAAATGGCTGTCGAGCAGGCGATCCTCGGGATCGGCCTGGCGGCGGTAATCGGCAAACAGCTTGAGCCGTCCGCTAAAGGCCTTGCGCACCTGCTCGCGGGTCAGGAACGGCGTCTGGTTGAACAGGGGCACGCCGCCCCGTGCGCTGCAGAAATCGTTATAGGCGCGCAGGAACGCCTCCCACTCCTTACCGCCGGTCGAGGCGGGATCGATCGAGAGCGTGGCTCCGTCCCAGCTATAAGACAGCAGGGCCTCGCGATCCTGCACGATCGAGTAGCCGACGCAAGGTAGGTCGCAGCGGAAGCCGGTCGCCGCGTCATGCGCGTCGACGAAGTCGCAATACTCGTCGAGGATCTTGAAGAAATTCCGCTCCGGGAAGGCCCACATGCTGAACAGATATTTGAACGGGCCCGGATCGCGCGGGTAGTTGATGATCTGGGCGTGCGGCCAGGTCGCGTCGCTGCGCACGACGCGGACCAGCCCCTGGCGCAGGATGAAGAAATGGAGCCTGTCGGCGAGGTCGCGCAGCTTGCGATTCTCGGTGCGTGCCCGGATCCAGAGCGTGATGGCGGGGCCGTATTTGCGCCAGAAGCGGTTGCGGTAGGTCCAGCGCCGGCGCGACTTCGGCGGAACGGCGGGATTGTCCTTCCTGAGCTCGACGAGCACGCGGCGCACATAGGGAAAGACGTAGTACATCACCGCGAAGCCTTGCGCCTTGTAGACAGGGAAGCGCTTGCGGAACTCAGGCAATCCCATGGAATGGTGGCGCACGCTGAGCGCGGTGGTAGGACGGACCTTGATGGTCACCTCGAAGACAATGCCGAGGAGCCCGTAGCTCGAGCGCATGATCTGCATCTCTTCCGGGTTGTCGCGCTCGTTGATCTCCCGGATGTCGCCGCTTGGCGTGACGAGACGCATGGCGCTAATATAGGAGCTGATCTGCCCATAGCCGCCAGGGAAGGAGCTGTCCTTGGTGGCGGCGGTGGCCATGGCGGCAAGGGTGACATTGCCGATCTCGGTGGTGACGTGAAATTGGAGCCCGCGCTCCTTCAGCGCATTGGACACGACGATATAGGTCGCGCCGCCTTCCACGGTCACACTGTCCTCGCCGAATCTGAGAATGCGGTTCATGGCCTTCATGTCGACCATGGTGCCGCCGTCATCGCCATTCATGCGCGCCGTGGAGTGCATCGAGCCGGCCGGGCGCACGGGCGAGGGGAAGCGCACCACGCTCCTCACGACCTCGACGAGATCTTCGGCCGTTTGCGGCGTGACCAGGACTTTGGGGCGGTAGGTCCAGGTGCCGTCCCAGCTCCGGATCGTGACGTCGTGTTTGATGTCCATAAGGTCCCCCGGCAAGGCACGCCCGCATGACCATAAAGCAAAGCTTCGCCAAAATCAGGCGGCGAGCCGCCGGTTACGGTTAGCAAGCCGTATGGTCTGCGGGCAACAGCGCCTAGCCCATAGAGCGGAAGAGAAGCATGAGGGATTTGACGGAGATCAAGGAGGTTCCGGCTTCTCCCGACAATGCCAAGGGGCCCCGGGGAAGGCTTGGCTCGGCGTTAAGGTTCTGTGCTATCCACACTCGAGCTGGCTCGGGGGCGAAGGGGAAAGCTAGAGCGGGCAAATGCGAGGGGGCGACTTGAAGCACTATTGCATCATCGGCGCCGGCGCCTGCGGGCTTGCCGTGGCCAAGACTTTCGTCGAGCGCGGCATCCCGTTCGACTGTTTCGAGGCGCAGGCCGATGTGGGCGGCATCTGGAATCCAGACAGCCCGCATGCGGTCTATGGCTCGACCTACCTTAACTCATCGAAAAAGCTGTCGCGCTACCCAGACTACCCCTTCCCGGAGGAGTGGCCGCATTATGTGAGCCGGGCGCAGGCGCAAGACTATCTCCGCGCCTATGCGCGCGAGGTCGGGCTCTACGACCGCATCACCTTTAATGCCACGGTGGCCTCCGCCGAGCGGGTCGACGGACACTGGCGTGTTCAGATCAAAGACGAAGCGACCCCGCGCTTCTATGACGGGCTTATCGTTGCCAATGGCCATCATTGGGAGCCAAACTGGCCGAGCTACCCCGGACGCTTCGACAGCGAGATCCTCCACTCTCACGACGTCAAGTCGAAGGAGCAGCTTAAGGGAAAGCGCGTGCTTGTGGTGGGGGCAGGAAACTCCGCCGTCGATATTCTGGCGGATGCCGCGCACGACGGCGCGCGAGCCGTGCACTCGATGCGGCGGAGCTACTTTTTCTTCCCGAAGATTGTTTTCGGCAAGCCAACGGATACCTTCATCGATCTAACCAGCCGCTGGCCGCTACCGCGCTCGGTGATGCGCAAACTCTATCGACTGGGGTTGCGCATCGTTGTCGGGTCGCATTATCGTTACGACTTGCCGGCGCCGGACCACGACCTGTTCGAGGCGCATCCAACCGCCTGCACCACCTATCTCGATCACATCGTGCATGGGCGCATCATGACCAAGCCCGGCATCGAGAGTCTGAACGGCAACCATGTCCGCTTTGTCGACGGCAGCGAAGAGGAGATCGACCTCATCGTCTACGCCACGGGCTTCAAGCCGAGCTTCCCCTTCATGGATCAGAGCTATATTCTCGACGAGGCTGGCAATTCGAAGCTCTTCATGCACACCTTCCACCGCGAGTTCGACGATTTGTTCGTGGCCGGCCTGTTCGAGCCCGCTGAAGGCGGGGTGTGGCAGCTCGCCGATTACCAGGCGAAGCTGATTGCAAGCTTCATCGTGGCTTGCGCCTCAGACCCGGCGCGCGCGGCCTGGTTCTGCAAGTTGAAGGCCACCGCCAAGCCCGATATCGGCCACGGCATTCCCGACAAGGGGACGCCCTGGCACAAATTCGAGATCCAGCATTACCGCTTCCGCACCTATATGAAGCGGCTGCTCAAGAAGTTCGGCGCTTCGGCGACGCTGCCGTTGGCAAAGGTCGCCGTGCCAGGGGCCGAAGGCAGCAAGGACCAGGCCGAGCTCAAGCTCGCCTCCTGAGCTTCCCCCTCAGCCCGGCCTGCCGGCGCTGAATTCGACCGCCGGGCGGCTCAGAGCGCGTCCGCTGTTTTGGCAAATTCTGTTGTGCTGTCTCGTCATCGGTGAGACGGCGGTGCTGCTTTTGGCGCGATAAGCGCCCCCGGCAAGCGCGAAGCTAACTGATAATGCCGGGATTTTGAGCCGGTATTACGGGATTTTGAGCTGGCCACCGCCGCAAGATTTCTGCCATGGTCTTGCCGCGGTGTGCGCGCAAAGTTGTGACGGCTATACTCGCAAGCATGATCGGAGCGAGTCGCAAAGCGCTCGCATGGGAATGGGCTTACGGGCAACGGGGCACCGGCAGTCAGCTCGCATGCCGGCGTCGATGCGATAGATGGGGTTTATCGAGACTCGGGAGCGGGGTTGTGGGGTCATTCTCTCGCACGGCGCTTGCCTTGTTCTGGGTCGCCGTCGCATTGCCGATTCCCTCCCAGGCGGCGGAGCCTGACGGGCCGGCGGCGCTGATCAGCCTGACCGAGGCCGTCGGCATCTCGATGAACCGTCTGTCCGAGAAATCCGGCAGGAGCGCCGAAGCGAGGGGTGGGCAAGAGGCGCTCGTGGAATATTACTCGGCGCCCGAGGCGCGTTTGCTTTGGGTCGACGAGAATGGCCTGACCGACCGAGCGAAATCTGTGATGGAGGAGATCGCCAAGGCCGACACCTATGGCCTCCGCTCTTCCGATTACGACCTACCCAAACGCGACGGATTCGACGCCAATAATCGCGACGGCATCAATTGGCTCGCCGACGCCGAGACCAAGATCAGCGTTGCCGCGCTCCATTATGCCCGCGACGCACGAGGGGGACGGCTCGATCCGGAGCGCCTCGACGAAAATCTCGATCCGACGCTGGCGCTACCGGACCCCTTGCAATTGCTCGAATCCCTCGCAATTCGCGCGGACCCCGCAGCGTATTTGCGGAGCTTCCAGCCCGACCAGCCTCAGTTCGAAGCCCTGCGCAAGGCTTTGGTCGCGGCGAGGGGAGGTAACCCCAACGAGAATGTCGTCACGATCCCCGATGGCCCGGTGCTCAAGCTCGGGGTCGAGCAAGAGCAGGTGGCGCTGCTCCGAAAACGGCTTCAAATCCCGAGCGCGGCCCAGGACGGCGCTTCCGGCAAGGAGACGCTGTTCGATACCTCCGTGGATGAGGCCGTGAAGCGCTTCCAGGAAGACCACGGCGTGACGCCAGACGGCATGATTGGCCCCGGCATGCGGCGGCTGCTCAATCAGCAGCACCAGCAGACCGGGAACCCGACCAGGGCGCGGCTCATCCTGCTCAACATGGAACGCTGGCGCTGGTTGCCCGACGACCTTGGGCCGTTCTACGTGACCGTCAATGTGCCCGAGTTCATGCTCCGCGTGGTCGATGGGGGCAAGGTCGTGCACAGCACGAGGGTAGTGGTCGGCAAACCCGACAAGCAGACCCCGATCTTCTCCAAGGAGATGCAGGAGGTCGTGTTCAATCCCTACTGGAACGTTCCGAACTCGATCAAGACCGACGAGCTTCTACCCACGATCAGAGGGGGAGGCGGCCAGTGGTTCAGCGGAGGCTGGGACACTTCGGTTTTCGAGCGCAACGGCCTTCGCATCAATATTGGCGGTAGGGAGGTCGACCCCGCAATGCTCGATTGGAGCCGCATCGATATCCGCAGCCTCAACATCTATCAGCCGCCGGGCCCGGACAACGTGCTTGGTACGGTCAAATTCGTATTTCCGAACAAGCATGACGTCTACATGCACGACACCACACAGAAAGCCCTTTTCGCGCAGACGGTCCGGGCCGAGAGCCATGGTTGCATGCGGGTGCAGAATCCGGACCAGCTTGCCCTCATTCTGCTCAAGGAGGACCAGGGCTGGTCGGCCGCGAATGTCGCCTCGGCGATCGAGAACGGCCAGGACCAGCACGTGGCGCTGAAGCAGAAGATCCCAGTCTACATCACCTATTTCACCCTTTGGGTGAACGATGACGGCTCGATCTCGAGCTTTGCCGATATCTACGGCCACGATTCGCGCATGGCGGCCGCGCTGTTCGGCGAGAGCGTGGCGTTTGGTCCCCCGCCAGTTGTTGACGATCCGCGCGAGAGACCGGATCCACGCCGTAACCAGCCCCGCTGGAGCGCCAGCAGAGGCAACGGAATCGCGGATAGCGTATCGAGATTCCTGAACAACTGACCGCCCGGCGATTGAGCGGGGCTAGGCCACGCACCGCTACAGCAAGCGTACGGCCTCAGCTCTGGTGATCAGGGGAAACCCGAGGAGTCGTGACGACCCTGCTCGATCGTCCTGTCACTTGCCGCCTCCCGGCTGGCGGCCGGGCACCTGCTGCAGCAGCTCCGGTCCGACCGAAATATCGCCGGTGAAGGGCCGGCTGTAAGACGCAATCAGCAGCACCGAGAGTGCAATACCGGTCGCAAACAGCGTGAGTGCGATGGCGCAAGTACTGCGGTTCGCGAGTTTTGCACGGTCGAAGTCGCTCCAGACTTGGGGCGGCAATGAAGCCGACGAGAAGGCCGAAGATGATTCCGAGCGGCGGCAACATCCCCGGCGACAGGGCCTTGAACGCAAGCGCTCGATCGTTCACCGCCAATCTCGTGATGACCCAATAGAGCACCGCGGTAACGAAATAGGTGCCGGCGAATACGACCAGAGTCATCCACACCATAGGCAGGTTGAGCAACCAGTCGCTCATTCTTGACTTCCTTAAGCCTTGCGGCGATAGCGCCGATAGACCGGTTCCCACATCTTGGCCACAATGATGCCGGGGAGCGCCGCATCCTCGAAGGGCTGGCACAGGCCTTCGGCCCGCGCCTGCTTCGCGACCGCCGTCGCGATCGTCACCGCGACCTTGCGCAAGTCGTCGACCGGAGGGAGCAGGCTCGCGTCGCGGTCCCGCATGGCGGGGGACATCTCGGCAAGCGCGCTGGCCGCCGCGCCGAACATGCCGTTCGAGAGGCGTCTCGCCTTGACCGCCAAAACGCCAAGACCCATTCCCGGGAACACATAGGCATTGTTGGTCTGCGCCACGATGAAGGACCTGCCGTCGCGCGTCACCGGCGGGAAAGGGCTGCCCGTGCCGATTACTGCCCGGCCATCGGTCCATGTCATTAAATCCTGCGGGGTGGCTTCGGCGCAAGACGTCGGGTTCGACAGCGGAAAGATGATGGGCCGCGGCGTCTGGGCGGCCATGGCGCGCACCACGGCCTCGGTGAAGGTGCCGCTTTGCGCGGAGACCCCAATCAGCACGGTGGGCTCTCCGTTCTTCACCACATCGAGCAGCCCGATTCTGTCGGGATGCTCGCGGGACCAGGCGCCGACGGTGCCGGCCGCCTGCACGAAGGGCATTTGGAAATCGAGGAGGCCCGCCATGCCCTCGACCAGCAATCCGTCGCGGTCGACGGCAAAGAGACGCCGGCGCGCGTCCCGCTCGCCCAAGCCCGCCTCGGTCATCTCTCGCAGCAGAAGCGAGGCGATGCCGCAGCCGGCGGAGCCCGCGCCGACCACGGCAATCCGCTGCTCGGTCAAGGGCACGCCCGTGACCTTCACCGCCGCAAGCAGCGTGCCGGCGGCGACCGCCGCAGTGCCTTGAATATCGTCGTTGAAGGTCAAGTGCCGGTCGCGATAGCGCGCGAGGAGACGCCCCGCATTGGCCCTGGCGAAATCTTCCCATTGCAGGAGCACGCGGGGCCACCGCTCGGTCACCGCCGCGACGAAGCCCTCGACGAAATCGTCGTAGTCGGACCCGCGCATGCGTTCGTGCTTCCAGCCGATATAGAGCGGGTCGGCGAGCCGCTCCTGATTGTCGGTGCCGATATCGAGCAGGATCGGCAAGGTCGTGGCGGGGTCGATGCCGGCGCAAGCGGTATAGAGCGACAGCTTGCCGATGGGGATGCCCATGCCGCCCGCGCCCTGGTCGCCCAAGCCCAATATCCGCTCGCCGTCCGAGACGACGATGACCTCGACGGGATCGAAGCGGGGATGGGAGAGAATCTGCTTGATGCTGTCGCGATGGGACCAGCTCAGGAACAGCCCCCTTGGGTAGCGCCAATAGTGGCTGAATTTCTGGCAACCCTCGCCGACCGTTGGCGTGTAAACGAGCGGCAGCATCTCGGCGAGATGCTGCGTCAGCAGCGCATAGAACAGCGTCTCGTTGGAGTCCTGCAAGCCGCGCAGGAACAGATAGCGCTCGAGCTTGGTCTCGAATGTGCGCACCCCCTGCAAGGAGCGGGCGACCTGCTCGTCCAGGCTGCCGATATGGGGCGGCAAGAGGCCATGCAGCGCAAAGGCCGTGCGCTCCTCTTCCGAGAACGCCGTCCCCTTGTTCAGGAGAGGATTGGTGAGGAGCGCCGTGCCCTCGAGCTCAGTCTCGATTACTGCCGCTCCCGCCATGTCAGTCCTTCCCAGCCTTCATGAGCGCGTGCGTCCGATCGTCTCAGTGCTGCTCACCGCTGCCGCGAGGCGCGCCGAAGCTGCCTTGCGACAAGGCCGGGGGCAAGCGCATTGAGCAGGAAGAGAGCGCGAAAGATGGCAGGCTTCACCACGGTTCGCCTTCGCTGCTCGACGCCCGCAAAGATCGCCTCCGCGGCCTCGTCGGGCGAGAGCGTCGGCACCAAGCGGGGATCCGCAGGAGGCAGGTGCTCCCGGCTTCCCGGGTTGTGCTCCCAGTAAGGGCTCTCGACCGTGCCAAGCACGACGAGGGTCACATCCACGCCTTTCCCCTTCACTTCGCTGCGGAGCGCCGCGGTGAAGCCCGCTAACGCGTGGCGCGCGGCGATATAGGCGGAAGCATTGGGCCAGGTGAGGTAGGAGGCGGGCGAGGTGATGCAGGCGATCGCGCCGCTCCGGCGCGCAAGCATCGCCGGCAGGACGGCGCGGGTGAGGGTGAAGGCCGCGAGATACGGCACCTCGATCATCGCACGCGCTTCTTGCGGCGTGGTCTCGATCAGCGGCAGCCAGCGGCCGGCGCCGGCATTGTTGATGAGAATATCGGGCGTGCCAGCCTCGCGCGTAATCCTGGCGCTCGCCTCTTCGATGGCCAGCGCATCGGAGAGATCTACGGGAAAGACGCTGGCCGCGCCGCCCTCGCGCCGGATAGCGTCGGCCACGGCGCCGAGGCGCTCGGCATTGCGGGCGAGCAGCAGCACGCGGGCGCCGCTCGCGCCATAGCGCCTCGCCGTCGCCGCGCCGATGCCGCTCGAGGCCCCGGTTACAAGGACGAGTTTCGCTGCCATGGGGGTGCCTCGTGCCTTTCGCGCGCCTCCCAAGTCAACGGAACCCATACAGCTTCTCCATTGACGTCATTGGCGGACTTCGCGTCTTAGAGGAGTGCATTCAGACTGTGGCACAAACGCTACAGGACGGCGCGAACCGATAAGTTGGTCACGGCAGGGTACTGGCAAGAGCCTCACGCCGCTATATCCTACAGCTTCTCATACGGTGGGAAGGGGGTCCTCACATGAAGTCGTTCTTGTGCGTCACTGCTTTTGCTTTGGTGGTGGTGGGGCTTTGCGTGGCCGCGGCGGCGCCGGCCAGCGCGGGTGGTTGCAGCAAGTTCACCGGAACCGCGGATGGCTGGGACAAGCCCGATGCGTTGAGCGGCTCCCAGGCGGCGCTCGCCGGAGCGATCAGCGACTTCAAGGCGAAGAACAAGGGCGCGATCACCGTGAGCGCGATGCGGGCCAGTCCGCAGCCCTATTGGCGCGATTCTGTGTCGGCCGAGCTTTATGTGAAGCCCGACGTGGTGACGCCAAAGTCCTATACGGTTTGCTGGCACGGCGTCGTGTCGCCGGTGGTCTGCACCTCGGGCGCCAAGGTCTGCTGGTAGCGCGGCTTAGCGCTTTATCCTGCTTGCCGCCGGGGCTTGCCCCGCAAATCGCGCCCGCGCTAGACGTGGGCCGGGATGAACACGCCCTCGCGCGTCGGCCGCTTCATCATGAAAACGAGCGGCAGGATGGCGAAGGTGACCAAGCCGATGAACCAGAACAGGTCGACGAAAGCGAGCATCTGCGCCTGGCGGCCGATCTCTCGTGCCACCGCGACCATGGCGCTCGGCGACTGGGCGTTCAGCCCAAGGGCAGAGAGATAAGGCGGCACCGCCGGATTTAAGGGATTGATGTGGGCGATGAGGTTGTCCCAATGCACCTGACCTTGGCGCACGAATAGCCAGCTCACCACGGCGATGCCGATCGACGAGCCGATGCCTCGCATCAAGGCGAAAAGGCCCGCGGCCTCGTCCAGCTTGTCGTTTTCCACGCTACCGAAGGCCACGGCCGTCAGCGGCACGAAGAACAGTCCCATGCCGATGCCCGCCAGGATGCCAGGCGAGGCGATGGCCCAGGAATCGGCCTGCAGCGACAGACCCGCCATCATGATCGTGCCGACCGCCGACAGGACGATGCCGGCGGCGACAAGGACGCGCGAATCGATCCAGCGCATGAGATAGTTCCCGGTGACAGCAAGGGCAATCGTGCTCGCTATCGCCCGCGGGACGAACAGCAGGCCGGCGCTCATGGCGGGATAGCCCATCAGACGTTGGGTGAGGAGCGGCAAGAGCGCGACGGTGCCGAACAGGGTCACGCCATAGGCGGTGATCGCGAGCAGGCCCGCGGCGAAATTCCGATCCCGCAGCAGCGACAGATCGACGATGTTGTCGCGCTTGCTCCATCCGCGCATCAGGAAGCCCGTGCCCGCGAACAGGGTGACGGCGGTGAAGATCTGGATGAAGCGCGAGTTGAACCAATCGCGGGTCTGTCCCTGATCGAGCACGAGCTGCAGCGACCCTACCGCCAGGACCAGTAGAATGAGGCCGGTCCAATCGGTCTTGAGATATTTCACCTCGGTGCGCGGCAAATGCCCCATGGCGAGCAGTAGAGCGAACAGGCCGATGGGCACATTGATGTAGAACACAGCCCGCCAGACGAAGGTGTCGGTCAGCCAGCCGCCGAAGGTGGGCCCGAGCACCGGGGCGACCATGATACCCAGGCCAAAAATGGCGAGCGCCTGCCCATGTTTCTCTTTCGGGAAGGCATCGAGCAGGATGGCCTGGCTCAAGGGCACGAGCGGCGCCCCGCAAATGCCCTGGGCTAGCCGGAAAATTACCATGCTTTCGAGATTCCAGGAGACGCCGCACAATGCGGAGGAGATCACGAAGCCGACGATCGAGAAAATCAGCAATCGCCTCCGGCCGAGCCGGGCGGACAGATAGCCCGTGAGCGGCATCACCACGGCGGCCGAGACGAGATAAGAGGTGAGCACCCAGGTGATCTGGTCGGACGTGGCGCCGAACGTGCCGAGCATGTGCGGGATCGCCACGCTGACGATGGTGATGTCGAGCACTTCGAGGATGGCGGTGAGCACAACGGCGACGACAAGCGCCACCGAGGGCTTGGGCTGCTCCCGGGGGGGCTCGCGCGGTCGTTCTTCGGGCTTGCTCGGCGAGCGCGGCTTACGAGCCGCGGGTTTGCGCCGGGTCATTTGCCGTCCTGGGTGGTGTCGATCGTTACCGAGGCGCTGGCGCCGACGCGGAGCGGCTTGTCGGCCTCTGTTGGGGGGTTGTTGATGCCGATGCGCACGGGAAAGCGCTGCGTCACCTTAACCCAATTTCCGGTCGCGTTTTCCGGCGGCAGCACGGAGAAGGTAGCGCCGGAGCCCGCGCTGATGCTGTCGACCACCCCGTCGAAGGTGACGTCGGGATACATATCGAGGTGGACTTTAGCCTTCTGTCCGACCTTGACGCGGGCGAGATCGGTCTCCTTGAAATTCGCGTCCACCCACCACGGGTCGGCTTCGATGATGGCGAACAGCGGCGCGCCTGCCTGGACGGTGGCGCCGGGCCGCAAGGTCACATTGGAGACGAGGCCGTTGGCGGGGGCCGTCACATGGGTCTTGACCCGGTCGTGGATCGCCTTGTCGAGCTGGGCTGCGGCACCGCGAAGCTGCACCGTGGGCGTGGTCACCGTCAGCGGCTTGTCTTGTGCCTTGGTGAACTCGTCCTCTGCGTCTTTGTAGGCCTGCAGCGCGTCCTGCCATCCCTTTTCGGCCGTGGTAAGCTGATCCGACGGCGGCTGGTCCGGCTTTTGCACGTCCTTGGCGTCTCGATAAGTCTTGAGCGCGTCCTCGAGCGCTGTGCGCTTCTCCTCGAGCTTGGTCGCGGCTGCCTTCAGCTCGTCGGCCGCGGTGCCGGCGGCGGCGGCGGCGGCATCGAACTGTGCGTGCGCATTGCGCAAAGAGGCGTCGTAAAGCGTGGGATCGATGTCGAACAGGGGATTGCCGGACTTCACCTTCTCGTCCGTCTGCACGTAGATGCGGATCACCGGACCGCTGATCTCAGAGGCCACGCGGACGATATTCGACCCCGTATAGGCGTTCTCGGTGGTGGGGTAGAGTTCGCTATAGCGCCAATAGGCGAAGGCGCCGCCCACCGTCGCGGCGATGACCACGAACAGCGCGATCCAGCGAATGGTAGCGAAGGTGCTCGTGCCGGCGCGGGCTTCAGTCGAAGCGTCTTGATTCACGTTTGATCTACCTCGGGTTGCGGCGGGGGGTGGATCGGCCAGGGAGAGCCTCCAAGCCCGCAATGCAAGGTGAAGAGCGGCAGAATGATGACGGAGGCTTAGACTGGATAGCCGCATCTCGCAAGATTTCCGTTACCTGCCAAGGATTCGGCGGAATGCTACGTTTTACCGGAAGGCCAGTCGATGGCCCGGGAGGTTAAGCTTCGCAGGGCCCAGCGATGCTTGCGCCGCGCACTGCTCACTCGCCGCCGGCGCCTTGCTTTGTCATCCGATCGGCTTCACATTGACCCGGGCGCTGGAGAAGCCTGGCCGAATGTGGATTGGCGCCCTTCACGCTGTGATGCAGTCGATCGAGATGGTGCGGCTCTGGCGTCAGCCCGGCTCCCGATGGCGCATCCTGCGAGCCGGCCGGTGGGCCGCATGGGAGGAAGGACGCATGACGCCATCGACATTCATCGCGCGCATCTTGGGGCCTGTGCTCGTGGTCGTCGGCCTTTGCCTGCTCTTGGAAGGCGAAGCGTTTCGCGTCATCGCTGGGGAGTTCTTGCGCAACTCGGCGCTCATCTATTTCTCCGGGATTGTCACGCTCGCGATCGGCCTCGCCATCCTCAATGTACATCATGTTTGGGTGCGCGATTGGCGCGTCCTCGTCACCGTTTTCGGCTGGCTAGCTCTGCTCGGCGGCATTCTGCGCCTGCTGGCCACGTCCTTCGTGCAACGGGTGGGGGAATCGCTCATCGCGCATCGAACCTGGCCGATCGCGACCGCAATCGTGGTCCTCGCGCTCGGCGCGTTCCTCACGGTCATGGGATATCAGGATGTTTGGGCCGACGGAAAGAAGCGGCCGACCCATCGCTCTGCCGCGGCCAAGAGCACGGGCTCGAGCGCCCCGAAGATCGCGAAGCGGCCGCGGCGCAAGGCGAGCGCGGCGCGGTCCGGGCATTCGAGTTGATCGGGCCGGCCCCCGCGCCTACACTGACCTCATTCCGAGGGGAGCCCCAGGGTAGGGGCTGAGAGTCCGCTGCCTTGAGCTGAGGCCCGCGGAGACCCTTTGAACCTGATCCGGGTCATGCCGGCGAAGGGACAGGGAACGCTCATACTGCCCCAACGCCAGCGCCCCCGAGCCACGGGAGCCTGACGATGAACAAGCCGATCTCCGCCAAAGACGTTGCGCCGCCCAAGGTCACCACGGGACCCTTGCCGGGGAGCCGCAAGGTGCATTCCGCGCCTGAAGGCCATGACGATGTCAGCGTGCCATTCCGCGAGATTGCACTGACCGACGGAACGTCGTTCCGCGTCTACGACACCTCCGGCCCGTACAGCGACGGCCAGGCCGAAATCGACGTCAATCGCGGGCTGCCGCCTTTGCGGGAGCGCTGGATCGCCGAACGCGGCGGCGTCGCAGCCTATCGCGGCCGCGCGGTCCGACCGGAGGACAATGGCGATGTCGGGCCTGCGCATCTCGAGCGCGCCTTCCTGGTGAACCGGCAGCCGCTGAAGGGCTTGCCGGGCCATCCCGTCACCCAGCTCGAATTGGCGAAGGGAGGCATCGTCACCAAGGAGATGGTCCATGTCGCGCATCGCGAGAATATCGGACGCGAGGCGCAGGCCGCCGAGGCTGAGGCGCAGCTCGCCGACGGGATGAGCTTCGGCGCCTCGCTGCCCGCCTTCGTCACGCCGGAGTTCGTGAGGGAGGAGGTCGCGCGCGGCCGCGCCATCATCCCCGCCAATATCAATCATTCCGAGAGCGAGCCGATGATCATCGGCCGCAACTTCCTCACCAAGATCAACGCCAATATCGGCAACTCCGCCGTCACCTCTTCCGTCGAGGAGGAGGTGGAGAAGATGGTATGGGCGATCCGCTGGGGCGCCGACACCGTCATGGACCTCTCCACGGGGCGCAACATCCACACCACGCGCGAATGGATCATCCGCAATGCCCCGGTGCCGATCGGCACGGTGCCGATCTATCAGGCGCTGGAGAAGGTGGACGGCGATCCGGTCAAGCTCGATTGGGAGGTCTACAGAGACACGCTGATCGAGCAGTGCGAGCAGGGCGTCGACTATTTCACCATCCATGCCGGCGTGCGGCTCGCCTATATCCACCTCACCGCCGACCGCGTCACCGGCATCGTGTCGCGCGGCGGCTCGATCATGGCCAAATGGTGCCTCGCCTATCACCGCGAGAGCTTCCTCTATGAGAACTTCGAGGAGATCTGCGAGATCATGCGCCGCTACGACGTGTCGTTCTCGCTGGGCGACGGGCTGAGGCCGGGCTCGATTGCGGACGCGAACGACGCTGCGCAATTCGCCGAGCTCGAGACGCTGGGCGAGCTGACCAAGATCGCTTGGGACCGCGGCTGCCAGGTGATGATCGAGGGGCCAGGGCACGTGCCCCTGCACAAGATCAAGATCAATGTGGAGAAGCAGCTGAAGGAATGCGGCGAGGCGCCGTTCTACACGCTCGGCCCCCTCGTCACCGACATCGCGCCCGCTTATGACCACATCACGAGCGCGATCGGCGCGGCGATGATCGGCTGGTTCGGCACCGCCATGCTTTGCTACGTGACGCCGAAGGAGCATCTCGGGCTGCCGAATCGCGACGACGTGAAGGCGGGCGTCATCGCCTATAAGATCGCGGCCCACGCGGCCGACCTCGCCAAGGGGCACCCCGCCGCGCAGGCGCGCGACGACGCGCTCTCGGCAGCGCGCTTCAACTTCCGCTGGGAGGACCAGTTCAACCTCTCGCTCGATCCGGAGACCGCGCGCTCCTATCATGACGAGACGCTGCCCAAGGAGGCGCACAAGCTTGCGCATTTCTGCTCCATGTGCGGGCCGAAATTCTGCTCCATGGAGATCACGCAACAAGTGCGCGACTACGCGGCCGCGCTCAAGGAGAAGGAGGCCGGCATGGTGGAGATGAGCGCCAAGTTCCGCGCACTGGGCAGTGAGGTCTATGTGGAGGAAGGGTAGGGCGGGCAAGAGCGCTTTGAGCCTGCCTTGGCAAGATCGCAATTGGCGTGTTGAAGAGGCTCGCGCGAGTTCCGGCGCCTCGATTTCGGCCGGCACCAAGACCCTCGATCGTTGACGATGAAATCAGATCATTTCACGCAGGCGGTGTTGGGCCTAGACGCGGCGCCGGCCGGTCATCGAGCGCGCATGCTCGGCGTCGTCGTCCTCCACCTGCACATGAGTGCCATGGATGTGGGTGCTGTTTAAAACTCCCACGATTCGGAGGAGCCAATCATGCAAGCGGTCCAGGTCGAGCGAACGCTTGAGGACCTCGAGGCGTTCACCCGGTATGCGGTCCCCTTATCGGCGTCCTCTCAGGGATGATCGCGCGCGGTGCTGTGCGGCCCGCCCCAGCGCGAAGCTGACATTCGCAGACCGCGAGCTAGCCTCCGCTTTGGCCGAACAAGGGCGCAAGGGATTAGGGTGCAAGCTCATGCGGAAGCTTGGACGCGCTCACGATCAGCTAGGCTCCCGCGCCTCTGCGACGTTTACGGCAATGGAACCGAGCAGCACTACAAGATCGTCAACGAGCTGCAAGAGCAGTACAAAGTGGTACCGCCCAGTGCGTACGGCAAGCCTTAGCTTCATCGAGCGCTACCTCGAAGTTTATCGTCCGGACCTGCTTCCGAAGCCAAGTGGTGAAAAATAGAGGCGTGAGTTCTCTTCGACATGCATCGCTAGTCAAGCATCGCGAGGCTCGTCAACGAGCCCCACAAGTGCCTAGCTGAGCTCTAAAGTGTCTCTCGCGTCCAACATCAGTTGCCGAACCATCCTCCGCAGCGCGGTCGACTCTGCCGAGTAGTACCGGTGCTTCCAGGCATTTCGGTTTCACTTGGGGGCGCCAGGCGACTTGCCGCCGTGCATGCGGCAGCGACCGTTAGGCATCGCGGGTGATTGGCACGGGATCTAGCGACGCGTTCGGACTCTGCATCTCAGCGGCTTTACTGGAACCAGACTGGGTCAACTGTGCCACCCGGGCATCCCGGATCAGTGGCCGCTGATGCCTTCACGAGGTCAGCGAGCGTATGGCCCGCGCCTGGCTGAGCGACCAGACCGATGGTGATCTCAGTGATAAGCCGCCGAGACCCGTCCCGTTTGCAAGAGAGCCGGACGTGATCCCCAGCGCCCGCACCGAAAGCCACGTCGAACGCGCCTCTTACTGCACCAGCCGTTATCTCCTGACCGATATTGGCGGCGAATAATGCTTGAACGGCTGAGCCGTTAACCTCATCGAGGAGAGACAGGGCCTCGCGGAAATAGGTCTCGGCGTCGCTCCGGTCATAGCAGGTGCCGTGCCTGATCCATTCATGGCGGTCAAGGAACGACTGCGTGCCGGGCATGGCGATGACAAGGCGCGCCCGTGTATCTGCGGCGAGATCGACTTCGGGGAGCGCCTGCCAATTACGTTGCCTATCGGTGTTGATGAGGGCTTGGCTCACGTTGCAATACTCTCTTCTGCGCGGCTGCGGCCAAAGGCCGTGGAGCGTGAAGTGGGTGGCGTCCAAGCGACCTAGGGTTTCGCTCGCGCATTCAGGCTTCTCCGCGTGGCCCTCACAGAAACCGGGCTCCCAGCCGAGAGAGAGAACGACTTCAGCGGGGCGTCCGCCAGAAGACCCGCTGCCGGCACGCGGCGTCTGCAAACCGTCGCTCGCTCCCTCGTCCTTGTAGCTCCCACAATCGACACTTACCCAGCGCTCCGGTGGAGCAGCGCCTTCGACGCGAACGCGGTAATGGCTTGGCTCCGGCGCGTTCTTTGCTAGCAGAGGATAGGAATGGCCCGCCTCGATTTTGACACCGCCCGGATTGGTTGCCTTCCTGAAAGACTGAAATGCCGGGCATTCTTTGGTCGCAAGGAACAAGCCGCGCACCGCCACGTCGGCCGACGCTCCGCAAGCCGATGCAGCGAGCCATCCAGCAGCCGCAACCATAGCCCAGACTGTCCGCAAAATTATGGTGTATTGAGCGAATAGGCTCGCTGCGTAGGCATCACTGCTGCGAACCCCATTCACCACGGCACACTCCACGTTCACCTGCGATGCCTGACCGACCGTCATTTCCTGACGTAGTTGGGTGAGCGTCGCCAAGAGCTCAGACTCCAGATAGCGCAACGCCTCAACCATGAAAGCGGTCGCTTTCTAATCGAGCAACTCGGGGCTGAGTCGCTGCGATTCAGGAGCCCTTCTTTCTTTCAGCAGGGGAGTCAATCTGATGTAGTCTCTCGACGAGCTCATCCAGAGACGCATGACAAAATTGTCGAGGATCTACTTTCTTTGTGAGCGTTATCATTTTTAACGCCGCGTCTTTGTTAGAAGCCGCTTCTTTCCACAAGCTATCTTTGTTGATCGATGGGTCT
>Ga0116224_10000045_pt1 | contig 95786 bp, 87 predicted proteins | sample Sb_taG_9_FD_89699 | JGI IMG/M metagenome (GOLD analysis project Ga0116224, IMG submission 89699) | Peat soil microbial communities from Weissenstadt, Germany - Sb_50d_b_LC metaG | ecosystem: Environmental > Terrestrial > Soil > Wetlands > Peat | place: Germany: Weissenstadt | collected 2010-09-21 | reverse complement strand
TCTCGCGTATGTGAGGCAGACTCAGTGTGGCCTGATTCTGGGGTGCAGTCGGCACCTGAGACGTAGGCGATAAGCGATGTCTCTGTGCAGGGTGAAATCTCCGCGACAACCCGCAGGACCAACAAAGCCAATTGGTCCTTCAAATTAGACTCTTCGAGCGCTTTGACTCCTCGACGCATTCACTGCCCCCCTAGTCTAATCATTTGTAGCACGAACTTAGCGACGGGCTGCGGCTTTGGGGTAACGGAGGCCAAAAATGACGGCGACGGAAGCCGGCCCCCGCGGGCAACGGCCGAGCACCAGCGAGTGGCTAAGTAAGGCCTGGGCTTAACGTGTGTTGACAGCCCGCGAGCCTCTCTTAAGCACTGCCCAAAGAGCTCGCGCTCGTCCTACCTCTAGCAGAAGTTGAACTTGCCTACGCGGCGAGTTGGGGCGTCCGAATGTCCTCAAAGAGCTTGCGCATTTCCGCTGATGGGCACGCGCAAACGGTTCGATACGTGTTCAGGAAGGGGAGCCAATTTTTCCAATAGGTTACTCAGAGACCGGCAGCCCTGGGTACGGCATGGGTACGGCGCCAGAGGCCCACAGAAAGCACGGCAGTTAGTGTGGGCGGCACGGGCAGAATCCTCTAAGATGTACCATGATGAGGATGTTCCCGGTGTTAGTAGCTGCTCTTTTGCTTGGTCTCGGCACCGCGGCCCTTGTCGCGGCAGAATCAGTGCAGGGTTCGAAGGGTGACCTTCCCGTGATCGCCCCCGACGATCAGGCCAAACCAGAACCAGCCGAGTGTCCCATCAAGAAGACGATCGACGGCAAGACCTACTGCTTTCAGAACGATCCGGCCCTGACCAAGCGTCAGGGTGGCGACCACCTCGCCGATTAAGCCGTGGCCTCGCGCGGCGGCAAAAATCGCTCAAGCTCCAGGACGGTGCGATCGAGCGCCCCGCTCATCGTTGCGATTGCGGCTTCCGCATTGGCTTGCATCGTCATGCGCGCGCCGTCGTCCCCGAGCAGCATCAGCGCCGCCTCCGCCAGGCTTGCGGAATCCGAGACCTGCCGGCACCCTTTCACCCGCAACAGCTCCTGATAAGAGTCATGCCACATGGCGAAGATCTGCGGGTGTTGGGCGAAGAGCTTCGCGTCGATGTCGGGAGGGTCGCGCAGCACGCGGCTCGTGCGGAAGACGAGACGGATGTACGATTCGGCAATCGTACTGCCCAAGGCCGTGACGACGCGCGAATGGTACAGCCTTCTCAGCCTGCTATGGCTCCCCTCCCAAGGGTGCGATCGCGCGGCTAGCGTGAGGCGGTTCGCCGCTCACGGAAACCCCTGCTCGCTTGGCGATATCATCCTATAGGGCTCGGGCTTTCCCGAAGAGCCAAATCTTCGAGAGAAGCTTCGCCCGCCAAAAAAAGCGGCGCAACCTCCCGCCTGATCACAGTGCGGCCTGTCGCTCGCCACCGCTAGGGCAGAGGCGGCTTCCTTTGTTGCAGTCGTCCAGAACCCCTATTGGGGTATCACCTTCACCGTTGCCGTCCCGGGAACCGGTGCTGGTGCTGGTGCCGCCGCCTGAGCTGGAACCGGCGCGGGTGCCGGTGCTGGGGCCGGAGTTGGTGCGGCCTTCGCCTGAGCCGGCGCTGGAGCCCGACCAAGCGTAGCCTTGGCCTGAGTTGGTGCCGGCGCTGGTGCTGCCGCTGGAGCCGGTGCGTCTGCTACTGCCGCCGGGGCTGGAGCCAGAGCAGGCGTAGCCTTGGCCTGAGTTTGTGCCGGCGCTGGTGCTGCCGCTGGAGCCGGTGCGTGTGCTGCTGCCGCCGGGGCTGGAGCCGGCGCTTGTGCCGCTGGTGCGACCTCCGGGGCTGGAGCCGGTAGGTGCGCTGCTGCCGCAGCGGGTGTTGCCTTTGCCTGTGTTGCCGCGGGCGTGGCACCTGCCGGCTTTGCCTTGGCAGCGGCGGCAGGCTTCGTGGACTTCTCAGGCGTCAGCTTCACTGGAGCGCCTGCGGCTGCGGGCGGCGGTGCGGCCCCTTTCGCTCCGGCGCCACCATCTGGAGGCAGAGGCGGAAGCGGGCGATCCACTTCCTGTACCGGACCCCCATAGCCATAGCCACCATTGTAGCTTTTCGCACACGGCTTCCAGACCCAACAGGCCGCGTTGGCAGGAAGCGACGCAAAGGTCACCACAGAAACTGCCAAGGGGACCGTTAGCAGTACGGCACGCGCTTTCATCGACCCCTCCCCTACAAATGTTCGTTCCTTACGTCATGCGCTCGTCAGTAGCCGCTTTTTCCAGCGTGCTCACCTCTGGCTCTAATCATAGCGCAATTTTTAAGCGTAGTGTCACACGGTTTCACCCGCCCTCTCGGCCTTCTGCTCGCGCCCCTCGATCGCCGTCACAATCTCGGCCGCGAACTCGTTAAGCGAGGGATCGCGCGCCCCCATCACCAGCACCAAATCTCCGGCGCGGGCTTCCGCGGCGATCCGGTCCGCCAGACAGGCGCGGGAGGGCGCGAACTCGGCCTTGACGCCGCGCGCCGCAATCTCCGTCACGATGTCGGCGGCTGAGAAATCGCGCCGCGCCGTTCCGCCCGCATAGAACACTTCCAGCATCCATAAGCGATCGTCGGGCCGAAGCTCGCGGGCGAAGGTCGTGACGAAGTCCTGGCGCAGGAAGCGCGTGGGGCCGTAGCCATGGGGCTGATAGACCGCGAGCACGCGGCGCGCGCGCAATCGCGCCGTGGCAAGGGCCGCACTGATCTTGTCGGCGTTGTGGGCAAAGTCGTCCACCACCGCGATGCCGCGCGAGGTGCCCACGGTCTCAAACCGCCGCCCCACACCCTGAAAGCCCGCGAGCGGCGCTGCCATCTCGCCGAGCGGCACATCGAGCGTCCGGCACGCGGCAATGGCCGCGAGCGCGTTGGCGACGTTGTGGCGGCCGGGCACGGGCAGCGTGAAGGCGACGCCCTCAACCCGGAAGCAACTGCCGGCGCTCCCAAGCTCGACGGCCTCCCCACGCAGATCGGCGGCGGGTCCGAAGCCGAAGCGGAGCGCGCCTCCAGCAAGCTCGTCGAGATTTTCCCCCTCCCCCACCACCAGCGCCTCGCGGGCACGCGCGCGCAACACCGCAAACATCCCGGCCACCTCGTCCATCTCCCGGTGATCGCGCTGAAGGTTGAGGATCACCCCCACGGCCGGCGCGTAGCGCACGAGCGAGCCGTCGCTCTCATCGGCTTCGATCACCAGGAGGTCGGAGCGGCCCGCCCAAGCGTTGCCCGGCAGGCCTCTGGCTTGCAAAAGGCGAAGATCGCCGCCCGTGATCACGGACGGGTTGCGGCCTGCTCCCGCCAAAATCTCGAAGACCATCGCCGTCACCGTGGATTTGCCGCTGGTGCCGCTTACCGCCACAGTACGGCGGGAGGCGACGAAATGCGCAAGCAGCTCCGACCGGTGGATGATGGGAATCCCCTGCGCGCGCGCCGCGGCGAGATCCGGCACCTGTTCCTCCACCGCGGTGGAGACCACGAGCGCCACGCAATCTTGCGCCACACCGCTGCCGTCCTGCGGCAGCACCGCGATGCCGAGACGCTCGAGCTGCGCACGCAGCTCGATGCGCTCGCCGCGGTCGAAGGCGCGGTCGCTGCCGCTCGCGCGGCCCCCGGTCAGCACCTGGAACTGCGCGAGCGCGCTCATCCCCGAGCCGCCGAGGCCAGCGTAGTGGAAGCGTCCCTGCCCATGGGGATCCGGAATGGGGGTCGCGACCGGCTCGGCGATCAGCACGAGGTCGCCTTCCCGAATGCGGCCGAAGAGACGACACACATCGTCGTTCGACATGCGCACGCAGCCATGGGAGACGGCGCGGCCGAGCAGGCGCTCATGGTTGGTCCCGTGCACATAGATGTAGCGCGTCAGCGAGTCCCGGCCCGGCCCCCGGTTCACGCCGTCCTCGAGCCCCTCAAGGGTGACGATGCGGGTGAGAATGAGATCGTCGTCGCGCGCCTCGCCATGCCAGATCTCGCCGGTCGGCTCGCGCGCAATGAACAGGGCGCCCGCCGCCGCGCCCTCGCCGATCCGCCGATGCACGCGGTGCCAGCCGGGAGGCGTGCGGTAGGAGCCAGCCTCGCCGCCTATGCCGGCACGCGCCGTGGAGACGGGCCAGGCGGCTTTAGCCTCGGCATCTTCGAACCAAATGGCGCGCTGGCGCTCGACGTCCACGACGAGCAGGCGGGAGGGCAATGCCGCGGGCGCTCCTCGCCGAAGGACGCCCGCGCGCGCAAGCTCAAGAGCCCGAGAGGCCGATGCCGGGTCGACAGGATGGGTCACGCCCGCACTTTGCCACAGCCCGGAGGTTGGGACAGGCCCAATCTGCCGGCGGTCGACGCAACGAACGGCGCGTTCAGGCCGCTTGGCGACTTACCGCGACGAGCGGAAGGCCGGAGACGAATAGAGCAAAGGCGGCAAATCCGACGACACCGGCGACCCTGGGATATAGCCGGGCGTACCGTTGTAGCCGGGAACACCGCCATAGGCGGCGCTTTCACCAGTTCCCCCATAGACCTGCAAGGTTCCGCCGAAAACCTGCAAGGATCCCGGCGAAGTGGAAGCCGGATCGGAGAAGTGGGTCGAACCCGTTTGTCCCAAGGCTTGTAGGCCCCCCAGCGCAACGGGGGCGTCATCGGGATCGGAGAAGCGCGCCGTGCCGTCGGGATTGGTGGCCGTTGACGGATCCACGTCGAAGGCGAAAGCGGCGCGCGGCAGCAAGAGCATCGCGGCGCTCAGCGCCGCTGCCGTCGCAATCATCGTTGGTCGCATGAGCTTTTCTCCCCCCTTTAGGGTGCGGCGAACCGACCGATAACCGAAAGTCTATCCCGCAACGCTGCGCGGCGCACCATGGCGAATAGCCGCAAGGATGTCACCCCCCCTCATCCGCCGGGCTTCGCCTCCGGGTTTGGCTCGTCGCTCTTAACGGGGGTTCGGTGCCTTCGTCTGCGGGCGCGCCCTCCTGCTCGATCTCTGGAAACCCGGCCCGCAGATAGGCGATGACCTGCCAAATCTGCTTTTGCGTCAGCACCGTCTTGAACGCCGGCATTGCGGTGCCGAACGGCTTGCCTCCCTCGGAGATGCTCCACAGCAAATATTGGTCCACCGCGATCGGCTGTTCCACGAGGTAGGCAAGCAGGGCCGGCGAAGGGGTGAGATCTTGCGCGAGCTCGCCATTGCCAAGGCCGGTTTCGCCATGACACCTCACGCAATTGGCCACATAGAGGGGGCCACCTTCGGCAATCGCCTTGGTGGTATAGCCGACATCGTTAGACGCCTTGAGATAGTCCGCCGGAACCTGTTTGTTGATGAACGCCGATGAGCGCAACACGCGCTGCTGCTGCGCGGGGCTCAAATTTTTCAGGTTCCAGCCCATCGAGTGGCCGGGCTCCATAGATTCGAAGTGCCGCCCGGCTCGCGCTCTTGCCCAAAAGCGCTCGAGGCCTGGGGTAAGAGGGCAACGGTTAGAATCAAGGCAAATGCAAGAGCCCGTCGAGATGTCCGCATGAAGGCTTACGCTCCGGCGCTTAGATGCAAGCGATGCCTTGGATCTTCGCTCCGAGCACGTGAGACAGCCTTGATCTCGATCAACCGAGCTTGGAGAATGCCAGTCCTAAGCCGGCACGAATTTCAGGGAGACGCCGTTGATGCAATAGCGCAAGCCTGTCGGCGGCGGACCGTCATTAAAGACGTGGCCCTGATGCCCGCCACAGCGGCGGCAATGCACCTCGTCCCGGACCATGCCGAAGGTGTAATCGGACGATTTCCGGATCGCCCCTTCGATCGGCGCATAGAAGCTCGGCCAGCCCGTGCCGCTGTCGAACTTAGTGGCCGAGGAGAACAGCGGCAGGTCGCATCCGGCGCAGGTGAAGGTGCCGGTCCGCTTCTCATGGTTCAGCGGGCTCGTGAAGGGCCGCTCGGTGTCCTCCTCGCGCAGCACCGCAAATTGCTCGGGCGTAAGTAGCTTCCGCCATTCCTCCTTGGTGTGGGTGACCGCGAAGGTCTCGGTGGCCGCCGTGGCCCCGCCGCTCATCAAGCGCACCGCAACAGCAGTTACGGCCACGCCCAAGACGGCAACGGTGCCAAGTGCGCGCCGTGTCAGCATTGTTCGTCTCCTATTCTCGGCCGCGCGCGGGCGGCCGGCGCGCGATATTCGCGCTTTGGTTCGGTTGGAAAGCTAAGGTCCTTTGTTGCCGACGGCAATTCAACTCGCGCGCACGAACGATCACGAGCGCGTTTGCCCAGGTTGACGATGCTAACCGCGGGAGGCGACCTGCGCCGCCGGGATGACGATCACGCAACGCACGCCTCTCGGTGGAAAGGAGAGCTTCACGTCCCCTTCCAATGCCCGGCTTACCACCGTCTCGAGCATGGCGCGCCCGAAACCGGATCGTTCCGGCATGGTCACCGGCGGGCCTCCCCGCTCCTCCCAGATGAGCTTCAACTTGGCGGCGTCGCAGAACTGCCAATGGATGCGCACGCGGCCGCGGTCGCTCGAGAGCGCCCCATATTTCTGGGCGTTGGTCGCGAGCTCGTGCAAAGCGAGACCGAGATTTTGTATGGCCTCGGGCTTGAGCACGACATCCTCGCCCTCGATGGCGATCTGCGCGCCGAAGCGATCCGCATGCGCGCTCAATTGCTGCTCGACCAGCGTCCGCAGCGATGCGCCATGCCAATTGTCGGCGATAAGAAGATCGTGCGAGCAGCCGATGGCGACGAGGCGTGCGCCGAAATGCTCGAGGAAATCGTCGATCGACTTGGTGCGCGATGCGGTTTGCCGGGCAATGGCGTGGATCACGGCCAACAAATTCTTCGAGCGATGGGTCAGCTCGCGCAACAACAGGCGGAGCTGGTTCTCGGCCGCCTTCCGCTCGGTGATCTCGACGGCGACGGTGGTGGTGCCCGCGATCTTGCCCTCTTCGTCCCGCAGCGCCTCGATCAGCAGGTAGAAGGATCGCCTGCGCCCGAACAGCTCGAAATTGCTTTCGATCGTCTGCGGCAAGCCGGTCGCGAGCGCCTCGCGCTTCGCCGCCAGGATGGGCCCGGCGGCTTCGGGGGGCATCACCTCCACGTCGGTCTTGCCCAACAGGGATCGCGGATCGACACCCGTCGGAGGATTGTGGACCCAGACGAAGCGCATGTCCGGGTCCTGGCTGAACACCGTAATGGGCGAGCCCCGCAGCGCGATCTCGAAGCGTCGCTCGGCTTCCGCCAGTTCCTTGGTGCGGGCTTCGACCCGCTCCTCGAGCTGCTGACGGGCCTCTTTCAGCTCATCCAGCGTGTGCAGATGGGCAGCAATCTCGGCTTGCAGCCGAGCACGCGAAGGGAGCCTCAAGAGCTCCGGCGTCAATCTCCAGATCACGATCGTAGTCGTCAGTGCGGTCAGGGCGCTCAAGGCTTTGAGCACGCCTTCCAATCCCTGCCCCGCCCCCCATGACGCGAATAGCGAGGCAAAATGCGAAAGACCGACAGTGAGCAGGAACAGGATGAACAGCGTGAGCAGCGCACCGCTGCGCCGGTTACGCTCGCCTCTCCGGAGGTAGAGGAAGAGGAGCGCCGCCGGTATGATGATGAAGGACGCGGCAATGACGGCGTCGGCAACAGCATCAAGCAGGACGAGGCTCTGGGTCGCAGCTTCGGCTGGCGTGGCAGATCCCTCTGTGCTGAAGAGGAAGGGGAGCCAGCTTGCCATTATGCCAATCTATACCAGCAGAGGGTTTTTTTCGGGGCGTGAGGAGTTTAGGGCGGCGCCCGGGATCACCCACCTCGTCAGATTAAGAACACACCTGAAGAACACACCCGCAAGCTCTTCGTTCTCGGATCGCCAAGGCGTTTTTTTCAAATGGGGGCGATTTCCGGCATTTTCACGGGCTGCACAGATTTCGGCCGATCTTGACGGCAGGAAGGATGGAACCAATCGCCTCCAGTGGAGGTTGGCTCGCTGTTCGAGAGCTCCCCATCCCCACTCCTCCCCGCGGCAATCGAACCAAAACGCCCGCAACCGCCCCCGCGGTTGCGGGCGTTCCTTATATCACCTCATGGCTTGCGCAGCCGATGGGCGAGCCGGCACCGAGCGTCTCTGGCACCAATGCCCGGGAACTCGCGGCTATAGAAGCGCGGCGATCAGGGTGACGAGGAAGATCACAATGAAGATGAAGAACAAGATGCGCGCCACGCCGGCTGCGGCCGACGCCACGCCGCCGAAACCGAACACGCCTGCCACCAATGCAATGGCGGCAAACACGAGCGCCCATAGAGCATGTCACTCTCCCGAGGTCGGATGGCCGGCTGCTAGGGATGCCACCGCCGAGACGCCTCAAACGCGCCTCAAACGCACGGCCGTCCGATTCTGTTCCGAACGGCCGAGAGGAGCGGGACGCCAGCTTCACGTCAAGAGACTGACACGAAGCGCGCGACGACCGCGAGCAGGTCCTCGCCGGTGAAGGGTTTCCGAACCAAAGGCGCGCTTTGGTGCGCTGGCGGAAGCTGGTCGCGTCCATAGCCACTCACAAAGGCAAAGGGCACCCCGCGCGCCCGCAGGAGATCGGCGAGACGGCCGACCGGCTCTCCACCGAGATTGGCGTCGAGCAGGGCACCGTCCACCGCTTGGCGCTCAAGCGCCTGGAGCGCATCGCGAATCGACCCCATGGGTCCAATCACGGTGTGCCCCGCCTGCTCCAGCGCCCCTGCGATATCGAGCGCGATGAGGAACTCGTCCTCGACGACAAGGATGCGTTTGGCCGCCATCGACGCCATGCCCCCTCGCGGCTCCCTTTCGGCTTAAGAACCGAGACCTCCGCCTAATCGTTGCGTCGATCTCGCCAAATTTGATTAAGCCCGTGTGGTTTACCGCAACTCTAACGGCGGAACCGATTTGCACGCGGCTGCGTTGGATCGCTACCTCTGGACTACCTCTCTCGCCCCCCGATCCCGGGGGGCTATTCGCAAAGGAGCATCGCCATGAATTGGGATCGAATCGAGGGCAATTGGAAGCAGTTCCGCGGCAAGGTTCAACAGCAATGGGGCAAGCTCACCGACGATGACCTTACCACCATCGAGGGCCGCCGCGTCGAGCTGGTCGGCAAGATACAAGAGCGCTACGGCATCGCCAAGGACGAGGCCGAGAAGCAGGTCGACAACTGGATGCGCAATTCCGAGTAGTCTTTTAGGTCAGCCGCGCGCCATCTTGGGTTTGAGGAATGACCCAAGCGGGCCGCGGCGCGACCGTCGGAGCGCTTGGCAAAAAGCGAACTTCTTTCCTGACAATCCCAGCGAGAGCGCGCACACGCCAGTGTATTGACGTGTTAAGAGGTGGAGAGTGGCGCGCTTCACGCCGGCAGAGAAACTTGGGCAGGGCTAGGCGATCACGCGTTCCTCTGCCCTACCATTCGGCCCATAGCGCGCGGCCTTCCGCGCTGGCGGGCCCCCTAGGAGGGTAACATGCTGAGCACGATCCTTATCATCATCCTGATTCTGATCCTGGTGGGCGCTTTCCCATCCTGGCCCTACAGCCGCGGCTGGGGGTACGGCCCGTCGGGCGTGGTCGGGCTGATCCTGGTGATCCTTCTAATTCTTCTGCTGCTGGGTAAGATCTAGCGCGACGGACTAAAGGAGCGGGCCCCTCGGGTCCGCTCCGACCGCCTGCTTGGCGCAATGCGACCTCTCTGAAATCGAAATCGGAAGCGTCAGGCCCGCATCGGCGAGTGGTCGCGCAACCGCGCCCGGCGCTCGAAGAAGAGCGCTTGGCTGACAATCGCCTTCACCGTGTCGGGCTGGTAGGGCTTGGTAATCAGGAAAGCCGGCTCCGGGCGCTCGCCCGTCAGCAGCCGGTCGGGATAGGCGGTGATGAAGATCACCGGCACCTGAAATGACAGCAGCATCTCGTTGACGGCGTCGAGGCCGGAGCTGCCATCGGCGAGCTGGATGTCCGCAAGCACCAGACCCGGCTTCTCCTTCGCCGTTGCCTTCACCGCCTCGGCATGCGTGCGCGCCACGCCCATCACCCGATGGCCCAGGCCCTCGACAATGCCTTCGAGGTCCATGGCGATCATCGGCTCGTCCTCGATGATGAGCACGTTGGTTGCCACCTGCGCCGCGATTTCACGCCCCGCTTGATCGATCAGCTCCTCCACCTGGTGGGCATCGACGTCGAGAATGCGGGCGATGTCCGGGACGGGGAATCCTTCCACCGAGCCGAGCAGAAAGGCCTGCCGCGGCAAAGGCGTGATCGATTCGAGCTTGCGGTCAACGGGGCTTGCAAGTCCGTCCGGACTTTCCGGCTTGAGATTGATGCCGACCGAGTTCCATAGGCCAGCGAAGGTCCGGTACAGAGCAAGCCGTGGGTCGAGCTTCTCGTCGAACAGCGACGGGTCTTCGATCAGCACCTCGAGCGTCGCCGCCACGTAAGCGTCGCCGGCCGACTGAGTGCCGGTTAGGGCACGAGCAAAACGGCGCAGATAGGGAAGATGTGGCGCAATCGCCTGCGATATCGACATGCATCGTCTTTCGGTGATGGCCCGGGGGCACCCGTTTGCACTACCGGGCCTGAGGTGGCAACTGCAAAAAAACCCGCGCAACAGTCCTCTAAACGTCGCGGCTGCGGCAAAGGTTCCCGCTGAATGGAACCAATGAATGGAACCAATTGAGGTTTCGGACGTTTTCGAGATCAGGTATGAGCATATCCGCCGTCTCGAGCGGCCCAGCCCGGCGGGGGATGATTCGTGGATCACGCAGAGAAAAAGGGACGCCGGCGCGGGATGCAAGGCGCCGGCAAGAAGATGAGCCAAGCAACCGGAGCCACCATGCGGTCAGGCGTTTCTCCCGCAACTGCGGTTGAAGAGGGATTGTCGCCCAATCTGCAAGCCCATATCGGCCGCCACCTGCGCGCCGCGTTCGACGAGATTGCACGCGAGCCCGTACCCGAGCGTTTGCTTCAGCTGCTGAAGGAGCTCGAGCGGAGCGGAGACAAATAGGTGCGGCGGAAAGTGTCGGCGAGCCTGCGAGAGTCCCTCGTGGGCGAGATGACCAGTCTTCGCGCGTTTGCCGTGTCGCTTTGCGGTGACAGGGAGCGCGCCGACGATCTCGTCCAAGAGACGCTGTTCAAGGCGTGGAATCATCTCGACTCGTTCCGCGAAGGCACCAATCTGAAGGCATGGCTGTTCACGATCTTGCGCAACACTTATTTCTCGGACCGGCGCAAGCGCCGTCGCGAGGTCGAGGACGCCGACGGGAGCTACGCGGCGACGCTTTCCACCCATCCCGAGCAGCACGGTCATATGGAGATGCAGGACTTTCGCGCCGCGCTATCGTGTCTTCCCGACGACCAACGCGAGGCGCTGGTCCTGGTCGGAGCCGCCGGCTTCTCCTATGAGGAGGCGGCGGAGATCTCCGGCTGCGCCGTCGGCACGATCAAGAGCCGCGTCAACCGCGCACGCAATCGCCTGAGCGACCTGCTGGGGTTGGATGAGAGCTCCGAGGACGCGGCGCGCATCCCCAAGAGAGCCCCAGGCTCCCTCACCGTCTCGTAATGATTTCCGACTATGAGCTAGGCTCGCTTCACCCTTGTCCCGGAGGCGTTCCCAGGACGGAACGTAAGGTCGCTGGCGAGCGTTGGATGCTGGACACGACACGGAGACAAACTCTGCCATGACGAAGGTTGCAGCCATCGACCTCGACAAAGCCAAGCTTGATCCGGCCGCCGTCTTCCGCGCGCCCAAGGACGTGCTCGAGGTTTCCGATCTCTCGCCAGAGGACAAAAAGGCGATCTTGATCCGCTGGGAGGAGGATGCCGAGGCGCTCATTCGCGCGACCGAGGAAGGCATGCCGCCGGCGGACAACCGCAGCCCGGGCGAACTGCTTCGCGCCGTGCATGAGGCGATGCAGTCGCTGGATTGCGATTGCGCCACCGCCGCCTGAAGCGGCTATCAGGCCGCTCTGTTTCTCCCTCTTGAACAGCGACGCCCTCGTCCGCGTTCTCCTCTTGGGTGAGCGAGAGGAGTGCAGCCACGCTTTCCCGCTCCCCTCAAGCCTTCCCAAACGCGAAGAGAGAAAGGACTTGCTGATGGTCACCCAGCTCAACCCCACGGAAGCCAGGCAAGCGACGAAGACTCCGCGCGCTATGCTCTGGGTGCTTATCGTCTCGCTCATGCTCGCGGTCATCGCTGGACTGGCGTTGGCCGTGGGTTGGATCAGCCTCCCCTGGCGCGCATGAGGTTCATCGCGGCGCGAAGATGACGAAACCGGCGCGTGCCGCTTCGACTCGGTCAGCTTGCGCATGGGCGGCGAGCCCACAGTTTAGGTGAAAGCGTTGGGCGCCCTAAGACATCGCCTCCCCGCCTGAACGGCGGATGAATGGCAGCCTCAGCAGGGGTTCAGCCGGCCTCCTCTAAGAAAATATCCATAAATTTGAGGCAGATTGGCTTTTGGCCCCAAGAGGAGGTCGCACCCATGACATGGTTTCTTCGCAACGCTTTCCTTGCCCTCGTCGCGTTTGCCACACTCGCCATCATCGTGATGATGGCCATGACCGCCGAGGCAAAGGAACTCAACCCCAACGCTCTCCCCGCCAATGCCGCGACACTCGCCGATGGGACGCATTAAGGCAGGGCGCCTCTCCCCTGGGCCCGTTCTCCCTACGCGTCAGTGGCTGACGAGCTCGCGTTCCTTCTCCTCCTCGCGCTTGAGCCCCAGAGGCTCGGCGCGGATCAGGCCCCTCACCGAATTGCCGAGATAGATGCGGTCGGCATGGTCGAGATCGGAGAGCGTAAGCACCGCCTCGCTCGCCGCCGCCCGCGGTAAATCGATCAGCTCTTCGCGCAAGGTGCCCGGCAGGAGACCGCAGGTCAGCGCCGGGGTGAACAAACGGCCGTCCTGCTCGAGGAAGAGACTGGTGCGGGTGCCTTCGGTCAGCTCGCCTTTCTTGTTGAGGAAGACGACCTCATCGCAGCCGGTCAGCGCCTTCTGGCGCTCCATCTCGCGGTCATAGAATTGGCGCCGCGTGGTCTTGTGGAAGAACAGCGGGTCCTTCTCATCGACGCGCTGATCGGAGATCGCGAACTTCCACACGGTGCCTTTGGCTGGAAGCTCGATCCGAGTTGAGCTCATGGTCAGCGTGCCGTCGTCGGCGAGCAGCAGCCGCACCATGTACACATCATCATCGAGCGTCTCGACCTCGGCGGCAAGCGCGGCAAGCACCCTCTGGCGATCGAAGGGATAGCCGAAATAGACCGCCGAAGACTGGAGCCGTAGCAAATGCCGCTCGAGCAGATGGAAGCCGCTCTCGCGCTCCCACCGCATGGTCTCGATCAGCTCGAAAGGCGCCTCGGCCTTGGTGAGGAACTGGGCCTTGAGCAGGCATTCCTCGAACTCGGACTCGAGTTTGGAATCGGCGACAATGCCCCCGCCGATACCCATCTCGCCGCCATGGGCGTCGAGCACGATGGTGCGGATGGCGACATTGAACTGGGCATCGCCGTTTGGCGCGACATGGCCGATGGCGCCGGTATAGACGCCCCGCGCGCCCTCTTCGAGCTCGCGGATGATCTCCATGGCGCGAACCTTCGGCGCGCCCGTCACCGAGCCGCAGGGGAACAGGGCCTTGAGCATGTCAATGAGCCCCATATCGGCGCGCAGCTCGGCGGTGATGCCGGAGGTCATCTGATGCACGGTACGGTAGGTCTCGACGGTGAAGAGGTCGGTGACCTCGACGGAGCCGATCTTGGCGATGCGGCCGAGATCGTTGCGGAGGAGGTCCACGATCATGAGGTTCTCCGCCCGCTGCTTTTCGTCCACGGTGAGCCAGGTCTTCAGTCTCGCGTCCTCGCGCGGGGTGCGCCCGCGGGGCGCGGTGCCCTTCATCGGGCGGCTCGCCATATGCTTGCCCTCGCGGCGGAAGAACAGCTCTGGCGAGAGCGAGAGCACGTGGAAGTCGGCAGCGCCGATCAGCGCGCCATATTCCACGCGCTGCTTGCGCCGGAGCGCGGCGTAGAGCGCCACCGGATCGCCTGAAAACGCGAACCGATATTTGAGGGTAAGGTTGATCTGATAGACGTCCCCGGCGGCGATGTAATCCTCTACCGCGGTGAAGGCGCGCGCATATTGATCGTGGGTCCAGGACAGATGCAGGTCCGAGATCGTCGCCGTCTGCAAGGCGCCATTGGCATCGAGCCAGGCGCGGGTCTCGGCCTCGTTGGAACGGCGCGGCGCGCGAAAGAGTCCGATCCAGAATAGCGGCTGGCGCCGATCCTTGGGGAGCAGCGCGCCCAATCTGGGCTCGAGGCAATAACCGAGCTCATAGGAGAAGAACCCGGCAGCGTGCAGTCCTCGCGCCAAGCCGTGTTCGATGGCGTCGAGTCCTGACCGCACCTCGCTTGGCTCATGCGCCACGACGATTTGCTCCGGCGCATCGAACAGCAGCGTCGTTCCGAGCAGGCTCGTTCCAAGGGCGCTTGTTCCGTACGAGCTTCCCCTGGAGCGCGTCAAGCTATCGTCGAGGAGAACGAAGAGGGTGGCAGTCATCTCAAAGGCCGATCGCGCGCGACATCCGCTCGAACTCGAGCGTGCTCGGTCGAGCATAGCCCATATGGGAGGAGACCAGGTCAACATCGAGGAGGCGCGGGCTCAGTCGAGGATCAGCATCTCGCCCTTGCCGACCGTGGCCATATCGCCCATCAGCCTGCGGGCGCGGACGCCGAATTTGACCTGCGCCCCCGTGGCGTGAAGCTGCCGCTCGAGCAGGCGAAGCCAGTTGAAGTCGAGCGTGCCGCAATCGTTGAAGGTCGACAGCAAATCCTTTGGCGCCTCGCTGAGGATCAGCGACCCACGCCGCAACCCATAACCGGCCCAGCGCCCGACGCGGCCTTTGATGAGAATGGTGCCGGCGATCATCCGCGCCCCGGCATAGTCGCCCGCGCCGCCGCTGACGATGATCAGGCCGCGGCGCATCCGTTCTCCCAGCATTGGACCGGCCTTGCCGCCAATGCTCAGCCGCCCGCCGCGCATGCCGACAGTCTCCCCCACCGCTATGCCACCGGCCCGTTCGCCTACGTCGCCTTCGATCTCGATCGAGCCTCCGGCCATGGCTGCCCCGGCATATGGAGCAGCCGACCCTGAAAGGGTAATCCCCCCGCCACGCATGAAGGCGCCGAGATAGGCGCCAGCATCGCCCTCGATATGGATCTCGCCTTCGGTGAGGCGCTGCCCGATGCGGTCGCAGCTTGCGTCCGTCCCGACGAGGCGGAGCGTCGCGGCATCGGTTCCCTTCAGCTTGAACAGATCGCCCACGGTGACCGGCTCGCGGGTGGTGCCGACGGGAAGCGTCTCGATCTCCTTAGGAGTGAGTCCGGCGAGCCGCCAAGGGATCAGCGACGAAAGGTCGAGACGCTGGTTGGGCCGCGTCGCAAGCTTAAGCGTCAGCGCGCTCACGCGATGATCTCCTTGAGATGGAAATGATGCGGGCCAAGATTGCCGCCATAATTACCCGCGCTGACATGGGTGACGCCCTGCTTGGCGCCACCTTCGACGATGGCGTAAATGCCGGCGCGCATGGCCTCGGCGATTGAAGGCGCGGTGAGGCCATCGATCACGATCTCCATCACCGCCTCGATGTCGAGGGGCAGCGCCGTGTTCACCGCACCCTTAAGGGTCGGGCAATAGGCATCGTTGGTCGAGGCGATCTGACCCTTATATTTGGAGCCGACCTTCGAGCCCGAGCGCGCGATGCCGCCGGGAAAGGGCGTGATCACTTCGCGAACCTCGCCGATCGCCTTCACCGCGCGCTCGCAGGCGGCGAGCACGGCGGCGTGGGACCGGCCCAGCACGAGCAGATTGCCACCGCCAACCGCCTTCTTGGTCAGCCCCGTCTTCTCCTCGCAGAGGAACTCGCCATCCATGACCGGGATGCGCCAGAAGCGCCGGCCGCCGATGATTTTCGACATTTGCCAACCATCGCCGAAGAAGCGGAGCGAGGCGCCAAGCTTCAGCTTCTTCTCGCCTTCGAGGCCGGCGAAGCAGGCTGAGCCCGGGCTCGTCAGAACGCATTGGCCGACGCGGTTGCGGAGCTGACGCTGCAGCTTCTCGGTCTCCATGGCGAAGAGCAGCACCGCCACGCCCGGGCGCCCGTCCAGCGTCTCCTCGGGCTTAAGCTCGCGCTCGATGCCCGCCTCGGCGCCGCAGGCGATCACCGAGGTGGCGAAGCCGGTCATGGTCCGCGCCGCGATGAGGGCCCATTCCAGCGTGGGCGCGGTGGTGATAACCCGCGTGCCGACCATGGGGAAGGCCTCGGCGAAGGTCTCGACGATCTCGACGCCCTTGAGCTTCAGTTTAGACATGGCACCGTCGCGAACCGGTCGGGGCGCGCCGCGATCGAGCCGGGCACGCCGAAGTTTGCAGTATTAACCCCGTAATAGCGGTCATAGAAACGGTCGAGCCGGCGCTCGATGGCGGCATCGAAGTCCGGAGCGACTTGAAAGGCCTGGCCCCAAGTGACGTTCACCACCTCGCCGTCGCGCACGACGAGTTCGCCGTCCTTGAAGACGAGGTCGGCGCTTGCGAACATCGCCGTCTTGTCCGCCTGCGAGTTATACACCGCCACGTCGCCCACGGCGCCCGCGCCGAGATGCCCGCGGTCGGTGAGGCCGAGCACGCGCGCCGGCCCGCCGCGGGTGATGATGGCGATCTCGGAGAGCGTCAACTCACGCGCGATGCCGGGGAGGTTGCAGACCTGCCGCGCGGCCTCCGGCAGCCGCTCGAGCCAGCGCTCCCTCTCCCCGCGGTCCATCAACAGGTGGATGATCTCGGGATAGCGGGCGAACAGCGCGCCGTTGGGGTGGTCGGTGGAGAACAAGACGCGCCAGAGATCGCTGGCGAGCAGCACGATCTCGAGCCCGATCGCCCATTGCACCGCATTGGCGAAATTCTTGGCGCGGTATTTGTAAGGCACGATGCCGGTGCCGTTGCCGTCGCCCTGATCGATCTCCCATTTCTTGGGGCTCGCGGCGCGGCGCCCGTCGAACTGGCGCAAGATGTCGCCGGACAGCGTCGTGGTCTGGCCGAACAGCACCTGGCCGATATCGACGCTAATATTCTTATGAGCATCGATCGCCTCGACCAGCCGCGGTGCCGCCGAAGACAGGCCCTCGGGGCCCTCGTCGCCATAGCCGTAGAACTGGATGTGGGCGAAATGCATCGGCAGCCCCTCGGCGGCCTCGATGGTCGCCACCGCGGTCTCGATATTGCCGGCTAGCCCAAGATTGTTGCAGTGGACATGCACGGGATGCGGCACGCCGAGGCCGGTCACCGCGCGCTGTAGCGCCCTGAGGATCGCGCGCGAGGTGACGCCGTAGGCGGGCACCACATCGTCGAGGCCGAAGCTGCGGGCGTTGAACTTGAAGGCCGCGCAGCCGCCGGCATTGATGACCTTGACCCCCAAGCATTTGGAATGCTGAAGCGTCCAGGCGACATAGTCCTCGATCTCGGTCGGGCCCGCGCCGTCCCGCACCAGGTTCAAACTGAAGTCGTCATTGCCGAGGATAACGAGGCCGCCCACATCGATGATCGGGATGCGCGACAGCTCGGTTTGCGCCTCGATGGCATGGGTCGGGATCACCGCGGGCTCGATCACCGTGGTGTAGCCCATCTCGGCGTAGCGGATGCCGGTGGCGTAGGCGCCCCAGGCGGCAGGGGTTGGCGCGATCGGTGCGCCCCCTTTTGCCGCAAGCGCCGGCAGCTCGGGCATCAGCAAGCGCGCCATGGTGACGTTCGACCCGCCGATATGGGAATGGATATCGACCCCGCCAGCCATGACGATTCTGCCGCTGACGTCATAGGTCTCGTCGGCGTCGCGGCCGTTCGACGCAGCGGCAACGATGCGGCCATTCTCGATCAGCACATCGCCGACCGCGTCGTGGGCATGGACGGGATCGAGGACACGGCCACCCTTGAGACGGATCAGCACGGGCGAGCCTCGCGCCCGGCGACGAGATCCCTAGGGATGAGGTCCCTAGGGACGAGCTCGGCGATCCGATTGATCGTCTCGGCGACCGTGGGCACGGCCATTCTCGGCGTCGCGGCCGTGACCATGCCGATGCCGGAGATGCGGGCCAGGTAAAGCGCCGCGTCATGGTCGCGGCCGGCGCAGGCGACCTCGATGACAATTTCGGCGGCCGCATTCCGCGCGCCGCTGTTCCCCGCCAGCACGACGGTCCGCACGCCGCGCGGCGGTTTCGCGCCTTCGGCCTCGAGCGCGTCGATCCATAGCAGGGCATCGGCCTCGCCGCTCCCGACCAGCCGCTCGGTGGCATAGAGCCATGGATCATGCTCGGGCAGCCCTTGCGCGAAGCGGGTCCGCACCGGCAGGCCGCAGGTCCAGGCGGAGCACAAATTCACCCCATCGCCATTGCCGGGCGTGGGAAGCGGCAAGGCCGACGCGCGGGTGGTGATGCAAAGCTGGCGCACCATGTCGAGAACGGCATCCAGGACGGGCTCGTCGAGGTCGGACGGGCAGTAGACGAAGACCGGAAAGGCCGCTTGCCGCAGACGCTCGGCGAGACGGACGAGCTCACCCAAATCCTTTGTCGTGGCTGTCAGCCGGCGCCCGGCCACCGCGGCGGCCAGCATGGCGATGAGCGTGGGCAGGTCGCTTTTGCCAAGCGCGATGGACGTCACCGGGACATGACTTCCGCTTTTGACCTTGCCGCCGCCGAGCACAACCAGCTTGCGGGGAGCGTCGCCCGGTCTCGGCAGTCCAGTTTCGGCGGGAAACAAATCCTCCAAGAGATCCGGATCGCGCTTGAGCGGTGCGTCCCCGAGCAAGACAACGATATCGGCACGATTGCGCACCTCGCCCTGGCTTGCCGGGCACCCTCCGGTCTCGCGCAGAATGCGCGAGGCTTTGGACAGTGCCTCGCCCGCTGCATGATCGATGACGCCGCCAAGCTTCCCGGCCAAGGCAAGGGCTGCCTCGGCTCCGGCGATGTCGGTCAGAAGACCCCCGATCAGCGGCAATCGCGCGTGGCCGAGCAGCTCGGCCGCGCGCTGAACCGCGCTGGCCTCCTCGGCCCCCTCCCCCTTTACGTTCACCGCCATGGGGCCGCACCATTAAACAGGTGCCCGGAGGCGTGCAAGCGCGGCAATGCGCGCCTCCCGCCTAAATCTCTGTTTAGAGTGATCTTCGCTCGCCCCGCGCGGGAAGCTTCCCACGCTCACTTTTTCGGCTTGTCGTGCTTGATATAGGCGAAGCGCGCGTCGTCCGTGGGCGTGCCCTCGAGCGGGCCGCCTTCGAGCCCAGGCTGCCAGTGCACGACCTCCTCGATCTTCTTGGCGAGCGCGAAGTCCTTGTCGGTGATGCCCTTGGCCGCATGGTTCATCAGCCTCACCTCAACCCAGGCATAGGAGGCGGTGATATCGGGATGATGCCAGGCGACTTCCGCCAAATGGCCGATGGTATTGATCACCATCAGCGTGCCCTTCCAGCTATTGGTGCGATAGCGGCGCCTGATCCAGCCGCCTTCGAGATACCAATGGGGGAGCTCGGCTTTCAGCCGCTCCTCGACCTCGGCGTCGGTATAGGTTCGCTCAGACGTTGCCATCGGGGTCATCTTTTGAAAAAGTGAAGGACTACCCTTCATTTTTCAGCATATCCCAGAGGCTTCGAGCCAACAATGGAGGAGGCCTTGCTGCCCGCGCGCTCAGGCGCCAACGAGATTTCGGCGCCATGCGACCTGGTTTCGGTCAGCACGAGCGCGCGCCTGCATTTCGGTTTTCTCGATCCGAGCGGCAGACGTGCGCGCCCCTTCGGCAGCTTCGGCCTTGCGCTCGACCGGCCGCGCACGACGCTCTCGATCCGGCGTGGAGCCGAGTTCGAGATCACGGGCGTGGACTGCACCCGCGCCGAGCTCTATCTCCGCTCGATCACCACAAGCCTCGGCCTTGCCTCGGCCTACCGCCTCCAGCTTGACGAGGTGATCCCCAGTCATGCGGGCCTCGGCTCAGGCACGCAGCTTGCGCTTGCCATCGGCTCAGGCGTCGCGGCGCTCGAAGGCATTCCGCTGGACCTGCGGGAGATTGCCGCGCGCCTCGACCGGGGCAAACGTTCGGGCATCGGCATCGGCACCTTCGGGCAAGGCGGCGCCGTGCTCGACGGCGGTCCTGGCACAGGAACTCTGCCTCCAGTGCTCTGCCGGCTGCCCTTCCCGGCGCAATGGCGCGTCCTGCTCATCTTTGACCCGACCTCGACCGGCATCCACGGGGCGAGCGAGACCGCGGCCTTCGCCTCGCTCCCGGACTTCCCCGAAGCTGAAACCGCGGATCTCTGCCGGCGGGTCCTGCTCGGCGCGCTGCCGGCCTTGGCCGAGAGCGACTTCAAGACCTTCTGTGATCAGGTCGGCGCCTTGCAGAAGAGCATGGGCGCCTATTTCGCGCCGCTGCAGGGGGGCGCCTATGTCAGCCCTGAGGTCGCGCAAACGCTCGGCCGGCTCACGCGGAAGGGCGTGAGCGGGCTCGGGCAGAGCTCCTGGGGGCCGACCGGGTTTGCCTTTGCCGCTTCCGAGGCGGAGGGCCAAGCCTTGCTCGCGGAAGTCCGCGCCCGGGCCGGCGGCTCGAACCTGCGTTTAGAGCTCGTGCAAGGGCGCAACAGCCCGGCGACCATCGAGACGAGCTGAGGGGAATACGCACGCGCTACCGGGCATGTGAGGCGCTTTGCCACCTCCCCCCTTGTGCTAAAGGGGAGCTTCGCGGCATATCGCCCCGCGAATCAGCCGGCAGACGGAGACCCTTCGACAATGGCGCACCCACGCATCCTGCACATGATCACGCCGCTCAAGCATATGAGCCCTTTCGATGTGAACATGGCCCTCGACGCAGGCTACGATGCCGCCATCCCCTATACCTCCGTCACCCTAGAGGACGTGACCGGGCTCGTGCAGGACGCGATCTTCTCGCGCGGGCCCGAGGGCGTGAAGCGGACGGGCATGTTCATCGCCGGCAAACGCGCCATCGAAGCCCTCGACATGATGAAGCGGGCCAAGGCGGCGATGGTCCCGCCTTTCGAGATCTCCGTGTTCGCCGACCCCGCGGGGTCCTTCACCACGGCCGCAGCCATGGTGGCCTGCGCGAAGAAAGCTCTTCGCGGTAAATTCTCCACCGAACTCAAGGGAAAGCGCATTGCCGTGTTCGGCGGTACGGGTGTCGTTGGCTTTGCCTCAGCGGTGATTGCCGCGCTTGACGGGGCTCAGGCAACGCTGATCGGCTATGATGGGCCAGACCGGGTGCGCAAGCTTGCCGAGGAGGCCAATGCGCGCTTCGCAGCCACGATCGGCTACGCGGATGGCAGCAGCGAGGACCAGAAGCTAGAGCTCGCGCGCGACGCCAATGTCATCTTTTCGGCCGGTCCCGCCGGGCGCAGGCTGCTCACGCTCGACCAGATCAAACAGGCGAAGCAGCTCCTCGTCGTTACCGACGTCAATGCCGTGCCGCCCGCGGGCGTGGAGGGCGTGGGCGTGAACGACGACGCCGAACCCATTCCCGGAACCGGGGCCGTCGGCATCGGGGCGCTTGCGGTCGGCAACGTCAAGTACCGGACCGAGGCTGGCCTCTTCAAGCAGATGATCGAGGCGGAGAAGCCGCTCTACCTCGACTTCCGCGACGCTTACGCCCTTGCCCAGAAGCTCGCCGGCTAAGAGCCCCTCGCTTCTCATCGTGGCGGTCTCGGGACGGTCGCTGGCCGCCGCGGCGAAGCGGGCCGGGTTCGTGCCGCTCGTCGCCGATTTCTTCGCCGATGCCGATACGGGCCGCATCGCCCACGCTTGCTTGAAGCTTGATGGCGAGATCAAGCGTGGGCTCAAGTGGAAGCACGTTGCGCCCGCGCTAGAGGCGCTCGCCAAGCAAGCGCCCTCACCTCTCCTCGGCTTGGTCTATGGCTCGGGCTTCGAGGATCGCGTGGAGCTGCTGGCGAAACTTGCCGAGCGCTGGCTTCTGCTCGGCAATGACGCAAGCACGGTCGAGCGAGTGAAGGCTCCTAAGAGCTTTTTCGGCGCGCTCGCCCACCTCGGCGTCCCCCATCCGCGGACGGTCACGGAGCCTCCCCCCGCGGAGGACGGCTGGCTCGCCAAGCGCCAGGGCCGCGCTGGCGGCAGTCACATCGTGGCAAGCCACGTTGTGACAAGCCAGAGTGTGAGACACGCCGTCGCGGGTGCGAACCCCGAGCGCCGCACCTATTTCCAGGAGAAGGTGCAAGGCCGCGCGGTATCAGCCCTGTTCGTCGGCAATGGCGATCGCGCCCGTGTGCTCGGCTTCAGCGAGCAATGGACCGCGCCGACGAAGGCCGCGAGATGGCGCTATGGCGGCGCGGTGCGCCCAGCCGAGCTTTCTTCGGACCTCGAGGAGCACATGACGGATAGTGTCGAGCGCGTGGCCCGAACCTTCGAGCTGAAAGGGCTCGGCAGCGCCGACTTCCTGCTGAGCGAAGGGGAAAGGAACGAGGCGAGAGCCCTGCTGTTAGAGATCAACCCTCGGCCCGGCGCCACGCTCGATGTTTTCGACAGCGAGGCTCGGCCGCTCATTCGCCTTCACCTCGACGCCGTGCTGGAGCACCGGCTTCCCGACGGCCAGCTCAATCTGCCGGAGGCGAGCGCCGCGGCTATCGTCTACGCGATGGAACCCGTCACCGTGTCAAGGACGATGGGGTGGCCCGATTGGACCGCCGACCGGCCTAAGTGGGGGGAATGCATCGACAAAAACCGCCCGATATGCACTGTGTTGGCCCGCTCCGGGACCAAGGCCGAGGCAAAACGGCTGACCGAGGAGCGAATTTCGATCATTTTGGCCGCATACGCCGGCCAACGAAGGGGGAATCAGTGAGTGTGACAAGAGAGGAAGCCGTGACTGCACGGAGGCAAGCCGAGTGGCCGAGCGTCAACGCCGAGGTCGTGCCGCTGGTCGAAGGTCTCATCCGGGACGCCCGGGCTTTGCGCGTCGACGTGACGCAAGGGCCGCTCGGGGAGACCCGCATCGATTGCGGGGTCCGCGCCGTGGGCGGCCTGGAAGCCGGGCGCCGCATGGCGGAAATCTGCCTAGGCGGCCTTGGCCGCGTGGCGCTCGAGACAACGAATCCCGAAAGCGCGTGGCCCTTCATGGTGACCGTGCATACGAGCCAGCCGGTGATTGCCTGCCTCGGCTCGCAATATGCCGGCTGGAGCCTGTCCGTCCAGGACAAGGGCAAGACGTACCATGTCCTCGGCTCCGGCCCTGCCCGAGCCATGGGCTCTTCGGAGAAGCTTTTCGAGGAGCTCGGCTATCGCGACGAGGCCGATAGCGCCTGCCTCGTGCTCGAGGCCGATCGCGCTCCCCCCGTGGCGTTGGTGGAGCACGTCGCCGAGGCCTGCAAGCTCCCGGCGGATCGGCTGACCTTCATTTATGCGCCGACGTCGAGCCTTGCCGGAACGGTGCAAATTGCCGCGAGGTGTCTCGAGGTCGCGCTGCACAAAACCCATGAGCTGCATTTCCCCTTGGCCAACATCGTCGACGGCATCGCGACCGCGCCTTTGCCGCCACCAGCGCCGGGATTCGTCGCCGCCATGGGGCGCACCAACGACGCCATCATCTACGGCGGCCGGGTGCAGCTCTACGTCTCCGGAGCAGCGATGGCTTCGCGAGCGTTGGCGGAGCAGCTGCCGAGCCTCAAATCCAAGGACTATGGCAAGCCGTTCGCCGACATCTTCGCGGCGGTGAAGGGCGATTTCTATGCCATCGACCGCATGCTGTTCAGCCCGGCCATGGTGACAGTGACGGCGCTCGACACGGGCGAGAGCTTCGAGGCCGGCCATATCGACACGGCCATCCTCACCCGCTCCTTCGCCTGACCCATGGACCCCGACGTCCTCCTATTCTGCGAGCGAAAGAAATGGCACGGGCGAAGCGTGGCGCGCGCCCTGACGCGCCGCGGGATCAGTCCGCTGACGGTGTCGCTGTCAGCTTGCGGCTTCACCACCGAGACGAAAACCGGGTTCGCCATCCCCGGACTCGGAGACCATCTGCCGCGAGGCGCCCTCGTGCTGTTCGTGCCGGGGGGGAGCTTCGAAGCGGTGACGATTTATCTCGGCGTGCTGCATGCTTTGCGCGAGCTTGGCGTCAAGGTCTGGAACGATGCGCGCGCGATCGAGCGCTGCGTCGACAAATCCACCACCACTTTCTTGCTGCATAAGGCCGGGCTGCCGACGCCCTGGACCTGGACCGGGACCGACCGCGAAGCGGCGATTGCGGTTGCGACAACGGTGCTCGCGAGAGGATCAAAACTCGTGCAAAAGCCGCTGTTCGGGGCGCAAGGCGAAGGCTTGCGCCTGATCACGGCGCCTGACGAGATCGCCCCGCCGGAAGCGGTGAACGGCGTCTATTATCTGCAAGAATTCGTGGCGCCGGCTGACAGCACGCATCGGGATTGGCGGATCTTCATCTCGGCCGGTCGCGTGGTCGCCGCGATGATCCGGCACGGATCGAGCTGGATTACCAATATCAAGCAGGGCGCCCGTGCCGAGGCCGCGATTCCCTCGCAGGAGCTGGTCGATCTCGCTTTGCGCGCTTCTGCCTGCGTGGGCGCCGACTATGCCGGCGTCGACATCATTCAGGACCGCTCAGGGGCTTATCTCGTGCTCGAGGTCAACAGCATGCCGGCTTGGCAAGGCTTGCAGCGGGTGACGCGGACGCGCATCGCCGACAGCATCGTTGCCCCGTTTCTCGATGCCGTGCTCGGGACGTCGCGTGCCCAAGGGCGAGAGGGCGCTTGAGCCGGCCCCTCGCCTCCGCAGCAATTGCCCAAGCCTTCCATGATGCCTGCCTGGCGGAGCTCGATGCGCTGAAGCCAGGCAATGTACATCGCTTCGGCGACGATACTCGTGTCGACGATACTCGTATCGATGCGCGCATGAATGTCGCCGATTTCGAAACGAGCGCGCGCGTTTCGGCACCCGCGCTCGCGGCGCCGGCGCTGTCGGTCGGCACGCGCATTCGCCGGGGCGTCGAGGCGACGATCGGCGCCGTCGGCCAGAACACCAATCTCGGCATCATCCTGCTTTGCAGCCCGCTTGCGGCTGCGGCACTTGACGAGGCAAGCGTGGATCTGCGAACGCGGCTTGCGCGCGCTCTTGCCGGTCTCGGCGTCGAGGACGCGAGAGAGGCTTACGCTGGGATCCGGCACGCAAAGCCCGGAGGATTGGGCGCGGCATCGCGGCATGACATTGGCTCTGAGCCCAGCGTCACCCTGCTCGAAGCCATGCGGGCGGCGGAGACTCATGACCGCATCGCCTGGAATTATACTCATGGCTTCGCAGATATCTTCGATCTCGGGCTGCCGCGGCTGAAACAGGCAAAGGACCGCTGGCAGTCCCTGGCCTTCGCCACGAGTTTCGTCTATCTCGGCTTTCTCGGAACGATCCCCGACACCCTGATCCAGCGGAAATTCGGGGCCGCGCAAGCAGATGCGGTGCGGCAAGAGGCTGAATGGCTTGAAAGGTCTTTGGCTGCAAGCGCAAGCCCGCAAGCCCTGACACATCACCTCATGGCCTTCGACCGCGCCTTGACGGCACGCGGCCTCAACCCGGGCACGAGCGCCGACCTCACCGTTGCGACGCTGTTCGCGGCCGCGCTACAAGCCCTGGAAGAGAGCCAATAAAGGCCCATTTGGGACGAACAATCGACTTGCCGATCCTTCCGCCCCCGGCTTATGTTCTGGTCGCGTAGCTCCGACCAGGAGTTGCGGACGGAGGCGCGGCTCAGCCAAAGCACTTTCGTCTGCGTGCCGCCAACTTTCCGTGGGCGGCGCAATCTGGTGTGAGATGGTTTCAGCGAACTAGGGAGGGCTTGGTTAATGGCCAAAATTAGTGGTGTCTCAGTAGGTGAATCGCTTGTCGGCGATGGCAACGAGGTGGCTCACGTCGATTTGATGATAGGTCCCCGCGGCAGCGCCGTGGAGAGCGCTTTTTGCAATGCTTTGACCAATAACAAGGACGGCTTCACCACGCTTCTCGCGGTGATCGCGCCGAACCTTTTGTGCAAGCCGGCCACGATTCTTTACAACAAGGTGACAATCAAGGACGCACGCCAGGCGGTGCAGATGTTCGGCCCGGCGCAATATGCCGTGGCCAAGGCCGTCGCCGACTCTGTCGCCGAGGGCGTTATCCCCGCCAACGAGGCCGACGATCTCTTTATTACCGTCGGCGTGTTCATCCATTGGGAAGCCAAGGACGACAAGAAGATCCAGGACTTCAACTATCGCGCCACCAAGGAAGCCCTCGCCCGCGCCGTGAAGGGCGAGCCGAAGTCCTCCGAGGTCACCGCGAAGAAGGATTCGGCGCACCACCCGTTTGCCGCCGGCTGAAGGGGAGAACCCCCAGGTCGGGAGAAGACCGGCAAACCACCGGGCCCGATTCAGCGGTGGCTCAAGAAGCTGGGTTTCTGATCTGATCTATCGAGATCGCCGCCTTTGCAAAAAGGCGGCGATTTCGTTTTGGGCGATCGCGCCCTCATGTAGCGCCGTAGCGATCAGCGCGCCCTTTGCGCCGGCGGCGGCGATGGCTTCAAGGTCTCCGATCCTGCGCACGCCTCCGGCGCCATAGACGGCACGGGTCCCTGCCGCCTCGACCACATTCCGCAAGCGCTCGACGTCCGGGCCTTGATCGGTGCCGACGCGATCGAGGCACATGGCGATGATCCGGTTCGGCCACGCCGCGGGCTCCGACAGGATCGGCGTGGGCCCGCGCAGTCCTTCCGCGGCAAAGTCCAGAGACAGCACCAGGCTCTCGCCATAGGTCGAATGAAGTTCGTGCCAATTGCCGATGGCTGGTAGGCTTTCGCTGCCGATCACGAGCGTGGCACCGAGCGGGAGCCAGAAGGCGCAATCCGTGACGTTGGAGAAGCCGGCGTCGATCCACAGCGACGTCGCCGGAAGCGCATCGGCGAGATCCCGGCAAAGATCGAAATGATTGCCGGCGCCGGTGATGGCGTCGAGGTCGGCGACATAGAGCGCAGGCGATGCGGTGATGGCGAGCAGCGCGCGCGCGATCGCGATCGGATTGTCGGCGGGTCCGAGCGGCGTCTCGATCGGCCGGTACGCCGCGCGCGCGCCGGTGCGCGCATGGGCGACGAGGCCGCCCTTGAGATCGATCACGGGAACGACGGCGAAGTCATGCATCAGCCCTGGCTCCATTGCCGGGCTTGAATAGACCACCCGTTTGCCTGAGAGAAGGGCCATGACACGCGTCATCGGTTGGGATTTGGGCGGCGCCAATGTGAAAGTCGCACGCGTCGAGGATGGGTTCGTCGCGCACATCGCCCAGATTCCCTGCCCGGTCCTGCCCGGTCGCGGCAAGTTCGATGCGGCGGTTCAGGCGGCGCTTCCGCTCCTCCCCTCGGCCGCGCTCCACGCCGTCACCATGACGGGGGAGCTGTCCGACGTGTTCAGCCGGCGCGAGGAGGGCGTCGCCTATCTCGTCGATTTAATGCAGACGGTCACTTCGGGTCAGCCGCTCCGCCTTTATGGCGGGAACGCCGGTTTTCTCGAGCCGGAGGAGGCCAAGCGTCGGACGGTCGAGGTCGCGTCCGCCAATTGGCACGCGACCGCCGCCTTCACAGCGCGGCATCGCTCCGACGCGCTGCTCATCGATGTCGGCACCACCACCACCGACCTCATCCCGATCAAGGGTGGAGAGGTTGCCTCGCGCGGCACTACGGACGGCGAGCGGCTCACGCAAGGCGAGCTTGTCTATACCGGCGTCGTGCGCACGCCGGTGATGGCGATCGCACACACCGCACCCTTCATGGGACGCATGCAGCGGATCGCGGCGGAGCGCTTTGCGACCATGGCCGATGTCTGGCGTTTGACTGGAGACCTGCCCGGCGATGCCGACCCCTACCCCGCCGCGGACCAGCGCGGAAAGAGTCCACAGGAAAGCGCGGCGCGGCTTGCCCGCATGCTTGGCCGTGACGCGGAGGAGGCTGAGCTTGATGACTGGATCGTGCTCGCCCGGTCCTTCGGCCAATGCCAGCTCGCTCAGTTGGAAGACGCCGCGCGGACGGTGTCGGCGCGCGAGTACCTCGCCGCGACGGCGCCGGTGATCGGGGCTGGCTGCGGGCGCTTCCTCGCCAAACGCCTCGCCGCGCTGTTCGGCCGCCCCTATGTGGATTTCGGCGAGTTCATCGATGCGGGGCCGGAGGCACGCGAGGCCGCCACGCGCTGCGCCCCCGGCGTCGCCGTCGCCCTGCTCGCGCAACCGGCAGGGCGCCCGGTGCAGCCCAGAGGCGTCCTTAACGACAAAACGGTCGAGAGGCCAAACCCAGGGAAACGGAATTGTTGATTGCCAGAGCATGGGTTACCACTTGCCCGAGCCTTAGCGGGCTCGAGGGATAATCAAGCGAACAGACGGAGCGTCAGATGCGTCCCATGCTCATTGCCATGCTGGCTTTCATTGCCGGCATCCTTGTCTTTAGCGCGCCGAGCCACGCCGCCCCAGGGCCGGTCCTGGCCGCAACCGCCGGGAACGTCGCTGGCGGGATGGTCCAGAAGGTCGATTATTGGCACCGCTATTATCGGCAACACGGATATGCGCCAGGCGCTGTTGCGGTTGTTCCGGCTGTTCCGGTTGTTCCTGTTCCCCAGGCCACCGCTCCCGTCGTGGTCGCCCCGGTTCTGGTGCCGGTCCGCCCCGCCAGTTGCGGCCAATATCACTATTGGAACGGCGTCCAATGCGTCGACGCGCGCTACAACAATCCTTACGTCGGACCAAGATAGTCGGTGGTTGAGCGGGAGCGGGGTGGCGCCGGGATTTTAGCCGGACCCTGGCGTGTGCTTAAAATGGTCCTCGATCTTCTCCACGAGCAGGCGCCAGGCCTCGTGCTCCTTTGGCCCCGCCGTCTTCTCGACCGCAATCTGCAGATAGCCAAGCTCGCGCTCAATCTTCTCGCGCGGCAGCATGTGCAAGCGGCTGGCCAGGATTGCCGCCTCGATCACCGCGCTTTGCGCGCGGTTGAAGCCCTTGAAGGGCGCGTGGGCGGCCTCGAACAGGATCTTGCAGTGGAAGCGTGGCCGCTGCTCATCCTCTTCCACGTGGCTGACCTTCAGCTCGGCATGGGCAAGTGCCGCATCGAGGACGGCTCCCGGAACGCGCGTGGCTGGCCGCGTCGGCCAATCGCGTTTGCTGGTGAGGCAGCCCGCGAAGACGAGAACGTCGTCGGTGAAATTCGCCACCGCGTAGGGATTGGCGCGGAGATTGTCGAGCGTCGCCGAGGGCCGGAACGGCGCGATGATCCACCCGTCGCCCGCCTCGATGAGGCCGAGCGGGGCGATATGCACCCTACCCTCCGGGTTGAGGGTGGTGACGATGGTCTCCCTGATCATCGGCATGGCGTGCTCAGCTCCCTCGCAAGCAGAGGCTCACAAGGCTTGGCGCTTCTTCTTGGCGATCAGCGTGTGGCCCGCCTCTCTCAGCCTAGTCTTGTCGTCCGCCGGGGCATCTGCGGCCACGCCCCAATCGAGCGGCTCGTCCTGGGCATAGCGCTTGGCGAGCCGCCAGGCGATCTCGGCGCGGGCGAGCTCGACGCCGAGATAGAAGCCGTGCGCGCCGTCCTTCTCCACCTCGAGCTTCGGATAGAGCTCGAACACCTCGTCGGCGATGTGATGGCCGTCGCGGTTATAGATATGGATACCGTCCTCGGCGGTCTCGATGCGGAAGTTCTTGTCGCGCACCTCGCGCGCGGCCTCCGCGATCTCCTCCGGCGTTTGCGGGAACGGGCGACGGGAATGCAAGGCAAGCAGCCCGGAGGCGTAATCCTTGGGCAGGTCGTGGTCGGCCCGCGCCGCGTACATGATGCGGCGGGCGAGGTCGTGCTCCTCGACCGTGCGTCGCGTATGCGGGCTCACCTGGACGACAAGCACGTTCCGGATGTGGAGCTCCGACGCGATGCCGAGCAGGACGGCGGTGATGCCGGTGGTGTCGGCGTCGGTCAGCTCGGTGAGATTGCCGGTGCCCATCAGCATCTCGGCTTTCGGGCGCTCGCGCCGCAGTTGCGCATAGCGCTCGAGCGAGGTCATGAAGCCGAAATTGATGGGATCGAGCACGGGGTCGGCGAGATAAGCGCGGCCGCGGGCATCGAGCGCATCCATGGCGCGGTAGAGCGAGGCCATGTCGCCATGCTCCTTCGGGATCAGCACCGGGGTCGATTTGACCTCGTCTACAAGGTGGAGCATGTCCTCGTTCAGGCTGAGCAGGAAATCGGCGCTCGCTTTGCCGCCGCGCAGCAACTCTGCGGCATCGGCGGAGTCGACGCTGGTCTTGTAGCCTTTCGCCGTAAGCGCTTGGACCGCCTCCTCCAGATGCGGGAAGGGTGTGTCGGGCAGGCAGCCGAGATCGATAACATTGGCCCCGGCGCGGCTATAGCCTTCCGCGCGGGCGAGGATCGCCTCGACGGAGAGCGCCGAGGCGTCGACGATCTCGGCGAAGATCTGGATATCGTATTTGGTCATGTCCGACGCTTTACGGGCGCGGCCGAAAAAGCCGGGGATGTCTTTCAGCTCGTCCGGTCCCCGCAGGAAGGGCACGCCGAAGCGCTCGCTCAAGCGGGCAAGATCGGCGCGGCAGCGGCCGGGCAGCATGATCTTGTCGGCTTCGACCGGCTTCGGCAGCCGCCGCGCGATGATCTCCTCCGTCATCAGCGCCGCGACTTTGACCCCGATATCGAGCACCTTCCAGGCGAAGCTCGCCTTCATGCCGGCAAGCACCGCCTCGAGCCTTGGGCGGGCGAGGTGTCCGGTGAGGAACAGAATGCTTTCGGCCATCTTCCTTGCCGCTCGCGACCTTGACCTGCAGCCGACTTCTAACCTGCCCGGCAAGCAAGCGCGAGGGCCCGCGCCGGTGCTTTGACACAACGGCCTTAGTCGATGCGTGCGCCACAAGCCCAGCCGCCGGGAAGGGCCAGGCTCGCGGCGAAGTCCGCCTGATCGCCGCGGCCGAGCAGGAAGGTAGGGAGCCCAGCGTCGCGCAGCATGCCGGGAAAGGCGGCATCGACGACGCCGTCGCGGGCAAGCTGCTCGGCGCTGAGCGCGGCGCGCGGCCGAGGCATGGACTTGATCACATAGCAGCGCTCGGCGCCGAGGCGGTGCGCTAGCCAGAGCGCGAGGCTGTCGGAGGTCACGGTCCAGGATTGCGGAATGTCGCGGCGGTTGGCGACGAGCGTAAAAGGCGCCCACACCGCCACATGGCCCTGCTCGAGCGACCCCCGCAAGGCTTCCTCGGTGTCGCCAACCTCGAACCCTAGGCGCAGACCCGCCACCGCCCAGGCGAGCTGGTCCATGGCAAGCAGCGCCATGCGATGGGCGGCGCCGTCATCGAGCCCGAGCTGCCGCTGGCAGGCGCGCACCTCGTCGGCGAGCGCCCCTCCCCCCGGCACGACCACAATGGGGCGCGGGCTTGACGCAATGGCATCGAGCCAGGCTTGCAGCTCAGGGGAACGCACCACGCTGCCGCCGAGTTTCGCTACGATGGGGCGCAATCGGTCGGCGACGCCCCACTCATGATTGTCGGCTGGAAAGGCTTGCCCGCTCACATATCAGGCCCTCTCGCAGCGGCGCACGATCTCCACGCCGACGGCGCCAGGCTCCTTGTCGAGCTTCTCGATCTTGACCTTCACGGAGGCAGCCCGCGGATGGGCAAGGCACCGAGTGGCCACCTCGTCCGCCAAGGTCTCGACGAGATTGATATGGCCCTCGGCAAGGATGGTTTTGATGGTTTGGATGATCGTATCGTAATCGAGCACCCGCCCGATCTGATCCTCCACCGCCTGATCGGGCGGCATCACCTCGATATCGACGGAGAAGCGCGCGCGCTGGGTGACGCCCTTCTCATGGGTGTAGACGCCAATCTCGGCATCGAGCACGAGGTCGTGCATGAAGACGCGGTCGTATGGCCCAGTGGCACCGGTCCCGCCAGTGGACACGATTCCTGCTCGCGTCATTCGCTTAGCTGCCATCGGCGCGGAACTCCGTCAGGGCTAGAGCATGATCCCGAAAAGTTGCAGACTTTTCGGACACGATTATGCGTCAAGACAAAGACTTAGAGCGGAATCACGATTCCACCTGAAGCGATTTCGCTCTAAGGGCGCCCGATCCCTAGCATGAAGCTTCCGCCGCCGCGCCGTTCAACTTGGCCCTTGGCCAGCATGCATGTGCAGGTCGGGCTCCCGGGATCAGCGACCGGATCGCCGCACAGGCCGCGGGATCGAGGGAGGACTTTCGGGAGGCGCGGCAGAGCGCGCCGCGAAAGCCAAGCAGGTCTGGCGCGAGGGTGAGCAGCTCCGGCACCATTGTTCCGGCGAGCGACCCGGCGAGTCCCACAATGAGGCCATGCGACTTGGCGCGCGTCACGAAGCTGGCGAGCTTACGAAGATCGAGGTGGTCGCGAAGCGACCCGGAGGTCTTGCCGGCGGTGTCGAGCATCACGCCGGCGGCTCCCATATCGGCTGCCGTGGCGACGGCGTCGAACGCCGGCAGCCGGTCGGCGAACAGCACGACGATGAGGCGGACGCTTCGCGCCACGGGGCCTAGCGCTACGAGACAGCGCCGCGCGTCTGCCTCGGGGAAGAGACCAAACTTGACATAGTCGACGCCGCAGTCGGTTCGGTCCAGCACGGCAGCGCTTATCTCCTCCGCCCGCATCGGCAGGTCGCCAATGGTGGCGCTGACCGTAGTGCGGCCGGCGATGGCCGACACGATGGCCATGGTCGTCTCGCGGTCGACAGCACCAAGCGCGCCCCGGCGCGGCTCTTTCAGATCGATGAGGTCGGCGCGGGCGAGAAGAGCAAGCTCGGCCTCAGCCTCATCGCGCACGCTGGCGAGGAATAGCGTCACCGGAACCAACTGAAGAAGCCGCCGCCGCCGCGACGGCCGCGACTTTGGCCTGGAGCTCCCCAGGGGGACGCGTCAGAACCCCAAGAATCTTCACGCGCGACAGGCTTCGGTTTCGGTTTCCTGAGCTTAATCTCGTTGGCGTTGCCTTCTGGATCGGTCACGACCACGGAGACCGCCTGCCAATTCCACTGGGCCGCCGACGGCCCCCAGCTGTAGGGCTCGATGGAGATCACCTTGTTCGAATAGAGGTCGACGATCGCCACATAGACGAGGCCCTGGTCGGCGCCTTCGCCGAGGTCGCCGGCGTAATAGCGCAAAAGCCCGATGCCGGCGAGCGCATCCTTCATCAGGCTCCATTCGATAATTTTGGGCGTGCCCGAGCCGAACATCTCAAGCTCGGCTCGGAGCGAGGGGTATTTCGGATTGGTCGCAATATAGCGGCCAGGAGACGGCTCCTTGATCACCCAGTCGGAAACCGGCGGCCCCAAAGGTAGACCCTGCTCGGCGGGCACCTCTTGGCCCAGCTTCTGCAGGGCCTCGCGGCTCTCGTTCTGGAACGGGTCTTGCTCCAGCGCGTGGCGATAGTCGGCGATGGCGTCGGGCGCCTGGCCGATGGCGTTGTACACATCGCCACGGATGCGCAAGGAGAGCGGATCGTCGGGCGCGAGCGAGAGCGCCTGGTTGGCATCGTTCAACGCGTCGTCACTGGCGTTGGCCTGAACCCTGGCCAAGGCGCGCATGGCGTAGGCCTCCACGCTTTGCGGGACGAGCTCGATCGCATGGGAGAGATCCGCAATGGCATCGTCAAGGCGGCGGACTTGCGTGAACACAATGCCTCGCTCGATATAGGCGTCGGCGAAGTCGGGCTTGAGCTCGATCGCTTTGTTAAGATCGTCCACCGCGGTGTTGAACTTCTTGTCGCCGGCATAGGCGCGGGCACGCAGTAGCAAGAGGTCTGGCTGGTCCGGGGTGATGGCGAGGGCCTGGGTAAAATCGTCGGCGGCTTCCTTGAACTGCTCCAGCGCGAGATTGGCCTCGCCGCGGTTGCCGTAGGCCGCTTCATATTTGGGGTTGATGCCGAGCGCGCGGGTGAAGTCGCGGAGCGCGGCATGATAGCGATTCAACGCCGCATGGGCCTTGCCGCGGCCGTTGAAGGGCACCGCGCTTGCCGGCATCAGCTCGACGGCCTTGCGAAAGTCCTGGAAGGCCGGCTCGTATTGGGCGAGCGCGGTGTGGGCGTTGCCGCGGTTGTTGTAGGCTGCGCCGTAATTGGGGGAGAGCGCGATGGCGCGGTCGAAATCCTTCACCGCCTCCTCGGGGTGGCCCAAATCCATGAGCGCGTTGCCCCGGTTATTGTAGACGGTGGCGTTCTCAGGGGAGATCTGGATCGACTGGTTGAAGTCGTCGACCGCCTCCTTGGTCTGCTTAAGCCGCCATTTTACCACGCCGCGGTCGCTATAGATGCTCGCTTTGACAAAGTCGGCGATCTCTGGGTTGGACAGGGCTTCGTCATAGGCGGCGAGGGCCTTGTCATATTGGCCGCGCAGCAGGGCCGCCGCACCCTCACGGGCACGCAAGAGCGTCACATCCTCTGCCCGGACCGCGGTCGCGCCGGCAATTAGGACGAGAACCAGCCCGCAAAGCTTAAGGCACCTGGATGTCATGAGCCCACGACCAGAAACGGGCTTAATTGAGCCCCTCCGCCTCCATTTCCCCATAAAGTCGGACTGTGTCAACAAAGGGTCACCGAGCTACCTCATGGCGGTTCGAAATCCGGCCTTCCTCGCGCCTCTTGCCTAGATTTGCGAGTTCGCGCAACACGCTTGGCAGCATCTTCGGCAAGTCCTCGGCGATCAGGCCCGGACCGAATATTTGAGCCGCCCGTCCATGCAGCCAAACGGCGGCGGACGCCGCCTCGAACGCCTCCATGCGTTGCGCCAACAGGCCAAGCACCATACCCGCCAGCACGTCGCCGGTGCCGGCGGTCGCAAGCCATGGGCTCGACGTGGCGTTGATCGAGGCGCGGCCGTCGGGCGCGGCAACGACGGTATCGGAGCCCTTCAGCAACATGATCGCGCGCGAACGCAGTGCGGCGGCGCGGGCGCGTGCAAGCTTGTCCGCCAGCGGGCCGAACAGACGCGCGAATTCGCCCTCATGGGGCGTGAGTACGACAGGCGCGGCGCGCGTGGCGATGGCCGAAAACAGCGTGCCGCCGTCCCCAGCAAAGGAGGTCAGCGCGTCCGCGTCGAGGACAATAGCGGCTTGGCTCGCCAGCGCTGTCAGGACCAACGTCTTGGTGCGCTCGCCGACGCCAACGCCGGGGCCGACGAGAACGGCATTCTTGCGCTCGTCCGCCAGCAGTCCCGCAAGGTCCGCCGCATCATCGACCTGCCGTACCATGATGGCCGTGAGCTGGGCAGCGTTCACGTCGACGGCGTCCTTCGGCGAGGCGACGGTGACGAGGCCCGCGCCCACGCGCAAAGCGCCAAGCGCGCCAAGCCGCGCCGCTCCCGTGCTGAAGGCCGGACCCGACACGACCACCGCATGGCCCCTTGCATATTTGTGGTCCTCAGGCCTCGGCCAGGGAAAATGCGGGAGCCATAGAGGAGGCTCATTGGCAAAGCTGCGGGGTTTGATGATCTCCAGCACGTTGTCGGGGATGCCGATATCGACCACACTCACCTCGCCGCAGGCTTCCCGTCCTGGCAGCAGTAGGTGCCCGAGCTTCAGGCGAAAGAAGGTCACAGTCGAGGTCGCACGAACCGCCACGCCCCGGACGGCGCCGGTGGTGCCGTCGATTCCGCTCGGCACATCCACCGCCACCACGGGAAGCCCGCTTGCATTCACGGCCTCGATCAGCGCGGCGAATTTGCCTTCGATGGGACGCGCGAGGCCCGCCCCGAACAGGGCATCGACCACGACATCGGCGCGGGCGAGAAGGTTGGCGCTCAAGGGCTCGACGGCGCCGGTCCAAAGCCTGGCCATGGCTGCTGCATCTGTGGGCAGCCTCGCGCGGTCGCCGCAGAAGCCAAGGCAAACCGTGTAGCCTTTCTCCAGCAGATGGCGGGCGGCGATAAAGCCGTCGCCGCCATTGTTGCCGGGGCCGCAAAGGACGGCGACCTGCCGCGCGTCCGGAAAGCGCTGCGCGACCTCGTCCGCAACGGCGCGTCCCGCATGCTCCATGAGCACGAGGCCGGGCACCCCGCCTTCCATGGCAAGGCGGTCGGCTTCTCCCATCTCCTTCGCGGTCAAGAGTTCGAGCATCGATCTCACGATAAAGCAAAGGGCCAACGAAAACGCAAAACCAGGGGTGATGACTTTCTGATGAAATTATGCGCATCTTGCCTAAATGCTAGGCTGTTGTGGCTCGAAACATCACCCGGGTGTTCGGCATCCCCCTCCCAAATCCCTGGAAACAGAACGAAAGCTTCATCAGAAGGGATTGGCATAGCGCGTGCTACAGCTCCGGCAAGACGGCGATCACGGGCGGAAGCGCGCGGCTTAAGCGTTTTTTCTATGCCCAGCGGGGAGGTGCGGTGGAAAACATGAAAAAGATCGAAGCGATTATCAAGCCGTTCAAGCTCGATGAGGTGAAGGAGGCCCTGCAAGAGATCGGACTTCAGGGTATCACAGTGACCGAAGCCAAGGGATTCGGACGTCAGAAGGGACATACCGAGCTCTATCGCGGCGCCGAATATGTGGTCGATTTCCTGCCCAAGGTGAAGCTGGAACTCGTGCTCGGCGACACCATGGTCGAGAAGGCCATCGACGCCATTATCGCGTCAGCGAAGACCGGTCGCATTGGAGACGGGAAAATTTTCGTGTCGAATGTCGAAGAGGCCGTGCGCATCCGCACGGGCGAGACGGGAAATGATGCCATCTAACGAGGAACGCGGAAAGACAGGACCGGCCCTGGATGAGCCGGCGAGATCGAAACCGCTTTTTAGCCGCCGAGCCTAGGGCTCAAGCGGCATCAATCATACGAAGCACAGGGGAGTACAATGGCAGACGCTAAGCACGTAGTGAAGAAAATCAAGGACGAGGAGATCAAATTCGTCGACCTGCGCTTCACCGATCTGCGGGGCAAGATGCAGCACGTCACCATGGACTCGAAGGTGATGGACGAGGACGCCTTCACCGACGGAATCATGTTCGATGGCTCATCGATCGCTGGCTGGAAGGTGATCAACGAGTCGGACATGAAGCTGATGCCGGACCCGGACTCGGCGGTGCTCGACCCGTTCTTTGCGCAAAGCACGCTCGCCATCTTCTGCGACACGCTCGAGCCCTTGACCAACGAACCTTACGAGCGCGACCCGCGCTCGATCGCAGGCAAGGCCGAGGCCTATTTGAAGCAGACCGGCGTCGGCGATACCGCCGTGTTCGGGCCGGAGGCGGAGTTCTTCGTGTTCGATGATGTCCGCTTCACCGCCGAGCCCTACAATTGTGGCTACAAGATCGATTCGATCGAGCTGCCCTCAAACATGGACACCGAATATGAAATGGGCAATCTAGGTCACCGCCCTCGCACCAAGGGTGGCTATTTCCCGGCGCCACCCGTCGATTCCGCACAAGACCTCCGCTCGGAGATGTTGAGCGTGATGGCGGACATGGGCGTCGCCACCGAGAAGCATCACCATGAGGTGGGCGCCGCGCAGCATGAGCTCGGCATCAAGTTCGGACCGCTCGTGAAGACCGCCGATGCGATGCAGATTTACAAATATGTGATCCACAACGTGGCGCAGGCCTACGGCAAGACCGCCTGTTTCATGCCGAAGCCGATCTTCGGCGACAACGGTTCGGGCATGCACACACACCAGTCGATCTGGAAGGGCTCCACGCCGATCTTTGCCGGCGACAAATATGCCGACCTGTCGGATTACGCGCTTTGGTACATCGCCGGCATCCTCAAGCACGCCAAGGCGCTCAACGCCTTCACCAACCCGACCACCAACTCCTATAAGCGGCTGGTGCCTGGCTATGAGGCGCCGGTGCTGCTCGCTTACTCCTCGCGCAACCGCTCGGCCGGCTGCCGCATTCCGCTCGGCTCAGGACCCAAGGCCAAGCGCGTGGAGGTCCGCTACCCCGATCCCGCCGCCAATCCCTATCTCGCCTTCGCCGCCATGCTGATGGCGGGTCTCGACGGTATCGAGAACAAGCTCAATCCCGGCGACCCGATCGACAAGAACCTCTACGATTTGCCGCCGGAGGAGCTCGAGAAGGTACCGACCGTCTGCGGCTCGCTACGCGAGGCCTGCGAGGAGCTCGACAAGGACCGCGCCTTCCTGAAGAAGGGCAACGTCTTCACCGACGATGCCATCGACGCCTATCTTGAGCTCAAGATGGAGGAGGTGGGGCGGTTCGACATGATGCCGCACCCAATCGAGTTCGACATGTATTACAGCGTCTGACGCGAGCGTCTGATCGCCTGCCGTTCAAAGGGGGACCAAAGCGAATGGGGCGGCCGAAGACCTGGCCGCCCCACTTTCCGCCCGGCCTGCTTGGCCTTTGGCCGCCCCCGCGTACCCCCCTTAGGACGCGGATGGAGCAATGCCGAAGGTCCCTGCCAGGCTCCCCCGTCTAAGCTCTCCCTCAAATCAAATAGAACACTCCCCAGATCAGCATCCCGAGCACGAGGACGCAGAGCCATTGCTTGTTGCTCGTGTACCAGTTGCCGAGCATCGATGGGATGCCGAACACCACGAACCGGCACAGCGACAGGCTGGTGACGAGCGCGATCCCGGAAAGCATCCAGAGGAAAATGTCTTTCGGGTCGGCGCCGCTTTGGCCCGCATCGACCAGGAACCTCTGGCCGGTATTGGCGCTGGCGCTGATCACGGCGGAGAGCGATGCCACCGCGAGCGTCACGAGAATGGCGTAGCGCATGATCGTCATGCCGAACTCTCCCGCTTTTGAGGCAAATTGTAGGGAGAGCCCGTAAACAAACGGGAAAGCGAATTGCTTAGCGGACGGTTAACAGGGGCCGTGTTACGCCCGAGGCTCGCGCTTGTCAGTCCCGCCAAGGCGGAAACTCAGTAACCGCCGACTTTCGTGAATCACTCGAGGGGCTACTGGATCGCCCCGGTTCCTCGGGTCAGGCCCGAGGACAGGCTGAGCCGGGCGATGCCAAAGAGTGAAAACGGTCAGGCGGCCTTCCACTTGATGGAGCAGCCCATGGACGGGGTCTGCTGGCGCGGGCCCTGGCCCGTCTTGGCGATCCCTTGCATCGCCTCGAACAGCTCCCGGCGCGCGTCAGAAGGCCCTGCCTCCTTGCGGCTCGCATCGAGCTGGCCGCGATATTGCAGCTCGAGCTTGCCGTTGAAGCCGAAGAAGTCGGGCGTGCAGACCGCGTCATAGGCGCGGGCAACCGCCTGGCTCTCGTCATACAGATAAGGGAAGGTGAAGCCGTGCTGCTCGGCGAACCGCTTCATATTATCGAATGAATCTTCGGGATAGTGAGTGGCGTCGTTTGATGAGATGGCGACGGTGTTAATGCCGTAGGCCTTGAGCTCCTTCGCGTCGCGCACGACCCGGTCGATCACCGCCTTCACATAGGGGCAGTGATTGCAAATGAATATCACCAGCGTGCCGTTCTCGCCCTTGAGGTCGTCGAGGCTGTAGCTCTTGCCGTCGATGGCTGGAAGTGCGAATGGAGCGGCCTTCCAGCCGAAATTGCAGATCGGGGTCTCCGCCGCCATCGACGCTTTCCTTTGATAAGTCGATCATGCCGCATATGGCGAAAGCAGAGCCTTTCCGCAACGGGGCCGAAGCCGACTGGCGCCTCGCCGCTCAGGGCTGGACTCTTGAAAAAGCCGCAGACGCGTGCGAGCTAGCTTAGACTCGTTCCCAAGAGATTCGTTCGTCGCCGGGCCAGCTCGATTGCGCAAAGCCGCACCATCACGCGATCTCTTCGCCAAGCTCGAGGACGAGCTGAAGAAGAAGCCAATTGCGTCCGCCACGGCGGCGAAGAGCGGCAAGCGGGCGCCGGGGTCCAGCGCCGAGGACGCCTACACCGCCGCCGATATCGAGGTGCTGGAAGGCTTGGAGCCCGTGCGTCGGCGCCCCGGCATGTATATCGGCGGCACCGACGAGAAGGCCCTGCATCACCTCTTCGCCGAGGTGCTCGACAACGCCATGGACGAGGCGGTCGAGGGCCACGCCAATCGCATCGAGGTCGACCTCGAAGCCGACGGGTTCTTGAGCGTGACCGACAATGGGCGCGGCATCCCCGTCGACCCGCATCCGAAATTCAGAGCCAAGTCGGCGCTCGAGGTCATCATGACCACGCTGCATTCCGGGGGCAAGTTCGACTCCAAGGTCTACAACACGAGCGGCGGCCTGCACGGCGTCGGCGTCTCGGTGGCCAATGCCTTGTCGGAGTGCCTCGAGGTCGAGGTGGCGCGGGGGCAGAAGCTCTACCGGCAGACCTATACCCGGGGAAAGCCAGATGGCCCGCTTGAGGCCCTTGGACCCGTCAAGAACCGGCGCGGCACCAAGGTCCGCTTCAGGCAGGACCCCAAGATTTTCGGCAAGGGTGCCAGCTTCAGCCCGGCACGGCTGTTCCGCATGGCGCGCTCCAAGGCGTATCTGTTCGGCGGCGTCGAGATCCGCTGGTCTTGTGCGGAAGCCGCTCTCGCCGGCGACAAGGAGACGCCCGCCAGCGCCGTGTTCCATTTCCCCGGCGGCCTCAAAGACTTCCTCGCGGGCCGCGTCGAGGGACAGGAGACCGTCACCAAGGACTTCTTTACCGGCAAGAGCAACAAGCGCGAAGGCCACGGCTCGGTGGAATGGGCGGTCGCCTGGGTCGCCGGAGAGGACGGCTTCCTCAATTCCTATTGCAACACCGTCCCCACCCCCGACGGGGGCACCCATGAGGCGGGTTTACGCGCTGGGTTGGTCAAGGGCTTGCGCGCCTATGGCGAGCTCACCGGCAACAAGCGAAGCGCGCAAGTAACGGCGGAGGACGTGCTGGCCACCGCGGGCGCGCTCCTGTCGCTCTTCATCCGCGAGCCGGAGTTCCAGGGGCAGACCAAAGATCGGCTGGCGAGTCAGGAGGCGACCCGCATCGTCGAGAGCGCGGTGCGCGACGCCTTCGATCATTGGCTCACCGGCAATCCCGCTCAGGCCAACCGCCTGCTCGATTGGGTGATCGACCGCGCCGAGGAGCGACTTCGTCGCCGCAAGGAGAAGGAGATTGGGCGGCAGACCGCCACAAGGCGCCTGCGGCTTCCCGGTAAACTCGCCGACTGCTCCTTGAGCGGCGCGCAGGGCACGGAGATCTTCATCGTCGAGGGCGATTCCGCCGGTGGCTCGGCCAAGCAGGCGCGCGACCGCACAAGCCAGGCGGTCCTGCCGCTCAGGGGCAAGATTCTCAACGTGGCGAGCGCCAGCTCGACCAAGCTCGCCGACAATCAGCTACTTGCCGACCTCGTGCAGGCGCTCGGCTGCGGGACGGGCGGCCGCTATCGCGAGGAGGACCTCCGCTACGAGAAGGTCGTCATCATGACCGATGCGGACGTCGACGGGGCCCATATCGCCTCGCTGCTCATCACCTTCTTCTACCAGGAGATGCGCGAGCTGATCGAGGGCGGCCATCTCTACCTCGCGGTGCCCCCGCTCTACCGCCTGAGCCAGGGCGCCAAAACCTTCTACGCACGCGACGACGCCCATAAGGCCGAGCTCATGGAGTCCGAGTTCAACAGCAGGGGCAAGGTCGAGGTTTCACGCTTCAAGGGCTTGGGCGAGATGCTGCCGAAGCAGCTCAAAGAGACGACCATGGACAGGAGCGTCCGCACGCTGCTTCGCGTGGAGATTGCCGAGGGCGAGCTTAGCTTGACGACTGAGGTCGTCGAGCAGCTCATGGGCAACAAGCCGGAGTCCCGTTTCCATTTCATCCAGGAACGCGCCGAATTCGCCAAGCCCGACGAGCTCGATATTTGAGGGACGTCCGGGAGACTCACAGCCAGCGCGGCACGCGCGCCTGGTATCGGCGATAGGACTCGCCGAACTTGGCTTGCAGATGCGTCTCCTCGCGCTCGACGACACCGCACTGCAAGATGATCAGCCCGGGGATGAGGAGCAGAAGCATCCAGACGCTGGTCAGCACGATGGCCAGGCCGAAATAGAGAATGACGAAGCCGATATAGATCGGGTTCCGCGTGAACTTGTAGGGGCCGCTCTCAACCAGCACAGTGGCGGGCTCCCCGGGCACCGCCTTGGCGCGCATGCGCCGGAACTCCCGAACCGACACCGCCGCCAGAGCAAGGCCGACCAAAACAAGGCTTCCCCCGACGGCAAGCGCGCGGCCAGTGGCGGAGCCAAGTCCGGGACCGAGCGGGACGAGCCAGCTCAGGAGACAGCCGAGCATGAGCGCGCCCGCGAACAGAAGCGGGGGTTTCACCGCCACATCGGCATAGCCCTGCATGCGCGTCTCTCTCCCGTTCGATCGTGAGCGTTCGATGGGATGCATTCGATCAGGACAATTCGATGACGATCGCGTTGGCCCCATACTCTGTCACAATCGGGTGCAATACTCTATAACTCGCCTGGTTCAGACGTCGCGGCCAAAGCTCGAAACGAGGAGTGCATCATGCTCACGACTATCCTCCTCGCCACCGCCCTGCTCGCATTCTCGCTTGTGCCTTTGGCCTCAGCGTCGGCGGACGACGACACCAAGCTGATAGAGAGCATTTTCGCCGCAGGTTGCCGACATCGTCACCGGCGGTTCTTGGTCGGCCGACAAGAAAGGCGGCTTCTATCGCGCCTTCGTGATCATGTCGGGAGAGGCGCAGAATTTTGGCGCCCATGTTTATCTGCAATGGCTCGCTCTCTCCAATGACAACCCCATACCCACGGTGGTGAAAACGGTACCGGTCAAGGAGGTCAACGACCAGAAGCTGGCAAATGCCGCGATTGAGTTGCAAGGCGAGGAGAACAAGGACAACGAGATCACCATCATCGTGACCTCCTACGATTTCGACGCGGACAAGGACATTACCCTGTTCGTGAAAGGCGGCCTGCCCGGCACCTACAGCATGGAAAAGGCGCCCGCGAAGGGCGCCTCGGCCCCCGCCCACCAATGACGCGGCGGCCCCGCCCCCGAAGGGCGAAGGATGATTAGGCGAAGGAGCCCATCTCCCAAGCGGCTATTTGCCCCTTGCGCACATAGCCGCCGCCCCTTATTTGAGGAGTACGCATTGCAAGCTCGTTGGGTGCAATGTGTAGTGGTGTCTTGCGCAAGCGATACGAATCGTTGCAGCAAGATTTGCGCGATTAAAATGAAAGAAACGCGCGTGGCGCTTCGGGCCCGCGGTTATTCTGCTGACGCATGAGCTTTTCACAACTTGGCTTAAGTCCAAAGGTTTTGTCCGCCGTCACGGCGGCAGGCTTCGACGCTCCCACTCCCATTCAGGCGCGAGCCGTGCCTCATGCCGTCGCGGGTCGCGACGTGCTTGGCATCGCCCAGACCGGCACCGGCAAGACCGCCTCCTTCGTCCTGCCGATGCTGATGCGGCTCGAGCGAGGCAGAGCCCGCGCCCGCATGCCGCGCTCGTTGATCCTCGCGCCGACTCGCGAGCTGGCGGCGCAGGTCGCCGAGCATTTCGAAATTCTCGGCAAGAACCATAAGCTCACGGTGGCGCTGCTGATCGGCGGGGTGTCCTACGACGAGCAGGACCGCAAGCTCGATCGCGGCGCCGACGTGGTGATCGCAACCCCCGGTCGGCTGCTCGACCATTTCGAGCGCGGCAAGCTCTTGCTCAATGGCATCGAGATCCTGGTGATCGATGAGGCTGACCGCATGCTCGATATGGGCTTCATCCCGGACGTCGAGCGCATCTGCAAGCTGCTCCCCTTCACCCGACAGACGCTGTTTTTCTCGGCGACCATGCCGTCAGAGATCCAGCGCCTCGTTGACAACTTTCTGCATCGGCCGGAACGCATCGAAATCGCTCCGCAAGCCCCGGCCGCCACAACCATCGTGCAGCGGCTGAAAAAGGCGCCGGACGATGCGGCGGGCAAGCGCGAAGCGCTGCGCGTGCTGATGCGAGAAATCAACGTCAAGAATGCCATCATCTTCTGCAATCGGAAGAAAGACGTGGGGATCGTACACCGCTCGCTGTTGCGCCACGGCTTCAATGTCGGGGCGCTGCATGGCGACATGGATCAGCATCAGCGGACAGCAACGCTCGATGCCTTCCGCAACGGCTCCATCGCCTTTCTCGCGGCGAGCGACGTCGCAGCCCGCGGGCTCGACATCCCCGAGGTCAGCCACATCTTCAATTACGACGTGCCGATCCATCCCGAGGACTATGTTCACCGGATTGGGCGCACCGGCCGCGCCGGCCGCGAGGGCTTCGCCGCCACCCTGGTGACGCCGAAGGACTTGAAGGCGATCCGTGCCATCGAGAGGCTGCTCCGCCAGGACATTCCTTGGATCGACGGCCAGCCGAACGGCGCCGACTTGGCGCCACAAACGGAGGAGCGGGAGCGATCGAACGGCCGGCAATGGCGGGGAGCCCGGTCGAAGCGCCACAAAGGCAGCGGCAGCCACGCCGCGGGGCCCGCGCGGCCGGCCCCTCAAAGTAATGAGCGTTCAGCCGGCAGCGAGAGCCGCAAGCCGGTTCAGCAGCAGCCTCATGAGCGGCGCGCGCAACCTCCGAAAGCGGTGCATGGCACTCCCGCCCCTCGGCAGGAGCCCAACCCTTCGGCAGTCAGAAGCGCCCCGCCGCACCGTGAGGAGAGACGGGAGCAGCCGCCAAGAGCGCCCCACACAGGATCTACCCATGGGCATACCCCCGCGGCCACAGCTCCCCAGGGCACGCCTGCGCATCGGCCGGCGCCCAAGCCTTCGCAACCGGCCCGGAGCGGCGTGCGCGGCATGGGCGAGCATGTCCCGGCCTTCATGACGCGCTCCGTACGGCCCCTGGACTAGGTCAAGAGCGCGCATCAGCCCTAACGGGGCGCTAATCGGCGCGCTTTAGCTTCCGCCTTGCAGAATTTCAGCTGCGCTCGCCGGTGTTGGATTGGCCGGGCTTAAGAGGCTTTCTCGGATAGATCGAAGCCGCTCCGCGCCGCCTCTGCCGCGGGCGTGAGCGCCACGGACTCGCCGCAGCCGCAGGCGCTGGTCTGGTTCGGATTGTGGAAGACGAAGCCCGAGCTCAAGCGGTCGGTGCGATAGTCCATCTCGGTGCCGAGCAGGAACAACACGGCGGTGGGATCGATCAGGATGCGCACGCCTTTATCCTCGACAACCTCGTCATGGGGCGCCTTCGTCTCGGCATAGCTCATCGTATATTCCATGCCGGCGCAGCCGCCCTTCTTCACGCCGATGCGTAAGCCCGCGCCCTCCCTGCCCGAGGCAGCCGTGAGCGAGCGAATACGCTCAGCAGCGGCATCGGTCAGCGTGATGACTTTCGATTGGGCGCGGATGCTCATGGGTGAAACTTGGGGCAGATCGCGATCCGGTTCAAGCCTTGGCGCGCTCAGAACATGTTGAGGGCGAGCCGCGCCTCGTCGGACATGCGGCTCGGATCCCAGGGCGGGTCGAAGACGAGCTTGACCTTCACCTGACCCACGCCGGGGACGGCGGAGACGGCGTTTTCCACCCAGCCAGGCATGTCGCCGGCCACGGGGCAGCCCGGCGCCGTCAGGGTCATGTCCACCTCGATATTGCGCGCATCATCGACGTCGAGGCGGTAAATCAGGCCAAGCTCGTAGATGTCGACCGGGATCTCCGGGTCGAACACGGTCTTCAGCGCCGCGACCAGGTCGTCTTTCAGCTGATCGAGCTCGGGCGATGGGCTCGCTGGAGCTGCCGCCTCAACCGCCTCCGTAGGCGCAGGCGCATCGCCTCCAGTCTCAGCGGACGGCTCGGCCTCCACCGGCGCCTCGGGGGCCGCAACCCTCTCCTCGCTTTCTTGAATCTTTTCAGTCATTTGCGCCACCGGAGTTAAACGAACATCTCATTGGCTTTGTGCAGAGCCTCGACCAGCCTGTCGACCTCCTCGAGCGTATTATACATGGCGAATGAGGCGCGTGCTGTCGAGGTGACGCCGAAACGGGCGAGCAGCGGCTCGGCGCAATGGGTGCCGGCCCGGACCGCCACGCCGTAGCGGTCGAGGATCGTGCTCACGTCGTGTGGATGGGCGCCATCCATCTCGAAGGAGATGATCGAGCCCTTGTTCTTGGCGCGTCCGAAAATGCGGAGCCAGTTGAGGTCGCCGAGGCGCTGCATGGCATAGGCGAGCAGCGCGTCTTCATGGGCCATGAGGCGCTCGCGCCCGATGCCCTCCACATAGTCGATGGCCGCTCCGAGCCCGATCGCCTGCACGATAGCCGGGGTGCCGGCCTCGAAGCGGTGCGGCGGGGCGGCATAGGTGATGCGGTCGCAGGTCACCGTGCCGATCATCTCGCCGCCGCCCTGGTAAGGTGGCATCGCCTCAAGCAGCTCCTTTTTGCCGTAGAGCACGCCGATGCCGGTCGGGCCATAGAGCTTGTGGCCGGTGAAGGCATAGAAGTCGCAATCGAGGTCCTGCACGTCGACGGGACGATGCACCGCCCCTTGCGCGCCATCGACGAGCACGGGAATGCCGCGGGCGTGAGCCAGTCGCACCACCTCCTTGATCGGCACGATGGTGCCGAGCACGTTCGACATATGGGTGATGGAGACCATCTTGGTGCGGGGACCAAGCAGCGCTTCGAATTTGTCCAGCAGAAGCTCGCCCTCGTCGGAAATGGGCGCCCATTTCAGCACGGCGCCCTGCCGCTCGCGCAGGAAATGCCAGGGCACGATGTTGGAATGGTGCTCCATGATCGAGAGCACGATCTCGTCGCCCTCGCCGATATGGGGGCCGCCATAGGACTGGGCCACGAGGTTGATGGCTTCCGTGGCGTTGCGGGTGAAGATGATCTCGGCGTCGGATTTCGCATTGAGGAAGCACCGCACCGTCTCCCTCGCCTTCTCAAAATTGGCGGTGGAGAGATTGCTTAGATAGTGCAGGCCACGATGGACGTTGGCGTATTCCTGCGCATAAGCGCGCTGGATGGTCTCGAGCACGACCCGGGGCTTCTGCGCCGAGGCGCCGTTATCCAGATAGACGAGCGGCTTGCCGTACACTTCACGCGCCAGGATCGGAAAATCGGCGCGGATGGCCTCGACGTCGTAAGCGGGCTTGCCGGTCAGTGCGGGGGTCGATTTCGGCAAGATGGTCATGGGAGCCTTCCCGTTCAGTCGAACGCGACGCCGAGCCAGGCGGCCGAGGCTCTGGCCAAGGCATCGCGGAGGCCTTCATGCTGCACGCGCTCAAGGGCCTCGCCGACAAAGGCCTGGATCAAGAGCGCACGGGCCTGTCCCTCCGGGATGCCGCGGGCCTCGAGGTAGAACAGCAGGTCCTCGTCGATCTGACCAGAGGTCGAGCCGTGGCCGCAGACCACGTCATCGGCGAAGATCTCGAGCTCGGGCTTGGAGTCGAATTCCGCGGTCTCCGAGAGGAGCAGCGCCTGCGCCATCTGCTTGCCGTCGGTCTTCTGGGCGCCCGGCGACACGATGATCTTGCCCTGGAAGACGCCGCGCGCCTCGTTGTCCAGCACCGTCTTGAACAGCTCGCGGCTCGTGCAGCGCGGAACGCGATGCTCGATGACGAGGGTGGTGTCGCAATGCTGGTGGCCGCGCATCAGGAGCGCGCCGGAGACGTCGAGGGCCGATCCTTCGCCGTCGAAGCCCGCATAGATCTGGTTGCGGGAGAGTGCCGCACCGGTCGAGAACTGGAACGCCTGATAGTGGGCATCGGTGCCAAGCTCGACTAGCCAGGTGACTAGGTGGAAGGCCTCCTCGTTTTCCCGCTGCAGCTTGACGTGGTTGAGGCTTGCCTTACTGCCGATCTCAATCTCGGTGACCGCATTTCGCTGCAACTCCCTCCCCCCGAGGCTGCCGTAGCTTTCCACGAGATCGAGCGAGGCGCCCTCCTCGAGCAGGACGACGCTGCGCGTGACCACGCTTGACGGCTCGGGGCCGCCGTCGAGATGGATGAGATGGACGGGCTTGTCGAGTGTCACGCCTTTGCCGACGCGCAAGGCGGCACCGCCGCTCATCAGCGCCAAATTCAGCGCCACGACCGGATCGCGGTCCTGAGGATTGACCTTGCCGAGCAGGCCCTTCAACCAGCGCGGCGGCTTCTGTAGCGCCTCGGTGAGCGATGCGACCTCGACGCCCTTAGCCTTCAGCCCGGCGATGTCTGACAGGTCCGCCCTGAGCTCGCCTTCCAGGATGACAAGCCGGTAAGCGGCGAGCTCCGCGATCTCAGCCCCAAGCGCTTCGGCAAGCTCGGCCTCGCTAAGCGGGATGCCGGTGGCGCGCGCAAGCGGATGGGCCTCGGTAAGCCGCGAGCGAAGATCGGTATATTTCCAGGCCTCCACCCGGCGGTGCGGCAGCCCGAGCGCGGCATAGGCGTCGATCGCCTTGGCGCGAAGGTCGGCGACCCATGGGTTGCCAGCTCCCGGCAGCGCCTGCTCGGCGGCGGCGAAGAGGTCGAGATAGGCCTGCTCGGCCCTTGTCTGGAACTGCTTGACCGGGAGTTCCATGCGAGAGCGGTCCCCTTACGCTGCCGCGCCGCTGGCGGCTGCACCACTCTTGGCCGCGCCGCTGGCGGCCGCACCTTCGCCGAAATCGGCGTAGCCGGACTGCTCCAGCTCGAGCGCAAGCTCAGGCCCGCCTGAGCGCGCCACCCTGCCGTCGGAGAGCACATGCACCCGGTCGGGCACGATATAGTCGAGGAGGCGCTGATAATGGGTGATCACCAGCATAGCGCGGTTGGGCGCACGGAGCGCGTTGACGCCCTCGGCGACGATGCGCACGGCGTCGATGTCGAGGCCGGAATCGGTCTCATCCAGCACGCAGAGCGACGGCTCAAGCAGCGACATTTGCAGGATCTCGTTGCGCTTCTTCTCGCCGCCGGAGAAGCCGACATTGAGCGGCCGCCGCAACATCTCGGGGTCTATCTTGAGCTCGCTTGCCTTCTTCCGCACGAGACGCAGGAAGTCGGGCGTCGAAAGCTCGGCCTCGCCCCGAGCCTTCCTCACGGCGTTCGCGGCGGTGCGCAGGAAGGTCATGGTGGCGACGCCGGGAATCTCCATGGGGTATTGGAAGGCGAGGAACACGCCCGCGGCGGCGCGCTCGGCTGGGCCCATGGCGAGAAGGTCCTGGCCCTTCCAGGTCACGGAACCGGCGGTGACCTCATAGTCCTGCTTGCCGGCGAGCACATAAGCGAGCGTCGATTTGCCAGAGCCGTTCGGGCCCATGATGGCGTGCACCTCGCCACTCGGCAGTTCGAGGTCGAGGCCTTTCAGGATCTCGCGGCCATCGACATTGACGTGCAAATTCTTGATCTCAAGCATTATGACGTCTTTCTAACCCTTTGGCACTGTCTCGCTTTCGTCATGCCCCGCTCACCCAACGCTCCCCTCCAGTGAGATGCCGATCAGCTTCTGCGTCTCGGCCATGAACTCCATGGGCAAATGCTGCAGCACGTCGCGGACGAAGCCGTTGACGATCAACGCCACCGCCTCCTCCGCCGACAGCCCGCGGCTCAAGCAGTAGAACAGCTGGTCGTCGGAGATCTTCGAGGTGGTCGCCTCGTGCTCGAAGGTGGCGGACGCGTTCTTGGCCTCAATATAGGGCACGGTATGCGCGCCGCATTTGTCGCCGATGAGCAGCGAGTCGCAATTGGTGAAGTTGCGCGCGTTCGCCGCCCGGCGATGCGCCGAGACGAGGCCGCGATAGGTGTTGTTGGAGCGACCGGCGGCGATGCCCTTGGAGATGATGCGGCTCGACGTGTCGCGCCCCAGATGGATCATCTTGGTACCGGAATCCACCTGCTGATAGCCGTTGGAGATGGCAATCGAATAGAACTCACCGCTGGAGCCGTCGCCGCGCAGGATGCAGCTCGGATATTTCCAGGTGATGGCCGAGCCGGTCTCGACCTGGGTCCAGGAGATCTTCGAGTTCTTGCCCCGGCAATCGCCGCGCTTGGTGACGAAATTGTAGATGCCGCCCTTGCCCTGCTTGTCGCCCGGATACCAGTTCTGCACCGTGGAATATTTGATCTCGGCGTCGTCCAGAGCGATGAGCTCGACCACGGCGGCATGGAGCTGGTTCTCGTCGCGCATCGGCGCGGTGCAGCCCTCGAGATAACTGACATAGGCGCCCTTGTCGGCGATGATCAGGGTCCGCTCGAACTGCCCAGTCTGCCTCTCATTGATGCGGAAATAGGTGGAGAGCTCCATCGGACAGCGGACGCCCTCCGGCACATAGACGAAGCTTCCGTCCGAATAGACCGCGGAGTTGAGCGTGGCATAGAAATTGTCGGTGCTCGGGACCACGGAGCCCAGATATTTGCGCACGAGCTCGGGGTGGTTCTGCACCGCTTCCGAGATCGAGCAGAAGATGACGCCGACCTTCGCCAGCTCCTCCTTGAAGGTGGTGACCACCGAGACGGAATCGAACACCGCATCGACCGCCACGCGCGGCACGCCTTGCACGCCCGCGAGCAGCGCCTGCTCCTTCAGCGGGATGCCGAGCTTGGCATAGGTCTCAAGTAGCTCCGGGTCGACATCCGCGAGGCTCTTCGGCCCTTCGGTGCTCTTTGGCGCCGAATAATAATAGAGTTCCTGGAAGTCGATTTTTGGGTGATGCACATTGGCCCAAGTCGGCTCCTGCATGGTGAGCCAGCGGCGATACGCCTCGAGCCGCCAATCGAGCAGCCAAGCGGGCTCCTTCTTCTTCGCCGAGATGAAGCGGACCACATCCTCGGAAAGGCCCTTCGGGGCCTTGACCGACTCGATCTTCGTGGTGAAGCCATATTTGTATTTGTCTACGTCGATCTCGCGGACGCGGGCGACCGTCTCTTGCACTGCCGGCATGGCTCTCCTCCAAAGTCCTTCTCTTCAGGGCCCTTAGGCCGCTTTCTGGCGCTCTCGCATCCGCTTGACCAGCTCGCCCCAGGCTCCGAGGAATCTCTCGATATCGGCAGTCTCGCTGCCAAAACCAAGGCTCATCCGGATCGCGGCTTGGGCGAGGTCGGGGGCCACGCCCATGGCGTTCAGCACATGCGATGCCTCGACCTTGCCCGAGGAGCAGGCGCTGCCGGCGCTCACGGCGACGCCCGCAAGATCGAGTCCAATGACGAGCGTCTCGGCCTTAGTGCCGGCGACCGCGATGCAACTCGTGTTCGGCAGACGCGGCACGCCCCCCGAAAGCACCACGGCATCCGGCGCAATTGCCAGCGCCCTCCTCTCCAGTCCGTCGCGGAGCGCGGCGAGTGCCGACGCCTTGTCCAATTCCGCGGCCGCGATCTCCGCCGCCACGCCGAAGCCGACAATGCCGGCCACGTTCTCCGTGCCTGCCCGGCGCCGCCGCTCCTGGCCGCCACCCTTGATCAGGGGCTCGACCCCAACCCCCTCGCGGAGCACGAGGGCGCCAACGCCCTTGGGGCCGCCGATCTTGTGGGCAGACAGCGTCATCATGTCGGCGCCAAGCGCCGCGAAATCAAGGGCGAGCCTACCCGCGACCTGAACCGCATCGCTGTGCAGAAGGCCGCCTGCCGCATGGACGATCGCGGCCGCTTCAGCGACCGGCTGGATCGCGCCGGTCTCGTTATTGGCCGCCATCAGCGAAGCGAAAGGCCTCCATCCTCCGAGATGGTGCTTGGCGAGCTCGCTCGCAAGCGTTTCGAGGTCGATCACGCCGTCGCCGGTGACCGGGAGGCGGGTCGTGCTCTCGCGGTAAAATCTGCCGCCGGCGAGCACGGACGGATGCTCGATCGCCGACATGTAGCAATGCCAGGCATCGCCGGGCTGCGCGGCAAGCGCAAGGGCATTCGCCTCGCTGCCGCCGCTCGTGAAGATCACCTCTTCGGGGCGCGCGCCGGCGAGCGCCCCAACCTTTGCCCGCGCGGCCTCGATCAGCGCCCTCGCCTCTCGGCCTTCGGCATGGACGGACGACGGATTGCCAAATGTTTCAAGCGCGCCGACCATTGCCTCGCGCACCTTTGGCCTGAGCGGCGCGGTGGCGTTGTAGTCGAGGTAAGAGCGCGTCGTCATGGCCTCTCGAAGCTCGCGGCAGAGGACCACGGGTTAGCGCTTGCGCGAGACCCCATCGCGCATGCTATGAAGCGCAGCCCGAGGCCGGGATGTTCCAAGCGCGGCCGAAGCCGAGGCATGCTTGTTTGGAACAATTCTAAATCTTATGTTTGTATAGGATTCCTGAGCGGCAGAGTCAAGATTTGCGGCGGCCCGCTTGCCACTTCCCTTGGCGTAAGCCCCTTCTCCCCCGTGTCCAAATAACGTCATTCGAGGTTAGTGGTTCATGCCTGAGGTGAATATCAGCGGCCCCGCCGGCAGAATCGAAGCCCGCTACCATCACAACAAGACGCCGAATGCGCCGGTTGCACTCATTCTGCACCCCCATCCGCAATTCGGCGGCACGATGAATAATCAAGTCGTTTATCATCTGTATTACACTTTCCAGCGGCGGGGCTTCTCGGTCCTGCGCTTCAACTTTCGTGGGGTCGGCCGGAGCGAGGGGCTGTTCGACAACGGCCCTGGCGAATTGGCCGATGCCGCCACGGCGCTCGACTGGATGCAGGCCTATAACGCCGATGCGGGCTCGTGCTGGATCGCGGGGGTGTCGTTCGGCGCCTGGATCGCCATGCAGCTCCTGATGCGGCGCCCCGAGATCGAAGGCTTCATCTCCATTGCGCCGCCTGCCAATCTCTACGACTTCACCTTCCTTGCCCCCTGCCCGTCTTCGGGGCTGATGGTGAATGGGGCCAAGGACCGCGTGGTGCCGACAGAGGCCGTGCGCGGGCTCGTCGACCGGCTCAAGACCCAGAAGGGCATCGTCATCGAGCACGCCATCGTGCCCGACGCGAACCACTTCTTCGAGGGCCGCATGGATGGCCTCATGGAGGTGGTCGACGCCTATCTCGACAAGCGGCTCGGCAAAAGGAAGAAGCGAGAGTCCGCGGCCTAGCGGCGCGGGGCGCGGGCAAGGCGCCCGCCGGTGACGGGCTGCCTGACCCCCGTAGTACCAGGGAAGCTTAGGGGCAGCTTCTTGACGGAGCGGACGGCGAGATAGGCAAAGGCCTCTGCCTCCAGATGATCGGCCGACCAACCCATCTCCTCGGCGGGGTAGACGGGCTCGACCAAGAGGTCCCTGATGGCCTCCACCAATGTCGGGTTGCGCGCGCCGCCGCCGGTGAGCAGCCAGAGACGCGGCGGCGCCGGCAAGATTTCGCGGAAGCGGGCAATCGCTTCCGCGGTGACGGAAGGTCCGACATCGAAGGCGATCAGGCTGCCGTCCTCGCCGATAAAGGTGACATTGGCGACGCCCCCGATATTGACGACCGCCACGGGGCGCTCGAGGCCCGCCTCCTCGGCAAGTGCGCGATGATAGACGGTCATCATCGGCGCGCCCTCCCCGCCTGCCGCCATATCGGCCGCGCGAAAGTCATAGACGACGTCGATGCCGGTCAGCCGGGCCAAGAGGTCGCCGTCGCCGAGCTGACGGATGAGCCCTCGGGCCGCGTCGTGATAGACGGTCTGCCCCTGGAAGCCGATGAGTGCGACGCAATCGCGTGCGAGCGCACAGGCCTCAAGGAAGTCCTTCACCGCGTCCGCGTGCAAGCGGGTCAGCTCCTGCTCGACATCGGCAAGCAGCCCGCGATCCGAAGGCGCTGCGCCGCTTAGCTCACCGCCCCAAATGCGCCAAGCCGCTGCGACCGCCTCGCAGAGCCTTGCGCGTTGCTCGGGGCGATAGGGAAAGGTGAGGCTTTGCCCGCGCGTCAGCTGCCGCTCGCCGTCGGTCGCCACCAGCGCCACGTCGATGCCGTCCATCGAGGTCCCGCTCATCAGCCCAATCGCTGTGATCACGCCGCTCAAACCCGCTTCCCCTGATCGTGCAATTCTCGCTCAAACCTGATACAGGCGTGACTGCCACTTTTGACCCGAAACTCGCGCGCCGGCCCCATCATGAGCACGACCAAATCGGAGTTGCTGGACGAGCTTAAGACCCGGGGCTATGTCCACCAAGCGACCGACGAAGCCGGCCTCAACAAGCTCGCCCGCACCGAACGCATCACCGGCTATATCGGCTTCGATTGCACGGCCCCGAGCCTCCATGTCGGCAATCTGCTCGGGATCATGATGCTGCGCAAGTTGCAGCAGGCTGGGCACCGGCCCATCGTGCTGATCGGCGGGGGCACCACCAAGGTCGGCGATCCCTCCGGCAAGGACGAGCAACGCAAGCTCCTGAGCGACGCCGAGATCGCCGCCAACGTCGCCGGCATCCAGTCGGTGTTCGGCAAGTTCGTGAGCTTCGGCGACGGCCAAAGCGATGCGTTGATGGTCAACAACGCCGATTGGCTCGACGATCTCAACTATATCGATTTCCTGCGCAACTACGGGCGCCATTTCAGCGTCAACCGCATGCTCTCCTATGATTCGGTGAAGCTTCGTTTGGAGCGGGAGCACCCTTTGAGCTTCATCGAGTTCAATTACATGGTGCTGCAGGCCTACGACTTCGTCGAGCTCTCCCGAAGGTTCGGCTGCCGCCTGCAAATGGGCGGGTCCGACCAATGGGGCAACATCGTCAACGGCATCGAGCTTGGGCGCCGCACCGATGGGATCGAGCTGTTCGGGCTGACCACGGGTCTGCTCACCACCGCCTCGGGCACCAAGATGGGCAAGACCGCCTCGGGAGCCGTGTGGCTCAACCCCGACATGCTCTCGCCTTACGACTATTGGCAATATTGGCGCAACACCGAGGACGCCGACGTTGGGCGCTCCTTGAAGCTGTTCACCGAGCTGCCGCTTCCCGAGATCGAGAGGCTGTCAGGGCTCGCCGGCGCCGAGCTGAACGAGGCGAAGAAGGTGCTCGCCACGGAAGCGACCGCGCTGCTCCATGGGCGCGAGGCTGCTGACCGTGCCGAAGCGACGGCGCGGGCGACCTTCGAGCAAGGCATGATCACGGAGAGCCTGCCCACCTTGGAGCTGCCGCGCGCTGAGCTGGAGAAGGGCTTGGGCGTGCTCAACGTCAATGTGTGGGTCGGCTTCGTGCCGTCCACGAGCGAAGCCCGGCGGCAGATCAAGGGCGGCGGCCTCAAGGTGAACGACGTGGCCGTCACCGACGAGAAGCGGCTGCTCACCCTTGCCGATCTGATGCCGGAAGGCGTCATCAAGCTTTCGCTCGGCAAGAAGCGGCATGTACTGATCCGCCCCGTGTGAGGCTTTTCCCAGGTTTCGCGATCGTGCTTTAGCGCCCGGCCGCCGCGCTGAAATCGGAAGGTGCCGAGCTCGGCGAGGTGATGGCCGAGTTCTGCCCCTCCCCTCGGAACTCGAAGATCTGGCGGAAGATGCCAGGGGCCACCACCGACATCGGGTTGACGAGCACGTTGGGGTCGTCAAGCTGCCCCTGGATGGCGAAGGTGATGCCCACGACGCCCTCGCCCTGCCGGCCCACAAAGATGCCGCCCAAGATTGGGATCGCGCCGAGCGCTGAGTTCAGGCCGTAAAGAGGCACGTAGGTGCCGCCGAGATTGACGGTCTGCGTCTTAAAGTTGACGCGGCCGCGTATGGTGGCGCCGAGCGCAGGGCCATTCATATAGGCGTCGTTGAGCAGAAACTCACCCTTGCCCACGGCGAAGGGTGCGCGCAACTGGTCGAAGGCTATGCGGGTCTGCCTGACCTGCTTCCGGCGTTCGCTCCCCAGGGCCGCGGCGGACTGGGGATCCGACAGCACGTCGCTCACCACGGAATCACCGAGCACCGCGAAGTCCCGTGCCCATAGCGTACCGGCCTTCATTCCAGCCTGGTCCGCGTCGAGATTAACCTCAAGCGATGCCTCGCCACCATCGAGCTTGGGGTAGAAACCGATCAGGCGGAAGGCGTCGCCCGCATCGCGCGATTCGGCGCGGATCAGGCGTGACCCATTGCTGTCATCGAGCTTGACGGCGATCTCGTTCCGGCCGTTGAGCTTGCCCGTGGCGTTCAGCGCAACGACCCGACCATTGCGTTTCTTGAGCGTGACCTGGGCGTCGCTGACCGTCGTATCGTAAAAGCCCACCACGGTGCCGAGCCGCGCCGAAAGATCGACACTGAAAGGATCACGCGCCTCGGAGTCCTCGGCCAGCTGGCCCGCCGAGAACAAAGACTGGAAGAACTGCTTGCCGTTATAGCTCGGGCCATGGGCATCGACCTCGAGCACGTCTCCATCCTTCACCGTGGCGGTGATTTCGAGATGCGTGAGGCTGTCGAAAGAGAAATCCGAGAAGTAGAAGGATTTGAGATGCCGCTCGGGGTCGAGTGAGATCGAGCCTTCGATGGCGATATCGTCCCCGAGGATCTTGAGGTTCTTGAGATCGGTCGAACCGTCCGCCGCTTGCACGACGTCGAACTGCATGGTGGCGGCCCGGCCTACCGGCTTGGTCCAGCCCATATTGCCGAAGATGAGCTCGGCGTTGGTGAGGTCGACCTTCATGCTCATCGCCTCGGTACCCTTGGAGTCGCGAATGATCGAAAGGGCGACGGGCAATGGACCCCGTACCAAATGGGAAACCTTCAGTCCAAGCGCCTCGCGCTGGTCCTCATCCAAGGTCGCGGTGACCCGGATCGGCGGTTGCCGGTCGTCCGGCGCGTCGAAGACGCGCTGCCAAGCGAGCTTTGCCGGCACGCCCTTGATCAGAATATCGCCCTTCGCTTCCACGGCCTGCTCGGTCACATTCACATCGAGGGAGCCGCCTTCGACAGCCATGTTGCCGATCACATTCGAAGCGACGGCATGGTCGACGCGCGCCGCGCCACGAAGCTTCATCTCATTGAACCCAACGCCAAAATGCATCGGTATGGTGAAGGCGAAACTGCCCTCGGCGTTGCCGCCAAAATAGTCAGGCTTGAGGCTCATCGCGCGAACGAAGCCAAACGGCTCGTGGTCGAGAAGCTCCAGCGCCGCCGCGGTGGCCGAGTTCCCCTTGAAGGTGATCTCTGCCTGTTGCGGTTTCTGCCGAAGGTCGGGAATGAAGTAGCGGCCGTCATGAAGGGCGACCTGCTGGCCCGAAGGCAGCGCAATATTGCCTTCCGGAATGTCAACAGACATCGTCGTCCCCGATATTTTGAGCGTCGCGCTCGGCGCGGCTATCGGAGGCATCTTGGGGACGTAGGTGATGCCCATGTCGACAAGATCCATTTCCAGGTTGACCTCCTCGGGCCCAAGCTCGCCACCGTGCTGGACTTCGGCGAGCTGGCCCGCCGCCAGATCGATACGGACCTTGCCACCGAGAACCTGTCCACCGTGGACGCTTTCGCCGACCCACTTGCGTGCGTCCCCGGCCAAAAATTTCGGCCAAAACTGCTTCATCACGTCGAGCGGCATGGCACTGATCGCACCCGTCAGATGCACCTCGGGCGACCCAGGCGCATCGACGACGCTGCCGGAAAGCTCGACCGAAGCGCTGCCGGAGCGGATCACGAAGCGGGACAGGCTCACCCGGCCGCCGGCGGGCGTGACCGTGCCTTCCGCCGACCACTCGTCCACCTTCATCGGAGGCAGCCCAAACTCCTCGGCGGCGAGCACCGCGTTGTCGGCCTTGAGCTTGAAGGTCCAGGACGGGGAGCCATCGTCGTCGTCCGCCTTGCGGAACTCACCGCTGACGGTGGCTTCGCTGGGGCCCCATTTCAACGTGGAGGGCTCGATCTCGACGATGCGGTTCTCCTTCAGATAGCGCAGATGCAGATTACCCCCGTCGACCTGCATGGCGTTGAGGGGATCCCATGGTGGCGTGATGTGCCCACGCCCCAACTGCAATTTCGCGTCACCCGACAGGAATTTCCCGGTGCTCGTAACCTCGGCGCTGGTCTCGCCGGTCACCGGCAGATCGAGAGCTTCGAGCGTCGCCACGCCAGGGAAGTTCGCAGCGAGGCCGGAGGGGACCAGGTTCTGGATCAGCGCAGTGACGGTCAGGCTTTGCCGCTTGGCGCGTTGCTCGGTACGGAAATCAAGCTTCCAATCGCCCTTCGCCGAGGCCAGATCGGCTTGGCCCACCAGGATGCTGCGCTCGTCCTTGTGCTCGAGATCGACGGAGAAGTCGGGGACCTGCCATAGCGTTTGGGTGCCGTTTTGGCTCAGGACGACCTCGGCATTCTTGACGCCGAAGCGGGTCAGATAGGACGTGTTGCCGCGACGCGCCCGCGCGAACACGTCGGTGATGGTTCGCGTCACATCGAGCTGGCGCCCGGCAAGTGCCGCCGGGGGCAGCTCCGCTTGCGGCTCCGAGCGCTTGGCGATGACGCTCTCGGCCGGTGCCGGGTTAGGGGCGTCGGGCGAGGTCGCCGCGTCTTCGGGAAGCGAGCCGCGCATCAGCGATCCTGCCTCGGCGCCGGACGGCCGGTAGAAGCTCAGGGATAGGCCATGATCGGAGGCGTAGAGCAGCAGCCTTGGGCCGATAAAGTCGACGCTGCCCGGCGCGATGCGGCCGGCCAAGAGCGCAGCCCCGCTCATGCCGATGGCCGCGAGCGGCGCCTGCGCCATGATCGAGCCGTCGCTGTCGATCAGACGGATGTTGCGCAGCCTGAACAGCACGCCGGGACCGTCGGGCGAGCGCTGCAGGATCGCGTCGTCGATCTTCACATGCAGATCGGAAAGCTGTTCGTTGATGGCCTGCTCGATGATCGGGACGAGGCTCGGGAGCGAGATCGGGCCGCGGCCGAGCCGGCCGTAGCCTCCCACAATGGCGATCAGCCCCACGACCAGAATGCCCGCGAAAATCTCGCGGCACACATGCGCCCCGCGCGACGACAATTTCCTTAGCTCAAGCTGGACGGACTGGGGCACCAGCTTGACCAGGGCACGGCCCTTCGCCGGCAAGGTGAGGAGCGCTCTGCTGCCTTCCGAAATCTTGACCAGCGCGCCGGCGACCGGCTCGTTCATCGGGCCAAGCATCGCATGCCCCTTCCAGCGCTCGTTCAATCGGCGCAGGCTCGGAAAGGCATTGAGGCGTTCGTAAAAGGCATTCAGACGCTCGTATAGGCTCGCGCGGAGTGAGCGCACGAAACCCAAAAGCGCAAGCGGCAGCCCGGCTCTGGGCAACAAGCGCTGCCTCAGCTGGCTCATGGCCCCTTTAACGGTATCCCCCCAGTAACCCCTTGCCGCCCCGGCGAATCCCCCGCGGAGACGACAGAGTCAATGGCCATAAGAGGCGCGAAAATCGGCTAAAGGAAGGCGGTAGGTCAGTAAACCGAGCCCGCCAATATCACCCAGGACATCCTCCTGCGATAGAAGCCGCATGACAAGCAAGGGGCGAGGCGATATTCTTCAAAGAAGGGGTCGTTGCCGCGTTTGCTAAACTTCCGTGGGCAGAGTCCGCAACGAGTTCCCGAGCGGGCCTTAGTGTTTCGATGCTGAGGCGCAGTGCCGAGGTGCCTTGGCGCTCGGGAGGTGTGTTTGCTGGGAAGGTGCGGGCATGTTCACCAAGAGGTCGGAGCGGGACATTGGCGACGAGGCTTTGCAGCGGATGACCGACCGACCGGGCAGCGAGACCACGCCCTTTGCCGAACGTCCCGGAAGCTATGCGCGAAGCTCGGGCCCCAGCAAACTCGTCCCGTCGATCATTGGTGAAGATCTGACGATCACCGGTAACGTGACCTCGAAGGGCGAGATCCAAGTCGACGGCGAGATCCAGGGCGATGTGCAGTGCGGCTCGCTGCTGCTCGGCGACAAATCGCAAATCATCGGCGGCGTGATCGCCGAGGACGTGGTCGTGCGCGGCCGCGTGGTAGGCACAATCCGGGGTTTGCGCGTCACGCTGCAGGCGCAGTCTCATGTCGAAGGAGACATCCATCACCAGAGCTTGGCCATCGAGCAAGGCGCCTATTTCGAAGGCAAGTCGCGCCGCTCGGACGATCCGCTTGGGACGGCGAAGTCGCCGGCAGACAAGCTTGGCGCCACGGCCGACAAACCTCGCATGGAGCCCCGATCCGAACCGCAAACCCGCGCCGCCGAATAGCGATCCAGATCGCGGGCCACAAGCGCAGCTTGGGCGCCTTACGACGGGCGCTGTTCGGCGTGAATCCGCTCGGCAAGTGCCGCCTCGATGAAACGATCGATGTCGCCGTCAAGCACCGCACTCGGATTGGTGCTCTCCACCCCGGTCCGCAAATCCTTCACGATCTGGTAGGGCTGCAGCACGTAAGAGCGGATCTGATGGCCAAAGCCGATGTCCGACTTGGCGGCGGCCGCGGCTTTCGCCTCGTCCTCCCGGCGTTGCAATTCGGCCTCATAGAGCCGTGCGCGCAGCATGGCCCAAGCCGTCGCGCGATTCTTATGCTGCGACCGCTCGTTCTGGCATTGCACCACGATGCCCGTCGGTAGGTGGGTGATGCGGACGGCGCTGTCGGTGGTGTTGACGTGCTGACCTCCGGCCCCTGATGAGCGGTAGGTGTCAATGCGCACGTCCTTCTCATTGATGTCGATGGCGATGGTGTCGTCGACCGCCGGGTAGATCGAGACCGACGCGAAGCTGGTGTGGCGCCGCGCATTGGAATCGAAAGGCGAGATGCGCACCAGCCGATGCACGCCGGACTCCGTCTTCAGCCACCCATAGGCATTGGGGCCCTTGATCAGGAGCGTCGCCGATTTGATGCCGGCCTCCTCGCCAAAATGCTCGCCGATGATCTCGACCTTGTAGCTTCGCGCTTCCGCCCAGCGGATATACATTCGCTCAAGCATTTGCGCCCAATCCTGGCTCTCCGTGCCGCCGGCGCCCGCATGGATCTCGACATAGGTGTCGTTGGCGTCGGCCTCGCCGGAGAGCAGCGCCTCCACCTCGTTCTTATGCGCTTCGGCGCGCAGCCGCTTCAGGGCGTTCTCGGCCTCGGCGATGACGCGGTCGTCGCCCTCCTCCTCGCCAAGGGCGACGAGCTCGATATTGTCGTCGAGCTCCTGGCCAAGACGGGTGAAATTGGTGAGCGCAGATTCGAGCTGCTGGCGCTCGCGCATGAGGCCTTGGGCCCGAGCCGAGTCGCTCCAGAAATTCGGCGCCTCGGCCTCGCGGTCAAGCTCCGCTAGCCGGTGCTTTGCCCGCTCAGGGTCAAAGATGCCTCCTGAGCAGGGCCAGGGACTCTCTGATGTCGTTGACGACCGACTCGGTTTCAGCGCGCATCGCTTCCTCTGCTCGGATGACGAAACGAGCCGCGAGGATCTCGCTTCCTCGCGGCGATCTTGAGAAATCAGAGTCTAGTAGAGGCCGCCGGTGCCCGATGTCAAAGCACGGTCGTTGCCCGGAATCGGGAACGGCCCAGGCGGAGGTCCTGGACGTGGCCCAGGAATCGCGCCCGCGACGGGCTCGCCGGGCAGCCCTTGGCCCGCATTGTCGCCACCGAGAGCCTGGTCGCCCCCCGCCTCGTCGGGGGCTGAGCCGCTCGGATCCTGGCTCGGCTTGAAAGCCTCCATGATCGTCTTCGCGTCGCCCGGACCGGCCGGCAAGCCGGTCTTCAAATCCACGCGCACGAGCTTGATGCCGGGGGGGACGCGGAACGGGATGGGGGGCTGATCGGCGAGCGCGATCTTGAAGAAGTCGCGGACCACCGGCGCGGAGACGTTGCCGCCGGTCTCGCCATGGCCGAGCGGCGCTGGGTTATCGAAGCCGATGAACGCGCCCACCACGAGGTCCGGAGTGAAACCGATGAACCAGGCGTCCTTCTCGTCATTGGTGGTGCCGGTCTTGCCGGCGATCGGCCGGTTCAACACCTTGAGCTTCTGCGCCGTGCCACGCTCGATGACGCCTTCCATGACGTGGATGGCTTGATAGGACGTCATCGGATCGACGATCTGAGCCCGGTCATCGACGAGTTGAGGTTCGTCTTGACCACTCCACTCTCTGGTGGCGCAATCGGTGCACTCCCGGTCGTCGTGGCGCCAAATGGTTCTACCGTAGCGATCCTGAACGCGGTCAATGAGGGTCGACTTCACCTCCTTGCCGCCATTGGCGATCATGCTGTAGGCGGTCACCAGCCGGAGCAGCGTAGTCTCGCCGGCGCCAAGCGCCATGGACAGCACCGGCATCAGATTGTCGTAGACGCCGAACCGCCTTGCATATTCGCAGATGATCGGCATCCCCATGTCGTTGGCGAGACGAACCGTCATCAGGTTCCTCGAATGCTCGATGCCGAAGCGCAAGGTCGAAGGTCCGGCAGCCTCGCCCGCTTCATAGTTCTTCGGCTGCCAGGGCGGCATGCCGGGGCCTTGATCGATGGAGATGGGACCGTCGACGATGATGCTCGCGGGCGTGTAGCCGTTGTCGAACGCCGTCGTATAGATGATCGGCTTGAAGGATGATCCCGGCTGGCGGCGCGCCTGCACGGCGCGATCGAACTGGCTCTCGGCAAAGCTGAAGCCTCCGACGAGCGCGAGCACGCGCCCGGTATGGGGATCCATCGCCACCAGCGCTCCGCCGACTTCAGGCACCTGCTCCAGGGACCATTGTCCGGCGACGTCCTTCTCCGTGTCCGTGGGCTCGCGCGGCGCGACATAAATGACGTCGCCGGGCTTGATCACGTCGGTGAGGACCTTTGGGGCGGCGCCGAGGCCGTTTTTCAACTCGGGCCGCGCCCATTTCACCTCGCTGAACGGAATCGTGCCGGTCTCACGTTCCTTGGAGAGCGCCCCGGTCAATGTGCGCGTCGGGCGCAGGCCGATCGTGGCCTTGTCCTTGTCTGCCTGGAGCACGACGGCGAGGCGCCAGGGATCGATATCCGACCACACATCGATGGCCGCGAGCGTCTTGCCCCAATCGCCCGTGACGTCGATCTTCTTCAGCACGCCCCGCCAGCCGTGGCGGTGGTCATAGGCGACCAGCCCGCCGACCAGCGCCGAGCGGCCGATATGTTGCAGCGCCGGGTCGAGCGTCGTGCGCACGGAAAGACCGCCGCCATAGAGCTTGTCCTCGCCGAAGAGATCGAGAATGTCGCGGCGCACCTCCTCGGCAAAGAATTCCGAGGCCACGATCTTGGGTCCGGTCTGACGAACCTGCACGCCGAGCGGTTGGGCCTTCGCCGTCTCGCCGTCCTGCGGCGTGACGAAGCCGTTTTCCACCATGCGGTCGATCACCCAGTTGCGGCGCTCAGTCGCCCGCTCGGGATATCTGAACGGGTTGTAGTTGGAGGGCGCCTTCGGTAGGGTCGCAAGATAGGCGCAATCGGCTATGGACAGCTCATTCAGAGACTTGTCCCAATAAGTCTGCGCCGCGGCCGCGACGCCGTAAGCGCCGGCGCCGAGATAGATCTCGTTCAGATAGAGTTCGAGGATCTGCTCCTTGGTAAAAGCGCGCTCGATGCGGATAGCGAGGATCGCCTCTTTCAACTTCCGCTCCATCGTCTGGTCGCTCGTGAGCAGGAAGTTTTTGGCCACCTGTTGGGTGATGGTCGAGGCGCCGACCATGCGCCTGCCAGACTGCGCGCTGCTCAAATTGGTGACGGCGGCGCGGATGATGCCCTGAATATCGAGGCCGCCATGCTGGTAGAAATTCTTGTCCTCGGCGGAGATGAAGGCGTCCACGACGCGGTCGGGGATGGCGGTGAAGGGCACATAGATGCGCCGCTCGCGGGCAAACTCGGCGATCAGGTTCCCGTCACTGGCGTGGATGCGGGTCATCACCGGAGGCTCGTATTTGGCGAGCACTTCGTAGTCAGGGAGATCCTTCGACACGTTCCACAGCACGAACGCCGCCGCGGCCGCCACGACGACGAAGACGATCATGCTCGCCGCGAACATGAAGCCGAAGAAGCGCAGCAAGAAGCCGCCGCGCCTGCGCCGCCGCTTCTGCTCCGGCGACTTGATTGGAGCCGTGATGTCCATGGTGAGACCCGTCCCGTCCCCGATTTTTAGTCGCCTATGAGGACCCAGGCAACCCTAGCCAACATTATGGCAACAAAACGCTGCCGTCGCCGGAATTCATCGCCTTTTTGGTTCCGGTTGGGTGACTTAGGGCAAGCTTATCCGAAGCTCAGAACGGCATGCGCGCCACGCGCTTGGCGAAATAGCCGTCGATCGCCGCGGCAACCTTGTCGGCCATGGTGCCCCTCCAGGTATCGGAGGTGAGGCGTTTCTCATCGTCGGGGTTGCTCAAGAAGCCGAGCTCGAGCAGCACGGACGGCACATCCGGAGCCTTCAACACGCGAAACCCCGCCGATTTCAAGGACTTCGTATGCAGATCGGCGGCGCTCATCCCTCCCACGATGGATCTGGCGAAGATGAGCGATCGGTTCTGGGTCTCCCGCTGGGCAAGGTCGATGAGGATGTTCGCCACCACCTCGTCGGAGTCGCGCGGCAGGTCCACGCCGGCGATGGCGTCGGAGAAGTTCTCCTTCGCCGCAAGCTCCTTGGCCTCGTCGTCCGACGCCTGCTCCGACAGGGTGTAGACGGTGGCGCCGGTCGCATCGGCGGTCTGCTTGGGAAAATAATCGGCGTGAATTGAGACGAACAGGTTCGCTCCCTTCTCTTGCGCAAATTCCACCCGCTCGCGCAAAGCCAGGAAAGTATCGTCGTCTCGCGTGAGATAGACGTCGTATTGCCCTTTTGCCTCGAGCCTCTGCTTGAGCGTCTTGGCAAAGGCGAGCACCACGTCCTTTTCGGTGGTTCCGCTGGCGCTGCTCGTGCCGGGGTCGACGCCGCCATGACCGGGGTCGAGGACGACCACGGGCTTGGCATTGGGGGGCTTTGCCGGCGGATCCGCCTGAGGCGCGGATGCCTCGCTGGCGTGAGATTTAGCGCCCGCTTCGCGGAGCTTGGCGAGAAAGGTCGCGCGGTCGGTGGGTACGAGATCAACGACGAGGCGGGCGGGCTGGTCGGGCCTCGGCTCGAGCACGAAGGCCTTGTCGACGAGAAAGGGGCCACTCACATCGATGACGATGCGCGATTTGCCGGGTGCGAAAAGCCCGAAGCGGTATCCGGTGACGAGCCCCCTCCTCTCGGTGCCGAGCCCAGGCGGCATCTGAAAGCTTACCTCGGGAAGATCGACGATGACGCGATAAGGGTCGCCAAGCGCAAAGACGCTGACCTCGACCTTCTTCGACAGGTCGGCGATGAAGCGGGTGCGCGCGCGGTCGCCCGCAAGCCGTGCATCGTTGGCAATCGTCTGATGCGGACTTGCAGGCGCCTCTTCGGCCGCCATCGCGGCCCCCGCGAGCAGGAGCGCAAGGAGGCTGGCACAGGACAGGGTGGCCCACAGCAAGGCATGCCCGCTTCGCATTTTCCCCTCGCCCAAATGTGACGCCTACGCCTGCCCAGAGCCGCTCGCGGCCCGCTCCCTGAGCGCGCCCCGAATCTCACCGATTCAGCCAAAATATGTCATGGCTACCAGAATCTTAAAGGGCGCTGGTTAAGCGAATCTTGTGACCCTTTGGGGGCGATCTCACGGGAAGACTTGCCAAATCTCCCGCCAAGCCCGTAATAAGGGGCAGACCCTACTTGTAGGGTCCCAACCGGGCGTTTGGACGCTCTGACGCGAGATGGCTCGGGACCTCATTTATTTCGCGCGTCCGGCCTTGAACGAGAAGCGGCCAAGACGCGGAAAACCGGCGGTCAAGTGCGAGACCATCGCTATTCCAAGCTTCTCAGAGCCCGCGCTGGTCGCGGGTCAGGTTTTGCGATGCAAGTTCAAAACACAGGGCTAACCAGCGGACAAGGCAAAGCTTTGTCCGTAGCATGTATACGCTGGAGTGCGACCGAGGGCAACCCAAGTGGGCAGCCTCCTATGCGTCATCGCAGCGAATCGTGGTCTATTCAACTTAAGCGCGCGCGGAGCTTGGGCTCTACCGCGGTGCGGCAGCCATTCGCGCCGCCCTCCCCGGCCAGCGCGGCGGAGAACAATCAACATGCCAAGCAAAATGCTAATCGATGCGGCGCATCCGGAAGAGACCCGGGTCGTCGTGGTCAAGGGCACTCGCGTCGAGGAATTTGATTACGAATCAGCGAGCAAGAAGCAGTTACGCGGCAATATCTATCTCGCCAAGGTGACGCGCGTTGAGCCGTCGCTGCAGGCGGCCTTCGTGGATTACGGCGGCAACCGCCACGGCTTCCTCGCCTTTACCGAAATTCATCCGGACTATTACCAAATCCCGGTCGCCGACCGTCAGGCCCTGCTCGAGGAGGAGGCCGCCGAGGAAAGCCGCGCCAGCGCGGCCGAGGCCGCCGAGGATGAAGCCGCGGCAGGGCGGAGGCGACGGCGCGGCCGGCGTGGTCGTGGCCGCCATGATCCTGTGGAGCGGAGCGGGTCAAGCCGCGGCGAGACGACCGATGCTCTCGGCGCAACGCAGTCTGATGCAGACCCTGAGGCGCGCGAGGACGACGGCGACAACGCTCCCCCAGAGCGCAGTCTCGCCATGAAGGGGAGCGATCTGATCCACGAGGTCTCGGAAGCCGTGGAACGGATCGGTGACCTCGATGACGCCGCGGAGCAGTCGGAGACGCGCGCTGCACGTGAGGAGCGCGAGGATCGTGAGGATGACGAGGATGATGAGGCCGATCGGGTGGGAAGCGTGGGCCAGCCCGTCGACATGGTCGAGACCAATGGCGATGCCATTGCTGAAACGGTCGAATCGGTAGGCTCCGAGGACGCGCTTGAGGAGTTGCCGGAGCGCCCCAGGCGCAAGGGGCGCCGGTCGTACAAGATCCAGGAGGTCATCCGCCGCCGGCAGATCATTCTCGTGCAGGTAGTCAAGGAGGAGCGCGGCAACAAGGGTGCGGCGCTCACCACCTATCTCTCGCTCGCCGGCCGCTACACCGTGCTCATGCCGAATACCGCACGCGGCGGCGGCATCTCGCGCAAGATCACCCAGCCCACCGACCGCAAGCGCTTGCGCGAGATCGCGGGCGAGCTCGAAGTGCCGGAAGGCATGGGTCTCATCATCCGCACCGCCGGGGCGCAGCGGACCAAGACCGAGATCAAGCGCGACTACGACTATCTGTTGCGGCTCTGGGAAACCGTCCGCGACCTCACGCTGAAATCGACGGCGCCAAGCCTCGTCTACGAGGAAGGCAGCCTGATCAAGCGGTCGATCCGCGACCTCTACAACAAGGACATCGACGAAGTCCTGGTCGCTGGCGACGACGCCTATCGCGAGGCGAAGGACTTCATGCGCATGCTAATGCCGAGCCATGCCAAGAACGTGAAGCCCTACAAGGAGCCAGAGCCCGTCTTCATCCGCTACCAGGTGGAGCGGCAGCTCGCGGCTATGTTCTCCCCGCAAGTGGTGCTGAAGTCGGGCGGCTACATCGTCATCAACCAGACCGAGGCGCTCGTCGCCATCGACGTCAACTCCGGCAAGGCCACGCGCGAGCACAATATCGAGGACACCGCGCTCAAGACTAATCTTGAGGCCGCCGAGGAGATCGCGCGCCAGCTCCGCCTGCGCGACCTCGCGGGACTGATCGTCATCGACTTCATCGACATGGATGAGCGCCGCAACAGCCGGCTCGTGGAACGGCGGCTGAAGGAATCCTTGCGCAACGACCGCGCACGCATCCAAGTGGGCCGCATCAGCCATTTCGGCCTGCTTGAAATGTCGCGCCAGCGATTGCGCACCGGCATGCTCGAGGGGTCCACGAGCCCATGCCTGATGTGCCAGGGCACCGGCATCGTCCGATCGGTGGAGTCGGTCGCCCTCGATATCTTGCGCTCCATCGAGGACCGCCTCATCACCGACGGCGTGGTGCCGCTGGTGGCGACCACGGCGGTGGACGTGGCACTCTACATCCTCAACCAGAAGCGCTCGCATCTGAAGGACATCGAGCAACGCTATCGGATCCCGATCACGGTGACGGCCGACGAGAATTTGCATGTCTCGCAATTCGTCATCAATCGCTCGGCGGAGTCCGCGACCGGGATCGGCGAGAGCACCGTGGTGCAGATGGATTGGGCGCACCACCATCCCGCTCCGACGCCCGCACCGGCCGCTTCCGCGGAGGTAGAGTCCGACCCGAGCCGGCGCCGGTCGAGGCGCCGCCGCCGCAAACGCCGGGGCCCTGGCGACTACGATGCCGAGGCACCCGAGGCGGGTCCGGCATTTGCCGCGGAAGCGACCGAGCCCGAGGACGAGGAGCCGCAACAGGATTCGGCTGCAGAGGAGCCGGAGGGCGCCGAAGCGGCTGCACAAAACCGTAAGCCTCGCCGTAGAGGCCGGCGCGGCGGACGCCGCGCCAGAATCGGCCAGCGGCCCGAGCGCGGCGCGGCGGAAGCTGAGGGGCTCGGGGCAGACGGCCCGAGCGAGGCGCGTGGCCCAGTGGCGCCAGACGCCGAGGGCCGCAACCGCGGCGAAGCTCCGCGGCGCGAGAGCGAAGCGAGGCCCCAGCAGAATGGGGACGGGCGCCAAAACAAGGCGCTGCAAGACGACATTTCGCGCGCCGATAAGCCTGAGCGAACCGTCCATGATCGTGAGCCCGGGCTCGGCGCGCCGGCCACGGAGCGTCCGGCGGCCGCACCCGAAGCCAGAGTGGAGAGCAAGGAGGACGAGGTCACCGCGCCGCCCCGTCGCGGCTGGTGGCAGCGTTAGCGCTTCAGCCAGCCCTTGATGCGCGCTGCGGCGGCCCGCATCGCCGCCTGCGGTCCCGCATAGGAGAGCCGCACGAAGCGGTGGCCACGGATGGGATCGTAGTCGATCCCCGGTGTGATCGCCACGCCGATCTCCTTGAGCATGGCGCGCGCAAAGGCCGTGCTGTCGGAGGTGAGGCCGCTCACATCGGCATAGAGATAAAAGGCGCCGTCGGCGGGAAGGATCGAGCCTAGGCCCGCAGCCGGGAGCTCATTCAAGAGCAAAGCGCGGTTGGCGGCATAGCCGGCCTTGATCGCCTCGAGCTCCTCGATGCCGTCAAAGGCGCCCAGCGCCGCGATCTGCGAGATTGCCGGAGGCGAGATATAGAGGTTCTGGGCGAGGCGCTCCATCGGCCGCACCAAATCCTCGGGCACCACGAGCCAGCCGATCCGCCAGCCGGTCATGCTGAAATATTTGGAGAAGCTATTGACGACGATGGCCGCATCCCAATAGGCGAGCGCCGTTTCGGCCGGCGCTTCATATTCGAGGCCGTGATAGATCTCATCGGAGATCAGCCAGAGCCCGCGGCGTTTGCAGGCCTCGGCGAGCTCCGCGAGCCGGGAGCCCACCGTCATGGTGCCGGTCGGATTGTTCGGGCTTGGGGGGCGACACTCGACCCATAGCGCTCCCGATAATAGCGAGCGATGCGCTCCCGTAAGGCCGGGAGCCCGAGGGCCTCGGTGTAGCCAAGCCGCTCACTCTCGAGGGCGTCGCGCACCCGCTCGCGCGCGGTGCTCGGGGCGGGTGTGGCCGGCTGGCCGACCTCCATATCGATAATGTCCTCGCCTCCAGCGGCACGCGCATTCGCCTCCCCCATCACGTCCATGACGATGAACGGATCGATTCTGCTGCGGCGGGCCATGTCCCGCGGCAAGCGGCCGGCTTTCCGCCCGTCCAAGCCAAGCTCACGCGCAATCATCGGCTCGCACTTTCTTGAAGAGACCGAGCTGCAGCTGTCACGTTGTCGCCGCATTCAAACGCCAATCAATCGATGTTTAAGGCAAAGACGTGGCTCAGGCGAACAGCCCGGCATCCTACCCAGTCCACGAGCGGCTCCAATGCCGTCGACCTTCCGCTAGCCCGGTCATGCGGCGAGGCGAAGGTGCCGGCGCGCCGCCCTGGAGGGCAAGAACCGGCATCTTGGCCCGATACCGGCAAGCCTTTATCATCAAAGCGGACAATGCCTGCTCCGGCTCCCCTTCCTAGCGCCTTAGCCCTACGACGCCTTCGCTGCGCCGCCGTCGGCGGACTTGCCATGTCGCTCGTGACCGCAACGACCGCGGATGCGGCGGGCCTGATCCGCGACGCCGAGACAGAATCGCTGATCCGCAGTTACGCCAAGCCGATCTTCAACGTCGCCGGCCTCGGCGCGCAGGGCATCGATATCCACATCGTCAACGATCGTGCCTTCAATGCCTTCGTCATCGATGGGCACAACATGTTCATCCATGCCGGTGCCCTGATGGAGGCTAAAACGCCCAATCAGATCATCGGCGTGATCGCGCATGAGAGCGGCCATATCGCCGGCGGACACCTGGCACGGCTCCGCAATCAGGTCGCGAGAGCGAGATCGGCCGCCCTGATGCTGCAAATCCTCGGCCTTGCCGCGATGGCGGCTGGCGCAGCCGTCGGCGCGGGCGGTATCGGGCAGGCGGGAATGGGCGTGGCCTATGGCGGCGGCGATGCCGCAATGCGCATGGTGCTCGCCTACCGTCAGGACGAGGAATCCTCCGCCGATCAGGCGGCCGTGACGTTCCTGAATGCGACCAAGCAATCGTCACGAGGCCTGGTCGAGACCTTGGAGTCCATGAGCAACAAGCTGCTTGGCGTGCAAGGCATCAACCCCTATCTGCAGTCGCACCCCCTTCCCCCGCAGCGCCTGGCGCAGCTTCGCAGTCTCGCCGAGGCGAGCCCCTATTACAATAACAAGGACTCGCCTGAGCTGCAGTTCCGGCACGATCTGGTGAAGGCCAAGCTGTATGGCTTCCTCGACCAGCCAGAAACCGTGTTCAATCGTTATCCCCAAACCGATCAGACGCTCCCTGCCAACTATGCGAGGGCCATCGCCACCTATCGCAAATCCGGCGTGCAGGTCGCCCTGCCGCAACTCGATGCGCTGATCGCCGCCAAGCCTGACTGGCCCTATTTCTACGAGATCAAAGGGCAATTCCTGTTCGAGAGCGGTAATGTCACCTCCGCGATCCCGGTTTTGCGCCAGGCGGTGACGCTCGCGCCGGACGAGCCGCTGATCCGCATCATGCTGGCGCAGGCACTACTCGGCACGCCGAGCCTCAAGGATGTGGACGAGGCAATCTCCAATCTGCGGACCGCGCTCGCCCGTGAGACGGGCTCGTCGATGGGTTACCGCCAATTGGCGGCCGCCTACGGCCGCAAGGGCGATGCCGCCAAGGGCGTTGCGCAGCAGCAATATTTGGCGCAAGCGGAGCTTGCATCGGCGGAGGCCTATTTCTATGAAGGACAGTTGAAACTCGCCAAACAGCAAGCGAAACGGGCGAAAGCCGGTTTTATCAACGGCACGCCAGACTGGCTTCGCGCCGACGACATTTTCGCCTTCGAGCTCCCCGCGACCGAATGAGACAAGCTCCCGGAGATCCGAAAACATGAACCTAAGACAAGCCCTCGCCAATGTGGTCGTGGCTGCCGCCGTGGCAGGTCTAACGGCGGCTGGGACCAGTTATGCCCTCCTGCGCCACGCCGGACTTGCGAGTCATCTTGGGCTCGGTGCCGCGCACACCACCCCCGAACAAGCGCGCGTCGAGCAGATCATGCGCGACTATCTCACCAAGAACCCCGAGATCCTCGTCGAAATGACGAACGAGCTCGACAAGCGCCAGGCGGCCGAAGAGACGGCGAAGCAGCAAAAGACCATCAGTGAGAATGCCGATAAGATCTTCAGGTCACCCACCTCCTTTGTCGCCGGCAATCCGAACGGCGATGTGAGCGTGGTCGAGTTCTTCGATTACAATTGCGGCTATTGCAAGCGGGCGCTCCCCGAAGTGGTCAAGCTCGTCAATGGCGACAGCAAGGTCCGCCTCGTCCTCAAGGAGCTACCGATCTTCGGCGATGACTCCGAGGCGGCGGCGAAGCTGGCGCTGGCCGCGATCAAGCAGGGCAAATATTTCGAGATGCATCAAAAGCTGTTCTCCGAGCCCGGCAAGGCCGACAAGGAGAAGGCTTTGCGCGTCGCCAAGGAGCTTGGGCTCGACGCCGATAAGCTGCAGAAGGACGCGGACGACCCCTCCGTCAAGCAGGCGCTCGATGAGAGCAAGGACCTGGCCCAGAAGCTCGGCCTGCAAGGGACACCGCTCTATCTGATCGGCGACCGGGTTGTGCCAGGCGCGCCCGACGACCTCTACGACCAGCTCACGAAAAACGTGGCCGAGGTTCGCCAGAAGGGCTGTAGCAGCACCTGCTAGGGCGGGGCCGCGGGGAGCGCCGGTTCTGGTAAACCGATGCTCTTCCCACGTTTTGCGCGGCGCAGCAAAAACTGTTAAAGGGGCCGGCTTATCCGCCTCCAGGCGTCGGGACAGGTATGCGGGGCACCACCATGTCCCAACTCACACCATGACCAAACCGATCTACGTCTTGAACGGGCCCAATCTCAACCTGCTCGGATCGCGCGAGCCTGAGGTCTACGGCAAGGAGAGCCTTGAGGATGTCCGCGCCCGCTGCGAGCAAAGGGCGGCCAAATTGGACTTTGCCATCGACTTCCGGCAGAGCAATCATGAGGGTGAGCTGGTGGCATGGATCCAAGAGGCGCGCGGCCAAGCGGCCGGGCTGATCGTCAATGCCGGGGCTTTCACGCATACCTCGATCGCCATGCTTGATGCGTTGCTGGCCACCGATATCCCTTGCGTCGAGGTGCACCTGTCCAACATCTTCAGGCGCGAGAGCTTTCGCCACCTGTCCTATATCTCGAAGGGCGTGAAGGGCGTGATCTGCGGGTTTGGCGCCCTGAGCTACGAGCTTGCCATCGAGGCGCTGGCCGCTTCGATCGAAGCGCACGGAGCCGGCTGATGGCGGAGGAGAGGACGCCGCAGATGACGAAAAAGGCAGGGAGCTTCGACAGCGACCTCATCCGCGAGCTCGCCGAGCTGCTGAGCGAGACGGGACTCACCGAGATCGAGATCGAGCATGAAGGCCAAAGGGTGCGCGTGGCGCGAAACGTCACCGTCGGGGTCGGCGCGCTCTCTGCCGATGTCGCGCGGGCGCCGCGCGAGATCGGCGACAGGGGCACCGCCGACGAGCCGCACCATCCGGGCACCCTCCTCTCGCCCATGGTCGGGACCGCCTACCGCTCGCCCGAGCCGGGCGCCCCGCCGTTCGTCGAGATTGGCAGCCGCGTCGCTGCCGGACAGACCATTCTCATCATCGAGGCGATGAAGACCATGAACCACATCCCGGCCCCGCATGCCGGTACGGTCCTCGCTGTCCTCATCGACGACGGCCAGCCCGTCGAATTTGCCGAGCCGCTTGCCGTGATCGAGAAGGGCTAGGCGCTTCTTGGTATGTTCGACAAGATCCTGATCGCCAACCGGGGAGAGATCGCGCTTCGCATCGAACGCGCCTGCAAGGAGCTCGGCATCGCCACGGTCGCGGTGCACTCGACCGCCGACGCCGACGCCATGCATGTGCGGCTTGCCGATGAAAGCGTGTGTATCGGCGCCCCTCCGGCTAAAGACAGCTATCTCAACATCCCGCAGATCGTCGCCGCTTGCGAGATCACCGGCGCCGACGCCGTGCATCCCGGCTATGGCTTTCTCGCCGAGAATGCCCGCTTTGCCGAGATCCTCGAAGAGCACGAGATCACCTTCATCGGCCCGAGCCCGGAGCATGTGAAGCTCATGGGCAACAAGATCCAGGCGAAGGAGACCGCAAAAGCGCTCGGCCTTCCCTTGGTGCCGGGCTCCGGCGGCGCCATCACCGATCTTCAGGAGGCGCAAGCGATCGCCAGCGACATCGGCTATCCAGTGCTGGTGAAGGCCGCGTCCGGCGGCGGCGGCCGCGGCATGAAGGTCGCGCATGTGGAGAACGAGCTCGAGCCCGCCTTGGCCACGGCGCGCATCGAAGCCAAAGCGAGCTTCGGCGACGACACGGTCTATCTCGAGAAATATCTCGCGCATCCACGCCATATCGAGGTGCAGGTCCTGGGCGACGGCGAAGGCAACGCCATCCATCTCGGCGAGCGCGATTGCTCGCTGCAGCGGCGGCACCAGAAGCTTTGGGAGGAAGCCCCCTCGCCCGCCCTCAACGTGAACGAGCGCATGCGCATCGGCGAGACCGTGGCCAAAGCGATGCGGGAGCTGCGCTATCGGGGGGTGGGCACCGTGGAATTCCTCTATGAGGGCGGCGAGTTCTACTTCATCGAGATGAACACGCGGCTCCAGGTCGAGCACACCGTCACCGAGATGATCACGGGCATCGACCTCGTCATCGAGCAGATCCGCATCGCGGCGGGCGCGCCCCTCTCCCTCAAGCAAGAGGACATCCGATTCCACGGCCACGCCATCGAATGCCGGATCAACGCGGAGGACCCGCGCACCTTCCGGCCGTCACCGGGGACGATCACGCATTTCCATCCGCCGGGAGGTCTAGGTGTCCGTGTCGATTCCGGCGCCTATGCCGGCTACACCATCCCGCCCTACTACGACAGTCTGATCGGCAAGCTCATCGTGCATGCGCGCACCCGCAACGAATGCCTGATGCGGCTGAAGCGGGCGCTGGGCGAGTTCGTCGTCGACGGCATCGACACGACCATCCCGCTGTTCAAGTCTCTGCTCGCAGAGCCTGACATTGCCGATGGCCAATATGATATCCATTGGCTGGAGAGCCATTTGGCGCGAAGCTGATCGGCTCCTCCCGGAAAAGCCCATGACCTCCATCGACGACGTCATGATCGAGATCACGCCGCAGGTGCTGCTCAAGGCCTATGCCTGCGGCATCTTCCCCATGGCGGAGAGCGCCGAGGACAACGCGCTTTACTGGATCGAGCCCGAGCGGCGGGGCATCCTGCCCCTGGACCGCGTGCATGTTCCGCACCGGCTCGCCCGCACCATCCGCCAAGGCGGCTTCGAGGTCAGGATCGACCACGATTTCGACGCCGTCATCGAGGGCTGCGCGGCGCCGCGCGCCGGCAGGCGCAGCACCTGGATCAATGGGCGCATTCGCAGCCTCTATGCCGACCTGTTCGCCCTTGGCCATTGTCACACGGTGGAGGTCTGGGAGGGCGGAGAGCTGATCGGCGGGCTGTACGGGGTGCATCTCGGCCGCGCCTTTTTCGGCGAGAGCATGTTCTCCAAGGCCCGCGATGCGAGCAAGGTCGCGCTCGTCTATCTCATTGCCCGGCTCAAATTCGGGGGCTTCGTGCTGCTCGATACCCAGTTCGTGACCGGGCACCTCGCCCGCTTCGGCGCGATCGAAGTGGGGCGTGAAGAGTTTCAGCGGCTTCTCGAGGGCGCGCTTTACTGCGGGCGCGCTGGCGGCGCTGGCCGCGACGCTCGCTTCGCCGGTGCAGTTGGCGCGGGCGCCGCCGGGGCTGCAGCCGTGGGCGCGGGCGCCGGCGCTGCCGCGGCGGAATTCTCGCTGCTCGCCGCCGGGGCGACCGGGGCCGAGGTCTTGCAGCTGGTGAGCCAGACGTCGAACACTGGGTGCTCGACGGCGTGAAGCCCTGGGCTTTCGGCGAACATCCAACCGGTGAAGATGCGCTCGACCTCGCCGGTGAGCTTGATCTCGTCCACCTCCACGAAGGACGTGGTGTGGGGCGGTTCCGTCGGCGGGCGGCTATTGCAGACGCGCGGCGTCACCTTGAGCGCGCCGAACTGCACCGTCTGATTGATCGGTATCTCCAGATGCGAGATGCGGCCCGTCACCTTGTCGAGGGCGGCGAACACGGCAATCGGATTTTGGACCTTGTCGGCGCGGGCGGGTTGCGCACCGAGCGTCCCCGCCATAGCGAGAAGGACCAAAAGCTGAGCGAGGCCCGTGTGGAGCCGTCGTGCTTCAGAGTCTTGCATCATGCCGCACACCTTCTGAACTGGCTCGCAAGCAGTCACTTCGGCGTCCCTTGAACTTTCAGGCCTCGACCACGAATCGGGCATGGGTATGACGCGGACAATGCGGCCCCATGCCTCATAGGGCCAGCTCGGCTGCAAAGCGAAGGCGGATGTGATCGGCGGTCCACTCTCCCTCGGCATCGCAAAGCGAGGCGCGCAACAGCTCGATCACCTCGGTCAGTACCTCGGTCCGCTCCGGCTCCTCGAATTGCTCAAAGAAGGAGCGGCCGAACGTCGTTAGCCACCCCTCCATTCCGGTCTCGAGCCGGGTCGGGCACGGCACCAGCATGATCGCCTTGACGCTGAATCCACCCTGCTCGAGCAGGCGCCGATATTCGCTGGCGGCAGGAAAGAACCAGGGCGCGACACGTGCCGGGTTGCCGCCGCGGGCCGCGCCCACCGCCCGCATCGCCGTGGCAATCGCGGCCACATTGCCGTGACCGCCGAGCTCGCCGACGAAGCGGCCGCGGGGACGGAGCGCGCGCGCCACGCCCGCGATCACGAGATCGGGCCGGCGCATCCAATGGAGCGCAGCATGGGAGAAGACGGCATCGAATTCCGCCTCGAAGGGGAGCGCGTGCCCATCCACCCTTTGCACCTTGAGACCCTTGGCGGCGGCGGCGGCAAGCAGCTCCTCGCTCAGATCGGCACCAAGGACGACGGCGCCGGAGGCTGCGATCTCCTCGGTGAGCACGCCGTCGCCGCAGCCAAGATCGAGGATCCGCTCGCCTTGCTTCGGCGCCAGCAGGTCGAGCACGGGACGGGTGAGCTCGGAGACGAAACGCCCGTTGCGGGCGTAGTCGTCTGCCGACCAGCGCTGTACCGGCTTCGGCGGCGTGGTCTCGACGGCGCTCATTCTATCAGCTCGGCTGCCAAGGTTCGTAGTCGAGGGGCGCCGATTTGCCGGCGTCCGGATTGAGGATGCTGCCGGGCGGCCGGTAGGCTTGCGGCGTGCCCGTCATATTGGGGACATATCGCTTCTGCCAGGGACGCGGCGCGTAGGTCTCCTCGGTCGGCGGGACGTCCACGGTGTGGTGCAGCCAGCCATGCCATTCGGGCGGAACGAGCGAGGCTTCTGCGACGTCTTTATAGATGACCCAGCGCCGTTTCGCGTCCTGCGTCTGATAGTAGACATTGCCGAAGGCATCGGCGCCCACGCGGGCGCCGTGACGCCAAGTATAGAGACGCGTGCCGATCGTGTTGCCGGTCCACCAGGCGAAAAGCTCGGTCAAGAGTTTCATGCAGGACGCATCGGGCGCTGTTCAATAGGCGGTGCGGACTATGGCGTCAGGCCTGAGGTCTGTCCAGACGGCCAATTGGCTGTTTGGGCGTTAGGCTCGCTTTTCCGCATTCCAGTCGCCGATAGCGTCGCTTCCTCCGGCTGCGTGTTGCACCCTGGCCCTAGTGACCGGTGGACCCCGCCTTCGGGACCGGCTTGGCACTGACCCGACTGATGGCTTGCTGCACCCGCCGCCGGCCGGCCTGGGCTGCGGGTTCCCCTGCTTCGCCGCTTGCGCATAAGCGCTCGCTGATCCCACGAATGCAGCAATGGCTGTTGCTACTACGATCCACCGCATTGCTTCCTCCTTCGATCGCCAACTCCAAAGCAGGACCTGGGGTCCAGGCGAGAGCGCTTGTGGAGAAGCTTGAGATCCCGCCCGCCATCGTTATGCGGTTTGGTCTCACAAAGCCATCCGCGCTCCCTCTAGCTCGCAGCGGCATGACCGCACGCCGAGCGGTGCCCGCGTTTTTCACAGGTCGTCCCCAGGCTAGCGCACAGGATTTAGTGGAATTTAACGGGTAGCTTCCTATATATTGATGTCTAGTTGATGACAACACCGAATCGCCCCACGTTTGTAGGTTCGAATCAAAGCGTTGAAAGCGGGGGGTTGGAAACAAAATGCGGATCGAAAGAAAGTTTACCGAAGCGGGAAAATCGCCCTACGACGCCGTTCCCTTTCGGGAGAGCGCGAGCGAGATCCGCAATCCCGACGGCTCGGTGGTTTTCAAGCTCGAACGCTTCATCGTGCCGGCGCATTGGAGCCCGGTCGCGGCCGACATCCTCGCCCAGAAATATTTCCGCAAGGCCGGCGTCCCGGCCAAAGCGAAGAAGATCGAGGAGACCGCCCTTCCCTCTTGGCTCTGGCGCTCGGCGCCGGACCAGGACGCTCTTAATACTATGCCGGAAGACGCTCGCTTCAGCGGGGAGACCGATGCCCGCCAGGTTTTCGACAGGCTTGCCGGAACCTGGACCTACTGGGGCTGGAAGGCCGGCTATTTCACCACCGAGGAGGATGCGCGCGCCTTTTTCGACGAGCTTCGCTACATGCTCGCCATGCAGATGGGCGCCCCCAACAGCCCGCAATGGTTCAACACCGGGCTCCATTGGGCATATGGCATCGACGGCCCGAGCCAGGGCCATTACTACGCGGACTTCGCCACTGGCGAGATCAAGGCGTCGGCGTCGGCTTACGAGCATCCACAGCCCCATGCCTGTTTCATCCAGTCGATCGAGGACGATCTCGTCAACGAGAACGGCATCATGGATCTGTGGGTGCGCGAGGCCCGTCTGTTCAAATATGGATCAGGCACGGGCTCCAATTTCTCGAGGCTCCGCGGCGAGAACGAGCCGCTTTCGGGCGGCGGCAAGTCGTCGGGGCTGATGAGCTTCTTGAAGATCGGCGATCGCGCCGCCGGGGCCATCAAGTCCGGGGGCACGACGCGACGCGCGGCCAAGATGGTCGTGGTCGACATCGACCACCCCGACATCGAGAGCTTCATCAACTGGAAGGTCATCGAGGAGCAGAAGGTGGCGGCGCTCGTCACCGGCTCCAAGATCCTGGCCGAGCGGCTCAACGCCATTCTCAAGGCCTGCGTCAATTGCGAGGGCGAGGGCGCCGACTGCTTCGACCCGAAGCGCAATCCGGCGCTGAAGCGCGAGGTCAGGGCGGCGCGCAAGGCCAAGGTGCCGGACAACGCCATCCGCCGGGTGATCCAATTCGCCCGCCAGGGATATACCTCCCTCCACTTCCCCGTCTACGACACCGATTGGGATTCGGAGGCCTATCGCACCGTCTCAGGTCAGAACTCCAACAATTCCGTGCGCGTCACCGACGAGTTCCTGCAGGCGGTCGCGAAGGACGGCGATTGGCAGCTCACCTTTCGCAAGGACGGCTCGGTCGCCAAGACGCTGAAGGCACGCGACCTTTGGGAGCAGGTCGGTCACGCCGCCTGGGCCTGCGCCGATCCCGGCATTCAATTCCACACCACGATCAACGATTGGCACACCTGCCTCGCCTCGGGCCCGATCAGGGCGTCCAACCCCTGCTCGGAATACATGTTCCTCGACGACACGGCCTGCAATCTCGCCTCGCTCAATCTGATGGCGTTCCGCAGCGAGGATGGCAGCTTCGACGTGGAGGCCTATGAGCACGCCATCCGGCTCTGGACCATCGTGCTCGAGATCGCGGTCATTATGGCGCAGTTCCCCTCGCGCCGGATCGCGCAGCTCTCCTACGAGTACCGGACGCTCGGGCTCGGCTACGCCAATATCGGTGGGCTGTTGATGGCCTCGGGGGTTGCCTACGACTCTGCCGCGGCGCGCTCGCTGTGCGGGGCGCTCAGCGCCATCATGACCGGCATCGCCTATGCCACCAGCGCCGAGATGGCGCGTGAGCTCGGGGCCTTCGTCGGCTATGCACAGAATCGCGAGCCGATGCTCCGAGTCATGCGCAATCACGCCCGCGCGGCCAAAGGCGAGCCGGTCGGCTATGAGGAACTACAGACGGCGCCCGTCCCCCTCGACCATGCCTCCTGCCCCGATCCCAAGCTGCTCGCCCACGCCGTGCATGCCTGGGAGCGCGCCATCGGGCTCGGCCGCCAATATGGCTACCGCAATGCGCAAGCCACGGTGATCGCGCCGACCGGCACCATCGGCCTCGTCATGGATTGCGACACCACCGGGATCGAGCCCGATTTCGCGCTGGTCAAATTCAAGAAGCTTGCCGGGGGCGGCTATTTCAAGATCATCAACCGCATGGTGCCCGAGGCCTTGCGCGTGCTCGGCTATGACGAGGCCGCGGTCAAGCGGATCATCGACTATGCCGTGGGTTGCGGCACGCTCGCCGGCGCGCCCGGCATCAACCACGAGACGCTGGTCGCCAAGGGCTTCACCCCGGAGAAGCTCGCCGCCCTCGACAAGGCGGTGGCCTCGGCCTTCGACATCAAATTCGCCTTCAACAAATGGACGCTGGGCGAGGCGTTCTGCGTCGGCGTGCTCGGGCTTCCCGCCGAGCGGCTCAACCAGCCCGACTTCGATCTCCTGGCCGAGATCGGGTTCCTCAAGCGGGACATCGAGGCAGCCAATGAATATGCCTGCGGGTCGATGACGCTGGAAGGCGCGCCGGGCATCGATCCCAAGCACTTGCCGGTGTTCGACTGCGCCTCGCCCTGCGGCCGCAAGGGCAAGCGGTTCCTCTCGGTCGAGAGCCATATCCGCATGATGGCGGCGGCGCAGCCCTTCATCTCCGGCGCTATCTCCAAGACCATCAACATGCAGAACGAGGCAAGTGTCGAAGACTGCAAGGAGGCCTACCTCCTCTCCTGGCGCCTCGCGCTCAAGGCCAACGCACTCTATCGCGACGGCTCCAAGCTATCGCAGCCGCTCAACGCCCAGCTCCTCGCCGACGAGGAGGACGAGCAGGATGAGGTGCTCGCCGCAATCGGCGCCGATCAGCCGCAAGTGCAGCGCGCGACCGTGATCGCCGAGCGCATCGTCGAGCGCGTCATCGAACGCTTCCGTGCCCGCGCCGAGCGCGATCGCTTGCCCGACCGGCGCAAGGGTTACACACAGAAGGCAGTGGTCGGCGGTCATAAGGTCTATTTAAGAACTGGAGAGTACGAAGACGGTCGTCTCGGTGAGATTTTCATCGACATGCACAAGGAGGGCGCAGCTTTCCGCTCGCTCATGAATAACTTCGCGATCGCCGTGTCGGTGGGCTTGCAATATGGGGTGCCGCTCGACGAGTTCGTCGATGCCTTCACCTTCACGCGCTTCGAACCTGCGGGTCCGGTGCGCGGCAACGAGGCTATCAAGAACGCAACCTCGATTCTCGACTATATCTTCAGAGAGCTTGCAGTTTCCTATTTAGGGCGCTACGAGCTTGCTCATGTTGATCCAAATGAGATCGGCAACACGACGCTCGGCACCGGAGACGTGGGTGAAGGCAGACGTTCTGCTGAAGCTCTCGTGTCGCCCGGCTTCACGCGTGGACGCTTCAGTGATCGCAAGCGCCTCGCTCCGGGCAAATCGCAAAGCGCCGGCGCGCAAGCGCATGCGCTGCAGGCAAGCCTCGATGACGACGCACTTCCGCGCACGACGAGTCTTGCCAATTCGCCCGCACCAAATGCGGTCCCTTCGCCAACGACAGAACATGTCGCTAGAGCCGTCGAGGCACTTGCCGAGCGCGGCTCGACCAACCTTATCGCCGAAGCGCGCGTTAAGGGTTATGAAGGGGAGGCATGTGGAGAATGCGGAAACTTTACCCTCGTTCGCAACGGCACGTGTCTCAAATGCGATACGTGCGGAGCGACGAGTGGATGTAGCTAGAGTGAACTACCAGCCAGCCCGATAGGAGGGATGCACTATGGCAGTAGCGAAGAAGAAGCCCGCAGCGAAGAAGAAGCCGGCGCGCAAGACCGCGGCGGCGAAGAAGCCGATGGCCAAGAAGACCGGCACGGCTCGCCGCAAGACGGCTACGAAGAAAAAGTAGCTGGTGAGGCGCGGGGGCTCGCCCCCCGCGCCCGCCCCCTCTCGTCTGTTCGGCCGGGGCGCCGGGGCGTGTTTTCTCAGTCTTTTTCAACATCTTTCCGCAGTCACTGCCCGCTCATCGAGCGTGGTCTTTGGCCGCCCATGCGCCCGGGTCTTTTGCGGCTAAGTCCCAGCCTCTTCTTCGCCGGCGGCGCTGAAGCCTTCCTTGGCAATTAGGTCCCAGAGCGCGGCAAGCGCGTGGTCGAGCAGGCCCGCATCCACGCTGCGCAGCACCACAAAGGTGCCGAGCCGGCTCTTCTCGAAGAATGGATAGCTGCCGATCTGCACCTCCGGATGGGCGCCCTGCACCTCCGCCAGGCCCGGCGCCACATCCCCCTCCGGCGCATCGATGCGGACGGACCTGGAGAGCATCGGCCGGCCCTTCTTTAGGCGCGGGGCAACGGCATTGAGCATCACCTGCATGATGCGCGGAATCCCCGCCATCACGATCACGTTGCCGAGCATGAAGCCGGGAGCGCGGGAGACGGGATTGTCGATCAGCTCGGCGCCTTCCGGGAGGCGGGCCATTCTGAGCCGCGCCGGGGTCAGCTCCGCGCCGCGATAGCCCTTGCGCATCACCTCGACGGCGCGCGGGTCGATGGCGGCCTCGACCCCGAAGGCGGATGCGATGGCGTCCGTGGTCACGTCGTCATGGGTCGGGCCGATGCCGCCGGTGGTGAAGACATAGGTGTAGCGGGCGCGGAGCTCGTTTACGGCGGCGACGATCTCGGCTGGGAGGTCCCGCACCACCCGCACTTCGCATAAGCCAATTCCGACCTCGGTGAGGTAGCGCGCAATATGGGAGATGTTCTCATCCCTGGTGCGCCCAGACAGGATCTCCTCGCCGATCACGAGAAGGCCCGCGGTGACGGTGTCGGTATTCGAAGGGGTATCGGTCATGTCGGGCTGCGCAGGAAGCGACGTAGACTCCGAATCCCATTATTGACCGTCATGGCCGGCTTGTCCCGGCCATCCACGACTTCGACGTGTTGCGGCTCCAAAGGATGCCCCCCAGGCCGGGCATGACAATTCCAGCTAGGCCAGAATGAAGTCTAGCGCCCTGCCGCGGTTCGGCCAACTGCCAAGAGCTCGTGACCTTAAGCGCGAACCCGGGCGCGCCCGTTGCACATCGGCTCATTTCACCTTAAGTGAAGATCGACCACTCAATTCCGAACGCACCAGATGTCGAACCTCGAATTCGCCCGCGCCCAAGCGCGCGACACCAAGATCAAGCTGCACGGGCCGGACGCCTTTGCCGGCATGCAGAAGGCCGGCCAACTCGTGGCCGAGGTTCTCGACCTCCTGGTTGACAAGGTCAGGCCCGGCGTGACCACCGAAGCTCTCGACGCCTTCGTGTTCGATTTCGCTCTTGAGCATGGCGCCATCCCCGCTCCGCTCAATTATCGCGGATTCCCGAAATCGATCTGCACCTCGCTCAATCACGTGGTCTGCCATGGCATCCCCGGGCCCCGGGCGCTGAAAGAGGGCGATATCCTCAATATCGACGTGACCTTCATCGTCGACGACTGGCATGGGGATTCGAGCCGCATGTACGGCGTGGGCAAGATCAACCGCGCCGCGGAGCGGCTGCTCGAGGTCACCTACAACGCGCTGATGCGGGGTGTCGCCGCGGTCAGGCCGGGCGCCACCACCGGCGACATCGGCGCCGCCATTCAGACCTATGCGGAGGCCGAGCGCTGCAGCGTGGTGCGGGATTTCTGCGGCCATGGATTGGGGCGCGTCTTCCATGACCGGCCGAATATCCTGCATTACGGGGAGCCCGGCGAAGGTCTGCAGCTCAAGCCCGGCATGCTCTTCACCATCGAGCCGATGATCAATCTAGGCAAGCCTCCGGTGAAAATCCTGTCCGACGGCTGGACCGCGGTCACTCGCGACCGCTCGCTCTCGGCGCAATTCGAGCATACGGTCGGCGTCACGGAGACGGGATGCCAAGTGTTCACCGTGTCCCCAAGAGGCTTGGACCGGCCACCTCTTCCACGGCAATAGAGCGGGCTGAATGGGCTTCAAGGATGCGGGCAAGCCCCATTATCTGGGACATCGCGAGAGACTGAGGCGACGGTTCCGCGCGAGGTGGTCAAGCGGGCGCTCGAGTTGTCATCCACCGCAATCGTGCTCGTGCATAATCACCCCCTCCGGGGGGCCCCACGCCCTCCCGCGCTGATACCGAGATGACGAAGCAGATCGTCTCGGCGGCAAAGAATCTCGGCATCGTGGTCCGTGACCGCATCATCGTCAGCAAGCAGGGCCATGCGAGCTTCCGCGGCCTCGGGCTGATCTGAGCGGAGCTTCCGCTTTCGGGCGTAACAGCTTGCTTCTCCCCTCCCCCCTTGAGGGGGGGGAGGAACAGGGAGGGAGTTCGACTTAACCGCTCCTGCTGCTACCCTCCTACGTTCGCGCGCCCTCGATCGCGCTACGGCTTCGCTGCTTGAGCGCGGTTCGCGTGAACGTGCTCCCCCTTAAAGGGGGAGCGGGGCATAGGGGGATGCGCCCAGCGCCAATCAATCAACAGGCGGTGCGGCAGCCATGCGCGCGGATTTCGGCTACCCGCGCGGTGAGCTCGGCGTAAAGGTCGTCGGTGCCCTCGCCCAGCACCCGGTCGCCGACGAGATAGAAAGGTACCCCCTCACCCCCAAGGCCCGCGCGAGCCCCGTCGTCTCAGCAAGCGCCCCGTCGATCGACGGGTTCTGAATGTCTCGTTCCAGCCGTGCCGTGTCGAGACCAAGCTCGCCGGCGATGCGCATCGCCTTGTCCTTGGTCGCCCGGCCGGGCTCGGTGAATAGGCGCTGATAGAGCTCGAAATATTTACCTTGGGCCATGGTGGCAAGCTTCACCCTCGCCGCGCTTTCGGAATCGGCGCCAAGCAGCGGAAGCTCCCTCAGCACCAGACGGACTTGGCCGTCTTCGGCGATCAGCTTGGCCAAAGCGGGGGCGCCCTGCCGGCAATAGGGGCAGTTCGCGTCGTAGAACGCGACCACGCTCACATCGCCGTTGGGGTTGCCGGCCACGAAGCCCGCTGGCGAGCGGAAGATCTGCTCGGCATTCACGCCAACCGCCCGCTGCTGGCGGACCTCCTGCCATCTCGCCCCGAGACTATAGACGGCGACGGCGATCACCATCGCAGCGGCCGCCAGGGCGAGGAGTGTTCGTCTCACGGAACGGGGGGAGGAGCCGAAGCGCCTAGGCCGGTGGCGGCCCGAACACGAGCACGGCGTTGAGCCCCCCGAAGGCGAAGGAGTTCGACATCGCGTAATTGACCTCGCGCTTCCGCCCCACATTCGGGGTGTAGTCGAGATCGCATTCGGGATCGACCTCGTCGAGGCCGACCGTCGCCGGCACGAAATTCTCCCCGATGGCCTTGACCGCGGCGACGGCCTCGATGCCGCCGCCGGCGCCGAGACAATGGCCATGCATGGACTTGGTGGAGGAGATCGAGAGCTTGTTCGCCGCGTTGCCGAAGATACGCTTGATGGCGCGGGTCTCGTTGATGTCGTTGACCGTCGTCGCGGTGCCGTGGGCATTCACATAATCGATGTCGCTCGGCGCCAAGGCGCTGTCATCGAGAGCTATCTGCATGGCCATGGACGCCCCGTCGATCGAGGGGTTGACCATGTCGGCGGCGTCGGCGGTCATGCCGTAACCCATCAGCTCGGCAAGGATCGGAGCGCCGCGGGCCTTGGCGCGCTCATACTCCTCGAGCATCAGGATGCCTGCGCCTTCGGCGAGCACGGTGCCGTTCCGCTTCTTGGCGAAAGGCCATAATCCATCGGGACTCAGCACCCGCATGGCCTGCCAGGCCCGGGTCGCGCCCCAGTTCAGCGAGGCTTCGGCGGCGCCGGCGAGGCCGAAGTCGACGAGCCCTTCGCGGATCATGCGATAGGTGAGGCCGATCGCATGCGTCGCCGTCGCGCAGGCGCTCACCACGCCGAAGGTCGGCCCCTTGATGCCGTATTCGATGCTGACATGGGCCGACGCGGAGCTGCCGATCGCCTTCAGCAGCGTGAGCGGATGCGTCGCGCGCTTGTTCTCCTTGAACAGCATCTTGTAGGAGAATTCGAGCGTGGTGAGGCCGCCGACGCCGGAGCCTATGATGCAGGCCGAGCGATAGCTCTCGCTGTCCTTGAGCGGCTGCTCTAGCTTCGACTGAGCGACCGCTTCCTGCGCCGCGCAGCCTGCATATTGGGAGTATTTGTCGGCCAACAGCAGCGATTTGCTCTTGAGCCGCTCCCGCGGATCGAAGTCGGGCACCTCACCGGCGATGGTGATGTACAAATCCTCGGTGGAGAAGCTTTGGACTTGGCGAATGCCGCATTCACCGTTTTTGAGCGCAGCCCAAAAACGGTCCACACCAGTGCCCAAAGGAGTAACCACGCCCTGGCCGGTGACCACGACGCGTCGGCGCCCATTAGAATGTGTCATGCTTTGCTAACGTAACTCCGGAGATCGTAGACGCCCAGGAAGGCCCCGAGCGCGATGTCGGGCTCAAGCCGCTGCGCCCGAAGCCTTCGTCTCTGCGATAATGCCCTTGACGCGATCGACGACAGATCCCACCGTCGCGAACGCCTCCACTTCCTCATTCGCATTATAAGGGATTTCGATCCCGAAAGTATCCTCAATATCGAACACGATCACCGCGAGATCAAGGGATTCGATCTCGAGCTCGCTCAGGGGCGTTTCGAGCGCTACGGTCTTCGATGGGTCCTTCATGTTCTTACGCAAAATCTCGATGATCTTGGTAGCCACATCATCCATATCGCTCTCCCTGCCCCGTTGCGGGGTCCGCGTCCTGCCCTCCCGCTAATTCATAGCATTACCGAGGGCAAGTCAGGTATCGGAATAGACTTAAAAACTTTTCGAGTCTACGCCGTCCTAATCCGATTCATCCGCATATCAAAGGCTCTCATCGCCAACAAAATTGGCCTTTTTTGGCCGCTCGCGCCATGGTTTCAGCATAATCGCGGCCTTACCCACAGTGGGTAGCTCCCCCGCCTCTCGGCCCCCCGCTCGTGCTATAGTAATAGTCAATCGAAAGCGAACAAGAGCCCCTGCGGCCAATTGCCTCCGAGCCACTGCCGGCGGCTCGGACCAGATAAAGCGCAAAGAGGCTAAAAAGACGCTAAGGCGGCATCCTTGTCATGGCTAAACCGAGGTTAACCCCACAAAGCGCGCCGGCCAACGCTTCCGCCGGCGCGCGTCCATGGCTGAAGGCCTACCCGAAGGACGTCGACTGGGGGATGAAGTTCGAGCCCGCTTTGCTCGGCAGCCGGCTCGATGCGGCGGTCGAGGCGTTCGGCTCGCGGCCCTGCACCTATTTCATGGGCCGGCGGTTGAGCTTTGCCGAGATCGGGCACCTCTCCGACCGGGCCGCGAAAGGATTGCAGGAGCTCGGCGTCGGCGAAGGCGTGAAGGTAGGACTGCTCCTGCCCAACACGCCCACCTTCGTCATCTATTACCACGCAATCCTCAAGGCAGGCGGAACGGTCGTCAACTTCAGCCCCCTCTACAGCGTCGAGGAGATCGAGCTTCAGGCGCAGGACAGCGGCACCAAGATCATGGTGACGCTCGATCTTGCGGCCACCTTCGATAAGGTCGAGGCGCTGCTTGCCAAGGGCACGCTCGAAAGGGCGGTGGTCGCGAGCTTCGCTTCGCTCTTGCCGGCGCTGAAGTCGGTCGGGCTGAAACTGCGCCGGGGACCGAAGCTCGCGCAAATCGGCTCCTCGCCCCAACGGAGCAAGATCGTGCGCGAGCGGGAGCTGCTGGCCAATGACGGCCGCTATCGGAGACCGGCGATCACGACCGACGCGGTCGCGGTGCTGCAATATACCGGCGGCACCACGGGAACGCCCAAGGGCGCCATGCTCACCCATGCCAACCTCTCGATCAATGTGAGCCAAGTGATGGCTTGGTGGAGCCGGACGGCGAGCGACGGCGACCGCGTGATCGGCATTCTGCCCCTCTTCCACGTCTTTGCCATGACGACAGTGATGAACTTCGGCATCAGCCAGGGCATGGAGATGATCCTCGTGCCGAGATTCGAGCTGATCGAGATGTTGAAGCTGATCACCAAGTTGCGCCCGAAGATGATGCCGGGCGTGCCCACCGTGTACAACGCCATGATGCGGCACCCGCATATCGGCAATTTCGATCTCACCTCCCTCGAATTCTGCATCTCCGGCGGCGCCGGGCTTCCGCTCGAGGTGAAGCGGGGCTTCGAGGCGATCTCCGGCTGCAAACTCACCGAAGGCTATGGCTTGAGCGAGACCTCGCCGGTCGCGACCTGCAATCCGCACGACCGCCCCCCCAAGGAGGGGTCCATCGGCCTGCCGCTCCCGGGCACCGAGCTCAGCATTCGCTCGCTCGAGTATCCGGCTGTGGAAATGCCACAGGGCGAGACCGGCGAGATTTGCATTTCCGGACCGCAGGTGATGCCGGGCTATTGGAACAAGCCGGAGGAGACGGAGAACGCTTTCGTCGGGCGCTTCCTCCGCACCGGCGACGTCGGCTACATGGACGAGGAGGGCTTCATCTTCATCGTCGACCGCATCAAGGACATGATCAACGCCTCCGGCTTCAAGGTCTATCCCCGCCGCATCGAGGACGCACTCTACGAGCATCCGGCGGTGGCAGAGGTGACGGTGATCGGCATCCCCGACGCCTATCGGGGCGAGGCGCCAAAGGCCTTCGTCAAGCTGAAAGAGGGAGAGCAGACGACCGCGGAGGCGCTGCTCGAATTCCTAAGGGCCAAACTCTCCAAGATCGAATTGCCGGCCGAGATCGAGTTCCGCGACAGCCTGCCCAAGACCATGGTAGGCAAGCACTCGAAGCGAGAGCTGCGCGCCGAGCGGGCGGCGAAAAGCCTGTAGGCACCTAGCCGTCGCGACGATTTAAGGATGCTGCAGCCAGGGCAGCTGCTCTTGTGGCTCCTCGACCACCCGTTTCGGCTTCGGTTTCGGCGTCACCGCCTTGGGTGCCGCAGGGGCGTCGGCTTGCGCCGCCTGTGTTTTCGGCTTCGGCTTTGCCGGCCGGAGGGGCACCGGCCGATCCTGCGTCTGATCCGCGGCCTCGGCCTCCTGATCTGCGGGTTCAGCAGCGGCTTCGGTCATGAGAGGCTCCGTCCTAGCCGCCGCCGGCGTGGGGTTCGTCATCACCATCATGCTCGAGACATTCTCGCCCGAGAGCGGCAGCGGCTCCGGGCTTGCGGTGGCCATGACGAAGCCGGGGCCGATGGAGGTCGGCTGGGCCGGTGGCTTCAGCATCTTGGGGGGGGCCACCGACTCCATTGCCGCATTGGCCTCGATGGTCGCGGTGGGCATGGCCGCGCCAACGGCAGAAGTTGCCTTTACGCCAGGCTTCGGCGCTAATTCTGCTTCAGGCTTGCGTGCCGCTTCGACCATTGGTGCCTGCAGCTTCGCGTCGGGCCTTGGCGTAGCTTCCCCGGGCGTGGGCTCAGCCGGCGCCTTGACTTCTATGGGCTCCGCGGGCTCGGCCGGGACCGGCGCCAGCTGCGACCTGGTCCAAATCTTCTCGCCGCAGAGGAGCCAAGCCTTGCAGCCTCTGAGCACGATTTGCTGCCGCGAAACGAGTGTCACCTTAACGTCCGAATAGATGTGACCTTCCTCGGGATTGTAGACATCCCCCACCCACGTATTGGCGTCGGTCAGGTTCATGTTGCCGAACAGCGGAAGGCCGATGATCGGACGGTCATGCATCGACGGATCCTCGTTGCGGATGTCGTGCAAGGGCTTGCCACGCGAGTCGTTCGGCTCTCTCAGCCAGACGATCTTGCTGCAGATGCCGCGACCGCACTTCTTGATCTCCATCTTCGCCGAGCCGTCATCCTTGGCCCAAATGCCGGAGGGATCGGCGGCGAAGGCCTGAGACGAAGCGCCGGCAGTAAAGAGAGCGGCAACAAGCAAGCCGAGTGCCGGGGCGAATATGCGATGCTTCATAAGAGCACCTCCTGGTAGCGGATCGCGCCGCCGGCGCCATAGACGCCAACAGCATTTAACCTTACGCCCCTGGTTCCTAATTGGGCCTTTATAAGGCCATTATATGGCCCCTGCGCTTGCGGCACCCCACCCATTCAAACCACGCCCATTGCTTCTTCGCTTCGGCCTGCCGCTACCGGCGCCTGGGTCGTCGCCACCCCTTCCAGGATGACCGCAACACCCATGCCGCCAGCGGTGCACACCGAGATCAAGCCGCGCCGGCCGCCCTGATTATGCAAGAGTTTGGCCAGCACTGCCAAGATGCGCGCGCCGGTGGCGGCAAAGGGGTGGCCAAAAGCGATGCTGGAACCCTTGACATTGAGCTTCGCCCGGTCGATCGACCCGAGCGGCTCGCTCCGCCCCAAGCGGCGGCGGCAATAGTCCTCGGACTCCCATGCCTTCAACGTGGCCAGCACCTGCGCGGCGAAAGCCTCATGAATTTCATAATAATCAAAGTCCTGAAGCGCAAGACCGGTTTCTCGTAAGAGATCGCTGACGGCAATTGTCGGGGCCATCAGGAGCCCCTCGCCCGCCACGAAGTCGACGGCAGCGGTGCGGCCGAGGGTCAAATGGGCCTGCACCGGAATGCCGCGCTTTGCCGCCCATGCCTCGGATGCGAGTAGTACCGTGGAGGCGCCGTCGGTCAAGGGCGTGGAGTTGGCGGCGGTGATGGTGCCGCCCGACCGGTCGAAGACGGGCTTCAGCTCGGCAATTTTCGCAAGTGAGATCTCCTCGCGGATGTTGTTATCGCGGAAGGTTCCGGCGCAAGGGAAGACGAGGTCGTCCATGAAACCCTCGTCATAGGCGGCCGCGGCCTTCCTGTGGCTCTCATAGGCGAGCAGGTCTTCCGCCTCGCGGGTGATGCCCCATTCCTTGGCCATCAGCTCGCAATGCTCGCCCATGCTGAGCCCAGTGCGCGGCTCGGCGGTGGAGGGCGGCTGGGGCGCCAGCTCGCCCGGGGTGAAGCCTTTGAAGGTTGCGAGCTTCTGGCCGAACCCCTTCGCCCGCGACAGCTGCACCAGGCGCTGGGCGAAGCTCCGCTTGAAGACGATGGGGGCATCGCTCGTGGTGTCGGTGCCGAGTGCGATGCCGCATTCGATTTGCCCGGTGGCAATCTTGGCGCCCAGGCCCAGCGCGCCTTGCAGGCTCGTGCCGCAGGCTTGCATCATGGTGATGGCAGGCGTCGTCGGCGCGAGCACGGAGCCGATCACGGCCTCGCGCGCAAGGTTCCAGTCCTTGGCGTGGGTGACCACGGCGCCGCCGACCACCTCGTCGATATGGGCGCCTTCGAGCGAGAAGCGCTCGATGAGGCCGGAAAGCGCCGTGGTCAGCATGTCGAGATTGGAAAGCTCGGCATAGGCCGTATAGGAGCGACAAAACGGGATCCGCACCCCACCAAGCACCGCAACACGCCGCATCCCCCGCTCCGTCATGATGGTTGAAAGACTCCTTGCCGGGTCAAGCCGCGGCCGCGGCGGCAGCGGTCCCGGCCTCTTGCGTGCGGCGGTAATGCAGAGGTCCGCCGCGGAAGGGAGCGAAGCCCGTGCCAAAGATCACGCCCGCGTCGACGTGATCGGCGTTCGCCACGATCTTGTCGGCAAGCGTCCGCTCGCATTCGTCGAGCATGGGCTTGATGAGCTCGCGGCCCAAAGGTTCGACCTCGGCAGCGTCGTAGGTGACCTCACCGCGCTTGGGCTTGCCCTTCTCCCACACATAGAAGCCTTCGCCCGTCTTCTTGCCGAGCTTGCCCGCCTTGACGAGGCGCGACAGTGTGTTGTCCGCTTTCGGCGCCGGCCCAAGCTGCTCGCCGACATGGTGGGCGATGTCGAGGCCGACCAGGTCCATCAGCTCAAGCGGCCCCATGGGCATGCCGAATTTGAGCGCGGCCTGGTCGATCTTATCCCTGGGCTCACCCTGCTCGTAACGGCGCACGGCTTCCATCATGTAGGGCGTGAGCACGCGGTTGACCAGGAAGCCTGGGCAGCTTTGCACGATCAGCGGCAGCTTCTTGATGGCGGTGACGAAGGCGCAGGCCTTGCGCACCTCTTCCTCCCGCGTTTGCTCGCCGCGCACGACCTCGACCAGCGGCAGCTGCGCCACGGGGTTGAAGAAATGAAGGCCCACGAGGCGTCCGGGATCGGCGAGCGGCTTCGCGATATCCTCCAGCCGCAACGACGAGGTGTTGGTCGCGAGAACGGCGCCCGGCTTCATTTTCGCCTCGAGTTCCTGGAACAGCTTCTGCTTGACCTCGAGCCTTTCCACGATCGCCTCGATCACCACATCGGCGTGCTTGACGTATTTGCCTTGCGGATCGGCGATGAGGCGCGCGACCGCAGCGTCGATCGCCTGCTTGCCGCGAAGCTGCTTGCCGAACAGGCCTTTGGCGCGGGCGAGCGCCTTCTTGATCTGGCCCTCGTCGAGGTCCTGCAGGCTCGCCTGCATGCCGCACACCACGCACCAGGCGGCGATGTCGCCGCCCATGGTACCGGCGCCGATCACATGCACCCGTCTCGCCGTGAAGCTGCCCTTCGGCGCCTCGTCTTTCAGCATCTCGGAGAGCATGAACACGCGGCGCAGATTGCGCGAGGTCTCGCTCGCCATTAGCGGCGCGAAGATCTCCGTTTCGGCCGTGCGCATGCGAGCCGGATCGTCGCCATAGTGCTCGAAGAGATCGATGAGGCGGAAGGGCGCGGGATAATGCTCCTCGCGGACCTTGGCCGCCGTCTTGGCGCGCATCTGCCTGGCGAGCAGGCCGCGCACTGGCTGCTTCAGCATCAGCTGTTTCCACCATGGCGCGTCCTTGGAGCGGCGCTTCTGCAGCACCGCTTTCCGCGCGGCCCAGCGGAGATTGTGATGGGTCGGCACGATTTGGTCGATCAGGCCCATCGCCTTCACCGCGCTCGGGCGCAGCATGCGCCCGGTCAGCATGGCGCTCATAGCGTCCATCGGTCCTGCAAATCTGATGGATCTGACCGTGCCGTTGAGCCCCGGGAAGATGCCGAGCTTCACCTCTGGGAAGCCGAGCCGCGTTTCCTCCTCGCGATCGGCGATGCGCCAATGGCAGGCAAGCGCGAGCTCGAGCCCTCCGCCCAAGCAATAGCCATGGATGGCGACGACCACGGGGATGGGCAATTTCTCGATGCGGTCGAGCAGCTCGGTCGTCTCCTTGACCACGTGCTTAACCTGGAACTCGGTGGCGAAGCGCTCAAATTCGCGGATGTCGGCGCCGACGAGGAAGCCGGAGGGCTTGCCGCTTATCAGCACGAGGCCCTTGACCTCGCCGCGCATGGCGGCCTCCTCGACCCATTTGACGATCTCGCCGAGTTCCTCGGTCAAGCGGCGGCCGAGCGAGTTCATCCTCTCGCCCTCGCGGTCGATCAGAGCCCAGGCGATGCCCTCGAAGTCGACCGAGAAGCGCCAGTCATGCAAAGTGGGAAGCGGCGTCGGCATGATCACCCTTATTCGGCAGCGATAGACTCTGCGGGTTGGACCGAAGCGCCAAGCGTGGCTTGCGGAGCAGCGCGCCTGCCCGCGACCTCGGCCGCGTCGAAATGGTCGACGGCGATCGCGCGCGCCACGAGGTCCCGAAGCTCGGCCAGCGAGCGGGCCTCCTCCGGGGTCACCACGCCCTTCCTCTCGGCTTCAGCGATCCAATCATTGTTGTAATGGCGTTTGACCTCGCCCTTGCGAATTGCCTGCTCGAGCTTCTTGTCGGCCTCCTCGGCGGCGATCAATTTCAGCAAGGTATGCTCGAGCAGTCCGATCCGGTCACTCGGATCATTGGTGATGAAAATGTCTCTGGTGAGACGGTCGCGGAACTCGCCGGGCTCGAGCGCGGCGCGCACGATCGCCCTGCCCTCTCTGTCGGATGCCGGACGCCGCATGGCGCCATAGGGGAAGACGAGAGGTCGCATCAGCACTCCCGCCCAGGTCACGGGGAAGTTGTCGAGGGTACCGGCAAGCGCCCGGTCGAAGCGTGAGAGGCAATTCTCGGCGCAATAATCCACGAGCTTCAGATCGGCGCGCGGGCAGCCGTCGTCCTCATAGCGCTTGAGGACGCAGGAGAGAAGATAAAGCTCGGCGAGCGCGTCGGCCATGCGGCCGGTAATCTTCTGCTTCACCTTCAACCCGCCGCCAAGCAGCACCACGGTCATGTCGGCGACGAGCGCGAAGGAGCGGGAGGCGCGGGCGAGCTGCCGCCAGCAGCGGCGCATCGCCCCGGCATTCGCGGGGGCGCTCGCGAACACACCGAGCGTCACATTGTGGAAGAAAGCGCCGAAGGCGTTCGACAAGGTGAAGGCCACATGGCCGTCGAAGGCCCGCTCGAAGGCCGCCACCCCGTGCTCCTGGTCTGGATCCTGCAGCGCTTCGATCTCGGTGAAGAGATAGGGGTGGCTGCGCAGCGCTCCTTGGGCGAAGGTGATCAGCGTGCGGGTGAGGATGTTGGCGCCTTCCACGGTGATGCCCACCGGCACCATCTGATAGGCGCCCTGAATATAGTTGGAGGGCCCGTCGCAGATGCCCCTGCCGCCATGGATGTCGAGGGCGTCGTTCACGCAAGCGCGCATGCGCTCGGTCGAGACATATTTGAGCAGCGCCGAGATCACCGCGGGCTTCTCGCCGGCCGAGACCATGGAGGCGGTGACGGCCCGGGCGGCCTCGATCTCATAGGCCGCCTCGACCATGCGGGCCAAAGGCTCCTCCACGCCCTCCATAAAGCCGATCGGCAGGTTGAACTGCTTCCGGATGCGCGCGTAAGCGGTGGTCGTCCGGAGCATCGACTTGGCGGCGGCGGCGCTCGTAGCGGGGAGCGAGATGGAGCGGCCGGCGGCGAGGCAGCTCATCAGCATGCGCCAGCCTTGGCCTGCGCGTTCCTTGCCGCCGATGATCCAGTCGAGCGGAATGAACACGTCCTTGCCGGAGGTAGGGCCGTTGGGGAAGGAGGCGCCGCAAGGAAGATGCCGGCGGCCAATCTCGACGCCTGGGTGGCGCGTGGGCACGAGCGCGAGCGTGATGCCGATATCCTCGCCGCGGCCGAGATGGTTCTCCGGGTCGAACAGGTGGAAGGCGAGCCCAAGCAACGTGGCGGTGGGGGCGAGGGTAATGTAGCGCTTGTCCCAGGTGAGTCTGATGCCGATCGTCTCCTTGCCCTCATGCCAGCCTCTGGCGACGATGCCGATATCGCGCATTGAGGCGGCGTCGGAGCCGGAGAATGGCCCGGTCAGCGCGAAGCAGGGAATCTCCTCACCCCGCGCAAGCCGCGGCAAATAATGGGCCTTTTGCGCGTCCGTGCCGTATTTCTCGATCAACTCGCCAGGCCCGAGCGAGTTCGGCACCATGACGATGGTGACGCCGTCTGGGCTGCGCGAGCCGATCTTGCCGAGCACGAGGGACTGCGCCTGCGCCGAGAAGCCGAGGCCGCCATGCTCCTTGGAGATGAGCATACCGAGAAAGCCCTGCTCGCAGACGTAGCGCCAGACGTCGTCGGAGATGTCGCGCAGCTCATGGCGGATGCGCCAGTCGTTGAGCCTCCGGCAGAGCTCCTCCGTCGGCCCGTCGAGGAAGGCGCGCTCCTCGGCCGTTAGCGTGATCGGATTGACCCGGCGGAGCCGCGACCAGTCGGGCGTGCCCGAGAACAGCTCGGCGTCCCAGCCGACGGTGCCGGCCTCCAGCGCCTCCCGCTCCGTCTCCGAAATAGTCGGCACCAAGCCCTTGAGCGCGCGATAGGCGGGAAGCACGAGATAGTCGCGCTTGATGCGTGGAAAGGTCAGCGCGACGAGCCCAGCCGCGATGAGCCAGCCGAGCAGCGCGCCAAAATTGAACACCGGCCCATGCAGATGGCCGTGCCCCAGCCCCATCTGCAGACTCAAGGTGAAGAGGGCAACCGCGAGCGCCCAAGCCCAAAGCGGCGCACGGTTCATCGCCAGGGCAAACAGGACAGCCAGTGACAGGAGGGTGAAGATGAGGTCAGCCATAGGGACTCTCCCAACGAGCCTTTGCGCCCGCTTGCTCACCCCCTGAACGCGCCAAAGCCTTGCTTCTTGTCGCGATGGTCAGACGCCGCCGCTCGGCTTTTTGCCTTCTATGGTCCGGATGGGCCAACGGTACAAGTTCTTTCATGGCGTTGTCTGGTCGCGGCGAGATTGGATGGAGCGTCACCCCGAATCGCCCGGCCTCACTCTTCCCGGGCAAGTGATACCAGCCGATTAACGCGCCACCGTTGCCTGGCGGCGGGCGACTATCCGGTCGCGGCCGCGCCCTTCCAGGCCAATCCCGCGATCGATGGCGATGAGCAAGAGCCCGAGCGCGGTGAAGACGAGGATCAGCATGCCCATGTCGGTCAGGACCTTGGC
>Ga0116224_10000044_pt1 | contig 96317 bp, 69 predicted proteins | sample Sb_taG_9_FD_89699 | JGI IMG/M metagenome (GOLD analysis project Ga0116224, IMG submission 89699) | Peat soil microbial communities from Weissenstadt, Germany - Sb_50d_b_LC metaG | ecosystem: Environmental > Terrestrial > Soil > Wetlands > Peat | place: Germany: Weissenstadt | collected 2010-09-21 | reverse complement strand
TTGGGCTGATACGGGCCTCTGACAGAAAGCCAGAAATCACAAGGGCTTGCGGCGAGTGTCGCGTAAAGTTTCGGTGTTCCCGTGGTCAAGCGCCGCAAGTGGTGAATTCTGTTAAAGTTACGGCGACAACCCGTAGACGTTGATGAGCAAGAGTTTTCGCCATAACTACTTGTGCTGTGTTCTGTTGCGGATGGCCGGACACGGGACCACCGAAAGTTTACGGACAGTTCATCCAAGTCTTTTTTTCTCAAGGACTTGTGACAAAAATGCGCCCCGGGACGGGGGCGCGACCTGCCAAAGGGGCCGGCAGGGATATGCTACTCGGCGCGGAGCAAGAAGGGGGTCAGCCACCCAGAACCCTCGTGGAGTCCCGTCATGGCCCGCGCCGCTCGCCGCTCGCAGTAGACCGCTGCCGCCTGCTACCATGTCCTCAACCGCGGCCAGGCCCGCCAGACCCGCTTCCACGACGACGAGGACCGCCGCTCCTTCCTCAAACTGCTGGCCCGCTACCGCGACCGCTTCGAGTGGCGGCTGTACCCTTTGTTTTCCCTTCTCCACCCACCCTGGGCGACAACTCACCCCGACCTGGCCGCCGTTCCGCACGGCGGCCGACCCCGACCGCAGCCCGCAGATGGCGACGGTTTTCCACTGGAATCTTGCGGGGGGCCATTTTACCTCGTGACAGGACGTGTGGATGGGCATGAGTGCGGTTCCCGAGGCCCGTGGAGTTGAATCCCCCGCCGCGCAGGGCGAGGGATCGACGGAGTGGCGCCGGCCGACGGCGAGACGTTACTGGGGCTCCCCCGAAGCCGGCGGAGTTGTGCCTCCGTCACTCGTGCGGGCCGCGTGACGGACGATCCCCTGCCAGTCGATCTGGTCGGGCGACAGACCGCGGTCGCGCTCCGCGAGGGCCAGGGAGAGGGCCGCCGACCACGCCAAACCGTGCCAGTCCAGTCCGAGGCGCTCTCGGGCACTATCCAGCTCGGCCAGGGCACGGACTGAGACATCATCTCGGATTCGGGGCGTGTCCGTCATGGGAACACTCTCTGCAAAGGGTGGCCGACCACTTATTCCCCGTCTGGGTCGTTTGCTGCCACAACGCCTCCATCTGCGCGGCCAGGTCGGGCAGGTCCACCTGAGGAGGCAGCGATGACGGCGACATCTCGCGAGGCGCTCCCTATTCCTCCGCGCGGCCCGCGCCCGCCGTCGGCAGCCACTCCCGAACGGCCTTCCGGGGCACACCATCGCGGTAGGTGATGACATCGAGAATCTGTTCATCATGGTACTTTCCGCAGATTATACCATCGCCATTGGAAAACCGACGTTTAGCCGCGCGCGCGCTGGTAGTGACCCGATTTATCGGGTCCTTCGGGTGAGACGACCGCATAAATGCGGTCACTACCAGCGCGCTCGCGGCTAAACCACCGGAAATGGAACGACGCCTGTATACCAGGCGACGGCCGGCCTTCCCAGGAAGAAAGAGGTTGCAACTCACTTCGACAGCGCGACCGTTGCTTGTTCCGCGGCGCCGTTGAGCGCGTGTGGTCCGGCGACGGCCGGGTGCGGCTCCGCCGGCTGAGCGGCCACGTCCCGCGCCTTGGGGCTGCCGATCCAGTAGGCACCGGCGACGAAGAGCGCTCCGCCGATGATGTTGCCCAGCGTCGCCAGGCCGAGGTTGTAGGCGTAGCCGCCCCAGGTGATTTCGGGGCCGTGCGGGATCAGCAGGCCGAGCATCAGGCCGCACATGTTGGCGATGCTGTGCTCGTAGCCGCTGGTGATGAACGTGAACATGCACCACCAGATGAGCAGGATCCGCGCCGTCTCACTCTTGACCCGGGCCGCCATCCACACGCCCAGGCAGACGAACCAGTTGGCCAGCACCGCCCGCCAGAGCAGCTGCTCCCACGGCAGGTTCATCTTCGTGGCGACCAGCTTCTGCACGAAGGCGTTGATCGGCCCGAACGTGCTCTCGTCCAGCAGCCCGGCGCGGACGACCAGGAAGGCGACGAGCACGCTGCCGGCCAGGTTGCCGATCCAGGTCCACAGCCAGTTGGACAGCAGGTCGCGCCCCCGGGCCTTGCGCGACAGCACGCCGAGGGTCAGCACCAGGTTGCTGCCGGTGAACAGCTCGGAGCCGGCGAAGACCACGATGGTCAAGGCGCCGCCGAAGCAGACGCCCATCGCCAGCCGCACCACGCCCGGCGAAGCCGCCGCCAGCGAGCCGCCGATGGTGAAGATCAGCACGATGGCCGCGCCGACGTACATGCCGGCCAGGGCCGAGCGGACCAGGTGGCCGACCAGCGAGCGCCGTTGCGCCTCCAGCTTGGCCACCGCCTGACCCGTCAAGGTTTGCACCGCTTCGGTGTACATGAACATTGTCCCCGATAGGAAACGTGCGAAGCCGCAAGCGGCCGGGATGTCAGCGCGGCAAGTAACTCACCAGCGGTTCCAGCACCTCCGCCAGCCGCTCACACGGCACGTCGTACATGACGTCGGTGGCGACGACCGGCACCGGCCCGGTCTTCCCCTTGATGCTGACGTGAGCGGCGTCCACGACCTCGCCGTTGACGCGCGCGCGGCACCCCTGCAGGCCGATCGTCGCCACCTGATGCAGGCCGCAGCCGGCGGCGCAGCCCGACCAGTGGATCGTCAAGGGCTGCAACTTCCGCCCCTCCGTGCGCCGCTCCAGTTCCTTCGCCACCTGCATCGCCCAGCCCTTCGTCTCGATCAGCGCCAGCGGGCAGTAGTCGATGCCCGTGCAGGCCACCAACCCGCGCAGGATCGGCGACGGGTCGTAGGGCAGCTCCTTAAAGATCGGCTCGTCCGACAGGGCGCCGACGCGCGACTCCGGGATGTTGGTCACGACGAGGTTCTGCCCGACCGTGACGCGGACCTCGCCGGTGCCGTAGCGCTCGGCCAGGTCGGCCACGCCGCGCAACTGCGCCGTCGTGATCCGCCCCACCGGCACGTTGAGGCCCACGGAATAGAGTTGCGGCTGAAGGGCATTGGGCGAGTGCTGTTGCGGGTTGATGCCCAGGTGGTCGGCGTGGTGCTTCTTGCGCATGTCGGTGCCGGCCTTGAGCAGCGGCCGCTCCCAGCGCCGCTCCAACTCCTGGCGGAACCAGCGGATGCCGCGGTCCTCGATCAGGAAGGCTAGGCGGGCGCGGTTGCGGGCCCCCCGCGCGCCGTGGTCGCGGAAGATCGCCGTTATCCCCAGCGCCAACCGCGCCGCTTCCTCCTGGCGGGCGAACACGTCCAGAGGCGTCGCCGGCCGGAAACCACCGGAGCCCTGCTTGCCGCCGACCAGCACGTTGAAGCCCTTGACCTGCTGCCCCTCCAACTCGCGGAACGCCGGCACCAGCGCGATGTCCTGGGTCTCCGTGTGGCAGCAGTTCTCCATGCAGCCGGTGATCGTCACGTTAAACTTGCGCGGCAGGTTGGTGAAGTCGCGGTTACCGACGAAGAGGCGCGTGTACTCGTGGACCACCGGCGAGGCGTCGAACAACTCGTGCGGCGTCAGGCCGGCCACCGGGCAGCCGCACACGCCGCGGACGTTGTCCAGCCCGGTCTGCAAGGTGTTCAGGCCGACCTCGTCGAGCCGCCGCCAAATTTCCTCCACGTCGGCCAGGGTGAACCAGCGCAATTGAATCTGCTGCCGCGTCGTCAGGTCGGCGAAGCCCTTGCCGAACTGGTCGGACAGGTCGGCGATGACGCGGAGTTGGCGGGCGTTGGCCTGGCCGGCGTTGAAGCGGATGCGCAGCATGAAATGGCCCGGCGTCGGCTTGCGGAAGAACAGGCCGTGCCACTTGGCTCGCTGCTTGTCGTCCTCGGTCAACTCGGCCCAGTTGTTGTTCGGGGCGTGCCGCAGCAGGTCCGGCAGGCAGTCGAGGCCGTCCTTCTCCTCTTTCATGATCTCGATCTTGTTCTTCGCCGGCGCCTTGCCCGCCCGGGGGCCATAGGCGTCGATGAGCTGCGCCAGGAGCGGCTGGCAGGTGCCGCAGCCGGTGCCGGCCCGCGTGCCTTCGCCGACCGCCTGGACACTGCACTTGCCGGCGCGGATCGCCTCGACGATCTTCCCCTTATTGACCTCGTTGCAGTTGCAGATCTGCGTGTCGTCCGCGAGCGCGGTCAGGTCGGCGCCGCCGCCCGACTGGAGCAGGGCGTCGCGGGCGCTCTCCCCCGCCAGGAGGTCGAAGGCCGGCGCGGTCAGCGGCTCGGCGCTCTTGAACAGGCGCAGCAGCTGGCCGGTCGGGTCGGCGGCCCCGAGCACCACGGCCCCGGCGATGCGGTTGTCGCGCAGTACCAGCTTCTTGTAGATGCCGCGCGCCGGGTCGAAATGGCTGACGACCTCGCAGTCAGGGCCGGTCGCGTGGACGTCGCCCATCGAGAGCAGATCGACGCCCATCACCTTGAGCGTCGTGGCCAGGCGCGACCCCGCGTAGGCCGAGCCCGGGTTCGCCCCGGTCAGCACGTCGGCCAGGACGCGCGCCTGCTCGTAGACCGGATCGACGAGGCCGTACACCTTGCCGCGGTGCTGGGCGCACTCGCCGACGGCGAACGCGGCCGGGTCGTTGGTGCGGAGCTGGTCGTCCACGACGACGGCCCGCTCGACGGCCAACCCCGCCTCCTTCGCCACCTCGACGTTCGGCCGGATGCCGCAGCTGATGACCACCATGTCGGCGTCGAGAACGCTCCCGTCCGCGAAGCGCACGCCCTTCACCACGCCTCCCTCGGCGACCAGCGCCGCGGCCGCCGTGCCGCACAGCACGCGGACGCCCATCGCTTCGAGCTTGCGCTTCAGGAGTTCGCCACCGGCGGGGTCGAGCTGCTGCACCATCAGGTGCGGGGCGATCTCGATGACGGTCACCTGGAGGCCGTGGCTGAGCAGCCCGCGCGCCGCCTCCAACCCAAGCAGTCCGCCGCCGAGGACCACCGCCGTGTCGCATTCCTGGGCGTAGGAGGCGATGGCGTGGCAGTCGTCGAGGGTGCGGAAGACGAAGACGCCCTGCTGATCGGACCCCTCCAGCGGCGGCACGAACGGCCGCGATCCCGTGGCGATGACGAGGCGGTCGTAGGGCTCGACGACCTTGCCGCCACCGCCGACCACCACGCGCTCGCGGCGGTCGATCGTCTCGGCCTTGACGCCGGCATGAACGTAGACGCCGCGCTGGTCGTACCACTCCAGCGGGTTGAGCCAGATGCGGGTGGGATCGGCGAACCCGCCGAGATACGTGGAGAGAAGGATCCTATTGTAGGTGCCGTGAGGCTCGGCACCGAACATGCGGATGTGGTAGCGTTCCGGGTCGCGGGCCAGGACTTCTTCGACGACCTTGCCGCCGGCCATGCCGGTCCCGAGGACCACAAGCGTTTCACGTGCGGCTCGGATCATGGGGGAAGCTCCGGGGGCCGGTGGGACGACGGGCGCGCAGGAAGAACGGCGACGCATCGCTCAGAAACCACACGGTGGTTCGAGCGAGCGCCGGCTCACACGTCAGAGATCATCCTGGCCGGCCCGGGTGGAGAGGTTCCGGGAGAGGGTGGAACGCGGGTGGGATGCCAGGTCGGGCCGGGGTGCGAGGCGGTCCGATCATCACGCGCAATCGTTACGGTCACAGCGGCTGGAGCCGCATGGTCGTGTGAGAGTGGGCAATCGCCATGCCAAGGCGGAAAGCGGGCGACGCCCGGCGCGGGAAAGCCTTGAAACCAAAGGAGTATGGCGTTGTCCGTAATGAGGACCGGCAGCGTGAAACTCTCGCCGCGGTGCCCAGGAATTAAGCAAGCGCTGCGCGATCGTGGTCAGCGCCGGGCAGTTCTCTTGGCGGGGCGCGGGCCCCCGGTTATGCTGCGTTAGATGAACCCGGTGATGGTGTGCCGTTTCCGCCGTCGATTTATCGATTCGCGAGACGAGGAATCGACGCCGCCGTCGATTTATCGTTTCGCGAAACGATGAATCGACGGCGGCCGCTAAACCGGCAGGTTCGGGCGACGGGGAGGGGACGCGGTGGACGAGCGAAAAGTTCGGACTTCCTTGCAGGGCGTGCTCGGCTACCTCAATTTCTCCGAGGGCCGGCCGGACCCGCGTGTCACCCGCCAGATCGATGACGCTTACGCCTCCCTCGCAGAGCAGGGCGTCGCCGAGCCGTGGGCGGGGCTGCAGGAATGGCTGCGCGCCGACCTGGCGTCCCTGAAGACCACGGGCGGCGCTTTTCAGAACGCCGCCCAGGCCGAGGCGGTGGTGGGGCTGGTGTTCGGCCAGGTGCTGCCCGAGTACCGCCGCTTTCACGCCGACCTGCTCTTCCACCAGGGCGAGCGCGACCTGTTTCAGCCGTTCTTTCTCGCACGTGTCCTCGAAGCGGTGCTGAGCCAGGGCGGGCCGTGGGGCGAGGAACGGCGCGTCGTCGCCGGGGCGCTGCGGCAGCTCAACGACTTCGCCGGACATCGGCCGGTGGCCATCCTGGAAACGAGGCCGCGCGGCGAGCCCTACGAGCACGAGAAGGTCCGCCCCATCCCGCTGTACGTCCGCGGCGCCGGGGTGGCGCACGGCTGCTACCACGACCTGGTCGCCAAGGGGCTGGAACTCCTGGCCGCCACCCACCGCGACCTGTTGGCCGAGGGCGGTTTCGATCCGCAATTGCTCGACGAATTGGCCCTTGACCCACGGGCCTTCGACTTCGCCCACCCCGTCAACCGCCGGCCGAACTACGCCTTCGGCGAGTGGGACGCCAACCACATCGATAACCAGGGCCGCTACCGCCGCTACGTCGCCCGGCAGATCACGCTCGACGCCCTTCTCGACCGCGTCGTCAACCCCGGCGGACTGGAGCGGTCCGAGGCGCTGGTCGAGGCGGCCGCGGTGTTCGCCGGCACGCTGCTGATGGCGACCGCCATGAGCGGCAACGGCCCCGGCGCTTACGACTCGGCGACGACGCTGGCCACCCTGGTGCCGCGCGTGGCCCGGCTGCGCGACTCCTTCTACACCCACCTCCTCAACCGGCTGGGCGACACCGGTCCGCACGGCGGCCGTCTGCGCCAGGAGGCGACGGCCCTGCGGCAGCCGTTCGGCGGGGCCCGGCAGCACCTCAACGCCTACTTGGCCCGGCAGCGCGCGTTGCAGATGCAGCAACGGCACCTGTCGCTGCTCTTCGCCGACATGGGCTATCCCGACGACGCCCGACAGGAAGCCGCGCGCATCCCCGCGGCGTCGGTGCGGATGATGAGCGAGATTCACGGCCGGCTCAGCGCGGGCGCCCTGCTGGTGGAGCGCGAGGAGCTGGCGGAAGCGGCTCGGCTGTTGCCGGAGGTCGAGGAGCTGCTGCAGGGCGGCATCGACTGCGGGGCGCTCGCCGACCCGTGGAACGTCCTGGGTTTCCAGGGACTCTTCCCGATCTTCACCTCGCGCGAGGACGCCGTGCGCGACCAGCGGGTCCACGAATTGGTCGGCGCCGTGGAGCGGCTATTCACCCTGCACGCCCGGGTGCTGAGCGAGGCGGCGGCGCACGGCGACGGGGCGCTGGCGGAGTCGGTTTCGGCCGGCATGAAGCGGCTGGCGGCGTGGTGGGACCGCTTCGCGACGACCGGCGTCAGCGAAGTGCGGCCGGTCCACGGCGGCGAGGCGGTGGCCTCGGCCGCGCAGGTGGCCGAGGCCCTGGCGCGCTGGCACCAGCGCGGCCAGGCCAGCGCCGACCTGGCCTTCTGGCGCGAACATATGGAGAATTTCCGCTCGCCCAAGTCGTTCGCCCTCGTCCTCGGGGCGCTCCTGCACAAGGCCGATTACCGGGCCGCGATGGGCCTGCTGGTCAACTGGGCGAGCCAGGCCGAGCAGATGCCGTTGGAGAGCGGCGAGCATTCGTTCCACGCGCTGGCCCTGCAATGGATGCTCGCCGCCACCTCGGGGACCGCGGAGCGGCGCTCGTCCTCGCCGGAGGCCTGGCCGCTGGTGCGCCGCTTCGTCGATTACCTGGAGGCCAACGCGGAGGAATACTGGCAGGTGCCGGTGCTGGAGCTGGGCGGAGCGGCCGAGGCGGACGTCGATGAGGAGGACGACCTCTTCGGCGCTGCCTACGAGGGCGTGACCTACCAGGACACCACGGACGACCGCGAGGGGGAGGTTTCCGACGGCGGCGCGGAGCGCGACGAGTTCGACCTGGAGGCCGAGGGCGAACGGCTGACGCAGCGGCTGCACTTCCTGACGACGGTGGCCCGGCTGTGGCACATCGCGGCGCGGCGGCCGCCGGAGGGGGCGCCCACCCCGGAGCGCGACGAGGTGCTGGCCCGCTGGTTGACGGCGGCGCGCGAGAACCGAGGCCGCCTGATGGCCCTGCTCGACGCGGTCCACGCCCACCCCGTGCCGGAGCCGGTCGGCGCCTTCGACTCGCTGGTGCAGTTCGACCGCCGCCGCCTGCTCAAGGACCAGCTGCTGCACACCCTCATCGGCACCTGCCTGGAGACGGAGCTGGCCGTCGGCGGCCTCGAAGGCGCCCTGCACGGCGACGGCCGCGAGCCGCCCGTCAGCGCCAGCGGCTCGCCGTACTCCGCCCCGTGGGGCCCGTTGGCGATCCGCCTGGAGCGCGACATCCAGCGACGCGACCCGGAGGCGGTGCGGGGGGTGCTGCCGGCTTTCCTGCGCGTCTTCCGCGAGGAGCCGCTCCTGTTCACGCCCCTCTCGGAAGGCGGCGACCCGCGGCTGGTGCTGCGGGCGCGGCTGGCACAATCGGTCGTGCGGGCACTGGCGACGGTCCTGCCACGGCTGGGCCTCCTGCGCGAGACGTATCACGTCCTGCGGACGGCGCGCGGCATGGAGCTGGCCCACCCGCCGCAGGGGCGCGGCGTCACGGAGTTCAACGAGCTTTACCAGGCGGCTTACCGCGGCTGCGTCGAGTGCGTCGTCGCCTCCTCGGCGGAGTGGGGGGCGGAGCACGGCGACGACAAGACGCTGGTGGACCTGCTCGACACGCTGACGACGCCATTGCTCAGTCTATGGATCGACCACGCCAATTCCCTGCGGTTCTCAACCCTGGAGGCGGTGGCGGGCGGGGCGGAGTGGGCGGCGCTGCGCGAGTTCATCAAGCAGTACGGCCGTGACCTGTTCGACTTCCGCTTCCTGGCGCTGGCCAACCTCCGCGCCATCCTGCACCACGGGCTCGGCGCCTGGCTCGATTACCAGCGCGAGAACCCCGACCCGCTGCACCCGATCCGGCTCATCGACGACCTCGGCCGGGGCATCTCGCGGGAGGAGGCGGCGGCGCGGCTCGGCGTGATCCTCCAGGCGGTGGTCGAGAATTACGAGGAGTACAAGGACTTCAACCAGACGACGGCGCAGTCCGACGATGGCGGCAGCCTGTACATCCTGCTCGACTTCCTGCGGCTGAAGGCGAGCTACGAGCGGCAGGCCTGGCACTACCGGCCCGTGGCCCTGGTCCACGAGGTACTGGCGCGGCAAGGGCGGACGGAAGCGGCGGTCGGCTGGGAGGACGATTTCACCCCGCTGGCGCAGGAGTCGGCCGCGGGTTACCTGGAAGAACTGGCCCGGCTGGAGCGCGAGCACCGGGTGCGCCTGTCCACCGTGGCCGACCGCATCCGGGAGGGCTTCGTCAGGCCGCTGGCGCTGGACCGACTCTGCGCCCTGATCGAGCCGGCGGTCCGGCAGGCGCGGGGGCCGGGCGCCCGGCCGGCGTTCGAGCGCTTGCGGCGGGAGTTGCAGCCGTTTGCCGCCTCGCCGACCGGGGCCGGCCTCGACGTGCCGCACTGGCTACGCCGCCTCGAGGGGGAGGTGTACCGGGTGCGGGCGACGCACAGCGCGGTCGCCGTCTTGGCGGAGGGGTTGTTTTCCACCCCCCAGCGGGCCGTCCCCTACGAGGAAGTGCAGCGGCAGTTGCAGGACCTCGAGAGGCCCCCGGAGGAGTAGGGGCGAGACCCCGTTCGTCAGGCGCCGGCCTCCCGCAGCGCACGGTCCAGTTTGTCCACAGTCCCCACGTTAGGTGCATTTTTTCCGCTCTCGATGCGGCTGACCGTCTCCTGGCGGACGCCGGCGCGCTCGGCCAACTCCGCCTGCGTCCAGCCCGCCTGCTGGCGCCGCCGGATGATCTGCCGTGCGAGGATAGTCCGCAGCGCCTCCGCCGCCGGGTAGTTGCCGTCGGAATCCGGCGCCGGAAACGCCGGCATCATTGCGGGCGGCGCCACCTCCTGCTCCCGGCCGTTCAATTCCTTCTTGAGCCCACGGACCTCCGCGCGCAGGCGCACCACCTCGGACCTGAGCCGGGCCATCTCCTCTTCCGGGGTGAGGGGCGGCATACTGGGCTTGCGCTTGAATTTGTGATATTTCATGGCCTGTTACTCCTCGTAGAAGCCATCGCGGTGCCCGGCCTTCTCGACGATCACCTTGACCTCGATGACCTCTTCTTCCTCGAACACCTTCTTGCCCTTCCTGACCGATTCCACGCGCACCGTCGTCCGCCTTTGCTCGACCCGGAACTGAAGCCGATAGTCGCCCGTCCGCAGGCGGTAGTGCCCGGCCAGGTCACCCCGTAGGCTCTTGACGCCGCTGACGTTCGGCCACTGCCCGAGGCGGACGACGAGCCGCTCCATGCGCGCGACGATGGGCGCCGGCAATTCCGCGATGTCGCCCGCCGCGTCGGGGGTCAGGACGACGGTGGCCATACGGGCAGCATGACGGGCTATGACATTTTTGTCAAGCGAGGAGGGACGATTATCCCGCCTGATGCATCGGGTGGTGAGGCTGGGCCATGCGCGCCAGGAGGTTGGTGTCGAGGAGGACCCTCATTCACCCCGTCCCTCGTAGATGCTCTCGCGACTGTCATCGGCGATGGTAGACAGGGTCGGGTGGCTCGCGGCCCACGCGCGCAACTCGGCCTCCCACTCGTCGGCGCTGGGCCGGCTGGGCGGCGGCTCCGCGCCGAGCGATTCTTCGGCGAGCCGCCGGAGATAGTCCTCCAGGGATTGACCCTCCTGGGCGGCCTTTTCTCGAAGGCGCCGCTCGATCTCCGGAGCCAGATTGAGGATAACGCCCATGTTCGGTCTCCTTTCGTTCGGGGGCTCCCTGCGCGGCCCCACCTGGATGATACTCATCCCCATGAAAGGAGCGAAAGGGCAAACGCTACTTCGCCGGGTGATGCTTCTCCGAGGGCTTGTCGGTGCGACTCTTGTGACCGCACTCGCCCTTGGGGGGTAGCGGCCTTGCGTGGATGCCCATCGGCTGGCCTGTCGTCCTCACGCGGACAGCCGCAGGGCCGTTTCGACGGCCTCGTCGCGGACATGGCGCAGCAGCCGGTCCCACGCGGCGCCGTTGGCTGGCACGTCGGCGCCGGCCTTCTCCAGTTCCTCGAGCAGCGCGGCGGCGCTGGGGTAGCGGGCCTCGGCTGTCTCGCCGGTGAGCCGCCGCACGACCGCCTGCAGCGCTTCGGGCAGCGGCTTCGGCTTCGGCCCCTTGCGCCCCTCGGCCAACTCCACCCAGCCGGCGGCGATCCGGCCCAGGGCCGCGAGGTCGGCCGTGGCGTCCCCCTCCTCGGCCGTGGGCGGCACTCGCAGCCAGGCGGGCTCGCCGGCGCCGCACAACTTCGCCGTCCCGTCGGCGGTCAGGATGATCGACGCGGCGTCGAGACGGCCGTGCGCCAGCCCCGCCTGGTGCAGCGTGTGCAGGCCGAGCGCCCCCTGGCAGACCAGGCGATACCACACGCCCGGCACCGCCGCCAACGGCGGCCAGTCGCCGCTCGGTAGGCCGGTCAGCCACTCCTGCAACACTGCTGGTCGATCCGCAATCTCCAGTACCTCCAGCGTCGCGGCGAGGTGCGGGTGGCTCACGGCGGCGACGGCGGCGAAACGCTGGCGGAACTCGTCGGGGTGGACCGCGTCCTGCATCTCCACCTCGCTCAGGTGGCGCAGGATCGCCTCCTGTCCGCGGCGCGGGTCGAAGACGCGGTACACCACCTCGCGCGGCGTCGCCCGCAGCCGGTCGATCAGGCGGAAGGGGCCCAGCACAAGGCCGTCGAGGTTGCCCGCCTCGATCAGCGCCATCTGGTACAGCGTCAGGTATCCGCCCGCCAGCAGCAGCTGCCGCAGCGAGCGCCGCTGCCGCCGAGCCTCGACCAGCAGCGCCGTCAGCGTCTCGGCATCGACCAATTCCAGCGAGCGCAGCAGGTCGCCGAGCTTCTGATCGCCGGGGTCGATCGCGGTGGTCATCGTCAGAATGCTGCCCTCCGGCACCGACTGCTCCGTACCCACCGCGGAGTCGTCCTGCCGCGCCTCCTCCTCGGCCCGGCCGGTCAATTCGCGGAGCTTGTGGCGATACCACTCGCGCATGTCTTCGAGATGCTGCTCGACCTCGCCGCGGCGCTCGGCCACCAGCCGCTGCTGTTCCTCCAGTTGCTCGGCCTGTTTGGCCAGGCGCGCCGACGTGGCGTCCACCTGCCGCGCCTGTTCGTCCACCTCGGCGAGGCGGCGCTCCAGGCGCGTCTCGCCGCTGGCCAGAAGGCGCTTCATCTCGGCGACCTGCGCCTGCCAGTCGATGAGCTGCTGCCGGAAGGCCGCCACCGCCAGTCGGTGGTCGTCGCGCTCGCGGTGCAGCGATACCTCCTGGCGGCGCACGCGCTCGGCCTCGGCCTGCACCTGCGTCCGCAGCGCTTCCAGGTCGGCGCGCGCGTCCCGGGCGTAGGCGTGCAGCTCGCCGAGGTGTTCGCGCAGCTGCTCGCGCGCCTGGGCCAGGCGCTCCGCGGCCGCGCTCGCCCGCGCCTCCAGTTCGGGGAACCTCTGCTGCAACTCGGCGACCTCCAGGCGGGCGGCGTCGAAGGCGCCGCGGGCGCGCGCCCGCGCCTCGGCGGCCTCGCGCCCCTCGGCCTCCAGGCGGGCGCGTTCCTCGAGCAGCGCCTTGCGCTCGCCGCCGACGGTTCGGCCCGCCTCCTTGAGGCGCTCGACGTTCCGCGCCAGCGCCTGCTCGCGCCGCTCCAGCTCCGCGGCCCGGCCGTCGAGTTCCTGGCGGGCCACGGCCAGCGCCGCCTGCATCCGGCCGCGCTCGGCCTCGACTTCCGCCCGCCGCGCTTCCGCGGCGGCCAGCGCCTCCTCGTGCGCGCGCCGCCGCTCCTCCTGCCCCTTCTGCCCGGCGGCGATCTCCTCGGAGCGGCGGCGCAACTGCTCCTGCAAGGCCGCAAGCCCCTGCTCCGACTGCGAGAGCGCGGCGTCCCGGTCGCGCAGCGCCTGCCGTTCCGCGGCGAGGCGCTCTTGCAACTCGCGGACCTGGTCTGACCGGCCGCGCAGCAACCCGTTCTGCTCGGCCTGCTGGGCGGCGAGGACGTCGAGCTGCTGCTCGCGCTGGCGCAGCCTGGCCTGCTGAGCCGCCAGCGCCTCCTGAGCTTCGCGCAGGCGGGCGACGGCCGACTCCATCAGCCCGCCCCGCTCCTGCTGCCGCTGCGCCTCCTCAGCCCGCACCGTCTGCTCGGCCTCTAATTCCTCCCGCAATTGTTGTACTTCCTGCGCGCGCCGGCGCAGGTCGGTCTCGGTTTCTTCCTGGCGGGCGCGCACGTCGGCCAGCTGCTCCTCCTCGCGGCGCACCTCCTCGCGGATGCGCTCCAGGCGGGTGCGCAGGGCGGCGAGCATCGCCTGCTGTCCTTCCAAGGCCGCCGACCGCTGCAGGAGTTGCGCCGCCGTCGCTTCCTGCTCCGTCTTCCGCGCCGCCAACTGCTCGGCGTCGCCGGCCAACTTCACGTGCCAGGCGTCGAGGTCGGTCGCCTGTTCCTCCAGCTCGCGCGTGTCGCGCTGCAATTGCTCGAAGCGCTTGTCGATCTCCAGCGCGTCGGCCCGCAGCCGCTTCTCGCGCTCCTCCAGCGCCGCCTGGGAGCGGTCCAGCCGGGCGAGCGCGGCCTGGTGCTCGGCCTGGCTCTTCTCCAGCGCCTGACGCTCCTCGGCCAGCTTCTGCTCTCGCGCCTCCCCCGCCGCCAACCTGTCCGCGACGTCTCGGCGCAATTCCTCCTCGCGCGCGGCGAAAAGCCGGTGCTGCTCGTCGAGCAACTGCCGCTCCCGAGCCAACTCCTCAGCGCGGGCGTCGAGCTGCGCCTTGCGGACCGATTCTTCCTCGCGGCGGACGGCGACGGCGCGACCCTCGGCCTCGACCTGTCCCTTGCGCTCCTGCACCTTGCGCGCGGCCCGGCGGATCGCCTCGTGCAGGCCGGCTAGGCGGTCGCGGCGCAGGCGGTAGCGGTCGTAAAGCTGCTGGCGGACGTCGGCCAACTCACGCCGCGTGGCGGCGATCTCCTCCTGCTGCCGCCGGCACTCCTGCTCGACCTGCTCGCGCCGCTGGTACCAGATGACGCGGTCGGTTTCGAGTTCCTCCGTCTGCTCCTGAAGCTGCTTCGCCAGGGCGTCCAGGTGGCCGGCCCGTTCGTCCAGGTCGGTCGGCGCCAGCGGCAGCAGGCGCACCGCCGGCTCGCGGACCCGGGCGACCGGCGTGATCCGCACGAGCAGTTCGACGGCGCCGAGGGTGATGCGATCGCCGTCGGCGAGTGCCTGGGTGCCGGCGGGCTGGCTGTTGACGAGGAGGGCGCCGATGGGGGCGAGCTTGCGCAACTCGACGCCGTCGGTTCGGCGCGTGAGGAGACAGCACACCGCGGGGAGGGCGGCGCCGGGCAGGCGCAGGTCGCAGCCGGGAACGGTGCCGACGAGAAAGCTGACCGAGGCGACGTCGTGCGGGATCGGCGGCGCCGAGCCGTGCCGCAGCTCGAGGCGCAGCGCCGGCAAACCGTCCGCGGGTACGGCGGCGGGGTGGACGGCCGGATGTGGAGAAGGTTGTGCCATACCGAGCAAGAGCGGGTGGTTCCGTCCACCGGCGTCGCAGACGGCACGACGCCCGGCGGATTGGACCCGATTTGGTCCGTTTTGGGAAGCCCGACTTGTGCGCCGCCGCGGCCGCCGCTATAGCGAGTCGCCAGGCCGGAGCACTGCTTTTCCCGGAGGCCGTCATGGGACGAAGGTTGTGGTTCCGCGGGGCGTTGCTGGCCGTCGGGCTTCTGCTGGGCCCGTTGCTCTCGGGGTGCTTCGTCCCCCTCGGCGCCGCCTGGCCGAACGTCGCCGTCACCCCGGCCTTACAGGCCAGCGCCTCCAACGATCAGGTGCATGCCTTCCGCGTCGCGGTGAGGGAGGTTGACGCCACCATCGAGTTTCACGAGCCCGGCGAGTACGTCCTGAGGGAGGTGCCCGTCTTCGCCGGCGGTTGGGTCTCCCCGCAGGCCGACGTCGGCTGCGACTACGGCTGGTACTGGAACTGCATCGCCCTGTCTTACTGGAAACTGAAGCAGCACACGGTGATGGTGCGGCTGTACCGGCCGGGATGTCAGACGGTCGAAGTGGGGGCGTGGGACTTGCCGCACGAGGTGAAGTGGACCGGGGTGGCGGACCTGGCGGGACAGGAGAAGGCCGTCGATGACCTCGTGTGTCCGGGGACGGCCGACTTCTGGCAAGACGTGCTGGGTCAGGAGGGCGGGGGGGCCGCGCGGCATGGGGTGGTGTTCCGCTGCCTCGCCGCCGGGTCGAAGTCGCCGGAGCATCGGAAAGCCTTGCTCTTCGCCGCCTCGGAGTACAAGCGCCTGGCGAAGGCCGCACCCCCCGACCCGACGTCGCGGGCCATCGCCGAGCGGATGGAGAAGAAGGCGGCGTTCTTGGGCGAACTGGCCGAGAAGTGACCCCCGCCGGACGATTCTGGTCGCCGGATCGCCATTCCCTTTCTTCTCGCAGATTTTGCTTTTCGCTTGCAATTGAGCTATAAGAGCCTGAGTCCCTTTGTGGGCGGCGGAACCAGTTCCCCCTCGGTGGCGTCGTCCGTGTTCGACTCGGTTGTGCCAGGAGCCCCCCCTTGAGCACTCAGAAATGCTCCCTGCTTGTGGTGGATGACGAGTCGTACCTCCTCCCTCCCCTGTCGGCCCTCCTCGCGAACGACTTCGAGGTGCTGACGGCCGACAGCGCCGACGCCGCCCAGCGAATCCTTTCCGCCCGGCCCGTGGACATCATTCTGAGCGACCAGAAGATGCCCCGCATGACCGGCGTGCAGTTGCTCGAATGGGTGCGGCACCAGTCGCCGCACACCGTGCGCCTCCTCATGACCGGCTACGCCGAGCACGAGGACGCCGTCGAGGCGATCAACCGCGGCCAAGTCTACTACTACCTGCTCAAGCCTTGGCGCATCGAAGAACTGCTGCAAATCCTCCGCAACGCCGCCGAGAAATTCCAGCTGGAGCGCCGCCAGGAAAGCCTCCTGGAGGAGCTGCGCCAGCACAAGATGATGCTGGAACGGCACGTCGCCGAACGGACGCACGAGCTGAAGGAGGCCAACTGCCAGCTCGAGCGTGCCCTGAAGGAGATGGAGAAGCTGGCGCTCACCGACCCGCTGACCGGGTTGCTGAACCGCCGGGCCATCGAGGACATCGCCACCAGCGAGCTGCGCCGCCACGCCCGCTACCGCGGCCACCTGGCGATGGGCATCATCGACGTGGACCACTTCAAGCAGATCAACGAGAACTACCTCTACCCCGGCGGCGACTTCGTGCTGGTCCATCTGACGCGCGTCCTCAACGGCCTGCTGCGCACGGTGGACAGCATCGGCCGTATCGGCGGCGAGGAGTTCCTCGTCGTGGCCCCGGAAACGACCGCCGAGGGGGCCGTCGTCCTGGCGGAGCGCCTCCGCGCGACGGTGCAGCAGACGGAGTTCGTGTACAACGGGGCGACGGTGCCGGTGACGGTGAGCGTCGGTTTCGCGGTGGCGGAGCCCGAGTCGCGGGCCGACTACAAGCGTATGAAGCTGCTGGCGTCCGCGACGGTCCACCAGGCCAAGGCGGCCGGGCGCAACCAGATCGTGGTGCGCGTCCTGGAGCCGCAGCCGGCCGCCGAAGTCGCTGTGACTGGTGGCTAGAAAAGACAGCACGCGGATCCTTTACAAACTGTAACAACAATGTCTTCGCCGCTTGCGGCTTCGCAATCGTTCCTGCGAAGCCGCAAGCGGCGAAGACAGTGTCGTTACAGTTTCTTACTCGCCAGTCGTCCAGGGCAGCGTGAGCGTCAGCAATTCTCCCAGGGCGAGTGCGAGTTGCTCGGCGGCGTGGCGCGTCTGCCGGGCCAGGCGCCATATCTGCGGCACCAGGCCGGGCGAGGCGGCGGTCGCGGCCAGCAGCCGCAACGGCGCCACGCGCCCCCCGTTCAGGCACGCCACCAGTTTCGGCGACAGCGGCGTCTGGCAATCGTCCGACACGGCCCGGACGCAGCCGAACGGCACGTCCGCGCGGCGGCAGGCCTCCGCGACCGCCGCCGACTCCATGTCCACCACGCCCGCGCCGTGCTGCGCCGCCAGCGCCCGCTTGTCCTCGACGGCGCCGACGAGGTGCGGCACGCAGAGCAGCCGGTCGCGGTGCAGCGGCGGCTGCCATTCTCCCGCGGCCAGAAAGCCCGGCCAGGGTACCGGCCAGGTCTTGCCCGCCGCGACCACTTCCTCGGCCACGACCACGTCGCCGACTCGGTAGCCCGGCTTGAGTGCCCCACAGAACCCCGCCGACAGCACGAGTTTCGGCCGGTACGGCACGTTGTCCAGCAGCGGCGACCCGAAGAGCCAGTCGAGGGCCCGGCCGGCGTAGTCGGCGCCGACGCCGGTTTCGAGGACGAGGACGGTCAGCCAGGATGGGCCGCAGAAGCGGGCCCGGCAGGGGGCGCCGGGGAAGCGCTGCTGCACGGGGAAGAGGCGCAGGAACGGGGCCGACTCGCGGCGCAGGGCGAAGAGGACGCAGGGGTCGTCAAAGAGGAGCGGGTCGGTGATCATGCTCACCCTGGGCCGCTTGCGGCTTAGCGCTCACGAGGACGCGAACGCTAAGCCGCAAGCGGCTACGACAGCTGCCACAGCAGCATCTTGAGGCTGTCGCCGAGCTTCTTGTTGACCCCGAGCGCGGCGGACGGCTCGTAGCCACAGTGGACCATGCAGTGTTCGCAGCGGGGATCCTTGCCGTAACCGTACTTGTCCCAGGGCGTGTTGTCCATAAATTCCCGGAATGTGGCGTGGTGCTGGTCGGTGATGAGGTAGCACGGCCCCTTCCAGCCCTTGACGTTGCGCGTCGGGTTGCCCCAGGCGGTGCAGGTCAACTCGCGGCGGCCGCTGAGGAACTCCAGGTAGATCGGCGACGACATCATCCGATACTTCTTCAGCAGACCCTCCGCCTCCTTGAACTTGGCCCGGATGTCGTCGCGCGTCATGAAGATCTCGGCGGCCCCCTGTGGATTGGTCTCCTTGACCGCCACGTAACCGTAGGCCGGCGACAGCATGAAGCCGTCCACGCCCAGCTTCGTCAGGGAGGCGAAGAGGCGGTCGATCTCGGCGAGGTCGGTCTCCTTGTAGATCGTCGTGTTGGTGCAGACGAGGAAGCCGCGCCTCTTGGCGGCGACGATGCCCTCGACGGCGGCCTTGAAGACGCCGCGGCGCTCGACGGCGACGTCGTGCGTTTCCTCCAGGCCGTCGAGGTGGACGTTGAAGAAGAAACGGGAGGTGGGCCGGAACTCGTCGAGGCGCTTCTGGATGAACATGCCGTTGGTGCAGAGGTAGATGTGCTTGCGCCTCTTGAGGATGCCCTGCACCAGGGCGCCGATGTCGGGGTAGATGAGCGGCTCGCCGCCGCAGATGCTGACGATCGGTGCGCCGGCCTCATCGACCGAGGCCAGGCACTCCTCGACGGTCAGCCGGTCCTTGATGGTGGTGGAGTATTCGCGGATGCGGCCGCAGCCGGTGCAGGTCAGGTTGCAGGCGTGCAGCGGCTCGAGCATCAGCACCAACGGGAAGCGCTTCTCGCGCTTGAGCGCCTTGCCGGCCATGTAGCCCACCATCGACGTCGTGAGGGAAAGGGGAAAACGCATGATGGTCTCCGGCGCCCCGTGCCCGTGCCCGTGCCCGTGCCCGTGCCCGGTGACGAATCGGGCACGGGCACGGGCACGGGCACGGGCACGGGATCGCAAATGGGGATGAGATCTCCTACTCTGCGTCCGCGCCGACGACGCGGAACGCCTCGACCCGCGTGCCGCGGGCCTCGACCCCCACGGCCCGGGCGTAGCGCGCCAGCGCCATGAGCGGGAAGTAGAGGCTGTACATGTGATATTTCAGGTAAAACACCTTGGGGAAGCCGGTGCCGGTGAACTGCTCTTCCTGCCAGTCGCCGTCCTCGTCCTGCGTCGCCAGCAGGTAGTCGATGCCGGCGGCGACGGCCTCGCCCTGGGCCTCGCCGGCGGCGATCAGGCCGAGCAGCGCCCAGGCGGTCTGCGAGGCGGTCGGCGTGCCGACGCCGGCGAAGGCGGGGTCGTCGTAGCTGCGGCACGACTCGCCCCAGCCGCCGCCCGGCTGCTGCACGCTCTTGAGCCAGGCGACCGCCCGCCGCACCATCGGCCGGCGCACGTCGTGGCCGATGCTGCCCAGACCGGCCAGCACCTGCCAGGTGCCGTAGAGATAGTTCACGCCCCAGCGACCCGGCCAGCAGCCGGCCGGATTCTGCGTCCGCTCCAGGAAGGCCAGCGCCCGGCGCACCTGCGCGTGCTCGGGGCCGTAGCCGTGATGGCCGAGCGCCTCGAGGACGCGAGCGGTGATGTCGGGACAACTCGGGTCGAGCATGGCGTTGTGGTCGGCGAAGGGGACGCGCGTCAGCACCTCGCGGTTGATCTCGCGGTCGAAGGCGGCCCAGCCGCCGTCGCGGTTCTGCATCCCCAGCAGCCAGCGCAGGCCGCGCTCGGCGGCCGGCCGGCCGGCGGCGCCGCTCGCGTGCCCCGTCCGGGCCAGGGCCATGAGCACCATCGCCGTGTCGTCGGTGTCGGGGTAGAAGCCGTTGTGGTACTCGAAGAACCAGCCGCCCGGCTCCAGCCCCGGGTTGGCCTGCCTCCAGTCCCCGGGCCGCCGCACCTCCTTCTCCAGCAGCCAGCGCACCCCTCGCTGGATTGCAGATTGCAGATTGGAGATTGCAGATTTCCCATTCGCAATCTGCAATCTCCAATCTGCAATCTGCAATTGTTCCGTGTCGGCCAGGGCGTTGAGCGTCAGGGCCGTGTCCCAGACCGGCGAGAAGCACGGCTGCAAGCGCAGCGTGTCGTCCTCCTCGATCATCAGGTCGTCGAGCTGCTTCAGTGCCCAGCGCAGCTCCGGCGAGTCGTCGGCGTGGCCCAGGCAGCGCAGGCAGATGACGGTGTAGATCATCGGCGGGAAGATGGCGCCGAGGCCGTCACTGTCGGCGAAGTGGTCGCGCATCCAGCGCTCGGCGCGGCGCAGGGCGGCGGCGCGGACGGGACCAAGCCACTTTTCGCAGCGCTTGAGCATCTGATCGGCGACGAGGAAGAAGTTGGTCCAGGTGAGCAGGCGGCGCGTCGGCGGGTGCGGCCAGAGGGGGGCGCTCGGCGGCCCGAGGAACAGCTCGGCGATGCCCAGGTGCGGCGGCAGATGGCGCACCGGCTTGTGGGCGTAGAAGATGCTCAGCGGCACCACGATGGTGCGCGTCCAGCTCGACATGGCGTAGATGTTCACGTAGGCCCAGCGCGGCAGGAACATCATCTCCGGCGGCACGGCCGGACAGTTGGCGTAGGGGAACTGGCCGAGCAGGGCGAGGTAGAACTTGGTGAAGCTGTTACACTCGGCGGCGCCGCCGAGGGAACGGATCACCTCGCGGGCCCCGCTCATGTACGTGGCCGCGGGGTCGTGGCCGGCGAGTTTGAGCGCGAAGTAAGCCTTGACCGAGACGCTCAACTCGGCGGGGCCGTCGGGGTAGTTGCTCCAGCCGCCGCCGGCCTGCTGCTGCCCGAGGACGTAGCGGGCGGCGCGGGCGACGCGCTCGTCCCCCTCGCGGCCGAGGAAGGCCATGAGGAGGACCCACTCCGATTCGAGGATGGTGTCGCCCTGCAACTCGCCGACCCAGTGGCCGTCGGGCGCCTGCCGGGCCAGCAGGCAGCGGGCGGCCCGTTCGACGGCGGCGCGCAGGGGGGAAGGCGTGGGGCGGGGGGCGCGGAACCCGCCGGGCAGACGCAGTCCGTGTGTCGAGGCGCTCTGTGCTCCGGCCACGGGATTCCTTTCCACTTCCATCGAGGGCGACGATCCCCGCGCAGGGAGGGATCGACTCGTCCGTGTCGATGCGCGGGCATACTCTACCCGCTTGCCGCAAACTGCCGCAAGACCATCTGGCGATGGGGTGAGCGGACCTCCCTCTTCCGTCTTCAATTATACCCGCGTCGATGGACCCCGTTGGCCCAGCGCACACAAGCCCGAAGCGCTAGCGAGAGGGCCACACGGCGTTGGACTTGACCGGGGTTGCGCTTGCGGCTATCGCACGGCCTCTTTCGGCACGGGTGACCCAGGCGACCCGCGGCGAGGAACGCCGCGCGCTACCCGAGGAGGCGGACATGTCGAGGATGCGATGGCTGGGACTGGTCGGTAGCCTTCTGCTGACGTCTTCGGGCTGCTGCTGGTGGGCGGACAAGTGGTGCCCGCAGTCGCATTACGCGGCGTCGGCGCCCCCTCCTCCGCCTCCCGCCTACTATCCCACTCCTGCTCCGACACAATGCTGCCAGCCGTGTACGCCGTGTACGCCCTGTGTGCCGGTCGCCCAGCCCGGTCCCTCCACCTACGCCCCCGGCTGGGCGCCGCCCCCGGGATGCACCTGCAAGTGAGCGGTCACGTCATCAGTTTGCGGCCGTGGTGCTTCTCGTACCAGCGGCGCAGTTCCGGCTCGCAGCGGGCCAGGGCGACGCGGCCGATGGCCAGCGCCGCGGCACTGGTGATGATGGGGCCGAGGCACCACAGGGGGCCCGGTCCACGGGCGGCCGCGGCGTAGACGCTGCCGGGCGGCAGGAGAGGCGTCAGCAGGCCGAGGTCGCTGCGCTCGCTGAGGTAGGCGGCGAGCGGCAGGGCGAGCGTCAGCAGCAAGCCGAGGCCGTTGGCCTGCACCCCGCGTGAGAAGGCCCGGAAACCCAGCGCGAAGTAGAGGCACCATAGCAGCATGCCCGCAGCCAGCGCCCCCGCCGCCTGGAGAGCGCTCGCCCGCCCCGCCACGACGGCCGCACCCCACAGCAGCAGTGCCACGAAGAAGTAGCCGCGGCCGCGCCGCCACGCCGCGGCGGCCGCCGCTTCCCAGTAGTCGTGGGCATCCAGGCGGGTCAGCAGCAGCAGTTCGAGGCGCCGGCAGCGGTCCTGGGCGCTGGAGTCCCACAGGCCGTACTGGAAGGCCGCCGGCACCGCCGCCAGCAGTACCAACCCCGTCGTCACCGCCGGGATGCCGCCCACCCCGTCGCATAGCACGAACACGCCTTTGCCCAGCCAGTCAGGCCAGAGTGGCCCCGCCACAGTGTACAGCGCGTACAGCACGCCGAAGCCGCCCGCCAACCACAGGTTGATGCGCCCCGAGTACTGCGAGACGCGCTTCACGGCCCACCACGCCAGGGGACGGTCATCGACGCGCCGCCGCGCCCCCGCCGACCGATCCACGGCAGGAAGATAATGCCGGTCGTGAAAGTGTCCCAACAAGCGGCTCGAGGCCCGTACAGCAAGCAGGGCCAGCACCGCCAGCGACCACAATTCGACGCCGGCCGCCACGGGCCAGGTCGCTTCCAGCCCGTGCCGGTGGCAATCGCGCACCACGGCGAAGGGGTTGTAGTCGAAGAACGCGTCCACCCGTCCCGCCAGAAACGCGGTCAGTCCCGAGGGCAGCCGTGAGCCCCACGCCACCAGCCGCTCGGCCCCGAGAACGCCGGCCCCGAGGTAAACGACGATCAGGACGAGGAGGACGCGCTCGCCCCAGCGGCGAACCTGCGCCGGCTCGTAGGCCCAGACGACGAGGCCGAGGCCGGTGATGGCCCCCCAGGTGAGCGGCGGGACCAGCAGCGGCAGCAGCATCGACGGCCGCAGCAGGCCAGGGGCGACGAGGACGGCCAGCACCGGCAGGCCGGCGAGCGTGACCAGGGCCAGCCGGGCGAGGCCGACCAGCGCCTCGGCCAAGAAGACGCGGCGCGGGTGGAGCGGGCTGACCAGGAGGAACTCGAGGGCCTGGCTGCGCGGCAACTGCGTCAGGCGCCAGCCCAGCAGGACGGCCCCCTCGACGATGCCGGCGACCAGGAGCAGCGGTCCAAGGAGCGTGGCGGCTTCGTAGCTGGCCCCGGCCGCGCTGACGGCCCAGAGCCCGCCGCCAAGGACGCCGAGGTGGGCGACGACGGCACGGCGAAATGTCTGCTGCCGGCCGGGCGAGCGCGCGGCCTGGATGAAGAAGGGGGTGAGCATGCGCGGTGTCCCGGGGCCGCTTGCGGCTTGGCGTTCGTGCGAAGCCGCAAGCGGCCAGGCGGTTAGAGGAACAGCCGTGCCACCCGGTCGATGAACTCGACGCATGAGGGCCAGCGCTCCTCGGCGGCGATGGCCAGCGCCCGGGCGACGATGGGGCGCTCGACAGCCGAGAGCATCGACAGGTTGGGCGGCGGGTGGAAGTAGTCGGGGTGGAAGGTGCGCGGCGGTGGATCGAACGGCAGCCGGCCGCCGCGCAGCTCGCAGTAGCTGACGGCCAGGGCGAACTGATCCGAAAAGCGGCTCAGGCGGCCGCGGAAGACCTCCGGGGCCGCGTACTCGGGCGTGCCGCTGGGGCGGTGCGGCACCACCGGGCCGCTCATCAGGGCGGCCAGGCCGAAGTCGGCCAGCTTGACCGTTTCGCCGAACAGCATGAGGTTGCTCGGCTTGACGTCGCAGTGCTGGATCGACACGGTCTTGCCCTCGACATGGTGCTGGCGGGCGTTGAGGAAGTCGAGGGCGGCAGCGGCCTGCGACAGCAGCAAGCAGGCGTGCTCGGGAATGATGACGCAGCCCGTCTCGGTGCGGGAGGTGGCGTTCAGGTCGGCGAGGGTGCCGTCGGCCCGCTCCATGGCAATGACGATGTAGCCAAGGTGGCACCAGACGCGATCGATGCGAAGGAGGTTGGGGTGCAGGAGTTGGCGGATCGCCTGCAAGGAGCGCAGCTCACTGGGGGTGGCCTGCTCGCGCTCGGCGGGCAGGAACTTGAGGGCACAGAGGGTGCCGTCGGCGGCCTCGGCCTCCCAGACCTCGGCGAAGCTGCCGTACCCGAGCAGGCGGCGGAGGCGATAGCCCGGGAACGGCTCCAGCCCCGTCTGGAGCGGCACGGTGTGGCGCACGATAGCGACCTCTTCCTGACATCCGTCTGGACACTCGCTCCGCGGGACGGGACGCGGCTCACCGTTGGACTCTACGTTCCTCCCGGGCCAAAGTCAAAACGGCCGGCCGCTCGCCTTGCGATGGCCGCCGGCGTGGATTACGCTGAAACCACTCCGCTCCCGGACGGACAGCATCAGGGAGGGCGGCGCCATCACCGGAGGAGTCATGACCGAAAGCGAAGAACAACCGCGACCCGTCCGACCGCTCGTGCCCTGGATGGCCGTCCTCGGAGCCGCCCTACTCGGGGCCGGCGCCTTCTGCCCGGCGGTGGTCGAGCCCTCCGGGGAGGCGTTGAGTTACCGCGCCTTTCAGACCGCCGACGGCAACGTGGTCCTTGGGGCGGCGGCGGCGTCGTTCGTGCTGACGTGGGTGTTCCGCTGGTATCGCGGGTTGTTCGTGACGGCCGGCGTGGCGCTGTTCATGATCGGGGCGACGCTGCTCAAGGTGACGCGGGCGGGATATGGTCCGTCAGCCCTGGCGTGGGGATGGCTGCCGCTGGCCGCCGGCGCCGTGTTGCTGCTGGCGGCGGCGATCACGGCCCAGAAAGATCGTCCCCCCCGCGACGAGGAAACAAGTACCGAGGAGGAAGGCGACCCGGAAGTGTGATCCTCCAGCCGCTTGCGGCTTAGCGGATTCCAGGCTTCCGCTAAGCCGCAAGCGGCTTGTGCAACAGACCCTCAGCTCACCCATTGAAGCGGCGCCTATTCGTGCGGGGTCATTCGGGCCAACGACTCCCGCGTGTCGTTGACCAGCGACACGATTCCCGACATTAGCCCCTCACCCTTCAGCCCGCCGTTGGCGAAGTCCTGCAGCGCCCGACTCTTCAGGTCCAGCAGCCGCTCCTCCAAGTAAACCCGACGCGCCATCGGGTCGGCGGGGGCGTCCGGGTCGGCCTCCTGGCCGCGGGCGATCAATTCCAGCCGGCGAATCTCCTGATAGTACGACTCGAAGCGGCGCAGCTGGCGGAGGCGCAGGTAGCCATACACCGCCACCACGCCCGAGGCGAAGGCGCCCAGGCCGCCGGCCGCCTTGCCCAGGCCGGAGAGCAGGTCCGGCGTCAGCAGCGGCTCGTTGCGGCGCATGAAGCGCTCGGCGCCGACGTGCAACGGGAACTGAGGCACCTGGCTGCGCAACGGCAGCGGACGGGCCAGTCCCGCGATCGGCTCCTCGAACACCGTCTCCGCCATCCGGGCGACCCCCTCGGGCTCGGTCGGCGCGTAGGCGATCAGCAGCAGCGGCGCGGCGATGGTGCGGCACGGCTTCTCGGGGACCGGCGGATCGACGTTGTACGTGTACGCCGGGATGTCGATCGCCGAGAAGCTGGCCCGGTCGATGCGGACCTCGCCCGTCTCGGTGGGGCGGATGCGGTCCAGGCAGTAGGCTTCGGCGAAGGGCAGGGCGACCAGGCGGTAACCGGCCAGCACCACCAGGTCGCGGGCCAGGATCGACGGCAGGCTGGAGAGCAGGAAGACCGCGTCGGGCAGGTCGCGCACCGCGCGCTCGCACTCGGCCCCGGTCAAGCCGCGTAGGCGCTCCAGCTGCTGCCGCAGTTCCTGGGGCGAGGACTCCTCGGCGGTGTAGTCGCCGGGGCGGTCGGCGGCGCGGGCGCGCAGCCCGGCGAAGGCGAGCACGTCGCGGGCCAGGAAGTGAAGGGAGGTGGTCGCCGGACCGAGGCAGACGCGCTGGCCCTTCAGCCCCCGCACCCCCTCGGCCGCCAGGTCGGGGCGGGTCAGCAGTTGCAGCGGCTCCGGCGACAGGGCGACCACCTGGCGCACGTTGGCGTACTCGCGGCGGGCCACCCCGCCGGGCACCAGGGCCAGGTCGATGGGGTTGGGCTGATCGACCAGCTCGATCGCGTCCAGGGAGCCGTGGGGCTCCCTCGACAGCACGACCTTCAGGCCGTGGCGGTCGGCTTCCTGGGCGATGCGCTCGGCGAGCAGGGCGCGATTGGGATCGAGGTCGATGAGCATGTTGACGCGGTAGGTGCGCTTCTCCCAGGGGCGGAGCAGCAGCACGCCGCCGATGGCGATGAAGGTCACGCCCAGCAGCAACAGCTCGGCCTTCCAGAGCCAGCCGGTCAGGTGCCTGCGGGCCGGGACGCTCGGCGAGGGGGAGAGAGTCATTGTTGTGCTCATTAGTCATTAGTCATTAGTCATTAGTATACTCGCGCCATTCGGTTTCCAGTTGTTTAGCGGCCGCCCTCGGGGCGGCGCTCCCAGCGCGCCGCCCCGAGGGCGGCCGCTAAACGTCTAATGACTAATGACTCATGACTGGGAAGAAAATGCGCCGCCGCGAGTGACACTTCACGCCCTCCGGTGCCCATCTCACCACGGAGGCCGTGTGCCGAAATTGAGAAAATTCGGTGAAGATTGCTGTTGCACGGCAGAGAGCTTGCGAGTCCAATAACCTCGTTCCCGTCTCCAACCCAACCCGCATCCCGATGGGCCGGCATTGGTCCCCATGCTGGAGGAACGCCTTATGTCCACCGCTCCCGCAGCCCAGGTGTGCCCGCTTTGCGCCGGGCCGCTGGCCGACGACCGTCAACCCTGTCCGCAGTGCCACGCCTCGCCCGAGTGGGTCGAGATGGGGCTGGCCCTGGACTTCACCCTGCGCCGCTTCGAGGAGTGGCACAAGCAAGGGCGCATCGGCCAAAAGCACTTCCGCGAGTTGTCCGACTCCTACGCGCACCAGCGCGAGGTGTGTGGCCGGATGGCGCGCGAGGGCCAGCCGGTCCCGGACAACGCCTCGCTGCCGTCGCGCCTGCGCTGCTGGAGCTGCCCCGCCTACAGCGACCCGCCGCCGGACTATTGCGCCGAGTGTGGCGCCCCCTGGGACCTGCCGGCCGCCCGCTCGCTGCGCTTCTGGACCTTCCTCGCCCGGGAGATCGACCGCCAGAGCGACGCCGGCCGCCTGTCGCTCAACGTGGCTCACGACCTCAAGGCCGAGGTGCGCGAGCGCCGCAACGCCCTGTGTCAGAAGCTGGAGAAGCAGCGCCTGTCGGCCGTCACCGCCGCCGCCCCGGAAGACGCGGCCCGCTCGACGAAGCGGCGCCGGGCTCCCGACCTAGAGGAGGCGCCCGCGGTCCCCGCGGCCCCGCGGCGCTCCGCCTGGGAGATCCTCCTCGACCCGCGCACGATCCAGTGGCTTCTCTGCCTGGGCGGCGCCCTGTTCGTGGTCGGCCTGGTGATCTTGCTGGCGGTGGAAAAGTTCTTCGAGAACGCCTCCTTCGTCGCTGTGCTGCTCGGGGTCGCCAACGCGGCCGTGCTGGGGGGCGGGTGGGCAATCATCGCGCGCACCCGCTACCAGACCGCCGGCCGCGCCCTCACTCTCCTGGCGTGCCTCGTCATGCCGCTGAACCTGTGGTTCTACGACTACAACCACCTCATCGAGTTCGACCACAACCTTTGGGTCCCCGCGCTGGTCTGCTGCGTCCTGTACGCCGCCTCGGCGCTGCTGCTGCGCGACCACCTGTTCGTCTACGTCCTGTTCGGCGGCATCGCCCTGACCGGGCTGCTGATCCTGGCCGACCGGCACCATTTTCACGAGATTGCCCTGCCGTCAACGCTGCTGGTCGTGCTGGGGTTGATCGGCCTCCACCTCGAGCGTGCCTTCCCACAAGAGGAGGACGGACCGTTCACGCGCCGGCGCTTCGGGATGGCCTGTTTCTGGAGCGGGCAGGCGCTGCTGGGGGCCGGCCTGCTGCTGCTGCTCGGCGGGCAGGTGGCCGGCTGGCTGCACGGGCCGTTCCTTCAAGGCCTGGGGCTGGCGGAGGCGCCGGACATCTACACCGTCGATGGGCTGCAACTGCTGGCCATCCTCCTGGTGCTGGCCGGCACCTACGCCTACGTCTACTCCGACGTGGTGGTGCGGCGGGTCGGCGTCTACATGTACCTCGCCGTGTTTACGCTGCTGTGGGCCGAGGCGCTCGTCGTCCGCTTGCTGCACCTGTCGGTCGCGATGGAGGCGGTCATCGCCGTGCTGGCGCTGACGGCGCTGGCCCTCAACCTGCTCTACCGGGCGACGGCGGCCCGCGCCTCCGGCACCCTGGCCCGGGCCATGCCGCCGCTGGGGGTCTTCCTGGCCACCCTGCCGGTGGCCCTGGGCGCCCTGCTCCACTTCCGGGCCACCAACGCCGCCATTAAAGAGCTCTGGTCCTATGACATCACCTGGTGGTACGTCGGCGCCATGGCGCTGACGGCCGTGAGCTGCCGGGTCGGCGCCTACCTGTACCGGCATACGCTGCCGTGGGTGTCGATGGTGTACTTCTTCGGCACGGCGGCGGCGACGCTGGCCGGGGCCGCCGGGTTGCTCTACCTCGTTGACCTGAAGGCCTGGGACCGGCAGGCCACGATCCTGATGCTGGTGCCGATCCTCTACCTGATCGCCTCGCGCGTCTACCGCGGCCACACGGCGGAACGGCCACTGATCTGGGTGGCGCACGCCGCCACCGCCTTCATGGTCCTCGGCGTCCTCACCGCCTCGCTGCAGATCACGCCGCAGGTCGCGACGGGCAGCAGCTTCTTCGAGCCGACGACCCGTTCGCCGTCGAACCTGCTGTGGGCGGCGTTTTGTGCCGAGGCGGCGCTCTTCTACGGCCTGGCCTCGGGGCTGCGCAAGGAAGGTTGGACCATCTACCCGGCGACGGCGATGGCCTGCGGCGCCGTCTGGCAACTCCTGCTCTACTCGAACGTCATCACCCCCGAGTACTACGCGCTGGCCTTCGCCCTGCTGGGCTTCGCCCTGCTGGTGGCCTACCGCTTGGCCCTGCTGGAGCGCTTCGAGAAGGGCGGGCTGGCGCCGGCGGCGTTCGGCAGCGCCAACGCCCTGATGTCTCTGGCGTTCCTGGCGGCGGCGCTGCTGGCGCTGAGCCGGCTGGCCGCGAAGGAGTCGAGTTGGTCGCTGGCCGGGCTGCTGCTGGCGCTGGCGGCGCTGAGCCTTGCGGCGTCGTGGCTGGTGCGGCACCCGGTCTGGCGGCCGTGGTACGTCGTCATGGGCATCGCCGAGGCGCTGCTCATGTTCGTCGCCGTCGAGATGGCCTGGGACCTGACGGTCTGGCAAAAGGCCGAAATCTTCTCGGTCGTCGTCGGCGTGGTGCTCCTGATGCTGGGCCACTGGGGCTGGCACCGCGAGCAGGCGCCCGACACGGCGCGGCAGAGCGAGTCGGTGTCGCTCGCCCTGCTCTTCGGCAGTCTGCTGACGGCGCTGCCGTTGGCCGTGGCCGTGCTGATCCACCGCGGTGGCAGCCATCACTTCTCGAAGCCGGACGAGTTGGGGATGCTGAGCGCGGGCGTGCTGCTGCTGGCGAGCGGCTTCATGCTGCGGCTGCGGTCCACGGCGCTGATCGGGGCTTCCCTGCTGGGGCTGTACCTGCTGACCCTGCCAATGCTCATCAAGAAAATTGCGGAGCTGGAATGGTCGGCGATCTTGCTCATGAGCGGTGGCGGGCTGGTCCTCGGCCTCGGGCTGGTGCTGAGTATCTTCCACGACCGCCTGCGGACGCTGCCCGAGAAGATCAAGCGGCGCGAGGGGATCTTCCGGGTGCTGAGCTGGCGTTGATCGCCGCGGGCGGCCGGCCCGCCCCCCGGAAGTTGATCGAGCAGGGCGCGGAGGCGCTGCACTTCATCTTCCGCCTGCTTCAGGGCGGACTGTTGTTCGTTCGCTTTCTTCTCCGCCTTGTCGGCGCGCTTCTTCTCTGCATCGGCGCGTTTCTTCTCTTCTTCGGCCCGTTTCTTCTCTTGCCTGGCCTGTCGCCGAGCTTCCTTGAGGCGCCCCTTCAAGTCGTCGAGCTGCCGTGACAGGTCGGCCGGCAACGGGAGCAGCTCGCCCTTGTGCCAGAAGCGCGCCCAACCGTCCAGCAGTGCTACCTCGACCTCCAGCTCCGGGACCGCCAGGCGACCGGCGGCGTTCGGCGTCACCGGCGCGTAGGCGACGCCGTCGTGGTGATACAGGCGCAGGTCGTGCGTCTCGGGGTCGAAGATCAGGTAGTAGGGGACCTTCAAGTCGTTTTGGTACTTCTGGAAGTTGTCCTCGTAGTCCTTGCGCTTGTTGGACGGCGAGACGTATTCCAGCACCCAGAGGACGCGCCCGGACTCGAACGGCAGGTTAAAGCTGCCCATTGCCGCCAGCGGCTCCTCGCTCTCGATCACCATGTTGTCCGGGCAGACCTGCCCGAGGTGGGCGTTGATCGGGTACTGCACCAGCAGCTCGTTGCACAACTGCACGTCGGGGCGGCGCACCTTGAGGACGGCGAAACTCTCGATGGTGATCTCGCGCTGGGCGGCGTGGGGCGTCGCTTCCATGAAGTGCTCCCGGGGGAGGGCCCTCAAGTAGTCCTGGGCCGCCCGCTCGTAGTCCTCCGGCGTCCAGGCCGCGATCGCTTTCTGGGGCATCACTCACCTCCTTCCCCGAGAACACCCTCCGTAACGGCCTCATTATGCGCAGGCGGGCCGAATCGAGCCAGAGCAAGGCCAAGGGCCGCGGAGCGCTCGCGCCGCCGAGGAGGCCGAACCCTTCACTCGCCGGCGATGCCGGTTTCGCAGAAGCGGCGAGCGATCTGCAACACGTGTCCCAGGTCGTGGCACACATAGTAGGCCGGGCAGCGGTAACCCTCGCCGCTCGTCTGGACTTCGACCTCCTCCTCACCGCGCGTCGAGTCGTAGTACACCCAACCGTCGCCGCACTCACGCAGCACATAGTTCCCGTGACCGCCGATGATCTCGAGCGCGGACGACTGCCCCGGGTCGCCCGTCCAGAGCCGGAGCAGCGGCTGGCCGTGCCGGTTCAGCTGCCGGATGCGTGCCTCGATCTGTTCCCAAGTCGGGTCGTCAAGGTAATCGACGGCCATCTGCTCGCCGGCCAGGCTGTGCGGGGCCGTTTCGACGACCTTGACGACAAGCCCGCCCGGCGTCCTCGCGGTCGGGCTGGGGGGCGAGTCGGCGAGCAACCCCAGGTGCCGTGTGACCTCGGTGGAGTCCGGCGTGCCCGCGCTCGGCGCCGGATCAGGCTGCCTTCGGGCGGCCCGGGCGAGCGCTGGCAGCAGTTCGATCCAGAACCGGTGGCGGATCGGATTTCCGCCCGCATACACGACCTCGCCGTTCACCACCAGGCGATACTGGACCTGCCGGAGGCCGCCGCTCAGGAAAAAGTAGAGGATCACCAGCGTGCCGATCGGGGGACAGACGGCGGCCAGCAGGACGATCAGGAAAAAGCTGAGCAGTGCCTGGCCGGAAGGGTCTTGCAAGGAAACGTCGTCGATCTCGGTGAGGGGAATGGCGCGGCGGTGAAAGCTGGAGTAGAGCCGCCTGTTGGTGAGCAGGAGGCCGGCCTTGCCGTTGCGGAGCAGCGAGGTGTCGATGACCGCCAGGGGCGTTTCCGTGGCGTCCAGGTCGTAGGCAAACCGGGCCGCCGCGTTGGCGAGGTGGTCGGCCCGGAAGCACCCCAGGCGTCGGAGGACGCCTTTCGCGCCGTGCCGTTCGGCCATCTCGCGCACCAGCGCCTCGGCCTGCTCTGGTGGCACGGTCACATCGCAGTCTGGGATGGTTTCTTCGCAGTCGCTGTCCACGGGTTCGTCCGGCTGCCGGCTGCCGTGGTGTCCTGGCCTCGGTCCTCCCACGAGTTCCTTGATTCCCCAGCCGACGCACAGAAGGCCAAGGAGTCCCGGAATTGCCGACAGGGCGAAGCAGCCAGCCGGAACCGCGGCGGGACCACCCGTGAGCAGGCTCACCACGGCGGCGCCACCGGGCACGCACAGCAGGAGGCCGGGGATGATGAACACCGCCGCGAACACCGCCCGCTCCAAGAACGACGTCGGGGGCGTGTAGCGCGTCAGACAGGTGCGGCACATGCGGTGACGGCCCCGCTTCTCGTAGTCGGGACTGCCGCATTTCGGACAGACCGGGCTGACGGGATACCTGCTCATGGCTCAACTCGTCGAGAGTCGGTTTGGGTACCACGGGACATTATAATCCTACATCCCGCACTATTCGGGCCGATCGTGGACGATTGTGTTGATGGGCACGAAACTGGACAATTCCTACTTGTCCGGTAGCCGGTTCGGTGGGTAGGATCGAGGTGCGCGTGTGGGACGTGGCCGAAGGGAAGGAGTTGCAGCGGTTGCCGCTGAAGTCGCCGCCCGAGCCGGCCTCGGCCACCGTCGGCCTTGCGTTCGCCCTCGACGGCCGGACGCTGCTGACCTGCCTCGCCGGGGAGCGCGTGACGCGCCGCTGGGACGCGCTGACCGCGAGCAGTTGGGCGAGCCGGAGGGGGTGGGCCAAAAGGCGGTCGAAGCGGCGGTCAAGAAGGCACTGGGGGAACATGCCGTCGGCGGAGGCCAAGCAGCGCCTCGAACAGGTTCTGGGCAAGCTGAACGGCAAGCTCGGGCCGAACATCGAAGCGGTGCGGGCGGTGCGCGGCGTCGTGGTGCTGGAGCGGATCGGCACCCCGGACGCGCAGAAGGTGCTCGAGGAGTTCGCCAGGGCGGGCCAGAGCAGGTTGAGCGCCGAGGCCCGCACCGCGGCGGAGTGACTCAAGGCGAAAAGCCCGGCGCCGGCCCGATGAGCCGGATGGGGAGAGCCGGATAAGGACCCGGAGTGAATTGCCGCTGGAAAATCACGCTGTCCCCTTATCCGCCTTCCTTTGCGAAGCCGCATCCGGCTGTCACCGCTTCCTACCCGCGCCCCGCGCCGACCATTTCCCGCCGGGCCGCCCCCCGAGCCCCGCCCGCAGGCCAATCCGGCGCCCGCAGGACGGGGACGCCGCCGCCGAATTCCTCCAACCGCCAGCGCACCTCGGGGTCGCGCGTGTCGCGGGCCAGCGACGTCACGGCGTTCATGAGGCCGAAGCGCGACCGGTCGGCGTCACCGAAGAAGCGCCCGAGGATTTCCCCCAGGAATTGGCTGGAGTTCGACCCCCCGAGCCGCGAGAGGAAGGGCATCAGGTTGAGGACCACGTCGATGTCGGCGCCGACGGCGTTGCGCATCTCCGCGGCGGCGGTCGTGAACGCTTCCGCGGCACAGCAGCAGCGGACGGCCTCGCGGACCGCCTCGTCGGCCTCGTCGGCCGGCAGCGAGTCGAGGTCGGCGAGATGGCGGGTCTGGACCGCGTGGGCGACGATGGCGCCGTTGCGGCACACCTGGCGGAAGACGTAGGGATGCACCCAGACCTGGCCCTGGCAGGCGCGGATGGCGACGCCGCCCTGGACGCGGTCGCCTGGCTGGACCTCGGCGACCGCGGGGAGGACCGAGCGCGCGAAGAGACGCCGGCCGTCGTCAAAGGTGTCCGACACCGTGCCGCCCGCCGCCTGGACCTCGTCAGCGAAGAGGGTGTGGACGTGGGCCGTCGTGAGGTGGTCGTCAAAGGACATGACCGTTCTCCTGGACAGGTGAATTCCCGAACGGACCAGGCATGTCCCGTCCTTGCCGCCCGACGGGCGCGGGAGCCTTCCAGATTCTAACGTCAAGCCGGACCGCGGGGAAGGGTTTTCCCCCGTGTCAAATCGATGAAGCCGGATCGATCCTGCGCCTGGCCCTGGTGGGGACAGAGGCGAGCGGCAGCGCTTGTTCTCCCCTCGCCCCTCCGGGGCGAGGGGGAGACTCTTCCTTGCCGGGGACATACCTTCGGAGCCGGTACTCCATCCCCCAGGCAGGATCGAACTCGCCCGGCTCACCACCCGAGGCCGATCTGTCGCAGTCGGTCCTGGATTCGCGGGAGGTCGCAGAGTGTGACACTGCCGTTGCTGTTGCCCCAGGCGACGAGCGTCCCGTCCGGGCTGAACTGGGGATGAAAGGAGGGGACGCCGTCCCCGGCCAGGTTGGCTACGGGCTCGTCGCAGCCGCGCTCCCAAAGGGCCAATCCCCGGTGCGGCTCGGCGGCCGCGCACAGCCAGCGCTGCGCCCCCGGCCCGACGGCCGCGACCCAGGTCATGAGCCCGCCAGCCGACTCTCCAGTCTGGGCGTCGCGCAGCACCCACCGGTACGGTGGTCCCTCCTCGTCAGGATCGCGGGACACGGCCACGAGGCGGCCGCCGGGCGCTGTGAACAGGTTGTCGAAGTCCACCCCCTCGCGGGTGCTCGGTCGGGCCCACAGGATTTTCCCGTCGCTCGCGCCCAGTGCCACCACGGTTCGCCGCCGCGTGCCGGCGACGTCGTCGCGCCCCGAGGCGAGGAAGACCCGGCCCTCGGCAGCCGCCGCCGTGTCCCACACCAGCTTGGAGAAAGGCGGGGTTTCGCCGATCCCTCGCACTTTGCCCCCCGGTTGCAACTCACGGAGCCGGCAGGTGAGCGGCTCCGCGTCGTCCTCCAGGCGCTCGGCGCGGAACAGGAGAAGGCGTCCGTCCGGGTCGGTGCCGAGGCAATTCGCGGACCCCCGGCCGAGCTGCCAGGCGTCCACCGTGCGGCCGCCGTCCAGGTCCCACACGACGGCCTGTTCCGAGCCGCAGTACGCCAGCCGCTCCTCACCGACGAAGGTCAGACCGGCGTTGTCTGCCGACGCCACCGGCGGAGCTTCAAAGACGCGCAACAATCGGCCCTCGATCGCGTCCCAGACGGCCACCTGACCGCCGTGACCGTAGGCCGCCAGGAGCCGCCCCTTCCCGGAAAAGCAGACGCGCGCCGCCGGGCCGGCCAGGCCACGCAGGTCCTCAATGCCGCGACCGCCCTCCAGCTGCCACAGGGCGACCGAGTGTCCGCGGCCTCCCCTCGGGTCGCGCCGGTTGGCCCCCGCCAGCCGCCGGCCGTCTGCTGCGAAGGCCAGACCGGTCGCCCCGGACAAGTCCAACAGGTCGAGGAGCAAGCGACCGGTCGCGGCGTCCCACACCTTGGCGGGTCCGGTCCCGGCCGAAGCCACCGTGGTCCCGTCCTGGCTGAAGGCTACCGCAGTCACCTTGAAGATCGCCCCGTAGCACGGGGTGGAGTGGCCGGTTTCCCAGTCCCACAAGGTGACGGTCCCGACGCCATCGCCCACCGCCAGGCGCCGGCCGTCGGGGCTGAAGGCCAGGCACTCCACCCGCCCGCGGGCGGGCGGAAGGACGACCGGTCGCCCTTCCGCGAGCCGCGGCCGGACGATCACGCGGCCTTCCGCGTCCCCCGTGGCGAGGTGGCGCCCCCCCGGCGCCAGGGCCAGCGCCGTCGCCTTCTCCTTGACCCGCGGCCACGCCTGACCTGTCGCGACATTCCAGGCAGCGACCAGGCCATTGCCGTCACGGTCGGTCGCCGCCGCGGCCACCCAGTCCCCGTCCGGAGTCATCGCCAGGACCGGCACTCCCAGGGAGGTGTGGGCCACGACGTAGCCATCACCGAGATCGAGTTCAGCAATCGCCCGGCCGCGATGCACGTCCCACAGGCGCAGCCTCCCGCCGTCGAGCGCGACGAACTGCCGCGGCTTGCCGTCAGCGCTGAACCCCACGGGGCCGGCGCCCTGCTGCCCCGACAGGGTGGCTTCCTTCGTCTCGGTGTCCCACAGGCATGCCTCCTCGCCGGGCATACCGCCACAGAAAAGGACCCGGCCAGTCGCGTCAAAGGCCAGGGCGGACGCCTCACGGTCGGCCAGTCCCGAGAGCTTCCGGGCGTCGAGGCCGGCGAGGACGGCGGCTACCTCCGTGCGGCCGTCGATGTCCCGGCGGAGGGCGACGGCCTTAACGACCATCTCCCAGGCGCGGTCCGACCAACCGTCCCGCCGCGGCGGGACGCCCTCCAGCCGGGCCTGGCGGAGCAGGGCGTCGCATTCGCGGTTGCGCCGACCCTCCTGAGCCGCCAGGGCGGCCCAGCTGGCGGCGAAGGCCACGGCGAGGAGGAGGGCCGCCGCCGCGCCTCCCAGGGAGGCCACGAGGGGGTTCCGCCGGCCCCAGCGCGCCAGCCGCCTCAGCAGGCCCACCGGCCGCGCGAGGACGGGGTGCCCGCCGAGGTAGCGGCGGAGGTCGTCGGCCAGGTCGTGCGCCGAGGCGTAGCGCTGACCGGGCTCCTTTTGCAGGCATTTCAGGCAAACCGTCTCCAGGTCGCGCGGCACGGCGGAGTTGAGCTGGCGCGGCGGCGCCGGCTCCGCCGTGACGACCTGCCGCAGCGTGACGAGCGGGCTATCGGCCTGGAACGGCGGCCGGCCCGTGAGCAGCTCGTAGAGGATCGCGCCCAGCCCGTACACGTCGGCGGCCGGGCCGACGTCCTTGGAGCGGCCGTCGGCCTGTTCGGGGGCCATGTAGCCCGGCGTACCCAGAGTTCGACCCGTCGCCGTCAACCCCGGCCCGTCGGTGAGCGCCTTCGCCAGGCCGAAATCGGTAACGTGCGGCTCGCCGGCCGCGTCGAGGAGGACGTTGGACGGCTTGAGGTCGCGGTGCAGCACCTTCTGCCCGTGCGCGTACTCCACCGCGCGGGCCAGGGCCTCGGCGCAGCGTGCCGCGCGCTGAGCCGCCAAGGGGCGACCCCGGACCGCGTCGGCGAGGCTGCCGCCTTCGACGTAATCCATCGAGAAGTAATGCCGCCCGTCGTGCTCATCGACCTCATGGACGGCCACGATGTTCGCGTGGCACAGGCGTGCCGCCATACGTGCTTCGGTCTGGAAGCGCGCGACTTCTTCCGCCGTGGCCAGCGCCCCGGACAGGATCATCTTCACGGCGACGACGCGGTTGAGCGACACCTGCCGCGCCTTGTAGACGACTCCCATCCCGCCGCGGCCGACCTCGTTCAGCAGTTCGTAGTCGCCGAACCGCGCCGCGCCGGCCCGCAGGTCGCTGGGCGCCGGGAGGAGGGCTGCGAACAACCCATCCGCCTGGTGAAGCCGGCGCAGCTCCTCGGCCAGGGCAGGGAACCGTTGCAGGTATCCGTCGAGGGCCGGCGACTCCCCCGCTTCCTCGCGGAGGACGAACTCGCCATAGACCAGGGCCGCCGCCCGGGGCACGTCCGAGGCCAGGTCGGGGTGGCGGGCGAGGAGGTCCCGGAGGCTGTCGCGTTCGCCGCACCGCCGGCGCCGGCGCTGTTCGTCGAGGAGCCGATCGAGCAAGGTGTCGGGGGACGGCAAGGTCGGCTGTTCGGAGCCCGACGCGGGCAGGACGTTCTCACCCATCGGACGAATCCTCCGGCTGTACCTCCTTCTGAACCCGGGCGATGGCGCGGGCCAGGTGGACGCGCAGGGCGTCCGGGGCGGCGCCGACCTCGGCCGCAATGTCGCGCCACGCGCGGCCGCCGGCGCGCTGGTCGAACAGCCAACATTCGCGCTCCGTCAACCGCGCGCGCAGGGCGGCGGCCAAGTCGGCGCGGAGCAGGACCTGGCTCGGGGTCGGGTCGTTGGCCGGCGCGTCCCAGCCGTCGGGAATGCCGCCGCCGTGGTGCTGCTCCTGCCGCACCTTGTCGAGGAGCTTGTTGATCGCCATCCGGGCCAGCAGCGCACGTAGCCCCTCTGGCCCGGGCACGTCGAAGGCGCCGGCCGCGGCACGGGCGAAAAAGTTCGCCAGCACCGACTGGCAGATGTCCGCGGAGTCGAAGACGCGCCGCAGCCGCTCGTCCGTGAGGCGCAGGCGGATGACCTGGCGGAGATACGGCTCGTAACGGCGCACCAAATCCGCGGCCGCCGTGCGATCGCCCGACCGCACGGCGGTGAGGAATGAGGCAAAATCCTGCTCGTTCATGTTCGGTATCCCGGTTCGCTTACGTTTACCAAGTAATGGCCGTCGCGCCGGCCCTACCATTCCTTCGACCCGCCGGGAAGAACCGAAACGGCAAGCAGTGCTCGCTCTTGCCGGTGAGGAGAGGGTATCAGACCGAAGCACGGCCTGCAAAAGAAAACACCCGCGGGTTTTCGCACCTTCGCAACCCGGGTGGACTGCGCTCCTGTCCCCTGCCCGGGAGCCGAGGCGACGACGCTGTCACCGAATAACGGGAGATCGACATGAATGAGGATGGATTGGGCCGCGGGACATGGATCGCGCGGGGGCTCTGGGTCGTCGGATTCGCGGTCCTGTTCCTGTCCTGCGCAGGATCGGCCGCGGCGGATTACATCTACTGGAGCGACACCGGCCTGCTCAGTCCCGGGCGCTCCGTGAATCACATCGAGCGGGCCAACCTCGACGGGAGCAACGTCCAGACAATCTTCACCTCCACCGGAACGAACGCCTTCGGCGGCATTGCGTTCGACACAGCTTCCGGCTACCTCTACAGCGCCGACCGGCAGTTCATCTTCCGCAGCAACCTGGATGGGACGGGTCGCGTGAACCTGGTCTCCAGCCCGGGCGGCAACTCGGACGTGGAGCTGGACCTCGTTCACGGCAAGATTTACTGGGGCGTCGATAGCGCCGTACCGACGCTGATTCGCCAGGCCAACCTCGACGGCACCGGCGTTGAAACGCTGGTTTCCCGAAACAGTGGCAATTTCGAGGGGCTTGCACTGGATCCGGTCCACGGTAAGCTCTACTACACGTTCGGCGAAACAATCGGCGTGTCCAACCTGGACGGCTCAGGCCAGTCGGTGTTCGAGAGCTTGCCGGCGGGGTCATCGCCGTTTGACGTGGAGATCGACCTCGCGAACGGCAAGCTGTACTGGAACCAGTACGCGACGAACACAACGCCCTCGCTACGACTCCTCCGCCGGGCCAACCTGGACGGCACAGGGGCCATCGAGGACCTCGTCCTGGCCACGCCTCCCAACAACTTCAACAACGGCTTCGAGTTCGACCCGGCGGGCGGTCAACTATACTACGCACTCGGGTCCACGATTACCACTACCCCCACCCCAGTAGGCATCTTCCGGGCCAACGCCGACGGGACAGGGAGTCAATTTCTCTTGAATGACCTCAACGGCTTCAATTACGTGGAAGTCGTCCACCTGGCGCAGGCGACGAATATCCCCGAGCCGGTTTCCCTCGCGTTGTTCGGCGTCGGCCTGGTCGGCCTGCTCGGCTACCGTCGGCGACGCAAGATCGCCGTGTGACTCAAGGCCGCCATCGCCCGGCCGGGGCCGCCTTCGGGCGGCCCTGTTCCATTCCCGGCCGAACTCCTGGCAGCCGGCGCCCCACCTTTGACGCTCACTCCCCCCGTCCGTACATTTCCCCCATCGTCGTCCACGAGACTCGCGATCTGCGTCTGCCGGGCTCCCGGCCGCGGGCGCCACCGGCGTGACGGGGGGCGTAACCACAGGAAGACACATCCGATGAGCAAGTACGTCTACTTCTTCGGCGGCAAGACCGCTGACGGCAACGGCAAGATGAAGGAACTGCTCGGCGGCAAGGGCGCCAACCTGGCCGAGATGTGCCTCATCGGCCTCCCGGTCCCAGCCGGCTTCAGCATCACCACCGAGGTCTGCACCTACTACTACGACCACGGCAAGACCTACCCGCCCGAACTGAAGGCCCAGGTCGAGGAGGCCCTGCGCAAGACCGAGCAGGTCATGGGCGCGAAGTTCGGCGACCCGAAAAACCCGCTGCTGGTCTCCTGCCGCTCCGGCGCCCGCGTCTCCATGCCGGGCATGATGGACACCGTTCTGAACATCGGCCTCAACGAGGGCACCCTGCGCGGCCTCATCGACAAGACCGGCAACGAACGCTTCGCCTGGGACAGCTACCGCCGCTTCGTGCAGATGTACGGCGACGTCGTCCTCGACCTCAAGCCGCAGTCGAAGACCGAGATCGACCCCTTCGAGAAGATCATGGAGGAGCTGAAGCACGAGCGCGGCGTCCACCTCGACACCGAGCTGACGGTCAAGGACCTTCAGGACCTGGTCAAGCGCTTCAAGAAGGCGGTCAAGGAGAAGAAGGGCAAGGACTTCCCCGACGAGCCGATGGAGCAGATGTGGGGCGCCGTCAGTGCCGTCTTCGGCTCGTGGAACAACGACCGGGCCATCGTCTACCGCCGGCAGTACGGCTACCCGCACGACTGGGGCACGGCGGCCAACATCTGCTCGATGGTCTTCGGTAACATGGGCGACGACTCCGGCACCGGCGTGGCCTTCACGCGCGACCCGGCCACCGGCGAGAACGTCTTCTACGGCGAGTACCTCATCAACGCCCAGGGCGAGGACGTGGTCGCCGGCATCCGCACCCCCAAGAAGATCGCCGAACTCAAGAACGACATGCCGCCGGTCTACAAGCAGCTCGAGGAGGTGCGCAAGGCGCTGGAGAAGCACTACCGCGACGTGCAGGACATCGAGTTCACCATCCAGAAGGGCAAGCTCTGGATGCTGCAAACGCGCAACGGCAAGCGCACCGGCTTCGCCACCGTGCGCTTCGCCGTGGACATGGTCGATGAGGGGCTCATCACCAAGGAAGAGGCCCTGTCGGCCGGCCGCCTCCCGCCGGACGACCTCAACCAACTCCTGCAGCCGATCTTCGACCCCAACGCGAAACGGCAAGCCAAGGTGATCGCCAAGGGCATCAACGCCGGCCCCGGGGCCGCGACGGGCGTGATCAAGTTCTTCGCCGACGACGCCGAGGCGTGGGTCCGACAGCACAGCAAGACCGACGCGCACGGCAACCGCGACCCGAACGGGCGCGTCATCCTCGTCCGCCGCGAAACCAGCCCCGAGGACCTGCGCGGCATGCAGGCGGCCGACGGCATTCTGACGGCCTTCGGCGGCGCCTCGTCACACGCCGCCCTGGTCAGCCGCCAGATGGGCAAGGTCTGCGTCGTTGGCTGCGGCGCCCTGCAGATCGACTACGGCAAGCGCACCGTCACCGTCGGCAGCACCGTCCTGAAGGAAGGCGACTTCATCAGCGTGGACGGCTTCACCGGCGAGGTCGTGGCCGGCCAGGTGGCGACCAAGCCGAGCGAGGTCATCCAGGTGCTGATCGAGAAATCGCTCACGCCGGAGCAGTCGCGCGTCTACCAGCAGTACGCCAAGCTGATGGAGTGGGCCGACGCGGCGCGCAAATTGAAGATCCGCACCAACGCCGACAAGCCGGACCAGGCGGCGCAGGCCATGGCTTTCGGCGCCGAGGGCATCGGCCTGTGCCGCACCGAGCACATGTTCTTCGACCACATCCGCGAGATGCGCGAGATGATTCTGGCGGAGACGCCGGAGGATCGCCGCAAGGCGCTGGCGAAACTGCTGCCGTTCCAGCGGGCCGACTTCGAGGGTCTGTTCCGGGCCATGAAGGGCCACCCGGTGACGATCCGCACCCTCGACCCACCGCTGCACGAGTTCCTGCCGCACGACGACAAGGGGCAGGCCGAAGTGGCGAAGGACATGGGCGTCTCGAAGGAGAAGGTGGCGGAGCGCGTCAAGGCGCTGCACGAGCAGAACCCGATGCTCGGCTTCCGCGGTTGCCGCCTCGGCATCGTCTACCCCGAGATCACCGAGATGCAGGCGCGAGCGATCTTCGAGGCGTCCTGCAACGTCGCTAAGGAGGGGATGAAGGTCGAGCCGGAGGTGATGATTCCCCTGGTCGGCTTCCTGCCCGAACTGAAGGCGCAGGCGAAGATCGTGCGCGACACCGCCGAGAAGGTATTCGCCGAGAAGGGGACGAAGGTGCCGTACCTGGTCGGTACGATGATCGAACTGCCGCGGGCGTGCGTGGTGGCCGACCAGATCGCGAAGGAGGCGCAGTTCTTCAGCTTCGGCACCAACGACCTGACGCAAACCACCCTGGGCATGAGTCGCGACGACTACGGCAGCTTCATCCGCGTCTACCTGGAGAGCGACCTGGTGCCGAAGGACCCGTTCCAGGTGATCGACTTCGAGGGCGTCGGCGCGCTGATGCAGATCGCCGTGGAGAAGGGCCGGAAGACGCGGCCGGACCTGAAGATCGGCATCTGCGGCGAGCACGGCGGCGAGCCGGACTCGGTGAAGTTCTGCCACCGGATCGGGCTGAATTATGTGAGCTGCAGCCCGTTCCGGGTGCCGATCGCCCGCCTGGCGGCGGCGCAGGCGGCGCTGGAAGGGAAGAAGTAGCGGACGGCGTTGGGCCGCCGCGCTCGGGGCGTCGCTGGGCGCGGTGTTGAAGAGGGGAGGAAGCGCGGACGACGGCCCGGCTTCCTCCCCCCTTCGTTCATCCGCTGCCTCGGATGGACTGCACGACCGGTCGATGGGTAGAATGGCGAAGGCCAGGGACCCGCATTCGAGGAGGGAGTCAATGGGCGACACCATCGTCAACAACCGGATCGCCGGCACACGGATCACGGTCTGGGACGTCCTGCACTACCTGGAGTATGGACGAAGCCCCGAGTCCATCGCGGGCATTCTACCCATCACCGTCGAGCAGGTGCATGCCACGGTGAGATACATCGAGGAGCACAAGGAAGAGGTGATGGCAGTTCATCGGCAGATCGAGGAGCGCATCGCGCGAGGCAATCCGCCGGAGGTCGAGGCGAAATTGGCCGAGACGCGAGCGAAGATGCAAGTCTGGTTGAACGAACGTCGGCGGGCGAAGAGCCAGGAGGGCAACGGTGACGGGCATCCTGGCGGACGTTAATATCGAGGGCCACATCCAGGTCTTGCTCCGACTACTGCAACAGGACCACCGGAGCGAGTTCTGGGTGCATCTGAACCTGCGCACGCCGACCTTCGGCGAACTGGGACTGCCCGCCGAGACGGCGGACCTGGTGGTGTGGCAAACGTGTCAGCGAGAGGACCTGATCCTGCTGATTACGGCCAGCGGACCGATTACCGGGCCGGCGACCAGGTGCCTTTGGTGCTGGACGGGGCGACGGTCGCAGTCATCGCCGCTCAGGATTTGTTGCCGTAACTCACGCGCGGGCCTCCAGGATCGCGCCACAGCGGCGCGCGTGCTCCTCCTGTTCGGGGTCGAGAAGGGCCCCGCGCAGATCGACGAGGTAGAAATCGACCTTCTCCAGAATTGCCCCGCGGAGGTCGGCGAAACACAGGTTGGCCTTGCGGATCTCCTCCGGCGACTTGAAGTCCTGCTCGTCGTAGTCGTCGGTGTAGAAGCCGGTCTTGCTCCCCTCGCAGGCGATGGGACTGCCGACCCGCCCGCTCCGCGATGAGCCGAGGTGGAAGCTCGCCCCGGTCAGGTCGGCGCCGCGCAGCGAGGCCCGCTGCCAATCCACCTCGGCCAGGCCGGCGCTCCGCAGCCGGGCACCGTCAAGGCGGCCGTCTGCCATCGCCGTGCCGGTGAGGAGGGCGTACGTCAGGTCGGCCCCGGTGAAGTCGGCGGCGGGCAGTTCCATTCCCTCCAGGTCGCAGCAGGTCAGGTCCGCCTGCGCGAAGACCGCTCCGACGCAGCGGGACTCCTTCAGCTTCACTCTCGCGAGCCTCGCCCCGGTAAGGTTCGCACCGCTCAGGTCGGCACCGCCCAACTTTGCTCCCACCAAATCCGCTCGGCGAAGGTCGGCGTCGGTCAGGCAGGCGCCGTCGAGCTGGGCGCTTTCCAGAAATGCTTCGGCCAGCAGGGCGCCGTCGAGGTCCGCGCCCCGCAGGTCCGCGCCCCAGAACTTCGCCTCCGTCGCTTGGACGAAGGACAGGTCCGCCCGGCCAAGGCTTGCCCGCGATGCGTCCGCGCCGACCAGGAGGGCGCGCTGCAAGCAGGCGCGGGAGAGATTGGCGCTCACGAGCTTCGCGCCGCTCAGGTCGGCGCGGCGCAAGTCGGCACCGACGAGGTCGGCGCCCCAGGCGTCAAGTCCGACCAGGGAGGCGTCCGGCCAGGCGGCGCCGCCGAGGTAGGCACCGCAGAGGACGGGCAATCGCTCCCGATCGGGCACCCAGCCACAATCCGTGGCATGGAGCAAACTGGCCGCCATCGCCCAGCGCTTGCTGACGACGAGCCGGTTGAGCTGGGCCATCGCTTCGGGCAACGGGGCGACAAGCCGAGCAGTTTCCCGCACCAGTTCGCGAGGCAGGGGGCGGCCGAGATACGCACAATCGGCCTGCGCGGCGAGGTCGGCGGCGATTTTGTCCGCGGCGAGCAGCAGCCGCAGCGCAGGGTGGGAGCCCAGGAGGCGATTGAGCTTTGGGCAGCCTGCCCAGGTCAGCGCCTGGGCCAGCTTCGCCTCTTCCTTGGGGTGGGACGCGAGGGCGTCAAGACATGCGGCCTGCACCTTCGGCAGAGATGCGGCGTCATCGACCAGGGAGGCGACGTAACGGAGCGCGGCCTGCCGGGGGGATCGGAGCGACTCATCAGCCGCCATTTGGTCGAGGATGACGCTCCATAAGAAGGGACTGCCGGGGCGGGGCTCGTTGCGGCGAAGCAACCGCCCCATGACGGAGGCACAGCGGTCGCGATGCTTCGTGAGGAGATATTCGATCCAGTCATCCCGTCCCCACGGGGCCAGGCGATAGTTGACCAGGACCTGGTTTCCCGGTTTGCAGCGGACTACCACGCTCGGGACCGGCGACTCTTGGAGGCTCACTTTGGGAGTCCAGGCATAGATGAAAGCGAGATGGCACAGGGCCATCGCCGAGCTGTCGGGGTCGGCCTGGAGATGAAGCACGCAGTTGCGGCCGGCTTCGAGGAACGACCGCACCACCTCTTCGAGCAGCAGCTCTTCGCCGCTCTCCGGGCAGATCACCCGCGGTCGCACGGGGGCGCGTTGCGGTTCGATCATGACACGATCCCTGCCCACCAGCCGTTTGGCGGATCGACATCGATTGTAAAGGGAGCGCCGCCGGCTCGCAACAGCACCTCCCCTTGTCTTCATCGGAACTTCTGCGATAATTCGGCACGTTTCCCCAGGGCACCCCCACCCACGAGGTAACCTCATGGCCGCCAACCGCGTCGATGTCGTCTTCAGTTTCGACACCACCGGCAGCATGTACCCCTGCCTCACGCAGGTGCGCCGCAAGATCAAGCAGACCGTCACCCGACTCGCCGAGGAGATCCCCGGCATCCGCATCGGCATCATCGCCCACGGCGACTACTGCGACAGGGGCAGCACCTACGTCACCAAGCACCTCAACCTGACCGGCGACGTCGATGCCATCTGCAAGTTCGTCGAGACGGTCGAGGCGACCGGCGGCGGAGACGCGCCGGAGTGCTACGAGTTGGTGCTGCGCGAGGCCCAGGCGCTCGGGTGGGGCAAGGACTCCACCTGCGCCCTCGTCCTCATCGGCGACGACGTGCCGCACCCGCCGGCCGCCACGCCGCAGAAGATCAACTGGCGCACCGAGGTGGATCGGCTGACCGAGATGGGCGTCTCGGTCTACGGTGTCCAGACGCTGAACCGGCCGCACGCCACCGCCTTCTACAAGGAGCTGGCCGTGAAGTCGGGCGGCTTCCACGTCGCCCTGGACCAGTTCGCCTACATCACCGACATGGTACTGGCGGTTTGCTACAAGCAGGCGTCGGACACCCAGCTGCAGCAGTACGAAGAGGAGGTCAAGACGCAAGGACGCATGAGCCGCGGCCTGAACAAGATGTTCAGCACGATGCTCAACCGCACCCTGACCGCCGAGGACGTCGAAGCCGACCTGCAAGCGGTGCCGGCGGGGCGCTTCCAGGTGCTCGACGTGGACCGGGACACGGCCATCAAGGCGTTCGTTCAGGAGAACGGCCTGGGCTTCAAGACGGGGCGCGGCTTCTACGAGTTCACCAAGACCGAGACGATCCAGGGCTACAAGGAGATCGTCCTGATGGACCGCGGCACCGGCGACCTGTTCGAGGGCGAGAAGGCCCGCGAGCTGCTCGGCCTGCCGCCCGGCGAGACGGCCCGCGTCCGGCCCGCCGCCCTGGAGAAGTTCGCCGTCTTCGTGCAGAGCACCTCGGCCAACCGTAAGCTGACGAAAGGGACGCGCTTTCTCTACGAAGTCGAGGACTGGGACCGCAAGCCCGCGGACGAGTCGGCGACCGCGACGGCAAGGCGGTGAGCGCAGTACCCGTTTAGAAACTGTAACAAAAACCCTCTGGCCGCTTGCGGCTTCGCAGGAAAGATTGCGAAGCCGCAAGCGGCTAAACGACCAGCACCACGCGGAAGCCGAGGTTGTCGTTGCTGAAGTCCGGGGCGTACTTGTTGCGGCGGGCGCTGCGACACAGGTGGCCGCTGTTGTTCCACGACCCGCCGCGCAGCACGCGCTTGTCGCCGCCCGGCGGGCCCTTCGGGTCGTTCTCGGGACTCTCGGCAGAGTAATCCTCGTCGTACCAGTCGGCACACCACTCCCAGACGTTGCCGTGCGTGTCGCACAGGCCCCAGGCGTTGGCCGGGTAGGTGCCGACCTTCGTCGTCTTCTCCGCCGGCGCCGTCCTCTTCGGCGTCGCGTAGGGCCGCGTGCCGTCGAAGGTCGCCTGCTCGCCGGAGAGCGACCCGCCGAACGAGAACGGCGTCGTGGTGCCGGCGCGGCAGGCGTACTCCCACTCCGCCTCGGTCGGCAAGCGGTAGCCGCGCTTCGCCTCCTTCTCGGCAGGCGACGACGACAGCCGGCGGCAGAACTCGACCGCGTCGTCCCACGACACCTGCTCGACGGGGTGCGCCGGCCCGCCGCCGGCGCCCTTCTTGAACTGAGCCGGGTTGTGCCCCATCACCTTCTCGTACTCCGCCTGCGTCACCGGGAAGACGCCGAGGTAGAACGGCCGCGCGATGGTGACGCGGTGGCGCGGTCCCTCCTCGGCGCCGCGGTCCAGCTCGGACTCGGGCGACCCCATAAGGAAGGTCCCCGCCGGCACCAGGGCGAGCCTCATCCCAATGGAGTTCGTGACCATCTTCGGTAAGTCGGCCGGCGCCGGCGCGACCGGGGTTTCCGCCTTTAGCTTCTCGCGCAGCGCGGCCGGCAGCCCGCGCGTGCCGCGGCACTTCGGGTAGGCGGCGCAGCCCAGGAACGTGCCGCGCGACCCCTTGCGGACCTTCATCGGCCCGCCGCAGTCGGGGCACGTCTCCGTCACCTCGACCGCGGGCGCCGCCGCCGGGGCGGGTGCGGCCAGCGCCGCCAGGCGGTCGGCCACGGCGCCCGCGTCGGCGGGCCGGTCGTTCGGGTCTTCCTCCACGCAGGCCCCGAGCAGGTCGATCATCGGCGCGGACAGGCCCAGGTCGGCCAGGCGCTGGGCCCAGCGCGTGCCGCCGGGCCGGCCGGCCGCGAGGTTGCCCGTGGCCAGTTGATACCAGATGACGCCCAGGGCGTGGACGTCGTCGCGCACGTCGGGCGGGTCGCCGCGCATCTGCTGCGGCGAGGCGTACAGAGGCGTGTGCGCCCCGCGCAGGGCCGTCACCAGGAAACCGCCCGGTGTCGTTCCCCCGCGGGTCTTCGCGATCATCTGATTGGCCGCCACCCCGCCGATGCCGAAGTCGGCGACCCGCAGTGTCTCTTTTCCATCGGGCGCGCGCTGCACCAGGATGTTGGCCGGCTTCAAATCGCGGTGGACGATCGGCGGGTTGAGCTTGTGGGCGAAGGCGACGGTCCGAGACAGGTCCAGCATCAGCCGGGCGGCCCGGTCGGCGCGGGCCGAGCCGGCGGGCTCGCCGCGCCATTCGTGGAGGAGGCCGGCCAGGTCGCCGCCGGGGACGAACTCGTACTCCAGGCACGGCGGGTCGGCGGCCAGGTAGGTGTGCTGCAGCGCGACGATGCCGGCGTGCTTGCCCTGGCGCATGAGTTGGTTGAGGACGGCCGCCTCGTGCCGCAGCAGCCGATCCCGGGCCGCGGGGTCGAGGCAGAACTTCAGGGCCACCGGGGGGACGCCGTCGAAGTGGGGATTGCGCGCCTTCCACACCTCGCCGAAACCGCCCACCCCGAGCAATTCGACCAACTCCCAGTCGATCCCCGGCAGCGGCCGGTCGCCCGGCTGGAAGCGCGGCAGGTGCGACGGCAAGAGCGGCAGCACGTCGTCGGGCCCGTCCAGCGACAGCAGTGCCGCCAGGCTGGCGCCGGCGGCGTCGCTGGGGCGACGTAGCGACTGGCGCACGGCCGCGGGCACCTGCGTCAGGTAGCGCTCCAGGCGGAGTTGCTCCTCGATGGGGCGGTCGCCAGCCACCTCGGCGACGACCTGCTGTACGGCCGCCTTGACCTCGGCGGGCGGCGCCAGCGCCAGGGCCTGCAGGGCGGCCCGACCCTGCTCCGGCGTGCCCTCCTTGCGCCACCAGGCCCACACGTCCTGGGCCACGTCGGGCAACACGTCAATGACGATGTCGCCAGCGACGCCGCCGCCGACGGCGTTGAGCAGGGCCTTGCCCACGACCCTGAGGATTGCGAAGGGAGTCTGCATCGGGAACCACCTGCCGGACGACGTCACGGCGGCGCGACTCGCGCCGCCCCTCCAAGCCACTATCATCCGCCCCCGCCCCCTTGTCTGCAATGTCGGCAGGGTTCGGAATCCAGAGAATACAACAATTCTCGTTATAGTTTTCATCATAAACAATTTTCTCTTTGGATGGGCTTCGATTACGCTGAGCGCCGGTGGGTCGGGAGTTCCGACCCCAGTTGGCATCCCTCCAAAGGAGGCAGTCATGCGCTTCCCGCAGTTCTGGGCGACGGCCGCCGTGCCGGTCGCCGGGCTTCTGGCTCTGGCCTGCTGTTCCGCCGCGGACCCGAAGGACGAACCGACCGCCGACCCCGCGAAACTGGTCGTCCACGAATGGGGCACCTTCAGCACCTTCTCGGGCTCCGACGGCAAGAACCTGAAGTTCAACCCCTACGACAACGATCTGCCCGACTTCGTCCACGCTTACCTCTCGCACGCCAGCAAGGAGGGGCCGCAAGGGGGGACGATCAGCCTGGAGACGCCGGTGATCTACTTCTACCCCGAGCGCCCCCTGACCGCGTCGGTCCAGGTGGAGTTCCCCAAGGGGACCCTCACCGAGTGGTATCCCCACGCCGGCCGCACCGACACGAAACTCACCTGGAAGGGGATCAAGGTTCTCCTCGAAGAAACCGTCAAGCTGCCGGAAGAAAAGAAGGCGAGCCGCTATTACGCCGCCCGGGAGACGGACGCGGCCCCGTTGCGGGTGACGTTCCGCGAGGAGGACCGCCTGGTCACGGAACAGGACAAGTTCCTGTTCTACCGCGGCGTGGGCGAGTTCGACATGCCGCTGGGGGTGCGCGCCGCGGCCGCCGGGAAATTCACCGTAACCTGGAGGGGGAAGGATCCGGCGACCGACCTGATCCTGGTGCGAATCCAGGGGGGCAAGGTGCGCTTCCAGCCGTTCCGCCTCGATCAGCGGGTGAAAAGCGGCGTGCTGGCGGAGGTCCAGGTCCCCCGCGAGGATTCCACGGCGGACAAGCTGGGCGAGGCGGTGGCGAAGCTGCTCGTCGCCCGGGGGCTCAAGGAGAAAGAAGCCCAGGCCATGGTCAAGACGTGGCGCTCCGCCTGGTTCGGCGAAGAAGGCACCCGCGTGCTGTACTTCCTGCCCGACGAGATGACCGCGGAGCTGTTGCCGCTGCGCGTCGAGCCGAAGCCGACCGCGCTGGTCCGCGTCCTGGTCGGCCGCCACGACGTGCTGACGCCGGAGCAGGAGAAGCAGATCGATTCCTGGGTGGCGAAGCTGACCCGTTCGACCCCGGAGGATGACCCCGGCCGGCGCGCCGCCGAGGAGGCGATGGCGAAACTGGGCCGCTACCAGACGGCGGCGTTCCACGCGGCCGAGGCACGACTGAAGCCGCGACGGTGATTCCGGGGTCGGTTCGCCGCTTGCGGCTTCGCAATCGGTCCTGCGAAGCCGCAAGCGGCAAGAGGCTTGTTGATACAGTTTCTTGGCGGATTCCAGGCTTCCGCTCTACTTTTGCCGAAGACCCGTTTTCCTCTTGACAGGGGGTGGACGGCGCGTTCTACTCACTTTCCGGTCAGGCAAGTCAGCTTATCGCTTAAATGTAGATTTGTCGGGGAACATCGACCCGTCCGAGGTAACCGTTCGCTACGGAGGGCGGTTGCGAGCGTCGTGAACGCTTGGGCGATCGTGCTCTCCGCGGAGGCCGGCGGAGCGGGCCCGCGCCTCCTCGATCCTAGCCTTGTTGTGGGCCGGGCGTGAGGGTTTAATGCATCAGGGAGGGGCCGTATCCAGTTGCGGCGGACGCGACCGGTACCGACCCCGCAGAGGAATTGCCTGGGAGGGAAGCCTCAAGGCTTCGATCGGCCATGGTGCAGCGCAAAGACGACAACACTCCTCCTCCCCCGGGAGGGCGCGCCGCGGAGCGACTGCGGCAGTTCGAGGACGCCCGCCGTCCCACCCCTGACGTGGGGGAAGACGAGGGCGAGGTGAAGCCGGCAGAAGGAGAGCAGCCGGAAGGAGAGCAGCCGGAGCAGCTGCCCGAGCAACCACCGGTGACCAAAGGGAAGCAGCGCGGCAGCCAATCCTCCTGATATTGGTCAACACGAGAGGGGCCGTCATGAAGGGACCCCATGATTCAGACATCCGTTCGATCGCGACCGTAGGGCCGGCGCCGGCGGCCGCCGTCTTCGCCGAAGCGCGGAGCGCCGCGGGGGAGCGCCTGCGGCCGCCCGAGGGAAAGGCGTTCGCCCGGTTGATGGCTTTCATCGCCGAGCGAGGCTTCGACGTCGCGCCCGCGCCCGGGGCAGACGAGGTGGGGCCCACGCAGATGGCGGCCGTCTATGCGGGCGTCGGGGCAGATCTGGGGGCTCAGGCGTCGGCCGCGGCGGCGGCCGCGCCCTCGTGGCGGCCCCTCGGCCCCGTGGTCATGCATAACGGCCAAACGTACGGCTCCGGCCGTATCGACGTCTCGGGGCGGGTCGCCGCTATCGCGGTCGATCCGTCGAACCGCACCCACATCCTCGTCGGCGCGGCTGGGGGAGGGGTCTGGGAGAGCCGCGATTTCGGGGTCACCTGGTTGCCGCGCACGGACCGGATGCCCACGCTCACGGTGGGGGCCATCGCCTTCACCCCGTCGGCGCCGGCGACTGTCTATTGCGGCACCGGCGAGGGCAATTTTTACGGCGGGCTCGGGGCGGGCCTGCTGCGATCGATGGACGGCGGAGCGACCTGGGCGGTCCTCGTGTCCCACCCGTTCGTCGGCCTGGGCTTTTACGGCCTCATGGTGGACCCCGCCGCGGGCACGCACCTCGTCGCCGCCACGACCGGGGGACTGTTCGCCTCGAGCAACGGCGGCACGACCTGGACCCAACCGCTGGCTGCCCGGACCTGGGGATTGGCCGTTAACCCCGCGGGAGGGCCGCACGCCGAATGGCTCGCGGTTTGCTCGGACGGCCTGCATCACTCTGCTGACGGCGCACAAACCTGGACGGCGCTCGCGCTGCCCGGGGCCCCTGCCTTCTGGGACCGCCTGGACGTGGCCATCGCACGGTCGAACCCCGCCATCGCCTACGCCTGGGGCTCTTCGGGGGGCACGGCCCACCTCTACCGCCGCGGCAGCAACGGTGTCTGGGGGGCGATCGCGCCACCCCCGGGCCTGAACACCGGGCAGGCGTGGTACGACTGGTACCTCAAGGTGGCCCCGGACAACGACTCGCAGATCTACCTCGGGGCGATCGATCTTTACCGCGGCGACCTGGCCGCCAACGGCACCTGGGGCTGGACCGACCTGTCCTCGAAGAGTTCCGGCGACAGCATCCACCCCGACCAGCACGCGCTGACCTTCGATCCCACCGACCCCAACATGGTGTACGCCGGTAGCGACGGCGGACTCTACCGCTCTCCCAACCGGGGCGTGAATTGGGTTTCGCTCAATAACGGCCTGGCGATCACCGAAATCGAGTACATCGCGCAGGATTATGGCTCCTCGCGCTGGCTGTTCGGCGGCACCCAGGACAACGGCAGCATCCGCTACACCGGGTCCGCCGTGTGGGACCACGCCGCCGACGGCGACGGCGGCGACTGCGGCGTCGATCGCAGCAACCCCAACAGCGTCTTCCACACCTACTACGGCATGGGCATGGAACGCTCCACCTCCCAGGGCGATTTCGGGTCATGGACGTGGATCGGGCCGCCGGTGCCTGCGGGCTACAATGCGCTATTTTACCCACCCGTGGGGTGCAACGACGCGACGATCGCGCAGGCCGGACAATCGGTGTTCATCTCGCGGGACAGCGGCGCCACCTGGAAGGAGGTTGCGCTCCCCGCCGGGCTCGTCGCCAGCGCCATCGCCGTGCCGACCACCGACCAGCTCGTCGTCGGGACGACCAACGGCCGCCTCTTCCGCACCACCTGGGGCGGCAGTGCCTGGTCCGCCGCCACCGCGCTGACCCAGCCGCGCAACAACGCGTGGATCAGCGCGATCTTCGTCGATCCCGGCACCCTGAAACGGATGTGGGTGACGTCTTCCACCGTTGGCGGCGGTCGTGTCTTCCGAGCCGACGACGGCGGGCAAACCTGGACCGACTACTCGACCGGCCTCCCGTCTCTGCCGATGAACACCATCGAGGTCGATCCGGCCAACGCCAATCGCGTCTGGGTCGGGGCGGACCTCGGCGTCTACCAATCGACCGATGGGGGAAGCCACTGGAGCAACTTCAGCAACGGTCTGCCCAACGTCCTCGTTGAAGATCTGCTGTTCCAGCCGCAGGCGCGCGTGCTCCGGGCGGGCACTCGCAACCGCGGCGTGTGGGAGATTCCGGTGGACGGGTGGCTCGCCGCCCCGGTCTGCGGCACGCAGTGGACGGGGACGCTGGCCGCCAACGCCCAGCAGCAGTGGTTCACCTTCAACTGGCCGGCCACCTGGCACGTCATCTGGACGGTGATGCCCACCAGCGTGCAGGCCGCCGCCCAGCTCACGTGGCAGGTCTCGGTCCAGCGCGCCAGCCCTGAGTACGTCACCTACTGGATTCAGGTGAAGAACCTGACGTCCGCCCCGGTCACCTTTGAAGGCCGGTATGCCATTTTGAGCTACTACTAAGAGTCTGTAGCGACAGCCGCTTGCGGCTTGGCGGATTCCAGGCTTCCGCTAAGCCGCAAGCGGCTGTCGCAACCGACTCTAAACGCCAACGACGGAGGTCGATCCCGTGACGACAGGCGTCCAGTTCACCGGCACCCTCGCCCCCAACGCCTCGCAGCAATGGTTCACGTTCAACTGGAACCCTCTGTGGCACGTCGTGTGGTACGTGATGCCGACGTCACCGTCGGGCGCACAGCAACTCAACTGGGAGGTGGCCGTCGAGCGTGCCAGCCCCACCGCCGTCACCTACTGGCTGACCGTCAAGAACCTGACCAACGCCAACGTAACCTTTGAGGGGCGGTATGCGATCCTGAACGTGTAGCCGCTGCCGCGACACTTTTCGCGATGCCCACGAAACCAGCGGGTGGGAGGCTTCGGCGATGCGCATTACGTTCGAGTTTGATGACGGCATGAAGTTCATTCAGGAGTTAGGGGAAAAGTCCGCCGCCTACCCCGCGGCGAGGCCAACGGCGACCCCGGCGGGCGGGGCGGTGGACGCCGGCCCTGCCCCGACCTTCGGCGCCGTTCCGCCGGCCACGGCCGCCCCCGCGGAGACCCCGGCGGCAGGAAGTGCGGCGAGCGGGGCGGTGGACGCCGGCTCCGCTCCCCCCGCCGGCACGACCGCAGGGGGCGCCTCCGAGGTGGCACAGGCGGCAGCGATCCCGGCGGGCGCGACAGGGGCCTCGGACGCCGGCCCAGCGCCGACCCTGGGCGCCCCCTGATACTACACGACCCCGTCATCCGCTTCCCCGGGTTCGGTGTGCGCCTCCGGGCGACGAGCCCGCCGGACTGATCGTCGTTCGTCACGGGAGGTCACGATGGAAGAACTGTTGCCGGTTTTGATCGGGATGTTCGCGTGCGGTCTGTGTCCCCGGATCGGCCCCGCGCGCTTCCGCGGCGCGGCAACCATCCTGCTGGTCGTCTTCGGTGGGGCGCTCGCGACCACAATTAACGGAGAATGGGGCACGGGTCCCGCCGCGCTCCTGATCGATACGGCGCTCGTCGCCGTTGGTGCGCTCGCCGTGCGCGCCGGCCTGACAATTCTCGGCAGCGTGCGCCGTCGCCCGGAGGCACGTCGTCTCCTATAATCCCTTCGAGGACTCGGCCGGCGTTGTGACCTGCCCTCGCCTTGGTGGTCTGCCTCGCGAGCTTCGGTGAGTTCTCCCATCTTCGGCATCCTCCCCCCCTAGACTCGGGGGCATCCGTGGCCAGGAGACCCGCTATCCACCTGACTGATGAGGAACGCGAGCGGCTCCTGGAACTGACTCAGGACGGGCGGACGGACCAGCGCACGCTGGTGCGGGCCCGCATTCTGCTGATGTCCGACGACGGTGTCACCGACGCGCAGATTGCACGGACCCTCCACGTGGGGACCACAACCATCCGGGGGGTCCGCAAGCAGTTCAACGCGGGTGGGCTTGACGCCGTCATTGGTCCGCCGCCCCCGCACGATGGCCCAACCGGTCGCAAGGGCGGGCAGCCAGCGTGCGACGAGCCCTCGACGACCTCCGGAGCGAGCCCAGGCAGCCCGGCGGGAGAGGAGGCCCCCAGGCAAGGGTCGTTCCCGGGGGCCATCTGCGGCACGCAGTGGACTGGGACCGTCGCGGCCAACGCCGAGCGGCAATGGTTCACCTTGCACTGGCCGGCGACGTGGCATGTCGTCTGGACGGTGGTCCCCGTGACCGTGAGCGTGAGGCTCGCCTCCCCCCAAGTGACGTGGCAGGTCACAGTCCAGCGCGCCACCCCTGAGCACGTAACCTACTGGATTCGGGTGACGAACTTGACGACCGCCGCCATCACAATTGAAGGCCGGTATGCCATCCTTGGTAAGTGCTGAATCTCAGGCGTGGAAATCACGTTGTGCCATCGGCGCCGCGGTGCCTCCGGAAGAAACCCGGGGGGCCGCCAATTTCTCCGATTTCACTTCTCGCCTCTCCGCGGGCGTGTGATAGCATGACGGCGAGCCCCGATGCCGTTCGCGGCCGCCGAGGCCACCCCGGCGTCGCTGCGGGGACGCGGGGCCGATTCCACCCCAACAAGGATCGAATCCCATGCAGGACGTCCTGAGCCTGATCCTGGGCGGCGGCCGCGGCACGCGGCTCTACCCGTTGACCAAGCTGCGCAGCAAGCCGGCGGTGCCGGTCGCCGGCAAGTACCGGCTGATCGACATCCCCATCAGCAACTGCATCAACAGCGGCTGCAACCGCATCTACGTCCTGACGCAATTCCTCAGCGTCAGCCTCCATCGACATATCGCCAACACGTACAAGTTCGACCCCTTTAGCCGCGGCTTCGTCGAGGTGCTCGCCGCCCAGCAGACCAACGAGACGGCCGACTGGTACCAGGGCACCGCCGACGCGGTGCGCCAGCAGATCCGCTACGTCCGCGAAGACGGCGCCCGCGAGGTGCTCATCCTCTCCGGCGACCAGCTCTACCGCATGGACTTCCGCAAGCTCCTGGAGGGCCACCGCGACGGCAAGGCCGACGTGACCATCGCGGTGCTGCCGGTGTCGCGCAGCCAGGTCTCCGCCTTCGGCGTCGTGCAGCTCAACGACACCGGCCAGGTGGCCGGCTTCGTCGAGAAGCCACAGACCGAGGCCCAGCTCGCCCCGCTGATGACGCCGCCGGAGTGGCTGGAGAAGCGCGGCATCACCGCCCACGGCCGGCCGTACCTCGCCAGCATGGGCATCTACCTGTTCAACCGCCAGGTCCTCGTCGATCTGCTCAACGCCCCGCCGCTGGCGACCGACTTCGGTAAGGAGATCTTCCCGCGCAGCATCAAGACGCACCGGGTCCAGGCCCACCTCTTCGACGGCTACTGGGAGGACCTGGGCACGGTGAAGGCCTACCACGAGGCCAACCTGGCCCTGGCGAGCGAGAACCCGCCGTTCGACTTCCACAGCCCCGACGGCGTCATCTACACGCGCATGCGCTACCTCCCGGCGTCGCGCCTGAGCGGGGCCACGCTGGACCAGTGCCTGATCAGCGACGGCTGCGTCATCCAGTCCGGGACGCGCCTGGAGCGCTCGGTGGTGGGGGTGCGCAGCCGCATCGGCCGCAACGCCATCGTGCGCGACACCGTCATCATCGGGGCCGATAAGTTTGAGACCGACGCCGAGCGTGCCCAGAACCGCGAGCGCGGCGTGCCCGACCTGGTCATCGGCGACAACTGCGTCATCGAGCGGGCCATCATCGACAAGGACTCGCGCATCGGCAACAACGTCCGCCTCGTCAACCGTAAGGGCGTCTGCGAGGAGGAGGGGGACAACTACGTCATCCGCGAAGGCATCGTGGTCATCCCACGCGGGAGCGTGCTGCGCGACGGCACGGAGATTTGAGAGTCTGTGGCGCCAGCCGCTTGCGGCTTAGCGGAAGCCTGGAATCCGCTAAGCCGCAAGCGGCTGGCACAACAGACTCTAAACAGGTCGCACCCGCAGCGCACGGCACGGAAGTTTTTCTTCAGGATTTGAGCAACGAACAACGCCGCCCGTTCGGGGCGGTCCTCGTTCGCCCCACGACCGTCTTCGGTCCCCTGACGCGGTGACAGACGACCTCGCCTGCGCCGGATGCCAAGCCGAGGGCCCCTTGCCATGAACGGTCCCCTTTTGTCGCTCCCCGCGCAGGGCCTGGTGGGCCTCGTGCTGGCCCTGATCTGTGGCACCCTGTACGTCCAGCGGCGCCGCTCCTGTTTCTTCTTCTGGGCGCTGTCGTGGTCTTGCTTCAGCCTCTGGGCACTGCTGGGTGACTTGCCGCTCTCCGCCGCCGCCGACGGCACAGCGGCGTCCTGGGCGCGGTGGGTGCGGGGCGCCGCGGGCGTCTGTGTCGGCTGGCACGCGGTCCTCTGGGTGTTCGGCCTCGGTCGGTACCGGCACAATCGGGACCGGGCCAGGCGTGCTCCCGCGGAAGGCGGGAGCGCGACGGCAGCGGCGGCCGGGTTCAGCCGCTTCCGCGTGCTGGTATTGCTGGGCGTGACGGCCGGGTCGGCCTTCGCCATCGCCATGCTGCCCCGGAGCGCGGGGGCCACCCTGGCCGCAGTGGGGCTCGCGGGGGTCTACGGAGGAAGCGCGGTCCTGCTGCTGCACGACCGGCGCCGCGCCGGCGGCTCCGCGACGAGGCTGCTCGCCTTGGCCCTGGTCTTCGCCACGCTCGGGCAGGTGCTCGCGGCGGCGGCGGAGACCGCGGGCTGGGTGACGGGATCGGCGCCCGTGTTCGGCGGCGTGGCGAGGGCCGTCGAGGTGCTGGGACCGGCGCTGCTGGCCGCGGGCCTGGTCGGGGGGTTCGCCAACGGGGAGCACGACGCCCTCCGCAGCGCGCAGTGCCGCCTGGCGGAGTCGGAGCACCACTTCCGCCTCGTCTTCGAGCAGAGCGGCGTCGGCATGGCCTTGCTGGCGCCGGACGGCCGCTTCCTCCAGGTCAACGCCGCCCTGGCCCGCCTGCTCGGTTACGACCCGGCCGCCCTGGTCGGGCATCGCCTGGTGGACTTCGCCCACCCGGACGACACGCGCCACGGCATTAGCCCATCGGAGCAGGGCCTGAACCTTCCCTCGGACCTGTACGAACGCGAGCGCCGCTACCTCCGCCGCGACGGCGGCACGGTCTGGGCCCGAGTCCTTCGCGTGCCGCTGCGCGACGCCGCGGGGGAACTTCGCTACCTCGTCGGCGTCTTCATCGATATCACGGAGCGACGACGGGCGGAGGAGGCGCTGGCGGCGTCGGAGCAGCGCTACCGCCTCCGCTTCCAGGGCGCCTTCGACGGCCTCTTCTGCTGTACCGAGGCCGGCGACCTCTTCGACACCAACCCCGCCTTCTGCCGGATGATCGGCTACACGCCCGACGAGTTGCGCGGCTTGGCCCTCGCCGACCTGACCGACGACCTGCCGCGCCTCCGCCGTTACATGGCCGCGGTCCTCGGCCGGGGCGGCGAGATCTTTGAATCGCGCCTGCGGCGCAAGGACGGCAGCACCGTGGACGTGGAGATCAGCGGGGCGGCGATCGACCTGGAAGGCCGCCGAATCGTCCACAACATCACGCGCGACGTCAGCGAACGCAAGCGGGCGGAGGAGGCGCTGCGCGAGGAGCAGACGTTCTCGACCCAGGTGCTGGAGACGGCCGACGCCCTGATCCTGGTCCTGGACCCGGCCGGCCGGATCGTCCGCTTCAACGGCACCTGTGCCGCCCTCTCCGGCTATCGCGAGGACGAGGTGCGCGGCCGGGTCTTCTGGGAATTCCTGGTGCCGGCGGCGTGGGCGGAAGCAGTGCGGGAGAACTTCGTCCGCCTGATGGCCGAGCAGGCCCCGGTCGCCTTCGAGTGCCCCTGGACCAGCCGCGCGGGCGGGGAGCGCTGGGTCGCCTGGCGCTACAGCACGGCGCCCGACGCCCCGGGCCGGCCGCGCTACGCCATCGGCACCGGCCTGGACGTGACCGAGCGGCGGCAGCTCGAAGAGCAGCTGCGGCAGGCGCAGAAGATGGAGACCCTGGGGACCCTGGTTGGCGGCATTGCCCACGACTTCAACAACCTGCTGACCGTCATCGTCGGCAACCTGGCGCTGCTGGAGCAGCACCCCGATCTGGCGGGCCGGCAGGAATTGGCCGACGCCGACGAGGCCGCGCGCCGCTGCGCCGACATGACGCAAAGCCTGCTGACGTTTGGCCGCCGGCGCATCGGCCGGCCGCAGGTCCTCGACCTGAACCCGGTGGTCGCGGAGGCGGTGCGGCTGCTGCAGCGGCTGCTGCCGGCCGCCGTCCGCGTCGAGGTCGGGGCCGAGGCGCAGCCCTGGCCGGTCAACGGCGACCGGACGCAGCTTCACCAGGTGCTCATGAACCTGGCGGTCAACGCCCGCGACGCCATGCCGGAGGGGGGGACCCTGCGCTTCACGACGGCCAACACCCTGTTGGATGCCGCCGAGTGTGCCCGGAACGTCGAGGCCCGGCCGGGGCGGTTCCTGGTGATCGCCGTGGAGGACACCGGTTCGGGTATGTCGGCCGACGTACGCGACCGCATCTTCGAGCCGTTTTTCACGACCAAGCCGGTGGGCCAGGGGACGGGGCTGGGCCTTTCGGTGGTCTACGGCATCGTCAAGGCGCACCGCGGCTGGATCACCGTGGCCAGCCGGCCGGGGCAGGGCAGCACGTTCCGCGTCTACCTCCCGGCCGCCGAGGTCGAGGTCGGCGCCGCCGCCGGGGGCGCGCCCCCGGCGGTCCGCGGCGGCCACGAGTGCATCCTGGTGGTGGACGACGAGGAAAAGGTGCGAAACCTTACCCGCTGTGTCCTGGAGCGCTGGGGCTTCCGCGTCCTGGCCGCCGCCGACGGCGACGAGGCCCTGACGATCTACCGCGAGCGTACCCCGGAGATCGACCTTGTCCTGCTCGATTTCACCATGCCCGGGCTGACGGGCTTGCAGGTCATGCGGCGGCTGCGGGACCTCAACCCGGCCGTCCGGGTCGTCTTCGCCAGCGGGCACACCGGACAGCCGGACGACGACTCACTGCTGGCGGCGGGCGCGCACGGGTTGGTCCCCAAGCCCTACCGCCCGGAGGAGTTGGTTCGCCGCGTTCGCCAGATCCTGGACAATCCGGCGCCGCCGTAGCGCGGCTTGCGGCTGAGAACCTGTTTCACTAATGGCGAGCGGCGCGGCGTCAGCCCGCCGGTGAAGCCGAAACCGGCGGGCTGACGCCGCGCCGCTCGCCATTAGTGAAAAGATTGCTAAGCCGCAAGCGGCTTGCGCTACAGACTCTCAACGGCCCATCAGCTTCCCAAGGACGTACATCTCCAGCCCCTCGTAGTCGCGCTCGGAGCGGTACTCCTCGATCTTGGCGGCATCGACGGCGCGAGCCACGTCGAGCAGCCGCTTAAACATTTCCAGGCTATTCGCCAGGTGCTTCGTCTGGTCGCCGGGCCTGGTGGTGCGCATCGCCTTGACGTCGAGGCCCACGCAGCCGTCGAAGCCGCCGCGCTCCAGCACCCACACCTGGTTGAACGCCCGCCGCAGGTCTACGGAGCCGAACACCTTGTCCTGGTCGTACTTCAGCCCGTTCTGGTCGTTGAGGTGAACGCTCCAGAGCTTCTGGTGCCACAGGGCGTAAGCCATGTCGTCCGACGGGTCAAGACCGGCCAGGATGCTGTGCGCCGACTCGATGAGGACGCCGCAGCGGGAAGGCTCCGCGGCGCGGTAGCACAGGGCGAGGAAGTGGCCTGGGGTGGGCAGGTAAGCCTGGTCCATCGGCTCGTTCGGCTTCATCTCGCCGAGGATGCGGATGCCCTTGTCGTAGTCGAGCAGGGCGTTGACGGCGTCGAGGATGCGCTGGGCCGAGGCCAGCGGGTCCTTGGCCTCGCGGACGTAGGTCCCCTCGCGCGCCAGCCACAGGACGATGTCCTTGCAGCCGACGGCGTTGGCGATGTCGATGGCCCTCTTGCCGCGCTCGATCGCGTACTTGCGCTCGGCGGCGCTGTTGGAGGTGAAGGCGCCGTCGATGGTCTTGCCGTGCTCCCACAGCCGCGGCGCGACGAACTCGCAGAAGAGGCCCTCGCCGTCGAGCAGCTTCTTGACCTTGGCGGCGTTGCGGGCGAGGGTCGGCGGGTCGGCGTCGATCTGGTCGGGCGGCACCACGTCGTCGTCGTGGAACTGCACGCCGTCGAAGCCGAGTTTCTTGTACTCGCGGACCTTGGCGGCGAAGGCGACCTCCTTGCGGACGGGCGGGCCGAAGGGGTCGGCGCCGGTGCTGATGTTCCACGGGCCGAAGGTGAAGCGGTAGGTGGCTTTGTTCGCGACGGGGGGCATTCAAGTTTTCTCCGGGGCGTGCCGAAAAGAATAGGGATTCGGTCCTTGCGGATCGAGCCGGGGCCGCGCTACAATCAGCGCTGAGCCCGTGCGACCTCGAACGGAGGCGGGTGTTCCCTTGGTTCCTCTCACGATCACGTGCGTCAGCTGTGGGCAGGCCTGGACGGTCGCTCACACGTTTTCTATTTACGAGCAGCAGGCCGTCGAGTCCTGCCCCTGCCCCGACTGCGGCGCCTACACGCTGTGCTGTCACGACCCGACCGAGTCGCAGCTGCTCGATGGGTCGCGCCGCTCGCGCGGCAGCCGGGCGACGGCCACGGCACGATGATCGGGTCGCAGGGGCCTGTCACGCCGCCGCGCTCGTAGGTCAGGCTTTCCAGCCTGACGCGAAGCAGAGTCAGGCTGGAAAGCCTGACCTACGAGCGCGGCGGCCCCCGTGAAAGGCTCAGTCATGCGCCACGCCGTCGTCATCGAGGCCGTCCGCACCCCCATCGGCCGCGCCCACCCCGAAAAAGGTATCTTCCGCGACACCCGCGCCGAGGACCTCTCGGCCGATCTCATGCGCGCCCTGCTGGAGCGTACCGGCCTGCCCGCCGCCGAGGTCGAGGACGTCCACTGGGGCTGCGTCAAGCAGGAGCGCGAGCAGGGCTACAACATCGCCCGCATGGCCGCGCTCATCGCCGGGCTGCCAGTCGAGGTCGGCGGCGCCACCGTCAATCGGCTGTGCGGCTCGTCGCTGCAGGCGCTGCACCAGGCGGCGCAGAGCATCGCCGCCGACTGCGAGGACGTGCAGATCGCCGGCGGCGTCGAGCACATGCATCACATCCCGATGGAGTCGGGCTTCGACCCCAGCCCGCGCCTCTTCTACCGCCACAGCCCTGCCGTGCTGCACATGGCACTGACGGCGGAAAACCTCGCCATTCGCTACCGGATTGGTCGGAAGGAGCAGGACGAGTTCGCCCTGCGCAGCCATCGCCTGGCGGCCGCGGCGACCGACTCGGGCGCCTTCGGCCGGGAGGTCGTGCCGACCTGGGGCCGCGACGAGGAGGGGCGGCGCAAGACCATCAGCGAGGACCAGGGCATCCGCCGCGACACCACCCTCGAAGCCCTGTCGGCGCTCAAGCCGGCGTTCATGCCCGACGGGGGCACGATCACGGCCGGCAACGCCAGCCAGATCAGCGTCGGTGCCGCCGCCTTGCTGGTCATGTCGGAGGAGCGGGCGAAGGAACTGGGCCTGACGCCGAAGGTGCGCGTGCGGGCGATGGCCGTGGCGGGGGTCGATCCGTCCGTGATGGGCATCGGCCCGGTGCCGGCGGTCCACAAGGCGCTGGCGCGGGCGAAATTGACGCTCGCCGACATCGACCTGATCGAGATCAACGAGGCGTTCGCGGCACAGACGCTGGCGGTGATGAAGCTGCTGAAGGCCGACCCGGAGAAGGTGAACGTGCATGGCGGGGCGACCGCGCTGGGCCATCCGCTGGGGTGCAGCGGGGCGCGCATCGCGACGACGCTGATTCACGCGATGGGCGAGCGGAAGGCGCGGCTGGGGCTGGCGACGATGTGCATCGGCGCGGGGCAGGGCATCGCAACGGTGATCGAGGCGGTGTAAGATGAGTGAGGATCCGACGTCGGAAAGGGACTCATCATGCCACTCCAGGATCACTTTGCGAAGGCGGACGAGCCGCCCGCTGTTTGGGAGTCATTCCACGGCGCGTGGGCCAATGCGATCATGGCGCAGCTGAACCGCACGCTCCCGAAGCGGTTCCGTGCTTTTGCACAAATCCACCTGGGCCGACACGTCGAAGCCGATGTCGCCGAGATCGATCGGGGGTCGGCCGTGCGGGAAGAGCCGGTGAACGGTCCGGGGGGCGGTGTTGCCGTCAAGCCGTGGGCACCGCCTGCGGCGGCGCTGAAGCTGCCCGCAGTCTTTCCCGATGACATCATCGTGCCCGTCGTAGATAAGCTCTACGGGAGTTGGGATCCCGTCGCGGTCGTCGAGTTGGTGAGTCCGGGGAACAAGGACCGTCCCGAAACCCGCCGCGCTTTCGCCGCGAAATCGGCTGCCTACCTCCAGGGTGGAATCGGGCTTATCATCGTAGACGGGGTGACGCGGCGGCACTTCAACCTGCACAATGAAGTGATGGAGGTGCTGCGCCACCCGGTGACTTCGCACATGCCAGCCGAGGCCACGCTCTACACAGTCGCCTACCGGCCGAACCGGATCGAGGAAACCAATCAGATCGAGGTCTGGCCGACACTCCTGGCGGTTGGCCAGGCGCTACCGATCATGCCCCTCGCGCTGAAGGGGGCCATGACGGTGCCGGTGGACCTGGAGGCCGCCTACACGGAGGCGCTGGAGCGGAGCGGGACGTGAGGGGCGCTACTCCATTGCATACCCGTATCGCCGGATCACGTCGCCCCAGCGCCGCGTGATCTCAGCGCGCAGTTCCGGTTTCAGATCGTACTTGTTCGTGCGGTACTCCTCGTTCGCCGCCAGGTACGCTTCCAGCTTCGGCCGCACTTCCTCGAACTCGCCGAGCCCCAGGTGCTCGTACAACTTCCGCATCTCGCCGACCGGGTTAGCCACCAACTCCTCATAGCGCAGCTCATAGAAGCGCGACGGCTCGACCAGCTTGCGCCCTTCCTCCAGCTTCGCGTACATGTGCGTGAAGGTGGCGAAGACGTGTTCCTCCAGACCGGCGAAGGTCGGCGTTTGCAAGCCATGCGTCCGGTACAGCGACTTCCACAGGTTGACCGTCGAGGGGAAGACGACGTACGGATCGCGGACGATGTGGACGAAACGGGCATCGGGGAACAGCTCCAGCAAGGTGCGGATACGGCAGGTATGGGTCGGCGACTTGAGGACGAGGCGCTTCGGGTTGCGGAAGGTGATGCGGCGCAGCAGCAGCAGGAAGGCGCGCTTCCACGCCGCCCGCTTGAGCGGCGACAGCCCTTCGAGGTCGAGCGCCTCCTGGTCTTGTGGCGGGTGGTTCGGGAAGGCGATGGTGAGGTAAGGCGACGGCTGGCCCATCATGCACAGGGCGAATTCGTCCTCCTGCGGGCGGTCCCAGCCGGCGGCCATGTTGTCCATCGGCCGCCGCGACGGCATCAGGAACCCCAGCCAGGGAGTGAGCACCTTCTCCGTGAGCAGGAAGTGGTTCGGCTCCAGGCATTCGTAAGTCGTCGGGAACGAATGGCGGTCGTCGAGGATCAGCAACTCGTGCAGCAGCGTGGTGCCGGTGCGCCAGTGGCCAAGTATGAAGAGCGGCGACCTGGGAATCGGCGTGCGACGAACCGGCCCCGCAAACAGGGCCTCCTGGATCAGGCGCAGTACCGTGTGGCAGGCGCTGACGAAGGTGATGACGACGGCGATGTAGACGTAGGGCAGCCCGACGGCGAAGCGGTTGCGGACCAGTAGCCGCATCCAGGCGAGGAAGTCGCAGCCCTCCCAGAAGCGCGGCATCCACTCGCGCGGCTTGTCGGCAGTCGTCATCGGCAAGGCGTCCCTCGGCGGCCCGGTGGCGTGTGCCGGTCATTCTGGCAAAGCGGAGGGGGGAGGCAAGGGGCGATTCGCTTGCCCCCGCCCGCGGCCACTCGGTCCCTTGGTGGCCACTCGGTCCCCGAAGGGTCCGAGTGGATTGTCAGCGCAAATCATCATAGCAATTCCACTTGCATCTCGTCATCCGCCACTCGGCCCTTATTGCTTATGGGGCCGCTGCTGGCGCGGCAGGCGGATTCGTTTCACCGGCGGTGAAGGCATGGTTCAGAAACGGGCCGTTTCAGGTGGCGCGGGGCTGCTGCCGTTCTTCGCGTCGGTGCCCGGGAAGTTGACGCGGCGCGAGCTGCGTGGGCTGCTGCCGCATGGGAAGGGGACGCCGTCGGAGGCGACGCTGTGGCGCTGGCTGGAGCGGGCTGTGGCCGAGCGGTTGCTGCTGCGCGAGGGGACCGGGCACAAGAACGCGCCGTTTCGCTACTGGCTGCCGGCGCGCGAGGCGGAATGGATGAAGGATCCGACGTATCGGCTGATGCGCCAGGACGAGGAGGCGCGGGCCCAGGTGGACCGCCTGCGGCTCTCGCCGCCGGAAGCGGGGTGAGTCACGATGCGGGAGAGGGCGTCCTGTGAGTCGGCGAGGAGAAGGGGTGCGTCCGCGTTCACCGGCCGTCTCCCGTTGCTATCTGGAAACCATCACACCACGAAACACACGAAAAAAGACCTAATGCATCCCTTTTCGTGTATTTCGTGTGTTTCGTGGTGATTCCTCATGCGGCAACGGCGGTGTTGAGGTCATCGATCAGGTTTTCGAGCGTACCGTCGAAGCGGCGATGGCGGCCTCGGTGGCGGTGTTGGCCTCGCGCTGGTCGGGGCGGAGGCGGGGATGGTCGTTGGGCAGAGCGGCGAGGGCGGCGCAATCGGCGTCGAAGTCGCGCGCGAGCATCTCCTGGAGTGCGGCCGGCGTGTGGAAGCCGCTGACCCGGCGCGAGCGGTTGAGGGCGTGGCGCGCGTCCTGGAACCAAAGGACCTCGCCGTTGGTCGAGTAGAGGAAGGGGACGCGATAGCCGCGGAAGTCGGAGGGGCTATCGGTGACGCCGCGGGAGTAGCGCTCGGCCTGGGTGAGGACGTTCTGGGGGCCGAGGCTGACCTTCTTGGCCTCGATGATGCCGAGGGGGCGCCCATCAACGAAGAGGGCGTAGTCGGCTGGGCCGTTGGCGGTCTCGTACTCGGTGATGGCGTGGGCGGTGCAGCCGGTTGTGGGGCGAGTGGGTCGAAGGGAATGATGGTCCAGCCCTGGGCCTTGAGTAGCGGGTCGATGCGCCGCCGCCGGATGACGTATTCGGATTCGTCATGGGCAGGGGGCATGGTTCGGCAATCTCCGTACAAGGAGGCGCGCTATGGCAGCGCGACCCCAGTATGTAGTATGCCGGTGGCGGTCACTGTTGTCGAGGGCCGTAGCGGGATGACGGCGGGGCCTCTCCCCTGTTGAGCTGGAGGTTCACAGCGACCGTCGCTTCGGCCCAATTTCCTCCCTGACGAATCGTTTCATTGCCCCCCCCGAATGGTGTCTACCAAAGGCGTGAAACGAACGGGTTGTCGGCGGCGCAAGGCGGGGAAGGACAAGGACATAGGGAAACACGATTCGTTTCACGGGCCGTGAAACGAAACGGCCCTTGGCACTGCCGGCGACGCGAAGGAACGCCCGGCGCGGCCGGGGGCGCCGTGCCGTGCGGCAGTGCCACCTGAGTGTTCCCCAGCGGCCCGCGCTCTTGATCCTTGCCATCACGGCTCGTGAGATGAATCCGTGCGGGGAGGGCCGGCCGATCAATGGAGTCATCTGTCAGGGGTCCGGGGTAGTGGCGCGGGAGTGGCGGCACTATCACCGCGGGTGATTGGGCAGCACTTGTGTGTGTGTGCGCGCAATGCAATCCATTTGCCTGCCGCACGCCCTCCTGTGGTGCGGCTTCCTCGGCGAGGGTGTGCTGGCGGCGGGAGGAGTCGTCGGCCTCCGGAGGCTTGCCGGAAAAACCGGACGTAGCTGTGTCCCATCAGCATGCCTAGAATCTCTTGCGCGTGCTGCACGATTTCGCTGCTCGTTAAGGACACCCTCTGTCGTGCAAACCGGCCAGTTGTTGAACAAGCGCTGCCTGATTGTCGGCGGCACCTCGGGGATCGGCCTCGCCGCGGCGCGGCGTTTCCTCGAAGAGGGGGCGCGCCTGATGGTCGCCGGCCTCGGTGCCGCACAAAACGAGGAGCTGATCACCGCACTCGGCCCCGTTGGCCGGTATCTCCTGGCGGCCTGCGACGCGCGCAACCCCAAACAGGTTGACGAACTGGTCGCGTTTACCGTCATGCTTCTCGGCGGACTCGACGTGCTGTATCACGTCGCCGGGTGCAGCGGGCGGAAGCACGGCGACGGGCCGCTGCACGAATGCACCGACGACGGTTGGCAGGCCACCCTCGACGACAATTTGAAGAGCGTGTTCCTCACCAACCGCGCCGCCGTGCGCCACTTCCGCAAGGCGCGGCAGCCCGGGGCGATCCTGAACATGGCGAGCGTACTGGCGCTGGCGCCGTCACCGCATCACTTCGATACCTGCGCTTACACGGCGGCGAAGGCTGGTATCATAGGCATGAGCCGGCTGGCGGCGGCGCGCTACGCGGCCGACGGCATCCGCGTGAACGTGATCGCCCCGGGCTTGATCGATACGCCGATGGCCCAGCGGGCTATGCGCGACGACGCCGTCCGCAAGTTTCTGCGGACGAAGCAACCGCTGGCCGCCGGCCCCGGCCTCCCCGAAGACTGTGCGGGCGCGGCCGTCTTACTGTGCAGCGATGCCGCCCGCCTGATCACCGGCGTGGTGCTCCCGGTGGACGGCGGCTGGGGCGTCAGCGAGGGACAGTATGTCTGAATTGCCGGAACAGATTGTCACGACCCCCCAGGAACTCGGGGCCTGCTGCGAGCACCTGGCCGCCTGCCGCCGCTTTGGCTTCGACACCGAGTTCGTCGGCGAGAACACCTACCACCCGCACCTGTGCTTGGTGCAGGTCGCCACCAGCGAGCGCCTGTTCCTCATCGACCCGCTCGCGGTCGGCCCGCTCGACGCCTTCTGGCGGCTCGTGGTCGATCCGCAGAACGTCGTCGTCGTCCACGCCGGCCGCGAGGAAGTGCGCCTGTGCCGGCTGTGGGCGGGGCAGACGCCGGACCACTTCTTCGATCTGCAAATCGCGGCGGGGCTGGTCGGCCTCGCCTACCCGCTCGGGGCCGGCGCGCTGATCCACCAGCTCCTGGGCGTGCAGCTGGCCAAGGCCGAGACGCTGACCGAGTGGCGCGACCGGCCGCTGACCGCGGCGCAGGTCCGCTACGCCTTCGACGACGTGCGCTACCTCCTGGCCGCTCACGAGCGCGTCGCCGGCCGACTCGACAGCCTCCGCCGCGCCGACTGGGCGAGCGAGGATTTCGCCCGGATGGCGGCGGCGGTCACGCCCGAGGAGGTGCCCGCGGAGAAGTGGCGCAAGCTGCGCGGCCTCGGCTCGCTCGACCGGCGCCGCCTGGCCATCGTGCGTTCCATCTACAACTGGCGCGAGGAGACGGCGGCGCGCATGAACCGCCCGGCGCGGACCATCGTCCGCGACGACCTGATCGTGGAGATCGCCCGCCGCAACCCGGCGCGCGAGCGCGACCTGCAGCCGATCCGCGGCCTGCCGCGCCGCGACCTCCCCGCCATCCTGCAGGCCGTCGAGGTGGCCCGGGCCCTGCCGCCCGAACAGTGGCCGCGCGCCGCCGAGCGCGAGCAGGATCCGCCGCAAGTCGGCCTCGTCGCCAACGTCCTGCAAGCGGTCCTCGGCGACTTCTGCGCCCGCCACCAGCTGGCGCCGGGCCTGGTCGCCACGAGCAGCGACGTCAAGTTGCTGGTGCGGGCCCGGATGCAGGGCGCCCCGCCGCCGGCCGAGTCGCTCCTGACGCAGGGCTGGCGCGCCCGGCACGTCCTGCCCGAGCTGCTCGCCGTCCTCGAAGGACGCCGCAGTCTGCGCATCGTCAACGTGCGCGCCGACTCGCCGTTCGTCGTGGAAGACGTGGGCGGGAAGTGAACTCCGCCTGTCGCTATTGGGGCGAGAGCAGGCGCAGCCGGGCAACGGTCATGTAGCGGTCGCGCATGTCGTTCCGCGGCACAAGCTGACCCAGCGCCTCGACGTTTTGGCCCACGTAGCGCTCGAGATCCACCCCGGCCTGCGGCGTCAGGTAGGCGATGACCGTCCCCTGCGGCGAGTTAAGGACGTAGGTGGGTCGGCCGTCGATCGGCGACGCCGAGCGCAAGAGTTGTCCCGGTCCAAGCATCTGCACCGACACCGCTCCCGTCTGCACCAGGCCGGAGGAAGGAGGCGCATTCGCCGTCGTGATGGGCAACGCGGGCGCGGGCGCGGGGGCCGGGTTGACACGCGGCGCCGGCGGTTGGGCCTGGCGCAGCCAGGCGGCCCGGTTGTAGTATTGCAGCGACAGCTTGTACTCGCTGTCCCGGTACATGTCGCCGAGCCGCGTATAAATCCGGCTCGCCTCGGCGTAGTTGCCCGCCTTCTCGTATTCCCGCGCCTGGGCGTACAGCGCGTCGCCCTGGCTCGCCGCCGTCGGCGCCGCCGGGACCGCGCCGACGCGCAGCCATGCCGCCCGGTTGTAGTACTGCACGGCCGCGTCGTGGTTGCTGCTGACGTACTTGTTGCCGAGCTGGTCGTAGAGGCGGGCCGCCCCCACACGATTTCCCGCCTGTTCCTGTTGCACCGCCTGTTGCAGCAAGGGGTCGTTGGCCGCCCCCGTGCCGACGTGGACGGTTCCGTCCGCCGGCTGCGAATGCCCCGGCTCCGCCACCGCGCCGGGTAACGATGGGAGACCGCCGCCCCCGTGGTCCGGGGACGGGCTTGCCGACCCTTCGTGCGCCACCGTGCTCGCCGTCGTCCCGGGGCCGCTCGTGGGGCCGGAGACGTCCTTGTCGCGGATGTAACGGTATTCGCCGGGGGGCGGCAGGATCGGCAGCCAGTCCCCGTCGTCCGCGTGTTGCAGCGCGCCGATGGCGATGACCTGGGTGCCGCCGGTCAGCGTAGTCCCGACGACGTCCGGCTTGCCCGACTTGTAGGGACTGCCAATGAGGACGGGCGCCCGCGCGTCGAGCGCCGTTACGGTCCAGATGCATTGCGCCGCGTCGGCGGGGCGCACGCTACGGGTGTTGATCCAGCTGTACGACCCCTTCGGCGGCTCGATCTTCAGCCACCCGTCGGAACCCTTCTCGACCACCTGGACGAGGTCGCCGCGCTTGAGTTTGTGGGTGACGTAGACGGCCGGCTCCGTGCCGGGCTTGCAGCGCACCTCGGCGTTGTCCGTCTGCACGGCGGCCTGGAAAAGGACGGCCTGACCGCGGGCGGGCCAGGCGACAGCCAGCGCCAGGGCAGTCGCGAGCAGCATCCGTGCGAGTCGCATGGCCATTCTCCTGCGGCGCGAGGGCGGCGCCTGTCTGCAATGCTATTCGGCCGAGCCGGCGGTGGGGGTACACGAAATGCGGGGTAGCAGCGCGGCCGCGCGACGGCGGCCGCATGAGCTTACGGCCGGGGGCGCTTATAGCGGCGGGTGGGGACGACGCAAGCCCAGTCGCCCGGCGGACGGCCCCCCGACGATTCGCCTTGACCCCCGGCGTCTCCTTCCTCAATAATCCCCGTCGCGATGGTCCGCCTGTGCTATGGTCCCCACGGAAGGGAGATCCCTTGGACACCGTCATGAATCTCATGGAGCAGGCCGAGAATGGGGTGGCAATGGACCACTTGATCGATCACGTACCGAGCGACCCGGCCGAGCGCGTCCGCGTGCTGCAACGGCTGCTGGGCGAACCCGCCTGCCGGCAGCTGGGCATCTACCCCATCCCGCCGGGCTTCAAGTTGTCGGTCGTCATCCCCGTCTACAACGAGGAGCAGTGGGTCCGTGAGCTGCTGCGCCGCGTCCAGGCGGTGCCGATCCCCAAGGAGATCGTCGTCGTCGATGATTGCAGCAAGGACGGCACGCGCGACATCCTCCGGCAATTGGCCGGCGACGAGGTGCGCGTCTTCTACCAGGAGGTCAACCAGGGCAAGGGGGCCGCCCTGCGCGAGGGCTTCAAGCACTGCACCGGCGACGTGGTCATCGTGCAGGACGCCGACCTGGAGTACGACCCCTCCGAGTACCCGCGCCTCATCCAGCCCATCCTCGAGAACCGCGCCGACGTGGTCTTCGGCTCGCGCTTCATCGGCGACACGCACCGCGTCCTGTACTTCTGGCACTCCGTCGCCAACTCGGCGCTGACGACGCTGTCGAACATGTTCACCAACCTGAACCTCACGGACATGGAGACCTGCTACAAGGTCTTCCGCCGCGAGGTGCTGCAGGGCATCAACCTCAAGTCCAACCGCTTCGGCTTCGAGCCGGAAATCACCGCCAAGGTCGCCAAGAAGAAGAACCCGGCCTGGCGCGTCTACGAGGTCCCCATCAGCTACTCCGGCCGCACCTACGAAGAGGGGAAAAAGATCGGCCTGAAGGACGCCTTCACCGCCCTCTATTGCATCCTGCGCTACTGGAAGTTCGACTGATCCCGGCGAGCGGCGGGGCGTCAGCCCGCCGGTGACGGACCGGCGGGCTGACGCCCCGCTGCTCGCCACCACGGTTCGATCCTCACGGAACAGAGGACCCCTCTCATGCGACCCGTCCTGCTGGCGCTCGTGCTGAGCGCCGCGCTTGCGCCGTGCGCCTTTGCCGGCGACCTCCCCCATTTCGACGACGCCCCACTGCACGCCGTCTATTTCGTCCGCGAGGCCGACGGCAGCGTCCGCGAGGGCTGGGCCGTCGGCGACGAGGGCGTCATCTGGCACACCCGGGAAGCCGGCGAGGTCTGGGAGCGGCAGCACACCGCGGTCCGCGCCTCGCTGCGCTGCGTGCAGTTCCTGACGCCGTACATCGGCTGGGTCGCCGGCCGCGAGGAGTTGCCCAACGGCGGCGGCAGCGTCGGCGTTCTGCTCTACACCCAAAGCGGCGGCGAGAAGTGGCAGCGCGTCACCCTCAACGCCCTGCCGGGCCTCAACCAGGTCCGCTTCCTCGCCGACGGCAAGACTGGCTTCATCGCCGGCGACTGCACCGACCAGCACCCCAGCGGCGTCTTCGTCACCCACGACGCCGGCCGCACCTGGCAGCCGGTCGCCGGCCGGCGCGGCACGACCTGGCTGGCCGCCGACTTCAGCGACGCGCAGACGGGCGCCCTCGCCGGCGCCTGGGACCGGCTGGCGGCCTTCCGCCGGGACGCCCTCGCCGGCGTCGATCAGGACACCCTGGGCGGTCGCGCCTTGCGCGGCCTGCAGATCGGCGGCCGGACCGGGGTCGTTGTCGGCCAGGGTGCCTTCGTCCAGGTCAGCACGGACGCCGAGCGGATGAAGTGGGACCTCGCCGATCTCAAGCTGCCGACGGAGCTGCGCGCGGGCTGGGACTTTCACGCCGTCGCCCTGGCGGGCAATCACATCTGGATCGTCGGCCGGCCGGGCTCGGCGCTGCTGCACAGCGGTAACGGCGGCGGCACCTGGGACGTGGTCAAGACGAAGCAGCCGCTGCCGCTCAACGGCGTCTTCTTCGCCGACGACAAGCAGGGCTGGGCCGTCGGCGAACTCGGCGCCATCCTGGCCACGGCGGACGGCGGCAAGCGCTGGACCGTCCAGCGCCGCGGCGGCGAGCGGGCGGCCATCCTCTGCGTCCACGCCCGGCCGACCGGCGTGCCCCTGGAGACGCTGGCCGCACTGGGCGCTGACCAGGGTTACCTGACGACGGCCCTGCGCGTGATCGCCTCGGACCCGACTACGGCGGCGCCGGGCCGCGCCACCGAAGCGCTGCGCCTGACGGCCGCGGTTCGCCGGGCCGGCGGGGCGGCGGGCGAGACGCTCTGGCACTTCCCGCTGCCGCAGCACCTGGCCCGCGCCGACAAAACGGACCTCGTGAAGAGCTGGGACGCGCGCCACGGCGGCGCGGCGGCCGAGGAGATGCTCCGGCAGCTGGTGCTCGCCCTGCGCACCTGGCGGCCCGAGGTGGTGGTCACCGACGCCGGCGACGGGTCCGCCGGGCCGGCCGACGCCCTGGTTCAGGAGGCGGTGCGCGAGGCGTTCAAGCGCGCCGGCGACCCGGCGGCGTTCCCGGAGCAGATCGACGGGCTCGGCCTGCAGCCGTGGAAGGCGGCCCGCCTGTTCGCCCGCGCCGAGGAGCGCGGCAAAGAGCAGGTCGTGCTGGTCGCGACGGAGCCGTGCGACCGCCTGATGGCGAGCCCGCGCGACTTCGCCGATCCCGCCGCCGGCCTTATCAGCGACGTCCCTGCTCCCCTGCCCGCCCAGCGCTACTTCACGCTGCTCGACAGCCGGCCGGACAAGCCCGCCCCGCGCAGCGACCTGATGGACGGCATCGTCCTCCAGTTCGGCGGCGAGGCGCGGCGCAAGCTGCCCGACGTGCCGCCGCTGACCGAGGCCGAACGCCACGCCCTCCAGACGCGGCGCAACTTGCAGGCGCTGACCGAGGTGCCGGAGGGGCTGAGCAGTGGGAACAAGCTGCTGGCCCAGATCGGCCCGGCGCTGAAGGAACTGCCCGACGACCAGGGGGCGCCCGCCGCCTTCGCCGTCGCCAGCCAGTACGCCCGCCTCGGGCAGTGGGCGCTGGCGAAGGAAGTGTTCCTGCTGATGGTGGACCGCTACCCGGCGCACCCGCTGTCGGCCGAGGCCATCCGCTGGCTGATCCGCCACAGCGCCAGCAGTGAGGCCCGGCACCGGCAGGCACTGGGGCAGTTCGTCGTCCAGGAATACGTCGAGTACCGGGGGGCGATCAACAGCGTTACCAACCCCCGCGGCCAGATGCCGCGCGACGACGCCGACTCGAAGGCGCCGAGGCCCCCGGAGCGACTAATCCACCACGTGCAGCTGCCGCTGACGCAGGGGCAGCTGCTGCCGACGTTCGTCCCCGACGACGGCGGCTCGAGGCAGGCGTTCGATAACGTCGTCAAGAGCCTGGGTTCCAACGGCAAGAAGTCCGAGGCCCGGCTCTGGTACGAGAACGTGCTCGCCTTCGAGACGAAACTGTCGTCGTTCGGCCCGGTCTTTACCAACGACCCGCCGATCCAGTTCTGCCTCAACTCGGCGCGGCGCAACCTCGGCGACGTGGAGACGGCGCGGAAGTGGTACGCCCAGTTCTCCTCGCGGCAGGCGGAAGGGCCGTGGCGCGACGCGGCCCTGGCCGAGCTGTGGCTGCTCAACCGCACTGGCCCGCCGCCCAAGCCGGTCGCGCAGTGCCGCCAGACCGACGCGCGGCCGTTCCTCGACGGCAAGCTGAACGACAAGTGCTGGGAGGGCGTCAAGCCGCTGGTGCTGCGCAGCGCCAACCCGCGCGACCGCGACGGCGACCCGAACAAGCGCCACTGGACCGACGACTACCCCACCGAGGTGTACCTGACTTACGACAAGGAGTACCTCTACGTGGGGCTGGTCTGCCGCCAGCCGAAGGAGAAGTACGTCGCCCCGGTGAAGCCGCGGCCGCGCGACGCCGACGTGCGCCCCTTCGACCGCGTCAGCCTGCTGCTCGACGTGGACCGCGATTATTCGACGTATTATCATCTGCAAATCGATCAGCGCGGCTGCACGTGCGAGGACTGCTGGGGCGACCTGAGCTGGAACCCGAAGTGGTTCGTCGCCGTCCAAAGCGAGCCGGGCGTGTGGCAGATCGAGGCGGCCATCCCGTTCGCCGAACTGAGCTCCGAGCCGGTGTCGCTGGGCAAGACGTGGGCCTGCAACGTGACGCGCGTCGTGCCGGGGCAGGGGGTGCAGGCGTTTTCGCTGCCGGCCGACGCCCAGCCGCGGCCGGAGGGGATGGGGCTGCTGACGTTCGTCCCCGACCAGCGCCGCGCCGCCGCGCCGCCGCCGCCGACGATGCAGCGCGAGTGAGCGCCAGGGCCGCTTGCGGCTTAGCGTTCGCCTGGCAAGGGGTGAGGCCTCATCCCCTGCCAGGCGAACGCTAAGCCGCAAGCGGCCAGACCCGCGCGGCGCCCCTGGTTTCACGCCAGCAGTTCCTTGATCACCCGCGACGGCTCCACGCCCGTCAGCCGCTGCTCCAGTCCCTGGTACTTGTAGGTGAAGCGCTGGTGGTCGAAGCCGAGCAGCTGCAGCACCGTCGCGTGGAAGTCGTGGATGTGGACCGGATCCTTGACGATGTTGTAGGAGAACTCGTCGGTCTCGCCGTGGATCGTCCCCGGGCGCGAGCCCCCGCCGGCCATCCACATGGTGAAGCAGCGCGGGTGGTGGTCGCGGCCGTAGTTCTGCTTGGTCAGGCCGCCCTGCGAATAGATGGTGCGGCCGAACTCGCCGCCCCAAATCACCAGCGTCTCATCGAACAGGCCGCGCCGCTTCAGGTCCTGCACCAACCCGTAGCAGGCCTGGTCCACGTCGCGGCACTGGTCGGGCAGCCGGCCGGCGACGTTGCTGTGCGTGTCCCAGTTGTTGTGGTAGATCTGCACGAAGCGCACGCCGCGCTCCACCATGCGCCGGGCCATCAGCACGCTATTGGCGAACGTGCCGGGCTTCTTGGCGGCGTCGCCGTAGAGTTTAAAGGTCGATTCCGGCTCCTTTGCCAGGTCGGTCAGTTCCGGCACGCTGGCCTGCATACGATAGGCCATCTCGTACTGGGCGATGCGCGTCTCCGTCTCGGCGTCGCCGGTCGTCTGGTAGTTCATCTCGTTGAGCGCCCTGAGTCCGTCGAGCGTCTTGCGGCGGACCTCCGGCGAAACGCCGGGCGGGTTGTTGATGTACAGGATCGGGTCGCCCTTGCTGCGGAACGAGACGCCGGCGTGCTCGCCGGACAGGTAGCCCGACGACCACAGCCGGGCCGAGATGGCCTGCACCTGCTCGGTGTTGGTCGGCTGGGCGACGAGGACGACGAAGGTGGGCAAATTCTGGTTGAGCGAGCCGAGGCCGTAGGACGCCCAGGCGCCGAGGCAGGGTCGGCCGGTGACCTGGTTGCCTGTCTGCATGTAGGTGATGGCCGGCTCGTGGTTGATGGCCTCGGTGTACATGGTGCGGATGAAGCACATGTCATCGACCATCTTCGATGTCCACGGTAGCAATTCGCAGACGTCCATGCCGCACTTGCCGTACTTGGCGAACTGGAACTTCGACGGGGCGATGGGGAAGCGCGCCTGGCCACTGGTCATCGTGGTGAGGCGCTGGCCCATGCGGATCGAGTCGGGCAGGTCCTTGTCGAAGTACTCGACCATCTTCGGCTTGTAGTCGTACAGGTCCATCTGCGGCGGCCCGCCGACCATGTGCAGGTAGATGACGTGCTTCGCCTTCGCCGCGTGGTGCGGCTGGGGCAGGGCCGCGCGGGCGCGGTCGGTGCCGGCCAGCGCCGCCAGCGCGGCCGTGCCGAGGAGGTGCGATCCCTTGGCGAAGAAGTGACGGCGGGTGATGTTGCGGACGTATTCGTCGAAGGGGTGCATGGGAGGCTCCTGCGGCCGCCGCTTGCGGCTTCGCACGCGCGTGATAGCGCCATCACGCGCGTGCGAAGCCGCAAGCGGCGAAACGGTTACTTGTTCAGCACTTCGTCCAGGTTCATCAGTTCGTTGGCCAGCATTGTCCAGGCCGCCAGGGTGCCGGCGTCCAGCGACGGATCGACCTTCGACTCGCCGAAGGCCAGCAGCTTCTTCGCGTCCTCGGCGTGTCCCTTGTAGAAGTCGAGCAGGTCGTCGAGCGTCGCCCGCACCACCTTCGTCTCCTCCGGGCGGAACGGCCGGGCCAGCAGCCGCTTCGCCAGGAAGTCCAACCGCGTTTCGGGCTTGTCGCCCCCGTCCTTCAGCGCCGACTGCGCCAGGTGGCGGGCCGCCTCGACGAACTGCGGGTCGTTGAGAGTCACCAGCGCCTGCAACGGGGTGTTGGTGCGCTCGCGGCGGACGGTGCAGGTTTCGCGACTGGGCGCATTGAAGATGTCCATTGAGGCCGGCGGGGCGGCGCGCTTCCACAGGGTGTACATGCTGCGGCGGTACAGGCCGTCGCCGCTGTCGCGCCGGTAGTCGCGCGTGTCGCTGCCGATCATCGCGACCGCTTCCCAGACGCCCTCCGGCTGGTACGGCCTGACGCTCGGTCCCCCTACCTTGCGCACCAGCAGCCCGCTCGCCGCCAGGGCGTAATCACGGACCATCTCGGCGTCCATGCGGAAGCGCGGGCCGCGCGACAGCAGCCGATTCTGCGGGTCCTTCTCGCGCTTGTCCGCGGTCAAGAGCGCCGACTGGCGGTAGGCGGCCGAGGTGACGATCAGCTTGAAGAACTTCTTCACGTCCCAGCCCGACTCGCGGAACTCCACCGCCAGCCAGTCGAGCAGTTCGGGGTGCGAGGGCGGCTCGCCGGTGACGCCGAAGTCGCCGGCGGTGCGGACCAGTCCGGTACCGAACACCTCCTGCCAGAAGCGGTTGACCGTGACGCGGGCCGTCAGCGGGTGCTCGGGGCGCAGCAGCCACTGCGCCAGGCCGAGGCGGTTGCGCGGCAGGTCGTCGGGCATCGGCGGCAGGGCCTTGGGCGTGTTCGGCTTGACCGGGTCGCGCCGCTTCTCGTAGTCGCCACGGAAGAGGATGTAGGCCATCGCCTCGCCGTCGCGCTCCTGCATGACGTGGGCCACCGTGCCCCGACCGCGAAGGACGGCCTCCTCGCGCTGCAGCTCGCTCAGCTTGCCGGCGACGCCCTTGAAGCCCTCGTCCAGTCCCACCAGCCACCAGTCGAACAGTTCGTCCTTTTCCTTCGGCGTCCGGGCGTCGGCCGGCTTCTCCGCCAGCCAACAGGCGCGGGTCGCCTTCGCCAGCCGCTCCACTTCTCCCGGCGGCAGCGTCCGGCCATAGAGGCGCACGTCCTGCAGGTCGAGGCCGTCGAGCGGCGACGTGGTGTGCCGCTGGCCGAACGTCAACGGCACCGTCGTGCGGATGGTGCTCTTCAGGGCGTTGGCCTCGACGTCCGTCTCCTGCGGCACGCCGTTGATGTAGACCTTGACGCCCTCGACCCGAGCGCTGCCGTCGTAGGTCACGAAGACGTGCGTCCACTGCCCGGCCTTGACAGGGTTTTTCGAGACGACCTTGAGGGCGTCCGACGGCCACTTGTTGATGATGTGGGCGCCGACCCGGCCGTTCTGCACCCACAGGTCCCAGCCGCGGAAGTCGTGCTGATCGTCCATGCGGGCGAAGATGGCGCCGGCCGGGGCCTTCGGAAGTTTGACCCAGGCGCCGTAGGAAAAGCCCTGGTCCTTCTCGAATTCCCCGGCGTCGGCGAGTTCGAGGGCGGTGCCGGGCTGCTTGCGGAACGACTTGGCCGCGACGTGGCCACTGTCCCACGCCACCGCGCCCGAGACCGTCACCTCGCGCGGCTTGCCGTCGCAGGTCAGGTGGACGATGTTCCCCGTCCCTTCGTTCAATTTCGCGTGCAAGCGCAGGCCGTCGGCTGGCACCTGGGCGCCGACGGCTTCCGGCTTGGCGGCGGCGAGCCACTTCTCGAACTCGGGCCGCCCCGACTGCTTGCGGGCCTCGACCTGCCGGCGCAGCTCGGCCAGTTCCTTCGACACCTGTTCCCAGCGCGGCCGGTCCTCCAGGCGCGGGACGAGCACGGTCGGCGGCGTGTCTTTGACGTTGCCGTCCATCGCGTTCTGAGTGGTGTTGTTGAAGAACGCGGCCAGCGAGTAGAAGTCGCGCATGGTCAGCGGGTCGAACTTGTGATCGTGGCAGACGGCACAGCCGGCCGTCATGCCCAGCCATACCTGGGCGGTCGTCTCGGTGCGGTCGCGGTCATACAGGACCAGGTACTCCTCCGAGATGGCGCCGCCCTCGTTGGTCGTGATGTTGCAGCGGTTGAAGCCCGAGGCGACGACCTGGTCGATGGTGCGGCCCGGCAGCAGGTCGCCGGCGAGTTGCTCGATCGTGAATTGATCGAAATGCTTGTTCTCGTTCAAAGCGCGGATGACCCAGTCGCGGTACGTCCAGATTTCGCGGTAGTTGTCGAAGTGGATGCCGTGGGTGTCGGCGTAGCGGGCGTAGTCGAGCCAGTGGCGGCCGCGGTGCTCGCCCCAGTGCGGCGACTTCAGCAGGCGATCGACGTACTTTTCGTAGGCGTCCGGGGCGGTGTCGTTGACAAACGTCTCCACGTCGGCGGGCGCCGGCGGCAGGCCGGTCAGGTCGAGGCTCAGGCGCCGGGCCAGGGTGCGCCGGTCGGCCTCGGGCGCCGGCTTCAGCCCCGCCGCCTCCAGCTTCGCCAGGATGAAGCTGTCGATGGGGTTGCGCACCCACGTCTTGTCTTTCACGGCCGGCACCGGCGGGCGGGTCGGGGCGATGAGCGACCAGTGCTTCTGGTACTCGGCGCCGGCAGCGATCCACTGCCTGAGCAGGTCTTTCTGCGCCGGGCTGAGCGTCTTTTTCGTCTTCGGCGGCGGCATCTGTTCCTGCGGGTCGTCGCTGAGGACGCGGCGCAGGGCCTCGCTCTGGTCGGGCTTGCCGGGGACGATGGCGCCTGCCTTGACCGCCTCGTCTCGGACGTCGAGCCGCAGTTTCGCCTTGCGGGCGGCGCTATCGGGGCCGTGGCAGGCGAAGCAGTTCTCCGCCAGGATGGGCCGGACGTCGCGATTGTACTCCGGCTCCGCGGCCTGGACCGAACCACAAAGGGCACAAAGGCCACAAAGGAAAAGAGAGAAAACGCCAGGGACTAGGGGGGTGCGTGTCATGATGGTTCCTTTCTATCCTTCGTGTCCTTTGTGCTCTTTGTGGTTCGTTCCGCTCGGCATGGCCCGGCTCCAGTAGCGGGCGCCGGAGCGAATGTGGCGGGCCATGGCGCGGGCGGCCGAGCGGGCGTCGCCGGCGATGAGCGCCTCGACGATGGCCAGGTGCTCGTGGGCCTCCTCGGCGAGGCGGTGGTAGTCGTTGCGGGCCTCGTCGTGGGCCCAGGCCATGTCGCGGAAGGCGCGGAACAGCAGCTTGAGCCGGCCGAGTTCCTTCGAGAGGAAGGCGTTACCGCACGAGTCCGCGATCAGGTCGTGCAGGCTGCTATCCACCGCCCGGGCCCAGGTGATGAAGGCGCCTGCGGAGAGCCCCTCCACGGCCACCATCCGCCGCAACTCGCCGGCCAGGTCGCTCAGCCGGGTAGGCTCGGCGCGGCCGCAGGCGGAGCGCGTGGCCTCGCACTCCAGCGCCCGGCGGACCTGGCAGACCTCGCGCACCTCGATCGCCGTGACGCGGCGGACGACGGCGCCGCGGTTGGGCAACAGGTCGATCAGGCCGATGCCGGCCAGCGCGATGAGGGCCTCGCGGACCGGCGTGTGACTGACGCCGAAGCGCTGCGCCAACTCCTGCGTGACAAGGTGGGCGCCGGTGCGGAGCCGTCCCTGGAACACGTCGCCGATCAGCGACTGCACGATGGCCTGCCGGCGCAGTCCGTGGTCGCACTTCAACGGCTCGGGATTCCGGGAGGCGGACACGCGATCACTCCGGCAGGGTCGTGGGCGGGCGGGTGCGAGCCGGGGTCACGAAAACGGACGCACCGACTGGGGGAAGGTAGGTTAAAGTTCATTGTAGGGGGCGGCGGAAGCGAGGCAAGGGAATTCTATAGAATCGCCGCGCTTTTTCTGACCCAGCGGCGGAGGTCGCGTCAGCCGCCGCGCAATTGCGCGAGCCGACTTTCCAATTCGGCCCTTGTCAGGCCGCGGATCAGGAACTTCTTCTCGCGACTCGTCGCGCCGCTGAGCAACTCCACCTGCGACCGTTTCAGGTTCAGCAGGTCGCGCAGCGCCTCGGTCAACGCCTTGTTCGCGCGGCCATCCTCGGGAGGCGCCGTCACGGCCACCTTGAGCGCACCGCCCTGCTCGCCGAGGACGCCGGTCTTGCGCGCCCCCGGCTGGGCCCGCACCGGCAGAACGCACCCCTCGGCGTGGTCGGTGATGGCGATCATGCGTTTCCTCCCGCCAGTCCCTCGAACAGCACCGTGCCCAGCCGCACCAGCGTTGCCCCCTCTTCGATGCCGACCTCGAAATCGTTGCTCATCCCCATCGACAGGTGGTCGAGCGGGTGCGCTGGGCTGACCTCGCCGCGCAGCCGATCGCGCAGCTGGCGCACCTGGGCAAACGTCGGCCTGCTCTTCTCAGGATCCTCGTCGTAGGCGGCCATCGTCATCAGGCCGCGCACGCGGACGTTGTGGAGCTTGTTGATCTCGGGGACCAGTGCGGGCACATCCTCGGGCGCGAAGCCGTGCTTGCTCGGCTCGCGGCTGGCGTTCACCTCGAGCAGGACGCTCACCCCTCGGCCCAGGCGGACGGCTTGGCGGACGGCTTCTGCTTCCACCGCCTCCAGCAAGCGCACGCTGTCCACCGAGTGAATCATGTCTACCTGCCACAGCGTTCGCTCGACCTTGTTACGCTGCAGATGACCGATCAGGTGCCAACGAACCGTCGCGGGTAGGACGGCCGCCTTGCGCCACAATTCCTGCGGCCGATTCTCACCGAGGTCCCATAGGCCGAGCTGCGGCATGATCCTGGCCACCTCGACGGGCACAGTCTTTGTTACGGCTACGAGCGTCACACCTTCCGGCGACCGCTCAGCGCGCGCGCAGGCCGCGGCGACGCGCCCGCGCACGTCCCGCAACCGTTCCGATAAGATGCCGCGTAAGTCCTCGTCCATCGGCCGCCCCGCCTTCGCGCTGTGCGTTCGTTTCGTCCTCCCCTAAGATACCGTCCGCCGCCCCGTCAGGAAATCCGACGACCCCCGAAGGACTCCGCCTCATGGCCGACATCCGAGCCTTTCGCGCCATCCGCTACGACCTGGGCCGCGTCGGCGCCCTCAGCGACGTGATCGCTCCTCCCTACGACGTGATCGACCCGGCCCTTCAGCATCTGCTCTACGACCGCAGCCCGTACAACGTCATCCGCCTGATCCTCAACAAGGAGACGCCGCAGGACACGGACGCCGACAACCGCTACACCCGCGCCGCCCACTGCCTGCGCGACTGGCAGGGCGAGGGCGTCCTGGCGCAGGACTCGGCCCGCGGCCTGTACGTCTACCACCAGGATTTCGAGGTCGAAGGCAAGCGCTTCACGCGCAAGGGCTTCCTGGCTCGCGTCCGCCTGGAGCCGTTCGGCAAGGGCCGCATCTACGCGCACGAGGAGACGATGCCCGGCCCTAAGGCGGATCGGTTGAAGCTGTTTCACGCGACGCACGTGAACCTGAGCCCGATCTTCGGGCTGTTCCCGGACGAGGCCGGGGCGGTGCAGAAGGCGCTCGACGACGTGGCCGGGCGGGCGCTGCCGCTGGAGGCGACCGACCACCTCGGCGTCGTGAGCCGCCTGTGGCCGGTCAGCGACCAGCACGCCGTCAGCACGGTGACGGGACTGATGGGGCCGAAGCCGGTGTTCATCGCCGACGGCCACCACCGCTACGAGACGGGCCTGCACTACCTGGAGGAGCGGCGCGGCATCGGCGAGGTGCGCGACGAGGAGGCGGCGGCCAACTTCATCCTGATGATGCTCGTCAGCATGAGCGACCCCGGCCTGGTGATTCTGCCGACGCACCGCCTGGTCTCCGGCCTGCCCGACCTGACCGCCGACCGCCTGCGCGGCCTGCTGGGACAGCACTTCGAGGTTGAGATCGCGGGTAAGGGCAACGACGGGGCGCAGGCGGCCTGGGAGATAATGGAGGCGGAGGGCGGCCAGGACCTGCTCGGCTTCGGCACCGTCGCGGACGGCGTGTGGCAGACTGCGCGCTTCCAGGCGCCGCAGGTGATGGAGCAGTTGGCCGCGGACCACGGCCCCGCCTGGCGCGGCCTGGCGGTGAGCATCCTGCACGTCGTCGTGCTGAATCAGCTACTGGCGAAGGGGCTGAACGCGGCGCCGCAGTGCCGCTACGTCCACCTGCTGCGCGAGGTGACGGAGGCAACCGCGGCGAAGCAGTGCCAGCTGGCGGCGCTGGTGCCGCCGGCGACGATGGCACACGTCGAGCAGGTCGCGGGCAACCTGGAGAAGATGCCGCCGAAATCGACGTACTTCTATCCGAAGCTGCTGAGCGGGCTGGTGTTCAACTCGTTGAAGGGAAACTGACTGCTGCCCGTCGTGAGCACGCCCACCGGTGTGCGCCTTGTTCGCGCATTGTCAACCCTATCTCGCACGCAAATGTCGGCGCTAACAGCCCGTTGAAAAACCCCTCCAGCAGCCGAAGCTCGACTGCTGGAGAGGCGGATTTCTCCGCATGAGGTTCAGCTTCTCGGGACTTTTTCAACGGGCTGCTAACGATTGGACCTCTCGTTGATTAAGAGCGCTAACCAGCGTTAGCGCCTGCCACCCCAATCTCAGCCGCGATCATTCCTGCGACGATTGACTTTTTTTGCGGATGGAAAAGTGGAGTCCCAGCGCAAGTGCCATATCCGCAAGATGTTCCGTGGTCCGCCGCAGTGGCCGCCCTTGCCACGGGCGCGATAATTCTCATGGCGGCATGAGGATTGCGTGTTGCATGAAGAGTGAATTTCGTGTGAACGAGGGCTGAGCCTGCGCCGAGATACCACCCGGATGAGGCAACTAATCGGTGCAGTTGCCGCTCATCCAGTTCGTCCAGGCTCCGAACCATAAAGGGGGGAACACCGTGAGATTGTTTGCGAAGGTTCTCGGACTCGCGGCCATTGTCGCGCTGTCCGCGGTGCCCGCTGTGGCTGGACCCGTCGGTAATAGCAGCACCCTGTACGTGGACAGTAATACGGACGTGTACACGGTCAGTCCCAGTGGCGCTGTATCCCAGCTGACTCCTGGAACACCATTCACAGAGGCTCGCGGTCTCGCCTTCGGGCCAGGCGGACTGACTGTCGCGGACTTGGGGGCGGGGAACGTCAGCCTGGTTAACCCGAGCACCGGCGCAGTGTCTGGGTTCACCAACCCCATTACGTTGGGGGGTGCGTACGGCGTCGCGTGGTCTGGCAGCACTCTCTTCGTGAGCAGTTTCACTGGGAGCGGTCTCAATGCCTACAATGCCTCCGGGACTCAGTTGGGCATAACGTTCACGGGGATCAGCGGTGACTCCCTGGCGGATCTCGCCGTCCACAACGGTAGCCTCTACGTGAGCGACGTGACGAAAGAAGCAGTGCTCAAGTTCAGTCTGGGCGGGGGGGCGGGCACCACATTTGCCAGTCTCGTGGGTCTAAATGGCACCGGCGTTGAGGTTCCCCGCCAGATCAGTTTCGACGCGAATGGCGACCTCTTCGTTGCCGACAGCCGGGGGAATGGTGCCGGTAACGGCGTTGGCGTGGGCGGGTACCTCGATGAGTTTAGTCCGGGTGGCACCTTCTTGACGCAAATCGCCTTCCCAGATTCCAACTACCCAACTATCCCCAACGCGAATCCGAAGGGGCTTCTCGTCGATCCCATCACGGGCATCGTGATCACGGCAGAGTCAGGCACGTCCAACCTGCAGGGCTTCAACCCGAACGGTACCTCCTTCGGCAATGACGGCCTGGCTTTCGCCCCGCAAGACCTCGCCGAGGCCCCCCCCCCTCCCCCGTCCCCGAGCCGACCACGCTGGCCCTGTTCGGCCTCGGTGGCGCTGCCCTTGCCGCCTGGCGCCTCCGTCGCAAGAACCGCAAGGCGTAAGCCGGCGCCCCCCACGACTGGAGAAGACAGCAGGGGGGCGGATAAGGGGACAGCGTGAATTCACCTGGGCAATTCACGCTGTCCCCTTATCCGGGTTCCCCCGCAGGCGGGTCCCAAAGCGAACACCAAAGCCGTCCGGGTCGGCAATGGTGAAGTCTCGTAATCCGTAGGGGCGATCCGCGATCGGCGCGACGACCCGCAGCCCCAGTTCGTTGACCCGATGCCAGACACGATCGACGTCCGGGACCATCACCCGCACGTTCATGACCGGCGTGGCCGGCGCCTCGGGCAAATCCTCCTGTTGATCCAGGAAGAGGCGATGATCTTCCCAGGCCAGGACGGCGAACTCTTCCTCCCCTCGAAGGAGGTCGAACCCGAGTACACGGTAGAAGGCCAGTGATCGCCGGAGGTCGCGGACGAATAACTCGACGACCAGCTGTTCTGTGCTGTCAACGTGGCGGGACATGAGTCGTGTACCGCACCTTTCCTTGATCCTGTAGTTCGACCCGTGCGGGGCAAGCCGGCAGGGGTCGTACAACACCTCCCTCGCCTGCGCGCTAGCGACCCGGTTCGGCCGCCAGGTCGGCCGCGGTCGGCTGCCGCAGGTCGTCTGGCCCGAGCCCCTCCGGCCCCCGAAACGCCCCGAACCGCGCCCGAACGCCGGCCGAGTAGTGCGCGCGCTCCGGGGGGCGGGCCAGGTCGAGCCCGAACGGACTGCCGAGACGATTGGCCGATACGCAGACCTCCACCCCCTGCGTGACCCACGGGGGATGCGCCACCTCCGCTTGCGCCACTGCGCGACGCCGCCCTGGCACGAACAGACGATAGCGCTCCAGTAACCACGCGTCCAGCGTGCCCCCCGCTGCCGCCACGCACCCCGGGATCGGGACGAACGTGAGCGCCAGTCCCAAACCGGGGGCCGACGCGCGCTCGGCCTCGAATCGGAACCGGTCCCCCGCGCGCCGATAGCGCATGGTCGCCCGCAGGTAAGGCATCGGGGTGAGCAGCCTCGCCAACCGGATCGCCCAGCGGTTGTCCGCGTGGACGCTCAAGAACCAGATCCCTGCCCTATCCCTGAAGTGGACATAAGTACGCAGGTTCACCTCCACCAGTTCGGACACCCCGGGCAGGAACGGCAGCCAGCGCGGGCGGACGCGCAAGCGAAACAGGACCAGGCTGACCCAGGCGGCGCCCTGATACGTCGCGATCTCCACCGGGGCAGGGACGTGCGAACGTAAGGTGGCGACCGGGACCGGCCAGTGCAAGAACAGCACGTTCAGCCATTCCTGGGACCACACCCACGAAGGCATCGCGTCGGGCTCGTTGTCGGGCTCGCACTTTGGGCGATGGGCCACGCCTACCCCTCCAACGGGCTAACGACCAAGGGTCAGCCGCCGGAGTTACACCGCGAACAACGCCAGGGTGTTGTCGCGCGGCACCTGCTTGCCGGTCGGCTCACTCCTGCGCTCTCCAGCTGACGAAGTACACCGCCCCGTCGAGCCACGTGATTTGCCGCGGCTCGCCGCCGCCGGCCGCGACCGTGAACAGCTGGGGGGACTTCCCCTCGAACGACACGAAGGCCAGGTGCCTGCCGTCGGGGCCCCAGCGCACACGGCCGCAAGGCGCCTTGCGGGCCGTGACCGCCCGCGGCTCGCTGCCGTCGAGGTTCATGACGAAGACGTTCGGGATGCCATCCCGGACCCCGATGTACGCGACCCGCTTGCCGTCCGGCGAGACCTGCGGCCCGTCGGTCGAGCCGTGGGCGTCCTTCGCCGACAAGCGGAACTCGACGTAGCGGTTCCCCTCCGTCAGGCGCCGCAGGTCCTTGCCGTCGATCCCGACGCGGTAGACGTCGCCGTCGCGGCGGACGAAGACGATCGTCTTGCCGTCGGGCGTGAACTGCGGCGCGTAGGAGTCGGGATGGTCGGGGGTCAGGTCGCGCGGCTCGCCGTCGGCGAGGTCGGCGACGAGCAGGCGGTAGCCGCGGGCGGGGCCGGAGACGACGGCCCGGTCGCCGGCCGGGCTGAGGGCGCCCATGTAGGTGTAGCCCAGCTTCGGGAAGAGCAGGCGCGGGTTGCCGCCGTCGGCGTCGGCCAGCGCGACCCGCCCCGTCGTCCCGTCGTGGACGGTGTACAGCAGGCGCCGCCCGTCGCGCGAGAGGGCGTAGCCGAACGCCTCCTTCCACGACTTGCCGAGGCGATCTCCTTCGGTCAAGACCTTGACGTCTTTCCCTTCGGGCGTGCAGCGGTAGACGTGCGAGCGCCCCGAGGCGTTGGACTGGAAATAGAGCCAACGGCCGTCCGGGCTGTAGCTGGGGAAGTCGGTGTTCTTGCCGAGGTCGATGACTTTCTTCAGCCCGGTCCCATCGCCCCGGACCACGTAAATGGCCCCCTCGACGGGGGTCGTTTCGACGCCGCCGGGTACGTCCCGGGAGCCGTACTCGCCTTTCCAGGTCTTGACGGAGAAGACCAATTCGCCGGGGGCGAGCGCCTCGCGCAGGGCGGGCAGGGCGAGGTCGGCGACTTCGCGGTGGCCGCGCGGGTTGGGGTGGCAACCGTCCGTGGTCCAGTCGCGGAGTTTCGTGCCCGACTCCTCGGCCTTCTTCCAGTGGGCGTAGTGATCGACCAGCCGTACCCCCTGGGCCCGGGCCACCTCGCGGCAGACCACGACGAAGCGCTCCAGGCGGACATTCGGGTCCTCGCCCAGGCCGTCCTTCTCGCCGGCCGCCCAGCGCGGCTCGGTCATCAGGAGCGGTTCGGCCCCGCCCCGGCGCAACGCGGTCACGATCTTGCCCAGGTTCTCGCGGTATTGCTCCGCCGACAGCCGACTGTCCTTCTCCCCCCGATCCACGTAGCTGTCGTTGGTGCCGTACATCACGGTGACGACCATCGGCTTCCGCGCCAGCACCTCCTTGTCGAGCCGGGCGAGCGCCCCGTCGGTGCGCTCGCCGCCGACGCCGAGGTTGACGACCTCCACCTCGAAGCCGCTCTCCTTCAGGCGGGCGGCGAGGAGTGACGAAAACGTCTCCTCCGCCTTCACCCCGGGGCGCGTGCCTTTGGTGATCGAGTCGCCGAGGGTGACGACGACGTGACGGGCCGGCTTCGGCGCTTCCAACGGCGCGCCCTCGCCGTCCCCGGCCAGGACCGCGGCCCCGAGGGTCAGGGCGGCGAGGAGCTGTGGCAGCGCGACCAGGGAGTTGCGGCTCATGGTTACCTCCCCTGCGATGGCGATGCCTTGATCGTACGAGACTCGCCAGGCGGAGGCACGCGGATTCTGGTCAGACCGCCGGCCGATCCCTCAATCGTTCTCTTTCTTCAGGTGGATCGACCGGGCACCCACGCGCGCCACGATGCGGGCCTTCTGTTCGGCGTTCAGCTCGCGCATGTAGCGCTTGCGCACCGCGTCGATCCAGCGCACCGGCCGCTTGCCATAGTCGGCGGCGATGCGCGTCAGCACCGGCCCCTCCTGGCAGAGCGCGGCGCGGATCCCCGCCTCCAGGTCGTCCTCCGAGGTGATCTCGTTGTAGCCAACGCCGAAGCCCTTCGCCAGCGCCGCGTAGTCGAGGTGCGCCAGCAGCGTCGCCGTCGTCCGGGCGTAGGCCGACTGCTGCAGCTTCTGCATGTAGTGGTAGGCCTGGTCGTCCAGCACGAAGAACTTGACCGGCAGCCCCTCGCGCGCTGCCGTCGAAATCTCCATCGCCGTCATCAGGAAGCAACCGTCGCCGGTCAGCGTCACCGTCTGCCGGCAGGGGAAGACGCGCTGCGCCCCGATGGCCGCGGGGATCGACCAGCCCATGGCCTGGTTGTTCGTGGGGTTGAAGTAGGTCCGCGCCTGGACCGCGGTGAGCGCCTCGGCCGCGTAATGCTCCGCGAGGGTCACGTCCACGAAGAACAGCGCGTCGGGCTTGGTGCAGTGGCGCAGGGCCAGCACCACCAGCATCGGGTCGATGCCGCACTTGGCGTACGACTCCTGGCACTTCTTGTACTCGTCGCGCCGCAGCCCGGCGATGCGGGCCGGCAGCTTGCAGTCCTTGGGCCGGCGCAGGCAGTCGGCCTGCTCGAGCAGGCGGCTCAGGAAGACGCCGGCGTCGGCGTGGACGCACACCGACGTCTTCATCACCTTGCCGAGGTTCTCGGGGTTGGCGTCCACCTGGATCAGGCAAGGAGTTTGCGGGTCGGAGTAGAAGCCGGTCGAAACTTCGCTGTAGCGGACGCCGACGGCGAGGACGAGATCGACGTCGCCGAAGACCTGCTCGGCCGTCTTGGTCCCCTGCGGGCCGTAGCCCCAGCCGACCGAGAGTGGATGACACTCGGGAAGACTGCCCTTGCCGGAGACGCTGGTGGCGACCGGGGCTTGCAGCAGCTCGGCCACCTCCGCCAGCGGCGCCGAGTAGTCCATGCAGCCGAGGCCGGCGTAAATGCCGACCCGGCGTTTCCTGTCGCACAGCAGGTCCACGGCTCGGGCGAAGGCGTCCTCGGAGAGCGGCACCCCCGTCAGTGCCAGGGGCGGGCAGTGGAACTTGAACGTCTCGATGAACAGCGGATACGGCACCACGACCGCGGTCGGCCCGGGCTCCCCCGACACCGCCAGGGCGAGCGCCTCGCGCACCGCGTTGGGGATGTCGCCGACGCACTTGACGGGGAACACCCCCTTGGTGACCTGCTGCAAGAGGCCGACCTGTGGGAGTTCGTGGACCTGGAACGGCTTGTACTTCTCGCCGCGGGCCACGTCGCAGACGATGGCCACGACCGGCGAACTGTCGAGGAGGGCCTCGCCGAGGCCGCTGAGCGAATTGGTGACGCCGGGGCCGGGGACCACGCAGAGGACGCCGGGCTTGCCGGTGCTGCGGGCGTAGCCGTCGGCCATGCACGCCGCGGAGAATTCGTGCGTGACCAGGAGGTACGGCAGCCCCTTGGTCTTCATCGTGTCCCACAACTCGTTGTCCTGCGCCCCGGGGATGCCGTAGACGCACTCGACGCCCTCCTTGAGGAGGGTTTCGACCAGGGCGGCGGCGCCGGTCATGTGGCCGGAGATGACGCCGTCTTCCTCTTTTTCGTACCTGACGCGGCGGAGAGGGCCTGCGCTGACCGCGGTGGGAATGGCCGAGACGAGCGCGCCGGCCGCGACGGCCTTGAGCAGGTCGCGCCGGGACAGGGAATGGAACATGAATCCTCCTGGTGGGTGCAAGTCCGTGCCGGGGGCGCACCCCCGCAGGAGGAGTATCGGACGTTCGGTGATTGGCAGATTGGGCAACCCGTTTCACCGCGGCCCCGAGGCCAGCGCTGCCGCCTCACGTCGCATATAACCAGCGCCACCGGCCGAGGAAGAGGATGGGCACGAGCAGGAGGAGGATGAGGAGTCCCATCGCGCCGGCGATGGCGGTGGCCAGAACGGCGTCGAGGACGACGAGGCCCATGAGGGCGCGCTTGACGGCAGACTGCACGTGCCGCGGCGTCGGCCCGGCGACGGCCTTGCCCACGGGGATGCCAACGAGGAAGCCCAGCACGACCAGAAGGTAGGGGAAGAGCGGCGACGAGGAGTCGGGCTCGAAGAGCGCCGGCAGCGGCAGGGCCAGGAGCAGCGCGGCCAGCATGACCCCGGCGGCGCCGGCCAGGGCCGTCTGGCTGCTGAGGCGAGCCTCGGTGCGCGCGAACCAGGTCACGCCGACGATGTAGAGGCCGACGACCAGGGCCAGCAGCCAGCCCCATCGTTCGATGGGATGTCCGGTGACGGTCAGGCCGAGCATCACATTGAGGAAGCGGCACGCGCCCATGCCGATCGGCCCCAGCCAGGTGCGCTTGAACCAACCGTTGTAGCCGAAGATCGCGGCCACCAGGAGGACGGCGATCACAATCGGCGCCGGGCGCAAGCCTCCCTCGGGACGGATCGCCGAGAGGATGGCGAAAGCGACGCCGGCCGCAAGGAGCAGCCCGCCGAAGAGGGCCGCGGTGCGGCTCGAGATGCGCCCCGACGGGATGGGACGAAACGGCCGCTCGCGCTCATCCTGAGCCACGTCGAAGAAATCGTTCCAGACCATGCCGGAGCAGTAGAGGCACGCCGAGGCGAGGCAAAGCAGCAGGAAGGTCAGCGGATGATCGCCCAGCGCGTGGGTCGCCAAGGCGGCAAGGGTGATGTCGGCCAGCGCCGTGAAGACGTTGGGCAGGCGGACGAGCTGGGCATAAGGACGGAGACGATCCATGCGATGGACTCGGTGCATCAGGGTTTCGGAGCCGGCCACGACACGAAACAAGCCGAGCGCCCCTCCAGCCGGCACAGCACCTCCAGCGTAACGCCGAAGCCCCTCTGACGCCCCAGCTCGAAGTGCTGCCGAGCCGAAGTGGTGTTCGCCTCGGGCACGGGGACGCGGACCCAGTACCGACGTCGGCAGTTCGTCACGTCCTCTCGGAAGACCCACATCAATTCGGTGCTGAACCCTTGCTCCCCCACGAAGCGGAGGAAGGCATTGAGAGCATCATCATACGGCGGCGTCTCCGACATCGCGCCCTCACTTCGGCGAACTACCGCATCCTCAGCCGCCGGGAGTATCAATGAGCGATTGCAGCCGGGCCGCCAGCTCAGGGGGAAAGCGCTGTCGCCACCCCGCGTCGATCAGACCCACGTCGAGCAAGTCGCGCAGGTGCGTGCGATCCTTATCGCGGAAGGCCGTCAGCTTGATACGAACCAGCGCCTGGAGGGTGAGGACGCGAAACTGGTCGGCCTGCTCCGATTCCGTTACGTCGGGGTTGGGCAACAATTCCTCCGCTCGCACCTTTTCACCCGCGAATACGACGTGGACCGCGTCTCGCGCCTTCGCATCGACCCCGTCGAGGAACAGATCGACACCGGCGGCATGTCGGTACACGAACCCTGCGCGCTCCAGGGCCACCTTGACGGCATCGAGGTCGCCGCGGCGGATGAGGATGTCCACGTCGCGGGTGTTGCGCACCGCCGATTCATCGACGCGGGTTACCCAGACGGCAACCGCATTCCCTCCAGCAACGGCGTAAGCCAAGCTGGCCTTATCCAGGGCCGCCGTGGCGCGCAGCAGTCGCTCCCTGACTTTTTCCACGGCTCGCACCATCCTGTCCAGGGAAAACGGGCCGTACAGCGCCGACATCGCCGACTCACTGTGCCAGGATTGCCTTTACCCGCTCAAGGGCGGTCCGCGCCGCCGCATCCGGGTCGTCCACGTAGGGATACAGTTCGATCGTCACCCACCCATCATAGCCGATCTGCCGGATGGCACGGAAGGTCGCCCCGAAATCGATCGCTCCCTCCCCCGGCACCAGATGATGATGCACCCGCGTGGCCGCGATGTCCTCCAGGTGGAAGTGGCGAATGTACTTCGCCAGGCGCGGGATCGTGGTGGCGGGATCGTCGCCGACACAATACGCATGGCCCACGTCGAAATTCAGCCCCACCGCGGGCGAGTCGAGGTGCCGCATCAATTCCAGGAACTGGTCCGCCGTCTCGACGAGCAATCCCGGCTCCGGCTCGATGAGCAGCAGGACGCCCTCCTTCTCGGCGTGCTCGATGACCGGCTTGAGCATCTCGACGAACAGCTTCAGTCCGGCCGCCCACGACTGTCCCGGCTCCAGCGGGCCGCCCGGCTCGGTGGTGATGCACTTCGCCCCCAATTCGCGGGCCAGGGTGAGGGCGCGCGTCGTGTGGTCGATGCGGACGGCGCGGTAGTTCGGGTCCGGCTCGATCCACGACGGGTGCCAGTAGCGCTGGCGGCGATCATTGACCGCGTGCATCATGAACGAATTGATGTTCGAGATGGCGAGGCGGTTTTTCGCCAGGGCGTCGCGGATGGCCTGCTTCTGCTCGTCGAGCAGGAAGGCGGGCCAGGCGTGCGGCACGTCGGCCATGATCTCCACCCCGGCGTAGCCGATCGCCGCCAGGCGGCGCACCGCCTCGGCGAAGGGGTATTTCAGGTAGGCGTTCGTCGAGAAGGCGAGTCGGTGCTCAACGCCTTGCGGCGTCATTGCTTTCGCCACCGCGGACTCCTTCGCCAAGGGGTATGCCTTTCTTTGATCTATGCCGTCTACCCTTGCCGGTCCAGTTCCGCAAATAGGTCGCGGAGCGGCAGCGCGAAGCCGGGAAGGACGGTGCCGCCATCGACGGAGTCGGCTTCGGTCAGGACGGTCGGCCCTTCGGGGGCGGTGTAGACGCTGACGGTTCGGGCGTCCGGGTCCACTTCCCAGACCAGGAGAACCCCGGCGGTGAAGTAGTCCTGCCGCTTGAGGAGCATCTCGGCAGGCGTGTTGCTGCGGCTGAGGACTTCGATCGCCAGATCCGGGGCCAACGTCGGGATCGGCTCTACCGGCACGCGACGACCGGGGACACGGTCCCAGCTGAAGAAGGCGACATCGGGAATGCGAACACGTCCGGCCCAGAGGCGAATTGTGCCATCCGGGGCCGTCACGAGGCCGAGGTTGCGCGGGCGAACGAAGCCGTCCAGCAGGACAATCAGGTGAGCCGCCAGGACGGATTCGCTGTAGCCCATCGCTTTCTCCACCAGAACGCCGTCGATGAGTTCGCAGAGACGCTTGCGCGGCGCTTCGAGGGCGGCGAGGACGTCGGCCTCGGTGGCGGTCCCGATGGGTGGGCGGACGCGGATGCGCTCCAGCGGGATGTCGCCGAGTTGTTCGACCAATTCGGCGAGGTTGTCGATGGCGTCGGCGGCAGTCGTCGCAGTAGTCATCTCAAATAACTCCCGAATCCCTGTTTCGTTGCGCATCTACGCCCGACCATTGCTGCCGCGTGCTTGTTCCATGACCCAGCGCCGCGTCTCGTCATCGAGCACGACGAGGGGCGGCGAGGTGTAGTCAAGAGAGCGAGCGTAGCGGCCGCGCTCGTAGGTGGTGGCGAAGACGGCGGCGAGGTCGAGCCACACGTCGGGGTCCGGCGACAGCAAGGGGATGGGGATGCTGGGCAGGCGCTGTCGCAGCGTCCAGGCATACACGTCGCAGTCAGGCCGGCGGTCCCCGCGCGAGACCAGCGCGTAGTAATCGCCGGGCGGCAACGGGTTCTCTAGCGGCAGCCGTCGTCCAGCGATCAGGAAATCCACCTCGACCAGATGGATCGGGTGGCGCACCAGCGCGTTGCGCTTGGCGAGGTAATCGCTGCGGCCGGGCTCTTCCTTGTTCGCCGGCGACAACAGTTCCAGGACGGCAACGAGCGACCGCTCGGGGCGGTGCAGGATCTCGATGTAGCGCTCGTGCGTCTCTTCTTCGATGACCAGGGGTATGGTGACGGGTTCGAGCGTCGCGGCCCCAGCCGGTGCCGGCGACGGAGTGCGGGACGGGCGGCGCTGTGTGACGGCCACATCGGGCTCGATCAATTTCCGCCTCGATGGGGCCACTTCGATGAGGCGGACCTTCTCATCGATGCGGGCCTCGTAATGTGCGGGCAAGAGGTCGGCGAGGGCTTCGCGCCAATAGTTGATAAAGGTCGCGTGGAAGTCGGACCAGAAGGCGGGGTCTTCGAGATACGGGTCCATGCCGGGGAACGGGCTTGGCATGAGAGAGCCTCCCGAAAAGGTTCATCTTGACCCGTTCAGCGTACCGAGAGCCAGGCGGGAAAGCCAGGGGTGCAGGGGCTGTGCCCTCGCCACCGCTGCAATGACCCTGGAGAAAAGGCGTGCCGACGAATGCCGCTCACCGTGGCCGGGGAAAGGATTGGTCTTAACTTTGCGAGCCTTATGAAAGTTCGGTGCTACCTGACTCCTCTACCAACTCTCCCGCAACCGACCGGAAAACGGCTTCCCCCATCGGGCCGCGCCCCACCTTGCCGTCGTTGAAGCAACTGATCACCCCGCAGCCGCCACACTGGATGCCGACGAAGAACCACAGCACGGCATCCAGTTCCGGGTTGTGAGGGTAACCGGCGAACCCCAAACAGACTTTGGCCCCCTTCGACCCGTCACACTCGTAGCCGCAGGTGAATGGCTCCGCCCCGCGGTCCTCAAGCGCCTCCTCCCAATCGCAGCCATCTCCGAAGCGGGAGATGTCTCGGACTTGGCCGCACTTCGTGCAAGTGCGCTGGGTGGTTGTTCCCGCACGGACCAGTCGAAAGCAGTTGCCGCCGCACGAACAGACAACCGGCCAAAATGCGGTGGCCCGATACCCGCCGCCCCGCTTGCTCGGGTCGGTGAACCGGGCCAAGAACTCCGGGACATCCCGCGGCTCCACGATTCCTCCGCTTCCTTCGCCGTGTCACAAGGGACAGTCCTCGCACCTGCTTGTTCTGCTCAGCGCCTACGGCGACATTGACCTCGCGATCGGTTCTCCTCGGGCGTTTGCTTCCCCCGCAGCACTGTGGAGCCCCCCTCGGCGAGGTTGTCGATGGCGTCGGCTACAGGCGTAGCGGTGGTCATTTCAACATGCTCCTGGCCCGTTTCGCATCGCCTCGGGCTCGGTCGCGGACTCGGGCGACGAGCGGCACGGGGTAACAGTCAGTATAGCGAGGCAGGGGGATGATGATCCAAAGGCGGTCGCCCGGAGCCGATTCGTTGCAAAGCCGCCGCCCCCCGTCGTGACGCAACGAATCCCGCGGCGTGCAATGAATGCAACGAATCTCATCCGAGCCTGCCGGATTGTGTTAGCCTTCACTCGCTTCCGTCGAGTAAAATGCCGCGGGACCACCGGATCGCCCCTCGACGGCCTGGCCTTTTTCTGACAGGATTGCCTCGTTCGCGCACTTCCTTACCCGTGCGGTCGGACGGCAGAAGCGCCCAAGGGACTATCCCCGCCCGGCCCCTCGTCCCCTGGACAGGAGTTCGTCATGCTCGATATCAGCACCCATCCGACGGCGCAGGCGCTGGCGCTGTTCGGCCATGGCAAGCTGCCCGAGGCCCAGGCGGCGACCGTCGCCGTCCACCTGGAGAGTTGCGCCGACTGCCGCCGCGCCGTCGCGAGCCTGCCCCCCGACTCCTTCCTCGGCAAAGTCAAGGCCGCCAAGCCTGGCGCCCCCTCCGTCCCGCCAGGGCCGCCCCCGAGACGGGCCGGTGCCGCCACGCCCGCCAACGTGCCTCCGGAGCTGGCCAATCATCCGAAGTTCCGCATCGTGCGCGAGCTGGGGCGCGGCGGCATGGGCGTCATCTACCTGGCCGAGCACCGCGTTCTGGACAAGCCGGTCGCCCTCAAGGTCATCAACCCCGCCGTCCTCGACAACGCCACGGCGCTGGCCCGCTTCCACGCCGAGGCCCGGGCCGCTGCCAAGCTCGACCACCCGAACATCGCCCGCGCCCACGACGCCGACCAGGCCGGCAACCTGCACTTCCTCGTCCTGGAGTACGTCGAGGGCCTCAGCCTGGCCGAGGTGCTGGAAAAGAAGGGGGCGCTGCCGGTGGCGAACGCCTGTCACTACGTTCGCCAGGCGGCGCTGGGGCTGCAGCACGCTTTCGAGCAGGGCATGGTGCATCGGGACATCAAACCGCAGAACCTCATGCTGACGCCGAAGGGGCTGGTCAAGGTCCTCGACTTCGGCCTGGCGCGGCTGCGCGATGAGGGCAGCCGCGGCCCCCGGCTAACGCAGCTGGACGCGTTCATGGGGACGCCGGAGTACGTGGCCCCCGAGCAGGCGACCGACGCCCGCCAGGCGGACACCCGTGCCGACGTCTACAGCCTGGGGTGTACGCTGTACGCGCTGCTGACGGGGCGGCCGCCATTCCAGGAGGACACCGTCGTCAAGGCGGTGCTGGCGCACATCGAGAAGGAGGCGAGGCCACTGCACGAGGTGAGGCCGGACGTGCCGCCGGAGTTGTCGGCGGTGGTGGCGAAGATGCTGGCCAAGGACCCGGCCCAGCGCTACCAGCGCCCCATCGACGTGGCGCAGGCGCTGGTCCCCTTTATCAAGGCGGGAGGCAAGCCGGGAGTGCCGGCCGCGGCGGAGAAGGGAGCGCCGTTCGCCGATTTGGAGCGTGCGCCGGTCCCTACCCGCGCCTCGAGGAAGGCAACGAAGGGGCGCGAGGCGGCGAAGCCTGCGCCGGCGGCGTGGTGGAAGCGCCTGCCGGTGCTCGCCGGCGCCGCCGCCGCTGTGCTGGCGCTGGCTGTGGGAGCGTTCTTCCTGGGAGGGATGTTTTCCAAACCCGGGGTGCCGGCGCCCGAACCTTCTTCCGGCACGGGTGGGCCCGTCGTGCCCCCACTGCTCCCGGGATCGATCCTGGAGAACTCCTCCATCAGGATGAAGTTCGCCTGGATACCGCCGGGCAGTTTCCGCATGGGCGGTGACAAGTTCGACGACGAGAAGCCCGTCCACCGCGTGACGATTACCAAGGGGTTCTACATGGGTGTATCCCCCGTCACGCAACAGCAGTGGCAGGAGGTAATGGGCAACAACCCCAGCAACTTCAAGGGAGACGATTCCTGTCCCGTGGAACAGGTCTCCTGGGAGGACTGCCGGAAGTTCTGTGACGCACTGAAGAAGCGGGACGGGCGGCCCTACCGCCTGCCGACGGAGGCGGAGTGGGAGTACGCC
>Ga0116224_10000041_pt1 | contig 98688 bp, 75 predicted proteins | sample Sb_taG_9_FD_89699 | JGI IMG/M metagenome (GOLD analysis project Ga0116224, IMG submission 89699) | Peat soil microbial communities from Weissenstadt, Germany - Sb_50d_b_LC metaG | ecosystem: Environmental > Terrestrial > Soil > Wetlands > Peat | place: Germany: Weissenstadt | collected 2010-09-21 | reverse complement strand
GGCCACCGAACCCTCGCATCTCGACCCCTGCCGGCTCGCCCGGCAGGTGAAGCAGGTCGCCAACTACACCGGGCCACCGAACCCTCGCATCTCGACCCCTGCCGGCTCGCCCGGCAGGTGAAGGAGGTCGGCGGCTAACCGGGCGTGGCGTCGCGCCCCCCGCCGGCTTGCCCGGCAGGTGAAGCAGGTTGCAAGGTGGGCCCCAGCAGAAGCCGGTGGCGCTCGTGTGCCGCCCTGCTCCTGGGCCCAGCCTGGGTAAAGCGCCTCCGAGCGCCGGGGGCACCGCCGACCGCTGGGGATTCATTGCATTCGTTGCGCACGGCCGGTGTCGCGCAACGAATCCCGCGCCGCGCAACGAATGCAACGAATCGCGGCGGCGCGAACCCAGAGGCCAGCCCCTCCGGACGCATCGCTGGGCCCGGGGAACATTGGCCACGCTGGACCAGTAGCTGCCGACCTCCTTCACCTGCCGGGCGAGCCGGCAGGGGTCGGGGAGAAGAGGCGGCCCGCGGCCCCCTGGTAGCTGCCGACCTCCTTCACCTGCCGGGCGAGCCGGCAGGGGTCGCCGCGGGTGCGCCTTGCCACGAGGTTAGCCACCGACCTGCTTCACCTGCCGGGCAAGCCGGCAGGGGTCGGGAAGAGCGCGCCGCGCCCCGACCCGTCTAGCTGCCGACCTGCTTCACCTGCCGGGCGAGCCGGCAGGGGTCCCACAACACCCCCTCCGGCCTCTGCATTACTGCGCCCTCGTCCCCCGCACGAATTCCGCCTCCAGCGCCTCCTCTTCCGGCGTCAGCGTCAGCCCCAGCTGCTTCTTGATGAGGTTCCCCGTCAGCGTGACGTTGACGTTCCGCTTCGACAACCGCCCGGCGTTCATGGCCCGTCCTTCCCACAGCCGCGTGTTGCCCCGCGACCAGTCCAGCGACCTCAGCCGCGCCAGCTTCGCCTTCCAGTCGCGCGGGTGCTCGCGCATCAGGTCGCAGCCCGCCCGCCCAAGCGCCGCCAGGGCCAGCGTGTGGGCGTGGACGTAATCGCGCCGCAGATCGGCGGCGCTGACCCGGCGCTCCCGTGCCAACCCCCAGTCGGGAATGTGCCGCGCCACCTCGTTCCAGAACTCCGCGGCCAGGGCCAACTTCGCCTCCGTCGGCTCGTCCTGGCTGCCCAGCAGCGCCTGCGTGGCGTGGTAGATGCCGCTGAGCGTGAACAGCTTGATCGACCGGTTCGAGATGGTGCTGCGCTCGAACTCGGTCAGGTCGGCGAAGACGTGTACGCGCTGGAGCAGCGACTTGGCCACGTCGGCGTACTTGTCGCGATGATCGTAGAGGACGGTCAGCGACTTGGTCGGCCGCACGGCATAGCGGTTGAGGTCGGCGAACATCTGCTGGCAGCGCTTGAGGCCGACGTCCATGAAGAAGACGACGGCGATGGTCTCGTCGCCGAGGTCGGGGTTGTCGCGCAGCGCCGCCTCGATGGCGGCCCGGCGGTGCTGGCCGTCGTTGATAACGAAGCGCGCCTTCATGGGGATGCGCAGCTGGCCGACGCTGCGCTCGTTGGTGTCGGGGCCGAGCGGCTCGAAGCGGACTTCGCCGTCGATGGAGGCGGTCAGGGCGGAGAAGGTGTAGCCGCGCGGGTTGCGGAGGATGTAGCGGGCGATCTCGGGGACGCGGTTCCGGTTCAGGACGCGCTGGGCGCGCAACTCGGGCTTCAGCTCTTCCTCGTCGAACAGGAAGATGCGCGGGATGAGGCGCAGCGGGCACATCGAGACGTAGTACTCGCGCCCGGCCTGCACGCCGCGGATGGCCGGGAACATGTACTCGAATGACGGCATGACCCGCCCAACCACGGAGCCATCTGGAAGTCAAAAAATGACTTCCAGAAGAAAAAATTTCACTTCCATACTGCACGGAAGGTACAGTCCCGTCAAGCCCTACTGTCGAGCCAGCACCGAAAAAGACCAGACGGCGGAAGGGTTTATGACGGCCACTCGGCCCCCGGCTCGGCGTCCAGCCGGACTTTCCCTGTGTGGAAGGCCGGACCCATGAGGCCGCTGTACCTCGACTACAACGCGACCACGCCGCTCGACCCGCGCGTCTTCGAGGCGATGCGCCCGTACTTCCTCGAAGACTTCGGCAACTCGGGCAGCCGCACGCACGTCTACGGCCAGCGCGCCAAGGAAGCCGTGGACCGCGCCCGGCAGCAGGTGGCCGACCTGCTCGGCGCCCGCAGCGACGAGATCCTCTTCACGAGCGGGGCGACGGAGAGCAACAACCTGGTGCTCCTGGGGCTGAGACGGCACGGCGAGGCGACCGGGCGGAAGCACGTCCTGGCGACCGCCATCGAGCACAAGGCGGTGCTTGAGCCGCTCGACCAGCTGCGCGCGGCCGGCTTCGAGGTCGAGTTGTTGCCGGTGACGACGGGCGGCTACGTCGAGCCGGACACGGTGAAAGCACGGCTGCGGCCAGACACGCTGCTGGTGTCGGTCATGCACGCCAACAACGAGACGGGGGTGCTTCAGCCGGTGCGGGAGATCGCGGAACTGCTCGCCGACGGCAAGACGTTCTTCCACACCGACGCGGCGCAGACGTTCGGGAAGGAGGTCGAGGAGCTGCGCGGGCTGCACTGCGACTTCCTGTCGATCAGCGGGCACAAGATTTACGGCCCGAAGGGGGTCGGGGCGCTGTACGCCAGCCGGCGGCGGATGCAGCGCCGGCCGCTGACGCCGCTGCTGTATGGCGGGGGGCAGGAGATGGGATACCGCCCGGGGACGCTGCCGGTGCCGCTGGTCGTTGGGCTGGGGGAGGCGGCGGAGTTGGGCGGGCGCGAGTACCGGCAGCGCCGCAAGGCGGCGGCGCGTGTGAAGGAGGAGTTCCTCCGCGAACTGGCCGCGGTCGAACACCGGATCAACGGGGACCCGAGCCGAACCCAGGCGCATGTCGTGAACGTGAGCTTCCCGGGCGTGGACAGCGAGGCACTTATGATGGCTGTCCGTGAAGAACTTGCATTTTCCAACGGCGCGGCATGCACGACGGCGACGTACTTACCGAGCCATGTCTTGGAGGCGATGGGGCTCAACAAGGATGACATCGAATCGGCTGTCCGCATCTCCTGGGGGCCAGGAGTAACAGCCCTTCCTGCCAAGCTGCTGATGACCGTGATCCAAGGAATGAAAGGCTTAATCGGCCGTTCACCATAACCCATTTTGGCGACCGATTACTGTAGACATCGTTCCCTTGCAATACCGCGTCGCGGTCGATCTGTTGCCGGCCGCGGTTCGGTAGCCGTCAATGCTGAATCACCTGATGTTACGATTGGAGTACCGAAGCGATGAAGTGGTGATCGGGAGAGACATGTACGAGAAGTGCCTCCCCCTCAGTGCTCGATTTGACCGCGCCGTCGGCTTCTTCGCGAGCAGCGTGTTCGCGGTCTGCCCGGAGGCGTTCCATCGCTTCTTCCAGAATCGGGGGCGCATGAGAGTCGTGTGCTGTCCGATCCTTGATCGGGCAGATATCGATGCGATCTTCCGGGGATACCGCGACCGTCCCGAACTCATCCGGACGTCGCAGCTGGATGTCCTTGCGCGCGGGCGGCGGGATGCACTGCGCGAGCGAGCCGCCCTGACCGCGTGGCTCGTCGCCTCCGGCAGCCTCGACGTGCGAATCGCGGTGCGCGACTCCGGCCACGGCAATCACATCTATCACGAGAAACTCGGCCTCTTCGGAGACCACGAAGGCAACACCGTCGCCTTCTGCGGCTCGGCGAACGAGTCTCTCTCCGGTCTGGAGGGCAACTTTGAATCGGTCGATGTGTTTCGTTCGTGGGTGCCGGCGGAGAGGAAACGGCTCGACCGGAAGCGCTGGTCATTCGATCGCCTGTGGTCGGATGAAACGGACGGGGTGGACATCTACTCATTCGCGGACGCGGCGACCCGTGGCTTCCTGAAGGCACGCACCGAATCGCAGACAGAGGGCGCGCCTACACCGCCGCCGGACGCCTTACCCGCCTACACCGACGTCGGCCCCTTGCCCGGGATCGAGGAGGTGCTCCTCCTCCCCAGCGACATCCAGCTTCGCGAGCACCAGAAGGACGCGATCCGCAAGTGGTTCGGGAACAACGGGCGGGGGCTCCTGGCGATGGCGACCGGGAGCGGCAAGACGATCACCGCGCTGGCGCTCGCGAGCAAAGTCTACGAGTGGGCGAACGCGCCCCTGCTCATCGTCATCGTCTGCCCGTTCCTCCACCTCTGCGCCCAGTGGATCGAGGAGGCCCAGCGGTTCGGCCTCGACCCTCTCCTCTGCGCCCTCGACCGCAGCAGGTGGTACGAGTCACTCTCGACCCGTCTGTTCAACCTCGCCTCGGGAACCCGCCGCGTTGCCAGCGTCGTGGTCTCCAATGCCACCCTGGCCACCCCGGCGTTCCAGGGGCTCCTCCGCCGCGCACCCGCCCGGTCGCTCTTCATCGGAGACGAGGTCCACAACCTCGGGGCCCCCGACCTGCGCAACGCCTTGCCCGAGAACTTCGCGTTTCGCCTGGGGCTGTCGGCAACCCCCCAGCGCCACCGCGATCCGGCGGGGACAGAGGCGATCCGCGTATACTTCGGGGAGCCCGTCATCCGGTACACCCTGCGGCAGGCCCTCCAGGACCGCGTCCTCTGCCCGTACCGCTACTTCCCCGTCCTCGTCCGCCTGCAAGATGATGAACTCGATACTTACCTCCAGCTGACCCGCAGAATCGGCCAAATCATGGGGACGTCCGAGGCAGGGGAGGGTTCCACGTACCTGGAGGTGCTCTTGCTCCAGCGTGCTCGGCTCCTCGCGAGCGCGAGAGGCAAGATTCCTGCCCTCATTGGGTGCCTCTCTCCTCAAAAGGAGACCACGCACAACCTCATCTACTGCGGAGATGGTTCGGTTGAGGGGGAGGTGGATGCATCCATCATGCGTCAAATCGACGCTGTGGTTCGCGCTTTAGGACGAGACGTGGGGATGGCTGTGGCCAAGTACGTCGCGGATACGCCGCTCACGCGCAGGCACATCCTTCGCAAACGCTTTGCTGAGGGGAGTATCCAAGGGTTGATCGCAATCCGGTGTCTGGACGAGGGGGTGGACATCCCCGAAACACGGCGGGCGTTCATCTTGGCCAGCAGCACCAACCCGCGGCAGTTCATTCAGCGCAGGGGAAGAATCCTCCGCAGGGCTCCGGGCAAGTCGATGGCGGACATTTACGATTTCATTGTGGAACCATCGATGGAGGAGCTTGATCCCTCGGCCCCCATTTTCCCCACTGTCCGCAATCTCTTCCGCAGAGAGTTGAGCAGGATCTTGGAATTCGCCGGTCTGGCGGTGAACGGTCCCGAGGCCCTCCAGACACTCCTGCCGCTTCGTAACAATTTACACCTTCTCGATTTTGGAGGGAGCGATGACGAAGGAGAAGACATCGACTGACGGTCAGGGCAAGATCCACGCGATCTTGGTGAACCTGAGCGAGGACGAGCAGAAACTTCTCTCCGCCGTGCTCACGGCGGAGCGGAACAAGCTCTACATGCAGAAGCCTCGGTACATCATCGACGACCTGTTGAAAGCCCTCACGGAGATTATCCGATGATCTTTGAAGAACTGACGCTCACGGACTTCCGGCAATTCGCCGGAACCCAGTCCGTTAAGTTCGCCACCGATCCCCTAAAGAACATCACCGTCATCCACGGGTTCAACGGATCCGGCAAGACGACTATCCTGAATGCGTTCACCTGGTTGCTCTACGGCGAGTGTTCGCCGGACTTCGAGGAGGCGGATCGGCTTGAATCCGAGTCCTCGTTCGCCGGGTTGGCGCCCGGGGGCAAGCTCGTCACAGAGGTAAAGGCCGTCTTCAGGGACGGGGACAGGAAGTTCACGGCCGTCCGGACGATGTCCGTCGAGAAGGACAACAATGGTTCCCGGCGTGTGACGGACCCCGGCAAGCTGCGCGTGGACTATATCGACGAGCTTGGCGAGATGGAGGAGTCGCGCAACCCACAGGACATGCTGGAGCAGATGCTCCCCAAACGCCTCTACCCCTTCTTCTTCTTCAACGGCGAACGGATCGAGCGCCTCGCGGGGGCCGCTGCCTTCGAGGAGATCGGTCAAGGCATCCGCACGCTTCTCGACATCGAGCTGTTCGACCGCGCCGTTTCACACCTGGGGGGAGAAATATCCCGCCGCTTGCAGCAGGAAATCGCCAAGCACGCCGGCCAGGAGGGGCTTCAGGCCCAGGCGAATCTCGATGCCCTCACCGTGCAGCGCGAGCAGCTGGAACAGAAGGTGCAGCAAATGGATCGGAACCGTGCTGCACTGGTGGATGAACGCGACACGATCGATGCCAAGCTCGCGACGATGCCCGAGTTGGCCAAGTGGCTGGCGGAACGGAAGGCCGCGGATGAAAAGGCGGCGTCGATTCGCCGCGAGATGAAGCAACGGAAGGTAGAGTTGGCCAGGGAGTTCTCCCGCAACGCCTACCTGCTCCTCGTTCCCGATGTCCTCCAGACGGCGAAGGCGGTCCTTGAGGGGTCGCGCAAGAAGGGAGAGATCCCGGGTCCGATCAAGCGTCAGTTCGTCGAGGATTTGCTGGGCTCCCACCAGTGCATCTGCAATCGGAGCCTCCTGCCCGATACGGACGAGTACCGCGCGGTGGATGAGTGGCGGAAGAAGACCCTGTCCGACGCCCTGGAATCCGCTGTCACGGTCACGAAAGCACGGATTGAATCCTTCGACCAACGGAGCGAAGACTGCGTCGCCACGCTCAAGGAACTACAGCGCATCAGGGATGAACTCTCGACCCAGCTCAAGCGAACGGAGGAGGAATTGAGCGAACTGTCCGGCAAGATCGGCGACCGAGAGCACGGGGAGGAGCCGGAGAAGCTCGAACGCCGCCGCCGCGCAGTCCATGACCAGATCTCGACGATGGAGATGGACATCAAGTTGACTCGCCGCGACCTCAGTGAGATCGAGGACAAGATCCAGACGAAGCAGCGGGAGATCAAAACGCTCAAGGACGCCGACGAAGAGGGCAAGCTCGGCCAACGCCGGCTCGACGCGGTGTCGAACGTCTTGGAGGCTCTAAAGAAGATTCGAGAGATCCGCTACGAGGAACTCCGCGAAGACCTCTCGCAGCAACTCGGCGAGGTCTGGAGCGGGATCGCGATTAAGGATTATCAAGCGCGCCTGGACAACGACTTCCGTCTCCGACTGACCAAGGACATCGGGGGCCAGGAGGAGCCTGTGCGCGGTGCGTCCACCGGGGAGAAACAGGTCCTGAGTCTCGCGTTCGTGGGGGCGCTGAGTGCCAAGGCGCGGAGTACCTTCGAGCAGTCCAAGCAAGCGAAGCACCTGTTCCGCGGCGGCCTGTACCCGCTGGTGATCGATTCCGCCTTCGGAAGCCTGGAGAGTGAGTACCGTCGGGATGTGGCCAAGTGGATTCCGACCCTGTCGCCCCAGGTGATCCTGATGGTGTCGCAGAGTCAGTACCGGCAGGAGGTCGAACAGGAACTGCTCCCGAGGGTCGGCAAAGAATGGATCCTCAAGTGCGAGACGCGCAAAAATTCTACCAGAGACATCTCTATACTCGGTCGCTCCTATCCCTACGTCCTCCAGGCGGTCGATGGGTTTGAACGGACGACTTTCGTGGAGGTTGAACTATGACGGAGCCGCGCCGTATCAGTCCACCCAAAGAGTACGAGAAGCTCATCGACAAGCTTGTGGACAATGGGGTCTTCGAGCTGAAACAGGCGGTGATGATGTTTGCCGCAGCACTCGGCAAACGGTTCACCGGTCAGAAGCCTCGCGGGTCTCCCGGCGATGCGATCCGATGGTACATCTTCGAGAAGGCCGGGGACGAGGCGTTCGTGAACTCCCTCGCGCTTGCGGAGAAGAACGACATCAAGGTACTCGACCCGGATGTCGGGGAGGGCGAGGACGTGCAGACGATCTTCGAGGAGTACGCCGCGGGCGGCTTCCAGTACCTGAAGCAGCACGTCATGGATGCGCCTGGGGATCTCCTGGAGAACGCTCTCGCCATCGTTCAGCAGTACCGGCTCGCGGAGCAGCCAAGCCCACCAGGACTCGAAGGGCTCGATAGCTCAGCGCTAGAGTTGCTCGGCGACTTGGACCACTGATACCACGATGTTTCTGGCCCGTTGGTGCTTACAGGACGACAAGCGCACGGGCCACGTTTTCGTCCGCAAAGACCTTCATGGTCCCCTCGGTTCCTTACCGGTAGATCGATTCGTCCATTATCACCACGGCGGCGGCGTAGAGCAGGGCCGCTCGAATGTGTTCGGGCCGCAGCGTCGGGTAGTTGTCGAGCAATTCCTGCTGGCTCATCCCCGTGCCCAGCTCCTTGAGGACGTGCTCGACGGTGAGGCGGGTTCCCTTGAACACGGGCTTGCCGATCATCACGTCCTTGCGTTCCTCGATGTAATCCTGCCAACGCATGACCATGTCGATTCCTCCTCGCGTTCGCGTCTCGTCGCCACGTCTGGGCGGTTGAGCGTCATGGTTCCTTCCCGTAATTGTCAAGCATCTCCCCGGCCTCGATCGCCAGCAGGTCCATCTCTGTTTCAAACCGCGCCGCCGCCTGGGGGCTGCGGGCCTGGTACCACGCGAGAGCCGCTTGGTACTCGGCCTGAGCTTCGGGGTGAAACAAGATGTTAGCCACCGGCCTTCTCCCTGGCCTGCCGCTTCACCTCCGCCCACGGGACCGGCGTCACCTGGCCGGAATTCAACTCGGCCGAACGGCGGCGGACCACCTCGCGCCAGGAATCATCGATAGGCGGCCGGTCGGCCGGTTGCAAGGAGGCAATCAGCCCTTCGACAAGGTCCAGGCGGTCGCGATCCGGGAGCGCCAGGGCGGCGCTCAACAACTGCTCAGTCGTCGCGGTCATTCAACGTCCCTCCAAGGTGGAACAGCCATCAGGATACCCGACCGATCGCACCCTTGCCAGTCATCTACCGCCAGCCCGGTGCTGCCGCCGGTCTTGTCCACCCGGGCGGGACCGTGGCAGAATAACCGTACCTTGCACGACCTGCTGGGGGAACCGGCCGAGTTCCACGGCTTCGTGCCACAATGGGGGCCGCTCTTCTGGGAACTCGGTCAGCAGAGTGCCGAGGGGCTGCTGGCGAGCGGCGACGAGTGGCAGCAGGCGCTGGCGGTGCTGCGGGCTCAGGGCGAGCAGGCGCCGGGCTTCGAGCGCGTCTATGTTGACGCGATGCGGCGGCTGGAAGCGCTGGCGGGCCGGGATCACGTCCGCTGGTGCGAGTTGATGCGAACCATCTTGTCGTGGGCCCAGTGGCGCCGGCCGCGCGAGGAGCGCGAGGCGCTGCGGGCGGCGGGCGAGGCGGCGCTGACCGACGCGAATCGTCAAAGGGAGGTGAGAACCATGGGACAGACTATCGGCGAAGCCATCTGGGAAGAGGGGCGCCTCAAGGGAGAGACTACAGGAGAGTTGCGCGCCGCGCGGCGCATCCTGCGGCAACTCCTCAACACTCGCTTCGGCACGGTGCCCGACGGCGTCGTGCAGCGCATCGAAGCCTGTACCGACCTTGAGCGCCTCGTGGCCGCCACCCAAAAAGTCCAGGCCCTCGAGAAAGCCGAAGACGTGCAACTCTAGCAGCCCGGCTTCGACCGATTGCAGGAGGAAGGGTCATGGCTCCGAACCGCGGTCAAGTTGCCTGGGATGCGGCCTGCACTCAGGGGTTTTCCCGGGGGCAACTCGTCTTGGCCCAGGAAATGTTGCGCCAACTGGTGACTCAGCGCTTCGGCGAGGTTTCCGAGGCACTTTGGCAGTCCATCGACTGGGCCACGGACGTCGATGGCTTGACCACCGTCGCTCTCCAGGTGTTCCACGTTGCCACGCCGCAAGACCTCCGACTTGCGCCGGGGGCGGGTGGAACCACGACGGCGCGGTCCCAACTGACTGCAATGGCCGCCGTCGTGGGCGGGCCTCTCGTGGACATTCTCGCGGACGTGGGCTGGGAGATGGGATATGCCGAAGGCGAATTGGCGATGGCGCGGCGGCTGCTGCGGCAATTGCTGGCCGACCGCTTTGGCAATGTACACGAAGTTGATGTCCAGCGCATCGAGAGTGCCACCGACGTGAAGGTCCTGACGCGCGCCGTGCTCCAGGCGTACTGCATCGCCGCCCCGAAGTACCTGCAACTCTAGCCGGAGGCCGCCGGCTTGGCGCCCCCTTGGCGCTGGCTTATCTTGCAGGGCATGGAAGCTCCCCCCAGCATCCCCCGTCACCGGACCGCCATCCACCGCGGCGACCTGTCGCGGCCCGTGAAGTGTACCCTCGGCGACGGCCTCATCGATGCCGTGTCCACCGTCTTCGACTACGGCTGCGGTCACGGCGAGGACGTCGAGCTGCTCACCGCCCAGGGCCTCGTCTGCGCCGGCTGGGATCCCGTGTTTTCCCCGGACCGGTCCGTCCAGGAGGCTGACGTCGTCAACCTCGGCTACGTCATCAACGTGATCGAGGATCCCGGGGAGCGGTCGGCGACGCTCCGGGAAGCCTGGGGACTCGCCCGGAAACTCCTCGTCGTGGCGGCGCAGGTCGAAGTGGCGGGGCGCGGTCAGGCGCGGGTCGAGTTCGGCGACGGCATCCTCACCCGGCTGGGCACGTTCCAGAAATTCTACGGGCAGGGTGAGCTGAAGGAGTATCTGGAAGAGCAGCTCGGCATCGAAGCCATCCCGGCCGCCCTTGGCGTCTTCTACCTCTTCAAGGACGAAGCGCTTCGGCAACAGTTCCTTGCCAACCGCTACCACCGCCGCGCCGCCGCCCCGCGCCAACGCCTCTCCGAGCGCCGCTTCGAGGAGAACCGCGAGCTGCTCGACCCCTTCATGGCCGCCCTCGCCGCCCTCGGCCGGCTGCCCGACTTGGAGGAATTCCAGCAGGCCGCAGAGGTGATCTCTCGTTTCGGCTCCCTCAAGCGGGCCTTTGCCCTGGTGCGGCGCGTCACGGGGGCCGACTCGTGGGAAACCCTTCGCCGCCACCGCACCGAAGACCTGCTCGTCTACCTCGCCCTGGCGCGCTTCCGCAAGCGGCCGCCGATCGGCCAGCTTCCGCGCGGGCTGCGGCGCGACATCCGCGCCTTCTTCAGCACCTACACCGCCGCCTGCCGTCAGGCCGACGAGCTGCTCTTCCGGGCCGGCGACGCCGCGGCCATCGACGCCGCCTGCCAGCGCTCGCCGGTCGGCAAGCTGCTGCCCAACGCCCTGTATGTCCACAAGAGCGCCCTCGACTCCCTGGAGCCGCTCTTGCGCGTGTACGAGGGTTGCGGCCGGGCCTTCCTCGGCGAGGTCGAGGGGGCCAACCTCGTCAAGCTCCATCGCTTCTCCGGCAAGATCAGCTACCTCATCTATCCTGACTTCGACAGCGACCCGCACCCGGCGCTGCTCCGCTGCGTGAAGCTGTCGCTGCGGACGCGGCAGCTGGAGTGCTACGACTACGCCCAGAGCGCCAACCCGCCGGTGCTGCATCGCAAGGAGACGTTCCTCCATCCGGAGCATCCGCTGCACGCCAAGTTCGCGCGCCTGACAGAGCAGGAGGAGCGGCACGGCCTGCTCGACGACGCGGCGACCATCGGCACGCGCGCCGGCTGGCAGGCTCGGCTGCGACAGGCCGGCTTCACCCTCCGCGGCCACCGACTGGTGCGCGGTACGTCCTCGTAATCGCGGAGGAGGCCCGTGAGATGTCCTTGCCCTTGGCTACGCGGCGGTCGGTCCGTTCCAGCCGGCGCCGGTGAGCGCGTAGCCGAAGACCGCCAGGTCGGGCCGGCCGTCGCCGTCGAAGTCGCCGAAGGCCGTCGACGTGGCGCCGAGGTTCCAGGCGGCGGCGACCACGTTCTTCTGGGCGATGCCGAAATAGGGGTCGGGCTTCTCAGGCCGGATCAGGCCCCAGCCGCCGGCGACGCCGACCTCGACGCCGGCCCAAAGCGTGTCCGCCGACGGCGCCGTGGCCGGGCAGCACGACGGCCGCCGGCCTGCCGTCGTTTCCAGGCAGGCCGGCGGCCTGCCCCACGTTTGGAAACCGCTTCTAAACCGGGGATCCCGCCCCGTACTCGGCCCGGAGCCGCCGGGCCGCCTCCCCCAGCGCTTTGAGTTTGGCGTAGGGCTCGTCGAGCGGGATGGGATTGTTGCCGCTCGGGGCGAAGCCGCAGTCCGGGTTCAGGGTCAGCCGTGTCGCCGGGACGTGGTGCAGCGCCTGGCGCACGCGTGCCACGATTGCCTCCGGAGTTTCCGGGTCCGCGGAGCGGACGTCCACGCAGCCGAAGCCGAGGCGCATCCCCTGCGGCAGGCCGGCCAGCACGTCCACCGACCCCGCCTGCGGCATGGCGAACTCCAGCGCCAACTCGTCCACCTCGGCCCGGCACAGGGCCGGCCAGATCGTCCCGAAGTCGCCCTGAGCGTCGCTGCGCCGCTCGATGTTCCCCCGGCAGACGTGCAGGACGACGTAGGCGCCGCGCCGCCGCAGAGGGCCGGCGAGGCGGTTGACGCTGTCGATCCCCAGGCGCAACTCGGCCTCGACGTCGGCGAACTGCCCCGTGCCCCAGTGGCTGCTGCGCTGCTCGCGATACTTCGGGTCCACGAAATAGCCCAACATGGGGTCGTCAAACTGGACGCAGTCGGCGCCCGCCGCCAGGACGTCGTTCGCTTCCTCCAGCAGGATGTCCTCGACGGCGCGCAGGAAGGACTCGCGGCTGGGGTAGGCCGGCGCCGAGTGCTCCGCGGAGTAGAAGCGGCGCAAGATGACGTAGGCGCTGGGGAGGCTCACCTTGACGGCCCGGTCGGTCTGCTTGCGCAGGAAGGCGGCCCCGTCGGCGGCAATCGGCTCGCGCCGGCGCAGCGGCGCCACGGCGGCCGGCCACAGGCGGGTGCGGCCGGGGATCAGGTCGGGCCGGAAGCCCTCGACCCGCTCGTAGAAGACCTGGAAGTAGCCCTCGCGGCGCCACTCGCCGTCACTGAGGATGTCGATGCCGGCCGCCTCCTGGAGGGCGACGGCGAAGGGGATCGCCCGGTCGCAGGCACGCTCCCATTGAGCCGCCGGCAGTCGCCCGGCCAGATGGTCGTTGAGCAGGTCGAGCAGCCAGGCGGGGCGCGGCAGGCTGCCGATGACCGCGGTTGGAAACAGCGGTAGTTTCTGGAGCAAATTACTCATTGGCGCGGTCGAGTGTTGAAGGCCGTGGCGAAGGCACGGGTGAGATGGTAGCAGAAATTGGCGTCGCTGGCTGGGCATTGGCGAGAGATTTCGTCCCCCAGGCGTGGTATACTCACGCCATTCGATTGCCGGTTGTTTAGCGGCCGCCCTCGGGGCGGCGCTCCCAGCGTGCCGCCCCGAGGGCGGCGGCTAAACGTCGGTTTTGCAACGGCGAGGGTAGATACTCAACCGCCTCCGCCGCGGGAGGAGAATGACCGGAACTCGGGGTTCGGGGGCCGCGTTCGTGAACGAAGTCACTCGCATCCTGTCCGACCTCGCGCAGGGCGACGGCCACGCCGCCGGGCAGCTGCTGCCATTGGTCTACGACGAGTTGCGTCGATTGGCCGCCGCGCAGATGGCCAACGAGAAGCCTGGCCAGACCCTCGACGCGACCGGGCTGGTGCATGAGGCGTACCTGCGCCTGGTGGGGAGCGCCCCCGAGCAGCCCTGGGACGGCCGCGGCCACTTCTTTGCCGCCGCGGCCCGGGCCATGCGCCGCATCCTGGTCGAGAACGCCCGCCGCAAACGGCGGCTGAAGCACGGCGGCGGCCGGGAACGAGAGGAGTTATCGGAGTCTGTTCTCGCGGAGGCGCGGCGTGCCGACGACCTCCTCGCCCTCGATGAGGCGCTGGCGGAACTCGCCGCCGTCAATCCCCAGGCCGCCGACCTCGTCCAGTTCCGCTACTTCGTCGGGCTCACCAACCGGGAGGCGGCCGAACTGCTTGGCGTTTCGCCGCGCAAGGCCGATCAGATCTGGGCGTATGCCCGCGCGTGGCTGCTCGACCGGCTGGGCGACGAGCCGCTGTGAGCGCCGCATGACTCCCGACGTCGGTTGGCCAGGAATGTCGTGCGCATTTGGGCCGCGGACGTCGCATGACTGAGGGCGGCAGTACCCCGCGGCGCCGGAAAGGAGCGGCATGCAAGAACAGACCCTCTTCACCGAAGCGCTGGAAATCGCGGACGAGGCCCAGCGCGCCACCTACCTGGCGCGGGCCTGCGCCGGCGATGAGGCTTTGCGCCGCCGCGTCGAGCGCTTGCTGGCCCTCCACGATCGCGCGGGGAGCTTCCTGGAAGGCCCACTCCTGGGGGAGACCGAGCCGGCGGGGTCCGCTGCAGTCCCAACGCCCCAGGGTGGGCTGGGCGCCGAGCCGCCCGCGCGCGACGACGGGCTCGCCTTCCTGGCCCCCGCGCGGAGGCCGGGCTCGCTCGGCCGGCTGGAACATTACGAGGTGCTGGAGGTGCTCGGCAACGGCGGCATGGGACTGGTGCTCAAGGCCTTCGACGAGAAGCTGCGCCGGGTGGTGGCCATCAAGGTGCTGGCCCCTCATCTGACGGCCAGCGGTACGGCCCGGCAGCGCTTTATCCGCGAGGCCCAGGCCGCGGCCGCCATCCGCGACGACCATGTCGTCGCCATCCACGCCGTCTCCGACGAGGGCCCGGTCCCCTACCTGGTGATGGAGTACATCAACGGCCCGACGCTCGACCAGCGCCTCAAGCGGGGTGGGCCGGTCGAGATCAAGGAGGTGCTCCGCATCGGCTTGCAGGCGGCCCGGGGCCTGGCGGCGGCGCATGCGCAGGGGTTGGTCCACCGCGACGTCAAGCCGGGCAACATCCTGCTGGAGAACGGCGTGCAGCGCGTCAAGATCACCGACTTCGGCCTGGCCCGCGCCGTCGATGACGCCAGCCTGACGCGGCCGGGGGACATCGCAGGGACGCCGCTGTACATGTCGCCCGAGCAGGCGTGCGGCGAGCCGGTGGACCACCGCAGCGACCTGTTCAGCCTGGGCAGCGTTCTCTACGCCCTGTGTACCGGCCGGCCGCCTTTTCAGGGGGACAACACGGCGGCCGTGATGAAGCGGGTGCGCGAGGACGCGCCACAGCCGATGCGCGACGCCAAGGCGGACGTCCCCGACTGGATGCAGGCCATCGTCGCCAAGCTGCACGCCAAGGACCCCGCCGAGCGCTTCCAGTCGGCGGCAGAGGTGGCCGACCTGCTGGGCCAGCACCTGGCCCACCTGCAGCAGCCCGGCCGAGTTCCCCGGCCCGCGGCGGTGCGCTTCCCGTCCCCGCGTCGGTTCCGCCGCGGCCCGGCACTGGCCTCCGCTGTGGTGCTGCTGGTGGCGCTGGGGGCAATTGGCGCGTACCTTCTGTTCCGAAACGGCGAGCCGGGGACGGCAGTCCCCGCCGGCGATGGCCAAGCGGGCGCCCCTTCGCCCGAAGTGCGGTTCGTCCCCCCTCGGCCGCGGACCGCCGAGGACCTGGCGGCCCTGCCCAACCCGCTAGACAACCGCGAGCGCGCCGACGTCCCGCCCGACCTTCTGACCCTGGCCGGGGGCGGCGACCCGGCCCGGGCGCCTCGGGAACTCGTGGCGGTCCTCGGCGACGCCCGCTTCGTCCTGCCTATCTCCCGTCCGACGGGTGGCCAGGCGGGCTGGATGGCGCAGGGCCCGGACGGCAAGGTGCTGGCGGTGCCTTTCGGCAGCGACGTGGTGCTCTTCGACGCCCTGACCGGTCAGTACCTGCGGACCCTGGCCGAGGGCACCGGCCGGGCCTGGAAGGCGGCGTTCAGTCCCAACGGCAAGTACCTGGCGGCAGGGTTTGAGCCGCCGGACCCCGAGCCGGTCAAGGTGTGGGAGGTCGCCTCCGGTCGCCTCGTCCGCGGCTTCGCCGGGCACACGCCGCGCGTCCACGACCTCGCCTTCAGTCCCGACGGGGCGCGGCTCGCCGCCTGCTCCGAGGAGAAGGCGGTCAAGGTGTGGGACTGGCGCTCGGGAAAAGAGATTTTCTCCCGCGCCTGCCCAGGCGACGGCCGCGGCGTGGCCTTCAGCCCGGACGGGAAGCTCCTTGCCGTCGGTCTGTCCGGCGATGAACCCCTGCAGGTGTGGGACGCGGGGACGGGCGAGCTGGTCCACACCCTTCGGGACGAGCGGGGCTGGGCCTACACCGTGGCCTTCAACCGTGACGGGAAACTGCTCGCCACCGGCCCGCCCGGGTTGGAACTCTGGGACACGGCCACGCTCAAGAAGGTCCGCACCATTCCCGAGGTGATAATTGAGTGGGCGGCCTTCACCCCGGACGGCCAGACAATGCTGTCGGCCAGCACCGACCACCGCAAGGGCACGGTCCACACGGTCAGCCTCTGGGACGTGGCGACGGGGGCGCAACGGGCCCAGTTCCCCTTGAAAACTCGGGGCGGCTACGCGGCGTATCACCTGAGCCCGGACGGCAAGACCCTCTTCGCCGGGCGCCAGGACCAGCCGGACGGCTGCGTGCGCGCTTACGACGTCGCCACCGGGCGCGACCGCTTCCCGCGCAGGAGCCACGCGGGCGCCGTGCGCGCCGTGGCCGTGAGCCCGGACGGCCGCACCCTGGCCAGCGGCGGAGCCGACGAGACGGTCCGGCTCTGGGACCTGGCCGCCTGCCGGGAACTCCACACCCTGGTCCGGCACACCGGAGCCGTCTGGTCGGTGGCGTTCCACCCCAACGGCAAGCTCCTGGCCTCGGGCAGCCTCGACGGCACCATTATCCTGTGGGACGTTGCCAATGGGACGGAAGTCCGCACCTTGACCGGGCACTCCCGCGAGGGCTCGCTGGTGGCCTTCAGTCCCGACGGCGGGACGGTCGCGGCCGGGGCGGAGGATGGCAGCGTCCGGCGGTGGGACGTCGCCACGGGGAGACGGCAGGATGCCTTCCGCCTGCACCAGGCCGCGGTGCGGGCGGTGGCCTTCAGCGCCGACGGCCGGCTGCTGGCCTCTGCCGGATTTGACGGCAGCGTCTCCGTGTGCGAGGCGGCCACCGGCCGGCCACTGTACGAGCATGCAAGCCCGGGCACCGATTTCCTTTCCCTGGCGATGAGTCCCGACGGCCGGCACCTCGCGGCCGGCAGTGCCGCCCCGGGGGCGGTCCGGGTGTGGGACCTGGAGACCCGACGGGAACAGGCCCTGCCCGCCGGCGCCGCGGTTAACGGCCTGGCCTTCCACCCGGCAGGCCGACTGGTCGCGGGCGGGACGGCGGACGGGGCGCTGCGGCTCTGGCTTGCCGGGGCGTCGGGCGACCCGGCGCTCACGCTCGGCCCAGGCCCGTTCGGCCCCGGCGTGAACGGAATCGCCTTTACGCCCGAGGGCCGCTACCTGGCGACGGCCAACGAGAACGGCACAGTTTCGATCTTGCGCCTGGCGAAGAAGGGCGAGGTGTTCTCGGCGCTCGCCGCGCCCGAGAAATGACCGCACCTGAGGCCGGCCCCACGGCGGCCGGAGGCCCTGGCGCCAGACCAAGGGCGGTGTTATTGGATAGGGGTAGGGAGGGATGGATGATGAGGCCATTCTTTACCCCGAAGGGGTTGCATCTCAAAGCCGTGGGTCGCGCAGCGCACCCACGGTCTGGGGGGGCGGGGAAGCGCCATCTACCCCGAAGGGGTTGCATCTCAAAGCGCACCCACGGTCTGGGGGGGGCGGGGAAGCGCCATCTACCCCGAAGGGGTTGCATCTCAAAGCCGTGGGTCGCGCAGCGCACCCACGGTCTGGGGGCGGGGAAGCGCCATCTACCCCGAAGGGGTTGCATAACGCGGGGACATGGCGCGGGCCCGCGTTATGCAACCCCTTCGGGGTAGGACACCGTGGGTGCGCTGCGCGACCCACGGCTTTGAGATGCAACCCCTTCGGGGTAAAGATCGGTACGCAACCCGTGTGCCGAACACCACTGCGACAACGGCGGGGAGGGTGACATGGACGCGGAAAACAACGGCGTCGGGCGGTATCTGCTACTCAACCGGGTGGCTGACGAGATCTCCGCGCGTTTCCGACGGGGTGAGCGGGTGGCGCTGGTGGAGTACCTGGAGCGCCACCCGGAGTTGGCCGACGAGTTGCGCGAGCTGTTCCCCGCCCTGTCGCAGGTCGAGTCGGCCAACAAGGACTGCGAGACGGGCCCCCCGTTGGCGGCGCCGGCCGCGGGTGAGGAGACACCGCCGCTGGAGCGGCTAGGAGACTACCGGATCGTCCGCCTGGTGGGTCAGGGGGGCATGGGAACGGTCTACGAGGCGGAGCAGGTGTCGCTGGGGCGCCGCGTGGCGCTGAAGGTGCTACCGGCGCGCCTGCTCGCCAGCGCCAGCTACCGGGCCCGCTTCGAGCGCGAGGCGCGAGCGGCCGGGCGCCTGCACCACACCAACATCGTGCCGGTCTACGGCGTGGGCGAGCACGAGGGCACCCCGTATTACGCGATGCAGTTCATCGAGGGACACGGCCTCGACGCCGTCCTCCGGGAACTTCAGCACCTGCGGTGCAACGACCCCTCACCGGCGCCGGCCCCGGCCGGCCCGAGCGCGGGGCGCCCGCGCGACATGGCGCGCTCGCTGCTGAGTGGCGACTTCGGCCCGGCCCGCGGCGGCGAGGCGACCGTTGCGGCGCCGGAGCCGTTGGCGGGCCCGCCGCCGGCCGGCCCTGCAATCCCGGGCTCGACGGCGTCCTTGTCCTCCTCGTCGGTGCTGCTGCCGGGTCCGGGCGGGGCGGCGCTCTCCAGCCGGACGCGGAGGCTCACCTACTGGCAGAGCGTGGCGCGGGTCGGCCTGCAGGTGGCCGACGCCCTGGAGCATGCGCACCGCCAGGGCGTACTGCACCGGGACGTCAAGCCGAGCAACCTGCTGCTGGACCCGGCGGGGATGGTGTGGGTCACCGACTTCGGGCTGGCCAAGATGGACGGCGAGGACGACCTGACGGCGACCGGCGACGTGCTGGGCACCCTGCGCTACATGCCCCCGGAGTCGTTCCGCGGCAAGGCCGACCGCCGCAGCGACGTGTACTCCCTGGGGCTGACGCTGTTCGAGTTGCTGGCCCTGCGGCCGGCCCACGACGCGCCGGACCGGGCGCAACTGCTGCGGCAAGTCGAGGCCGGACAGGTGCCCCGGCTGGGCGCGCTGAACCCGGCCGTGCCGCGCGACCTGGCCACGGTCGTACACAAGGCCGTGGAGCCCGACCCGGCCGACCGCTACCAGAGCGCCGGCGAATTGGCCGAGGACCTGCACCGGATCCTCGCTGACGAGCCGGTCAAGGCGCGGCGGCTGAGCCCGCCGGAGCTGCTGGCGCGGTGGGCACGGCGGAACAGGGCGGTCGCCGCCTCCCTGGCGGCGGTGGCCGCCCTGCTGCTGGCGCTGACCGTGGGGGCGCTGGTGGCGGCCGGCTACTTCCGCCGGTTGGCGGGGGAGAACGCCACCCTTGTTCAGGACAAGGAAAAGGAACGGACCGCGGCCGTCCAGGCCCAGGACCTGGCCCAGAAGAGTCGCGAAGAACTCCGCGCCAACCTCTACCGGGCGGAGATGGGCCTGGCCGCCCAGGCGGCAACCGCGCCGGCCGGGATCGCCCGGGTGGACGAGTTGCTCGCCAACTGGCGGAGTGGGCCAGCGGACCCGCGCGGGTGGGAATGGTACGACCTGCACGGACTCGGCGCTGGCTCACTGCTCACCTTGCGGGGGCAGCCCGAGGAATCGGCGGTCGCCTGGAGCCCGGACGGCACCCGGCTGGCGTTGGCCGGCCGGGACGCCACGGTCCGGGTCTGGGACGCGGCCACCGGCAAGGAAACCCTCGCCCTCCGGGGTTACGGCCAGGCGGTGATGGCGGTGGCGTGGGGCCCGGACGGCACCCGGTTGGCGGCGGGCGGCTTCGGCGGGTTCGTCCAGGTCTGGGACACGGCCGACGGCACCTCGCGGTACACCTTGACCGGCCCACTCCATCCGTGGCGGGTGAGGAGCCTGGCCTGGAGCCCGGACGGCACCCGGCTGGCGTCGGGGAGCGACGACCCGATCGTCCGGGTGTGGGACGCGCCCGGGGCGAAGAGGGAGGCGGGGGGGAGGAACGAGCCGGGCGGCTTGCTCCGCGGCCTCCTGGCCGGGGGCCTGCGGGGACACACGGAAGCGGTCACGGCGGTGGCGTGGAGCCCGGACAGCACCCGGCTGGCCTCCAGCTCCTTTGACGGGTCGATCCGCGTCTGGGAGCCGGACCGCGGCGCGGAGGAGTTCCAGCTTCACGGACACCACCAGCGCGTGAACGCTGTGGCCTGGAGCCCGGACGGCCGGCGCCTGGTCTCGGCCGGCTCGGACGAGACCGTCCGCGTCTGGGACGCCGCCCTCCGCCGTGAGGTCCATCGGCTGAGCGGGCACGTGGCCGAGGTTGTCTCGGTCGCGTGGGGCCCCGACGGCAGGCGGCTGGCGTCGGCCGGCCGGGACCACACCGTCCGGGTCTGGGACCCTGAGGCCGGCCGGGAGGTCTTGACCCTCCGCGGGCACACCGGCCCGGTCCAGGCGGTGGCCTGGAGCCCGGACGGAGCCCGGCTAGCGTCCTCAGCGGCCGACGAGTCGCTGCGCGTGTGGAGCCTGTCCGCCGGGCCGACCCCGCAGGCCCTGCGCGGGCACGTGGGAGGTGTGCTCGCCCTGGCGTGGTCCCCGGACGGCCGGCGGCTGGCGTCGGCAGCGGCTGATTCCACCGTCCGGGTCTGGGACCCCCGGACCGGGTGCCAGACGCAGGAGCTGCGCGACCCCACCAACTGGGTGCGGTCGGTGGCGTGGAGCCCGGACGGGCACCGACTGGCGTGGTGCAGCGACAGAACCGTCCGGCTCGGGGACCTGACCACGGGCCGAGACCCGCTCGCCCTCGCCGTCTCGCCGGGCGACCTGCTCGCAGTGGCGTGGAGCCCGGACGGCCGGCGGCTCGCCTGGAGCGGCTGGGACCGCATTCTCCGGATTGGGGACGCGGCGGGCGGCGGGGAGCCGCTCGTCCTCCGGGGCCATACCCACGGCGTGATCGGGCTGGCGTGGAGTCCGAAGGGCGACCGGCTGGCCTCCGCCGGGGGCGGGGCCGATTCGACCTTGCGCGTCTGGAACCCGACGACCGGGCGGCTCCTGCTGACCCTCCTGGGGCATACCAGCGGCCTGGAGGCGGTGGCGTGGAGTCCAGACGGCACCCGGCTGGCCTCCTGCGGTGACGACCACACCGTCCGGGTCTGGGACGCGGCGACCGGGCAGCCGCTGCGCACCCTGCGGGGCCATACCAACGCGGTCCGGTCGGTGGCGTGGAGCCCGGACGGCACCCGGCTGGCCTCTTGCGGTAACGACCACACCGTCCGTCTCTGGGACCCAGAGGTCGGCCGGGAGATCCTGGCCTTCCGGGAACACGCCGACCACGTGACGGCCGTGGCCTGGAGCCCGGACGGACTGCGGCTGGCTTCCGCTGGCGATGACCGCACCATCCTGATCCACGACGCCACCCCGGGCCTCGTCGCCGAGCGGTCGGACCGGCTGCTGCCGGAACTGGAGCGCCGCCTGGCGCTCCGGCCGGGCAGCGCGCCCGACCGGCGACTGCGGGGCGAGGTGCTGGCCCGCAAGGGAGACTGGGACCGGGCGGCCGCCGACTTCCGGCAGGCGCTGGCGGCCGGGGCGGCCGGGCCGTCCACCTGGTTCTCCGGCGGCTGGTGGCTGGCCGGGCCGTTCCACGACGGAGCCGAGGAGCCGGACGCGCAGCCCGACCCGCTCCGGCCGCTCCCGCCGCTGCCGGACGGCCGCGACCGCGCCTGGCTGCCGGCCGCGACGACCGCCGATGGCTGCCTGGACCTGCGGGGCTGCCTGCCGCCCGGCGAGGGCTGTGGCTACGCCGTGTCCCGGGTCTGGTCGCCGGCCGAGCAGCAGGTCACCGCCCGGCTGGAGGCGTCCGGGGCGGTCCGGTTCTGGCTGAACGGCCGGCTGATTCACGAGACGGCCCAGAGCCATTCCCCCGGCCAGTCGAACGAGATTGGCCTGGTCCTGCCGGCCGGGTGGTCTACCCTGGCCTTCCGGGTCGCCGCGGGCGGGACGGGTCACGGGTTGCGGGTGTGGTTGTCCGGCGAGTCGGAGCGGGCCTGGGAGCGACTCCGGGACCTGCTGGCGCACGAACGCTGGCAGGAGGCCGAGGCCGCACTGGGCCAGGCGGCCAGGGAACACCCGGAGGTGGCCGCCTGGCTGAACGAGAGCGCGGGCCGGGCCGCCCAGTGCCAAGCAGTTCGGCTCCGCGGCCCGGGCCAGCGAGAGGCCGCCCGACTGGCTCGCGCCTGCTTCGGCCGCCTATCCGCGGCCCGGCCGGACGACCCCGAAGCCGCCGGCCGGCTCGCTGACCTCCTGTGGGACGAGTTACGGGACGGGTCGTGGACCGTGCTGCGGCCGGTGCAAGCGACCTCGGCGGGGAAAGCCACGCTGACGACGTTGCCGGACCATGCGGTGCAAGCGTCCGGCGAGAACCCGCCGACCGACACCTACACCGTGGTGGCGGCGACCGAGCGCACCGGGATCACGGCCGTCCGCCTGGAGGTTCTCCCCGACGCGGCTTTGCCCGGGAACGGCCCGGGCCGGGCCGTCAACGGTAATCTTACGCTCAGCGAGTTCAAGCTCACGCTCGCTCCGGAGAACAACCCGAGCGCGGTCAAGCCGGTGGTCTTCAAGCGGGCCGGGGCCGACTTCACGCAGGAGGGGTACCCCGTGGCGAGCACCATCGACGGCAGCCGCGACAAGGGCTGGGCGATCTGGCCGGCGTTCGGCCAGCTGCACGTCGCGACCTTCGAGACCAGCGAGGCGCTCGACTGCCCGCCGGGCACCCGGCTGACGTTCACGCTGGAGCAGCGCTTTGGGTCGTCCCACAACATCGGCAAGTTCCGGCTGTCGGCGACGACGTCTCCGTACCCGGTACTGGCGCAGCTCTGGCAGGCGCGGGCCGGCAAGGCATCGGCCGGCGGCTGGACGCGCCTGGGGGCCGCCCACGTCTTTCGAGGCGAGTGGGCCGCCGCACGCGACGCCCTGCGGAAGGCCAGCGACGGTCCGGACGGGGGCACAGCCGACGACGAACTTCTGCTGTCTCTGGCCTGCGATCACCTCGATCGGCCCGACGAGTCCCGCCGGGCGTTCGTGCGGGCCGTGGAGCGGATGCGCTGGGCCGTGGCCGACGAGGGGCTTCTGGAGATGGCGATCGGCGCCGCCTCCGGCCGGATTGCCCGGGACCCGGGCGACGCGCTGGCATGGGTGCAGCGGGCGAGCTGGAATGCCGCGACGGGCCGCACGGCTCAGGCCGCCGCCGACCGTGGGGCGGCGGAGCGGGCCGCCGGGTCAAACGAGCCCTCGAAGTAGCGGAGGCGAGATCGCGCTGGGCGAGTTTCGCCAGGGCCGCGTCCCGAGCGAGGAGATCCTCGTCCGGTTCGTCATTTCGGGGAAAGTTCAAGCGGCCCCTTGAGGGCCACGGGGAACACGCCCCAGGTCACCTGGTACGACGCTTCGAGCGGGCACGCGACGTAGTGATCCGGCGTGAGGAAGATCGGCATGTCCGGAAGCCGGTCGCCGACCGCCACGTTCTCGACGTAGGCGACTTTCTCTGAACCGGCGGCATACGCCGCGAGGGTCAACGGCTTGTCCGGCGGCAGTTCAAACGGCTCTTCCTTGAACTGGTCCCAGATCGCCTTGTGGATGCCGTGCGGGTCGCGGACCGACGGCGGAAACAGATCGACGACCAACAGGTTGATATCCCGGGTCAGGGCGCCGACCGCGTGCCGGATGATGGCGTCGAGCCGATACGGGGTTTCTTTATCCTGGCGGGTCACCCAGAACACCGCGGCGACAGGTTGGTGGAGGTCGTCCAGGATGGTGACCATCTTGCAGGCGTACTGCCGCCGGTCATCACGGAAGTGGAACCGAGTTCGCGGAGGCTGTTCGGTTGAGTCCGGCAAGTTCTCATCCCAGTTGCGGCGGACGAATGATCCAGCGGGTTCCGAGAGAGGACAGAACTCGGCCGGTGGGCGAAGCTCGAGGGTTTCGGTCATTGCGTAGATCGAGTGGGGCAGAACCCCGTGGTTCAATCGCTCACTCAACCGGCATGACCAGTCGAGTTGGAAGGAGTGGTACGCGGCATCGCTCGCGCGGGTCCAATCGTGAATCGGCATGGTGAGCCTCCGACAGCATTGTACCCGATTGTTGAACCAGTTCGAGGTTACTTCTTCTCCAGCGGCCTCGGGGCGGGTTCCGGGCACTTCGCCCGCTCAGCTTGCCACTTCGTCACCTCGTCCTTCTTACCCATCGCCTCATCAAGCTGCACCAACCGCTCCAGGGCATTGCTGAGGCGGCTTTGGCCTGGCAGCGGAATCTTCGCGGCGCGCTGCTTCATGCTGCCGAAGCCTGCCAGGCCGTGAATCCATCGACATTCCGGCCTTGAGCGGATAATCTGGAGGACGGAGGACCACCGCCATGCTCACCTTCCCGCTGCACAACGCCGCCCTGGACCTCAAGGGCAAACCCCCCGAGCAACTGCCCCACGGCCTGCTGACCATCCCGCCCGAGGTGCGGGCGCTGGTCGAGATGCAGCGCTCGAATTTCCGGCCCGAGGTGTTCGAGGCTAACAAGCAGACGTTCCTCAACGAGGACACCGTGGGCTGGTACTTCCAGCACCTCTACCAGGAGGTGCTCTACCGCCCGACGCCGGAAGGCCCGGAGGTGATCGCGGTGGGCTTCGAGGAGGTCTTCGCGCTCCGCAAGACGATGCCCGTCGAGGAGCAGCGAAAGCTCAGGCATTACGCGGGGAATTGACCGGCATGAGCAGACTCGTCATTCCCGTGATCGGTCAGACGCTGTACACCACGGGCGACGTCAGACTGCGGGCCGAGGTGACTCTCGGCCTCAAGGATAACGCCGGCAACTTCAGCAACTGGGATTTCCGGATCGACTCCGCCACCGACGTGACGACCTTCCCCGCGTTCAACGCCCGACAGTTCAACCTGCCGATGCCGGTCAACCCCTCGCGGATCCGGCACGACCCGACCGGCCTCGAAGTTCGCTCCGGACTGCTGCGATTTCAGATCGACGGGATGGACCAGACCGAATACGTCGTGTCGTGCTTCTTCCTGGGCAACCCTGCCGTGGCACCGAACCCAGCCATGCCGGCGTTCCTGCCGCGAGCACTTCTCCAGCCGCTCGCACTCCTCGACCACCTCAAGTTCACGATGGAGAAGGATCCGGCGTCGATCGGGGCGTCGCACGGCGAGGTGATCATCGAGAAGAGGTAGGGGCTGATGGCGAGGGGAGAAAAGGGGGGGGGAAAAGGGGTAGAAAATGGGACAGCGTGAATAATTCCACAACGGCATGTGAAAAAGTTCGCCGTCCCCTTTTTTCTCTCTCTCCGACTTCGTAGATCTGCACAATATTTTGATGGGCGAGGCGCCCCACCGCCTCGGCCTCGGTGCGGAATCGCGCCAGCTCCGCCTCGTCGGCGTAGCTGCCGTCGCGGATCATCTTGAGCGCGACGGTGCGCTTGAGGGCGAGGTGCGTGGCCTTGTAGACGATGCCCATGCCGCCGCGGCCCAGCTCGCCAAGCACCTCGTAGCCGGGGACATGGACGACGGCCCGGAGAGCGGAGGAGGGACGTTCGCGCGCCGCTTCGAGTTCCTCCGGCCGGGCGACAGGCGTGGGCGTCGTCGAGCCATCGACGGTCCCTTCCGCGTCGATGGGACGAGGGACGGCCTGGGTCGCCTTAGACGGCGGGGCGGCCGCTTCGGCGCAGCGCAGGGGCAGGGTCTGCGGCAGGTCGTCGGGGGTCGGGCGGTTCATGGCGCCTCCGGGAAGGATCATCCTGTTCGCGCCAGCCCCTCCTACGTTGGCCGAGGGCAGCGCGGCAGGTTAACAGTCCTGCGCTACGAGAGGAAGGGCCAGGAAGCCAAAGCACCACGAAACACACGAAACACACGAAAAGGAAGCAGAAGCAGAGAACCCGAGGCCGCGAAGGCGCAGATACATCCTACTGTGGCTGTCTCCGCCTTATTTCGTGTTTTTCGTGTGTTTCGTGGTGATTGCTCTTCTCTCCCAGCGCCTCGTAGCGCTGGACTGCTAAAGCTCCCAGCACTTGCGGATCAGTTTCAGCTTGCGCTCCACGGTAGACTCCGAGCGGCCGAGCCGGACCGCGACCTCGGCGTTGCTGAAGCCTTCCATCTTCCACAGCGCCACCCGCCGCAGGTCGTCGTCGAGCCGGGCCAGCAGCCGGCCGCACTCCTCGGCCAAGATGGCGGCCTCCTCCGGCGTCGGCCCGCGCGCCGCCAGGCTGTCCAGCACATCACTCACGCTGCCGTTGGGCGCCCGGTCGGCGGCCCGTTGCACGCGCGCCCCGCCGCGCTTCTGCCGGCCCTGGCGCCGGGCCAGGTCGATCGCCTTGCGTGCCGTCAGCATGATGAGCACCTGCCACAGGTCGTGGCGGTCGTCCAGGCGCGGGAACCGCCCGGCCTCGACGCCGCGGCAAAAGCTGTCCAGGGCACTGAGGGCCACGTCCTCCTCATCAGCGCTGGCGCGCGCCCCCTCACGCAGCCGGCCCCGCGCCATGGTCACCAGCCGTGGGAAATAGGTCTGCCACAGCGGCTCCAGCGCCGCGGCGTCCCCGGCCCTTAGCCGCCCAAGCCAGGCCGTGATGTCGTCCGACGGTGGCATGACGGGCACCGCTTGCAACTGGAGGACAGAAAATCGTGTACGCGGTGAGGGGCCGGCCGCGCGTTTGTCGAGGGCAGTTATACGGCCGCGGTGTTCGTGTGCCAGGGACGTCGCCGTTGAGCGACGCTTCGCAAACGCGTTCGGCGGTGTACGCTTTTGCACCGCGATCGTGTGGGACGCGCAGACGGGCCAGGCGGGTGGTATACTCACCGTTTACCTCCCTGGTTGCAGATAGGATCCGGCGAATCAACAGGTTAGACGAACCTGGAGGTCAAAGATCCCGGAACCCACGCAAGGAGTCTGGGAGAAGAGCTATCGATCCTTCAGGGGGAGGCGGATGAGTGACGTCACAGGCCTGCTCGCCGCCATCGAGCAAGGCGACCCATCCGCCGCGGAGCAATTGTTGCCCCTGATCTACCACGAGCTGCGCCAACTCGCGGCCCAGAAGCTCGCTCACGAACAACCCGGACAGACGTTACAGCCCACGGCGTTGGTCCACGAGGCGTACTTGCGGTTGCTCGGTGATGGCGAGGCGCGACGCTGGGACCAGCGCGGACATTTCTTTGCGGCGGCTGCCACCGCCATGCGGCGCATCCTGATCGAACGCGCCCGCCACAAGCGACGCCTGGTCCACGGCGGCGGCCGACGGCGGCAAGAGCTGCACCCGGACCTCGCTGCCGCACCCGAGACGGACGAGGAGCTGCTCGCCCTGGACGCGGCCCTGGTCAAGCTCGCCGAACTCGATCCGGTCAAGGCGCGGCTGGTCGAGCTGCGCTACTTCGCCGGGCTGACGGGGGACCAAGCGGCCGAAATCCTCGGCATTTCCCCCAGCACGGCGGATCGTCACTGGGTTTATGCGCGCGCCTGGCTGCGGCGCGAAGTGCAAGGCGGCCAGGCTGGCTAAGAGTCTGGTGCGAAAGCCGCTTGCGGCTTCGCAATCTTTCCTGCGAAGCCGCAAGCGGCAAGGCTGGCGCTTCGGGCTTGTGTCCCCGCATCGCTCGGGTGTTTTTTCCGTCAGCTCCACAAGTTTTGTTGAAATTCGTGGTGCTGCGGTCGCCGTTCCGTCGCATTAGTGAGTGGAACCACGCCGCGCTTGCCGGAGGACCGCCATGACCGAAGAAACCCTGTTCCACGAAGCGTTGGCCAAACCGCCTGCCGAGCGCGCCGCTTTTCTGGGGCAGGCCTGCGCCGGGCAGCCGCAGCTCCGCGCCGCCGTCGAGGCGCTGCTGGCCGCCCACGAGGCGTCCGGCAGCTTGCTGGACCGGCCCCCGGTTGAGTTGGCTCGGACCGTGGATTCCGACCCTGCGCAACCTGAGCCAGCGCCGCCCCACCTCGCCCCAACTGGCGACCACTGCCCGAAGGTCGAGCCAGGCGCCGTCATCGCCGGCCGCTACACGCTGCAAGAGAAGATCGGCGAAGGCGGCATGGGCGAGGTCTGGGTCGCCAAGCAGACCGAGCCCGTCAAACGCAAAGTCGCCCTCAAGCTCATCAAGACCGGCATGGATTCCAAAGCCGTGCTGCAACGCTTCGAGCAGGAGCGGCAGGCGCTGGCGATGATGGACCACCCCAACATCGCCCGCGTTCTCGACGGCGGCCTCACGCCGACGGGCCAGCCGTTCTTCGTCATGGAGTTGGTCAACGGGCTAGCGCTGACGAAGTTCTGCGACGAGGCCAGGCTGACGACCAAGGAGCGGCTGGAGCTCTTCGTCCCCATCTGCCAGCCGGTGCAGCACGCCCACCAGAAGGGCATCGTCCACCGCGATCTCAAGCCGGCCAACATCCTGGTCACGCTCATCGACGGCCGCGGCGTTCCCAAGGTCATCGACTTCGGCGTGGCCAAGGCGACCGCCGGCAAGCTGACCGACGAGTCGCTGTCCACGCAGTTCGGGGCGGTGGTCGGGACGCTGGAGTACATGAGCCCGGAACAGGCCGGCTTTTCCGGCGAGGACATTGACACCCGGGCCGACGTCTACTCGCTGGGCGTGATCCTCTATGAACTCTTGACGGGGTTACGGCCAATCGACGCGCGGCGCCTGCGGAAGGCGGCGCTGGCGGAGATGATCCACATCATCCAGGAGGAGGAGCCGTCGAAGCCCTCGACGCGGCTCTCCACGGATGAGTCGCTGGCGTCACTGGCCGCGCTACGGCAGACCGAGCCCCGGAAGTTGATGGCGCTGTTGCGCGGCGAGCTGGATTGCGTGGTGATGAAGTGCCTGGAGAAGCAGCGCGAGCGGCGTTACGAGACGGCCAACGCGTTATGCCGCGACGTGCAACGCTACCTGGCCGATGAGCTGGTGGAGGCGCGACCGCCCAGCGCCGGCTATCGCCTGAGCAAGTTCCTCAAGCGCTACAAGGGGCCGGTGCTCGCCGCGGCGGTGGTGCTGCTGGCCCTGGTGGCCGGCATCGCCGGGACGACCATCGGCCTGGTCCGGGCCGAGCAGCGCCGGCACGAGGCCGAGCAGGCGAAGGAGGACGCGGTCAAGGCGGCCGCGGCCGAGACGGCGGCGCTGGAGCAAACCCGGCGGCGGCTGGGGCAGATCGAGAAGGGGGTCGATCTGCTGGCCTCGCTGTTGACGGGCATCAACCCGCGGAACGAGGAGAAGGGTGGCCCGACGCTGTACGAGCAGCTGCGCGAGCGGGCGAGCAAGGCGGCGGACCAGCTCGACGCGGAGTCCGTCGGCGATGCCCAGGCCATGGCCGGGTTGCAGACGGTCCTCGGGGACACGTTGCGGGAACTGGGCGACTTCCCCAAGGCGATCGCGGTCCTGGAGAAGGCCCATGCCACCCGGGAGCGCGAGCTGGGCGAGGACCACCCCGACACCCTGACCTCCCGCAACACCCTGGCCACGGCCTACGCGGCCGCCGGGAAGCTCGACCTGGCCATCCCGCTGTTCCAGCGCACCCTCAAGGCCCGCGCGGCCAAGCTGGGCGACGACCACCCCGTCACCCTGGACTCCCGCAACAACCTGGCCGAAGCCTACCTACGCGCCGGGAAGTCGGACCTGGCCATCCCACTGTTCGAGCGCACCCTCAAGGCATTCGAGGCCAAGCTGGGCGACGACCACCCCGACACGCTGCTCTCCCGCAACAACCTGGCCACGGCCTACGCCGCCGCCGGGAAGCTGGAGTTGGCCCTCCCGCTGTTCGAGCGGGCGGCGCTGGGCATCGAGAAGCGGCGCTTCCAGCACGAAAATGCCAGAGGCATCATCTTCAACACAATTAATGCCTACGAGCTGGCAAAGCAGCTCGACAAGGCCGAGGTCTGGCGGGGCAAGTGGCTGGCGGTCGTCCAGCAGCAAACCGGCGGCGCGTCCCCGGCCTATGCCGGCGAACTCGCGGTCCTGGGGTTCAACCTGCTCCGGCAGCAGAAGTGGGCGGCCGCGGAACTCCCACTCCGCGAGTGCCTGGCCATCCGCGCGAAGACCGAGCCGGAGGCGTGGACCACGTTCAACACGAAGTCACTGCTCGGCGGCAGCCTGCTCGGCCAGAAGAAGTACGCCGAGGCCGAGCCGCTGTTGCTGGCCGGCTACGAAGGGATGAAGCAGCGGGAGGAGAAGATCCCGCCGCCAGGCAAAATCCGCCTGCCCGAGGCCGCAGCGCGGCTCGTGCAGCTCTACGAGGCGATGGACAAGAAGGACGAGGCGGCGAAGTGGCGGAAGGAAGTGACCACGCGACTCGCCGAACTCCTGGCCGACGCCCGCCAGATTTTGCCGAAGGACAGCCCGCTCCTGGCCGACATCCTCGCCCAGGTCGGTATGAGGCTGCTACAGGTCAACGCCTGCACCGACGCCGATCCGCTCCTCCGCGAGTGCCTGACCATCCGCGAGAAGAATCAGCCCGACGCCTGGGACACGTTCAACAGCAAATCCATGCTCGGCGGGGCGCTGCTGGGCCAGAAAAAATATGCCGAGGCCGAGCCGCTACTGCTGGCCGGCTACGAGGGGATGAAGCAGCGGGAGAAGACGATCCCGCCCCAGGGGAAAGACCGCTTGCCTGAGGCTGTGGACCGGCTCGTGCAACTGTACGAGGCGATGGACAAGAAGGACGAGGCGGCGAAGTGGCGGAAGGAACAGGAGGCGACCCGAGCGGCCCCGAAGAAGCCGGAGAAGCAGCCATGACCGAAAAAACGCTCTTCCACGAAGCGTTGGCCAAACCACCTGCGGTCCGGCCTCCGACCGGCCAACGGGTTGAGCAAAAGGCCCGCCTGCGGCTCGATGACTCGCCGGCCCCCACTGCGTCGAGGAGATCCTGATGGAGTCCAAAGGATCGGTCACCGGCTGGATCCGCGATCTCACGGCCGGAGAACGCGAGGCCGCGCAGAAACTCTGGGAGCGCTACTTCGAGCGACTCGCGCGCCTGTCGCGTGTCCGGTTGCGTGACGCGCCCCGGCGCTTTGCGGACGAGGAGGACGTGGCCCTGGACGCCTTCGACAGCTTCTGCCGCGGCGTCGAGCTGGGGCGGTTCCCGCTGTTGTCCGACCGGGGGAACCTCTGGCCGTTGCTCGTTCTCATCACCCGCTGTAAGGCCTGCGACCTGGTCGATCATGAGCGCCGCGTCCGGCGCGGTGGCGGCCAGGTTCTCGGCGAGGGAGCGATGGCCGACGGCTTGGACTCGACCGACGAGGTGCGGGGCCTCGAACAGATCATCAGCCGAGAACCAAGCCCGCAATTCGCGGCCCTGCTCGCCGAGCAGTGGCAGCGGCTCCAGCGACAGCTTGCCGACGATCAGCTGCGCGAGATCGCCCATCTGAAATTGGAAGGCTACTCGGAGAAAGAAATCGCGGCGAAGGTTGGCTGTGCGGTCCGAACGGTGCGCCGCCGGGTGCAACTGATCCGAACCCTCTGGGAAGAGGAAGCCGGGGCGATCAGAGATTCGGCATGACGGCTCCGCGGCGGGCACGTTGTGGCACGACCGCACGCACGTTGTGGCCCGGTCTCCTGACGTCGGGAGACCGTGCCACAACCCGGTGTCTCGCCCTCCGTGAAGTGAGGGGCACGGCCGCGGTGGTCGTGTGCCAGTGATGTCGCCGTTTAAATGACAGGGGCAATCCTCCATGACGGCCGAGAACTCCGCCACCCCTGCCGGGAGCGAAACCCTTTGTGCCCTGCCCGAGTCTGTGGGGGCGGCCTCGGCGGCGGCTTCGGACGTGCCGGCCGTGCCCGGCTACGAGATCGTGGGCGAGCTGGGCCGCGGCGGCATGGGCGTCGTCTACAAGGCCCGCCAGGTCGGACTGAACCGCGTCGTTGCCTTGAAGATGATCCTGGCCGGAGGCTACGCCGGGCCCGACGAGCTGGCCCGTTTCCGCGCCGAGTCGGCTGTCATCGCCAGTTTGCAGCACCCCAACATCGTGCAGGTCTACGAGGTCGGCGAGCACCAGCGGCTCCCCTTCTTCTCCCTGGAATTCTGCCCCGGCGGCAGCCTCAAGGGGCGGCTCCAGGGGGCGCCGCTGCCGGCACGCCACGCGGCGGCGCTGGTGGAGGCGCTGGCCGGCGCCGTCCAGGCGGCGCACGCCAAGGGCGTCATCCACCGCGACCTCAACCCGGCCAACGTGCTGCTGACGGAAGGGGGCACGCCGAAGGTCACCGACTTCGGCCTGGCGCGCACGCTGGACGACGCCGGCCGGACGCAGACGGGAGCCATCCTGGGCACGCCGGGCTACATGTCGCCCGAGCAGGCGTCCGGGGACGGCAAGCGCGTCGGCCCGGCGGCCGACGTATACGCCCTGGGCGCCATCCTGTACGAGTGCCTGACCGGCCGGCCGCCGTTCCGCGCCGCCACGACGATGGAGACACTGGAGCAGGTGCTGCACCAGGAGCCGGCGCGGCCTTCGCTGTTGCAGCCGAGGGTGCCGCGCGATCTGGAGACGGTCTGCCTGAAATGCCTGCACAAGGAGCCGGTCCGGCGCTACCCCAGCGCCGCGGAGCTGGCGGACGATCTGCGGCGCTGGCAGGCCGGCGAGACGATCCGGGCCCGGCGGGTGGGAGCGCTGGAGCACGGCTCGCGCTGGTGCCGTCGTAACCCGGCGCTGGCCGCCTCCCTGCTGGGCGTGGCGCTAGCCCTGTTGCTGGGGACCGTCGTGGCCTGGTGGTTCGCGTTGCAGGCGCAGGAGAAGGCCCACGAGGCCCAGGCCAACGCGCTTCGGGCGGACGAGGAAACCCAGCTGGCCCAGGCCAACGCGCGCCGGGCCAACGTCCGGGCCTACGTCTCGGACCTGCGGCTGATCCAGCGCAACTGGGACAACGCTCTCCCGATTTCGATGTCCGAGCTGCTTGACGAGCAGCGGCCGGAGCGGACGGCGGGCATCGACCTGCGCGGTTTCGAGTGGTACTACTGGTGGCGACTGAGCCATGTCCCCTCCCCCTTCCCGCGGCACAGCGATGCGGTGCTCAGCGTTGCCTTCAGCCCCGACGGCCAGCGCATCGTGTCGGCGGGTGACAACCGCACCGCGATCGTCTGGGATGCGTGGACGGGTCAGAAGCAGTTCACCCTCAAGGGACACACGGGGCGCATCTGGAGCGTGGCCTTCAGCCCCGACGGCCGCCGCATTGTCTCCGCGGGCAACGAGGACCGGACGGCGAAGGTCTGGGACGCGCAGACGGGCCGGGAGCAGCTCACCCTCAAGGGGCACACGGAGAGCGTTCAATGCGTGGCCTTCAGCCCCGACGGCCGCCGCATCGTCTCGGCGGGTGAGGACCGGACGGCGAGGGTCTGGGACGCAAAGACGGGCGAGCAGCTTCTCTCCCTCAACGGGCACGCCGGAGAGGTCCGCTGGGCGGCCTTCAGCCCTGACGGCTGCCTCCTGGCTTCGGCGAGCCGGGACCGGACGGTGAAACTGTGGAACGCGGCGACCGGTCGTGAGCAGCTCACCTTCAAGGGGCACACGGAGAGCGTTCAATGCGTGGCCTTCAGCCCCGACGGCCGCCGTATCGTCTCGACGAGCGATGACCGGACGGTGAAGGTGTGGGACGCGGCGACCGGCCAGGAGCAGCTCAGCCTCAAGGGGCGGTACACGTGGGCGGTTTACTGCGCAGCCTTCAGCCCCGACGGCCGCCGTATCGTCTCAGGGGGCACCGATCGGACAGTGAACGTGTGGGACGCGACGACGGGCCAGGAGCAACTCACCCTCAAGGGCCACACGGCCCCTGTCACCTGTGTGGCCTTCAGCCCGGACGGCAAGCGAATCGTCTCGGGGAGTCACGACCGGACCGTGATCCTGTGGGACGCGCAGGCGAGCCAGGAGGCGCTTAACCTGCTGGGGCACAAGTCGCAGGTCGCCTGTGTGGCGATCAGCCCCGACGGCCAACGACTGGCCAGCGCCGCCGGCGACTGGGGGGTTGGCGGCGCGCCTCGGTACGTCAACGGGGAACTCAGGATCTGGGAGGCCAAGTCGGGCCGTGTGGCCTTCAACCGGGAAGGCCAGGCCAGCGGTGTCACCTGCGTGGCGTTCAGTCCTGATGGCAAGTACCTGGCGTCCGGCAGCGGTGTGTGGGATGAGCAGCAGAAGCAGTACGCCAGCGGCGAAATCCAGCTGCGCGACCCGACGACCGGGGAGGAACGCGCCCGCTACAGCGGCCACGCCAGCAGCGTCCTGTGCCTGGCGTTCAGCCCCGACGGCCGCCTGCTGGCCAGCGCCGGCTTCGACGGGGCCATCAAGGTCTGGGACGTCGAGGCCGCGCGAGAGGCGTTCACTCTGCCCGGACATGCGAAGTGGGTGACCAGCCTGGCCTTCAGCAGCGACGGCCAGCGGCTGGCCAGTGGCGGCTTCGACGAGGTGGTCAAGGTCTGGGACGTCCGGGCCAGGGCGGAGGCCCGCTCCTGGCCGATGGCCGGCATCGTGGCCGGCGTGTCCTTTAACCCCGAGGGCGACAAGCTGGCGGCCTGCGGCTACTACAACAGCGGGGTACAGGTGTGGGAAACGGTGACGGGCCGGCCGGTCCTCACGCTCAAGGGGCACAGCGGCTTCGTCACCGCCGTGGCCTTCAGCCCGGACGGCAAACGGATCGTGACCACCAGCGAGGACAACACGCTGCGGCTGTGGGAGACGGAGGCCGGTCAGGAGGTCCTGACCCTCAAGGGGCACACCAACATTGTCCGCAGCGTGGCGTTTAGCCGCGACGGCAAGCGGATCATCAGCGGCGGCTGGGACAAGACGGTGCGCGTTTGGGACGCCAGCCCGCCCGGGGAGGATCCCCCCGACCCGGTCGCCCGGGAAGCGAGCCGATGACCCCTCTGGCCGTGCCGCACCTCCCCGGAGCACGGTCGCCGCCAGGGATCGGGTCAACGGTGGACACTCCGCCGGCTTGACAGGTCGTCCGGGCGGCACTACGGTACTCGTTGGCGACACCGACCCCGCGGCGGCGCGCCGCGTGTTCAACCTTCCCGAGACGTGAGCCACCTCGGAAAGTGTCAACCTTCGGCTCACCCGATGTCCGCTCGGCCAATCGACGTTTCTCTTGCCCTTCTTTCCCTTCCGGGACTTTCGCGGCCGACCGCGTCCCGGGAACCCAAACCCTCCGAGACTTCAGCCACCTCGGAAGTGTAATGCTCCGGCTGTCCTGATGTTCCGCTGTCAGACGTGTGGGACCGTGGTCCCACCCCGCACCCCGAGCCACCGCGTGGTGGCGCGGTCGCAACCGAGTCGTTACCCACCCCGTCCCCGGGCAAACCGCTTCCTCCGGTGGATCGACGGCAAGCACAAGCAACTCCACACCGACGACCCCGGCGGCGCCGGGAGCGCGATCGTCGAGGAAATCCGCGTGTGTCCCGCGTGTGCGGCGAACCACGCGGCGGCCGACCCTGTCCCTCCTTCGCCGTGACGGAGGAGGCTGCGTGCGGCCTGCTGACCTGTGCGGCACGCGCCGCAGCGTTTACAGTGTGCCGGTGATCGGCCCGGACTGCCGCGCCGGTCGCCGGCCCCTCTCACCCATTCTCCGGCCTGGAGACCATTGCCGATGGAACCTTCCCTCTGTCCCGCCCAGCAACACGCCTTCGACGGCCTGTCCTCGGCCCTGCCGGACGGCCACGTCTTCGTCCTCTCCGGCGACACCGGCATGGGCAAGACGACGGTGCTCCGCGCCCTGCACGCCACGACCGGCGGGGCCTTCCTCAGTATGCGCGACTTCCTCGACGCCATGCGGCCGCGCCACCCGCTCGCCCTGGAAGAGACGTTCGAGCGCCTGGTACACGACGCTCTGGCCGCGCACGACGTCGTCCTGGTGGACGACCTGAATCTGTTCACGGACGTGGACAGCGGCTGCGGAGGCTACCCGCGCCCGGGCTTTCAGCAGGCCCCGCTCACGACCCTGGCCGTCTCCGCGATCGAAGCGGGCAAGCGGCTGATCTTCGCCACCGGCGGACACACGCCGCCCCCGGTCTACCAGCGCAGCCTCGGCTTCCACATCAAGGAGTTCACCGCCGCCGATTACGAGTTCCTCGGCCGCGCCTGCGTCGGCCCGTCGGCCGAAGGGATCGACTTCGCCAAGGTCCACCGCTTCGCCCCCCACCTCAGCGCCCACATTTTCCGGACCCTGGGCGCGAGCCTTCGCCGCCGCGGCCGGATGAGTACGCCGGAGTTCATCGAGTACCTCCGCGCCTACGGCCTGGCCAGCAACGTAGACCTCGAGGAAGTGCAGCGCGTCGAGCTGCGCGACCTCCGGGGAGCCGACGAGGTGATCCGCAGCCTGGAAACCAACATCATTTTGCCGCTGGAGAACGACGAGCTGGCGGCGGAGCTGGGGCTGAAGCCGAAGCGCGGCGTGCTCTTGCTCGGGCCGCCCGGCACCGGCAAGACGACCGTCGGCCGGGCGCTGGCGCACCGGCTGCGGGGCAAGTTCTTCCTGGTGGACGGCACCTTCATCGCCGGCACCAGCCAGTTCTACGGCCGCTTCCACCACGTCTTCGAGGCAGCCAAGGCCAACGCCCCGTCGGTCCTGTTCATCGACGACAGCGACGCCATTTTCGAGAGCGGCGAGGAGCTGGGGTTGTATCGCTACCTGCTGACGATGCTGGACGGGCTGGAGAGCGCCAGCGCCGGGCGGGTGTGCGTCATCATGACTGCGATGGAGGTGGGCCACCTGCCGCCGGCGCTGCTGCGCTCAGGTCGCATTGAGTTGTGGCTCGAGATGCACCTGCCCGACGAGGCGGCGCGAACGGAGATCCTCCGGGCCAACCTCGACGGCCTGCCGGCGGCGTTCGCGGCGGTGGAGCTGCCGCGCCTGGCGGCGGCGACGGCCGGCTTCACCGGGGCCGACCTCAAGCGCCTTACGGAAGACGGCAAGCTGCTGCTGGGCGGCGACCGGGCCCGCGGGCTGCCGCTGCAACCGGCGACCGAGTACTTCCTGCGGGCCGTGGACACGGTCCGCGCCAACAAGGCGCGTTACGCCGAGGCGGAAGCCCGCGCCCGCGGGCAGCGCCCGCTGCGCGGGCCGCAGTACGACCACGTCGGGGCGGAGCTGTTGGCCGCCGCTGAGGCTGCGGGGGACGGCGAGGAGTGATGAAGCAATGACAAACAACCCGTGCCCTGCCTGGTTCTGAGCCGCGCACGGGCACGGGAGTCGCTGAAAAAAAACTAGGCTGGCAAACTTGGGTGGAGAGGAGCGTCTTTCCCGTGTAATTCGCCCGCACCACCGGGAATTGCAAGGATTCGGCCCGAAACGCGGGGAGGGCTTCACGCTCTCCACCCAAGTTTGCCAGCCTAGAAAAAAATCCGTCCGGCCAACCGTGTCGCGGCCCCGGCGAATCGCGATGTGGAAATGGACCGCAATCCGGCAGCTACGGCCCAATTGCGTTGGGGTGACGAGGCTGGAAGCAGGATGCCGAGCTGCAAGATGGAGCAGGACGGATAGAATGGTATCGCCGCCGCTCATGGTAGACTCTGCTTACGGAAGAAGCTAACCGAGGGCACCTGATGGACTCGGAGCATAAGGTTGCCAGGCCTCACAACTGTAGCGATCCGCAAGCCTGGGAACTCTATTATGCCTCCCGGATTCGTGACGGCTTTCGGCATCGTAATCCGAGCCGCTCCAATAGCGCTCCAGTGTCTCTAGAAGAATTAGGAGAGATTTTTGAGTCCATCTTCAGCATGCTGCTTCCCGTGAGCGAGCTGGCCGCCGAGTTAAGAGCGCGGGGCTGGACGTCGATTTGGGTTCCGGGTTGCGGCCTGTCGCCACTTCCCAAACTCCTCGCGCACCTCGGCCTCGCCGTCACTGCTACGGACATCTCCGAGGCAGCGGTGCGATTCCAGCAAAGCGCTCAGAATGACGTCAGCGTCTTCAGCGACCTATGGGAAGCCAGCCTTGGGGATGGTTCCTTCTCTTGCGAACGGCATGACCTTCGGACTGACTTCAGGGGGGAAGCCTTCGACGCCATCATCAACGTGCGAGCGTTCCAGGGGTTCCCGCAGACCGAGATTGGTCTTGTTGCAAGGTCGCATTTTCGGTCCCTCAAGGCCGGGAGATATGCCTATTTATATACTATGAACACCTGGAATGTGATGAAAACCCTGGAACAAGTCCTCGCTGATGCCGGGTTCGTCGTCATTTCTCCGTTTTCTCATGGGGGAGGACCGTAGGACTGTCGAGCGAGAAGCCGAGCGCGCACGAAGCGGTTCGGGAGCGCCAATCGCGATCGTGCATCTTTCTTCCGGGTAACAGACAAAGTCGATCCCGGCTCTTGCGGGATGCCCGCTATACGACCGACTGGATCGCGGACGTAGTGCGGAAGATCGCCGGGGCTCAAGCGGAGGCGGTGAGTTATGGATGACGTTGCTCGATGGCCGGCCGCCGACCGGGCTGACCTGTCCTGTTTTCGTGCCTGGGTACGAGCGGTTGGTCTCGATCTCCACGATCCTGTCTTCGCCGCGGAATCTGGCATCGAAAAACTGCAAACAGCCGCAGGTCCCCAGGATCGGGTAGCGCATCGGTGCGGGCGAGAAGCTGACGACGGCTGGCCAACGCCAAACCTCGCCCTTGTCATCGAACAGTTCCAGTTCCACGTCCCCGAACCGGAGGGGATAGGCTTGGCCTCGCCAACGAACGATATGCCCGGTAGCCGGCCGCAGAGAGATGCCCAGCACCGTGACCAGCCCAATTGCAAGAACGGTATCGTCGGCGCAGGGATCGAAGACGGCTCGTGCGAAGGAGCGAGACCGGCCGCCGGCCCCGAGGACCCGAACGGGAACGAGCGGCCGCCAACGAACCGTGGCCCCGGAAGGTAGCGACGGCGGCGGTCCCGTGAGCGGCTCGCTCTGATACGGAAAAGTGAGCATTAGCTGGTTTCCGGCCCGGTCACGAAACCCTCGTCGGCATCAAGGAATTCCAGCGCCACTTGCTCAGGATTCTCGCCCATCGCCAGCAAAAGGGCGTCGAGTTCGACGAAGTCCGGCGCGCTGGCGACAATCCGACGACCATCCTCGCTGAACGCGACCCACTGGCCGCGGTACTTCACCAACTCGCCTACAGAAAACGCCGACCGATTCTCTCGGAACTGCCGGGTATCCATTGCTCGCTCCTCGGGGACGATGCCGCGCCTGGCATTTTAGCGCTCAGTCCGGGCTGCGCCTACGCCGCTTCCTTCCGCAGAAAATGTCTTGACTTCGCGTGCTGTTCCGATTCCACTGAGGGAAATGGCGTCCCACCCCCCGCCTCGCCTTCCCGCCCGCCCGCCGCAAAGGACGACACGCCATGCCCCGACTCTCCCTCGCCGCGTTCCTGCTGACCGCGCTGGCCGCGCCCGCCCTCGCTCAGCCGCTCCACGAGCGCATCGATCGCGCCGTCGCCCTCGCTGAAAAGGACTTCGACAAGAACGCCGCCCCGCTCGCCGCCGACGCCGAGTTCCTCCGGCGGATCACCCTCGACCTCACCGGCACCATCCCGACCGCCGCCGACACCCGCGCCTTCCTCAAGGACACCACCCCCGACAAGCGCGCCAGGCTCATCGACCGCCTGCTCGCCAGCCCCGAATACGCCCGCCACATGCAGGACGTCATCGACGTAATGCTCATGGAGCGCCGGCCCGACAAGCACGTCCCGCGCGCCGCCTGGCAGGACTACCTGCGCTCTTCCTTCGCCGAGAACAAGCCGTGGGACGCGCTCGTCCGCGAAATCCTCTCCGCCGACGGCACCGATCCGAAGGCGCGGCCCGCGGCGAAGTTCTACCTCGATCGCGACGGCGACCCGAACCTGCTGACGCGCGACGTCAGCCGGCTCTTCCTCGGCATGAACCTCCACTGTACCCAGTGCCACGACCACCCGCTCATCGTCTCCTACAAACAGGATCATTATTACGGCATCTTCGCCTTCCTCAACCGCACCGTCCTCTTCACCGACAAGGCGAAGAACCTGACGGTGCTCGCCGAGAAGGCCGAGGGCGAGGCGACCTATCAGTCCGTCTTCGACCCGAAGAAGGAGACGAAGAAGACTCTGCCCGTCGTCCCCTTTGGCAAGGCGATCACCGAGCCGGCGCTGGAGAAGGGCAAGGAGTACGAGGTCGCCCCAGCCAACGGCGTGCGGCCGGTGCCGAAGTTCAGCCGCCGGGCGCAGCTCGCCGGCCAGGTCGCCACCAGGGACAACGTGCAGTTCCGCCGCAACTGCGCCAATCGCCTCTGGGCGCTGATGATGGGCCGCGGCCTGGTGCATCCGCTCGACCTGGACCACCCGGACAACCCGCCGTCGCACCCCGACTTGCTCCTGCTCCTCGCCGACGAGGTCGCCGCCACGAAGTTCGACGTGCGCAGCTTCCTTCGCGAGATCGCCCTGAGCAAGACGTATCAGCGCTCCAGCGAGTTGCCCGCCGGCGTGAAGGAAGTGTCGGCCACGAGTCTGAGGGCGGCGCGGCTCAAGCCGCTGTCGGCGGAGCAACTGGCGGCGGCCCTGATGCAGGCGACCGGGCTGACCGACGCCGAGCGCAAGGCCCTCGGCAAAAACGCGACGGAGGCGGCCGTGTCTGCCAAGCTCGCCGGCAACGTCGCGCCGTTCGTGGCGACGTTCGGCGGCAAGCCGGGTCAGCCGCAGGGCGCGTTCGAGGCGACACTCGACCAGGCCCTCTTCCTGGCCAACGGCAAGCTCGTGCGCGGTTGGTTGGTGCCGCGGCCGGGCAACCTCACTGATCGCCTGGTGCAGCTCAAGGAGGCGGACGCGGTCGCGGAGGAACTGTACCTCAGCGTCCTGACCCGTCCGCCGGCCGACGACGAGCGCAAGGAGGTCGCCGACTATTTGAAGGGGCGAACGGTAGATCGGACGGCGGCGCTGCAAGAGTTGGCCTGGGCGCTGCTCGCGTCGGCGGAGTTTCGGTTCAATCATTAGCCGCCGTCGATTTATCGATTCGCGAAACGATGAATCCGCGCCGCTCTGCGAGCGGCCGCTAAACAAGGGGGGAATTGACCGATGCGATGTTCCTACGCCTGCGGCTCGGCGGACCACCTGCTGTCGCGGCGCGGCTTCCTTGGTGGGATTGCTGCGGGCGCCGTCGGCGCCGGCTTCGGCGCGTTCGCTCAACCGGCCGGCGCCAGGCAGCTCGAGACGGCCCAGAAGCGCGTGCTGCTGATCTGGCTCTCCGGCGGGTCGAGCCAGCTGGAGACGTGGGACCCCAAGCCGGGCACCGACACCGGCGGCCCGTTCCAGACCATCGCCACATCGGTCCCCGGCGTCCACGTCTGCGAGTTGCTGCCCTACACCGCCCGGCAGATGCATCGCATGGCCCTGGTCCGCGGCGTCAACACCGCCACGGACGATCACGGCGCGGGCACCATCATCATGCACACCGGCCGCCGCCCGGAGCCGCGCAGCGAGTACCCGCACCTCGGCTCGGTGATGGCGAAGCTGCTCGGTAGCGACGACAACCCGCTGCCGGGCTACGTCCACGTCACGCCGCGGGCCAGCGGCGGCACCGGCCAGGACTCCGCCTTCCTCGGTCCGAAATACGCCAGCGTCACCGTCAACGACGGCAAGCCGCCCGCCAACCTGCTGCCGCCCGAATCGCTCAGCGCGGCCCTCGACCGGGAGCGCCACGACGTCCGCCAGCGCCTCAACAACCGTTTCCTCCGGACCCGCCGTACCGCCGAGACGGAAGCCTACACGCAGTCGTTCGAGCAGGCGGCCCAGGTCATGCTGCGGCGCGATGTCTTCGACATCACCCGGGAGCCGGCGGCCCTGCGCGACCAGTACGGCGGCCACGACTTCGGCCGCCACTGCCTCCTCGCACGACGGCTGCTCGAACAGGGCGTCACGTTCGTCAAGGTGACGCACACCAACTACGACACGCACCACGAAAATTTCGACTTCCACATCGAGCAGATCGGCGAGTTCGACCGCACCTTCGCCACGCTGCTCGACGACCTGCACCAGCGCGGGTTGCTGGAGACGACGCTGGTGATCGTCATGTCGGAGTTCGGGCGCACGCCGAAGATCAACCGCAACTACGGCCGCGATCACTGGGGGCGCGCCTGGTCGGTGGCCCTGGCCGGCTGCGGCCTCAAGGGCGGCGCCGTCGTCGGGAAAACCAACGCCAACGGCACCGCCGTCACCGAGCGTGAGGTCAACAGCGGCCACCTGTTCCACACCTACTTCCGCGCCCTCGGCCTCAACCCGAAGCGCAACCACTACCCCCAGGGGCAGCCGATCCCGATGGCCGACCCCAAGGCCGACGCCATCACGGAGGTGCTCGCATGAACCCCGCCAAGATCGATCCCACTCAGGTCAAAATGGCCCAGGAGCTGAAGCACGCCAGCCCGCTGGTCGGCTGCCGCTTCGACCCGTCGGGGCGCTTCGTCTTCGCCGGCGCCCAGGACAACACCATTCAGCGCTGGGAACTGGCCGGCGGCAAGAAGACGGCCCTGGCCGGGCACAAGAGTTGGGTGCGCGCCTTCGCCTTTGCGGCGAAGGAGAAACTGGTCTTCAGCGGCGATTGGGCCGGCCGTGTCCTCGCCTGGCCTATCGAAGCCGACGCGCCGGCGCCGGTCCGGACCATCGAGGCCCACAAGGGCTGGGTGCGCGCCCTCGCGGTCAGCCCCGACGGCAAGAGCCTGGCGAGCTGCGGCAACGACGGGCTCGTCAAACTGTGGTCGGTCGCGGACGGCAAGCCGGTCGCGGAGTTCGCCGGCCACACCTCCCACGTCTACAACGTCGGCTTCCACCCGGACGGCAAGTCGCTGGTCTCCGGCGACCTGATGGGCGTGGTCCAGCAGTGGGACCTGGCGAAGGGAACGGTGCTTCGCCACCTGGACGGCAGCGTCTTGCACAAGTACGACACCACGTTCTGCGCGGACCACGGCGGCGTGCGCTCGATGGCCTTCAGCCCCGACGGCGGCCTGCTCGCCTGTGCCGGCATCACCGACGTGAGCAACGCCTTCGCCGGCATCGGCAAGCCGCTCGTCGTGCTCTTTGACCTGACGACGGGGCAGCGCAAGCAGCTCCTGCGGCCGAAGACCGATTTCCAGGGGACGTGCTGGGGCGTCGTCTGCCACCCCGACGGCTTCCTCGTCGGCGCCGGCGGCGGCAACGGCGGGGCGCTGTGGTTCTGGAAGCCCGACGCGGCGCAGGCTTTCCACACGCTGGCCCTGCCGAACAACGCCCGGGACCTCGACCTGCACGCGGACGGCAAGCGGCTGGCGGTGCCGTTCTTCGACGGGGCGGTCAGGGTCTACGACATGACGCCGAAGGCCGCGGGCTGAGCAGGAACGAGGAGAACCGCTCAGCGCGCCTCGATGGCCTCGAAGAGGTCGCTGATGCTCGCCAGCGCCTCGCCGCAGTCCACCGGCTTGAACAGGACCCGGGCCACCCCCAGGGACTCCGCCGCCCGGGGGGCCGCCTCATAAGCGGCGGAGAAGACGACGACCGGGATGTTCGCCAGGAGTGGCTCGCGAGCTTGCTGCTGGCGGAACTCCCAGCCGTTCATGACGGGCATGACCATGTCGAGCAGAATCACGTCGGGGAGGGGCTCGCGTTGCAGCAGCCGAAGGGCGTCCTCACCGTTGGCGGCCTCGCGCACCGCGTACCCGGCCGCTTCCAGCGCCATTCTCAGGGCGTAGCGAGTTTGCCAGTCGTCGTCCACGACCAGCACGCCCTTGCCGGGCAGTCGTGAGGGGGGCATCGGACAACTCCTTGCTGGTGTACGTCAGGCGGCGATTCGGAGGATGTGCTGCACGCCGCGTGCCGCGGCACCGGGAGATCGTGACGAGTGAGGGGTGACGGCTTCGGCCGCCTCGTCAGTAGGTCCCGCCTGCCGGGCGGGACCTGCTACCCCGGCAAGAAAGGTGCGTACACACAAGCCTGACGCGCCAGCGAAGGTCAGCCGACTGACCTTCGCTGGCGCGTCAGGCTTGTGTGCTGCATTTTTGCCGGGGTGATGCCTGCGCCATCACGGACCGCGTTTCGCTTCCAATTCCTGCCAGCGGACGTACAGTCGCTCGACCTCGCGCTGCGCCTCCTCCAGCGCCCGGCAGGCTTCGGCCAGGGCGACGTGGCCCACCGCGGCGGCCCGGTCCACCTCGGCCTGCCGGGCGGCGACGGTTTCCTCGGCGGCGAGGATGGCCGCCTCCATTCCCTCCATCTCTTGCTGCTCGCGGTAGCTCAATTTGCGGGCCTTCGGCGGCGCCGGCGCGGGGCGCGTGGTCGCTGCTGCCGGGACAGGCTTCGCGGCCTCCGCCGTGGCGCGCTCGTAGGCCGCCAGCCATTGAGCGATGCTGCCGTACGGCGCCGAGCCGCCGCGGCCGTCGAGGCCGACGACCTCGGTGCAAAGCCGATCCATCAGGTCGCGATCGTGGCTGACCAGGACCAGCGCCCCCGGAAACTCCGCCAGGCTGTCCTCCAGTACCTCCAGCGCCGGGATGTCGAGGTCGTTGGTCGGCTCGTCGAGCAGCAGCAGGTCGGCCGGCCGCAGCATGAGCTGGGCGATGCGGACGCGCGCCTGCTCCCCGCCGGACAGGCTGCCGACGGGCACCTCCAGTTGCTCCGCCTGGAAGAGGAACTGCTTCGCCCAGGCCACGACGTGCAGGGGGCGATCACAGTAGATCACCGTGTCGCCGCTGGGACAGAGGGCTCGCCGCAGGGTCGCCGCGGGGTCGAGCGTCGCGCGCCCCTGCTCGAACAGCACCGTCCGCAGGCCGTCGGCCCGCACGACCGTCCCGGCGTCGGACTCTGATTCCCCCGCAAGGACGCGCAGCAGGGTACTCTTGCCGCTGCCGTTGGGACCGAGCAGGCCGAGCTTGGTGCCCCGGGTGAGCATCAGGTCGAGGTCGGCGAACAGCTGCCGGCCGCCGAGCGACTTCGTGACGCCCGTGGCGGTGAGGAGCTTTCGCGTCTGCCGGCCGGTGGCGACGAAGTCGATGCCCGCAGCACCGACGGCGGCGTTACGGTATTGCAGCTCTTGCAACTCCTCGCGCCGCCGAGCGGCCTCGTCGATGCGGAAGCCGGCCTTGCGCGTCCGGGCGGCGGCCTTGCGGCCCAGCCATTCGGTTTCGCGGCGCACCTGGTTGGCCACCGATTCCTGCCGACGGGCCTGGGCCTCCAGAAATTCCTCGCGCCGCTCGGCGAACTGCTCGTAGGAGCCGGGGGCGCGGAAGTAGCCGCCGGGGTAGGCGCGGTTGATCTCGATCACCTCGTCGGCGACGGCGCGCAGGAAGGCCCGGTCGTGGGTGGCGACCAGGTAGCCGAACGGGGCGGCCCGCAGCAGCCGCTCCAGCCAGACGATGCCGGGCAGGTCGAGGTGGTTGGTCGGCTCGTCGAGCAGCAGCAGGTCGGGCCGCCGGGCCAGTTCGCGGGCCAGACCCAACCGCTTGCGCCAGCCGCCGGAGAGGACTTCGGCCGGCCGGTCGGGGTCGGTGAAGCCGACCTGCGTCAGCGTCATGGCGGCGCGGGTTTCGCGCTCGTGGTCTTCGATCGGTTCGTCGGCGAGGGCGGCGAGGACTACGTCGCGCGCGGTCTGGCCGGGGGCGAAGACGTCGTCCTGGGAGAGATAGGCGAGGCGGGCGCTGCGGCGCAGCGAGCGGCTGCCGGCGTCGGGCTGCTCGCGGCCGGCCAGCAGTTTGAGGAGGGTCGATTTGCCGGAGCCGTTGGGGCCGATCAGGCCGACGCGCTCGCCGGCGCGAAGGTCGAGGGACAGGTCGGTGAACAGCGGCCGGGGACCATAGCCCTTGGTCAGTCCCTGAACGCTCAACAGGAGGGTCATGCGCGGCCCCGCTCGCGGGGCGGGTCGTAAGTGGGAGCGGCCCCGCGGCGCCCCCTCTTGCGGTCTGGTTCGGTTGACAGAGCAAGTTGCGCTCGGCCATCACAGCTCACCTGGCTCGAGCAGTGATTGGGCACCGTGGCGGACGCGAAGGATGTAAACGGTGTTGCCTCGGGTCTCGAAGAGGATGCGGTAAACTCTCTGCCTCTTGCCGTGAAGGAGTTGGCGAAGCTCTCCGGGAAACCACTCGCTTTCGGGAGCAAGCCCACACCGCTGCGGGTTGTTCTCCAGGGAACGGATGGCCTCCAGGAGCTGCGCATGCCACCGGACGGCGGCCGTGCGGGACCGCTCGCCAAGCCATTCCAGGGCTTCATCGATTTCGCGCACAGCCCGGGCGGTGATGCGGACCGAGTGGGCCATCCGCTCACCGGCCTTTTCGGTTCAGCTTGTGTTTCTTGGCCAGACGCTCCAGGGCCTCGAGGGCTGGCTCTGTGCGCCCGGCCTCAACATCTTCGCGACTCTCGCGAAGGAACTCCATCATTTCGGCCCGTTCGGCCAACTCCAGGAGACGTTGATAGCCGGCAGCGTCTTGAACCACCAACTCGGCTTTCCCGTTGATGGTCAAGACCACGGGATGCCCGCTTTTCTTCATCCGGGCCATGAAATCGGTCGTCTTCCGTTTGAAGTCACTCAGCGAGTGGATGTCCTGGGACAGGTCAATCATGGCTAGAGTCTCCGCACCAAATTCGCACTCAACTTGATGTTACCAGGTCGGGGCACGTCGTGCAACCCCGAAGAGATCGACGCGACCTCAAGCAGCCGAATGACCTGAGAGAATTGCGCCCCGTGCCCCAACCTCGGCTCCTGTCCGAATCGAAAGGGAGTTGGTGGGCGCGGCCCACTGGTGGGAATCCGCTCTCGTTTTGGACGCGGTCCGGGGGGTAAGATGATGCCGGTAAGGAGGTGAACGATGAACATTCTAACGCGGAAGACGGATCAAAAGGGCCGGGTGACCCTCCCGAGCGATTTTGCCGGCTGCCTCGTAACTGTCGAGCGTGTGGGCGACGAGCTGCGAATCCGCAAGGCGCAGCAGGTGGTTGCCCGCAGGTACTCGTTCAAGCAACTCATGGCCGGCGTCACCCCGGAGAACATTCACGGCGAGGTCGAGACCGGTCCCGCCGTCGGCCGCGAGGCCCTGTGAGCAAGAAACACTACATTCCGCGGCGGGGAGATGTCATTCGCCTTGACTTCAACCCGCAAACGGGACACGAACAAGCTGGTCGCCGGCCGGCACTCGTCCTTTCGCCCGACGACTACAACCGGACGGTCGGCCTCGCCGTCGTCTGCCCCATCACGAACGAGAAGAAGGGCTACCCGTGGGAGGTCGAAATCCCGGCCAACCCCTTCGTTACGGGAGTCGTCCTGGCCGACCAGGTCAAGAACCTGGACTGGCGGAAGCGCAAGGCCGAGTTCATCTGCACGCCCGAGGAAGGACTGCTTGAAGAGGTGGTCGAGAAGGCTTTCGCGCTGTTGAGTCCCGAGGACGAGAACGGGTAGGCAAACGTGGCCAAGAGACGCCAAAAAACATCGACGAGCATCTCGAATGTTTTTTTTCCGCGTCGGCCTCTTGTACCGCAGAGACAAGGCGGGTATGATCCGGCTGCTACGTCCTTCCCTGACTCCGAAAGGTCCTCCTCCATGACGTGCTGTCGAACGCTCCGGGTCGCGTGTGCCGCCCTGTTGCTGACCGGCTTCCTCACCGCCACAGCCCGCGGTGCAGATAACGATGCCCTTCGCTATAAGTTCAAAGAGGGCGAGAAGCTGTCCTACGTCACGGAGTCGAAGACGACTGTTGAAGTAGATCTCGGCGGCGATTCGGTGAAGCCGGAGACGACGCTAGTCCTCGACATGACCTGGGAAATCACCAAGGTGGACAAGGACGGCCGTGCGACCGTCACTTCGACGCTGGGCCGTGTGCGGTTCTCGACCGACACGCCTGACGGGAAAAAGAGCTACGACACCAAGGAGGGCAAGGAGCCCGACGACGAGTTCCTCAAGCTGTTAGTGAGGCCCCTGAAAGACCTTGTCGGGGGGCAGGTGACTTTCACGGTTGACTCGCGGGGACAAGTTGACAACGTCAAGCCGTCTGAGGCGGTCGAGAAAGTCGTGAAAAGCCGGCCGTTCCTGAGCGCCGACATCGTGCGGCTGCTGGCGGAGTCTCCGTTGACGTTTCCCAAGGACGCGCCGAAAAAAGGCGACTCATGGACTCAGAAAGCGGAAAACACGACGCCCGTCGGCAAAATGACCTTTGAGATGAAATACACCTGTGAAGGGCCGGCCGAGCGCGGCGGGCGCAAGGTTGAAAAGACCTCGATCAAGCTGAGCGGCACCGCCGATCCCAAGACGCCGGGGGGGGCCAAAGTCGAATTCAAGGGTGGTGAAGGGGTCGCTTACTTCGACCGGGCCGCGGGGCGGTTCCTCGAGGTCACCGCCACACAGAAACTGGACACGGAGCAAAAAATCGGCAAAACAACTGTCACGAAGAAGTTCATCATCACCATGACCACGAAGCTGGCCGAGAAGGAGAAACCGTAAGCGCCGCGAAACCCCGTAGAATGGCGTCCCTCACCCCTATGTCGAGGCACTCTGATGGCCAAGAAACGCGCCGACAAGGATCGCGCCCGGCTGGATGCCCTGATTGAAGAGGCGACCGTCGATTGCAACGACGAAGCCGAGGCCCACATGGGCTTCATGAACCTGGTCGAGGAGAACGTCGTCTGCCCGTTCAAGGCGAAGGTCATCGGGGAGGAAGTCGAGGTGGTGGAGTTCCGCAGTCGCGAAGTCGGTTTGGGCGTCGATGCCGTTTGCCGGTACAAGGGCAAGGACTACAGGATCGACATCAACTCGCTCGAATGGCCCAAGCAGAAGCCCGAAGGGTTCGAGTGGATCGAGGCGTATCGGGCCTGGCTCGCCAGCGCGGGTTGATGGTCTGCCGCGCGCAGCACGCCTTTACCCATGCGGGCCGAAGGAGTTATAATGTCAGGAGGGCAAGCTTGACCGGAAAGGGGGTTGCACAATGTCCCAGCCAACGCTCGAAAGCCTGGCTCGACAGGCGGCCGCAGGGGATCGGACGGCTTCTGACGACTTCTTGACGCGCCTCCAGGCGATCTTCCGTTCGCTGGACGGGGGAATGCTGGACCAGGTGGTGCGCTGTGCGCTCGCCCTCAAGGGGCAGGGCGGCGGCGCGACCTCGCCACCCATGCAAGCCGACCAGGTCCCGCCGGCGATGGCGGAACCTGTCGCGCCCCGGCCGCGCGTGGTCCCCCTCACGCCGGAGTTGCTCGAGTGGGCCCGTCAGCAAGTCAACGTGGAAGAAGTCGTCGCCGGCCTTCGGGAGGTGCGGGCCAACGGTGGGATCGGGAGCGAGGAATTACTCTCTGTGCTCGATGAGGAGGTGGAACGCCCATGAGCGCGCCGGGCGACCAGCCTACACGCTATCGGGTGGTCTACTCGGAACGGGTGCGCGCTGCGTTGAGGCTGCTGCTGGCTCGAGCCGATGCGGTTGATATGCGGCAAGTGGTTGCAGCAGCGGTGCGGGAGATCGACGCCCGTCTCCAGATTTATCCGCAATTCGGCGAGCCTCTCCGCGATATGGAAACTGAAGGCGAAACGCTTTGGGTTGGGGCCGTCGAGCCCTTGGTCGTTCATTACGTTCTTGATGATCCGAGGCGGCTGGTGTTCGTGGTCACCCCGTTCAAAACCCTAGCCCACCTCGGGCTTTAGGCGGCGTTGGTCCGGCGTCGCCTGCCCCGTAAACTGTAGTCATGAATCCGCCATGCGACCCCGCCACCGCCTATCACGAGGCCGGCCATGCGGTGGTGGCGCTGGCGCTGAGCCGGCCGATCCATCGCGTCAGCGTCCTGCCCGACGGCCAATTCCTCGGCCTGTGCCGCTTCGGCAAGGGCGTCTTCCGGCCGTCGGAGGACTGGCTGGAGCGCGAGATCCTCATCGCTCTCGGCGGCATCGCCGCCGAGGCCCGCCACACCGGCGACTACGCCTGGGACGGCGCCGCCCGCGATCAGCAGTACGTCCGCCGCCTGGCCGTCCAGCGGGCTGGCGAGCGCCAGGCCGAACGGCTCGAGCGCCGGCTGCTGGCCAAGACCGAACATCTCCTCGCCCAGGAGGGGCACTGGCGGGCGGTCGAACTGATCGCCGCGGAACTGCTCCAGCGCGGCGTCATCAGCGGCCGCACCGCCCGTCACCTCTTCGACCGCGGCCGCGCCGACGGCTGACGATTCCCCACCCTTCCCTCAGCGCACCAGCCGGGCGTCGAGGGTGATCTGGGCCCCCTTCAGCAGCTTGGAAACCGGGCAGTTCTGCTTGGCTTTCTCGGACTGCTCGCGGAAGGCGTCCTCGCTGATCCCCGGCACGTCGGCCTCGCTCTGCAGGTCGATGCGCGGAATCGAGAAGCCCTCGGCCCCCTTCTCCAGGTGGACGGAGAGGCCCGCGACTTTCTGCTTGACGTTGACGTCGGGCGCCGGACAATGCCCCGATCGTCCACGTCCTCCGGGGAAGCCTTCAATCATGTTCGACCTCCGTCATGTTCCCGTGTTGCTTGCCGTCCTCGTCTCGCTGTGCCCTTCCGGGGTCGCCCGGGCCGACGCTCCGAAGTCGGTGCGCGTCGGCGTGCTGGGGCTCGACAATTATCAGGCGGTCGCCTACACGCAGCTCTTCAACGACCCCAAGGCGTCGGGCGACCTGGCGGGGCTGCGGGTCGTCGCCGCGTTCCCGGCGGCGGCCAGCGACGACATTGCCGAGAGCGTCGAGAGCCTGCCGAAATGGAAGGCGGAGATCGTCAAGTTCGACGTGAAGTTGGTCGGCTCGGTGGAGGAATTGCTCCGCGGCTGCGACGCGGTGATGATTATGAGCCTCGACGGCCGCAAGCACCTGGAGCAGGCCACCCAGGTGCTGAAGGCCGGCAAGCGGCTGTACATCGGCCGGCCCTTGGCCGCCTCGCTGGGTGACGCCGTCGCGATCGTGCGCCTGGCCGAGCAGACCAAGACGCCCTGCTGGACCAGCTCGCAGCATCGCTTCAGTCCGGGGTTCATCGGCATGCGCAACCACCCCGAAGTCGGCCGGGTGCTCGGTTGCGACATCTACGGCGGCTGCCCGACCGAGCCGCACCACGCGGACCTCTACTGGCACGCGGTCCACAGCATCGAAGCCTTGTACACGATCATGGGACGGGGCTGCGTCTCCGTCAGCTGCACCTCGACGGAGTACGCCGAAGCGATCACCGGTACCTGGGACGACGGCCGGGTCGGCACCTACCGCGGCATCAAGAAGGGGGCGGTCAAGTACAGCGCCACCGTGTTCGGCGACAAGGGCGTGTCGGTCGCGGGGATCTACGGTCACGGTGTGCCGGTCAAGGGGGTGGTCCCCACCAACGACAAGTACATGGGCTACGAGGGCATCGCCATCGAGATGGCCAAGTTCTTCAAGGGCGGGGCGGCCCCCGTCTCCGCCGAGGAAACGCTGGAGATCTTCGCGTTCATGGAAGCCGCTCACGAAAGCAAGCGCACCAAGGGGGCGGCCGTGCGCGTGGCCGATGTCCTGGAAAAAGCTCGGAAAAAGTGATGAATTGATCCTTTGCGGACCAGCGCGGTACTGTACTACTGTCCTTGACTCGGTCCACCGACGCCGGCCACAATCCATCGGTCGAGGCGCGATCGGCTGCGCCGCGAGGCCGAATCGAGAGGCCGCCGTCATGCTCACGATTCCCCAGCGCCTGGCGCTGGCCGTCCAGCACCACGAGGCAGGTCGCCGGAATGAGGCGGAAGCCCTCTACCGAGACGTCCTTCAGGAGTCGCCGCGCCACCCCCACGCCCTGCACCTGCTCGGCGTGGCGCTGTACCAGGCCGGCCGACACCGCGAGGCCATCGACCTCATCAACCAGGCCCTGGCCGTCCACGGCCCGCACCCCGTCTTCCACAGCAACCTGGGCGCCGTCTACCTCGCCGCCGGGCTGCTCGTCGAAGCCGAGGGGCACTGCCGCGAGGCCCTGCGCTTCAACCCCAACCTGGCGGATGCCTGGTCCAACCTGGGCGTCGCCCTGCGCCGCAAGGGTCAGCTCGCCGAGGCCGTCGCCGCCTTCCGCGAGGCCGTCCGCCTCAACCCCAAACACGCCGACGCCCCGCGCCACCTGCGCGAACTGACTTCCACCCCGCAACCGCCGGGGAAACTCCCCGAAGTGCTCGCCCGCCTGCAGGAAATGCTGCGCCTCGACCCGAACAACGACCAACTCCACCACGACCTCGGCCTGATGCTGCTCGCCGGCGGCCAGGTCGGGCCGGCGGTCCGCCACCTGCAGGAAGCGATCCGGCTCAACCCCACCTATGTCGAAGCGCACACCAACCTGGGCGTCGCCCGGCGGGAGCTGAACCAGCTCGACGAGGCGATGCGCTGCTTCCGCGAAGCGGTGCGCCTCAATCCCGCCTACGCCCCGGCCCGGAACAACCTGGGCTACGCCCTGCACGCCCAGGGTCGGGCCGAGGAGGCGGTGGCCGAGTTTCGCGAAACCCTGCGCTTCGCTCCGAACGATTCGCAGGCGATTTATCTCCTGAGCGAGTTGGCCGCCGTCGGCGCCTACCGTTTCCCCGCCGAGGAGGTCCAGCGGATCCGGGAAATCGCGGGCCGCCAGGACCTCCCCATCGACGACCTTTGCCGGCTGAATTTCGCCCTGGCCCAGCTGCTCGACAAATCCGGGGCCTACGACGACGCGTTCGCCCACTGTCGCCGTGCCAACGAGCTGCGGCAGGAGATCGACCGCCGCTGCGGCCAGGTCTACGACCCGGAAGGGCAGCGCCGCGTCGTGGATCGGTTGATCGCCGCCTTCACGCCGGCCTGGTTCGAGCGCGTGCGCCCGTTCGGATCGGACAGCGAGTTGCCGGTCTTCGTCGTCGGCATGATGCGCTCCGGCACCAGCCTCGCCGAGCAGATCCTCGCCAGCCACCCGCGCGTCCACGGCGCCGGCGAGCTGCGCGACGTCGGCCAGCTCGCCGGCACCTTACCCCAGCGCCTCGGCGGGACCGAGGACTATCCGGAATGCCTGGCCCGCCTCGATGAGGCGACGGCGCGGGACGTGGTCGAGGCGTACCTGCGGCGGCTGCGCCAGCTGGGGGGCGGGGCGGTTCGCGTGATCGATAAATCGCCTCTCAATTTCCTGTACCTGGGACTGATTGCGGCGCTGTTCCCGCGGGCGCGGGTCGTCCACTGCCGGCGCGACCCGATCGATACCTGCCTCTCCTGCTATTTCCAGAACTTTGCGGACCCGCTGCCGTTCGCCCTGGACCTGGGGCACCTGGGGCACTACTACCGGGAGTACGAGCGCCTGATGGCCCACTGGGCGCGGGTGCTGCCGCTGCCGGTCTTCGAGCTGCGCTACGAGGAGCTGACGGCCGACCAGGAGGCGGTCAGCCGGCGCTTGCTCGACTTCTGCGGCCTGGACTGGGACGAGCGCTGCCTGCGCTTCAACGAGACGCAGCGACCCGTGCGGACGGCCAGCGCCCTGCAGGTGCGCCAACCGCTGTACCGCACCTCCGTCGGCCGCTGGAAGCGCTACCAGGCCTATTTGCAACCCTTGTTGGAGGCGCTCGGACCCGACGCCGCTCCGAGCCGCCCGCACGGCACCTGATCGCGGCGTCAATCCCATTCCAAGGAGCATCGACATGGCGGTCAAAGCGATCCCCGACGGCTACCACACGGTGACCCCGTACCTGATCGTCAAGGGGGCGGCCGGCGCCATCGACTTCTACAAGAAGGCGTTCGGCGCCACCGAGCGGATGCGCCTGGCCGACCCCGCCGGCTGGGTCGGGCACGCGGAGATCACGATCGGCGATTCGGCGATCATGCTCGCCGACGAGGTGTTGGAGATGGGGGCGCGCGGTCCGGAGTCCTACGGCGGCTCGCCGGTCCACATCATGCTCTACGTCGAAGACGTGGACGCGCTGTCCCGCCGTGCCGTGGCCGCCGGGGCGACGGTGTTGCGACCGGTGAAGGACCAATTCTATGGCGACCGCTCCGGCACCTTCGCCGACCCGTTCGGACACGTCTGGACCATCGCGACCCACAAGGAAGACATGGCGCCCGAGGAGATCACACGACGCTTCGAGGAGGCCATGAAGCAGCGTGGCGGCGCCTGAGTTAAGCCGGGACCCGCTGGGGAGCGCGGCCGACGCGCTCCCTTGCGGTTCCCGGCGAAACTCCGTGTCTGCGTGCAACTCCACTCCTCTTGACTCGGCAAAAGTGGGTTTTTCGCCGCTCGTTCGCCTTCACCGGGTTCACCTTCTCGTGCCGCAGTTGTCCTGGATTTTTCGTGACACTCGGGCCATTCTTCGCTATGATGATCGCACGTTCACAAGCCGCCTTCGCCCCGGCCCACGAAGGACCGCCGCCGATGCCCGTTCGCACCGAATTGATCTGGGATGGCAAGTACGGCGCCGACGGCAAGCGCGTCTCCCCGCTGCGCGTCGCCTTGCCGTTCCAGACGGTCGAAACCGTCAACGAGTCCGCCCAGGAGCGCGACCGCAACCTCTTCCAGTTCGCCGCCCAGCAACAGCCCTGGCGCAACCGCCTCGTCTGGGGCGACAAGAAATACGTCCTGCCGTCGCTGCTGCCCGAGTTCGCCGGCAAGGTCAACCTCATCTACATCGACCCGCCCTTCGACACCGGCGCCGATTTCTCCTTCACCGCCGCCGTCCCCGACGCCGACGACGAGGACGAGTCAGGCCTGGCCTTCACCAAGCAGCCAAGCCTGATCGAGCAGAAGGCGTACCGCGACACCTGGGGCCGTGGCCTCGATTCTTACTTGCAGTGGTTCTACGAGGCCGTCGTGCTGCTGCACGAGTTGTTGGCAGAGGACGGCAGTATTTATGTGCATCTCGATTGGCATGTGGGCCATTACGCGAAAGTGGTTCTGGACGAAGTCTTTGGAATGGAGCACTTCCTGGCGGAGATCATCTGGAAGAGGACGAACGCAAAGGGATTGGCCTTCACAGCGTATCCGACCAACCACGACGTAATCCTCTACTACGCTAAGTCGGCGCGCTACACCTGGAACCGCGCGTTCCGAGAACACGATCCCGAATATGTGAAGGCATTCTACAAGTACGTTGACCCCGAAACGGGACGAAGATACCGGCTGAGCGACTTAACAAACCCGAATCCGGATCGGCCAAACCTCACCTATGAGTGGAAAGGGCACAAGCGGGTCTGGCGGTGGACTCGGGATCGCATGGAGGAGGCGGACCGGAAGGGTCTGATTCATTACTCCTCGACCGGACTCGCATCTCAGAAAAGGTATCTTGATGAGATGGAAGGGACCCCAATTGATTCCTTATGGGATGACGTAAAACCAATACAGGCGCAGGCACTTGAGCGGCTAGGCTATCCGACTCAGAAACCCGAATGCCTGCTCGACCGGATCATCAACACTTCCTCGAACGAAGGCGACCTCCTCCTCGATTGCTTCTGCGGCAGCGGCACCACGGCCGCCGTCGCCGAGAAGCTGAACCGCCGCTGGATCGCCTGCGACCTCGGCCGCTTCGCCATCCACACGACGCGCAAGCGCCTCCTGCGAGTCTCCGGCGTGAAGCCCTTCGTCGTCCAGAACCTCGGCAAGTACGAGCGGCAACTCTGGCAGACCGGCGAGTTCGCCGGCACTGGCCCGGACGGCTCCCAGAAGGCGGCCGCGGTGCAGCGGGCCTACGTCGAGTTCATCCTCAAGCTGTACGGGGCGACGCCGCTCAACGGCTACACCTGGCTGCACGGCACCAAGGGCGGCCGGCTGGTCCACGTCGGCAGCGTCGAAGCGCCGGTCAGCGTCGGCGACGTGAAGAACATCGCCGCCGAATTCAAGAAGGCCATCGGCACCAGCGTCGGCGCGCCGACCACCAACGGCGTGGACCTGCTCGGCTGGGACTTCGCCTTCGAGTTGAACGAGGTCGCTCGCCAGGAGGCCGCCGACGCCAACATTCGCATGAACTTCAAGCGCATCCCCCGCGACGTGATGGACAAGCGGGCCGTCGAGCAGGGCGACGTGAAGTTCTTCGAGCTGGCCGCCCTCGGCGTCGGCGTGAAGACCAAGGGGCGCGAAGCCACGCTCACGCTCGCCGACTTCGTCATCCCGCCCGACGACGTGCCGGAGGAGGTACGGCAGGCGGTCAAGCACTGGTCGCAGTGGATCGACTACTGGGCGGTGGACTGGGACAACAAGGGCGACGCCTTCCACAACCAGTGGCAGGCGTTCCGCACCCGCAAGGAGCCGAAGCTGCCGCTGAGCGCGGCGCACACCTACGCCGAGCCGGGCGAGTACCGCGTGGTGGTCAAGGTGATCGACATCCTGGGCAACGACACGACGAAGACGGTGAAGGTGAAGGTGAAGTGAAGAGCCATGAGCAAAGCCAAACCGAAGCAGGAACACCTGCAAACGTACTTGTCTCGTGTGCTGGAGGAGCTGGAGGAAGCGTCACAAGGCCGGCGCAGCCGCCAGGAACTCATCAGGCGCGCTGAAAAGCACGATACGGTAATGCACCGCCGCTTGCTCCTCTACGTGGCGAACGTTGAGCATCCGAACAGCTCGCTGTCTTCGGCGGACATCGTACCGTTGGGCGATGCCCTGGCGTCGCTGGGGCAAGTGGACAACCTCGACCTGTTGCTGCACACGACCGGCGGTTCCGGCGATGCGGCGGAGAAGTTTGTCGAGATGTGCCGCCGTCACTGCCGGTTCGAGTTCCGCGTCATCGTGCCGAACATGGCCAAGAGCGCCGGCACCTTGATCGCCCTGGGGGCCGACGCTATCCTCATGGGCTACTGCTCTGAGCTTGGCCCGATCGACCCGCAAATTCAGATCATCGTGAGTGGCAAACCTCAATGGGTCTCGGCATGGACGTTCATCCGAACCAGGGACCTGCTCCAGCAGAAGGCCCAGGACGCCATCGCCCGGAGCGAGAATCCCGCGGTTTACCTCCAGCAACTCGCGGGGGTTGACCCGGTGTTCGTGACGCACTGCGAGCAGTTGATGACATTTGCCCGGCAACTGGTGCGTAAATTCGTTTTCACCCGCTTCAGCAAGAACGATCTCGCCCAGGAGTGGGCGGACAAGGTGGTGGGCTTCTTGAGCAACGTCGAGGAGCACATCAGTCACGGCCGGCTGATCCTGGCGCGGGAGCTTCAGCAGCACTGTGTGCCCCCGCTGCAGGTCGAGGAGTTGCCGGAGGACGGCGAACTCTGGCAGGTCCTTTGGGAACTGTACGTCCGCTGCGAAGTCTTTCTGAAGATCGGCGGCCCAACGGCCAAGCTGATCGAAACGGAGACCTTATCCTTGCCCCTCCGTTAACGGGGTCACCCGATAGATGAGCCGTTTTGGCACAACGTAGGTGTTGCCGTAGGTCTCCGGAAGTTCCTTGTTGACACGGGCATCCTGAGCCCTCTTGACGCGCCGGACCATCTCCAGGGCCTGTTCGATTTCTTCGGCCAAGGTGGGAGGAATGGTTGCCTCACGGCTGGGCTTCGGTGTCTGGCTGTCCGAAGGAATCATGGTCGTGGTCTCCTTTGGCTCCGTGCGGGTCGAATCACCGGGAAGGCAAGAGGCGAGTCGTTCGTCGGCTCCATCGGGGGTATGACGAGTTCCGGCGCCGTATAAGTCATCTCATGGGGATACTCGAAGCGGCGCGGCGGACGCACGGGGTTCAAGGGCGCACTCGTGCCGACCTCAGCAGGCAGTGACCAAAACTTACCCAGAGGAAGCGCCTTGACAGAGACCCCGCGGAGGTACTTGATCGGCATCGCCCACCTCTCTACCACTCGGTAGCAGACCGCCGTTCCAAAACGTAGCTAATGTTTAGCTAACGATAGTGATAATTCTACCACCCGGTAGAGGACTCTTACAACCCCCGGTCGTCCGAGACAGGCACAGAAAACCAGAACAAGGAGGACCGCCCATGCCCCGCAAGAAGAAGCCCGACGCCACATCCGCCCCGCTGTTCGACGCGAAGACGACCACCGCTCCCTGCGTGCCCGCCATCCGCGACAAGGTCGCCGAATGGCGCGCCGCCGGCTATCCCGGCGCCACCGACACCACCCGCCGCCTCCTCAACCACTGGTTCCTCACCGACCACCGCCTGGCCAACGGCCGCAAGTTCGCCTACCACTACTCCCAGCGCCAGGCCGTCGAAACCCTCGTCTACCTGTTCGAGGTCGCCAAGGTCCGCCGCCAGAAGGACCTGATCGAGACCTACGCCCGGCGCCAGGACTTGCGGCTCCTTCAGTACGACGACTTTGCCCGCTACTGCGTCAAGATGGCCACCGGCAGCGGCAAGACCAAGGTGATCGCCCTCGCCGTCGCCTGGCAGTACCTCAACGCCGTCGCCGAGGCCCGCGACGACTACGCCAGGAGCTTCCTGCTCCTCGCCCCCAACGTCATCGTCTTCGAGCGCCTGCGCACCGACTTCGCCGGCGGCCGCATCTTCGTCGCCGATCCCGTCATCCCCAACGAGCTGCGCATCTTCTGGGACCTCCAGTGCTATACGCGCGGCGAGGCCGAACGGGCCGGCTCCCTGGGGGCGCTGTACGTCACCAACGTGCAGCAGCTCTACGACCGGGCCGGGGCCGAGAGCGAAGAGCCGGACGAGATGACCGCCGTCCTCGGCCCGCGGCCGCCGGCTCGCACCTCCGAGGTAGAGGACTTCGTCCCGCGCCTCGTCGCCCGCGGCGGACCCGTCGTCGTCCTCAACGACGAGGCCCACCACACCCACGACGAAGAGAGCGAGTGGAACAAGATGATCCGCCGCCTCCACTCCGAGGCACCCGGCGGGCTGGCCGCCCAGCTCGACTTCACCGCCACGCCGCGCCACACCAAGGGCCAGCTCTTCTCGTGGACCGTCTACGACTACCCGCTCAAGCAGGCCATCCTCGACAACATCGTCAAGCGCCCGCTCAAGGGGCTGGCCAAGGGCATCCAGGAGCAGAAGTCCGAGATCGCCAGCACCCGCTACCAGGCCTATCTCGCGGCCGGCGTCGAGCGCTGGAAGGAGTACCGCGACGGCCTGGCCCCGCTCGGCCGCAAGCCGCTGCTGTTCGTCATGATGAACGACACCGCCGAGGCCGACGACGTGGGCGACTGGCTGCAGCGCAAGTACCCCGCCGAGTTCGGCGCCGACAAGCTGCTCATCATCCACACCAACCGCCAGGGCGACGTCGCCACCAGGGACCTGGACAGAGCCCGCGCCGTGGCCCGCGACGTGGACGCCGGCAGCAGCCCCGTCAACTGCATCGTCAGCGTCGTCATGCTCCGCGAGGGCTGGGACGTGCAGAGCGTCACCGTCATCGTCGGCCTGCGCCCTTTCACCGCCAAGGCGAACATCCTGCCCGAGCAGACCGTCGGCCGCGGCCTGCGCCTGATGTTCCGCGACCACCCCGCCGGCTACACCGAGCGCGTGGACGTCATCGGCAACCGGCGCTTCATCGAGTTCGTCGAGCAGCTCGAACGGGAAGAGGACATCCAGCTCGACACCTTCGACCTCGGCAAGGACAAGGTCGTCATCACGACCATCGAACCCTCCGCCGACAAGCTCGACAAGGACATCGCGCTGCCGCAGTTGAGCCCGATCCTGCAGCGCAAGAAGTCGCTGGCCGAGGAAATCGCCGCCCTCGACGTCCCGTCTTTCCGCTGCCCGGTGCTGCCGCGCAAGGAGGACGACAAGGCGGCCCAGGATTTCCGCTACGAAGGTTACGACCTGCTCACCCTCCAGCGGGTGATCGAGCGCGACTACACCATCCCGGCCCCGCAGACCGCGGAGGAAGTGATCGGCTACTACGCCCGGCGTATCGCCCAGGACGTGAAGCTGCCGTCGCAGTTCGCCGCCCTGGTGCCGAAGGTCCGCGAGTTCCTCCAGACGAAGGCGTTCGGCGGCCCCGTCGCCCTGGACACGCCTCAGATGGTGAAGGCCATCGGCAGCAACGTTGCCCAGTACGTCACGGTGAAGACGTTCGTGCAGGAGCTGCGCAAGGTGCTTGTCGAGGAGTTGGAGCCGCTGCTGGTGAACGCCGGCCGCCGCCTGTCGGAGATGCCGAAGTTCCCGTGGTCGCGGCCGACGCTGGCCGCGCCCAACTGCGTCTTCAATCTGGTGCCCTGCGCCAACGAGTTCGAGAAGGAGTTCGCCCGCCTCCTGCGCGACTCCGCCGACGTGGAGCGCTTCGTCAAGCTGCCCGAGCAGTTCGGCTTCGTCATCGAGTACACCGACGCCGTTGGCAACCTGCGCTTCTACGAGCCCGACTTCGTGGCCGTCATCGACGGCGGGGCGCACTACCTGATCGAGACGAAGGGGCTGGAGGACGTGAACGTCGCCTTCAAGGACCGGGCCGCGCACCTGTGGTGCGAGAACGCGACGCTGCTGACCGGCGTCCCGTGGAGTTACCTGAAAGTGCGGCAGACCGAGTACACCAGCCTCCAGCCGACGCAGTTCGCCGACCTGCTCGTCCTCGCCGTGCGCTAGCACCAAACGGTGCGCGGTGGGTTGTTTGTAACACATGGGAGGCGACGCAAGCCCGACGCGCAAGCGAGGGAGTGCCGTCGAACCCTCGCTGGCGCGTCGGGCTTGTGTCGCACCCGGAAGTTCACGGAAAACCCCGATTGTATCGTTTGGTGCTAGCAGCAGTTGCGGGGCCCGGCACCGTCGGGAACGTGTCTCCGCGCCGGGTGTCTGTGCCACCCCCACTCCCCTTGGCACGGTGGCACACAACTCGTGTGCGCGGCGCAAGAGCAAGCAGCACAAGGGGTAGCGGCAAGAAAGTTGTGTGCCAGGCGTGGCACACAACTCACCCGCGTGGCACACACCTCGGCCGCGGACGCTGTCCCCGTCGTCCCGCCAATCAGAAGTTGAACCCGGCCCGGACGAAGATGCCCTGCACGTTCAGCTCCCCGAACGAGATCGTTTCGTTGTTCCTGGCGATGTCCCACCAGTGCTCGTACTGGTAGCCGAGGTAGAACTCCGCGCCTTTCCATTGCGTCGGCTGCCAGCGGAAGCCGACGAAGCCTCCCAGGACCGGCACTCCCTGCGACACACCCTCACGCGTCACTCCGATCAGCGGGGCGCCGTTGGCTGCCAGAGCCGTGGACGCCTCCGAAAACCGCTGTTGCAGCCGCCCCAGGTAGATGGCGCCGTCCGCCCGCAGGACGAAGGACAGCCCCGTGCAGGCGATCTGTCGGTCCAGCTCCAGCCCCAGGTGGGGCCCGAAGCCCGCGTACCAGTTGCTCTCCTGCTGCTCGAAGACCGTGCTGCCGGCCGCGGCCAGCTGCGGCGACTCGTCGGCCCGCGAATCGAAGTACACCCAGAGCATCCGCAGGCCAACCGCCCATTTCATGTCCCAGTTCGGCCACAGCGAGGTCTCGTCGCTGGTGTAGTCCAGCCCGATCTCCTGCAGGTCCAGACGGCTGTGCAGGGCCGCCACGCCGTCCATCCCAGCGGCTGTGCCGTTCCCCTCGGTGTCCAGAAAGCGGTAAGACAGGGCGACTCCCCCGAAGCCCGAGGGCAGCCGGTAGCCGGCCTCGATGCGGGGGAAGACCGTCCAGTCCAGACCCGCGCTGTGCAGGGCCACCGTATCAGGTGTGGGCACCGTGATGTCCTGCGTCGGGCCGATGAAGCCGAGCTGCACCGGGCCGTTCAGATGGTTCTTGACGTGCGGGATGACGCCGCCGATGTCCAGGTCGGCGAACCAGCCGGGCTGAAGCAGCGGCGGCCGATCGAGCAGCGGGTCCACCACGAAGTAGGGACCGGGCAAGGGGGCCGGATCGAAGGTCGGCGCGGGCGCTCCCGCAAGCGGCGGCGGACCTGGCATCTGGGGAGGCGGTGCAGTGGTCGCCGTCGCATCGAGAGGCGCCACCGGCTGGGGGGGCGGCGGTGTTTGCGCCCGGGCGGCGGTCGCAACGGTCCCACCCAGGGCGAGCGCGAGCAGCAGCATCCGGGCCGAACGGACCATGATTGACTCCTTCACTTGGCTTCTGCCGGACAGATTCCCCATCCACGGGACGGAACCAGAAAGTCGCTGTGTCATGGCCGGGTCCCTCCCATCCGGGGGTCAATCGCCAACGGGCCAGCCGGCACCGGGCACGCACACCCCGCGCCCGGGGGCCCCGCGACCGGGCACTCATGTCCACACGGCAGCGGCAACAGATGCTCCAGGTCCGGGATCGGCGGCAGTTCTTCCGGATGCGCCAGCTGGAAGAGGTCGTCTGTCTGCAGCAGGTCGGCCACGCTGACCACCGACGACCACAGCGACCCGAGGATGCCCAGGTAGGTTGAGACGCTCGACGTCAGCGCCTGCTGCGCCGTCACCACGTCGGCGAAGGCCACCGGCGTCCTCACCTCGGCGCCGCCCAGGTAGCGCCGCTCGAACACGCCGCGGTAAGCGCGCACCTGGTCGCGCAGGATGCGGTCCCGGTACTTCTCCAGGGCGAGCAGGTTGTTCCTGTAGCCGATGAAGTTTGTCGCCAGCGTGTTGCTCAGGTTCATCTCAACCCGGTGCGGCTCTTCCAGCGCCCGCACCAGCGCCGCCTCTGAGGCGATGACGTTGCCTTTGTTCTGGTCCCACACCGACAGCGGCATGCCGACGGCGACAGTGGGCGCGAAAGTGCCCGGGGGGAGCGTGAAGTCCTTCGACACACCCACCGCCACGCTCAGGTCCTGATACCACGGCGTAATCTGCTGCAGTTTGAGGTTGTACCTGGCCTGCTCGATTGTGTGGCGGGCGGTCAGCACGTCGGTATGGTGGGTCAAGACGTGGGCCTTGACTTTCTCGTAATCGTAGACGGGCACGAAAGCATCGATCGGGCCCGCCACCTCGCTCAGGGGCATGTCGGGCTCGCGCAGGCCGATCGTCGCCACGAGCTGGCTCCAGGCGTAGGTGTAGTTCTTGATCGACTGCTCGTAGGCCAGCCGGGCAATGTCGGCCTGAGCGCGCAACACCGAGGGCTCGTAAGTGGCGGCCAGCTGGGCGGCCAGGTCCACCTGGACCCGGTACACCTCGTCGGTCAGCACGGCTACGGCCCGGTTGACGCGCACCGTCTCCCGGGCGACCAGCACGCCGAAGTAGGCGTTGCGGACCGCCGTGGACAGGTCGCTGCGGGCCCGCTTCAGGGCCAACTGGGCGTTCTCCAAAGCCTCCTGGGCCGACGCCTCTTGCAGCTTGAGCTTGCCACCCGTCTTGATGGTCTGGGAGATGGACAGGCCCAGGATGGTCGAGCTGAGGCCGCTGGACGACGGGCTTTGCGAGTAGGTAAGGGTGGGGTTGGGGTAAGCCCGAGCCGCAATCATGTTGCCGCGGGCGGCGTCCACGTCCGAAATGGCCTCCTTGAGGGCCGGGCTATACTTGGCGGCTATCTGGTGGAGTTGGGCGAGGGTGTACGGCTGCCCTGCCGGCCCGGGCTGCGCGGCCGGCGGCTCCGGCAGGGGTGTCAGTGGCGGGTACAGTTTATCGATGGTCGCCTTTCTCTCCGCGGGCGTCATCGGCTCTCTCTCCCCGGGCTTCCCCCCGGGTTTCGGCTTGGTGAAATCGAGTGCCGGCGTCTCGCTGCCGGGGACGTCCGAGGGAATCTTGAACCGGGCCGCACCCTTCGCCGTGATGCCCGGCTGGTCCGCCTGGGCGGCCTCCATGAAGGCGGTTGTCTGCACATCCGTCGCGGCTGACAGCGCGGCGTCCCCTTGATTCTCGTCGGTGGGACCGGGCGACGGTGCCGGTGCTTTCTCCGGACCCGGGATCGGTGGCGGCGGCTCGACCTGGCCCGGCGGCGGCAGGTCGTACGGCTTCATGGAAAGGTCGCACTGAACCGCGTCCGCCTGCTCGCGGATGTGGTAGACACACCCGGCCAGCAGGAGCAGGGCCAACGCTGGGAGAAACCTGGGAAACGACATAAGCTCGGACCTCCTGGGCGTCGGGGACGGGTTCCCGGGCCGATCGGCGGAGAGTCGTGGTACACGGCCGGGGCGACTGTCCGGTGCCTGCCGCGGACGGGGTGCATCAAGGTAGCGATAGTATCGGTTGCAATGGGCTCGCGACCCGAGAATTTCGCGGGCTGAGCAGTTTCTGGTCAAGTCGGAGGCGGTGGTAATTGCAGAATGCACGCCACCCGGTGCGCGGATGAGGGCTTTGCGGGCGTCTCGTCCTGTGTTAACCTGGGGGGTCAGCCGGCGCCGCCGGAAGACGTCCGCCCCCCGGACACGACACGGAGTGATGCACATGGACCCAGCCGACCAGCCCGCGGGGGAGGACGAAATTGCCTACGAAGTCACGCGGAACCACCTCCTGCACTTCACCAACTCGGACCCGCGCTGCCGCGGCCTGCAGCTCCCCGAAGGGGTCCTGCTGCGCTACACCCTATCACACGCCCTCTACTTCTACTTGCGCACCGGCATCCGCGACGGTAAAATCTGGACGCGCGTCTTCGCCAGCGATTCGCCCTACGACCGGCAGAAGGCGATGATCGGCGACGTGATGACGCCCATCTTCGACCCGCGCGCCGACCTGGCCCACCTGACGAAGGTCCAGCGCCTGGTGATGGCCTGGGTCGAATTCGTCAAGGAGTCGCCCGACGACGAGGTCGTCTTCCGGAACTTCCCGGTGGAGGATAGCCGGAGCGAATGAGCGCGGAGATCGGACCACGTGGGGCGGCATTTTCTACCTGGAGTTCCTGCGCCCGGCCGGCAGTCGCTTCCTCTTGCTGTTCCCGTGGCTGCTGTTCACCGGCGGCACCGCGAGGAGTGACGGAGTCTCCCGGTCGGTGGAATGGGTAGGCTCAGCCCAGGCGGCTCAGCCGGCGCGCATCCGTGTATGCGGCCTCGAGGTCGAGGGGAAGGATGGCCAGGCCGCGCACCGGCAGCGGAATCGTCGGCATGGGCTGCCCCACGACCAGCGGCTGAGCCCACCAATCGATTTCCTCCCGGTCGTCCCGGCGGACGGGGTGATAAGCGGTCGTGTACAGGAGCGAGTCGTGGGGGAATCGAAACGCTTCGCCGGGGCCGAGCAGGTCCACCAGCTCGTTGTGCAGATTGGCGCGGCGCTCCGTCACGAAGTCCACGATGACCAGGCCAATCCCTCTCTGAAGGTAGGCGGCGCACTTCGCGGCGAAGGTCCGGCGCGCTTCGGGGCGATCCTTGTTGGCCGGGCTCGCCAACTCCACGGCGGCGACAAGCGTGGCCCCGCCGCTTTCGCTGAAGACGCGCACCTCGAAAATATCCGGGAAAACTGCGGGGATGGCGCTCAAGGCGACCGGTGGCGCCCAGGTGCGCGTGGCCAGGACCGTTCCGCCGTTCCCGTTCCCTTCCGTGGGGCCGGACGCACGCCCCTCGAAGGTCGCGACGTCAATCTCGACGTGCTGCCCGAGGTGTACCTCAAACTCGGCGAAGTAGTCTTGCGGAAGCAAGTCGCTGTTCAAGGCATCCGCGATGGCGGCCGCCCAACGGTTGTGAAAGCCCTGCCAATGACGGCGATCTTTCAGGGGTGGATGAAAGTGATCCAGCAAGGGCATGGTCGGTCCTCCCGGTATGCCTGACCCCGCTCTTGTATCAGAAAAGGCCCACGGGATTCCCCCGGGGGCCTCTTTCGCTTCACTTCACCGTCACCGCCGGCGGGTTGACGAAGTCCGCGCTCCGCGCCTGGACCCCGTCCTCCGTCATCTCCCCTTCCTGGAGCCAAAGGCGGTAAGCCACGGTCAGCGGCTTCTTCTCGTCGCACTCGGCGACGAAGTAGGAGCCGAAGCGGCCGTAGGTGCGCTCGCTGTAGCGGGCCTCCTTCGGGTTAGTCGGCCGATCGAGGTAGGCGGCCGTGTAGCGCTTGTCGCCGACCACGAAGCTCATGGCGTTCCACGGCAGGTTGACCATCTTCTTGTCATCCGGCCAGTTGCGCTCGCTGTCCGGCTCGCCCTTGCCGTCGGGCCGCAGGAAGTACGTGCCGGACTTCTTGGCCTTGGCGGCGACGGCGACCTCGTTGACGGCGCGGAAATGGAAGCCGGCGTGCTGCGGGTCGCCGTCCAGCTTCACCTTCCCCTTCACCGGCGTCAGCTTCGAGGCAAACTCGACGAGTTGGCCGCCCGGCACGTTGTAGACGGTCAGCTCACGCTCCTCGACGGCGAAGCGCTCCTTGTTGCGGCCGTGCCAGCCGATCTGCACGCGGTGCCGGCCCAGGACAGTACCGACGTCGCTCGACACGATCTTCTCGTGCGCCAGGTGGGCCTCCAGGCTCGGCTTCTTCGGATCGCCGGAGGGAGGTGGACAGTGCCAGGTATCGGCGGTCACCTTCGTGCCGTCCGCTTCTTCGTAGGTGGCCTTGAACCCATAGAAGAGGCCGCGGTGGTGCGTGTACAGGCCGCCCGGCCCCTTGGTGATGATCTCCTTGCCGGCCGGGTCGAACAGGTGGTGATAGACCTTGAAGGTCTCCTCGCGCTTCTCCTTGGTGGAGTCGTCGAAGGCGTGGTACACGTAGCGCAGCACCGGCCGTTGCTCGTCCCCATTGCTGCCAACCTCCTGCTTGTGGCGAACGTCGTAGCGCAGCTCGGTGAATTGGCCGGGCGTGTCGTGCCAGGAGAAGACCTTGAATCGCGCGGTGGTCCCGGGACCGATTTTCACGTCCAGGGTGACAGACTCGTTGGCCTTCAGGGCGGGCAGGATGAAGTGCAGGTCGCGGCGGACCTCGTCTTTGCCCGGCTCGACCGACTGGGTCAGCAACCCAGGGGACGTGAGTTGGCCGATCAGCAGCTTGCCGTCGGGAGTGTAGATCGGCAAGTACCCTACGTTCGCGAGGTCCTTGGAGAGAGACAGTGGGACGCAGACCGGCGTGTTGCTGCGATCCGCCTTGCCGGCGGAGACGGTCACCTGGAATTCCTGCCCGGCGGCGCGGGCGCCGATGGGCAGGAAAAGAGGGAACAGGGCGGCGAGCAGGGTGCAGCGGCGCATGGGGGTCCGTGGGGTTAGAGATGTTTAGCGGCGGGTCGCAGACCCGCGCGGGTCTGCGACCCGCCGCTAAACAAGAGGGACGCTACTACTTCGCCTTGGTAATCATCGGGAAGTCGTCGGTGCGGAACGGCGAGGCGGGCAGGCCGGCCTTGTTCCACAGGTTCACGACCGGGTAGTTCGCCCAGCCGAAACGCACCGCTGCCGGCTTCTCGACGTCCTTGCACGAGACGACGACCGTGTCGCCCTTGATCTCCGCCTCGGCGTTGTGGAACATCTTGTCCTCACCCGCGATGGTGAAGCCGGTCAGCGGCCCGTCCTTGGCCTCCAGCCCGCCGCCAACGTGCTTGAAGGTCAGCACGGCGTTGTTGCCATCGACCGTCATCTTGTCGAAGACCGGGCCGCTGTACTCGATCTTCTTGCCGTAGGCGATGGCGTCCGCGGCAAGCGCCAGCCGATGGCCGACCGGCTCCTTCCTCTTTGGATGGATGTCCGTCTCGTCGCCGACGTCGGTGATGACCGCCATCGCGGTGTGCTTTGCTTTCGTAGTGGTTTGGAGCTGGGCCTCGCGCAACCGCGCCCAGGCGGTGTCGGTCGGCTCCTTCTCGATCTTCATGAACGGCGCCAGCTGCACGAACAGGAAGGGGAAATCGCCTTGCTTCCAGTCGTCGCGCCAGTTCTGGATCATGAGCGGGAAGCCGGTCTTGTACAACTCGGCCCGGTTGGCGTTGGACTCGCCCTGGTACCAGATGGCGCCCTTGATCGCGTAGGGGATGAGCGGGGCGATCATACCGTTGTAGAGTTTCGCCTGGCGCGGATGCTTCCCCTTGTGCTCGGGGTGTGCGTCGAGCACCTTCATGCTGGTCCACTCCTCCGAGGCGGTGCCGCCCCACGAGGTGTGGATGATGCCGACCGGCACGTCGAGGGCTTTCTGAAGGTCGCGGCCGAAGTAGTAGGCGACGGCCGAGAAGCTGCCGATGGTCTCGGGGCCGGACTCGATCCACTTGCCCTTGATCTGCTGGCCCGGCTTGTCGATGACGGGGATAGTGTCCTGCGGCTTGTCGGCGGCGATGCGTTCCACGGTGAACAGCCGCAACTTCGCGTTGCCGGCGTTCTTCTTCGCCTCGTCGGCGTTGGTGGTGGAGTTGATCGCCTGCTCCATGTTCGACTGGCCGCTGGCGATCCAGACCTCGCCGACGTAGACGTCCTTGATGGTGACGGTGTTCTTGCCCTTGATGGTCAGGGTGTAGGTTCCGTTGTCCAGCGCCTTTACCTTTACGACGCCGAGGGGGAAATCACTCTTCCAGCGACCTTCCTTGTCGGCCTCGCACTCGGACTCAATGCGGGCTGTACCCGCGAAGGTGACCGTGATCTTTTCACCCGGGTCGGCGGTGCCCCAGATGGGACACTCTTTGCCCTGTTGCAGTACCATGCCGTCGGAGAACAGCGGGTGCAGCTTCACGTCGGCGCGGGCAGCCGGCACGAGCAGCGCCAGCGCCGCGGCGGCGAACAGCAGTCGTCGAATCATCGATGCGTCTCCTTGTGGCGGAATCCCACGGGCTTGTCCCGTGGTTCGTTAGGTTTGCAGCTACAAGAGGAGCGAGAAAAATATATTTTTATTTCTCTCCTCCTTGTAGCGACGAACGTGAAACTCCACGGGGCAAGCCCGTGGCATCCCTCATGCGAGTCCGTAGAACTTCACCGCGTTGTCGTGGAACAGCTTCTTCTGCTCCTCCTCCTTGCGCTCCTTCACGATCGTCTTCAGCGCCTCGACCCACTGCTTGTAGCTCGCGGCCAGGGTGCAGACCGGCCAGTCGCCGCCGAACATCACCCGGTCGGGGCCGAACACCTCCTGCACGTGCTTGACGATCGGCGCCAGGTCGTCGGCGCTCCAGGCGCCCGGCTTCGCGGAAGCGACGATCCCGGACACCTTGCACACGACGTTCTTGCGCTTGGCCACCTCGCCGATGTCTTTTTGCCACTGCGTGCGGTCCTTCGCTTGCACGTTGGCGTTGCCGCAGTGATCGAGGATGAAGCGCGTGCCGGGACACTCGTCGATCAGCCGGGCCGCGTCGAGCAATTCGCCGGGGCGCAGGCACAGGTCGAAGCTCAGACCGAGGTCCCCGAGCAGCTGGATGCCCTTGACGAACGCCGGCTGCAGGCAGTAGCCGGCCTTGTTGGCCTCGTTGTGCAGCACCTGGCGAATGCCTTTGATCTGCTTGCTGCCCTTGAAGCGGCTGACGTACTTCTTGAACCCGTCCGACGCCGGCCGGCCGGAAATGACGGCGCCGGCCATCTTCGTCTTCTCGAAGTCCTTGCACAGGCCGATGACGTAATCGGCCTCGGCGTCCTGCTGCGACGGGTCCACGTCCACTTCCATGTAGACCGTCTTGACGACGTTCAGCCCCTCCGTCGCCTTGCGGTAGTCGTCGAGGTCGAAGGTCCTGGCGAGCGGCGAGCCTTCCTTGACCCAAGGGAGCTTGAATTTCTTGAGGTCCCAGAGGTGCTGGTGGGTATCGACGATCGGCACAGCGGCCTCCTTTTTCGTGTCGGCGGCGGCAAGCGCAGCGGTGCCGGCCACGGCGAGGCCGGCTTGCAGGAACTGGCGGCGGTCCATGTGGGTCCCTCGGGGATGGCCTGACGGCGGGAAGTGCGGGCATTCTAGTGGCTGGGGGAGGCGCTCGCCAGCAACTTTTTCCTTGGCGTTTGCGGCCCCCCCTGACCATAATCGATAGTGCAGCTCCTGTCGCCCTCGGTTCGCACCGTGATCTTTCGGAGAAGGACACCTCATGCCGCCGACCGCACCGCCGCCCATCGACAAGGTAGACCCCGCCCGGGCATGGCAGCCCTGGGAGCCGGGCGCCAGGGACCCGTTCAACCTCAAATGGGCCGGCCACCTCTTCCGTCGCGCCGGCTTCAGCGCCAACCTGAGCGAGATGCGAGCCGCCGTCGAGAAGGGGTTGGAAGCCACCTTGACCCGCCTGCTCGACGGCGAGGAGGGAGCCGAGGCGCGCGAGCAGTTGCTCCTGACCGTCGGCGACAAGATGGTCAGCGACGACAAGCCCGAGGGGCTGCGCGGCTGGTGGTGCTACTGCATGATCCACACCGCCCACCCGCTGCGCGAGAAGATGACCGTCTTCTGGCACAACCACTTCGCCACCAGCATCGCCAAGGTGGTCCGGCCGACGCTGATGTACGCCCAGAACAAGCTGCTGCGCCGGCACGCGCTGGGCAAGTTCCGGCCGTTCCTGCTGGAGGTCAGCCGCGACCCGGCGATGATCGTCTGGCTGGACAACAACGCCAACGTCAAGGGCCAGCCGAACGAGAACTACGCCCGCGAAATCATGGAGTTGTTCAGCCTCGGCGTCGGCAACTACACCGAGCAGGATATCAAGGAGGCGGCCCGCGCCTTTACCGGCTGGCACACCAGCGACAGCGGCGACGCCTACGAGTTCAACGCCAGGGAGCACGACGACGGCCCCAAGACCGTCCTCGGCCAAAGCGGCAAGTGGAACGGCGACGACGTGGTGCGCATCCTGCTCGACCAGCCGCAGGCGGCGCGCTTCCTGGTGCGCAAGCTGTACCGCTACTTCATCAGCGAGCCGCACGAGCCGCCCGCCGCCCTCCTGGAGCCGCTAGCCGAGTCGTTCCGCAAGAACGATTACGACGTCGCCGCCCTGATGAAGACGATGTTGCGCTCGCGGCACTTCTTCTCCGACTACGCCTACCGGCAACGCCTGAAATCCCCGGTCGAGTTCGTCCTGGGGGCGGCGCGGGCCGTGGTACATCCGACCGAGGATCAGGAGACGGTGCGCCTGCCGCCGGGGCCGCTGGTCAACCGCATGGCGGCGATGGGGCAGGAACTGTTCACCCCGCCCAACGTCAAGGGCTGGCCGCACGGCAAGGCGTGGCTGAACACTTCGACCGTGCTGGCACGCAACAACTTCGCTCAGCACGTGGCCTTCGGCCGCATCGCCGAGGAGGTGTACGACGATGGGTCGTTCAACACGTCCGTGCCGGTGCCGCCGCCCCCGGGGACACCCGCGCCGCCGCCGCCCGAGGTGCCGGAGGGCCCCGCGCCGCCGGCGGTGTATGATCCCGCCGACCTCGTCCGGCAGGCGAAACTGACCGAGCCGGCGAAGGTGGTCGATTTCCTGCTCGACCTGTTCCTGCAAGGAGACGCGCCGGCGCCGGCGCGGACGAAGCTCGTCGCCTTCGTCGCCCAGGGTAAGCCGAAGGACAAGTCGCTCGACCGCCGCGTTCGCGAGGCCGCCCACACCATCATGTGCATGCCGGAGTACCAATTGGCATAATTGCAGATTGCAGATTGCAGATTGCAGATTGGATGTCAATCTGCAATCTGCAATCTGCAATCTGCAATCGGAGGGTTCCCATGTTCACTCGCCGACAGTTTCTGACCCGTTCGCTGCAAGGCGCCTCGCTGCTGGCGCTGGCGCCGGCGGTGCCGCAGTTCCTGGCCAACACCGCCCGCGCCGCCGAGGCCGGCAAGGACACGGTCCTCGTCGTCATCGAGTTGAGTGGCGGCAACGACGGCCTCAACACCGTCGTCCCCTACGCCGACGACAACTACCAGAAAGCTCGTCCCACGCTGCGCCTCAACAAGGACCAGGTCGTCAAGGTCAACGAGGTGATCGGCCTCAACCCGGGCATGCGCAGCCTCGGCCCGATGATCCAGCGGGGCGAGTTGGCCATCGTGCAGGGCGTCGGCTATCCCAACCCCGACCGCTCGCACTTCGAGTCGATGGACATCTGGCAGTCGGCCGACCCGAAGCGCAAGACGCGCAGCGGTTGGATCGCCCGCGGTGCCACCGACCTGACCGACAAGCGCGGCAACGTCCCCATCATGCAGGTCGGCCAGAAGGACCTGCCGCTGGCCCTGCAAGGGGCGCCCGGGGCGGTGGTCAGCATCAACGACCAGCGCGCCTACCGCCTGGACCTCGGCCCCGGCGACGCCGCTCATCACAAGGCGCGGCGCAAGCTGCTGGAGGAGGTGGCGAAGCCGGAAGAGGGGAGCGACGACCTGCTGCAGTTCGTCCGCCGCCGGCAGGCGCAAACCTACACGACCCTGGACCAGGTTCAGGAGGTGCTTCAGGCGCCCGGCGTGCCCGGTCGCTTCCCTGGGGTCGGCAACCTGGCGTCGAAGCTGCAATTGGTCGCCGGGCTGATCCAGAAGGGCTTCGGCACCCGCGTCTTCTACGTCAACCTCGACGGCTTCGACACGCACGCCAACCAGGCCGCGATGCATCAGCAGCTGTTGCAGCAGCTGGCCGACTCCCTCACCGGCTTCTTCGACACGCTGCGGCCGCAGGGACACGACAAGCGCGTGCTGGCGATGACGTTCTCGGAGTTCGGCCGTCGCGTCAACGAGAACGGCAGCAAGGGGACCGACCACGGCTCCGGGTCGTGCCTGTTCGTGGCCGGGCCGGCGGTCAAGGGCGGCCCGGTGAACGCGCACCCGAGCCTGAGGAATGAAGACCTCGTGAGCGGCGACGTGAAGTTCCACACCGACTTCCGCCGGGTGTACGCGACGCTCCTCGACCGTTGGCTCGGCTGCGACAGCAAGGTCGTCCTCGCCGGCCAGTTCGATCACCTGGAGCTGCTGAAGGCGAAAGTCTAAGGTCGCTTGCGGCTTCGATTTATCGTTTCGCGCTCGCGCCACGGCGCGAGCGCGAAACGATAAATCGAAGCCGCAAGCGGCGGTCACGCCCCTTGCTTCCGGGCTGCCGCCGCCAGTTCCATCAGGTGCCCTTCCGAATCGCGGTCGTTCTGCTTCCGCGCCTGGGCCAACCCCTCTTCGGCGAAGCGCAGGGCCCGCTTCCCCTGGCGCAGCGTCAGCATCGCCTCCGCTGCCGCGGCACGGGTCTGCATATTCGTCGGGTCGCGCTGGATCAGCCGGTCGAAAACGTCGTGAGCCGCGTCGGCCTCGCCGCGCCGGGCGTGCAGCTTGCCGCGGCGCAGCTCGTAGTCGTTGCGCCGCCGGCCCTCGTTCTGTTCGCAGTCGGCCTTCTCGCCCTCGTTGATCGTGTCCAGCGCCTCGTCGGTGTTCCCGGCCGCCAAGGCGCGCTCAATGAGGTACGAGAAATGCGCGTAGCGGTCGGCGGCCCCGCCGGCCGGCGGCCGCGCCACCAGCGCCCGCGCGAAGCGGGTGCCGATCTCGTGGGCGTCGAGCCGCTGCGCCGTCTGCAGAGCCTGCTGGAGCTGCTCGTCGGACAGGGTTTCCACGGCGAGCCCCGCCAGCTCGGGAGCCCCCAGGGCGGTGACGTCCGGGGGGCCGGCGCTGGCGGCCGCGGCAGGGGTGCCCGTCGCCAGACCGAGCTTGCGGCGGAGGCGGTCGAAGTCGTACTCGTGTAGCGCCCCGCCGGCGGCGCAGTCCTCCAGGAACTGGATCACGCCGCGCACCTTGCGGCGCAGCACCGCGTGCCCGGCGGCGTCGATGGGGGAGACGCCGCCCAGCGACCTCAGCGGCCGCCGCAGCCACGTCCCTTCAAAGAACTGCTGCGCCGCCGTGTCGATGCGCCGCCGGACCTCGCCCTGGTCGCTAAGGCCGACCGGGAAGACCAGCGCCTCGGTGACGACGTCGGCGAAGCCGGGGCGGCCGATGCGGCCGTGACCCCCGGACAGGCCCGACCCCGCCTTCTGCTCCAACTCGGCGCGCACCTTTTCAAAGCGCTCGCGCACCGGCCCCCACAGGCGGACGACGCCCTCGGCGATGAGCAGGTAAGAGGCGAGCGGCCCCCCTTCGGTCAGGCCGGGGGTGGCACTGATCATCGGCGACGCTTCCAGGACCAGGGCGCTGAAGACCCCCTCCTGCTCTGCGGTGTTGAGCGGGATCAGCCGGCGGCCGCGACCCCACTCCTGGACCAGGGCCTGCATCGGCCGCGCCTCGCGGAGCTGGTTATTGACGGAATACTCGTGATGGTCGGACTGCTCGTCCATGCCGTAGGCGCAGCGCAGCACCTCGCCCAGCGCCCAGGCCTCGCCGGCCCTCACCTCGTCCGTCTCCAGGGTGACGTAGCGGTCCAGCGCCTCCAGCGAGGCGGGATTGTCGCCGACCCAGGCCCGGGCGAGGCCCAGGTTGTAAAGCGCGGCGGCGTCGTTCGGGTCGGCCTTGGACAGCTCGTCGAAGGCGCGGACGGCGTCGGCCAGGCGGGCGTTGTCCAGGCCGGCCAGGGCGCGGTCCCAGGCGGCGCGGCGGCCGCCGGCCAGCGACGGAGCGGGCGAGCGGACCGCGTAGTCCTTGCGGGCGGCGGCCGGCAGCCGGCCCTTGTCGCCGAAGATGGCCTCGACCTGCTCGCGCGTCTCCACGTCGGTCGGCTGGTTCCGCAGCACGATGCGCAGCGCCGCCCGGGCAGCCACGGGACGGTTGAGGCGCATCTCGCAGTCGGCGATGAAGCCGTAGACCTGGGCCACCAACTCGTGCGCCTCGGGGTCGTAGTAGTCGGCGGCCTTGCGGAACAGCAGCAGTGCCCCGGGGATCTCTCCTTCCTGGTAGCGGAACATGCCGCGCAGCAGATGGCCGAAGGCGTATTTCGGCGAGATCTCGAACGCCTTCTGGAGGGCGGTTTCGGCGTCCTCGACCTGCCCGGTCTGGTAAAGGAGCTGGGCCTTGCGGCCCCAGGCCTCGGGGTTGGCCGGGTACTCGGCGATCACCTCGTCCATGAGGCGCAGGGCGACCTCGTGCTGCCCCTGGGCGTCCTGCTGGAAGGCCCGGTCGATCTGGACGTGAATGGGCTGGCAGCACCACTTGAATTTCTTGCCGCTGCCGCACGGGCAGGAGGCGTAAGGATCGAGTGCCATGCGCGACTTCTTCTGCAACTAGGGGGAACGGTTCTGTCCTCTCGCGTCAAGATAGCAGATCGTGCCGGGGGCGGGAACGGGATCCCGCGTGGCCGGAGTCCGAGGCACTGGCGGTGCTCCTCTTCGCCTGGGGTGAACTGGCGGGCTGCCTCGGCTGGCATGCTTCAGACGCGGCGCACGGTCGGCAGGCGGAGCCTGCCCTACGAATCGGCCGACGACGGCGTAGGGCAGGCTCCGCCTGCCGAATCCCTAACCCCTGCAAGCCCCGGACGTGTAACCCCAATCATCCCGGTCTTGAAAGATGCGCCCCGGCGGCCTGACGACGCGTCAACTCCTGGCGAAAGATACCGTCCAGTTGAAATATGAAGATTGAAAAATACTCTAGCGGGGGTCGGATCTGCGCTTGACTTCGAGCCGTCGGGTTGCCAATAATGCTCTTTCGTAGGGGTAACCTCTCTCAAGGAACATCCCGATGATGCCTAATACCCCCCCCCTCAGATCCTAAATTTCTCCCTGTGCGCGCCCTCCCGTCTTCGCGCTCCCCGTGCGGTGAAGCCTGTCGATCCTGGTTCCTCTGCTGTACCGAGTCGTCCGAAGTCATTGCGCTGACGTGGGGGGCGGTCATGGCCTCCCCATGACGGCCCCCTCCACTCGACCGCTTGCTTTCTCTACGGAGATCGGCGCCCGGAGTTCCCCCGGGTGTTCTCGCTCGCGTTCCGCGCGGCCGCCGGTCGCGCTTCGTTACCTCTCGGCGCTGAAAGGAGCGCCAGGGCCAGAGATGGCCCGAACCCATCAGGATGAACATCTTCGGACGGGACCTGCTGTCGCGCCTGCGCCGGCGGCCGGACAGGACGCCGCGGCGGAGCCCGTGGCAGGACCGGGCTGTGCTCGGCGTGGAACGGCTGGACGAACGCATCGTACCCGCCGTGACAGTAACGCACTGGACCGTTGGCGCGAGCGGGATCTGGAGCAATGCCGCGAACTGGGACAACGGCGTACCGGACGCAACCCATGCGGCGGAACTGGTCGGTACCTCCGGGGTCACGATCACGCTGGATTCCCTGACCACAAACATGACCATCGCAGGTCTGACCACGCATGACCCGAGTGGGGTGTTCGCCGACTTCACCGGGACGCTCGAGTTGGCTAAGGGAGCTACACTGACCGTAACCTCTGATGCCACCGACACCAGCAACACGGGGTTCAAGTGGACGACGAACGCCACGATCAAGAACGACCACACCACTGACAGCATCCTGCTCACCGGCGGTGGCAGCACCGCCAACAACAAGTTCAGCGCCGGGACCATCGGCAGCGGCAACAAAGCAACCCTCTACGTCGCTGGCGGCACGGACTTCCTCATCAGCGCGTCAGCCTCGGCCCTCGGCGACGACCTGGTGATCGGGAAGGACGACCAGGGGACCGCCTCCGGCAACAACTGGGTGACCTTCCACAACCAGACGCAGACGCTGGCGATCAACGGCGGCGCCAACATCACGGTCAACGGCCCCGTCAGCAGTCTTGACAACTGGCTGGTTTTCGACACGGACACGACGGTCCCCGGGATGGCGAACCAGGCGATCTCGACGGCCGCCAGCAGCAGCTACATCAACAACTACGACAAGGTGGTCCGTTCTGGTGCCGGGGGCATCAGCATCGACACTCCCATCTACAACAACTCGGGGAGCGAACTGCAACTCACGGCAGGCCTCGGGGTGAACAAATCGAACGCGACCACGGGGAACAACTCGATCGACCAGCAGGGTGGGACGACCGACCTCTCCGGCGGGGTCACGCTGGCACTCGCGCAAGGGTTCCTTCTCAACGGCGGCTACCTCCTCACGTACGGTACGGCGACCGACACGATCGACCTGATTGGCGGCACGATGACCATGAGCGGCGGCACGCTCCAGATCTCCGCCGACAACACCGCCAACTACGGCCAGCTGACCGTCCAGGGCAGCATGACCTGGAGCGGTGGCACCTACCAGACCTACGTACAGACTGGGGGCGTGGGGCGCGACCTGCTCAACGTCACTTCGGGGCTGACTACCCAGGCAGCCGCTACGTTGCGAGTCAATGGCGCGAGCGGCATCGGTAGTTGGTGGGTCGTCACCTACGCCAGCCAGGCGGGCGCCAAGCCCACCATCATCGGTGCGCAGTACGATAACGTCCCCGGCGGCTTCGCGGTCAAATCGTCGTAGGCGTGACCGGTGCAGGCATTCTGCTCGGCAGAATGTCCGGTCGTCCCGCAAGCAACCACTGGGCGGTGTGCTGGCCGCGCTCGCTGCCTTTCTCTGGGGCCGCCCCTACGACCGGCCGGGATCAGCCCGGCGGGTCGCAGGGGGCGGCACCCGCCCTACCGCAAACGTCTCGCCTCGGGCCCGTAGCGACGAGCTGCCAGCTTGTCGGCGGCTCGAAATCGACAAGCTGGCAGTTCATCGCTACGGGCGCTACGTCGCCGGCTCAATCGGGGATGAGCTTCTTCCTCGCCGAGGTGATCTGGTGCGAGGGCATCCCAGGACGGGATTCCTTGCACTTCGCTGTTGCGCTTGAGACAATATTCACAAGACCTCTTCCCGATGGAGACTGCGTGATGCTGTCCACTCGTGTTCTCGCCCTTCTGTGCGCCGGGATCATTGGAGTCCCGCTCCCTTGTCTGGACGAAGCCCCTGGGGCCCCGGTCACCGGCGACGCTCGCCGAACCGACACCCGGGGTGACCCTCTGCCGTCCGGCGCGGTAGCCTGCCTCGGCTCGAGACGCTTACGCCATGACAGCGGGGTGAGTGCGGTTGCCTTCTCGCCCGATGGGAAGCTGCTTGCTTCCGTGGGTGGGCACGGAATGTACCTGCGCGTGTGGGACAGAGCGACAGGCCGGGAGGTTATCGCCTTCCGCGGCGCGCATTGTCGGGGGCTCACCTGCGTCGCCTTTTCTACGGATGGCAAGACGCTCGCCGCCGGCTCCGCCCCGGGCAACAACGGTTCAGGTGATGTTCTATCCTTATGGGATTTGAACACAGGGAAGCTCATACGATCGCTGAAGTCGGGTGACCTCCAGGGCGAGATAAAGGCCGTTGCCTTCTCCCCGGATGGGGAGAAACTCGCGACGAGTGCGTGGCGGAAGAGGGAGGACGACCTGCCGTGGGTGATCGATATCTGGCATACGCGCAGCGGGGCACTTTTGGCGGAGTACCGGCCCTTCGAGCGGGGTCACGCCAGCCAACTGAAGTTCTCTCCCGATGGCAAGATCCTCGCAGCCATCAACGATGCCGTGCGCGCCGACGATGACGGGCTGATTCACCTGTGGGACGTTCCCGGCGAGAAAGCACTTCCTCCGCTCAAAGGCCACAAGGGAACCGTGGTCAGCATCGCCTTTTCTCCCGACGGGAAAACCCTGGCCTCGGCCGGGCTCGATAAGACCTACCGGCTTTGGGACCTGAGGACTGCGAGGGAAGTCGAGCGATTCCCGGGGGAGGAGGGGGAGCAGTGGCCCTTCGTGGGCTTTGCGGCCGACGGCAAGACCTTCGTGCGCGCCGGGGGCGGCTCCATCCACGTCTGGGACGTCGAGGCGAAGAAGGAAGTGCGAGCCCTCAAGGGGGACTGCGGCACCCTGCCTGCTCATGCCGCTCTCTCACCCGATGGCACCGTCCTGGCGATGGCCTCCGCGCGGGGGAGAACCGACATCCTGCTCTACGACACTCGTACCGGAAAGCGTCTCCACCCCCCTCCGGGCCACACAGACGTGGTGACCAGCATCGCCTTCCTCCCCGACGGCCGCACCGTGGCGACCGCTGCCGCGGACAGCACCGTGCGCCTCTGGGAGGCCGCCACCGGCAAAGAGTTGCGCTGCCTCGAAGGTCACGCCCTGCCGGTCCTCGCCGCGGACGGCAAGACCTTCGCCAGCAAGGCATCCCGTCGCGAATCGCGCATTAACATTTACGACCTCGATTCGGGTAAGAACTTGCAGGCGGTCGCGGACACCCCGAGCAATCCCCCCTGGCCCGAATCCGAATACTTCCTATCCCCGGACGGCAAATACCTGCTCACCGGGGGGCGCGATGAGAAAGGCAAGGCCAAGCCGGTCTGCCTCTGGGAAGTGGCCAGCGGCAAGGAGGTGCTTCGCGAAACGGACGGCGTGTGGTTGCGCAAGGCAAGGTTCTCACCCGATGGCAAATTTGTCTTGCTCAATGAGCACCCCTTGCAGTGCTGGGATCTGGAGCGGCGCCGGGAACGGTTCTTCCTTCAGAGGATTAAGAGCCCAATGAATATATTTTTTTCCCCCGACGGCAAGAGCGTGGCGAACATCATCGAGAATCGCTCGCTCAGGCTGTGCGACCTGGAGACGGCGAACGTCCTCTGGGGTGTCAGCCTGCCGGCCGACGAGTTGCTCATCGGTGCAGCCTTCTCGCCGGATGGTCGGATGATCGCGACCGGGACTCTGTTCGGCCAGGAGATCATCCTCTGGGAAGGGGCCAGCGGGCAAGAGCGTGGCCACATCAAGGACGTCCACGGCGAGCCCCAGTTGCTCGTCTTTTCCCCCGACGGTCACATGCTGGCTTCGGGAGGCTCCGACGGCGCCCCGCTGATCTGGGACGTGACCGGCCGGCTCACGGAGGGCCGCGCCGCGGACGAGAGGCTGAAGGACACGGACCTGGAAGCGCTCTGGACCGCCCTCGGCGACACGCAGGACGCCGCGACGGCCTGGCAAGCCGCCCGCACGCTAATCCGCCACCCCGTCCAGGCGGTCGCCTTCCTGGGACAGAAGTTGCCGCGGCAAGCGGAGGAGAATGCCAAGTGGCTCTCTCGGCGAAGTGCCGAACTCGACGACGACGAACCGGCGGTGCGTGAGCGGGCGTCGCGCGCCCTGGCGGCGTACGGCAAGGCGGGCGAGGCCACGCTACGAAAGGCGTTGGAAAAGGCACCGTCGCCTGAGGTACGCCGGCGCATCGAAGAGATCCTTGAGAAGACCGCCAAGATGACCCTCGACGGGAGCCAGTGGCGTGCGACGCGCGGCGTGGAGGCGCTGGAGTACATCGGCACCCCCGAGGCGCGCAAAGCCCTCGAAGCGCTCGCCAAGGACAAGGCCGACTCGCGCCTGGCTCAGGAGGCCAAGGAATCGCTCGCCCGATGGGCGAAGCGCCCCGGGAGCAAGCCCTGAGCAACCTTGCGGCAGGTAGTGCCTGGTATCGGCTCGGACATCAGTCGCTTGCGGCGCAACACGGACGTTCTTACCCCGGCAAGAAAGAATCGCACCTCCGGTTCGACGGCGGCCACACGGCCCCGTAGCCGCAAGCTGCCAGCTTGCCGGCTTCGTCTCCGTTCACAAGCTGGCAGCTTGCGGCTACGGGGAGTGTCAGCCCGGGCGCCGGCTGAGTTGACGCCTGCCGATTCGTGTCGCATGTTTCGACAGAAGGCATTCTGTGCCGACGACCGTTCCCGTCCCCGCACGCTGGCCGTCCCCCTCCCGACTGGTAACCCTCATCGCCACCCGGCGGGATGAGGGCGCGCGTCCGCCGTCCGCGCGCCTCCCTCCCTGGAACAAAGGATGTTGTACCGATGGCCACGACCGAACTTGGGGCCTGCGAGTGGTTTGTCTGGGACCTGCGCCGCAGCAACCTCATCGACCGCGGGCGCCTTGACGCCCTGGTGGGCGACTTCCTCAGCATGCATCCCGGGGCCGAGCCGCCGGCGCTGGCGGAGCACCTCGTCGGCGAAGGCATCCTGACGCAGTTCCAGGCCGATCGCTTGCTCCAAGGCAAGACGCAGGGCTTCGTCCTGGGGCCGTACACCCTCATGGACGCCCTCGGCGCCGGCAGCATGGGCACCGTCTACAAGGCGCTGTCCAAGACCGACAACCGTTGGTACGCCGTCAAGGTGCTGCCGCGGCGCAGCATGTGGAACGTGCGCATCGCCCGCCGCAAGGTGCGCTCCTTCGAGACGTGCAAGCACCCGGCGGTGGTGCCGTTCGTGGACGTCGGCACCTCCGGCGGCATGCACTACCTGGCCTGGCCACTCGTCGAGGGCGAGCCGCTCGAGAAGATCGTGGAGCGCGAGGGCAAACTCAGAGCCGAGGTCGCGGCCCAGTACGCACTGCAGGCGGCGCGCGGCCTCGACGTCTGCCACGCCCAGGGGCTCTTCCACGGGCTGCTCAAGCCGTCGAACCTGATGGTAGGGCCGGACGGCCAGGTGCGCATCCTCGACCTGGGCATCGGCAGTTTGCTGGCCGAAACCGAGGGGGAGTCGCTGGTCGATACCATGTCGTCGGCCAACTCGATGGCCAGCGGCCTCGACTGCGCCAGCCCCGAGAGCATCATGGACCCGAACAACCTGACGCCGGTCGGCGATCAGTACAGCCTGGGCTGCGTGCTCTACTACTGCCTGGCCGGCCGCTACCCGTTCCCCGAAGGGACCGCGGTCGAGAAGATGACCGCCCACCAGACCAAGGAGCCGGAGGCCATCACCGACCTCAATGCGGACGTACCGGAGGCTCTGGGGGCGGTAATCGAGCGGCTGATGAAGAAGGCGCCGGAGGCGCGCTACGGCAGCACGCGCGAGCTGATCGAGGCGCTGGAGCCGCTGGCGGGCGACGCGCCGCCGACGCCGCGGCCGGCCCCGCGCCCCGCCGTGGCCGAGCGCCGCCCCGCCACGGTCGTCTTGAGCGACACGCCTCGCCCCGCGCGCCCGGTCGCCCCAGGCGGGCCGCTGAGCGACACGATCCGCACGCGGGAGCGGCCGACGCCGGTGCCGCCAGGGCGGCCGGTCCCGGCCCCGGCGCCGCGGACGGCACCGCCTCAGCCGGCGCGCGCGCCGGTGCCCACCCCCGGCGGGCAGCGCTCCTGGGAGGACCGGCTCGGCCCCATCGGCATCGCGCTCATCGCCATCGTCGCCTGCGCCGCCGCCTGGCTGGTGACGTGGAAGCTCTTCTGATCCCTACCGGCACTTCCCAGCTGCCGCTCGCGGCTTCGCAGGTCAGACGTGCGAAGCCGCGACGATCTCTCGGCACGTCGTCGTTGGGCGCCTCGCTGATCGACCGCAGGAACGCTTCGTGCAGGCTCATGGGGTCACCCCCGGATCGTGTCACACCCGCGGAACATGAAACAATACTCCGCTTCGACGGCATAAGCCATGTACCATCAATGGGTTGCGCCTCCGGAGTATTGTGTCACCTCTGCCGCCCGGTGACACAATGGGTAGCACGACACGCCTGTCGTCCTGGGGTAGCCGCGAGCATGAGCCACGACGGGACAACAACCTCCTTTGAAGCGGGCTGGTTTTTCGTTGCCTTTGGGGCGCCGATTGTTTACCTTCATCTTTGACTCGCCTGCCTGCCTCCGCCCCGCCTCGCCTGCCGACTTGCCTCCTGGGGGGGACCGACCTCATGACCCGTGGCACCTTGACGCGCCTGTGCTGCGTCCTCTCCGCCGGCCTGCTCGCCGTCGCTCCCTCTTTCGCCGCCAAGCCCGACGAGCGCGACGTGGCCCGCCGCGTCGATGAAGCGCTCACCCGCGCCCTTGGCAAGGCGGTCCCAGCGCCGCCCCTGGCCGACGACGAGACGTTCCTGCGCCGCGTCAGCCTCGACCTCACGGGCAAGACGCCGGCGCCCGACGAGATCAAGACCTTCCTCGCCGACACCACCGCCGACAAGCGCGCCCGTCTCATCGACCGCTTGCTGTCCGGCGAACCGTACGCCGTCAACTGGGGCCGCTACTGGCGCGACGTGCTCACCTACCACACGCCCGCCAGCGGCAACTACCTGCGCTGGCAGCTCTTCGACGACTGGATGGTCGAACAGCTCCGCAAAAACCGCCCCTGGGACGAGATCGTCACCGCCCTCCTGACCGCCGAGGGGATCAACGACGAGTGCGCCCCGGTCAACTTCCTCACCGCCCTCTACGGCAACCCAGTGGAGATCGCCGCCACGACCAGCCGCGTCTTCCTCGGCGTGCAGATCCAGTGCGCTCAGTGCCACGACGCCAGGACCGAGCCGTGGAAGCGCGAGCAGTTCCACGAACTGGTCGCCTTCTTCGGCCGGGCGAAGCTGGTGCAGCACAAGGACGTCGCCGGCCGCGGCACGCCCTACGCCATCGAGGGGCGCGACGACGGCCAGTACGCCATGACCGACAAGAAGAACGCGAGCCGCCTCATCCCGATGACGCCGCGCTTCCTCACCGGCGAGTCGGTCTCTCCCGACGCGAGTGATGGCGAGCGCCGCAAGGCCCTCGCCCGCCTCCTGACGAGTCCCAAGAACCCGTGGTTCGCCAGGGCGTACGTCAATCGCACCTGGACCACGCTGATGGGGTGGGGCTTCTACCCCGGCCTCGCCGACCTGGGCGGGCCGACCACGCCGCAGTTCCCCGAGGCGCTCGACCTGCTGGCGAAGGAGTGGACCGCGACCGGCTACGACATGCGCTGGCTGTTCCGCACCCTCGCCCTGACGCAGGCGTACCAGCGGCACCTGCAACCGCGGCCGTCGGCGGGGTCGCCGGCGCCGCCCGCCGTCTGTCCCAATCGGCTGCGGCCGGAGCAGGTCTTCGACGCTCTGGTGCGCGCCCTCGGCTTCGACGAGAACGACAAGACCATTCCCGCTCCGGCGCCCTCATCGGCGCCCGCCGTGTCGCGGCACACCGGACTGCGGAACATGGTCTACCAGGCATTCAAGATCGACCCGTCGCTGCCGCCCGACGAGGTGCTGGGCACCATCCCGCAGGCGCTTCTGATGATGAATAGCATCCTCGTCAACACCTACACCGCCTCCCAGGGACAGACGTTTCTGGCCGAGGCGCTGAAGAAAAACATGAGCGACGACGACATCGTGACGGCGCTGTACGAGCGCACCCTGAGCCGCAAGCCGAAGGCGGAAGAGATGGCGACCTGCCGCCGCTACGTCAAGAAGGTGGGTGATCGCAAGGAGGCGCTGGAAGATATCTTCTGGAGCCTCGTCAACTCGACGGAGTTCGTGACTAGACATTGAACCGTTTTGCGGCCGCCCTCGGGGCGGCGCTCCCAGAGCGCCGCCCCGAGGGCGGCCGCTAAACAGCGGAGACACCGCGATGACTCGACAATCCGTCGTGCATGTTGTGACCAGCCACGACGGCGCCGTCAGCCGTCGCGGTTTCCTGCGCCGGCTCGGCGCCGGTGCCGCCGGCCTCGGCCTCCTCGACCGCCTCACCCTGCACGCCGACGAGGTGCGCCGACAGCGCAAGGCGGTCATTCTCCTGTGGATGGCGGGCGGGCCGAGTCAATTTGAGACGTTCGACCCCAAGCCCGGCGCCGACACGCAGGGGCCGACGCGCGCCATCGACACCAATGTGCCGGCCATCCGCATCGCCGAGCACTGGCAGAAAGTGGCCGGCGTCACGAAAGACCTGGCGATCATCCGCTCGATGACCAGCAAGGAGGGCAACCACGGCCGGGCGACGTATCTCCTCCATACCGGCTACGCCCCGTCCGGCGGCATCGTCCATCCCGGCATCGGTTCCCTCGTGGCGAGCGAGTTGGGGCCGGAGCATTTCGACCTGCCGCACTTCGTCAGCATCAGCGGCGCGAGCGTCGGCAGCAGCTTCCTCGGCGTCCCGTACGCCCCGTTCGTCGTCACCGACCCCAACCGCCCGCCCGACAACCTCCACACCCCGGTCGCCGGTGAGCGCGTCAAGCGGCGACTGGACCTGATGAAGGAGCTGGAAGAGCCGTTCGCCCGGGACGGGGCCGCGGAGCAGGTGCGCGACCACCAGGGGCTCTATGGGCAGACGGCGCAGATGGTGCTTTCGCCCCGCGTCAAGGCGTTCGACCTCGACGCCGAGCCGGAGAAGGTGCGCACGGCCTACGGACGGTCGGCCTTCGGGCAGGGCTGCCTCATGGCCCGGCGGCTGATCGAGGCCGGCGTTACCTTCGTGGAGGTGCAGTCGTCCGGCTGGGACACGCACGGCAAGGAGTTGGCGACGCTCAAGGGGCTGATCCCGCCGGTCGATCAGGGCACCGCGGCGCTGCTGACCGACCTGCGGTTGCGCGGGCGCCTCGACAGCACGCTGGTGATCTGGATGGGCGAGTTCGGGCGGATGCCGCGACTCAACCTGGAGGCGGGCCGCGACCACTTCCCGGCGGCTTTCAACGTGGCCCTGGCCGGCTGCGGCGTCAAGGGCGGGCAGGTCATCGGCGCCACGGACAGGCTCGGCACCGAGGTGAGCGAGCGGCCGGTGACGGTGCCGGACCTGTTCTGCACCTTCTGCCGGGCGCTGGGCATCGACCCGCGCAAGGAGAACCAGAGCAACGTCGGCCGCCCGCTCAAGATCGTCGAGGAAGGGCACGCCGTCAAGGAAGTATTCGGATAGCCGCTTGCGGCTTAGCGCTCGCTCCGCCAGGGTTGCGCGAGCGCTAAGCCGCAAGCGGCAGCATTCCTCAGGGCCGGTACGCCTTGTACGGCCGGCCTTCCGTCTCGCACTTCCACACTTCCTTGCCGTCGCGGTCCAGTTCCACGACGCGCTTGGCGATCGGACAGCTCACCAGGGTGTGCCCGTTGGGCAGGCGCACGGCCGACCCCGGCCTCTCCACATTGGCTTCCCAGACCACCTTGCCCTTGGCGTCGAACTCGACCACCTTGCTCTGGGCATAGTTGGGCACCAGCACGTTGCCGTTGGGCAGCAGGTCCATGCCGCCGGAGGCCACAGGCCGGCACGCCGCGAAGGTGCTGACCTCTTTGCCCTTGGCGTCCAGGAGCACGCACGTCCCGGCGAGGGTGACGATCGCCACCTCGCCAGTGCGCGACTTGCGGCCGGTGTAGATGGAGCCGCCGGCGGTCGGCCGATAGTTCCATACCTCCTTGCCGTCGCGGTCCATCTCGAACACCCCCGTGCGCGTGACGACGAAGGTGTTGCCGTTCGCCAAGCGCTGGGCGGCGAGCGGCACTCCCGCCACGCCGGCCGCCACCGGAAGCGTCTTCTCCCAGACGATCTCGCCCTTGGTGGTGCGCTCGGTGATGCGGCGGCCGGCGGATTCGAGGATCAGGACCCGGCCCCCGGGCAGGAGCTGGGCATCGAGAGGGGCCTGCAACCCCTCGATCTTCCAGCGGACCCCGCCGTCGCGGCCGACCTCCATCACGCGACCTTCCGTCGTCTTGCCCGGGGCAGCGCTGCGCTCGATGATCAAGGTGCGGCCGGCGCCGACGCCGTCGGCCAGCCTCGCCATGTCAAGCTTGTCGCCGCTCTTCTTCCACCACTTCTCCCAGGCGGCGCGGGCCTTCTTGCGCTCGTCGGCCTCCTTCCCCAGTGGCACGTCCGGCGCCGCCTCCTCCGCCAGGGCGCGCAGGATCTCCTCCGCCTCGTACCCCTGCCCCTGCGGCAGGTCGGCGAGCAGGTCGATCAGCGCCGGCACTGCCTCCTTGTCCCGGGCGAAGGCCAGGGCCACGGCCACGCGGAAGCGCACCGCCGTCTCGCGGTCTTGAAGCAGTTTCCGCACCGCCGGCAAGTGCTCCTTGGCGGCGGCGCGGCACAGCGCCACCGCGGCCGCGGCGCGCTTCGCCGGCAACTTGTCCTCCAGCGCCTTGAGCAGCGCCGGGTCGGCCTTGCCGTCCTTGAGCGCCACGGCGGCCAGGGCGGAACACACCTCGTCGGCAACCAACTCGCCCGGGGCGTCCGGCAGGTAGGCGAGCAGCACCTCGGCGGCGCCGTCCGGCTTGCGCGCCCCCAGGACGCGCGCCGCCGACGCCAGCAGGGCGGGGTCCGAGCGCTTGGCCAGTTGCCCCAGGCAGTCCTCGGCTCGGCGCTTGATTTCCGCGTCGCGGCTGTGCTCGGCGGCGTCGCGCAGGAAGGATTCGGCTCGGGCCCCCAGGGCGATCAGGTCCGTCGATGCCTTCTCGCGCTCGTCGAAGGAGTCGTCGCCGAGCTGCTTGATGAGGGCGGCGATCTTGTCCCGGTCGGCGCCGCCGACGGTGCGCTTGCGGAAGAACTCCAGCAGGGACGGCCCGTCGGTGGCGACGCGGGCCTCGCGCAGGGTGCGCTCGTCGGCGTCCCGGTCGGCGGCCGCGGCGAGGGTCGTGAGCAGCAGGACGATGGCAAGTGCCGTGAGGCGGGGGAAACGGATCATGGCGGTCAACTCGCTGTTGTGCAGTGAAGAGGGCGCCAGGCCCCGGGTCGGTCCGCGGGCCGGGCGCCAGACGTCAGCGGCGCCAGGCGCGCGTGAGGCGCTCCTCCGCCTTGTACTCCCAGACCGACTTTCCAGTGCCGTCCACTTCGACGGCCCTCTTGTCCTGGAACGACGTCAGTATCGTGTGGCCGTTCGGCAGGCGCACCGCGGCCACGGGCTCGGGGAACTCGGCCTCCCACACGATCTTGCCGGCGCCGTCGTACTCCACCACCTTGTTCCGATCCTTCAAGGGGGCCAGCACGCGACCGTTCGGCAGCACGTCGATGCGTCCGCCCCAGGTGCGAACCTCCACCGGGAAGTGAGCGATCTGCCTGCCGCTGACGTCGAGGCGCACGAACTCCGACTGCACCGCCGCGTTGTCCAGGGACACAACGAGGGCGATCTCTCCGTTGTCCAGCTTCCGGGCCCTCATGATGAAGCCCCCGGTCCCCCGGTTGTGGGTGAACACAGCCCGGCCGTCGCGGTCCACCTCGATCACCTGGGAGCGCGTGGCGATGAAGGTGTTGCCGTTGGGCAGCCGCTGGGCCATGAGCGCGTCGTCGATGCGCTTCTCCCAAAGGATGTTGCCCTTGCGGTCGCGCTCGGTGACGCGGCCCCCCGCGGCGCTATTCTTGTTTTCCGCCACGAGGACGCGGTCGCCGGGCAACCGTTGCACGTCCAGGGGGTATTCCAGGCCGTCGATCTGGAAGCGCGTCTTGCCGTCGGCGTCCATGTCCACGACGCGCCCGGCGTTGAGCAACACCACCATCGTGCGGCCGAGGAACTTGCGCTCCGCGGTGAGCCGGGCCAGGTCGGTCGCCTCGCCGTGCTTCTTCCACCACTCGACCCAGGCGTCGCGGTACTGCTTGCGTGCGGCCTCGTCATCGGCGGCGAGTCCGTCCGGCGCCTTGTCCTCAGCCAGGCGTTCGAGAACGTCCTCAATCGGCCCGTGCTGGGACCGCGGCAGGTCGGCGAGGAGGTCGATGAGGACGGGGACCGCTTCCTTCTCCTTGAGGGGGAGGAGAAGGGCAAGGGCCGTGCGGAGCCGGACCGACGGGTCGGGGTCGCGCAGCAGCTTGCGGAGGGCCGGCAGGGTGTCGCGGGCGCCGGCGCGCGCCAGGGCCCCGGCCGCGGCGCCGCGGCGGCTGGCGGACTTGTCCTCCAGGGCCTTGACCAGGACCGGCTCGGGCTTGCCGTCGCGCACGGCCAGGGCGGGAAGGGCGGCGGCCACGTCCTCCGCCCCCGGCTCACCGGACGCCACGGCGGCGAAGGTGAGCAACACCTCGGCGGCGCCGTCGGGTTTGCGCCGTGCGAGCAACCGGGCCGCCGTCGCCAGCACCCCGACTGACGGGCCGCCACCGATCTTCGTGAGGCAATCGGCGGCGCGGACCCGGACTTCGGCATCGCCGGACTTGATCGCGTCGCGCAGGAAATGGGCGGCCGCCGGGCCCAGCCCGACCAGGTCCGCCGACGCCTTCTCGCGGACCTCGAACGAGTCGTCGCCGAGCTTCTTGATCAGAGACAGGACGTGCTCTTCGTCGGGGCTTTGCTGGCGGAAGAAGCGAAGGAGGCCGGCGTCATCGGTGGCCACGCCGGCCTTCTTGAGGATGCTTTCGTCGTCGGTCTTCTCGTCGGCGGCCCGCGCCGGGCCGGCCGCCAGCGCCAGGGCGACGACACACAACGACAGCGTCTGGTGGCGCACGGGTATCCTCCTCAAACGCAATGGCCGCTTGCGGCTTCGCGGTGGTGCGAAGCCGCAAGCGGCAGGGGTGTCTCACCGCCGCCTGACACGATACGGCCTCTCGTTGGGACCGGTCTTGTGCTCCCAGACGACGCGCCCCGAGCGGTTCAGTTCGACGATCTTGCCCGAGTTCGGACTGGCCACCAGCGTGTTGCCGTTGGGCAGACGGGTGGCGGAGAACGGGAACTGCACCGCCCCCTCCCACACCTGCTTGCCGTCGCCGTCGTACTCGATCACCTTGCTCATGTTCGGCTGAGGCACCAGGACTCGGCCGCCCGGGAGCGCCTCGATGCTGGTCATCCAGTGGGCCTGGCCGATGCCGAAACTCTTCAGCTCCTTGCCGGCGGAGTCGAGGCGGATGATCATGCCGACGTTGGTGAGGATGACGAACTGCCCGTCCGGGGCCCGGCTGCCGGTGATGATGTCCCACTGGTTGCGGTTGTAGGTCATCACCTCCTTGCCGTCCTTGGTCACCTCCACCGCCCCGTTGTTGGTGATGATGAAGGTGTTGCCGTTGGGCAGCCGCTGCACCGACATCGGCGAGGCGTTCAGCACCTTCTGCCAGAGGATTTCGCGCTTCTGGTTCATCTCGACGACGCGGTTCATGTTCTGCTCGGCCACCAGCACGCGGTCGCCGGGCAGGGCCACGGCGTCGCGCGGGTACTGCAAGCCGTCGAGCTGCCAGCGCGTCTTGCCGTCGAGGCTGATCTCGCTGACGCGGTTGAAGTCGGTGTTGACCAGCAGCGTGTAGCCGAGCATCTTCGGGGCCGTGGTGGCCCGGGCCAGGTCCACGGTGGCGCCGTTCACCTTCCACCAGCCCGACCACGCCTCCTTCACCTTCTTGCGCGACTCGTTGTCGGTGCCGAGGTAGACGTTCGGCCCCTGGTCGCCGGCCAGCGTACGCAGGAACGTTTCGGCCTGCACGCCCTTCTCGAAGGGTAGCTCGGCCATCAGGTCGATGAGGACCGGCACGGCGTCGCGGTCGCGCGCCGTCGCCAGGGCCAGGGCCACCCGCAGCTTCACTGCGCCGTCGGGATCCTTGAGGAGTTTGCGGATCGCCGCCCGCTGGTCCACGGCCCCGCCCAGGGCCAGGGCCTCGGCGGCGACGCCGCGGCGCACCGGCAGCTTGTCGTCGAGGGCCTTGACCAGCAGCGGGTCGGCCTTGCCGTCGCGCACGGCCACGGCGGCCAGGGCGCCGCGCACCTCCTCGAAGACCTGGTCCTCGTCGGCGAACGGCAGGAAGGCGAGCAGGACCTCGGAGGTGGCGGCCGGCTTACGGTAGGCCATCAGCCGGGCATGAATCGGCAGTACCGTGGACGACTTGTCCTTCTCGATTTGGTCCAGCGCCTTCTGCGCCCGCTTCTTGATCTCCTCGTCGCCGCTGACCAGCGCCTGCCGTAGCAGCGGGGCGACCGAGGAACCCATCTTCTGCAATTCCTCCTGGGCGCGCTCGCGAAGGTTGAAGTCCTCGTCGCCCATCTGCTTGATGACCGCCAGCACCTTCTCGCGGTCGCTCTCCTTGAGCGTGCGCTTCTTGAACTCCGCCAGGGTGGCGTCGCCCTCGGTGGTCTTCCACCAGGCGGCCCAGGCGTCGCGGCAGTTCTTGCGCGACGCCGGCGTGTCGGTGAGCTGCGCCTTGGGCGCCTGGTCGGCGGCGAGATTGAGGAGGAACTCCTCCGCCTGCTTCGCCAGGGGCAAGGGCAGCTCGGACAGCACATTGATGAGCGTCGTCACGGCCGCCTCGTCCTTGGTGCCGGCCAGCGCCAGGGCGACGCGCAGGCGGACGACCGGGCGGGGGTCGGCCAGCAGCTTGCGCAGGGCCGGCAGCACTTCCTCGTTGCCGGACTGCGCCAGCACCTCGGCGACGACGGCCCGGCGCAGCGACGAGTTCTTGTCGTCGAGGGCGCGGAGGAAGCCGGAATCGACCTTGCCGTCCTTGGTCGCCAGCGAGCCGAGGGCGGCCTTGATCTCCTCCATCACGTTGTCGTCGTCCGCGAAGGGGAGGAAGTCGAGCAGGGCGTCGGCCGCCCCCGGGGTCTTTTTCTGCACCAGCACGCGGGCGGCGGCAGCGGGCAGGGACGCCGCGCCGTTGCCGTTGGACTCGATGAAGGAAAGGCACTTGCGGGCGGCGGTGGCCACCTGCGGCTCGTCCGGGTCGCGCGTGGCCTGGCGCAACTGTGGCACCGCCAGGGGGCCGTACGACACCAGCTCACCCATCGCCTTCTCGCGCTCCTCGGCCTTCTTCGAGCCGAGCTGTTCGATGAAGCCGGCGAGCTTCTCGCGCTCGGCGGTCAAGCGCGTGCGCGCCTTGAAGAACTCGACCAGGGCCGGCCCGTCGGGGGACAGCCCGGCGGTTCGCAGGAGTTGCTCGTCGCTTAGCTGGGCGTCGGCCTCCGTGGTCGTCGCGGCGGGGCCGCCCCCCCCGGGAAGGAAGAAGCCCTTCTGGGCCACGGCCGCGGGCGGCGTGACGGGGCCGAGCCCGGCCAGGACGAACAGGCCGCCGGCGGCAAAGAGGATGCGGGGACGAAGAAGCATGATGACGTTCTCGCGGAGATAGAGTTAGGATCGAGATTAGACAACTCCCTGTCTTGATTTATCGTTTCGCGCTCGCACCACAGCGCGAGCGCGAAACGATAAATCAAAAGCCGCCACTAACGCCGGTCCACCTGGATGGGTTGGCGGAACTGCTCTTTGCTCTCCCAGACGACCTTGCCCGCGCGGTCCAGTTCGACCACCTTGGGCGGGTTGAAGGTCGAAACCAGCGTGTTGCCGTTGGGCAGGCGCTTGGCGCTGACCGGCATCTGGATGGCGGCCGTCCAGACTTCCTTGCCGTTGCCGTCGTACTCCGTCACCTTGTTGAAGCTGTAGACCGGAACCACGACATGGTCATTGGGCAGCACGTCGATGTGGCCGAGGTAGTAGAGGCCGCCGTTAGTGTTGGTCTGGAAGCTCTTCAGCTCCTTCTTACCGTCCTTGTCCATGCGCGTGACCCGGCCCTGCTGCGTGACGTACACCACCTCGCCGTTGCGCAGGCGCGCGGCGCTGACGATGTCGCCGAAATTCATGCGGTTGATGTTGAGCACTTCCTTGCCGGTCTTGTCGATCTCGAGGATCTGGCTCTGGCCGACCAGGAAGGTGTGGCCGTTGGCCAGCCGCCGCGCCGACTTCGGCTGGTTGAACTGCTTCTCCCAAATCACCTTACCTTTCAGGTCGCGCTCGGTAATGCGGTTCATGTTGTACTCGCAGATCAGGACGCGGTCGCCCGGCAGCACCTGGGCAGCGACCGGCCCCTGGAGCACGTTGAAGCCGCCGATCTCCCAGCGCACCTTGCCGCGGCGGTCCAGCTCGACGACGCGCCCGGACCGCTTGGTCGGGTCGAACAACTCGGTCACCACGGTGTAGCCGAGCAACTGCTGCCGGCCGTCGATCTTGGCGAGCACCAACTTGTCGCCGTTGCTCTTCCACCACTTCTCCCAGGCGTCGCGGGCCTTCTTCCGGGCGGGGGCGTCTTCGCCTTCGGTCACGGGGGGGGCGCCATCGACGACCAGCAGGCGCAGGTGGTCCTCGGCCTGGCCGGCCATGTTGGGCGGCAATTCGGTCAGCAGCGCGATCAGCGCCGGCACCGTTTCCTTGTCCTGCGACGAGGTCAGGGCGATGGCCACGCGCAGCTTGACGGAGGGGTCCTCGTCCTTGAGCAACTTGCGGACCGCCTCGCGCTCGACGCCGGCAAAGGCCAGCGCCTCCGCGGCCGCGGCCCGGCGCAGCGGCAACTTGTCGGTGAGCCCCTTGACCAGCGCCGGGTCGGCCTTGCCGTCCTTGCTGGCTACGGCGGCCAGGGCCGTGCGCAGTTCCCCGGCGATGACGTCGTCCTCGGCGGAGGGGAGGTAGGCCAGGATGGCCTCGGCGGCGCCGGCGGGCCGGCGCATGGCCAGCAGGCGGGCGGCCACGCTCGGCAGCGGCGGCGAGGCTTCCGCGTCGAGCAGCGCCAGGCACTTCTGCGCCGCGTCGGCCCGGGCGTCGCGCTCGCCGGCGACCTGGCGGAGGAACGGCGCCGCGTCGGCGCCGACGGCCACCAAGTCGCTCACGGCCTTCTCGCGCACCGTCGCGTCCTTGTCGCCGAGTTTGGCGATCAGCCCCACGATCTTCTCGCGGTCGGCATCGCTGGGCGTGCGCTTCTTCAACTCATCGACGATGGCGCTGCCGTCGGCGGCGTTCCACCAGGCGACCCACAGTTCGCGGCGGAGCTTGCGGGCGACGGCGTCGTTGCCCTGCGGCACGGCGATGGACCACTCGCCGGCCAACCCCATCAGGAACTCTTCGATCTGGCGGGCCTGGTGCGGCGGGGCCTCGGAAAGCAGGCCGATCAGCACCGGCACCGCCTCGGCGTCCTGGTACTGGGCCAGGGCCAGGGCAGTCCGCAGGCGGACGGTCGGCTTGGGATCCTTGAGGAGCTTGCGGATCGCCGGCCGCTGCTCGTCGCCGCCGATCTGGGCCAACACCTCGGCGGCCACGGCCCGGCGGGCGGGAACCTCATCCGTCAGCGCCTTGACGAGTGCCGCGTCGGCTTTCCCCTCCTTGACGGCCACGGCGATGAGGGTGCTGGCTACCTCGTCAAGCACCTGGTCGTCTTCTGCGGTGGGGAGGTAGGCGATGAGGACCTCGACGGTGCCGGCCGGCTTGAGCCCGGCGAGCGCCCGCACGGCGGCAGCACACAGCGCCCCGCCGGAGCCGGCCTCGATGTGCTGGAGGCACTTGCGGGCCAGGGCAGCGGCCTCGGCGTTCTCCAACTCGTTCGCGGCCTGGCGGAGCGCGGGCACGGCGGGATGGCCGATGCTGACCAACTCACCCATCGCCTTGTCGCGGAGGACGGCGTCCTTTTCGGCCAGCGCCTTGAGGAGGGTGGCGACCTGTTCCTTGTCGGCCTTGCCGGCGGCGCGCTTGCGGAAGAATTCGAGCAGCGCGGTGCCGTCCGCCTTCAGCCCGACGGCCTTGAGCGCCTGCTCGTCGGCGGGGGACACGAGGGGATCGACGGCGAGCGCGGGCCTGCCGGCCACCCCGAGCAGCACGGCCAGCACCACGGGGGCGAGTCGGGTCAAACGCATCAGAAGGACTCCTGATCGGTCACGGGCTGAGAACAGGTTCACTGATGATAAAGCACGACGGGCCGGACCGGGAGAGAAATCTTGCCCGATCATCGCGCCTTTACAATTCGTTACAGCGCGGTCGTTGCGAGAGTGCGGGCTGTAGTAAGACGGAGCCGCACCCCCCGCGGATTCGTCAACCGAAATCATGGCTCCTCGCCCGACCCCTGCAGCCGTGCCACCAGGTCGCCGGCGCGGTTGTTGTCGGGCTGTTCCTCGGCAAGGCGGCGCAGCTTGTCCAGCCAGGCATCGTCTCCCTCGCGCTGATGTCGGATCGCGTAATACGAGGCCAGCGCCCAACCGTTGTCCGGCTCGTACCGCAGCGCCTCGGCGTAGGCCGCCTCGGCCTCCTCCAGGCGGTTGTGCTGGTAGAGCGTGTCGGCGATGTCGAGGCGCACCGCCACGTCGTCGGGCCGGAATTCCAGGGCGGTGCGATACCACGTCAGCGACTCGTCGGTCTGCCCCTGCTCGTTGTACACCAGGGCGACGCTGATGGCCGACAGGTAGCAGGGATCGATGTCGAACGCCTCGCGGGCCAGGTCCATCGCCAGGTCGCGCCGGCCGGTGCGCCGCAGCAGCGAGGCGCTGAAGAAGAGGAACATCGTGTCCTGCGGCTGCGTGCGGCGGACGACCTCGATGAAGGTCGGCACGCGCTCGAGGGTGGCCCGGCCGTGGCCGTCGGCCGACAGGCGGCGCAGCTGATCGACCAGCGTTTTCAGGAAGAGGCGCGGCCGGGCGAGGTCGATCATGCCGACGGCCTCCGGGCGCCGCAGCCACTCGACGGCCCATTCCAGGTAGGCGAGGTCGGGACGCGCTTGCACCAGCTGAAGCAGCAGATCGATGGCCTCCGAGAAGCGGCCGAGGTGAGCCAGGACGTAGGCGCGCACGGCCGCCCTGGACAACGAGGCGCCGTCCAGGGGCGCCAGGGCGAGCGGGTCGGCGGCGGCGGCGATGACGCGGTCGAGGAGGTCGGTCCCGTCCGGGCGCATCGGGTCGGCGGCGAGGGCGTTGCCGGCGTGGTCGGCGGCGCCGGGCAGGTCGTTGTGTTCCAGCGCCTGACGGGCGAGGGCCATCTCCTGGTCGGGGGAGAGAGTTTCCATCGGCGCGTTCCTCCGGCAGCTTGTCGTTTCGCGCTGGGGTCATGATACGCGGCGGGTTGGCGGTGCGCTCCTCGAAGCCGGCCGGTGCTCGCCGGGGGCGACTGCTTGAGGCACCAACGCCCCCTGTTCCGGGGCGTCCCGGCCCGATTCAAGGGCCCGGGCCCTGCGCCATCTGTTGATCGGCCGGCTTGGCCGTGCCGCACGAGGCGCCGAACGGGCGGTGGTCAAGTAGCGATGGCCGGCCCCTCACGGGTGAGTATTGTGTCAACTCGCGGAGGGGATGACACAATACTGCTTCGCCAGAAATCGTTACCAAAGCATAACTTACGCCGCGCATGGCGAGTATTGTGTCAGTTGGCGCGGGTGTGACACAATACTCGACCCTGGCCCCACCCGCAGCACTCTAACCCCCGCAGGAACCAAGCCGGCAAGCGCAACGCACTCCGGGCGTAAGTCTCGTTGGGTAAGCCGGTGGATGGATTGCATTGCGCCTGCGACACACACACCGGTCCGGTTCCGTGTCGCCTTGGCCTCCAGCGTCACCTTGGCCGCTTGCGGAAGCCTCAATACCCTGCCTGCGCGACGACGGCGGCCGGGCAATGCTTATCGAGAAGGAATTGCCTGAATCACCGGGAGCGGATTACGGTAATCTCGGGAGCAAGGTGACGAGGAGCAGGGGGAGCAAGGGGAGCAAGGGGAGCAAGGGCCGGGTCGGCGGCGGGGGCAACCCCGCCGCCGACCTGGCCCTGTGCCTGCGCCTGTGCCTCCGGTGGGAGCGGCGCGGCTTCGCCGCCCCCCGTGCGGGTTTGTTCGCCATAATCATCACCCCAGCAAGGACTTACTTAACCTCTCCCCATCGGCTTCGCGGGACTTTCTCAGACACAGATGAGCTAGGCGGACAGTTGCCACTGGCGCAGCAGCTGAAACTCTACAGTGCAACCCCTGCGTGTATCTGTACTTGCTGCCGGCAACTGATCAGTTTGAGCAAAGCAAACTGTCCGCTCGAGCTGAACCACTATGAGAAAGTCCCGCGTTCGCCCCATGCGTTCGCCATGCGTTCGCCACTGTCACCATGCGTTCGCCATGCGTTCCCGGAAAGGCAAGCACGTCGCAGCTCCGATGCGGTACTCCCGCTGCTGGAATGTGAACAAACGTCCATAATGGCCTTGCGACCGGAGGCGCAGTACAATCAGCAAATTCCGCGTCTTGCTTCCTTCGCGGAGGACCGGCGTGAAGCGGGCCGGGTGTCGGGCGCGGTGCGCGATCTGGTAGGATGATGACAGGACAACGCACAAGCCATGACCGGTTCAGGGAGAAGGACTCTTCGGCCCGGCCCAGGAGCCAGTAATCGTGCCTGTTCTTCGACGAGACCCCGACATCCCTGACAAGGTACTGCGCGAGCGACTCAAGTCCTTGTCAGAGGCCGAAGACGAGTACTGGGCCTTCCGGGGGAATTCCAAACGGGGTCACGCCCATGCCTTCTTCCAGTACCCGGCCATGATGGTGCCCCAGATGCAGGGGGCCCTGATCCGCGCGGTCGCCGAGGCCAGGCCGGCACTGACCAGCGCGTTCGACCCGTTCGTCGGGTCAGGCACGACCTTAACGGAATCGATGCTCCAGGGGCTCCGGTTCACGGGCTGGGACATCAACCCGTTGGCCGCCCTGCTCTGCTTCGCGAAGTCAGGCCCCTTCTACCCGGGTGCTCTGAAACAGAAGCTCGAAGAGCTGATGAGGCGGGTCTCGGCGGATAGATCGACCCTGCTGGAAACCCGCCTGGAAAACGTGACCAAGTGGTTCCACCGACAGGTTTCGGTGCAACTGTCGCGCCTCCGGAGGGCGATCAGGGACGAACCCGCGCGCTGGGCGCGCTGCTTCTTCTGGGTCGCGCTGGCGGACGCGGTTCGACTTTCGAGCAACTCCCGAACCTCGACGTTCAAGCTGCACATCAGGCCGCAGGAAGAGCTGGTCACGAAGCGGCTGTCCCCGGTCGAGTTGTTCAAGGAGGCGGCCGAGCGCAACATCAGTCATTTGCAGACGCAGCACGAGATGCTGAAGGAGCGCGGCTTGGTGGAGAAGGGCAGGTATCGGAAGGAAATCGAAATCAAGCTGTGGGACGCGACGAAGCCCACGCCACGCTCATCGGTCGCGGCTGGGCATGACCTGTTGATCTCCTCCCCACCTTACGGGGACAACAAATCGACGGTTCCCTACGGCCAATACTCGTACCTACCGCTCAGCTGGATCGACGGCACGGATATCATGGACAATTGGGATGAAGGGTGGCTGAAGACAACCCACGAAATCGATACGCGAAGCCTCGGTGGCGTGCTGCAGGGTGATGCGGAGGCGGCCGCCAGCTTGCGTGCTCTCTCCCAGGCGTTCGCGGTGATTGAGAAGGCGCTCGAGCCTTTTCCCCGGGACCGGCTGAAAAGGGTGACCGCGTTCTGCACGGATCTGAACAGGTCGCTCGGGCCGGTGCTGAGCCAGCTGCGCGAAGGCGCATATCTCATCTGGACCGTGGGGAACCGGCATGTCGGAGGGGCGCGGGTGCCTCTGGACGCGATCCTGTCGGACCTCCTGATGGCAAGAGGCTGCCAGCGGGTGGCTGATATATCCCGCCCCATCCTGCTGAAGCGGATGGCCGTGAAGAATAGCATCTCTGACACGATGCGAACGGAGTCGGTCCTGGTGTTTCGGAAATAGACGGAGGACCCGCAATGCCAGAGCCACCCTCGCAACTGCATTTTGAAATTGACTCATGGGTCGTGTTCCAGCTGGGAGAGCAGCTCGTCACGGATATGGTACAAGCGCTCGTCGAGTTGGTGAAAAACTGCTACGACGCTGACGCGACATACGCCAAGGTGGCAATCCATACAGGCGAGTCCCCAGGCGAAGGCTTTCATTACTCGGATGCGCGGGGCTACCTGGTAATCGAGGATAACGGAACCGGGATGCCACTTGACCGAATTCGGGACGGGTGGCTGTTCATATCGAGCTCTCACAAGCGCGAGTTCAAGGCGGAACGGAGGATGACCCCCAAGGGGCGAACCCCATTGGGGGACAAGGGGCTGGGCAGGCTTTGTACGCAGAGGCTCGGAACAAACATCGAGATTATAACAAGGCCGGAAGGTGCCGAGGGCAAGAGCGGGGGCTATCACGTCGGCTTTAGCTGGGCCGATTTCCACTCCGGGAAGAGCCTGTCGCAAGTCAACATCTCTTTTCAGCCGGCACACAAGAAGGAAACCGGGACCGTCCTGATGGTATCGGGGCTGAAGGAAGTGGAGGAATGGACAAGTACGCAAGCGCTGGAGCAGCTGCAGACCGGCCTGTCCCGGCTCATTTCCCCGTTTCAGCTCGTGCGAGACTTCTTTGTGTCCGTGTCGGTGGACGGGGTGCCGTTGCAGCTTGTTGACATCTCCGAAGAGGTGAGGACCGCAGCTACAATCAGGTACGCGATCGAGTCGGACGGTGAAACGTACAGTGTTCGTGGGAAGTACCGTCTCGATTACATTCGACCGCCAAATTCGCAGAAGCAGGAACAGGAGCAATTCCGGGAGATCGTAGAGGCCGACGGCGGTGCGTCCCTGGCCAAATTCCTGCTGGAAGACCCGAGAGCGAAGGATTTCGGGTTCCGAAGGGCGAAGGCGCCTTGGTTCCTCGAATTTGAAGTTCGCAAGGCGCTCGACGATATGCCGGGCTTGCCCCGCGTGGGCGGGCAGCTTGCGAATCCCGGTCCGTTCAAGGGCGAAATCGACAGCTTCGACCTTGGGGAGGACGCGACGCGACCGGCGGACGTGTTTAACAAGGCGGCGGAGTTCCGCCAGTACATCAAGCAAATGCACGGGATCCGCGTGTACCGGGACGGATTCGGAGTAAGGGTCGATGAGGATTGGCTGGGACTCGGAAAACAATGGACACGGGCACGCTCCTGGT